>JAESFG010000249.1_pt1 | contig 126251 bp, 100 predicted proteins | sample 9269371 | NCBI WGS metagenome assembly JAESFG01 (sample SAMN14506227, study PRJNA617093) | algae metagenome | isolation source: Aetokthonos hydrillicola CCALA 1050 (B3-Florida) and co-occurring... | place: USA: South Carolina | collected 2013-01-01
ACGCCTGAGAATTTCTGCCACAGCCTTCTCTAAGGCTACCACGTTTAGTGAACCACTCAGATGCAAGGTTTCTGGGATATTATATGTCGCAGTTTCCCCTTCCAGTTGGTTTAAAAACCACAATCTAGCTTGCCCAAACGACAGGGGTAGTTCTGCATCTCGAGCGATCGGCTTAATAGGTGGGTACGTAGATCGTGAAACCAGATTAGCCTGCTGCAGAAATTGGAGGATTTCTGTTTTGTGTTCTCTGATCTCGGATAGTAAGAGCGGTGTGAGTGCTCCTTCAGGGGCGCTATAGCGTAGACGGTCTCCATCGATCCAGAGCTTGACGTCTAGACTACGAAGGTAGGACAACAATTCACTGATACTAATGGTTTTCATATTTCTCCTTCTTCTCGCTTGGCTGTTGTAATCTTGGTAAAAGCAGCAGAATCTTGTGTTGCCCAAAGAAACGTCTCAATAGTTTCGCTAAGTTCTGCGATAGTGGGGGATTCAAACAAGCGGCGCAGGGACAGCTGTATACAAAACTCCGTCTGCAACCGGGAAATCAGTTGTGTCGCCAGCAAAGAATGTCCGCCCAACTCAAAGAAGTTGTTATGGATACCTACTTTTTCCATCCCCAAGACTTGAGCCCACAGGTGAGCAAGAACTTCTTGGGTAGGAGTTTGGGGAGGGACATAGCTAACGGTCAGACTCTGATGAAAATCTGGCGCGGGTAGGGTACGACGGTCTAGCTTGCCATTGGGGGTCAGGGGTATTTTCTCCAAGCTTACGAAAGCTGAAGGTATCATATATTCAGGCAGCGTCTGCTTGAGGAAACTGCGCAGTTCAGTACTGATGGCATCAGACTTACTATTGGATACCACATAGGCAACAAGCTGCGGGTTACCTGGTTGATCAACTCTAGCAATGACTGCAACCTCCCGCACTAAAGGGTGTTGTGATAGCACGGTCTCAATTTCTCCCAATTCAATGCGGAAGCCACGAATCTTCACTTGGGAATCAGTGCGTCCTAAGTATTCGATATTACCGTCAGCTAAATAGCGTGCCAAATCCCCAGTTTTATATAATTTTGAGTTTTGAGTTTTGAGTTTTGAGTTGTTAAACGGGTTGGGGATAAATTTCTGTTGTGTCAATTCTGGACGATTCAAATAACCCCGCGCCAACCCAACACCACCAATATGCAGTTCCCCTGCAACCCCTATGGGAACTGGTTGAAGATGTTGGTCAAGAATATAAACTTGGGTATTGCCAATTGGGCGACCAATAGGGAGCTTGTGGTTACCGCCAATACACATAGCTGTCGTGGCACACACAGTCGCTTCCGTTGGTCCATAGGCGTTGAAGAAGCGTCGGTTAAATGACCATTGCTCTACCAAATGAGGAGAACAAGCTTCTCCCGCTACGATGAGCGTTTGCAAGTCTGGCAATTGAGCACTGGGCATGGCAGCTAGTGCTGAGGGGGGGAGGGTCACATGGGTAATAGCCTGATTTTGCATCAGATCGATCAAACCAGGTCCAGGCAGTAAGGAGTCCTTTGTTGCCAAACACAACTGCGCCCCTGCACATAGGGTCATCATAATTTCCGAAATTGAAGCATCAAAGCTTAAAGAAGCGAATTGCAAAACACGGCTATTGGTCTGGACATGGAAGAGGCTCATCTGTTCTAAAGCCAAGTTGCATAATCCTTGGTGAGGAACCAGTACCCCCTTTGGCTTTCCTGTAGACCCAGAAGTGTAAATCACATATGCCAAGTTACTTGCTTGCACACTACTAGTGGGATTAAGCTGACTTTGTTGACAGATGATTTCCCACTCGGTATCCAGGCCAACCACACTCATTGCTTTTGAGGGTAGAGCCGCTACCAACTTCTGTTGCGTCACCAGCACCGATACTTGTGAATCTGACAACATGAAACTTAATCTTTCCTCGGGATATGCTGGGTCTAGGGGTACATAAGCACCTCCTGCCTTCAGTATCCCTAGCACTCCCACGATCATCAACAGCGATCGCTCCACACAAATGCCCACCAGTACTTCTGGTCCCACACCGAGGGTTTGCAGGTGATGCGCCAGTTGATTTGCCCTGTGGTTCAACTGTTGGTATGTCAATTGCTGGTTTTCAAACACCACTGCTACCGCATCCGGGGTTTTTTCCACTTGTTGTTCAAACAACTGATGTATACACTGGTGTTGAGGATACTCTTTGTCAGTAGAGTTCCACTCCCACAGTAACTGATGCTCTTGTTGGGAACTTAACAGTGGTAATTGGGCTACATGTTGTATGGGATTGGCCACGATCCCATACAACATGGTCTGGTAGTTCAAAGCTATTTGCTTGATGGTCGCGGCGTTAAATAAGTCTGTATTATATTGCCACCAACAGTCCAACCCTGAGGGAGTTTCCTCAATAGACAAGGTTAAATCAAACTTGGCACTCTCCTCTTCCAGTTGCAAAGGAGTGATGGAAAGCCCAGGCAGTTCCAGTTTTCCTATTGGGGCGTTCTGTAAGACGAACATCACTTGAAACAGGGGGGAATAACTCAGGGAGCGCTGTGGTTGAAGTTCTTCTACCAGCCTCTCGAAGGGTAAGTCTTGGTGAGCATAAGCCCCTAAAGTCATCTCCTTTACCCGTTCTAGCAACTCTAGGAAGGTGGGATTTCCCTGTAATTGGGTGCGCAATACCAGGGTATTAACAAACAAGCCAATCAGTGACTCTAGTTCACTGTGCTGACGGTTGGCAATGGGGGAGCCGACGATGATGTCTTCCTGTCCACTGTAGCGTGAGAGTAAGGTGGCAAAAGCTGCCAGCAGGGTCATAAACAAGCTCACTCCTGACTGCTGACTGAGAGTTTTCAGCTTTTGCGTTAAGTCGTGATCGAGTTGAAAGTATTCTGTGCTACCTCTAAAGGTCTGAACTGATGGACGGGGATGGTCGGTGGGCAACTCCAAGAGTTGTGGTGCTGCTGCTAGCTGTTGCTTCCAGTAATTGATTTGGGTTTGCAGGACTTCTCCACTAAACCACTGTCTTTGCCAGTAAGCGAAGTCCGCATATTGGATCGGAAGTTCAGGAAATGGTGAGGGGCTTCCAGTTGAGAAAGCTTCGTAGAAACCTGCGAGTTCATGAAACAGAATTCCGACCGACCAGCCGTCGGAAGCAACGTGATGCATTACTAACACTAGTATATGTTCCTGTTCGCTCAACCGAAGCAAAGTAGCTCGCAACATCAAATCAGAAGACAAGTTAAACGGATATAGTGTTTCTTTTTTTAAGATTCTTTGCGCTGCATTTTCAATATCAATATCGTATAAGTCACTGAGGTCAATTATTGATAGTTTTACTGTTTGCGTTTCAGCGATAATCTGTATTAATCTATCATCTCTAGAGACAAAAGTGGTACGTAGTGCGTCATGCCGAACCACAATTGCATTTAACGTTTGTTGCAGTGCTTCGACATTCAGAGTCCCAGTTAATCGTACTCCAATCGAGATATTATAGGGGCTATTAGGCTCTAACTGATTCAAAAACCATAATCTTTGCTGAGAAAAAGACAGAGGAGAAGGTTCAGAAGTTTGTCTGCGTGGAATTACTTGCTTTTTTGCTATAGGAGTGGGTTTTTTCATGAGGCGCTGCTCTAGCAGAGCCAATTTTTCTGGAGAAAGATTAGCGATACGTTGACTAAAATTACTCATGGCAAACTTTCTTTAAAATTGCTAAGATAATTATTAATTCGTCATTAATACCAATACTTGAAACAAAAAAGTATTGTTTTTATGGCTCAATAAATTGTGTTGTTATTATTCACTACAACTTGTAGAAGACGAATTACGAATTAGTTCAGCAAATTTTTTGAAATTGATTCGTAGTTGCGCTAAGACAGCGGGAAGTCTCTTCACAAGAGCGGAGACGCAAAGAGCGCAAAGCGCACGCACTCGCGTTCGCGAACGTGTCTACAGCGCACACCCGTGCCAACTGCAAACCCTCCAAGTCGTTTAACAAAACTTTATATATAACAGTTCTCAAATGGATAAGGTGAACCTACAAAAAAAAGGGCGAACGGCGTTCGCTCCTGCGTCATTTTTACAGATGTGTATTAACTATCGAGTTGTTCCAACTCGGCCAAAATGCGATCCATCTCTTCTTCCTCTGTCTCAACAGCTATCTGCTGGACGATTGTCAGAGCTAAATCAGCTATAGTTTGGTGCTCAAACAGAGTACGCAGAGAAAGCTTTAACTGGAAGCAATCATGTACTCTGGAAATAACCTGAGTGCCTAGCAGAGAGTGTCCACCCAATTCAAAGAAATTGTGGTAAATTCCTACTTGCTCCACTCCAAGGATTTCAGCCCAAATGCCTGCAAGTATCTCTTCTACTGGGGTACGGGGTGGCACGAAAGTGCTTTCCCATTCGGTAGACAGATCGAGTGCAGAAAGCGCCTTACGATCTACCTTGCCATTGGGAGTCAGGGGTAGAGACTCCAGCATCACGAACGCTGAGGGTACCATGTAGTCAGTTAGCTTCTCACAAAGGAAACTGCGCAGTTCGCTGTTTGTAAGTGGCTCGTTGGGAACAATATAGGCTACAAGGCGTTTGTTACCTGGCTGCTCCTCCTTAGCAATGACCACAGCTTCACGCACTTGGGGCTGTTGATTCAGCACCGCCTCAATTTCTCCCAACTCAATACGGAAACCACGTATCTTCACTTGGTCATCGATGCGTCCAAGGAATTCTATGTTACCATCAGGTAGATAACGAACCAAGTCACCGGTTTTATAGAGACGCTCAGAATTACATTCTGTTTCTCCCTTGCTCCCTTTAAAGGGATTGGGGATAAATTTCTCTTTTGTCAACTCTGGACGATTAAGGTAGCCCCTTGCTACACCAACACCACCAATGTGTAGTTCTCCAGCTACCCCAATTGGAACCGGTTGGAGATGGCGATCAAGAATGTAAACTTGAGCGTTGGAAATCGGGCGACCGATGGGAAGCTGATAATTGCCCTCAGTGCAAACGGCCGTGGTAGTACAAACAGTTGCTTCCGTAGGTCCGTAACCGTTTACAAAGCGTCGCCCACGAGACCATTGCGCTACCAGATCGGGATGACAAGCTTCTCCTGCTACAATTATAGTGCGCAAGTCTGGGTATTCTACAGTCGGCATGGCAGCTAGCGCTGAAGGCGGCAGTGTAACATGGGTAATGGCATGCTTGTGCAACAGTTGCATCAAATTAGATCCGGGGAGCAAGGATTCTCGCGTTCCGAGATAAAGCTGTGCCCCAGAACAAAGAGTCATGACAACTTCTGAAATTGAAGCATCGAAGCTAAAGGAAGCAAATTGCAAAACACGACTATCGCAATGAACATCGAAGGTATGAATTTGCGCTAAAGCGAGGTTGCATAACCCTTGATGGGGAACTAGGACTCCCTTTGGTTTTCCTGTAGATCCTGAGGTGTAAATCATATAAGCTAAGTTGCTAGCTTGCACACCGCTACTGGGATTAGTCTGATTGTGTTCAGCGATTACCCCCCAGTCTGCATCTAGGCTAATCACATGAGCTGCATTCTCAGGCAGATCTGCAACCAACTTCTGTTGAGTCAACAGCACTGACACCTGTGAATCTGACAACATGAAACTTAATCTTTCTTCGGGATACGCTGGATCTAAGGGTACATAAGCACCACCTGCTTTGAGAATCGCCAGCAGTCCTACTATCATTTCCAATGAGCGCTCGACGCAGATTCCTACCAACACTTCTGGTTTTACACCTAGCGATCTTAAGTAGTGTGCCAACTGGTTGGCTTTTGCATTTAATTCTCGATAGGTGAGTTGTTGCTCTACTGTGCCAGAAGCCTCGCTGCGCTCGTCTACAAACACCACTGCTACAGCATCGGGCGTTAGCTCTACCTGCTCCTCAAATAACTGATGGATACACTTATCTTGGGGATGGTCGTTTGCGGTATCATTCCACTCAACTAACAGCTGCTGTCGTTCGGCTTGTGTTAGCAGTGGCAATTCTGAAATTCGCTTTTGGGGATTAGCAACAATTCCTTCTAATAAAGTCTGGTAATGCCCTATCATGCCAGAAATTGTGCTGTCCTCATATAAATCCGTATTGTATTCAATCCGCCCAATAATACCCTCTGGTCTTTCATCTAATTCCAAAGTCAGATCGAACTTGGTTGTACCAGTATCCACATCCAACTGACTCAACTTCCAACCAGAATCAAGCGTAGGTATCGGGGGTTCGAGGACAAAGGAAACCTGGAACAGGGGGTTATGGCTTAAAGAACGTTCTGGTTGTAGTATTTGCACCAGATGTTCAAATGGCAAGTCACGCCGAGCGTCTGCCTCTAAAGTAACTTCCCGTACCCGCTTTAATAGCTGTTGGAAACTAGGGTTTCCTGATAAATCTGTACGTAGCACGAGAGTGTTCAGGAAAAACCCTATCGTCTCCTCAATCTCGGGTCGGTTACGGTTGCTAGTAACAGTACCTACAGGAATGTCCTCAGATCCAGTATAGCGGTACAGCAAAGTGTTGAATGCTGCCAGCAGCGTCATAAAAAGCGTCACCCCTTCACGCCGTGAGAGTGCCAATAACTCGTCGCTCAGATTTCTAGATAGAGCTAGACACTGGCGAGATCCTACAAAGGTTTGGCGAGTTCCTCGTGGGTGGTCTGTGAGCAACTCTAGGACAGGCAGGTTAGCTAGTTGCTGCTTCCAGTAAGAAATTTGTGATTCTAGCACCTCTGATTGCAGACATTGCCGTTGCCACACAGCAAAGTCTGCATACTGAATTCGAACTTCTTTTAGCGGTGAGGGTTTGCCAGCACAAAAGGCTCGATAAAGGGTTTGCAGTTCAGGAAAAAAGACACTATAGGAGGAAATGCCATCGTCTATACTGTGGTGTGTGGTCACGTATAATCTGCAATCTGTTTCGTCCAGCCGCATTAAAGTAGCTCGCAGCAATGGTCCAGAGGTGAGGTCGAAGGGTTGTCGCGCTTCTTGTGTTGCCAGTCGCAAAGCTTCTGCCTCTCGCTCTAAAGTTGGAAGCGATCGCAGGTCTACGACTGGAAGTGGTAAGGTTAAGTAAGGGGCGATCACTTGCATCAATTGCCCATCGATAATCCTATAGGTTGTCCGCAGTATTTCGTGACGGTTGACAATCTCATTAAGGGCTTTTTCCAGAGCCACCACGTTAATATTCTCCGGCATCCAGATGGTTGCAGGTTCGTTATAAACGGGAACATTTGATACAAGTTGATCAAGTACCCACAATTGTTCTTGCCCAAAAGACAAAGGCAAGTTCTGGGTTCGCTCAACAGGTTCAATAGGCGGCAACAGCAATTTGGGGTTTTGCTGTTGAGCCTCTATATACTGTGCCAGTTCCATTACTGTAGGAGCTTCAAACAAAGAGCGCAGAGGTAACTCTACCCCCAATGTGTCACGCACCCGAGAAATAAGCTGGATGGCTAGCAAAGAATGCCCACCCAATTCCAAGAAGTTGTCGTGAATGCCAACCCGTTCGACCTTCAGCACTTCAACCCAAATTCCAGCCAGCACCTCTTCAATTAGGGTGCGAGGGGCAACAAAAGACAGTTCTAGTCCGAGACCTATTTCTGGTGCTGGTAATGCACGGCGGTCTACTTTACCATTGGGGGTCAGAGGCACATATTCCAGCATGACAAACGCCGAGGGAACCATGTACTCAGGTAACTTTTGTGTGAGGAAATCACGCAGTTCATGTGTTGTTAGGCCAACCTCAAAGTTCGGGACGATATAACCTACTAAAAGCTGGTTTCCTGGTTGATCTTCCCTAGCAATGACCACAACTTCCCGCACTTGGGGATGTTGCGACAGCACCGCCTCAACTTCTCCCAACTCAATACGGAAGCCACGTATCTTCACTTGGTAGTCAATGCGACCGATAAATTCTATGTTGCCGTCCGCAAGGTAACGGGCTAGGTCTCCGGTTTTATACAAGCATGCGCCCGCTCCCTTAGCAAAGGGATTAGAGATAAAAGCTTTTTGTGTGAGTGTGGGGTTGTTCAAATAACCGCGCCCTACAGCATCTCCGCCTACATAGAGTTCTCCTGCCACTCCAATTGGTACGGGTTGCAACTCAGTATTGAGTATATATAATTGTGTATTGGATACAGGACGACCAATCGGCAGATTCACCACTTCAGCGTGTGGTGGTTCAAAGATAGGATAATGGGTGACATCATCAGAACACTCGGTAGGACCATAAGCATTCATCATCGGGATGCTTGGGTAGTACTCTAACCATTGACGACACAACTGTGGCGGCAAAGCTTCGCCTGTTAGCAGTAACCAACGTAACTTGGATAGTTCTGGTTTGAAGGCGTGGAACTGTTGCACCATCATGCGTAACAGCGACGGTACAATCTCTAGAATTGATATTCTCTGACGTTCTACCAGCGACAGCAATTTAATTGGATCTGCTACAGTTTCGCTAGGGACAATCTCGACTCGCCCACCTACCAGCGAAGCGACTAGAAATTGCCAGATACTGATATCAAATGTCTGTGTTGCTGTTTGCGCTACCGCATCGGTTCCACCCAACTGCAAATCTTTAACCTTAGCATACAGATGATTGAGCATCCCGCGATGTTCAAGCATTGCGCCCTTGGGTTTACCAGTTGAACCGGAGGTATAAATTACATAAGCTAGATTTTCGGGGTAGGAGCGCACGGGCAAGTTTTCAGCCGAATATTCAAAGCAATCTAAATCTTCAAGTAGCATTAATTCTGGCAATGTGTCAAGGCTACTCACTAAGGATGCCCAACGCTTAGCTGATAATACTAAAGGTACTTGACTCTGCTCTAGTACTTGATGTATACGTTCGGGAGGATGATCGGGGTTCAAGGGTAGGTATGCTCCACCAGCTTTGAAAACCGCTAGCATTGCTGTCAAGAAATCGATGTTGCGATCGCACAATAAAGCCACAATTGTTTCTGCTTGCACACCCAGCGTCACTAAATGTCTTGCCCAACGGTTAGCACGAGCGTTTAACTCCTGGTATGTTAGTTGTTGATCTTGATAGACTACCGCAACTGCATTTGGGTTATGTGCTACTAATTCTTCAAATAACTGAGGAAAACATTGGTTTTGTGGATACTCAAAGCTAGTGCTGTTCCACTGCAAAAGTTGCTGCTGCTCAAATTCACTCAGAATTGGTAACTGAGCGATCTGCTGTTGGGGATTGGCGACAATGCTTGAAAGTAACATCTCGAAGTTTGCAGCCATTCTTTCTATAGTGCTGGCTTCAAACAAATCACTGTTGTATTTCCATCCACAAACCAATCCTGACTCTGTTTGTGCAATTGAGAGCGTCAAATCAAACTTACCAGTTACGTTGTCTAGTTCCAACGGAGTAATGCTTAAACCTGGTAATTCCAGTTTCCCCATTGGCGCATTCTCCATGACAAACATCACTTGAAACAAGGGTGTATAGCTCAGGGAGGGTACTGGTTGGAGTTCTTCGACTAGTTTTTCAAAGGGTATGTCTTGGTTGTCACAAGCTCTCAAAGTTGTCTCTTGGACTTGTTCTAGTAGCTTTGAGAAAGTAGGGTTACTTTGAAACTGAGTGCGTAACACTAGAGTATTAGCAAATAAGCCTATTAACTGCTTGGTTTCAAGATTACGGTTGGCAATTGGTGTTCCTACCAAAATATCTTCTTGGCTAGTATAGCGGTAAAGTAAAGTTTTAAATGCCGTTAGTAATAGCGTAAACAGAGTAACCTCTTTTTCCAGACTCAGAGCCTTCAGCGATTCAGTAAGTTGCTCAGGTAGTATTTGCGATTTTCTTGCGCCTCGGTAAGTCTGCGTTGCAAGCCGAGGATAGTCGGTGGGTAGTTCCAGCACGGGAGAAGCATCTGCTAATTGCTGTTTCCAGTAATCAAGCTGCGCCTTTAATATTTCTTCGGTCAGCCTCTCACGCTGCTGTTGGGCAAAGTCGGTATACTGGATGGAGAGATCAGCAAGCGGGGAGGGCTTTCCAATAGAGAAGGCTGAGTAAAGCGTGGCTATCTCTTGGACGAACACTCTCATAGAGCAACTATCACTAATGATGTGGTGCATAGTTAGCAGGAGCATATGGGATTGTTCTTCTAACCGCACTAAGGTGGCTCGCAGTAAGGGCTTATTGGTCAAGTCAAAAGGCTGTTGTATTTCCTCAGTAGCTAGCTTTTGTACCTCCACCAACTGCTCCTCTTTTGATAACTGTTGCCAGTCTACTAATGGTAGAGTCAAAGTTAATGAGGGGGCAATAATTTGAATTACTTGATCGTCTATAGTTGCAAAGGTGGTTCGTAAGATTTCGTGACGGTGTACAATTTCATTTAAACTCTGCTTCAGCACTGACACATTTAGGGAACCTGTTAGACGAAAGGCTGCAAATATATTTTCAAGGTTATTGCTTAGCTCGAATTTATCGTTAAATAACAGCTTAGTTTGGGCAAAAGATAGTGGTAATTCGCGAGTATTTTCGATGATCTGGGATGTAAGAAGTTCACGCTTATGTGCGTCAAGTACAGTTTGGTCTATCATTTTAGGCTTCTCGAATAATTATGTTTATGTAAAAATGAGTAATTTGGGGAGAATAATACTAACTATGTAAATTTTTTTAGAAGGATTGAAAAGTTTGTAGTTGCACTTCAGTGCGCTAAAGCGCAACTACAAACCAATTTAGTAACTATCTTCTTTGCGTTCTAACCAAGAAACTGGCAGAAATGACTCGATCTTGGTTCCTAGGTTTTGTTCAACCGCAAGTTTGTAAGCTAACTGTCCTAAAGCGAGATCAAGAACACCAAGCCCAAAAGGACTAAATATACTAATTTTGTTGTTGTCTTCCCGTGGAGAAGCAACGCCATTGAGAATATCACCAAGCGTACATCTAATAAAATCTCTGTTACCTGTTTTTTGTTCAGCGAGATGAATAGATGTTTGAGCGCGGCACACATGGTCTATATCATCAACAACGTTATCAGCCGCTAGGATAATTTCCGCTGATAAATCTCGTAGGGATGTGTGCAAAATAATGGTACCAGGACGGCATTTGGAAATATCAGATACGTGTGGTGTAGTTGCGGTTGTTGCAAAAGCAATCAGAGAGGCTTTTTCAAAAACAGTGTTGGTGTCTTCAACAATTGCTATTTCCAATTCCTTAGAAAGTTGTTGACACTTGCCTTTAAATTGCTCTGCTCTTTCTCGGCTTAAGTCATAGATGAGTATAGTTTTGATTTCGGGGCAAGTGGTTAGAAGAAAGCGAACGGTTTCAAAATTAATCAATCCAGTACCAATGAGTCCAAGTGTCGATAATGTTTGCTTACCTCGCAAAGTTTGAGCGGCTAACGCTGCACTAGCAGCAGTACGTTTTGCACTGATGATGGAACTCTCCATAATGGCTTGTGCATGACCAGTTTGTGCCGAATTTAGGATTAAAACAGCAGAAGCTCGTTCCATACCCAAAGCTAGATTACCAGGAAAAGAAGCAATCCACTTAATACCTGCGGTATTCACTTCTCCACCCAAATAAGCAGGTAAGGCAATAATTCTATCTTTGTCATTATTTGGGAAGCGCAAGAAGTTAGAATGAGGCAAACAGCTATCCCCTTGGGCATGTACTTGGTAAGCTGATTTGACACTTTGTAATATTTCCTGGTTACGATTTTTGAACAGGGTATTAATCTCATCGCCCTTTAAGAGAAGAATATCATCACACTTCATACTAAAACTCCTATGTTTGGAAAATTGAACTTTTACGAAAGACTGAAAATTTAACTAGAGTAGCAACAATAACAGCAAAAATAAATCAGATAAATGCTAGTTATCGTATAAATAAAGAAGTTTGATTGTTGCTTAAGATTGGTATTGTCTATTAAATATCACCAAAGTTATTCTTGACCCAAGTCTCTGAATAAACGGTGTCAAGATAACGTTCACCGCGATCGCACAGAATAGCCGCACAAGTTGCACCAACAGGTATATCTTGTTGTTTTTTCTCAATTGCTGAGATCACTCCTCCTGAAGAACCTCCGGCTAATATTGCTTCAGTGCGAAGTAAGCGACGACAACCTATAATACAATCAACGTCAGATACATGTACATGTACATCCTCCAATCCAACTTGGAATAATTCCGGAACTCTCGCTGCACCATGTCCTGGAATAAGTCTCTTACCTCGTTTGTCACCAAAAATCACACTTCCTTTGGCATCAACAGCAATAATTTTAGTCTTGAGATTGTGGCTTCTGATATATTCAGAGCAACCACGAAGTGTTCCACAGCTACCAGTAGCACAGAATAAGTAATCTAATCTACCATCGACAGCAGTAACAATCTCGTGCATTGTCTGATAATGAGCCCGTGCATTATTCAAGTTAGCGTATTGATTACACCAAAAACTATTAGGAATAGACGCTAGCAATGACTTTACTCGATTAATGCGAGCTGGTAAAAAATCACCCGTAGCAGGATCTGGTTCTGTAACTAACTCGACTTGCGCTCCATAAGCTTTAAGAATGTTGATATTTTGTTGGGTAGTTTTGGGGTCGATTACGCATATAAAACGTAAGCCGAGAACAGCGCTTGCTTGTGCTAGTCCAATACCCAAATTTCCAGAACTAGATTCAATAATTGTATCTCCAGGTTTAAGATCTCCTTTTTCAAAAGCTTGCATTAGCATATTCAACGCAGGACGATCTTTAATGCTACCTCCAGGGTTAAACATTTCTAATTTTGCAAAAAGTTGAAAGTGAGAATCTTTGAAAACATTCTCTAACTTGACTAATGGGGTGTTGCCAACGATTGATAGAATTCCCGAATTTAGCTCGCGTACATTTGGTTTTGAGAAAACATCTACTTCTACTCTATTTGTAGAGTATGTTTCTTTAGGGAACTTCATTTGGGGACTCATGGAACGAGTCGATTTATTTGGAGAAAATGCTTTTGTTTGTAGTTTATTCTGTGACATATTTTTCCTTTATTTTTAAAACAGAGCAATTAAATATCATTCAGAATCATTTATAAATAATCCTGAAAAGATATACACAGTGTTAGGTAAAGTAAAACTTTTACATTGATTGAGGTAGAAATATAAGTGAGCTTAACTAGGAGTGCGCTTCGCTTATATATTTTGTAATAGAGCTAACAAAATCAAGTTATGCACTTTCAAGGTCCTCAAAAAATTGAATTTTCTACTGAATTAATAATTTGAGTCTAGAGAGACAACTAGTAATTTGCATAGCATTGTGTCACACAAAAAATATCAACTACAATCGCCAGCAAATACTTCTAGCCCAAGGTGCTGTTTGATTTGTGAACTATCCTGTGGCAGGCATGGAGGAATATTCCAGTTATTAAGTTCTCCTTAAAATCCTAGATAAATTAAGTTTTGAGAGAGAGCTTAGAAAAGCTATAATATTTCAGTTGTATGTGCCACTGTGTTTAGTGTCCTCATTAACTACAAATCGAAATTGTAGGATTTCAGATTTTGCTAAAAGATTTTTTCACTCTGAGGAAAGAGTACCTTGTAAAAGAATTGTGCGGCAGCTTGGGATCGAGTCGTATGAGCCATACTAAAGAGCTACAGGGGAGGCTGACATCTTGCACCACTTTGAATCAGCCCGATATTTCACCCAGAACCTAAGTTCCGGGCTAATAGCTTAAGTCCATTGAAATGGACTCAAATCCTTGAGCAGTCATCTAAAGAGGACTTTAGCTATCAGAAGCGCGATTTAAATCGCTGGCTGGCTGACAGCCTAGGTGCAAGATATCAGCGCCCAACTAGCGGCGATCGCCACTAGCAATATATGGAAGAAGCACATTTTTTTGGAGAGCTAAAACCCTTGCTGTATAAGGATTTTAAAATGTGCATCTTAGGAGGAGGGGAGAAATGCTTCTAGTTCCCTATCCAAAATGCATTTAGTAGTGTGAGCATCTTGCTCGCTGAGCATAGTGTGCAAGCAACATGTGAGTCTAAGGCAGACACCTCACCTGGGAAAAGCACTACTTTATTAACAATTACGATGCTCCACCAAACAAACTCAGTTAAATCTCGGTGGTCAAAAGTCTAAGAAGGGGTTATATCAGGAGAATAGAGCCTTGGATTGGCGACAATGCAAAACAGACTACCACGATTACTATTAGTTTTACTCTTAACGCTGAGTCCAACAACCGCCGTAGCCAAGACTAAGAAGGCATCACCTGCTTCAACTTCACCAGAGGTACAAAGCACTTCCACAACTTCAGTAACAGGAGCGCAAAATACTAGTCCCAAAAATCCAGCATCACCATCATCTCAAAATTCTAGCAAGAAGGCTCCAGCAACAGGAGCACAGAATACTAGCCCCAAAAATCCAGCATCACCATCATCTCAAAATTCTAGCAAGAAGGCTCCAGCTTCAAGTGATGGTGGAGATAGCGAGGACAATAGTGATCAAGGTGGCAAAACCGAAAATTCTAAACCAGCGTCATCAGATAGTACTGATGGAGATCAAGATCCAGAACAGGCTGAGCAAGAGTCTGATAGCGTAGTTCCAAAGACACAGCAAAATCCTTTTAGCAAACCAGACATAGATCAGCTAGTTAAGAAGCAGTTTGATGAAGATATGTGGCGGATCATGCGGGGTGGTTTACCTTGCCTTGAAACATCAGCAGTTTGCTTGCAACAGTTACAAGACAAAGCTGTCGCACAATCCCCACTACTAAAAGAAATTGATCAACGGGTTCAGGAAGCAAATCAGAAGGTTGACGAAGCAAAAGCGCGAAATAAGAAAACCATTAGTTTGTCTATTTTTTCACCTGCACTTCAATATATGCTAGGCTCTCCGTCATCAAGTGATACCACTACAACCCGTAAACCAGGTTTCTTCGATAGGCTTGCCAGATTATTGACTGGTAATCTTGGGATCATTAACGATTTACTTAGCGTAATTGGCACTCCATTTTTTGAAAGCTCCCAGGGTGGGAACTCTAGTACCCAATCACAGGCTATCCAAATAAGTGATATTCAGATCAGGATTGCTGAACTACAAAGACAGCGTGCACAACAGGCTGACACTATTCGAGAAAAGGTAGCAGTTGCTTTGAGCAACTTTGACGAAGCAAGAGTTGAATTTCAGATGTCACAAATTGTTACTAATAGGACTATAGAGCAATTTCAGGTCTATGAGATTGGTTATCTGCGTGGTAACTCAGATACTGAAACTTATCTTAGTAAACAGAATTCTTTAGATCGTGCAAAAGTACAAGTGTACACATCGTGGGCAAAAATGCGGCGTACACTATTTCAACTTAAGCTTCTGGTATTGAATGTTAAGGAAGCCGAAAATAATTGATGTTCCACATCTAGTTTGCGCATTTAGACAACAAAGGGCATAGGGCATAGGGCATAGGGTTTGAAGCTTTTCTGACTAATAGAGCAAAATGCAACTTACAGCAGTTTTCACCTAAATGAACCACACCGTTTGTAAGGGCGCAAGGCATTGCGCCCCTACGACTGTGGTCTAATTACCTGAAAATTGCTGTAAATGTGGAAAAGCGTAGTCACAGCACTTCTCTCCTAACCACATGTTGATTGTTCAATGCAAATGAGGGCAGAGGAATAACTGTCAGCACTACACATACTTGTTGGTAGCAGACTTCCATCTTCAATTAGATAGGAGCTTGCGTCAACATCTGTATTGGACACCAATTTGACGTAAAATCTAATACATATTATACAATAAAACAAAAATATTAATTCTAGTAAAAATACTGTTTATAAAGGTTTTTTCTCAAGATAAAGTGTAGTGTTTACCACAATTTCAGTGTATTAATTATTGAAGATAATAAAAGGAAAGCATAAAGAAACGAATGGTGCAAGGAGAATTATGAAAGTTAAATTAATCTCTTACTTAGCTTTAACTCTTGGTTTAGTAGCATCCTCTTTAGCGCCAGCAGCAGCCGTAAAATACAAAACCAACACTGTTTATAAGGCTACTGTTAACAATGTGACGGCAGTTTATATTGATGCACCTGTTGGTGCTCGCGTTGCTGTAGATCTTGGTAACTTACCAAGAACATACACGAGGGTTGCTGGAGCCTGCGGCGAGGTAAAACTTTCACCACCCAAAGGAAACACGAGTTTCACTGATCTCAAAGTAGATGGGACGGCAATCGACTATGCAAGTTTAGCTACTCAAACACTTCCTGCTTGTACGAATGGAACATTTGTAGAGGCGCGAGCTGCAAATTTCAAAACTGCCAAAGGACAGGTGGTTATTGTAGGTAAAACAGCTGGAGCCTCTGTGTCGATTGAAGTTCCTGCCGCTTCAACAAGAACCGTAGGAGTTAATGGCTGTGGTACTGGTATACTACGTCCTCAGAAAGGAACAACGCTACCAGCAACCTTCAAAATCGACGGCACAACATACACACTAGCTGACTTGCCTGATTCTGGAGAAGTACCAGTTTGTAGAAAGTTAGCTAATGGTACATATTCTACCTTTGTCCCTGCTAGCTGGTCTCAATAATTCTCAAATGTAAGTATTTTTCAAGCTAGTGCACTCAAGTCATAAGTACACTAGCTTTAATTTCTTGCGATGTTTGAGAGTTGCGGATCGCTGGTGGGTATTTATTAACTAAATTGCTTTGCAGAGGCATTCAGACGGTAAAACACATGGGGTAAGCCAGCATAAATCATGTTACGCTCGTATTTAAATCCCAACTTCTCCATCACACGCTGTGATGCATAATTGGTTGTTAGGGTAAAGCAAATAATATCTGCTAAACAAAGCTCCTCGAAACCCAACCTCAAAATTGCCTCACCCATTTCTGTTGCTAACCCTTTACCCCAGAATTCTGATCTGAGCGCGTAAGCTAACTCTACTTCCTGCTTGCCGTCCACATAGAGATTTCTTAAACCGCCACGACCAACAAATTGACCGTCTACTTTGTCTCGAAATACCCATAAACCGAAGCCGTAACGATCCCAATGTTCAAGGTTATTTTCGAGAGACTGCTGCGTTTCATTTTCTGAGAGAATACCACCATGAGCTGTAAGAGTCGCCATGACTTTTGGATCTTGATGCATACGGCAAAAATCACCAAGATGTTCAGCTCGCAAGCGTTCGGCGAGCAGGCGTTGGGTTTGAAATGTGTCTATTGATCGCATATAAGCATTATGCCAATCTTTCGACACTTCTTGCTACCTAATCAGTTTACAAAACAAGAGAGTAGGGAATAGGGCAAAAGGAATAAGAAATTTTTCCTAAACACTTATTATTCTCCCCTGATCTCATCCTCTTAGAGGTGCCCATGCAGATGCTTTGGCAGTATCGTTCATCCTGTCTATGATTTGGCTTATTGCTAATAAAGGTACTTGCTGCACCTTTGCAACTGCCGAAATTAGCTTACAGCAGTTTTCACCCAAATGAACCACACCGTTTGTAAGGGCGCAAGGCGTTGCGCCCCTACGACTGTGGTCTAATTACCTGAAAATTGCTGTAATATCGTTTGATTCACTTATCCTAGCGCTACAGGATATTCTCGCATAATCATCTTATGGCTGCATTCGTTAGTTTTATTATCTCTGCCAATGGATATATATCCTGAGTGAATAATTTGTTATAATCTTCTCTAAAATATCCGGTAAATCGTCTGTTTTACCGGATATTATAATAGTGGAGACATAGGGTGACTCAAGTACATAAGCAGAAAATTTCACTCAAGGCAACCCAGTTTAAAGAGTCTGTTATTCGAGAAATGACGAGATTCGCATTACAGCATAATGCAGTCAATCTAGCTCAAGGGTTTCCTGATTTTCCTTGCCCCCCAGAACTAAAACGGGCAGCCTGTGAAGCAATCGAAGCAGATATTAACCAGTATGCCATTACTTGGGGCGATCGCGCCTTTCGTCATGCCCTTGCTGAAAAAGTTCGCTGGTACCTGGGTTTAAATATTGATCCTGAACGACAAATTACTGTAACCTGTGGCTCTACCGAAGCAATGGCGGCTGTCATGCTTGCTACGGTTGATCCGGGCGATGAAGTGATTGTATTTGAGCCGTATTATGAAAATTATGGTCCTGATGCAGTACTTGCTAGTGCAACCCCTCGCTATGTATCGCTACACGCGCCTGACTGGACATTTGATGAAGCTGAACTAAGGCAAGCATTTAATGAGCGTACAAAAGCCATAATCGTTAATACACCCCATAACCCAACAGGAAAAGTATTCTCCCGCGACGAGCTAACCGTTATTGCTGAACTTTGCCAAAAGTGGGATGTTTTAGTATATACAGATGAAATTTACGAACACATTCTTTATGACGGACAAGAACACGTAGCAATGGCTACACTTCCAGGAATGGAGGAGCGCACCGTTACCATCAATGGACTGTCTAAAACTTATAGTGTAACAGGATGGCGAGTCGGCTATATTTTAGCGAATCCAGAACTAACTAACGCGATTCGCAAAGTCCACGATTTTCTTACAGTAGGTGCACCCGCTCCTTTACAAAGAGCAGGAGTCGCAGCAATGCAACTTCCTATTAGTTATTACAAGGAACTAGCAAAGCTTTATCAACAAAAGCGAGACAGTATGTTGCAAAATTTGGATCAAGTTGGGATTCCCTATTTTGTTCCAAAAGGAGCCTACTATGTGTTTGCTGATATATCTAGCTTTGGCTACAAAAGTGATGTGGAATTTACTGAATATCTTATTAAAGAAATTGGAGTTGCAGTCGTTCCAGGTTCCAGCTTTTTCTCTCAACCAGAAGCAGGTAGAGATTTTATTCGGTTCTGTTTTAGTAAGAAGCCGGAAACTTTAGCTGCGGCTCGCGATCGCTTACTCAAATTGCAATCACTTTTACAAACTGCTAGGTAAATGAGGGGAATGGGGAATGGGGCATGGGGCATTGGGATTGGGCACTTGGTTTTATTCTTCCCCTGCTTCCCCTGCTTCCCCTGCCTCCCTTGCTCCCCCTGCTAAGAGCTCCCTGCTAAGAGCTCCCTCTACTTTATCCGTCAACGTCAACCCAGATACTTCCTTCTTCCACACGGGTGGGAAAAACTGACAATACCTGTTCTCGTGAAATTACACTAAGCACTTTGCCTATGCCTGGTGGCCAAGAACTCCACGCTTTAACCTCACCAGTGCGCAGATCAAAAGCACTGCGATGGAAAGGGCAAACAATAGCTCCGTCTTCAGTAATTTTACCTTTTTTCATCGGTAATTTTAGGTGAGGACAGGCATTATCGATCGCATAAAGCTGACCTTCGTGGTTTAAAAGCAGGATATTACGATTCCCTACTTTCACCACCTGACGTTCATTTAACGGAAGTGTATCAGCTGAAAGAACTTTAGTCCAACTCATGGAAACTCCTTTCATGACTTACCGACACCCAAGTAAACAAAGGTGTAGGCATCTTAATCTTTATCAAGACAGATCTTAGATGTAGGCAGCACCTTAAGCAAGAAATTAAGAATTTCCGTTACCAAGCTTAAAATCAAACGCCTATGTTAAATTTTCTTTAGTAGGGTGAACAGAGCGACCCGCTACATGATTCAATTGCACAAATCTAAGGATGGATTAGCATGATTATTGCTCATATAATCTCCTTTCACTTGTAGTTGCAGGACGTATCGTTGTGTTAAGATAAAAACTAACTACTTACGAAAACCATAATCTGGAAACTTCCAGTCTATAACTCTCCTACCAAGAATAAAAATGCAAGTCGAACTCAAACAGATCGTCGTCCCTCCTGGTCAACAACTCCTAATGACTGATGTCAGTTGGCTGATGTACGAACAGATGCTAGAAGAGTTTGGAGAAAAACGCAATTCGCGAATTAATTATAGTGGGGGAGTTTTGGAAATAATGGTACCTTTACCTGAACATGAAGATGATAGAGTGATAATTGCTGACTTGGTAAAGGTGCTTCTCGAAGAACTTAATATTGAATTTAGAAATTTGGGTTCAACAACTTTTAAAAGTGAAACAATGAAGCAAGGTATAGAAGCAGATGACTGTTTCTATATTGAAAACGAAACCGCGATTAGAGGGAAAAAACGCATTGATTTAGCAGTAGACCCCCCGCCAGATCTAGCCCTGGAAATTGACATCACTTCCCGAACCCGGTTCGATAACTATGAAGTGTTAGGGGTAAAAGAATTATGGCTATTTAATGGAAAGCAATTAGAAATCAATGTATTGCAATCTGGTCGATATATCCAGGAGAATGAAAGTCTTCATTTTCCTGGATTCCGTTTGAGGGACATTATTCCCCAGTATTTAGAACGCAGCAAAATAGAAGGGAGAAATAAAATAATGAAAGAATTTCGTGCTTGGGTGAGTATAATAATTCAAGATCAATAATATTCTGCTTATATGCCCGACTCATCGAAAACAATCCAAAGAAGGAATGATGATTTATTCTTAAATATTTTTAAAGTGCTAACTATTGTCCTAATAGTCATAGGAATATTTCTGAGATTTATTAATCTGGACGGAAAAATATCTTGGGCAGACGAAACATTTACTTATTTAAGAATTTACGGTCACACAAAATCAGATTTAATGCAGGAAGTAGTTAATAGCCATATATTAACTGCTGGAACCTTGTTAGAAAAATATCAAAGCCCAACTGTTGGAAAAACTATTATAGATACTGTTAAAGGTTTAGCTACAGAAGATCCGAAGCATCCGCCCCTGTATTTTCTTCTGACACATTTGTGGGTGAAATTCTTTGGAAACACAGTCGCAGCTACAAGAAGTTTTTCTGCCTTTATAGGTGTATTAGTTTTTCCTACTCTCTATTGGCTATGTCAAGAATTATTTCAATCAAGAATTGTCGGTTTAATGGCAATTGCCACTATAGCTGCATCACCATTTCATCTTATATATGCCCAAGAAGCAAGAATGTATAGTTTGTATACACTGATTATCTTGCTATCTAGTGCTGCATTGCTCAGAGCAATGAGGTTGAACACAAAATTAAGTTGGGGTATTTATTCTATAAGTTTGTTGCTCGGATTTTACACACATTTATTATTTAGCCTTGTAGCGATTGGACAATTGACTTATGTAGTTTTCAATCAAGGAATTCGAACTGATAAAATACTGATTGCTTATCTAAAGGCATTGTTAGCTGGAATACTACCTTTTCTTCCTTGGCTATTTTTAATAATTATTCAATTAGACAAAGTTCAAGAGACAATAGAATGGGCAAAATATACTCTGCCGCTGAATGATATACTAGACGGATGGCAGATTCACTGGGCACGGAATTTTTTTGACATCACAACTCAGTATAGTTACCAAGATAAGCTACAAAATAATCTCTGGTTTTTCATTATTAGGTTTTTAGTCTTTTTATTATTTTACGCAATTTATTTTCTGTATCAGAAAACCCCAAAGACAACTTGGTCTTTTATCGTCATATTAATCTCATTGACAGCATTAACTCAAGCAGTACCAGATATAATTTTTGGTGGGATTCGTTCTGTCCAGGTGAGATACGCAATTCCTGTGTATTTAGGATGCCATTTAGCTATAGCTTATTTATTTGCTCAAAAAACTATCTTATCTCCAGATAAGAGAATAAATAAGAACTTATGGCGGCTATTGCTGGTTGTCATAATTTGTCTGGAAATAATATCATGTTTGATTATTTTACCGAAAAATACTTGGTCGAATAAAGCTTATAGTTCTGACAATATTCCTATAGTTAATATTATTAAGCAATCCCCAAATCCCTTAATTATTTGTTCCGAGTGTGGACAAGACTGGGGGTGGGGGAATGTATTATCTATAAGCTACCTCCTAGAACCAAAAACAAAATTTCAATTATTTTCCGGGATAGATATTAAACAAAATCCTGACGGGTTTAGCGATTTATTTTTCCTGAATGCTTCTCAAGAATTGCAAAATACTCTGAAAAAAGAACACAACTGGGAAATAACCTCAGTTTTCAAGAACAGTCAATCTCTATGGAAGTTAAAAAAATAAATTATCTAAGTTAAGTTGGCATAAAAATTTCAATGTATGTCGTGGCGGGCAAAACGACGCAATCGCAACGACTTTGATTACTTTACAGTCTGTTACATTTTCTAAAGCCAAGATAGTAGGATTACCATTTGCAAAAATCGTGCCAAAGATACAGGTTAATGAGAGAGTAAATCGAGCAAGATAAGAGGCGGCATCGTTTTTGCACTTTCACGCTTTCAGCAAATCAACCTTTTATGCTCCTACGACGCTGGACACTGCGACAGCAACTCACCATTCTGACGGTTTTGTTTTTCTGCCTCAGCGGGTTAGCATTGTGGCTCGTGATACAACTGATAGAGAGTTTGGAAGGAACAGTTATTGCCCACAATCAACGGGAGATCGCTAGCGCTAATACGCGTTTAATCAAACTGTTTTGGGAATCTCGGCTGAATCATTCAGAAATCCCTGATGAGCCTTTAAACAAATCATTACAGCAATTATCAACAGACGCTTTAGCAAATTTTCCTCGTGTGGAAGGGGGATTTTATCTTCCACAGCACGATCGCTTACTAGGATACGCTTTTCCTACTCATGGTGGAGCAGTGCCAAAAACAGACATCCCCGCTGCTGAACGAGACTCAATTTTACAACTAGCACGACAAGCAACTAGTCAAGGCTTACCACAAGAGCTTATACTGCGACCAAAGCTTGATATTTTGGTACTGCGAGCAGATCCATTACCACTGTGGGGATCTGTATGGACGATGAAACGAATGCCACGTCCAGAAGATGGACAGCAAAAAATTCTCAGTGGACTGATAGTGCTGGGGATTTTGATTGTGGGTATATGGACGTTTGCGATCGCGATGCAGCTTCAGTGGGGTATACAGCAACTGCAAAAGAGTCTCAAAACAATGGAAGCAAATCCCGCAGAACAAATCCCGCTTCTACCGGCTGAAATGGGCTTATTGGGAACTGCAATCAACACAATGCAGTTTCGCCGTCAGGATTTAGAGCAACGGCTGCGTCGAGTTGAGCGATTGGCTTCGTTGGGGCAATTAGTAGCAGGCGTTGCGCACGAAGTTCGTAATCCGCTCGCTAGTATGCGTTTGAACCTGCAATATACAGAACGCCAACTGCAAAAACAAGGAATAACTCATTTACCCATCGCCAGTTTACTCGAACAGGTAGATCGTTTGGAACATTTGGTACAGAGACTTTTGTATTTTGACCAAAACCAGCAAGAAATTCCAACAGTGACTTCACTTGAAGCGATCGCACAAGAATCAATAGCTCTGCTGCGTCTAAAAGCAGAAGAAAGCAGTGTTGATTTAGTCTATCAGCCTTCTGCCCAACCGTTGCCAGAAATACCGCTTCGTCGTCGAGAACTAGGACAAGTTCTAGTCAATTTGATTCTAAATGCAATTCAAGCAAGTCCTGAAAATGGGAAGGTGATAGTTGGAGTCAAGCAGATATCAGGTAATAAAGAACAAAGTGATGATACTTTGGTTGCATGGGTAGAAGATCGGGGACAAGGATTGTCTGATGCGCAAAAAGATCAAATTTTCGTTCCGTTCTATTCTACTAAACCAGAAGGCACAGGATTGGGATTAGCCATTAGCCATGAAATTGTGACACGCAATAAAGGTTATATAGATGTACATTCTGAACCCGGATGTACTCGCTTCAGCATTTACCTACCTACTAGCACAGATGAGAGGATCAATAGCAATGCCTAAAATTCTCATTATTGACGATGAAAAACCATTACGGCAGGCGATCGCCCAGATCCTCCATAGTGAAGGTTATGAAGTGGTTGAGGCAGCAGATGGAGAACAAGGATTAAAGTTATTGCAAGACTCCAGCGCTCATCCTGATTTGGTGTTTCTGGATCTGAAAATGCCCAAAACCCAAGGAATGACTGTCTTGAAACACTTAGAGCGAAAGCTGTTTGAGCTACCCGTGATTGTGATGACAGCTTATGGAACTAGTCGCACAGTCATCGAGGCAATGCAGTTGGGCGCTTACGATTATCTCACCAAACCGTTTGACCTAGACGAATTGGTAAATTTAACCGCCAAAGCATTAGCGCATCATCAAGAGCCAATGTATCAGGTTGGTGAATCCGCATTGCAAGCGGGACAAGATGAATTATTAGGGCGATCGCACCTAATGCAATCCGTTTTCAAACTTATCGGGCGGGTTGCTCCTACAGACACGACGGTTCTTATTACTGGAGAATCCGGTACTGGGAAAGAACTGGTTGCATCCACGCTTCATGCTACTAGTCTCCGCAGCAAAGCACCATTAGTGAAAGTCAACTGCGCCGCACTCCCAGAAAATTTGCTAGAAGCAGAACTTTTTGGGCACGAAAAAGGAGCGTTTACTGGAGCAAACCACCTGCGAATCGGACGATTTGAGCAGGCAAATAGCGGTACGATTTTTCTCGATGAAGTAGGAGAACTTAGTCCTGCGATTCAGGGTAAGCTACTGCGAGTGTTACAAGATCGTTCCTTTGAACGGTTGGGTAGCAATCAGACACGCGTAGTTGATGTGCGAATTATTGCCGCAACAAATCGTAATCTAGAACAAATGGTACGGCAAAATCAGTTTCGCGAAGACCTTTTTTATCGATTGAATGTTGTAGAGCTTGAGTTACCACCTTTGCGCGATCGCCTTGAAGATTTAGAACAACTCACCCAACACTTTCTAAGCACTATTGCTGTACGACGAGGATTAAAGCGGTTAGCGCTCGCTCAATCTGCAATGGAAAAGCTGGCGAATCATTCTTTTCCTGGTAATGTGCGCGAGTTGCAGAACACTTTGGAACGGGCTGCGGTTTTATCTGGCGGGCGTGTAATTCTTCCAGAACATATCCTTTTCAGTCAACAGGAGGAATAGATTTATATTAAATACAAATCCTTCACAAGAAACACATTTAGAGACGCAAGTTGCTCTCTATCCAGAGTTACGCCAATTAGTGCAGCTGTTGCCTTGGAATCATCAACAAATTCGAGAGCATCTGCAAGAAAAAGCGAAGCACAATCCATTCTTGTTGCATCAACACTCCACAAATCGGGAAACATTGCTAGAGGACGTTTTACCAAATTGGTATACTCCGACTGCGACTGAACCGAGTTTACAAGAGCATTTGCGTGGACAAATTACCGCTTCTACCTTTTCATTTCAACAGCGAGAAGCACTGTTATACCTCACTCAATGGCTTTCACCCTCTGGCTATTTAGAAGAATCACCTCAAGTCTGGGCTGTTGAAAGCAGTTGGAGCATGAGCGAGTTGGAAGCTGTTGTACCTCACCTGCAAAGTCTTGATCCTCCAGGTGTAGGTGCGCGATCGCTACAAGAATGCTTACTATTGCAACTGCAATCTCAGCCTCATAGTCTAGCCACATTACTGGTGCGAGACTACTTAGAAGATATTGCCAATTGTGTTCGTCATTCAACTGAGTCCAAACAAAACCAACAATTATTGTTGGAAAAATTACAACAAAACCGTTTACCATCCCCTGTCAATCTGCAAGCGCTAAAAGCAGCAATTCAGGAAATTCAATCGCTAGAACCTCGCCCTGCAAGGAATTTTAGCTATCAACCTGCGACCATTGTCACTCCTGATTTAAAAGTTAAACCGAATGGAAACGGGTGGCAAGTTTCCTTAGCTTATGAGGTGAGTCAAGAATTTTGCCTAGATGAAGAAGCAATCGCTAGTCTTACCCAAAACCACTATTCAGCAAAGAAAACCCGAGAGCTTGAAAGCTTGCTAGAACAAGCACGGAACCTAGTGAAAGCACTAAACCAGTGGCAAGAAAATTTACTCAAAGTCGGAGAGTTTTTGGTAAATCGCCAGCAAGCATTTCTTACAAGTAAAGACAGCGTAGATTTAGTTCCAACACCTCAGCAACTCGTCGCTCAGTCGGTTGGGCTTTCAGATGCTACAGTTAGTCGCATAGTGAGAGAACGTTACTTGTTGATTGGCGGAAAACAAAGCCGAATTATCCCGTTGCGATCGCTCTGTACTCCTGTAACTGTCGGTGGACGTACACCCAGACAGATCCAACAGATGATTATCCAACTGATTGAACAAGAACCTCCGACGCAACCGTATAGCGATGATCAACTTGCCCAATTATTACAGCTAAGGTTTGGAATTGCGATCGCTCGTCGCACCGTTGTAAAGTACCGTAAAATGTCTCTCATTAATTCGTCCCATAAGCGCAAACTCATTGACACTCTCCGCTCTAAAGAGACGGAGATTCTTAAGACCTAAAGCGTCTTAATATCCTGTTTTCACAGGTACGCGCGGCTCAATACGTTTGCCTTTAAGGCGTACTGATGTCTCCTTACAGTGTTTTGGGCGTATACTTCCTCCCAGTCCGGGAGTAGGTTTTATTTAAATGTCTTGTACTGACATGTTCAAATTCTAACACAGAGCCGTCCTAAAAGGACAGGGTTTTAAACCCAAATTTTTTGATAAATCCAGAAATAGGTAAGCACTACGGTAATAGCAGTTAACGGTAACCCAAAACGCAAATGCTCCCCAAAAGTCAGCCGATGTCCTTGCTTAGCAACCGCTTCTGCCACAATCAAGTTTGCTACAGATCCCAGTAGAGTTAAATTTCCTGCCAGTGTTGAGCCTGCTGCTAGTAGTAACCAAGTACGTGAATCAGGATGAGGAATCAGGTGATGTAGCAGCAGCACAGCAGGCACATTAGATACTAAATTTGATAATAAAACCGTAACACCCAGAATACTCAAGGGATGATCAACAAACCGGACAAACCATTCCAGCGAACCAAGTTTCTGCACACCCTCAGTAAGAATGAACAGCCCACAAAACATCACGAGCAAATCCCAATCCACCTTTTGTAAAATTCGATCGGGCTTGAGGCGGCGTGTTACCAACAGTATTCCAGCCGCAATCAGCGTTGCTTCAGCCGTAGGAATACCTATCAAAAACGCCACTAGCAATCCGGTAGTAATAAATAGGCTTTTAAAAAGCAGTGGTTTAATGATGCGGTAGCGAGGCGGTTCTACTTTTAGGTAAGGGCTAAGCGATCGCACTTCGGGATATAACCACCATAGTAAACCTACCTGAATCACTAAACAAACCAAAGCAAGCGGTGTCAAGGCTTTCGCAAAATTCAAATAGCTAATGCCAGAGAACGAACCGATCAAGATGTTTTGAGGATTTCCTGTTAGGGTAGCAACAGAACCGAGATTGGTTGCACCTGCCAAAGCCAGCAGATAGGGAAGAGGATTAAGCTTCAGCAATTGAGTTAAACTCACTACCAGAGGTGTGAGGATCAGGGCTACTGTGTCATTAAGAAACAGCGCCGAAAGAAAGCCACTGCCAAAAGTTAACACCACTAGTAGTCCGAATGGGCTGTGAATCCGGCGTATTGTGTAATCAAGGGCAAGCTGAAAAAAACCAGAAGCAGCTAAATTCGCACTGATTACCATCATCCCGAACAGGAAAATCACCGTCTTATAGTCGATCGCTCTCCATGCTGCAGGTAAATCCAATACTCCCAACGCCATTAATAACGCAGCACCAACAATAGCGATTGTGGCACGATTCATCCGCAGCCCGGGTAGGTAACCCAGTCCCAATCCGATATAGGTGAGTACAATAACGAGGTATCGTAGAAAGATCATACCAATACTCTAAAGTAGAGAAACAAATACACCCTGTAGGGGCTTTCCGGCGTTTGCCCGTAGACTGTCGGTATAACTCATCTATTTGAAAGCTGCTGTAATGATGATTACGTAAATTTTTATACAATAAATTGACCGATTTGTCGTTGCGCTGTCTTCGCATAAATAAAGCGCAACTTCGTATAATAAAGCCTATCAGCCGCTAATAGCTTCGAGAGTCTGCCTCTTCGGTGTGGTTTAGCGCTTGCTGTTGATGTTCGCGGGCAATTCTTAGGTATTCAGCAGTCTTTTGTTGCTCTCCAGACTCAGCATGTTTCGCTGCTTTGCGATAGTAGTGTGCTGCTAGTTCGTGGTGATGCGCTGTTTGCTTGTAATGGTGTGCGTCTTTGGCATGAAACTCCATTAACAGTTGTTCGTTACAGATAAGAGTTTCAACCGTTATACTAGTACCCAGTTCGTTACGTGTTCCGTAACCTTGAGCGCTGAGGCGATCGCCCAACTTAACTCGCTCGGTGAGATTTTTTCTCAACACAGGCGGAACATGTAAATAACTCCCATCCGAAAGGATAAAGCCTTTGAGTTCTCCTTTATGACCGACTAGCCAATGAGCGACATTTCCTTCAACACTCAGGGGTTCCCCTTGCTTAGGTAATGGTGATGAAGGTTGGTCGCTTACTATTTTACCTGTGCGAATATTAGTGAGGTTAAGGGTGCGAAATTCCTCTCCTAAAGTTGAAGGCTCGCCAGGTTCGGCGATCGCCTCAATTATATCCCCTGGTTTGACAGTCTCTTGAACAGCTGCGCTTAAATGTTTTGGTAGGTGCAGTTGTTTACCGTCAGAGAGTAGCACTCCTTCCACTTGTCCTTCTGATTGGAGGAGATAAGCCTGAACAGTGCCATTAATGCTGACTGATTGTTTTTTCATGATAAGGTATTGTTTAAGTTACAATTTTCTAATGTGCAATTTTCGTGCCAACTCTTAACTGAGAAACCGAGTTTTTTTAAGTGGTAGTAGCGTGGCTTTTTTGCACGTTCTGTTCTTCTTTCGTTTCGGGTACGAGGAACCAGAAAACTGCTAAAGCCACAGTGGCGATCGCTGCCAACATCAAAAAACCGACATCATACCCAGCCTTTTGTACCACAATCCCAGCCAGCAAATTACTTAAACCTGCACCAATACCTATAGAGGTTGCAAGCATTCCTTGAGTCAGATTAAAACGACCGCTCCCCTTAGTCAAATCCGCAACCATCAGGACTGATAGAACACCAAAAATACCCCCCGCAACCCCATCCAGAATTTGTACAGAAACGAGAAAAAAGGGATTGTGGGAGAGCGTGTAAAGCACCCCCCGAATAGGCAAAACACCAAAACCTATTAGAAAGACGCGTTTTCGCCCACCATTAGAAAAACGACCAGCCAAGTAGGCTGAAGGTATCATAACTAACTGAGCTATGATAATACAGGCTGACAAATAAACAGTACCATTCAATCCCGTTCTTTGCCCACCTTGAGCAAGTAGTTGACCAACCAGGGGTAACATTGCTGCGTTGGCAAAGTGAAACATAACCACTGCGGTAGCGAACATAAGTATGCGGCGGTCTTGCAACAACTTGAGTATGCCTTCATACTTATTATTAGGTCCTGTTTTCTCCTCATCACGTTCCTCTCCATCACCACGAGCCAGTTCATGGTCAATCTCCTTCTCACGAATTCTCGAAACAGAATAAGCACTGGCGACAGCCATTAGTCCAACTAGGAAGAATATAGATTTAGGCGCAATAAATTGACCAGCAAAACCGGATAAAACCGCAACAAGTAAATTACCTGAATGATTGAATGTCTCATTACGACCAACACGCTGATCTAATTTACGACGTCCTACTAGCCCTAGAGTAATAGCAGCGATCGCAGGGGGAAAAACTGCTGCACCAGTACCAATCAAAACCTGAGAGCCGAGGACTACTGGAAAAGTTGGAAACAAAGCTATACAAAAGCAGCCTGCTGTTACCACCGCAGCAGCCAATACGATCAACATCCGTTTTTGGGGTAGTTTGTCAATTAAAGCACCAGCCGGTGTTTGTGCAATGACTGTAGTGATTGAAGAAACGGCTGTTACAATCCCGATTTGCTCTGGATTCCAATGTTGGGAACCTTTTAAATATATACTGAGATATGGTCCAACACCATCTCGCACGTCTGCTAAAAATAAGTTTAAGAAATCTAGCGCGCGCAAACTCTTTTGGCTTGGTTTTTGCTTGTCTTGCATAGGTTTTACTTAGGAGCATTGTTGAGCTAAAACTCCCTCGTGCAAAAACTATGCCAAATGCTATTTATAATAAATCTAGCCGTTTTATTAACTGAACATGGATGGAAGCTTATAGCACTTGAAATTATGCCCGACCACGTACACTGCTTCTTGAACGTCCCACCTCATGAATCACATAAGTGATGTTGCCCGTTGGATTAAAGCCAGAGCGTCTCACCATCTAAGGCGGGAATTTCCAGAACTTAAAAAAATGCCTTGTCAATGGAAGTCCTAGCTATTTTGTTGCTTCAACTGGTCAAGTCAGCACTGAAGTTGTTAAGCGATACATTGAAGACCAGCGTTCTAAGTAGATACTGGCGTGAGTTTAAACTAGCTTTTAGCTTTCATCCCCCGGCTAGAAGCTGGAGGCTCTCAGCATATTATTGGTAGATCCGGAGAGTGTAGCGTTCACTCATGATGACTGCTAATAAGAATGAGGGAAAGTACGATTATCCTATTGTTTCCGATTTAATTTCTTGCATAATTCTAGCAATTTCTTCATCAGACTCAATATGACGTGACAAAACTTGTGCAGTTTTATCTAATAAACGTTCATTAAACAACTTAGCTATATCTTGCCGCAAACCTTGTCCTATATAAAATTTCAGCAACGCTTCTACAGACATATCTTTACTGGTAGCTACTTCTTCTAGAGATTCTAAGGTATCAGTAGGTATATTGAGGGAAACAACTTCCGTTACACGGGGACGCAGTTTTAGATTTAATTCTTCATGATTATTGCTCATATAATCTCCTTTCGCTTCTGGTTGCAGGACGAGCAGAAATAATTCTTTTTCGGATTTTTCGTTCTACATAAACCACTAATAATAAACGTTGTGATAATGAATACCCTAAAATAAAATCGCGCTGTTCATTATTGGCACTTGCATCTCCCTCTTGATAAAAAGGATCAAAAAAAACCTCGGCTGCTTCTTCAAATCTAACACCATGCTTAATAAAATTGCTCTCCGCTTTACTCGTGTCCCATTCAAAATCAACACCTTGAATTCGGTAAACAAAATTCATTCTCTGTATAAAATTCTCTTTTTAGGGTTTCATCAAATATTGGTAGTAGAGAATATAAATAATCTTACTGTACTGCAAATTCAGTATACTTTCTCACATCAGCAGGTTGAAAGGCTAAAACAATTTGATTTTTAGGAATTCCAGCATTGACAAGTTCATTAGCTATGCCTGTTTCAGTGCCGTCTCTTTGAATCCAGATTTTATCATTTATAATGTCGATGTGGATTAGGCAACCATGCACCCTTTGTTTATTTTCCCAGCCTACTGTTAGTAGTAGGTAACGGTTGGCAGTTTTATCAATAATTAATTGTCTTTCTAGTTCTCCGTAAGCGTAGGGCAGTTCGGCGTATTCGGTTAATATCTTTTGGATGATTGTCCGATAATTATCTAAGGTAGCCATTCCAGAATTACCTCCCGTTCTGAATCAAAGACGAGTAAACAAAAACGCTGATTTTCTAATAATATTGGCTCTTCAGTACTTGTTATGCTAGTGCTATTTACCATAGTTTTGATTACTCCGCTTTTTTTACAGGTAGTCCGAGCGAACGCCTTGCTGTAATTCCTGCGGCGATGGATTTTGTTCTTGGTTTAGAAGATGGTAAAAATCGTTACATCAAAGCTGTTAGTGAACTGGGTAAAGCCTTTGCCTTGGTAAGCAGTATGGATGAAGCGATCGCAATTCGGGATGAAGTTGGCTTTTTTCAGGCAATCAAGGTAGCACTCAGTAAACATACTACTAGAGATAACCGCAGTCCGGAAGATTTAGATACCGCCGTCCGTCAGATAGTCTCGAAAGCGGTTGCGTCTGATGGAGTGATTGATATTTTTGCAGCAGCGGGGATGAATAACCCTGATATTTCGATTCTTTCCGACGGTTTTCTTGAAGAAGTACGAGCTTTACCTCAGAAAAACCTAGCACTGGAAGTTTTGCGAAAGTTGCTTAACGATGAGATTAAAACGCGATCGCACAAAAACTTAGTTCAATCGCGCACCTTCAGCGAGATGTTGGAAAATACCATCAAACGCTATCAAAACCGCTCAATCGAAGCTGCTCAGGTAATAGCAGAACTGATCGAACTTGCTAAAGAAATTCGCCAAGCCCAAGCGCGTGGAGAAAATTTGGGGTCTTTTAGTAACAGATCGGGTGAGACCTGTTGCGTTTGGCGCAATTGCTCTAGATCATGGTGTATGGTTTTCTCGGGCTTGCGGGATAGGGCGGTGCGCTCGAATAGCATCGAGTTAATACGTTCTTGCAGTTGGCGGACACTCCATCGTTCAAGTTGGGCAATTTCTATATAAAATTCTCGCTTTAGGGGTTCATCAATATACATTAGGGTTTTAATATGCGTCCAACTCAATTGTCTCCGCAGTGTGGAGACAATCTGCTCGTCAGGAAAGGTTTCTGCAAAATGCAGACAATGCCGCAGTTGTTTTTCGCTCCAGCCTTTACCATAGGTTTGGGTTAGCTGCTGCGATAAAGAAACAATGACTTGTTTGCCATATTCAGCGCGTTGACCTTGTAGGACTTCGGTTTGGATCCGTTTACCAACTTGCCAATATAATAGGGTTATTTCTGCATTGACGGCAACGGCAGCACGTTGTCTTGCAACATCTATCAGCTGTCTGATTTCTTGAAACAGGAGATCATTGGTCGGTTGCGTTAGGTCATTGCTCATGCTGCAATTTACTTTTTTTAAAGAAAAACTAATTTTAAAGGCGATCAAGGTGGCACTCAGTAAAGATAGTACCAGAGATAACCGCAGTGTTGAGGATTTGGATAGTGCTGTCCGTCAGATAAGTACTTGTGCAAAATTAAATGTACATTCACATAGTGTTCCCAATAATATAGGCGTCGCACGTTGATCAACCTTGACTCAAGCTGAAAAAGAAAGATTTGCTCCGTTGTGTCCCGATTTTGTGGTTGAATTAATGTCTAAAAGTGATTCTCTAGAAAAAACACGCGCCAAAATGAAGGAATATATCAATAATGGCGCAAGACTGGGATGCTTAATTAATCGCCGACAGCAGCAGGTAGAAATTTATCGTCCCAATCGAGAAGTTGAAATTTTACAAAGTCCACAAACTTTATCGGGGGAAGATGTTTTACCAGATTTTGTTTTGCATTTGGCGGAGATCTGGTGAAGATTTTTTATCAATAAAATTAAGGTTCAATTACCTTATTTAACCGATCTGGATTCCAAATTTCTTCAGCAATCTTTTGATAAAGCTTTTGTCTCGTATCCAAATCTGCTTTTTTAAATTCCTCATGCGGTTGAAACGGTAGCCCGGAGCGTTCTTTATACGCCAAGAAGCCGGGATTATGGTTATAACATTGAGGATTGAGTGATTGAGCTAAAAGATTATGTTTGATGTAATGAGGCAACTTTTCAGCATAAGACGAGTCACCATAACTAGCATTAAATGACTTTGGCAGCAGCAAAAGCCCCCCAATACGATCGCGATAGTCATAAAAATCGGCTTCACTGGAAAATTCATCTAAGTGACGCTCAGGTTTATTTGCCCAAATATGCTCTATCTCATATCGATTACTACCAGTAGCGATATATTCGCTATAACGCGATTTTACTCCTGATTGACATTCTATATAGTCTGTGATGCGAGCAAGAAAATGGTAGATAGCGTTGTAATTTTGCCGATGCAGTTGCAGTCGCTCACAAGAAGCAAAGACTTCCGTTTCTGCATCTAACTTCTGACGCAAAATCTTTGCAAGTTCGGCAGGAGCTTTTCCGCGAATATCGCGCATGATCACGAATATAGCGTATTCCATTGTACTGTATGTAATGGTTCGGAAGTTCCATAACCTTCGAGCAAGCAAAATATCAATAAAAGTTGCTACTAAACGAATCTTTTTATTAATGATATCAGAGTTATCGTCAGGATTCAGAGATGCAAGCAGCAAGGGATATTGAAGAGTAAAATTTTGCCGTGCGTTGTAGAAAACTTCCTCTAAATCTGGTTTCAAAGAAATAGAGGCTTCTCGCAAGTCTAAATATTGACGGGTATAAAATGCAAAATCTCTCTCTATAAAACGCACAAAATCGGTGCTTCTATGGAGTCCAATTATCCGCTTATGGTCACGTACCCAACGGTGAAACTCTGTACTGATGCGGTCAAAGTCACCAGGGACAGCACCTTTTTTACGTTCTCGAATGGTCTGGGCGTACTGACTCCGAAGCCAGGTTTTTATGGCATCGGCTTCTTCTTCTTTACCTAACTCTTTAAGCTGATTTACCTGCTTTTTCCAAAGCCGATTCGCCTCCTTTTTAGCTTCATCGCTAATATTCGCCAGCATAAAGCCTTTAAGCATATCGGTAGGTGTAAGAGATAGCCCTCGGTCATTCATCGTTTCAAAAATGGTATAAGCATCCTCATCAGAGTAAGCCGTAATTTCAACGATGTGGACATTCTCTATTAGCCAGTCAATAAAGTAAGGTAAAGCCTCTCCGGTTAAATCCTCTGAGAAACATTCCTTAATATCGCCATAACGGGCAACAATATTCTTTACTGACTCTGGTTGCTCAGGATCATCAAAATGAGTTTCGTTGAAGAGGGCTTCCATGCAAGAATTACGCTCCTCAACATTTAAATTAAAAGATTTTATAGAAAATTTTTCTGAGTAAATTAAATCATTTATTTTTACTTGTTCTGAACGACTCTTTTGCAGATTATGCAAGAAGATAAGCAGCAGAGATATAGTAGTGAGCCGTTGTTGTCCATCAATAATGAATTTACTAATTTCTTTCTGACTAATAATAATTGAGCCCAAGAAATAATGTCCGTAATTTTCGACAGCTTGGCGCTCATGACTTGGCTCAAAGTCATTTAAAAACTTGCCTGCTAAGTCTTGTAGAAGTTCTTGAACCTGTTTAGTTTGCCAGGAGTATTCTCGTTGGTAATAATCAATCGCGTATTTATTTCCACTGAGAAGTTGACGAATCGTTTTAGCATCACCCCGAATCTCTTTCATTCTATGATATTCTCCTCCTTGCCGCCTACATAGATAGTATTCCCCATTCATGCATACATATACTGGCAAGTTGTAAATTGGCTATCGCAGATCAAACTCATTTGGATGATTTAGTGGTGAGAGATAAAGAATAATTCCTCTGCACCGATGAGGTTGCTGAGTTAGATGACTTGTTGGCAGAGGCGGATCAATTAACAATTCTCAAAACTCGCGCCAGATATACGCTGAAGTGCTTGCCCAAGGTAATAACGACAGCCTGAGTGTCTACATTCGCTCAACTGTCAACTGCATACCATCGCCTAATTATCATCATCCCTCTAATCCTCTGCTGGTTCAACTTCATTTGCTGGTTGAGCGAAGTCTAATGCTGGTTGAGCGAAGCCGAAACCAGCCTGCTCATTTTGATAATGTGAATAATTTTGACACTCCGCCAAAATATGAAGGCGATCCCAATCATTATTCATTAAAGCAATCTTCTTAGCCCGACTCCAACCCTGAACCTGTTTTTCTCGATAAAAAGCATCTGCTACATGGTCGTAATGCTCTGCATAAACTAACTTTACAGGTAATCGCTTCTTTGTATGATTTGCACCCAAACCATTTTGATGTTGCCATAAGCGAAGAGGCAAATATTTTGTACTTCCCGTGTAAAAAGAACCATTAGCACATTCCAGAATATACATATAGGGCATTATTCTGACCTCTCGGGCTTCGACTTCGCTCAGCCCTCATAAGTTCACTCAGATCTCATTCGGCTTCTTATAGCATTCCCCTAATTCCAGCCAAAATCTCAGCACTCTCCGCATCCAAAGCAGCAATTTCATCTAAAATTTCCTGCGGTTGTCTTAACGTCGATTCCCTAGCCCTATTCGAATTCTTCACCGACAGATCATCAAAGATCTCTCGATAAGCGGAAATCTTGTGTAGATTGTAACTACTGAAAAGCTCTTAGGTGGTTTGGGACAAAGAAAATACCTGGGGAGTGCGAGTTTCGACTTCGCTCAACTCAAGGTTTCGACTTCGCTCAACTCACGATCCCTCAGTTGGTTGAGCGAAGTCGAAACCAACGGCTGCGGTATATTTATTCCTGTAAATCACCTTATTGAGAAATTATTTCTCACTCTACAACTGCCAATCGGGATGACTGGATTCGAACCAGCGACCCCTTCGTCCCGAACGAAGTGCGCTACCAAGCTGCGCTACATCCCGTAATAATAACGCCAATAATAAGGATACCATAATATAGGCCCGATCGCACCACAAAACCAAACCGTTTTCCAGAATTCATCCACCAACCCAGAAGCTTGCTACCATTAACTTTGTATATCTAAAGTGGTAAAAGCGGATTGTGACTGTTAAACCAGACTGGTTGCGGGTAAAAGCGCCGCAGTGGGAGCGCGTTGGTAACGTTAAAGACATTTTACGGGATTTATCCCTCAATACAGTTTGTGAGGAAGCATCCTGTCCAAATATTGGTGAGTGCTTCAAAGCTGGTACTGCCACTTTCTTAATTATGGGACCAGCTTGCACAAGAGCTTGTCCTTATTGCGATATTGACTTTGAAAAAAAACCCAAACCCCTAGATCCTACAGAACCAGGACGACTAGCGGAAGCAGTACGCCGGATGAAACTCAATCATGTAGTGATCACCTCTGTGAACCGAGACGATTTACCAGATGGCGGTGCATCACAGTTTGTTCGTTGTATTGAAGCTATTCGTGCCATATCTCCTCAAACAACTATTGAAGTGCTAATTCCAGACTTATGCGGTAACTGGAATGCACTAGAAATAATTTTAAAAGCTCAGCCAGAAGTTCTGAACCACAATACAGAAACAGTTCCACGTTTGTATCGCCGCGTGCGTCCTCAAGGTAACTATGAGCGGACATTGGAATTGTTAAAACGTTCCCGTGATATTGCACCTTGGATCTACACTAAATCTGGTATCATGGTGGGGCTTGGCGAAACCGATGAAGAAATCCGCAAGAGTATGCAGGATTTACGGGCTGTGGATTGTGATATTTTAACAATTGGGCAATACCTCCAACCCAGTCAAAAACATTTAAAAGTAGATGAATTTATCCACCCAGAACAATTTGCGGCTTGGAAGGCGTTCGGTGAACAATTAGGATTTTTACAAATTGTTGCTTCACCCTTGACAAGAAGCTCATATCATGCTGAAGAAGTTAGAGAATTAATGGAACGTTATCCACGCAGTAAATTTTAAATTTGTGAGTCAAGAGGATCAGGAGATGGGGACAAACCCCAATCCAAAATTAGTTGCTATTCTTGGTGCTGGTGCATGGGGAACTGCTTTAGGAAATTTGGCACAGACGAATGGTCATCAAGTGCGCATCTGGTCGCGCCAAGGTTCCCAAACCCTAGCATCGGTGATAGAAGGTGCTGATATTATTCTTTCAGCAATTTCAATGAAGGGTGTGAGCAGTGTTGCTGAGCAAGTAAAATCTTTGCCTGTTTCTCCTAAGTCAATTTTTGTAACAGCAACCAAAGGTTTAGACCCCCAAACAACCTGCTTACCTTCGCAAGTTTGGCAAATAACTTTCCCCGACTCCCCAGTGGTTGTTTTGTCGGGACCTAATTTATCTAAAGAAATTCAAAAATCATTACCAGCTGCAACAGCAGTTGCTAGTAGTATCCCAAGTGCGGCGGAGTTTGTGCAAGTTGTATTCTCGTCCCATTTGTTCCGGGTTTATACCAATCCTGATCCCTTGGGGGTTGAACTAGGGGGAACACTGAAAAATGTAATTGCGATCGCCGCTGGTGTATGTGATGGTTTACAACTAGGAACCAATGCGAAAGCGGCGTTAGTCACACGTGGACTTACAGAAATGGTTCGCATCGGCGTCCAGTGGGGCGCAAAAATGGAAACATTTTACGGTTTGTCTGGTTTGGGAGACTTGTTAGCAACCTGTAATAGCGCCTTGAGCCGCAATTACCAAGTAGGCTACCAGTTAGGTTCTGGTAAAACACTCACAGAAATTCTTGCCAACTTAGAAGGAACTGCTGAGGGTATCAACACAACCCAAGTTTTGGTACAAAGAGCCAAGCAGCAATATATCTCTATGCCCATCACCGAGCAAGTTTATCGCGTACTCCAAGGTGAAATTACACCTGAACAGGCGCTTTCAGAATTGATGCTCCGAGACATGAAGCCAGAATACCATTAATAGGGAGTAGGGGGCATGGGGCATAGGGCATAGGGCAAAGTGCCTTTTTTCCCCCTGCTCCCCGATTTTTGACTTTTGACTTTTGACTTTTGACTTCCCCAAGGGGGCTGCTCCCTCTTTAAAATAAAATTAGGAAATCTTCAGGAAATCACTTAGGTACTCATGTAGATAGGAGTATGGTTACCTAGGGCTTATATATTTTGAATTTTGAGCACTGTGGGTCACCATACGATCCCTGTTACATCTGAACTACCCTTTGAGTAGCTTTTGGTTGAGGCTTTCCTTATTCCAGTGGCATTCTGAGTCTAGTTAAAGAAAATATGGATGTATATAAAGATACTTAAGTACTAGATTATGGTAAAAAGGGAAACCAAGATAAATGAAAGAAATACAACAAAAAATTTGTTTTGAGTGCTTTGTTACCATTATTGTTTCTGATATATGTTTATACTAAACAAACTCTTCTTAGTTAAGAGTTATTAAGAAAAAGAATTCAGTTAAATACAGTGAACAGTAAACAGCTATCAGTGATCAAGGCCTATGATGCGGTGATAACTGATAACTGATAACTGATAACTGACTAAACGCCGAGCTGTGCATTTTAATAGCTATTGGTTCAGTCGAGGAAGCTTAGCCGCTACTCGATTACGGGTTATATTGTGTCAACTAAAACCAGTGTAGATTTTTTGAAAAAAAATCTATTTGGAACCCATAACCGTGTTAGTTCATCCTAAATCACGGGAACAATAGCATCAGTTGATTAGCTTGACCGTATTCTATTGTTACCTGGAGCCATTGAGACGATCTTTATGCCAGCAACATCTTTTTACGCAGATGCCGACTACGGTACCAAACCATCCCGCCAGGTCTTCGACGCGGATCTCACAATAGACGAAAGTGAGTTACCAATTGATGATCTTGAAATAGAGATGGCTGCTAGCGATCCTGCTAGTTTTGCTGCAAATCCTAACCGACGCAGCACAGACTTGGTACGTTTGTATCTTCAAGAAATTGGTCGGGTTCGTTTGTTAGGACGAGATGAAGAAGTTGCAGAATCGCAAAAAGTTCAGCGCTACCTGCGGATGCGGATCATTCTTGCAAACGCGGCGAAGCAAGGAGAAGAAATCATTTCACCCTATCTTCAAATTATTGAAACTCAAGAGCGTTTGACATCTGAGTTAGGACATCGCCCTTCTATGGAACGTTGGGCTCGTGCTGCTGGCGTAGAGGTGTTAGAACTTAAGCGAATACTATCACAGGGAAAGCGCCGTTGGGCTGAAATTGCTAAGTTGAAAGTAGAAGAACTCGAGCAGATTCAAAGCGATGGACTGCAGGCAAAAGAACATATGATCAAGGCTAATCTCCGCCTAGTCGTATCTGTTGCTAAAAAATATCAAAATCGCGGTTTGGAATTGTTAGATTTAGTTCAAGAAGGAACTTTAGGTTTAGAAAGAGCTGTTGAAAAGTTTGATCCCACAAAGGGTTATCGCTTTAGCACCTACGCTTACTGGTGGATTCGTCAGGGGATCACGCGGGCGATCGCGACTTCTTCCCGCACAATTCGCCTACCAGTCCACATTACTGAAAAACTGAACAAAATCAAAAAAGCTCAACGCAAAATCGCCCAAGAAAAAGGTCGCACACCGACTCTTGAAGATTTAGCGCTTGAACTAGAAATGACCCCTGCACAAGTTCGAGAAGTTTTATTACGAGTACCTCGTTCTGTTTCCCTAGAAACCAAGGTTGGAAAAGATAAAGATACTGAGTTAGGAGAATTACTCGAAACCGACGGTGTAACGCCAGAAGAAATGTTAATGCGAGAATCTTTACAAAAAGACTTGCAGAACCTTTTGGCAGATCTAACTAGCCGCGAACGTGATGTCATTCTTATGCGGTTCGGCTTGTCAGATGGTCATCCTTACTCCTTAGCAGAGATTGGACGTGCTCTAGACTTATCACGAGAAAGAGTACGCCAAATTGAATCCAAAGCATTGCAAAAACTACGTCAACCAAAACGACGCAATCTTATCCGCGACTATTTGGAGTCACTCACTTGAGGCGTAAAGGGTAGTGGTTAGTTGTTACTCGGTTAGTTGGTTACTGGCTAACTAACACCCAACAATTAACTACTCCTTGGGGTATTAATACTTATTCTCAATAGAGAACAATTATTGCAAATCCAGCAAAACTTTTGCTATATTCGCAACTAGCAGCCTTTATTGAGAAAAATTAGTCATGACTGTTTACACAGAAACTTCACTCAGGGCGGAATTAAATGAACGTGGATGGCGTTTAACTCCTCAAAGAAAGACAATTCTACAGATTTTTCAACAGCTTCCCCAAGGACAACATTTAAGCGCGGAAGATCTCTACCATAGATTAGAAGCAGAACACGGAGAAGGAATTAGCCTTTCCACCATCTACAGAACTTTAAAGCTGATGGCGCGGATGGGCATTTTACGAGAATTAGAATTGGGAGAGGGACATAAACATTATGAACTCAACCAGCCATACCCCCACCATCACCATCACTTAATATGTGTGAGGTGCAACACAACCATTGAGTTTAAAAACGACTCTATCTTAAAAATTGGGGCGAAAACTGCTCAAAAAGAAGGTTATCAACTCCTCGACTGTCAGCTTACCATCCATGCTGTTTGCCCCAAATGCCAACGAGCATTAATGCCAATGTAGCACTTGGGTAAAAATTGAGAAGAGTAAAGATACTACCATCAATCACTCACAGAACTTTTTGAGCAGTTACTAACTTAGTGTAAAAGTAAGTAACTATGTGAAACTGAATGATTAGCAGATACTAGTAGCGTCCACTTCTAACGTCGCTTAGGCTAATACCATAAAACTCTTGGGCTTGTTTAATAGCTTTCTTAGTATCATTTCCCAAAACACCGTTGAGCGGTCCTTTGTAGAACCCTTGATCCCTGAGTCGTCTTTGTATTTCTAAAACATCAAACTCGCTTTTGTTAGGAGTTGTATTAACCAAGCTGTATAACTTAGCACGGGTAGTAGGACCTGCAACACCACTTACAGACAAGTAATTAGCCGCCTGAAACCGCTTTACAGCATCCGCAGTGTAAGGACCATAGTATCCGTTTGGCTCTCCTTCCAAATATTTTGCTTTAATCAACTGAGCCTGAAGAACTCTCACTGCTTCTCCGCGATCGCCCAAGCGAAGGTTATCATCATCAGTACGCTGTTTGGCAGTCTGATCTCCATTACTGCCAGCGATCACAGGTGGCAATTTTTGCTGCGTTGCAGGTCCCACAATCCCATCAACATTTAACTTGTAAGCCTCTTGGAACTGTTTAACAGCCTCTTCAGTAATTGGTCCAAATATCCCGTTAGAGTTACCATAATAATAGCCTGCTACTCGCAATCTTTCTTGCAAGGCTCTGACTTGTGGACCTTCATCACCTTTCTTCAACACGTTAGAATTGCGCTGATTCTTAGGTGTTGAACCTTCAGTGCTGGGTTTCTGAGTTTGATAACTCACAGTAGCCAATCTTTTCGAAGAATAATGATCCTGACCCTCAGACAGATTACGCCAGTTTTCTAGCTTTTGCAAAGTAGCTGCTCCAACAATCCCAGTAGTATCTAAGCCAGCAGCATCTTGGAAACGGCGAACAGCATTTTCTGTCGGAGTGTCATATACTTGAGTAATGGGAGCTTGGTAATAGCCCATCGATTTCAATTTCTGCTGTATATGTTTGACAGAGGGTCCTTGATCACCTCTTTCAAGGGCGAAAACGCTACCAACAGAACTCAGTACAGATAAGCAGAGGACAATGGGTAGCATATACTTCCATGCACCACCAGAAAGGCGCTTCCAATCAGGTGCTGCTGCATTCTTTAGCAAATAGCTTAGAGAAACTAACTCCTGGGGCGAGCAATCTTCGTGGTCAAAAGCTACGTGTAAATACGCAATATTATCCATAATTTTTTTTTCCTACACCACTGTTTTTTCTTCGATTACGGCTTCAGCTTGATGAACTAAGTTTCGCAAATATTCCAGTGTTTGTATACTCACATCTTGCCATAAATTGCGCTTGTATGCTTCTAATAATCTCTCAGCAATATCACGCAAAGCATAGGGGTTATTATCTTGGATAAATTCCAAGACACTAGAATCAAATAGGTACGCTTGTACTATCCCCTGATACATATGGTCTTCCACACATTTGGCTGTAGCATCGTAAGCGAATAAATAATCCACCGTTGCCGCTATTTCAAATGCACCTTTATAACCGTGGCGCATCACGCCAGCAATCCATTTGGGATTAACTACACGAGACCGATAAACCCGTGCAATTTCTTCTTTTACATGCCGAACTCTTGGTTTGTCAAGTATAGAATTATCACCAAAATAAGTTTCTGGATTTTTTCCCTGTACAGCACGCACTGCTGCCGTTAAACCACCCTGAAATTGGTAATAATCATCAGAATCTAGCAAATCATGTTCCCGATTATCTTGGTTGTGCAACACAATCTGCATGTTTTGCAACCGCTGCTGAAACGCCTCAGGTGCTGACACCGGAGAATTGCAAGAAACTCCCCCCTGCTCAAGATCTCCCTGACTTTTGAATTTTGACTTTTGACTTTTGACTTCCCCGGAGGGGCTTCCCCCATACGCATAACAACTCCAGTTAATGTAAGCACGAGCTAAATCCTGATCATCTGTCCAGTTTTGTGATTCAATCAAGCCTTGGAGCCCAGCACCATAAGCACCTGGTTTAGAACCAAAAATGCGGTAGCGCGATCGCCTGGTTGCTTCTTCTAAACTAAAACCCATTTTTTTCCAATACTCAGTTTCTTCGGAAACTTGTTTTGCTAAAGGGTTTTGTTCTGGGGGTTCATCCAACGCTGCTACTGCTGCTACTGCTTGATCAAATAAATCAATCAAGTTAGGAAAAGCATCTCGAAAGAAACCAGAAATACGCAACGTTACATCAACACGTGGACGCCCTAAAACAGAAAGTGGCAAAATTTCAAAATCTACCACCCTCCGCGCCACACCATCCCACACTGGTTGCACACCAAGTAAAGCCAACGCCTCAGCAATATCATCTCCCCCAGTTCGCATTGTGGCAGTTCCCCACAATGATAAACCTAGTGACTTTGGATACTCCCCATTTTTTTGGCTATAAAACTCAATTAGTGCTTCAGCCGCCTTTCTGCCAACACTCCAAGCAATTTCTGTTGGAAGCGCACGGATATCAACGGAGAAAAAGTTTTTACCAGTTGGCAGAACTTCCGGACGTCCCCGAGTAGGTGCGCCAGCAGGACCACTAGAGACATATTTACCGTCAAGTCCGTGTAACAAGTGGGTAATTTCTAAATGAGTTTCTTGCAAAGCAGGGAGAAGGTTTGAGCGTATCCAATTGAGAACTAATTGAGATTGTGGATATTGAATCTCGGGTACTGAATTGTTGATAACTTGTTCGACGAGAATAGCAGCGTATTGTTCCAATACTTCAACAGCATCGCCGACGCTGCGACAGGTAGAGTTTTGAGTTTTATCAGCTAAAATCTGACGAGATTTTTCAGATAACTCACTGCTAAAATCATCTGTAAGAGGATCGAAATCTAAACCAAAATCTTGAGCTAAAGCGCGGGTGAGCCCTGGTAAATTGCGATGAGGATGACGTGCGATCGCCACAATTAAATCCCGTAACTGTCGCTCTTGTGGACACTGTCCAAAAATATGCAAGCCATCGCGAATTTGAGATTCTTTTAATTCACAAAGATAGCCATCAGCACAGTTAAGAAAATTTTGTATACTTGAGCGACCCCTATGCACAAGTGTCTCCCTTCCCTGAGACTTACGTAATTGGGGATTTTGACTTAAAAGCTCTGGTGGTGCAATTTCTAATCCCAAATCTAAGTGAAGATTTTCTTGCGTCACCAATTCGCCAATACGCTCACAAATAACTGGTAATCGTACAGGATCTAAACTTTCAGCCTCATAGTACTCATCAATTAAATTCTCCAACTCTTGCAAAGAACCGTAAAGTTCCGCACGAGTTAACGGTGGCGTTAAATGATCCACAATCACTGCTTGAGCACGGCGCTTTGCTTGTGAACCTTCGCCAGGATCATTAACAATAAAAGGATATAAGTGGGGAAGTGAGCCCAAAGCCACTTCTGGATAACAATCACTAGATAGAGCAACACTTTTACCAGGAAGCCATTCTAAATTTCCATGTTTCCCCACATGAACCACAGCGTCAGCATCAAAATGTTTCCTTACCCAGTAATAAAAAGCTAAATAAGTATGGGTAGGCTCTAAATCTGGTGCGTGATAATTTAAGCTGGGATCAACGTCATAACCTCGCGCTGGCTGAATTCCTACGAAAACATTACCTAACTGAATACCAGGAATAGAGATTGTAGGAGATACGTTTTCATCTATTGCTAAGTTACCCCAACGCTCACTAATACCCTGCTGTACTTTTTCCGGTAAAGAAGCAAAATACTCTTGATACTCTTTTATAGAAACACTCTGCCATACCGGACGTAACTCTCTACCTTCCAAATCATTTGTTACCCCAGAAGTCAAGCGTTCAATCAATTCATTTCCTGTAGCAGGTAAATTTTCTACTTGATATCCAGCCAACTGCAAAGCGTTAAGGATTTCAACACAGCTGGCTGGTGTATCTAGCCCCACACCATTACCAAGACGACCATCGCGAGTAGGATAATTTGCTAAAATCAACGCTATATGGCGTTCCTCGGGAGGCTTGGAGCGCAGACGCACCCAATGAAGTGCAAGATCAGCGACAAACTCAATGCGATCGCTCACTGGCTCATAAACCACCACATCAGTTTCTAAATTAGAATTGCGCGATTGTAATGACTTAAAAGACACAGCACGAGTAATAATTCGCCCATCTACTTCTGGTAGCGCCACATTCATAGCTATATCACGAGGCGAAAGCCCTTGAAACTGAGACTCCCATTGCTCAATAGCCCCGCCGCTATGAATAACTTGCAACACAGGCACATCTAGTTTTTGCCATAAATCAATCTGAGGTACTTCCGTATCTAACCGCGCCAAAGAGAAACTAGTTGTATTTAGCAGAACTGAAATTTGCTCCCCGGAATTTTTCGGCTTAAAAAACTCCATTAACTGAGCTTGTACATCAGTTTCCCGCAAAGAAGAAACAAACACTGGTACTGGTTCTAAATTTCGCTCTACCAAAGCTGCACACAAAGCATCTATAACCTTTGTATTCTTTGCCAAATAATGAGCACGATAAAACAGAATACCTACTCGCTCCCCTACTCCAGACTTTTGACTTTTGACTTTTGACTTTTGACTTCCCCAAAGGGGTGGCTTCCACTCATACAAACCCACACGAGGAATAACCTTTGGCGCTGGGGGATTAAATGAAGTTGATAAGCAAGTATCAGCAATAAACAAAAGAGCATTGACAATATTTTCAACACCACCTTCGTTGAAGTACCGCCACACCTGAGAAACTTTAGTTAAAGGCAAGGTTGAGTGAGAGATTAAATCAGGATCAAGAGCATCGTCCCCTGGCATAATAATCAGGGTTTTACCACTACGCTGCACCATTTCCTCTACTATTTCTAATCCATAGCTCCAGTAAGAGCGTCCGCCTAATAAGCGTAGAACAATTACCTGAGCAAACTCTAAAACTTCTTCAGCATAAGTATCAATACTAATTTGCTGTTGTAATTGCAACAAGTTAGCAACTCTAAATTCTGGAAATGTTGTAGGTAAATTTGAAACGGCTTTTGCTAAAGCTTGAATATCAGTATCAGCCGCCGTAAGAAAGACTAAAGGCGCTGGAGTTTGTTCTATAAAAGTGACTTCTTCCGATTGAGGATTCCATCCTCCTGATGTAGCATTTATACGATGCATATCCCTCTTTGTTAGAACAACACACCTTAACTTCAACGTACTGCGTCAAAGCTATGATTCTAATCATGATTAAGTTTAAAGTCAAACTATGCCAATTAAAACCCTACATCACGGACTTATCGTTTCCTGTCAAGCACCTGTAGATTCACCATTGCATGAACCAACGGTGATTGCAGCGATCGCGCAAGCTGCCGTTAATAATGGTGCCGTAGGAGTAAGGATCGATACCCCTGCCCACATTAGTACCGTACGAGAACGAGTTACAGTGCCTATCATTGGGCTATGGAAGCAAGTTATAGCTGGATACGATGTCTATATTACCCCACAGTTCCATCACGCTGAAGCTGTAGCAAAAGCGGGAGCAGATATCATTGCCATAGACGCGACTGATAGAAATAGACCAGGTGCTGAAACTTTAGCTGATATCGTTGCCAAAATTCATCAAGAATTAGGCAAACCAGTAATGGCAGATGTCGATACAATCGACGCTGCGATCGCAGCTTGTGCAGCTGGTGTAGATATAGTAGGGACAACTCTTTTCGGCTATACTGCTGCAACTAAGCATTTTTCACCCCCTGGGTGGGAATTGTTGACTCAGATGGTAAAACAATTAAATATTCCAGTGATTTGCGAAGGCGGTGTTTCTTCACCTGAAATGGCTCGTAAAGCGATTGATTTAGGAGCTTATGCTGTTGTTGTTGGCACAGCAATCACTGGTATTGATTATCTGGTCAGAGGGTATAAATCAGCGCTGATTGAGTAGAAATAGGTTAAATATGCTAACTATTTACCAAGTTACTGGACTTGAGGACTAGATAACATTACTGTTGTAATATTTACTTACTTAAGTGTAACAGTAGTACTGGTGGAATGAACTGCTGCCTTTTGGAGATGGAACTTGCCGTATAGGAGCGATATTTCAAAAATATCTGTATGAATCAAAGCTGGTTTACGGTGTGCATTCTCACCTAAATGAATACCGAATAAGTCTGCTTCTACATCTTCTGCTTCTTCGGGATCGTGCACATTCCACTTTATTTCGCGACAGTCTTCAAAGACTAGAATATAGGGCGATCGCTCTCCTGTTGGATCATATATACACTCAAAAGCTACCATAGTACCCCATCTAGACACTTTGACATTTTTAATCAGTGAAGTAAGTCCACCTAGATTTAGTAATGCGTAGTCGTCAGGCATATTAGTTACTCAACCTTTCTCCGGTAGTATGTGTATCAGGAATCAAGTTATTAGATTTGTCTCGTGTTTCTAGTAAACTTCCATCTTTATCAAGGCGTAAACCCTTGTTTATTCTGGTACCATCTAAACTATATATCGGCGCTGGTGTTCGTATAACTTCGCCATTAGGACGGATAGTAACTTTTGATCTGTCAGGAAACTTATACTCAACGTACCCTCCTGAAGTAATTTTCACACTTGCGCCCAGTCCTTGTAAAAAGTCATCTACTTCTTCGCGAGAAAATCCTGTTAAATCTCCAAATTCGGATGCAGCTCCATTCCCCCCTACTCCAGAACCAGTCACGCAATTCCCTTTTTATAATTTTCCCCACTTTTTCTTATCCTAAATTAGTAGATAGCTTTTTAGGTTGCTTTAATAAAAATTTTGGGAATTATATAAATGTGATAGTAAAAAAATGATTTTATGGAAAATAAGCAATCATTACCTTTTTGGGTCTGGCTATTAATAGGATTTTTTGCTTTAGCTATACTTAAGGTTGGGGCTGTTGTCCTAGGGGGTTTAGTCATGGTCTTCCAAGCTTTTGCTGCAATGAGTCCGAAGGAAAAAAGTGAAATGATACACCGCGCACATCTTGCTCATTCATTGCATCATAATTCTAAAAACAAAGACAAGCACAAATAGAAGAATTACAACCTCAAAATCACTCACTACCGCTCCCGTACGGGAGTGGGGTAAAACACCACTTTCATACTAGGTGGTGAAATTTTTTCTTCGGGACTAGCTTCCCTTTTAAAGGGATGAAAACCGCGTTCGAGAAGCCATTGTTGTCGACAATACGTGTAGCTGCTGTCTGGACTGGATACCAGTAGATACGAGGTTGGCAATTACTTAGAAATTAGCATAAATAGTAATTAAGTGTATTACTTTTTTAAACGGACAAGAGTGAGTTGATCCGGCGCTTGATTGCTGAGCGCTGGCTTAACTTGCAAGCAGGTAGAACTTTGGTTGATAGGCGAGGTGGACACCCTCAACACCTCCTGCAAGATGCGCCCGCTGATTTATCAGAACGAGCAAACCGGAAGAAAGCGATCGCTCAATATCTCAAACAGCGCCATCCATGACTTACCATCCGCTCATACTGGCAGATAGCGGGTTTTTGTTTGCCTACTACAGCGCCAGAGATAAACATCACCAAGAAGTACGTTGTTTCTTTGAAAGCTGCACTTCCAAACTAGTAACTACGCCTATCTGCATCGCAGAAGTCATGTGGTTACTTAGTTCTGATTGGCGCACACAAAACGAGTTTCTTCTAGACGTCGCTAAAGGACTCTACGAGTGTGAGCAGCTCTTACCTCAAGATTTTTCCCGCATTGCTCAACTGAATGCGACTTACTTTGACTTGCCAGGAGATTTTGCTGATTTATCCCTAATCGTCATTTCCGAGCGCCTAGATATTGCTGCAATAGCGACTTTAGCGCTCTTTCATCACTCTGAGAAGAGAATAATTGAAGCGACCAGAAATCGCGGCTACACAAGGTTAGTCCGCGTAGGCGGACTAACCTAAAAATAGCGTTTTAAATTTCGTCTGGCGAAAGTGATGAAAGAGCGTTAGATAGTGATTTTGATGTTTATCGACGTTATCGAAAAAAACCTTTTGAGCGAGTGTTCTTTCCCCAAGAGTAATACGCCAAGGGCGATCGCCTTGCGCTACGAGAACAATTAGATGACAGTACTCTTACTGATTTATAGTCTCGATATTGTAGTCCTCAATAGATTTTGATGCGGTATATGCTTGGAATACTTTTAGGTATATGGCTATCAAAAGTCAATGACAATTAATTTACGATTCATCGGCTAATAGTTCTTCTAGAATCTCTTCGGTTAGTCCTTTGACTTGAGCATTGCTGCCGATTCTGGCAAAAACCCTAAGTAAATCTTCATGTTGATTATTTAGAGAGTTTTTCTTTATTTCTTGAATCAGTTGTTCTTGTTCTTGTACTGTAAGTTGTAGAACAAGTTCAACGATCTGCTCAAAGGTTAGACTGAGTTGACTGTTTTTGTGTTTCATCCTAGTTCTTTAGGCTCAGGATACGGGAATTTGAGACTTTTTTAATCCGATTCGAGCCAGTTTTCTACTTTTAAATTAGAGACGCGAGAAAATTCACGAACATTGGCAGTAACGAGAGTTAAACCAAGGCTTAAGGAATGGGCAGCAATTAATAGGTCATTACCTCCAATTGGTTTACCCTGTTTTTCTAAGGTTGTGCGTATTTCTGCGTAATATTGCTCCACAGGATAACCTAGGGGTAGTATTTCAATACTATCCAGGATGACTTCAAGTTTTTCTACGAGCTTTTGAGATTTCTTTTTTTTCGCTCCAAATCTTAATTCACAAGCTATAATAATACTTGTACAAACTGTATTTTCACCCACAGTTTGGATTTTTGAAAATATCACACCTCTGGGGTTTTTAATTAGTTCGGAAATGATGTTTGTATCTAACAAGTATAAATAACTCATTTTTAAAGCTGGATATCATCTAAGGGTAATAATCCTTCATCCACGTCAGGAAACTCTTCGTCCAATGGTTCAAGAGTGGAAAGTGTTTCTAAGAGTGATTTTCTCTTGTATGGTTCAATTATCAATTTTCCATCTTCACGCCGAATAATCACCTCTGTCGCTGATAAGTTTAATTCTTGAGGAATCGTTAAGGTTTGGGTATTACCTTCTTGAATAAGTTTGACATGATATTGTGTATTCATTTTAGTTATTCTTATCTTTGTTTCTATTTTTTTGTTTAGAGAATCGTAAGTTAGTAAACATTTATTACTATATAACGAATCTTTATTTTTACATCGAGCTACAAAGCGTCTTCACTCCCCTAATTCTTGGTAAAATTACTTCAAAAGTTGCCTATAACCTAACCTCTGGATATTAAACTTTTAATATTTGGTTAGCGATGTAGTTTAATGCTGTTAGAGTTTGGGGAAGGATAACTGGGTAAAAGAGTAAAAGTTAATTTTATCCTAACCTCCATCCCCTTAACTCCTTCAGTTTTGGCTACCAATAAGTTGAACTTGAGATGATTCTGGTAGCAACCGCTTTACGCTTTGCTTAACAAAGCTTTGCAATAAAACAACTTGCTGGTTTTGTTGAAAAACTTGTTGTAAGGTTTGGCGTAGTTTGTCGAGATTCAATCCTGCTCCAGAATTGATTGCTATTTCCTGTTCTTGGAAATACTCGATTAGACTTAATCCAGATATCCGGGTGAGATAAGCTGCGCTAACTCCCTGTAAAACACCACCAGCAACAAAGGTGACAGCGTTACTTTTTAGAACTGTAGCGATCGCCTGCGAAGAAAGTTCCACTAAACCTAGTTTCACCATCAAACTTCCCATAGTACCAGCTACAGTCTGAGCTTGTTCTAAGGAAAATTTCTGCTGATAAATAGCGCCCAAATCCATAATCATTTGAGCATTTATGGCTGCGGTTGCCAAGATATCAAGGGTTGGTACTGGAGTAGCGAATGCGGCTGCGGCAGCTATCCACTGATATTGTTCAATAACTGGGTTAGCGCGATCGCGTCTTGTTTCATTCAACAAGTTTTTCGCTTCAGCTTTAAGCGATAAAGCTTTCCTCACGGTAGTTCCCCAGACTAGCTGTTGTCCATGAGTCGCCAAAGTTTCATTCAGTTGTTGTGTTAGCTGTTGAATATCAGGTGAAGGGACTTCCAGCCATTCTTGCACGGAACCATCTTGCTGGTGTTTGCGTACTTTGATTGGTAGAGGAGATGCTGCGATCGCTGGTACATTTTCCTGTATTCTCTGTTTAAGAGACAGCAGGACACTAACCCGTTCTTCTGGTAGATACTGGTCTTGTTTGTTAAATACCAGCATCATATTTTGATTGAATGCTTTCAGTTGCTGTATGGTCTGAAATTCCGACTCTGTTAAATCACCATTGGTGAGGAAAAGGAAAAAATCAGATTTGTTGACTTGTTCCAAAGCAGCTACATCCGACTTCTCGGTTGCTTGTGTAAATAAAGGTACTGTCTCTTGAAAATGTAAAGATTTTGGATGTTGCTGTTTTGATAGGACGTCGATCAAAGTGGTTTTACCCACTGATTTTCCGCCTGTGACGGCGAGATGAATTTCTTGTCTGTCTAACTCTGTTGTTAGATTAGCAATTTGTTCTTGCAGTGGAGATATTGCTGTATGGTTTTCTGCTTCTTGTACCAGTTGGTTTACTACAGCTTCAGCTTTGGCGATCGCACTTTCTGCTGTTGCTCGATCTACAGGTGTACTACCTAACTCTTCTGGAGTATCTTTTTTACGGTTTTGTTTCAGTAACCACAAACCGCCACCAACTGCTAACAGACTAACTAAGCTCAACTCTCCCACCTGCACCATTGAATGATGCAAACTGTCTAACATCCATAGAGAAAAAGACAGTCCTAATCCTCCCACTAATATCGGTCGCTGCAACTTCACAATATAGACATCTCCGCGTTTTTTGGATCGTTTCTACCTCAAGAATAGATCAAAACTCTGCTGGTTTAAATTAGAGAGCGACTGACGACAATAAAGCTAGAAAAATTAGGGCGGTACTAGCAAACCCATCATCCTTGCTGTTTGGGTATGATAACTGAGCAAATAATACTAAGTATGTAAATTTTTGTCAATTAACGCCGAGAAGAAAATTTTATACTAGTGTAGTCGCCGTAAAGATTAAACCCAGCCCAAAAAACGGGACTAGAAGTATCATCACTATTGCAATTGGGTAAACGACCTTCAAGACAACATAACTGGGTGAGACACAAGGCTTCATCCCGTGGAAACTTGTCTAAATATTCGTAAAATCTTGTCATAAAAGATACTGCAACCCTGTCGTCTATTTCCCATAGACAACCCAGGATACTTTGGGTACCAGATCGCCAGAGTGTTTCTGGTAAGCTGATAATCCAACGTCTGGGAAGTATAAAATGGTCTGCTGACCAACAGGAAGAAAGGGTAGCGTGGCGTAATTTGATTAAGTTCGTTTCAGAGAGTTCTCTTAAGCTGAGAATTTCTTGTTCTCCAGAATCAGAAATTAGTACCAGTCCAGATTTATCCGGTTGATTTGGCTTAAAAATGCCGTGACAAGCTATATGGAGTAGGGTTGCTTCAGATAGACTTTCAATAACTGCGGCTTTGTGAGCTAAACTATTCTCTAGGGTTAAGTAATTAATTTTACGATTGTCTAACCAGTTTTTTACTTGCCCGAGTTCCCTTTTAACTCCAGGTAAGGAACTAAACTCCCCACTCCTACTGCCTTTTGATATACCAACCACTAGAGCTTGTTTTTGCAAAGAAGTTGAGGTTGGTTTTAACCCTTGGCTTTTAGATTCATAAGCGATGGAAAGAGCATAATGCCTAATCAAGTATTTACCCTTGTAGCGTATAGCAGCAAAGGGAAAGCCGTGTAAGATATCATCGGGTACAATCGTGAGGGCGCGAACGTGCTTGGGTAGATTCTTAAGCAATTGCGGAATTTCTAAGATTTGTGCCAATTTATCAGTGACATCCTGCGCCACTTGCGTTACCGATGTCATCTGCGCTTGATAATCAATATCGTGTTCCACCGGATTCATATCTCGCTTCTTTTGTTCAGAATCAGGATTGTCTATCAGCATCAGGTCTCGATTTCTGTTAATACCCTCGATATTTTTGTACCAGACCTGCACAAGATTACGTACTGCGAGACGGGTCGTGGGAATAACGCGAAAATCAAACAGAAGTCGCCCTGTGATCACTACTAGGACGCGATCAGGTAGAATCAGAAATGTCAGAGTAACTCGGTTTTTGGGGTGTGTAAGAAGGCGCAGCCAAAGTGATTCAGAGGGTAGAATTTTCACTTCCGCAGTGTCGGCTTTGATTGTACGCTTTGCTAAAGCATCCTTGTATCTATCAATATGTTCGACTAAAGCATTCAGCTTTCTCATCAACTGCAAACGTCGCCATGGACGTAGCCAAAAAGCACCTGTTTTAAGTCGGTCTTGCAAACGCTCTAACTGATTAATCCGTGCAGCAATGTATTCTTCATCTGCTGTCCATTTATTTAGTAGATAAAATACTTGGTCTTCTGGTGTCAGGGATGAGGTTATTTGTTCGAGTAACTGATTTGTGGATGCTGTTAAAGCTTCTATTTCGGGGAGTGGATAGTTTAACCTTGTACGACACCAAATTAAAATCCGTTGTACTTGCCAAAGTTCTGGTTTTAAACTTATGGACTCTAATTGAGGAGAGACTTCCTCTAAAATTTGGTGCGCTTGATGAATCTTAGCAAGGCTGTTTTTTTCTGTGCCTTGGTAGTAAGCAAATATGCCTTCTAGTATCCGTATTTGTACTTTAACAAGATGGGAATCAGTACACTTAAAGACTCGTTTAATGTGTTCAAGTAGATCGCCTGCAGTGTTTAGGTTAAGGTTGCTCAACTGCGATTGAAAAGCTAACGCACGGTCTTCGAACCAAGCCAAATAATTAGGAGATTGAGTTGATAGGTCTAGTCTTTCTTGTACTTGTGCTATGGTTTCACTTTTGTGTCTTTTTTTACGCATCTCTAAGACTGAGAGTTCAACGGGACTAGCTCCTACAAGGGAACGACTACGGGCATCGCAAAGTTGTAGTAATAATTCTACCCGCGATAATAAAGCTTTATCACCAATGGTAGAGGCATTAATTTGAGTGTCTGCTAAATAATCGCGGGCTGTGCTGGTTTGGTTGAGGAGAATTAAAATATGGGCAAGATTAAGGTTAGAACGCAATACTGCGCGTTGTGAACGAAGTTGACGACATGTTTCTTGAACTCGCCGAAATTGCTTTAATCCTGCACCCAAGTTTCCCCACAACAGATGGAGTTTGCCAGATAGCTCTAACCAATGGATAAAATATTCTGGGTGTTCTTTCTGATTGAGTTGCTCTTGCAAATGGGAAAGGTAAGTATCTGCATCGTCAAGGTTTCCTTTTTCAATCAGAGCGGAGGCGATCGCCAACTTGAGTGGTAGTACGGTTTGCTGTGCTAAAGAAGGTACTTTCTCCCCTTGAGAATGAAACAAACCTTGGCGCAAAGCAACAAGAGCCTCACCATATTGTCCCAAAGCAGCCAACAACCGTCCCATTGCTAAGTATAATTCAGCAAACAATACTATTCGGTCTTCTGGATTGCTATCTCGCCAAAAGCAACGCGTTTCCCATTGCGATAACCCTGTTAACGAAAATTCAATGTTATTAATATTACCAATCCGAGGAGCCATTTCTTGCAATAAGTTTTGTGCTTGGTGTAAACTCCCCCTATCTGTACAAAGTTGAATTCGTCTTAAGCGTGTATAGTCAGCAGAAGATTCGCTGTTTGCCTTTTCGTATAAACCAACAGCACCACAAAGCAAATTATCTGCTACCTGAAATTCACCTAATACCCCGGCTAGATCAGCAAGTGACAAGATGACTTTTAAATCTGCATCGATCAACTCCGAATGTAGGAGACGGTAGGTAAAAATTTGGTGTAAATCATCATAGGCACCTAATAAATCACCATCACGCCATTTTGTTTGTGCTACTTCAAAAGCAGCATTGAGTTCATCAAAAGAATCGTATGACAAAATATCACCTCATTGTTTATAATAATAAATGTATATTTGCTATCTATAAAAAATAAGGAAGAATCTTTCTTTGTTCTTCCTTATTCGTATTCCGGCTTCAGATAGTGTCAGATTTCGTTACTACATAAACAGGTTTTTCTAGAATACATTCATTATTTTTATTCTCCCCTTGTTTTGGACAACAGTTCGTATTTTTATTCTGGTCTTTTTCGTCCTGTTTCTCACATTTGCCATCAGGCGAAAAGCCTTGAGAATTATTATTGAATCGAAACCTTAAGGAATTGGCAATATTATTGCCTTTATATTGAGTGGAAGGGTTGCTGGAAGCGCCAACATCCCCGAAGCCTGTACGACCAATATTTACATCACCAATTTTTCCTGGTTTGAGTTGATAAGCTCTCACTCCCGAACCAGAACCAACACTTTTTGCTACTCCGCCCTTAAAATCTAGGTTATTTAAGCCAGGAGAGTCTTGGACGTAAATAAATTCTGTATCAGTCTCAATTGCGTGGAAGTTAAGTTTACTGATTTCGTCGAAGAAATTCCCAACAGCTGGTTTAGCCCCTTCAAGAGTAATGATTTGTAAATTAAGTTTTCCTTGGTGTATGTCCACTAATGCTTGACGCATCATCAAGTCTGGGTCTTGACCATGCAACTTAATTGCTTTGTCAATTAAGTTCGAGGCTTTGGTATAATTACCACTTTTGAGCGCTGCATCAATCTTTTGAGTTTGCAGTCCTAAGTCTATTTTCTCTGCCAGAATATACCTTGTTGGGTCTTCAACAAGCCTTTGAGCTTCTTGATGAGGATTAAAGTGTTCTTGAGGATTTGCTCCTCTGCCAGAAAATTCTTGAAATCCTTTTGTTTCCTGCAATACCTGCTCTTCCTTTAAGGATTCGAGATGAAAAATGCGCGCACCATCTTCTGGTTCTGCAACAGCCATCAGCCCTTTTGTCGGAGGGGTAGGCGGTTTACCAGTTCCCCCCGCTGACCGTTCACTGAACTTAACCCATCCTGAAGAATCAGAAAATTTAACGTAATAATGATTTGGTTGGGATGGGGAATACCTAATTTGGGCAACATTTTCCTTACCCTTAAGAATATCTAGAGGATTACTTTTTGCCGTACTAAGGTTCGAAGCCAATTGATAGCCAGCGTCTATTTCACGACTTTCAAATTGAACTTTAAAACCATTGTGCGTTTTAGTTACATTCAAGTTACTAAATCCATTATCGTTGATGGCGTTTTCTAACTTTATTCCGTTTGGTAATTTGGTAATGCTACTGGCAAATGGTTGATTCGTAAGTTCTGTATTGGGACTGCGGAGTTTGGTCTCTGATTTTACTTCAACTATAGTTTTGCTAACGTTTTTACTTATAGGTTTTAGTCTGTATGTTGTACCATTTAAAGTTTTGAATTCTAAGTTGTTGGGCTGAACTTTTACAGAATCATAGTTGATGTAAGATCTGAAACTAGGTTTGTTAAGTTCAATGGTCTCACTTAAAGGAGTCCGATTTCGAAACATACCTCTTCTAGCGAGAGAGACTCCTCCATAAAAATATTGTTGTTTTTTGCCAAATCTAGCAAATTCTTCTGATTTCACTAAACTTAAAGCTTCTGTCTTTGTACCTTTGTAATTTTTAGGTAGAAATTTTATTTTTTCCCATCGTCGGAATTTCAAACGATCGCCTTGCTTTTTCACCCAATCAGGGAACCAGTTATCGGGTTTAACATTTACTTTTTCTAAAAATTCCAAAGTATTGCTCTGTCCTGAATCATTAAGCCAGTTAATGACTAAGCTCCATTTCATAATTTGATTGAGCCGTTGATATTGCGGCTCAAATCGAGCAACTTCTTCGTAGTGATTATTCCACCACGATAGAAAAGCGCTGACACTAGCACCAGCAGGTTCTTCTATACCTGGTTTCAAAGGGTTAGATGAAGCAGCATAAACTTGCGTCGCATTGCGAGCAAAAATCAGATTGTTACCCTGATGTGCCACCTGAAATCCCTTATCATTTGGTCCTAGCCATAACCGAGTATAAGATAAATCTTCAAATTCTTGCTTATAAATTGATGAAATAGCTATTCTGGTTTCAGGCTGGAAATCTTTAATACCTGTTTCAATTGTAGAATTTTCAAAATTGAAGTCCCAAAGTTTCATTAATAAGTCGGTATAGAACAGAGTCATGCCAACTTCTGTTCCCCGCAAAAAATCACCATCGTAACGAGCATATTGAAAACCCTGAGTTCTATCTGCCTCTAGAAAATTTTTCAATGGTGATAACTCTTGTTCAAATTTTGCCCGAAAAATGTCTTCCCATTCTTTATCCTTCTGACTCTTAATCTTTTTCTGTATTTGCTGTAATTGCTGATTCTTTTCAATGATTATTTTTTGATATATCAAATCAATTTCTTCTTTTGTTTTACCTGATTTTTGGGCAGATGTAAGATCAGTGTCAATTTGCGTTCTAAGTTGCTGCTTGTATTGGTTGGTTTCATTTGTTTCTTCCTGATAGAGCCTTTGCTTTTCTGGCTCAATCTCTTGCTTTATTTTTTTTGCAAGATCTCCTTCTCTATAAATTTTAGAGTATTCAGGTGTCTGGAAAAACTTTCTTATTTTCTCAGTTAATTGTAAATATCCAACTATCTTCTCCTTGGGCATTCCTGGTTTTGTTTGTTGAAGTTCCTGTTTTACTTTTTGGATTTCTTGCTTGCTAATAAGCGGTTGACTATTTACCTTAAAATATTGTAGTAATGGAGTGACTTCATCTAAAGCTTTTTGTAATCCAGGATAGTTGTAGTCCCAATCCAGAGAAAAACCACTACCATTTACTAGCCCCTCTCTACGTCCTTTCGCGTAAGCTTTTTCAATTTCTTTTTCTTGTTCAAAATCAGGTAGATTTTTTAAATTTTCTGCTAATTCGCGCTGAAATAGTGCCAATTTTTTATCGATTTTACGTTCCGATTGCCAAAGTGTAGCTATCTCACCCAATTTGATATCATTTTTGTTAATGTCTTCAGGTTTTACGTTATGAATTTTTCGTCCACCTATAGTAAGACTGCTGCTATAGGAATGAGGAGATGTAACTTGGGCAAAGGTAATGTCATCCACCTTGCTCAGAAAATTTTGCAGGTCGTTCTGGTTCTCAATAGTAGTTTCGTAATAGCCATAATCACTGCTAAATATTTTGGCAGCAGTTATATTATCACTTCTGGTGATAATGGCAGACTGTTTGTCTGAGGTAATTTCGTATTCAAATACCTCAATAATTTGCGGCTTTTCACCTTGGTCTTTGCGATGAAGGTCAGCAATATGGGCAAGGTCATCCACGCGTTGTTCAGGTTTAGTACCCTTTAGCACAAGAGCAACTACTTTACCATCACCAATGTAGCGAGAGCGAGTAGTACCATACTCAAAATTGGCAACTGGACTCATGAAATCATAGCGGACTGTCGGAAGGTCATAAATACTCTGGTTAATTTTTTCGCTATTAAGTCCTTTACCAGATAGAACTGTTATTAATAACCAATCGCGTAATTGGTCTAATTTTTGACGTTCCGTCAACTTATTAAAGCCTTGATTTGGTTCAAAGTTGATGACTTGAGGTTTATTTAGGGGAAAATTTTTCTCAGTTGTGAATTGTGTTGTTTGTGCGACAGATCGAGGTGCACTGGTCTGAGCGTACACAACTCCCAAAGCTACGGGGGATGCAATAAGAAGAGTAAAGCTTAACAACTCAACAATTTTTCTGGTACTCATGACTGTTTCTCCTGTGCGATCGCTGTTTTCTGTAATTCTTTATAGAGTTCTAAATATTCTTGGTCTGTTTGTTTAAGTTGCGCCTGTGGTTGTTGAGCAAACCAACGAACCAAGGACTCTTCGTAAATTTCTATTACCTGGGGAGTCCGTTGATCTTTGTGAAAAACAGATGTGTTGCTAAAAAATTCTTTAGAAGCTTTTAGCACTGCTTCATCGTTTTGTGCTTGCTTCGCCACCAGGATCGTTTGATAAGCATTTTCTCGCGTTGTGACCGTGGTTTTTTCTCGAACCACAATCCAAGCAGTCACAACTACCAACACGCTTGCAATTACTGCTTGTAACTTAATACGTTTGTCTTGGGAACTTAGCAACCACGGAATAAAAGGTTCTGTACTAATTTGGAACCGTCTAGATGTCGGCGTGAGGATAGGGATAGTTTCCGAGTGTTGTGCGGGAGGTGTTATCAAAACGCAATGTTCCCCTTCCCCAAATAAACTGTGTTCTATGTAGCTACAGATTTGCGTAGCATTTAACAAAGCCAAATCTGGTTTACTCTCAACTACCTTTTGCCAAGCATTTGGGACTTCTGCATTTGTCTTGGGAGGCTGTTTCAGTATACTGTTAACTGCCTCCAATAATTGGAGTGCTGTTGTTGTTAATTTACTAGTAGATTGAATTGGCTTTGTTTTGCCATTAGATGTATACATAACCCCATCAACCGACTCAGCCCAGCCATCAACAGGTTCTGGTAGACCAATAGAATACCAAAGATAAGCTGCTTGCGCCGTCTGAAAAGCTGTTGCAGTTTTCGTTGCTTCTTGCGAATCAATATAGTTGTTCATTGGTGCAAAGCCTTTTTTGGCTTCAATTTGCCACTGTTGCTCTTTGGGGTTTACTGGTAGACCATGTCTAATGTCCACGAGCAATTGGTTCATCTGCTCTTGCCATTGACTCATCATTTCCATTAGATCGTGGCGAGTTCTGTAAACTTTCGGCTCGAAGGGATTGTAGGTGAGTGCCTTCTGGACACAGAGGAGTGACTCAGACAGTTGGCTATTGTATTTTAAACTAACTGCCCGCAAGTGGTATAAACGACTAAGCCGTAGAAAAATAATCTGATTGTAAGGATAATGCTTGAGGTATTTTTCTAACTCTTTGATCCCATAGTGCAAGATTTTAGCGTTTTGATGGTGTTCTACTGCAGTGTTTACACCCTCCCTGTATTTTGCCAAAGTCGCTAAGTAATGAATTTCTACCAGTTCACCTTGAAACTTAATATCATTGGTTAAGTAGTTCAGCCTGGCTTGGCAGTAATTAATTGCTAGCCGCCATTTTTTAGCTTCTTTACAAGCATCGATTCGCTTTTGCCAAGCTTCTCCTAGGAGCGATCTCACTTCCTCACCAGATACACCAGATATTTTAAACCACTGCTCTATATAATCAATATGAACAAAAGCACGCTCTTTCCAAGAGGGTTTTATTATTTTCCCTATCAGCCCGTTATAAAAAGCACAGTGAGTATCGATAAATAATTCATCTAGCAATCGCTGACGTAATTGTGGTGGGTCATTCATCACTGTTGCTTCAGGATGACTTGCTACAGCTAATGCTATCTTTTGCCATACTTCATCTTGTTTTGCTAATGTCTTGAACTCAATTTGTACCTGTCGCCAGTAAAAATCAGCCCGTTGGCACTTTGATTTCAATTCTGCTTCTATCGCGAGTTCATGCTGATGCAATAAACTCCCAAATTGACCAAGAGCGTCAGTATGGGAACGAGAAGATGTTTGCCTTGCGATCGCTAAAAGATTACAAGCAGCTTGTTGGTCAGCAGTTAATTTGGCTTGTTCGGAATTTTGTGTGTACGGATTTTCTGAGATGATAGAAAAGATTCGGTCTTGGGGATGATATGAACGTGTAACCATGAAAAGCAGCCCTTTAGGTTATGTTTGATCAAAAGTTGAAATGTGTGTTTGTATGTCTTTAGTTTTTTCCAAATCTTTATAAGAAAAATAATAGGATGTTTTTTGTTTGTCTTTTGATTTTTGCCAACCTATTAAAGAACTCATCAGAAATACGGCTGTCAATGCAAGCAATAAAAACATAAGAGTTTTACTTTTTTTAAACAGGTTCACATGAACCACATTTTTGCTTGATGCCTTACTTGAATCTGATGCATCTAGCTTTTGAATTGGTTTTTCATAATGAGAAGGTTTAGGAAAATTGATTCTTTGAGGTGCCGTAGTTGTGATCATAATTTCACTGGTGAACCAATCATTCCATGTTTCAGGATTTTGGGACTCGTTCTCGCAGGAAACTATCGCTCGTGGCTGTAAGTTAACATTATTTAATGAACGTGTGTAAATTGTTTCAATACTATCTTGTTTCAACAACTTACCATCAAATTCATTAGTACTTACAATCAGCTTAAGAATATCTTTATATTCTTTTATTTTCTGTTTCAAAATATTCTGAGGGATAGAAATACAAATGTTTTTTCCTTCAAAAGCCCAAGCTTCTTGTCCTGGTTCGAGCCAAATTCCAGTTTGATCTCCAGCAAAAGGAATAGCCTCAACCGCGTAACGTTCAGTTAAGTTTAGTAAAACACAGTAAAGTGTTTTGTTACTTGTATTAGTTAATTTAATCCGGATTGCGGGAGGTCGTAATTTATCTTCATAAACTTCGTACTGCAAAGAAATTTGGTAATCTTGAATCTCTAAATTTTGTTGATAAACCTGCATCAGCACCGCATTAGCTTGAATCAAACTGTTTGCAGGACTCGATAAAGTGGCAATATTTATCCATCGAGCAATATGTTCTAAAGCCTGAATTGCTTGTTGAGCGCTTTCTAAGGTAAATCCTGGAATTGGGTATATTATTTGACGACGATCACTCACACGAAAGATGGTATATTCATCATCCAAAGCCGATAACTCAAAATCCGCATCGATATAATCGGATACTTCATAGATATAAAGTGAAGGACTTGCCCCAAAACTAGCTTTTTGGATGGCTTGACGTGCAAAGTTAATCCCACTTTCTTTTCCTTCAAGATAAACTTTCAACGGGGATAAAGGTTGACTAGTTATGACAGCTTTGTAGATCAGTTGTGGATTTAATTCTTCTCTTTCCCCTGAGATATTAATTTTACTTAACTGTGGTAGCACTTCAGTAATTTCTGCCACAGCAATTGCATTTTGTAACTGGTTGGTATCAACTACATCAATAGGGAAAATAGCTAATCTTGTCTTTTCAGTTCGGTTACTATAAATAATCCCATGAACGGCACCCCCATCAATACTCCAACCGTTGAATCCCTCGTAAATAACTGTAAAGTACAGATGTTTTTTAACAATTGCACCTCCTAAAAAAGGCTGGTCTAAGTAACTTAAATTTGTTGCTTCAATTTGTGGCGATTGTTTTGGATAAAAACTGCGTACTAAAGCATTAGTCCGTTTGAACAAATCTCGATAAGTCAAACTGCTATTGTGTAGCAGACTATCAAGTAAAAAGTAAGAGAACGCTCCTCTCCTCTGATTTAGAGTACAGTGTTCTTTAGCTTTTTCATTGTCTCGACAAGCAGCTAAGAATATGTATTCTCCCTTCGGTAGAGAGAAACTACCAGAACGTAAGTTATTAATTTCTTCTTCGGAAAAGATAAAGCTAGAAAGTGGACGTTCCCTCAAATCATTCTCAATCGAACGTACACCTATATAATTCTTCTCCCCGCGTGTTCCTCCACCAGAGTGACAAGAATCGAAAATTAGAACAATGTGCGGATTATTTTGAGAAACTTCTGCTATTAATTTGGCAATTTCTTTATCAGCTAAATCCCAAACATCATCTGTTCGGCTATCCCAACAGACTAAAGTTTCATTCAAATGGTCGGGTTCTAAATACCAAAATTCTTGTGCAGCTACTTCTTGAGAACCGTGTCCACTGTAGTAAAATAGTGCGATATCGTTGTTCTTAGCTTGACCCAGGTGTTCTCGAAAAGTAGTAATAATTGCTTGACGAGTTGCTTCGTGATTTATCAGTTTCTTGATGTATAAATTATCGCCATTACTTGCAACCCGTTTTCTTAAAAACTCATCAATCGCGATAACATCATTAACGCATCCTTTTAGAGGAGTAATTCCAGGAGACTTATAATGATCAATTCCAACTATTAAAGCGTAAATACTGCGGCTCATAAATTTATACCGTACTAGACTTTAATCAAAATTTTCCCAAATACATTTTTTCTACAAAGTTGAAAATAACAAGGTATAGAATCACAAAAATTATTAACTAAATAACAAATTTCTCAGTGACACTATCTTCTCCCATACTGATTTTCAAACTAAACTTATCTCCTACATCACCTCTAAATCTAAGTTGCAACCAGTTACTTGCTCTTGCTTGTTTTTCAAGTTGAGGAATTGGGTTATCTTGATCATCTAGTAATGTCATCTTGACCCCATCTAGTAAGAAGATCGATTCGCTAGCTGGGTAAAGTCGTAAGATGATTTCAAGTTGATCCTGACTTAATCGTCTTTGCCGAATAATTAACAAAACTGGTTCTGATACATGGAATAAGCGAATAATTTTTGCAGCACCTACTTCTTCTTCAGTCGCATTCACTGGAGGAATATCCTTTGCGACATCCCTTGCAACAGATAACTCCCATCCATTACCGAATAAGCCTTCAAACCATTCGCTTAACTTAACTAATCTGTTACCTACCTTAGAAACAGCACCTCCGAGAGCACTTGCAGCGACTTTGGTCATAACTGGCGATCGCAAACACACTAAAAAATCTTGTAGAGGCTTTAATCGAGTCAAAGGTAATTTTTCAGTTTCACATGATTCAACAAAACCTAATATTCTTGCTTCTCTATTAGCCTCATCAATTTCAACTACCATGTAACCGATACGTTCTGATAAAACTTCTGCTGGGATGTGACAAAATTCATCTCTAGGAAGTATAGGTCGACACTCGAGTAAACCCTTGTCTTTAAGAAATAAGCTTGCAGTATTCATTAAAGATATGATTACGCTATCTAAACCAGAACTTTTTTCTAATTCTGTTTCAATTTCCATACACTGACAGTAGAAGTTAACTGCTAATACAGCTAAAGTATTAAGATATACTTCATGTTTCTTTTGTGTTTTTTTCTGTTGCTTACTAAGTTTTTCAGCGACTTTGATCATTCTTCCATCTAAAGGAACTGTAAAAGCCAATTGATTAGAATTCATTGCTTGTTTCTCCCTATATTTCAATTATTGATAAATATACTTTTTAAAGTAAGGAGCGAATTTTTCACAACACCTTCTATAAAACGTGGAAACAGGTCCGTGCGTTGCTCCTAATTCTAATTCTTGAACAATTTCCTTCCAAGATTTATCTTCTTCGTATCTTTTTAGTAGAATGGTTTGAAAGCTTGCTTTTGGATTATTTTTAAACAACGTACTTGCTAATAATCTTTCTGGATCTTCTTTAATAAAATCTATCATTTCTTCCGATGGGAGAGGAATACGAACCTCTAAAGGACAATAAAAATCGAGAATATTTTTCTCGGAATCATGACCATCTTTATATATAGATGTAACATTTCCTTTCCAATTTAACCAATCAATGACTCTTTTTTTTCTGTTTTTCAGATGAAAAACAACCCAACCCATAACAGAACCTCTTTCTGGATCATATTTATCAATATTTTTACAGATATATAACAAGACATCCTGAAGGGATTCTTCATAAATATATGTTGACGCGTCTACACCACTAGGTTTAGGAAATTCATTCTTTATCCGCTTCATTAATACATCCATTAGTTCTGTGAGTGCAATTTGTTTTTCTAAGAATGCTTGTTGTTGTTCTGTGCTATTAAGCGAGCTATCCTTTGCCTGTATTGACGCTGTTTTAGCTCTTACAGCTATTTCTTCTAAAGAAGGTTGTGGTTGATTTTGAACCATCGCAAGATACCCATTGTTTGTGTGTTATTGATTTTCAGTTATTCATATAACTTTATATTTACGAAAGTTCATATAACTATTAGGTCTTATCAAAACAGACCTCAGTCGAAACTTATTGAAAACTAAATGTCCAAGCTAATTCCTCAGCTTTACTCTCCTTTTTTTGGGTTCCTATGTTAGTCTTCTATTCCAAGGCGTAGTTTTATGCATGTTGGACAAAAATCCGAATATTTATTTTTTTGGGTGGGACAACAGCAATCTTCTCATCCTGTACTCAAGCCACACCCACATAACTATTTCTTACAGTCTTCATTCAACTCAGTCAGGTCTTGCATCACGGTCTTTGCAGCGAAAATTGAAGCCCAAAAGGCTTATTCTTTCGTAGGGTAGGCATTGTAGACCAGCCCTTCTTGAGAAGGAGCAAGATCCGAGTTAATCCTCTTAAATCCTCAGTTAAATTGAGAATATAGCTCTTTTACAGAGATAACTAGTAATTTTTACAATACTTAACCTCACATATCCTTATAATCACCTCGGAAAAGCGAGTAAACTGAAGGATGAATAGCCAAATTATTTTTCGATGAATGCTGCCACGTAATTTTCTTTCTCAAATGGCTAATGAGCATCAACTGTCAAAAGACCAAGAGCAAGTTTTCTTAATGCGAATGGGGGATGGGCTGAGTTACGAACAAATAGCCGCCCAATTGAGTACATCGCCGGATGCTTGCTTGAAACGGATGGGTCAGGTGTACAAGAAGTTCAACATTAGTGGTGCTAGTCGGGGAAAAGAAAATAAACTTAGATTTTTCTTGACAACCAAATTGGAACAATTGGAACGATTAGAGGAAACAGAGGAGTCTTCAGGGCTTACTCAGTTAGCTAATCTACCCTGCCAAGAAGCTAAACCCAATTTGGTAACTCCCAGACAAAAACGCCTTGTTTATCAAAATCAAAACTTACCAGCAAGAGAATATACAGCCTTTGTGGGTCGCACTCAAGAAACTACGCGACTCATGGAACTTCTTGATTTTCAGCACCCTGCTCATTTAATTAGCGTAGATGGCATTGGCGGTGTAGGTAAAACAACTTTAGTGGTGGAAGTAGCTTATCGTTGCTTGGAAGGAAGTCATACCGAACATTTTGTTAAAAGCCTTGCGGCTTTTGAAGCGATCATCTTTACTTCAGCTAAACAGAATCATCTCACTTCTATTGGTATCCTACCTCGATTAACTAGAGAGCGTACCCTGCGAGATATTTGTAGAGAAATTGCTCGCGTTTTAGACCTTTGTGAAATCACGAATTTACCTTTAGAGGAACAATTCAACCCAATTCGAGAGAAACTATCTCGAACAAAAACCTTATTAATCGTTGATAATTTGGAAACCATCGAAGATCAACAGGAGGTTCTCTCCTTCCTCTATGACTTACCACCAACCGTAAAAGTCATCATCACTACTCGCGAACAAGCTTTGTTTGTACCAATTCGTCTTGGCTGTTTACCTAGAGAACACGGTTTGCGCCTTATCGAACATGAGGTCAAAGAAAAAGGTATAAATCTTAGTGCTAAAGAACAAGAGCGACTTTTTGATGGAGTGAGCGGAATACCTGGTGCAATTATTTATGCTGTTGGTCAAATGGCGGGGGGTTATTTACTGGAAGATGTGCTAGCACAAATCAGGGAACCTGAGGGTGATGTTGCCCGTTTTTGTTTTGCAGGGTCAGTCATCCCTTTAAGAGGTACACCTCCCCATCATCTGCTAATGGCGCTTTCTCTTGGTGTTCAACCTGTTACCAGAGAAACCGCTGCTAGTGTTGCTTTTGAGCAAGCTGACCCAGCGATTACATCTCAAGGATTGGCTAAATTACAGCAACTTTCTTTGGTTTATCAGCATCAAGGACGCTACAGTCTACTCGAGTGTACCCGCGAATATGCTGCTGCTGAGTTAGCCTTTGATCGCGAATTGGCTCAAAAGTTGCAACAGCGATGGGTCAATTGGTATATCCGCTTTTCGGAGGCTTACGGAGGTACAAATTGGAGGGAGTGGTCTCTTGGTTATGGTTATTTAGAAGCTGAATGGGAAAATCTTAGAGCTGTACTTGAATGGTGTATTAGTCAAGCAAGGTACTCTGATGTGCGAACAATTTGGCAACATATTAAAGGTTATATTCATATCCGGGGATATTGGGATGAGCGTTTAGATTGGTCAGCTTGGTTAATTGAAGCTGCAAAACAAGCTGGTGATTGGGTTTTTGTGGTGGAGGTTATGAGCGATCGCGCCACTACATTAATCAGAATGCGGCAAAATAACCAACTCCAAGAAGCGGAGGCTCTTTTGCAGGAGGCTTGGAATTTACGTGAGAACCAAACCATAACTATGCAGTTAGAGCTAGCTACAAACATGGTTATTTTGTATATTAATCAGCAACAGTGCGAGCAAGCTCAGGAGTGGCTCCAAGAGGAGGAAAAACTTTTAGAACAAGCTAATCTGCCTGAGTTGCAAAAAAAAGCACAGCTTGTTCATATTCTCTACTATCGAGGACAGATATCTTTTAAAGCAGGAGATTACCTGGAGGCTCAAAACCTTTTCCAGCAAGCATTAGTGACTGCTCAAGAAGCAGAATGGCAAAGAGCAGCGATAGGAATCCAAAATTGGTTAGCAGATGTTGCGCTTCAACTCGGAAATTTAGTTGAAGCACGGCGATTATTAGAATTAAGTTTCCCGATAGCAGAGAGACACAAAGATAAACATTCCATTGCTTACCATAAAGCATCATTTGCCAAACTAGAAAAACTATCTCTTAATTTAACTCAAGCCAAACGTTGGGCAAAAGAAGCCGCAGAGGGTTTTGAAAGTCTGAGAATGGCAACAGAAGCTACAGAAATGCGTACTTTGTTCTCAGAATAAAACCCGATTGCATTCGCAACTTAAATCTTCGGAATAGTTATACAAGCACTCCTCGTTAAGGATCTCTTATAGGGAGGTAATACCACACAGGCTGAAAGCTGATATCTACTATTTTGCATAATTTTTACTCCAAACAATTCCAAAATTAGTTGACTCACTTCTGTAGCCTTTTTATAAGGTTTGCATTGTCCAGACATTTCAGCAATAGGAGATTGATGATGCAAAATATATCCAAATAACTCATGACAATCTTGAATATATTTACAGGTATTTAACAAAATGTGGGTGTGCCATACTTCGTCAATCTCTTGGGTTGGAATTAGTTCTTTATCTGGAAACAAGAAATGAAGACAAAGAAACATCTTGTAAAGACTAACAGCGGATTCCGTTTGTTGCGCTGTCCACCCGTGTCCATTATCAAAAGATATAAGTTTTTTAGCTACTGGCTGCAAATTCAATTTATTTAGCTTATAGAAAAAAGTAGAAATTCTTTCGGATAACTCTTGATCAAACACTAGTAATTTAGAAAGCGAGTATGTATTGAGCTTTTGTTTATCCAAGCTTATATTCAAGCAACTGCCTCCTTTGATAGGCTTTATTAACTATAGGAAAACATTGAGTTTTTTTGTGCTTCCTGTACTAATCTGTAAAACCACGAGGTCATTTTATGCTTTTGACCAAAAATATAATTTTTAAAAAAAAGCTTTTATTTGAATAAAACTCGCTCTCATTTGTGAAGATTTTAATATCAAGACACTTATTTCTATGAGATACCGGTTATGAAAGGATTAAGCAAACAATTAGGCGTATTTATAGCTGGTTGCGCATTATTTTATGCCTTGACTGCATCCCTTAGTGCTGTTTCTCCTTCCGTTTTTGTAGAAGACACAGGGAAAAGTTTATCGAAAATATCGCTGACAGGTTCACAAAAGCAGCTTGATAAAGCTAACAAATCTCAGATTCTGACGAGACGACAAGAAAAAATCAACAACCAGAAATCAGTTCAAGCTTTAGTTGTCGTGATTCAACTAGAGTGTACAACTAAGGCAGACAATAGTAAAACATATAACCTGATTATAGATACATCGATAAATGAGTTTTTTCTTGACTCAAATCGCTACATCATGACAATGCTTATTTCGCTGATTTTGTTGAGAATTCACAAAAAAGCCTGTTTGAGAATTTTTTTACACCAGTTTTCAAATAAATTAGGTACACCGAACCTGTAGGGGCTAGGGGTTCGGTGTTAGCGCAGCGAGCCCGCAGGGATAGGGTACGCCGTACTCTGCGAGAAGTTTTGATGTGTAGCGATATTTAAGGAAATTGGTATTAAACAATAACGGCTTTCTGCTGATACTCCACCTTAACAGTGCAAAAGCTGTCCTCTGTATTGTGAGTAATTTTTCAATCCTAGTGGGAATACTAAAAGCATAGAATACAGGGTGTTTCTATGTTCAGCCGTATTAAATGGACATTTATACTTTTAACCAGTGCAGCAGGGGTAATTTGGCTAGTCAATCTACCCTATCCAATGATCCGCTATCCAATTGCTAAAAAGGCACCACTCTTGTTGTTACCCAGCTTTATAAGTATGGATCATAATTATCGAGGAGCAATTAATTCCCTTGAGCAAGCTGATCAGCTAGTTAACACAGCTACAAGTTCTGCCGATATTGAACGGGGTGGAGAGAAAGTCAAAGAGGGACAAAAAAATTTAGATAATTTGCCTGTTTGGTTTTTAGGTTACTATCCTCAAGCTTATTGTAGTTTATGGGGTTGTACTTGGCGGTTTACCTTAGATGAGTTTGAAGATGCTCGCCGTCGGGTGGCGCGAATGGACGCCAAAGTTTTCCAAGAAAAAAATGCTTTGAAATTGCTGACTCAAGGTGAACAGGCTCTCAACACAGCGAAGCAGCAATATGAACAAACTCAGAATACACCAGAGAATCACAAAGCGATCGCTTCCATGCAAACTGCTATTGATTCTCTAGAACAAATTCCTAAAGAAACACTAGCAGGGAAAATGGCAGCAACTAAGCTAGCAGCTTACAACCGCGACTTTAAGAATATTACCAAGACTACTGCTGGTAGTGACCTAACTAGTACATTAATCGAAGCTGCAAAGCTATTTGCTCTACAAGCTGCACAAGCTTCTCAAAACCCACCCCATACAGCAGATGAGTGGGGACAAATTCAAAGTTTGTGGTCACAGGCGATTGATCGCTTGCAAAAGATTCAAGTAGGAGATCCTAACTATCTTGAAGCGCAAAAGCTATTGGTAACTTATCAGACTAATGCTGGAATTGCACAAACTCGAACAAAAGCTGAAAGCACTTCACAAGAAATCCTCAAACAGGCTAACCAGCAAATTCAAAGATTGATTACTCGCCCTCCTTCTAATCCTCAGCAACTAAAAGGTGAGATCCAAGGAATTATCAATCAACTAGAAGGCGTCAAATCAGGGACAACTGCTTATACAGAAGCGCAACAATTACTCGCGTTTGCTCGCAAGAAGATCAAGTAAAGCCTTGTAACTGAACTTAATGTATAGAAATTCTCGAAAGACTATATTTATCCTGAATTCTGACTCCTGACTCCTGACTCCTGAATTCTATTAATTAAAACAAAACCCTGCAACTAATTAAGTCACAGGGTTCTATTTTGTAGTTGGTGGCGGGAAGTGGATTTGAACCACTGACCTTCGGGTTATGAGCCCGACGAGCTACCAGGCTGCTCTATCCCGCGTCGTCTTCTTTAGTATAAACCCTAAATCAGAATTTGACAACTACAAAATCGATAATTCTCCAATAACTTCTAAACGTTTGTATTTACCTATGCTCATGAACTTCTCTGACAGGGTTTCGGCGACGCTAGGAGTAATCCAACCTAATTGGCGAAGCAGGTGAATAGCAACAGCATATTTTGCACGCTTTGCTCCATCCATGACTTTAATTGCTAATCCCATGCCTTCACCGAGCCTAGCAATACATTGCACTCCTTCAGCACCAGCTTTACTGATGAGTTCTCTGGGAGTTAGGCGCATTAGTTCGGTGTCAAATTCCCCTTCTCCTGCAACTAGGACTGGGTAATTGGTCATGGCGCGGACAATGCGCTCTAAATCTAAATTGCTCCTAGAAGCTAGCTGAGCGTATAGCGACGCCATTTGACCGAGTTGCATCAGATAGGTAGGTGCGCCGCAGTCATCATGAACACTGATAAATTCCTCCGATGGCATTCGCAGCAATTCTGATACTTTAGATATAATTAACTGCTGGACTGGGTGTTTACGCTGTAAGTAATTATTTAAAGGCCAATGACATTGTTGACAAACAGCTAACATCCCAGCATGTTTACCAGAGCAATTATATTCCAAAGGGCTTTGCTTTCCTTCGGGAATGGGACATTGAAGTGCTGAGGGATCAACATCAGCACGCCAAAGGATATTAAATGCCTGTCGTACTTGCTCTATTGTGCCTCTATGGGAACTTGTGATGATTGCTAAGTCGCGATCGCCCAAATCATAACGTTCCAGTGTACCTGTGCTGGTAACAGCAAGCGCCTGAAATGGTTTGAGGGCTGAGCGAACAAATGTAGCAGTTTCGGCGTTTCCCGAAACCGAGAGGATTCGTCCTCGTTCGTCACACACCACAGCTTGGACTGTATGGCGTGATTCAATAATGCCTTCCCGCAGCAACCTAACTTCTAGGGTGGCGGCTTGAGTTCGTTTTCCCATTGTCATGGGTTTATTATCTATCTCTTTTTTATTAAGTTAGGAGTTAGGAGTTAAGAGTTTTTTACTCGTAACCCCTAACTATTTAGACTAAGTGCCAAACTATAGTACCAGCAACGAACAACGCCGCCAAGCCTGCAAAAGTAATTTCCAACCTCCGCATGATCGGTTGAATTTGGTATGAGACAATTAAGCGATCGCGAGTTAACACTTCTTGGGGTTTCATCCAGGTTTGACCGTCGTACCATCCCGACTCTTCATAAAAAATTACCGGACTTGACAGACGCTCGCGAATATAAGACCAACCCAGATACAATCTCAACAGTGCCAACACTACCCCTATGCTTGAGCCTGCGACACTACAGAGAATAAATTGTAGGCTCTGTTTGTGTGGCTGAAAGCTTGTCGCTACTACTGGTGCTGCCAACAGAGCACAAAAACCCCAAATCCATGCTATCGTCGTGAGATATTTACCCCAAGTTAGAGTACAGTCACGAAAAAGCCAGGAAGATTTTAATTCTTCGTACTCGTTTAGTGGTTGTTGTTCAGTAGGAACCGGGCAATTGGACACTGAAGACTTTATCATGTTGTTGCCTTCCCTTCGCTGTCAACAGATGTTGGAAATTCAATACGTGTTCCATGACCCCAAAAGGCTTCTAAATTATAGAACTCTCTTTCTTTGGGCATCATAGTATGAATAATCACTTCGCCGTAGTCTTGTAGTACCCAACTACCCTCTGATTTTCCTTCTACTCTTAAAGGACGGCGGTGCCACTGACTTTGTACTTTTTCTTCTATTGCTTCAGCGATCGCTCTTACCTGCGCCTTCGAGTAGCCGGTTATTAACACAAAGTAATCAGCCAGGTAGGAGACATCTGCTACAAATAGTACTAAGATATCGCCACCTTTCTTGTCTGCCGCTGCATCTGCGATGGTTAAAGCTATTTTTCTGGTCACATCATCGCTGTTACCAGCTGATGTGGCTTTTACTCCATTTTCCGTCAGTGCAAGAGATTGTATTGGGAAATTTGTTTGGAAATAATCAGACATTAAACCTCAGCTGCTTTATATTTTTTGTGACAATTTTTTACAATGATTTACAAACAATAATTTAACTGCAACTGTGTGAATCGTTTCTTAGATCCTAACAAAAAAAACCCGTGCTTACGCGCCTCCGGGTCTAATGAGCTAATTAGATTTCCACTTTTCTATAAACCAATTGCGGGTTGCTATGGCTCGCGGATGAATCAAACAAGGGCTTGAAAGCAAGAATTTGAGAGTGTAATCGCTTGTCTTCCAGACAGCTTGATAAATATTTTGACGACTAATTTCTCGTAGGGCTTGTAATTCAGGGGTGTCGCCGCGTCCTGGCTCTAAGCTGTCTGCCAAGAATACAATACAGCTTAGTAAACTCATGCCTGGTCTACCTAAAGTATGATTAGCGATCGCTTGTAATACTTCTTCATCCTTGACTTCAAATAGATCTCTAGCCACAATGGCACTCACATCTGCATGTAATAGATGGGGATTTGCTTCGAAGACTTCGTCTACATCCAACCCATCTGCTTTCGCCATTTGTAAAAGTCGTTGTGGCTGAAAATATTTGGCCAAATCATGCATTAAGCCTGCTAAGAGTGCTTTTTCTGGATCCAGACTGTAATGTACGGCCAAATCAATTGCCATTTGCTCTACCCTGAGAATGTGATTGACTCTGTTGGGTGGAACATTCTCTTTTAACCAACCTAGGACTTGTTCGCGCGTTTCTGCTCTTTGCACTTGAATAAAGGCTTTAAACTGTAATTTTCCAGATTTCTTTTTATATTCTAAATCAAGAGCAAAGACCTATTTACGTGCTACGTGGGCAAAGGAGAACTGATAAACGCAACAAACGGAACCCCAGTGAAAGTGGTAAACACACTCAGATATCCTTACAATACTGGCCGTTGTTCGAGGAAAAGTTTGGTAAACACTCAAACAGAATAAACATTGTTGTCTAATTCTCGGTTACCCCCTTAATTTCGTTTAACCACCTAGTCAGCTTTTTTTGTTTTTAATGGCGCAAAGCAGTACTGGTAAATTCTGTTGACTCAACTAATGTCTTCTCAGCTATGACAGAGTAAAACAAAGACTCGTATTGGTTTAACGCTTGTTCAAAGGTATATTGTTCAACAGCATATTGGCGGCTGTTATAACCCAGGGTTTTGACTTTTTCTGGATGTTTGTACAAATTCAAAATTGCTTTAGCTAGGGCATGAGGATCTTCTGGAGGAACAACCACTCCACCTCCACTTTGTCTAATAGCCCTTGCTGCAGTGCCATTATCAGGCACAGATCCCACTAATGCACGACCACTAGCAAGTAGCACTTGAATTTTCGATGGCATATTAAAAGATACAACGTTTTTCTTTTGTACCACTAAACCTACATCAGCAGCAGCTAACATTTCTGGCAAATGTTCCCGTGGTTGGAATGGTAGTAGCAAAACATTGTCTGCATTGCTTTGTTGACACTTAGCTTGCAATCGTTCTAGCCCTTTTGCTTCACCAACAATGACAAACTTAATATCTGGAATATCCCGTAGCAAAGAAGCTGCTTTGACTACTGTTTCCAATCCTTGAGTAAGGGCAATGTTACCAGAGTATAACACTACGAACTTACCATTTAAGTTATGGGCAGTGCGGAAAGCATTATTTTCTTTTGCCAAAGGGCGAATAAAATTGACATCAACCCAGTTAGGAATTTGCACAATTTTGCTAGCTGCTACTTTCTTACCGAGTAAGTTGTCTATAAATCCATCAGCAATCACGCTAATTTTTGTAGCGGTGTGGTAGGCGAATTTTTCCAAAAGAGTAAATATGTGGATGAGCAATTTATTTTTCAATAGACCAACGTGGACTGCTGCTTCTGGGAGTATATCTTGAAGATTCAATACTGTAGGGCAATTGTGTAGTAATCCTAAAAGAGCCGTTGGGACGCAGCTTGGGAGAGAGGGTGATGTTGAGAGAATAACATCTGGACGCCAACCCGTTAGGGCTGGTAGAAAACTTGTGACAACGAAGCTAGCATCTAGCAAAATCCGATCTAGCAAATTAGGTTGGGGACGAACCCAAACATAACTACGTTGAATTTGCACACCATTCTTAACTTCGGTTTGATACCACTTGCCTTGATAGTCCTTGTATATCTTACGCTCAGGGTAGTTGGGCATAGCAGTTACTACACGCACTTCATGCCCCCGTTTAACCAATCCCTCTGCTAATTCGGTCATCAGGGGAGCGATTCCAATTGGTTCTGGATAGTAGTTGTATGAGTAAATTAAAACTCTCATAATTAAATTCAGTCAGAAGAAACCTAATTTGTTAAATAACTGTGTTGGTCTTCAACACTTGTGCTGATAGAGCACCTCTATTTGCATTGTCTCTTCAGACTGTCTTATTTTCAGTATTCTTTTTTAAAGATTGTGTAAAAATTAACTTGTGTTCTTAGTTTAAGCGATGATAAATTTGATACTTATTTAGTACATAAAAAAAATTCTGTTATGTAACTTTTACTTAAGTAGAAAGTTGGAAAATTATAAGTTATTGATCATATCGACTCTTACCTTCACTCTGCCCTTGAGAGTGAGGTGAGGAAATGTTTTGCTATTTTTGGACAGAGTAATACCATTTTTATATGAAGCTCCATATATTGACCCCCGGCTACGCCCTCCCCCCTTAGCAAGGGGGGACTACAGGGGGGTAAAAATAATGTGCAGCTTCACAAAAAATTGGTATAAGTTTCAATAAACACATTAAAGAGACACAATCATTTGCTTGTGTCTCCAAATGTTTGGGTATTGTTTCCGGTTAGTCTACACAGCACCACTGTTTTTATTAAGCAGGATGGTTACCGTCTTAAAAATCAGCTTTAGATCATACAGTAAGCTCCAGTTTTTTTGATACTGTAGATCTAGGCGAATAACATCCTCAAATTTACGTATAGTAGACCGTCCATTCACTTGCCATTCTCCCGTCATACCTGGCTTAACATCTAAACGCTGCCATTCTGGAACTTCATAGCGTTCAACTTCATCAGGTGTAGGTGGTCTAGTACCGACTAAACTCATCTCTCCTCTAAGAACGTTCCAAAACTGAGGCAGTTCATCCAAACTAGTTCGCCGTAAAAAACGACCAACTCGTGTAACTCTTGGGTCATTATCAATTTTAAAAAATGCACCTTGAGCTTGATTTTGTTTTTCTAGTTCGGCTTTTCTCGCTTCTGCATCAACATACATGGAGCGAAATTTCCAAATCCGAAAACGCTTACCCATCCAACCACATCGGGTTTGACCGAAGAAAATAGGACCAGGAGCGTCAATTTTAATAGCAACGGTAATGGGGATCAACAAAATTCCTGTAATTACTAAACCTACCAATGCACCAACGATATCTATGAACCTTTTCATCCAAGAGCGTACAGAAGGATGTGTGGTTGGTAGCTGCTCTTCAAGCTGGCGATTTGATGATGGGAGTGTATCAACGTCAGACTCTATTGAAAAAGTATCATTTAACCCTGTAAGATTGAGTACTGCCATGACCTGAGGGGTAACATTCAGCAGTATAAATTCAATTTGTTTTTCTTGAGTAAGTTTATAGTTACTTACCAAGGCTCCTAAACCACTACTATCCATAAAAATAGTCTGGCGAAAATCAATGATGATTTTCTTAGGACATGGTGTGAGCTGGGTTAACTCTTGGCAGGTTTGCTTAAAGCCGACAGCCTCAAGCACGCTCAACCGCTCGGGTACCTGCACTATTGCCGTTTCATTTAGGAACGTAACGGGAAAATCTGCCTCTATGGGTTGGCTAGTCATGAAGCCCTGCACTTTTGTTACCATATAAACATTATCTGCCAGACATTGCTTTGTCCTTGGGAATAACTTAACCGAATCTTTAATCGATAGAATGCGGGATAACCATAAGTTGCTTGGGTAGAAATTGGGGATCAACAGCGAAGATTCACAATAGAACAATAAACCCAAATAAATTTATCGTTGCTAATGTGCCAACGTGGCGAGGGAACTCGTTTACGTTAGCCAAGTTTCATTTATCATCAAATGACCAATAAAACTGCTATAACTCCCAATGCACGCCTGATAGAAGTCTTTTCTGCTATTCAAGGTGAAGGACTGAACGTGGGAACACGCCAAATATTTATTCGGTTTGCCATGTGTGATTTACGCTGTCATTTTTGTGACAGTTCCCATACTTGGGATATACCTCATAATTGTAGGATAGAACGCTCGCCTGGATTGCGTGATTTTGAAATTCACCCAAATCCAGTCTCACTCCCTATGTTATTAGAATGGGTTGAGCGCCAAAATTTATCAGGTCTACACGATAGTATAAGCCTTACTGGGGGCGAACCACTTCTTCATACCCAGTTCTTACTGGAATTTCTACCACAGGTTGGAGCGACTGGTCTACCTATCTACTTAGAAACTGGTGGACACCGTCCAGAACAGCTAGCAATGATCCTGCCCTACCTCGACTCGGTAGGTATGGATTTTAAACTGCCCAGCACTAGTGGAGAAAGCCGTTGGCAAGAACATGCAAAGTTTCTCCAACTTTGCTATGACTCCCATGTAGAGATTTTTGTTAAGATCATTATCTCTCAAACGACAGATTCGACTGAGTTAGAACGCTCGGCTTTGTTAGTAGCGGATGTCAGTCCTACCATTCCAGTATTTTTACAACCTGTTACACCTTTGGAGAAACCTTTTGCTTTTACGGAAATACCTGTTCTGGCACCGTCTCCTCATCAAGTTTTAAATTGGCAAGCTTTGATGAAGAAGTATATCAAGCAAGTACGTGTAGTGCCCCAAACGCATAAAATGTTGAATCAACTGTAGAGGTTGGGGATTGGGGGTTAGGGGTTAGATAACTAACCACTCACCCCTAACCAACTTCTAAATTTCGCCCTCATCTATAGTCCTAGATTTTGCTTTTGCTTTATTAGCACTACGTTTGAGAGCAGAAAGCCGTGCTTCGTATTTAGATCGCTGGCGCTTGCTAGGAGTGGTGTCAATCAACGTTTTTAAGGCACTGCCAAGACTCTTGTAAGCGTTAGCAAGAGTGTAGCCAAAGCGAGTTGCTAATGCGATCGCTTTTTCATCCGCCTCAGTCAATACTTTGATTTGCTTTTCGCCACTATTTTTTTGATACAGTCGCCAGCCTGATACCCCGCACAGAGCCAGAGCCAGCAATAACAGCAATCCATCCTGCACCCACAATTCACCAACAGCGCCACCTAACCCAATAGCTAGGGCAGCCATTTCCCAACCATCTTTGGGAACAGTGTCATTTTGAATGCGGGCGACTTCATGCCAGAACAGCAGGTTACGCTGATCCATTGCGAGCATATCCCATTTCACCAAGTCAATTTGAATTTCTACTTGGTCTTTACCAATCTCTTCGCAACGGATCAGGGGTGGATTAACCTCAGTTGTGCCTTCAACTGTAACCCAACTCTGCAATTCTGGCGGTAGTAAACCTTTTAAACGTCGTAGTTCACTCATTTCAGCTTTAGCAGAGGAGGTTGCATAAGATGTCATAAAAACCTCTTGATACGTTTGGAAACCCAGTATATTGAGGGTATCACTTGGAGTATAGCTATTTCACGAACAACTCGACTTACTCGCTAGAAAAACTTCTCGATTTTTTCATTGATCAAGCCCTGTCGGGGGAGGACATAGGGCTGAGAGTGAGCCCCATAGCTCTTATCCGAGAAGGCGTATAAATCGCTTTTTAACGGACTGGGTTAATGTACATCTAGAAAAAAATATTTTTTTTTCATAAAGAATTTTGGATAATTCCATTATACGAAAAATTTCAACCCCCCTTTGTTAACGAGTAAGTTTACACATCCTAATAAGGATTGGAACACTCTGCTCTGCAATACTTGCTGCGTAAAGCCCTAGGGGCATAGCTGTGCATCGCGCGTCTACTTTGCGCTCATGTCTCGTTTGTGTAATAGATTTAGTAATGAATTTAGCTAGGTAAGATCGTCGCTCTAAAAATAAACTATTTTTTATTATTACGTAATTATTACAGCCGCAAATAATCAGGTATTTCGAGATTTTTTATAATTTTCTGTCCAAAAGTAGATAAGATTTTTTGCTTATTATTCTTTAATGTTGGACAAATTTACAATTGAGTAATATGTCTAATTATTCTAACACCATATCAGAAATCTTACATCAAGCTGATACTCTTGAAAATGCCTTGCCAATACGAAATGAAGCCTGCAGATCAAAATTCTTTTTCCATCCTCAGCCTACTACAAAAGTTTGTCTTTTCTTTCATGGCTTTACTGCCGGTCCTTATCAATTTGAACCTCTAGGAAAAGCCTTTTTTGAAGCTGGTTATAATGTCCTAATACCCTTACAGCCTGGTCATGGTATGGCAGGAAACTGGAATAGCGACAACCCGCCTCCTTTACCCACTGAAGCTCAGATATATCAGGAGTTCGCTATTTCTTGGTTGAAAGTTGCACAAAATTTAGGAGAGCAGGTGATAGTTGGTGGATTATCAAGTGGAGGAACTTTAGCTTCCTGGTTAGCACTTGAATGTGGCCAACAAATTGAAAAGGCACTGTTATTTTCTCCCTACCTAGGTGGAAACAATATAATAGTAGATTTTTTAGTGCAAGTTCTGCCAATTTATTACGAATGGCCAAATAAAGATAATTCTGGCAATCATGGATACGATGGGTTTCTTATGCCCGCTTTGCGCTTGTTCTTAGACATGGGCCAGGGAACTCTTTCAAAGGTAAAAAATAGTAATTCCGGAATACCAATGTTTATAGTTACCAGTGAGAGCGATGAAGTTATTAATAGAAGTGAGTTAAAATCTTTCTTTTTATATCTAATTAAACAGCAACCTAATTCTTGGTATTACAGCTTTGATAAATTTTTTGACATACCCCATACTATGATGACCCAAGCTGAGGGTAATCGATACCAAGACTTACTTATTACGATAGCAAAAGCTTATGTAGAAAGTGGTATTACTTGGCGAGATTTAATCAGGGTTGGCTATCAAATACTCCATGGTAAAACGCTAGAAACTGCTGTAACAGAACTCAATCTAATTCAAGAAGTTTCGCCAGAGTTGTTTGTTTTATTAGCAGTAATAGATAAAAAAACGATTATTGATGCTGATTACCTGCATTTCCTGTAAGTTGGCTACAAGAATTCAATTTATATAAAGAAATGTAAATAAATGCTAGGGTGCGTTAGGCGAAGCCTAACGCACCTTGAATTTGGTTCTCTATTTCAGAGAATTGGGATTAAATCTTGGCTTCTTCCTTAACCAACTTATCCCAGCCCAAATCTTTCAAGCTGTTGTTTCGACGTAGTGGACGAGTCACCAACTCTAGAATATCGCGGGCATTTGTAAAACCGTGAATCTGAGCAAAAGTGAATTCCACAGACCACTTAGTATTAATACCCCGTGCTTCTAGAGGGTTGGCATGAGCCATACCAGTAATAACTAAATCAGGATTCAGTTCATAAATCCGTTGCACCTGGTTATAGTTATCTGGCTTCTCAACGATCTTAGGCAAAGGCACACCCATTTCTTGGCACGTTGTTTCTAGCAATGCCAATTCAGCAGCTTGGTAGCGCTTATCCATGTAAGGTATACCGATTTCTGGAACAGTCATACCGCAGCGCACTAGGAAGCGGGCTAGAGAGATTTCCAGCAAGTTATCACCCATGAAGAACACAGACTTACCACGAATTAGTTTCACGTAGTCTTCTAGGCTTTCCCAAATTTGGGCTTCTCGCTCTGCCAAACCTTGCGGGTTAATATTTAACACAGAACAGATTTTTTCAATCCAAGCACGGGTACCATCAGGACCAATTGGGAAGGGCGCGCCGATGAGTTTGCATTTACGACGACGCATTAAAGTGGTGGCGGTGCGGCTGAGGAAGGGGTTAACGCCAGACACATAATACCCTTCTTCAAGGGTGGGTAGTTCCGTAAAGCGCTTAGCGGGTAACCAACCAGAAACTTTAATACCTTGCTTTTTAAGTTCTAGAGTCAACTGAGTGACGACGGGATCGGGGAGAGAACCAAATAAAACCAGAGGCGGGTGATCGACGTACTCAGATTCTTCTTGGACGACTTCTTCTTTCTTCTTACCAAAATGGAGCAGCTTTTGGATAGCATTGCGCTCGTTTTTCTCTGCTTCCACCACAGGAGCTTTATCAGGACAACGTGAAGCCATAGCAGCTAACACAGTGTCTTCTCCTTGTGTAAAGGCGTAATCTAGACCATTAGCACGAGCTACAACAATGGGGATACCAATTTCAGCTTCTAGCTTAGGTGCTAAACCTTCCAAATCCATTTTGATGATTTCGGTGGTACAGGTACCAATCCATACGATTACGCTAGGGTTGCGATCGCGCTTAATTTGCTCACACAGCCGTTTTAACTCTTGATAATCATTCAGCTGCGCGGAAATATCTCCCTCTTCCAACTCTGCCATTGCATAACGGGGTTCAGCAAAAATCATGACCCCCATTGCATTCTGTAAAAAGTAGCCACAAGTCTTTGTGCCAATCACCAAAAAAAAGCTATCTTCAATTTTTTGGTAAAGCCAAGCCACACAGCTAATTGGGCAAAATGTGTGGTAGTTACCGGTTTCACACTCAAAAGTTAAAGCTTCTGGCTGGACAGCAGTCATTTTGCTATTTTCTCCCCTTAATTCTTAACGATTTTGGATTTGTTAGTAGTTAACGATTAACCACTAACCACTAACAACTAAACCCAAAATCTAAAATTACTAATTATGTGTTGGGGAAGAGACGGGCAATTTCCGAATCATCAAAAGCCCCTGATGGTAATTCTTCTTCCCCTTCTGTTTTACCATTGTGAGGTAATGCTTCCTTACCCCAGACATCTAAAGGGTCATTAAACCCATTGTGATTGGATGCTGTTTGTGTAGAAACTTTGTCATCAACTTCCTGGAATTCATTGACGAAGGAAATATCGCCAAACTCATCCACTGCGTTTAAATTCTCGTTGTTCTGTGTTTGCTGTAACCCAGTTACTTGAGTTTCACCCTCAAAAGACATTGCTCCGATCTCATCTACAAGACTGTTCGGAGGGATAGACTCGTTGTTATAGCCATTTATGTGGGAAACAGTTAATGTTTCATCTTGAGGCTTTTCATCGATGACAACTGCTGACTGTTGCCCGTATTCATCTACATTTGTTTTGGGAAGGAAGCGATTACCAAGAGCTAAATCTGGATCAAAATGTAATTCCAGTACCTCAATTAAGGTATCGGCATCAGGATTTAGTTTGGAAAATGGTAGCATCAACTGTGCTAGCTTAGGTTCTAGCGCATTTACAACTCCCAGGATGAGGTAAGAAGATGGACGCTTGCCACCATCAGGTGTGTAAACTGATTCCACCTGCATATGAACCTTGATCCAGTCACGATTTATCTGGAAAAACTGTAACCACTTTTGCCTTAAGGAGTTTGTAAAACTTTGAAAGAAAGCCATTTTTCCCCCCATCCTGATAAACGGACGATATTATACAATCATCAAGTCTAATTCCTCTTCTGCATTTGTAACCTGTGGTTTATTCGGATTTAAATAGAAATCGGATAACAAAGAGAATAATTCACGGTCTGGAGAGTCGTTAGGTACTACACCTTCCGGACGGGCTAGAATTTGGTCAGCAATGTTTAGATAATAATCGCAAACGTAGTTTAGAGAAGGATCTTTTTCTGCCATTTCAAACAAAGTTTTACCCTTCACACGAGATACCCGAATATCTTCAATTAACGGCAACACTTCCAGAACTGGCATTGGTACAGCTTCGACATATTTTTCAATTAAGTCGCGCTTGGAGGTGCGATTACCAATTAGCCCTGCAAGACGCAGTGGATGAGTTCTGGCTTTCTCCCGTACCGAAGCAGCAATACGATTAGCAGCAAACAAAGCATCAAAGCCGTTATCAGTCACAATTAGGCAGTAGTCAGCATAATTTAGAGGTGCTGCAAAACCACCGCACACCACGTCACCTAGAACGTCAAATAAAATCACATCATATTCATCAAAGGCGTTGAGTTCTTTCAGTAATTTCACTGTTTCCCCCACCACATATCCGCCACATCCAGCACCCGCAGGTGGACCACCAGCCTCAACACAATCCACTCCGCCGTAGCCTTTATAGATCACATCTTCTGGCCAAACATCTTCGTAGTGGTAATCTTTTTCTTGCAAAGTGTCAATAATAGTAGGAATTAAGAATCCTGTAAGAGTGAAGGTGCTGTCGTGTTTGGGATCGCAGCCAATTTGCAGCACCTTCTTACCGCGCTTAGCCAAGGCGACGGAGATGTTACAGCTGGTTGTGGATTTCCCAATACCACCTTTTCCGTAAACTGCTAGTTTCACTGTTGTTTACCTCTTATCGTTTTTTGTCAAACTTGTGGCTTAACCACTTCAGCACTGCCTTATAGGCGATGTGTTACCTCTTCGACTGCCATTATTGTCTAAATCACAGGGAAAATAAAGCAGGTTTCCTATTGAATTACATCAATAAATGGTTAAATATCAAAATAAATTGATATTTATAGAAAAAATTTTAACTTAATTTCTTAAAAAGAATCAAATATCAATTATTCTAAAATTTATATATTAAAAAAATAAAAATAGTTACAAAAGACAAAAATAATGTATAGCCTTTTATCTATGGGTTTCATAGACAAGCTAGACTAATTCCGCAAGGTAAAAGGTCTAATTATCTAGTCGAAGAATATGATCCGCCTAAAATAGGATTCTCATATCCCGAACGTGACTCTAATAGAATTTCAGGCTTATGAGGGAAATTGTGTCGACATGAGTATAGTATAAATACTTATCTAAGTTTGGAACTTATAAGAGTTAGTATTTGCTGCTCGCATTCCAAATAAAGTGATTACTACTTTTGATGTAAAAAATTATTACACTTCTTGTATTTCGTTCAAAGTTTGCCAACCAGGATGCCAGTAGGATCTGTCTTGTAATAATTTCGCGTTAATCCAAAAGCGAACATTGGGATCACAGGACGCTACCATTTCGGCATACACCCACTTACCTTGATTTTTGCGGTTAACAACCTCGAAATGTCGCCAACCATCTACCTTTTGCTGTGCTGTCCATTTAGAACCAACTAGGTAAGGAAATTTCTGCTTCTTAACCATTTGCTTTTTCTCCCCTGCTCCCCTGCTCCCCTGCTCCTTAAATTTTGACTTTTGACTTTTGACTTCCCCGGAGAGGCTGCTCCCTCTTATAACGAAAAAATCCCCGCGCTTGTTAGCCGGGGAATTATTCAAGCTTTTGAGCAAGCAACTTATTCGTTATCAACGGCTGCTGCGCCTTCATCTTCTTCACTCTTCGGCGGTCTTTGTTGGAACCGTCTATTCATGCGTCCTGTTGTAGTCCGTTTACGAAACTTCCGGGCATACGCCTGGTTCCGTAGCGCCTTTTCTTTTTTTGGGTTGCGGCGCTTAGCCATGTTCACCTCATTAATAAACAACGATGTAGCTGTCCCTAGGCATCACGTAAGTAACATCTAGCTACTGAAATATTATTGATGCAGTTTTAGCTTATTTAAGCGACTGCCATATTTAAAACAGCACTATAGTTTAGTGCTCATAAAGTTTAGTTGTCAAGACCTATTGAGAGTAATTTATGGAGAACTCTGAGTTTGGGCCGTTCTCATTCATAAATGGTAATATTGATTTGACCTACGGCAATCCATAGAGTCAAAACCCAAAGCACAAGCATTACTGTATAATACAAGACTTCTAGGTCAGTGTTTATGCAGGTGTAAGTGATAGGGGAATTATGCAGTATAAGACAGAAATTGAAAGATTGAACGTCCTTGCTTTTTTAACTGCTACTGTCCAGTCCACACGTAGCCTATGGCGCTTTGGACAAACCGTGCTAGGCATAATTTTCCGTCATCCCGTACCTGGCACTAGTATCATCCCAATTTTACCTGATGGTCGTATTGTGCTGATCCGACGACGTGACAATGGCTGTTGGGCATTACCAGGAGGTATGGTCGATTGGGGTGAAAATGTCGAAAGTACTGTTCGGCGTGAGTTGATGGAAGAAACTGGTTTAGAGTTGGTGAATATTCGGCGCTTGGTTGGTGTTTACTCAGCACCAGATCGAGATCCTAGAATCCATTCGATTTGTATTGTGGTTGAAGCTCAGGTACAGGGAACAATGGAGATTCAGGATTCTTTAGAAGTTATGGAAATTCAGGCTTTTCCTCTAAACAGTTTACCGCCAGAACAAATGTCCCATGACCATAATCAGCAGTTGCAAGACTACTTTAAAGGCTTGACAACCCTGGCTTGAGATGATAATCACAGGGAGTGGGGTATAGGGGGTAGGGGAGCCAGTGCGTTGGGCGGCTCTGCCGACTTATAGCACCTGGCGTTGTAGGCGAAATCCGAATTTGGCTTCCCTACACCCAACCCTATAAATCCATTTTTGTCCTACACCCCACACCCTACAACGCCAGATTCCTACGCCGGTAAACCCGGCTGCAGAACTGGCTCCCCTACACCCTACCCAGTGGCTGGCTTTCTGAAGAACAGTTAATCTTGATTTCTAATTTGACTTAGGTGGTTTTCGACTTTGTTCGTTAATTTGATAAAGGCTAGAATCTCCTAAGAATTTGCTATTCAAGCTCTTAAAAAATGGAAGCAGTATTACGCAACTCCCGGAGAAAGCTATCTCAAGGACTCTTATTCTGGCGCGAGGTTGGTAAAGGAACACCAGTAATTTTTTTACATGGTGCTTGGAGTGACAGTAGTCAATGGGTATCGGTAATGGAGTTTCTTTCACACGACATCCATTGCTTTGCGCCCGATTTGTTTGGGTTTGGTGAGTCAGATTATCCTAACATTCATTACTCAATTGATTTACAAGTTGAGTGCTTAGCTGAGTTCTTACAGGCTTTGAAGCTAGAAAAGGTATATTTGGTAGGACATTCCCTCGGAGCCTGGATTGCTACTAGCTATGCTTTGAAGTACCCAGAAAAAGTTTACGGTTTGGTACTGCTAGCACCAGAAGGCGTACCAATAGAAGGACAAAAAAAGCGTTGGCAAACAATGAGGCTTCTAGTCAACCTTCCAACAGTCTTGTTTCAATTTTTGCGACGCCTTCGCCCATTGACTAAAGTATTCGGTTGCGATCGCCAAATTGAACAAAATTGGCAATTTCGCCAGTTAATACTACAACATCCTACAGGCTGCCAGCTATTATTTCAACGCCAGCAACCAGAAATTGAAGCAGAATTACTTGACAAGCAATTATACTTAATTATATTCCCTGTTTTGATTGTGCAAGGCGGTAAAGATGCACCAGAAGCTTTAGCCTTAAGTCAAGCGTATGCTAAAAAAATTCCTACAGCTTCGTTGAAAATGATTCCCCATGCAGGAAGTGATCTCTCCGAGTCTTGCGCCGAGTTGGTAGCTGATGACATTCGGGATTTTATCAAAGTTCAGCAAACCCCACATCTAGAATCTGAATATTTACAACCCTAGTACAGCGCGGCGTAAATAAGCATACCATTCAAAATCTCTGAAAAGCCTACACTGTATTCCTAACAGAATTTTGAATTCCGCCTTGCGGTACTAGACTCTTTATATTTTTTAACCTCTGCTCCTTCTAACCCTTGTGCCCTCACTTTCGTCATGAAAAATCAGCAAATGTTTAGTAATCGAGTAGGAATACTGGCTACTATGCATCAAAAAGAGAAGATCATTGCACCTCTTTTGAAGAAAGAATTAGAGCTTAATGTTGTAGTACCGCCAGATTTTAATACTGATGTTTTTGGTACATTTACTAGAGAAGTTGATCGTCCTGGAACGCAAGTTGAAGCGGCTAGATTGAAAGCAGAAAAAGCGCTTGCTATTACAGGTGAATCTTTGGCAATTGCCAGTGAGGGTAGCTTTTTTCCTCATCCTAGTTTACCTTATATTTCTAGCAATAAAGAAATTGTTGTTTTGCTAGACAAAAAGAATGATTTAGAAATTATTGGGGAGGAATTTTCCATAGATACTAATTATAATCATCAGCTTGTTCAAAGTGTTGAAGAAGCTTTTGATTTTGCTAGAAAGGTAGGGTTTCCTGAACATGCTTTGATTGTCTCTTTTTCCCCATCACCGAAAGATAATAGTGAAATAGTCAAAGGTATTGTTACAGAACAACAACTTGTAGAAGCTGTAAATTTTTTCCTGGCAAATTCACCAGATAAAAAAGCCCACATAGAAACAGATATGCGGGCAATGTATAACCCTACAAGGATGAAAAATATAGAAAAAGCTACTCGTAATTTGTTATCTAAAATTAACAGCTTTTGCCCAAATTGTTCAACTCCTGGTTTTGAAATAACTCACAGAATTCCAGGATTACCATGTGCAGGTTGTTATACCCCAACTCTTTTAATTCATGCCGTAAAGTACCAGTGCAAAAAATGCACTTTTACTCAAGAAAAATTATTTCCAGATGGCAAAGAGTATGCTGATCCAGCACAGTGTATGTACTGTAATCCTTGAAATTACATGGAGTTTATAAAACTCTTACACCACAACTGCCACACATAATTTAATGGCTAATAACGGTTAATCGCCAAGCTAGAGTTTAAAGTTAACTGCAAATCTCTATTGGGGTAGATAAGCACTACTTCTCTACGTTTAGTACCTCTCAATAGTGTTCCTCCTAGCGCACCTACGGCTCCACCACCCAAAATTTCTCCAATTCTTATTCGTCCGCCAAATATTCCCCCCAACAAAGCTGCTGCTCCAGCACCGACTACAGCGCCTTTAGCGATGTCGGAATCGTTTTTGCTACTGATTGTTCGTCTTCTATCTACAACTTTAGAGGTAGCATCAATGGATAAACGCTGATCATTATTACGAAGTATAAGTGTTCGCGCTACAAACTGAGTACCACCTGACACTGGTTCCAGTTCACCCTCAATCTTGCTATTAGCGGGAATAGCAATTTGACCTGAGCTTGTACGAATGTTTTCTGCTACAGTCAAAGTCAAAGATTGTCTTTCGTCAGGAGTAAGAAGTACTTTCTCTGCTTTGTTGTATCTGACTGGAATTCTGCTTCCATCTCTAAGTACAAGGCGATCAGACTGAGCAACTTTTTGCCCGATAGCATCTAGCTTGGTTGCTGCTACAACAGGATGAGAACGGAGAATTTCTAGATTTACAGTTGAGATTGTTGCTAATGTTATTAATACGAGAGTTTTATACTGCCAGCTTTTGGAAATAAACATCTATAAGACACTCCTGATGAGTTAATAAACCCATCTCAAATATAAAGGCGATAGCTAATCGTTGTCACAAGCCTATCGGCTTAAATTATGTCTACTACTTTGGGAACGGAGACAATTGTCGCATTCCTAAAAATACTAAATTTGCTTCTATTTTCAAACGTTCAGCAATATCAGGAGCTTCATATTGGAGATAATTTAGTAGGAAAATACGATCGCCACCAGTCACGACAACATTACCTTCAGCAAACAACTCCCACCAAGCCTGAATGAAATCTTTAACTCCAGCTACTATCGTGTAGATGACTCCACTGTGTATCGCTTCTTGAGTATTTAAGGCATATCGCTTAGGAAGTTGCTGAGGTAGGGTAACATTTGGTAACTGTCCTGTTCTTCCCCCAAGAGTCGCAAACTGTAAACCGAATCCTGGAAGAATTGCTCCTCCAACCAAACAACGTTTAGAATCTGCACCTGTGAAAGTTAGTGCTGTCCCAGCATCAATCACCAGTACAGGAAAAGACCAATTTTGACCAGCACCCCACAAAGCTAATGCACGGTCAATTCCTAATGTAGGATACATACCCTCAAGAGGCACTTGCTCTAGAGTTATAAGCTGAACATTAGGGTAAGTTTGCCAAAGTCGCGTTTCACTAGGAACTACAGAGGCTAGGTACAGTGGGAGTGGGAACTCAGGAGTTGTGGTGATTAATTTTTCTGTACCTATGTCTCTTCCTCGTTGGATTGGTAGGAAAATTTCTGGTGGTAAGTCCTCTAGGGTTTGACTTTTAGCTAGCTGTTCAATAACTGCTTCTGGAAGATAATCTGTATCCCAAGCACAAACTATTGCTTTGTCAACAAACCATGACCAATGCAGGCGGGAATTACCAATCATCAAGCCTAACCACATCTTGCGTTACTTGACTATCTAGTGTTTTGTTTTTTTTAACTTGGCTATAAATAAATTAATAATTCTTTACATCTAAAGTTATGTAAAGATACAATTAGAGAAAAAATACTCATTTAATAAGGAGGGGGTTTATGGTAGCGCTAACTGAAAAGACCAAGAAAAGGCTGACCATACAGACAGCAGAAATTGCCGAAGACACAACGGCAATTCGCTCTCTCGACTGGGATCGCGATCGCTTTGACATAGAGTTCGGTCTACAAAACGGTACTACTTACAACTCATTTATCATACGCGGTGAAAAGAATGCACTCGTTGATACCTCCCACGAAAAGTTTAGGCAATTATATTTAGATACCCTCAAGAATCTAATCGATCCAACAGAGATTAGTTATTTAATAATCAGCCATACCGAGCCGGATCACAGTGGTTTAGTCAAAGATGTTTTACAACTAAATCCCGATATCACCGTTGTTGCATCCAAAGTAGCAATCCAGTTTCTGGAGAATATGGTGCACCAGCCATTCAAAAAGCAGATTGTGAAGAATGGCGATCGCCTAGATTTGGGTAATGGACACGAGATGGAATTCGTGATTGCACCAAATCTACATTGGCCCGATACCATGTTCTCCTATGACCATAAAACCCAAATTTTGTTCACATGCGATGCTTTTGGGTTACATTATTGCTCTGATAGCACCTTTGACAAAGACCTAAAAGCTATTGAGGAAGACTTTCAATTTTACTATGAATGCCTGATGGCCCCAAATGCGCGGTCAGTATTATCCGCCTTGAAGCGGATGGGCGAACTAGAAAAAATTGGAATGATTGCCACAGGTCATGGCCCATTACTATACCACAACGTTGATGAATTAACCGGTCGCTATCGTACTTGGAGCCAAACACAAGCGAAGGCAGAAACGACTGTCGGCGTATTTTATATTGCAGATTATGGCTACAGCAAGCCTTTAGCTCAAGCGATCGCCTATGGGATCACAAAAACTGGCGTTGCTGTAGAAATGGTAGATTTAGGTAGCTCTATTGATTTACAGGAATTGCGGGAATTTGTCAACCGGTGTGCAGGAATTGTCATCGGAATGCCTCCAACTTCAGCGGATGCGAGTGTCGAGTCTGCTATTAGCACGATTTTAGGATCTGTTGAAGAAAAGCAATCTGTAGGGTTGTTTGAGTCAGGTGGTGGCGATGACGAACCAACTTACACTCTGCTGAGTAAATTCCGGAATTTAGGTTTAATACCAGCATTTCCAGCAATTCAGATTAAACAAACTCCAAGCGAAGCAACTTACAAGCAGTGTGAAGAAGCAGGAACAGACTTAGGACAATGGTTAACAAGAGATCGCAGCATTAAACAGATGAAGTCTCTTGGAGCTGATCTTGACAAAGCATTAGGTAGAATTAGTGCTGGATTATACATCATAACTGCCAGAAGAGGCGATGTATCCAGCGCGATGCTTGCCTCTTGGGTAAGCCAAGCTAGCTTCCAACCCATAGGAATATCCATTGCAGTTGCCAAAGATAGAGCAATTGAATCACTGATGCAGGTTGGCGATCGCTTCGTTCTGAACGTTCTTGAAGAAGGGAACTACCACATCTTAATGAAGCACTTCCTCAAACGCTTCGCTCCTGGTGCTGATCGTTTTGAAGGAGTCAGAACTCAGCCAGCGGAAAATGGTGCGCCCATCCTAACCGATGCCCTCGCCTATATGGAGTGTGAAGTTGTTAGCAGGATGGATGGCGGCGACCACTGGATTGTTTACAGCACAGTCTATGCAGGACGAGTAAGCAAACCAGATTCACTAACAGCCGTCCACCATCGTAAAGTTGGAAATCACTATTAGATGGGCAAGGGGCAATGGGCAATGGGCATGGGGCATTGGATCGAGTAGAAGAATTACATCATCGGTAAATCTGTCTTTGGGAAGGAAGTCAATACTGCTCGATTAAGCCTTTTTTTCCTGCCATACCCCATGTCCCATGCCCTATGCCCCATGCCCCATGCCCCATGCCCCATTCTCACTTGTAAAAACTATGCCATCGACAAAACCTCGTGATGTTCAAGTATGTCCAATAGGGACAGATACGACAGTAATGCGATCGCGCAGTTGGACGCGCCTCAGATTTGAAATTGAATACGCTCTTAGCAAAGGTACAACTGCTAATTCTTACGTCATTAAAGCTGATAAAACTGCTTTATTTGATCCTCCAGGAGAAACGTTTACCGAGATTTACTTACAGGCGTTGCAGCAACGCTTTGATTTAAATAGCATTGATTATGTAATTCTAGGTCACGTCAATCCTAACCGTGCAGCAACTCTTAAAGCACTGCTTGAAATTGCGCCCCAAATTACCTTTGTATGTTCTAATCCAGGCGCGATAAATTTGCGTGGAGCACTGGAAAATCCAGATTTGCAAATTCTTGTGATGCGGGGGGAAGAAACCCTTGATTTAGGCAAAGGTCATAATTTGCAATTCATTCCTACACCTAATCCGCGCTATCCAGATGAACTTTGTACTTACGATCCACAAACAGAAATTCTGTACACAGACAAGCTATTTGGAGCGCACATTTGTGGGGATCAGATAGGCGATGAAGGCTGGGAAGTATTTAACGAAGATAGACGCTATTATTTTGATTGTTTAATGGCTCCCCATGCGCGGCAAATAGAAACGGCGCTGGATAAACTGTCTGAATTTCCTGCCAGAATGTATGCTACTGGACACGGACCTATAGTACGCTATGGTTTAATCGAACTGACAAAAGGTTATCGCCAGTGGTGTCAACAACAAACGTCTCTAGATACCACAGTAGCACTGCTTTATGCTTCAGCGTATGGAAATACAGCAACCTTAGCCCAGGCGATCGCTCGTGGTATAACTAAAGCTGGTGTTGCAGTCGAATCAATCAACTGTGAATTTGCAGATCCTGAAGAAATTCGCACGGCGGTAGAAAAAGCAGGCGGGTTTTTGATTGGTTCCCCTACTCTCGGTGGACATGCACCAACACCCATTCAGGTAGCTTTGGGTATTGTTCTTTCCACTGCCACTAATAACAAACTTGCTGCTGTGTTTGGTTCTTTTGGTTGGAGTGGCGAAGCCGTAGATTTGATAGAGGGTAAACTAAAAGACGCAGGGTATCGTTTTGGTTTTGAAAGCATCCGAGTCAAGTTCAAACCAGATGATAAAACCTTGCAAATGTGTGAAGAGGCAGGAACAGACTTTGCTCAAGCACTGAAGAAAGCTAAAAAAGTTAGATTGCAATCCGTTCCTGCTACTACTACTGAGCAAGCAGTGGGAAGAGTTGTTGGCTCACTGTGTGTTTTAACTGCTAAACAAGGTGACGTTTCTAGTGCGATGTTAGCTTCTTGGGTATCCCAAGCAAGCTTTAGTCCTCCTGGTTTAACTATAGCTGTTGCCAAAGACCGTGCTGTAGAATCACTCACACACTCTGGAAACAAATTCGTTCTTAATATTCTCAAAGAAGGCAATTATATAGGGTTGATGAAACACTTCCTCAAGCCCTTTACCCCAGGACAAGATCGATTTACTGGTGTTGCATCTCAACCAGCGGAAAATGGCTGTGCTATTCTTTCTGATGCTTTAGCATATCTTGAATGCGCAGTAAAAAGTCGAATGGAAGTTGGTGACCATTGGCTAGTGTATGCAACAGTCGAGCAAGGCAAAGTGCTAAATAACGAAGGTATAACTGCTGTGCATCATCGGAAATCAGCGAATCATTATTAGGGGATTGGGGACAGTATTAACAGTTATCAGTTATCAGTTATCAGTTATCAATCAAGAATAATGTGTTTATCGGAATGCGAAACACCCCATCATACGCCTTGATCACTGATAACTGTTTACTGTTTAAGATCTCCCCTGCCCTCACTGCGATAGTATATTTTTTTAGTTGGAAGTCCCTAAGGGTTTGAAGCTGTAACTTAATCCCTACCTACTCTGTACCTGTTGAACCTGAAGCCTATAGACGATACCATAACCGCGACCAGGAAAGCCCCCGGTGCGGTGAATGAATACTAAGAACGTGAAGGTAATAAAAAGCTGTAACAAAGCAATTGTGGCTAGTAGCTTAACGTGGTTCTGATAGATCAAAGCTAGCCAGATATAGAGAAATGGAAAAACAACAATAATATAGTAGGGCTGTACATTGACTCCCGAAAGTGTGAAAACGCCCCCTACACCAAAAGCTAATGCCTTGAGGTAAAAATTTAGCGCTGGATCTTCTTCTGTTGTTGAGCGAACTTGAGTGTGAGCTTTTTTTCTGGACTTGAAAAATCTGTAGATTGGGTATAAACCAGTTGCGAACAAAAATATATGGGCTGGAATCATTAAATAGGTTGGAATTCCAAAGATTAAAGGTTCCTTGAGAAAATGCGTCCAGAAAACTTTCAATAACGGATTACTGAGATTGACTCCTACAGATGTTGTCATCCACTGGACATAGAATTTGGGTACTAAAAAAGCAAGAATAGAATGCTTATAGTGTCCCATATGAGGCAGGATTGCCCAAAACCAAGGCAAAAGTGGAATGCTTCCTAAAGCTGTACCTATAATCCACCCAACCCATGCTGCTTTTTTGAGAGTTTTTTGTTTGTAATCGTGCCAGATAGTCCACAGTAAGAGCCCAGAGGCTAAAAAGAACCCGCCCATGTGGACTTGTCCAATAAAAGCACCTGCTATTCCCCAGAGGAAACTTCCCCAAAGCTTTTGCCTAAACCAGTGACCTAGAAATACTAGGAAACAAAAAGGAGCTAGTAAATCTGGTATCCAGATTTTTCTCGACAAAACAACAGCTAGAGGATTGACGCTGGCGATCGCCAAACCCCATAGCCAAGGTTTCCTATAATGGGGGGGAATTTGCCACATGGCAAATCCAAAAAACAGCCAAAGTGTGGCAATATTTAAGCATTGCACCCAACGCACCATTGAAATTGGATTGTGGGCAAAAATCCCAATTATTGCAAACCACCAAACTGTCATCCCTGGATTAGGAACACCAGCGCCACTTAGCATTCCGATAACAGGAAGAGGAATGGCACCACTAGCAATCTGTCGCGCCTGCTCAAACATCCATTTTTCTTCACTCTTCCATTCCATATCAGTTGCCCATAGCAATCTTAAACCGCTACCTGCTATGAGAAAGAGGATAATGATCAGTAGTTCTAACTGTGCGCGGTGAAGCTTATTTTTCAAGAAGGGGATAGGAACGGGATTTCAAAAATGACTCAAAATATAATACAGCAGAATTCAGAATTCAGAATTCAGGAGTCAGTAGTAACAATGTGCTGTATATTTCCAATTAAGGACTTTCAATCCTCTTTTCTAAATACTGACCAATCATCAGTTGTTCCCCTGCACGAGAGATGATTGACTGCCGTGTACGATATTTACTGCCAATTAGCTTTAATTCTTCCTCGAAAACTGAACCGTTATATTCGGTTCGTAAGCACAGGGTTTTGGGGTTGGGTAAGTAATATTGGGCGGTGACGGGTTTGGACGTGGCAAAACCGCGATCGCGATAAAGTAGACTTCCCAAAGCTCCAAATACTGTTGAACCGTGAGATTCTTTCTTTCCTGTCACTGAGTTTGTACTTTCCCAGAACACGTGTGCTCCACAAGTTAAACTTACTGAATCAGGTAACCCATGCATCCGCGCAAGATCAAGTAATTCATCACATCCTACATTTAAAAATCGGCTAGTGATCGTACTAACCACTTCCTTTGTTTCTCCATCAGGGAGCGTGTAATATCGACGCTCAGAGCGCCATTTGCCCGCTGATTCAGTAAAAAATTCTGCAAGTAGAGAGTCGTCGCAGGTTTGTGGAAGTTTTAGCGGTGATGTCACTGGTAGCTTTCCTCATTTGTGGTCATTGACAATTAGTTGCAGGCTTCCCTACATTATGCAGGTTCCAAACACCAGATTTTTTTACATTTATTAATAACTTATGCTAATCCACTTGCCCTTGACTGTTCGTACCACTACAGTCAGAAAAATTTCCGCTAAAAAAGGAGCCAGAATTCAGAACTGAGAATTCAGCATGAGTCCTGAGTCTTTTGTTAATTTCTTAAAATTAAGATTCAATTAAGACAAATTTAGAAATATTGAGATGCTGACGATGGGTTCTCCGTGCTACGAAGGCATTCAATAAAAGTCGCCAGGCATTGAAAGAGAAAATATGAGAATCTACCACTATACTCACGAACGAGTGAATATTTCGTTGTTTGAGCGCTACGAATGTCCAATGGAGCTTTAGATAATTTTTAATAATTTCAAACTCTGGGATAGATGAGCGGTGCTTTTGTGTAACCAAGGCATAAATTTTTTCCTTGAGCAAAATATTTGTCTCTAATCGACGTTTTAGAGAAAAGTTTTTATTATAAGCACCAACCCAGATAGTACGGTAGGCAAGACATTGGTTGAGAAAAATAGCATCCCCAAACTGAGCAATACGAATCCAAGAATCTATGTCATCACAGTTAGCATCAAATTTTGAGTCCCAACCACCACTCTTTAAGAAAGCATCACGGCTACAAGCTACTTGAACCGGAGTCCCTAAAGGGAGAGCTTCTAGCAGCATACCGTAATGGATATCGACTTGGGGAATATAAAAAGCTAGCCCTGGTCCTACTTGAGGCGTGCGGCTAAGTTCATTTTCTGATTCGTCAACCTGAGCAGCAACACAGGAGCAGATGACAGCTTCTTTTCGGAGTGCGATCGCATGCGCCATCTCTTCCAAACAATTTGATGCCAAATAGTCATCATCATCCAAAAATTTAATCCAGTCCCCAGTAGCTTTAGAAACACCAGCATTTACCGTTGCTGAATGACCTTTGTTTTCTTGATTGCGGTGGTAGACAAGCCGATAATCCCCTACAGCGTGAAGCTTTGCCATTAAGTCTTTTACATAGTCTTGGGTGCTGTCAGCTGAGCAATCGTCAGCAACAATGACTTCACAAGGGATTGTCTGGTTTAAGGCAGAGTCTAGAGAGCGCTTTAACAAGCTTATGCGGTTGTAGGTCGTGATTACAACACTAAATTTCATCTCAAGTTACTTTATCGTTGAGTGTGAGGACTTTTTGGCGTTCAAGACAAATTATTAATTTAGAATGTTTAGACTATAGAATAGTTCTCGAATTATTATTATGGATCGGGAGTTTTTTGCAAAAGTATGAACGCTCAACAGATAATTCGCTCTATAGAAGCGGAACAGCTAAAATCGAATCTGCCCAATATCTACGTGGGCGACACAGTGAGAGTCGGCGTGAAAATTAAAGAAGGCGATAAGTACCGCGTACAGCCCTATGAGGGGGTAGTGATTGCCATGCGCAATGGCGGTATAAATGAAACAATTACAGTTCGGCGTGTTTTTCAAGGCGTTGGTGTTGAGCGAGTGTTTCTCGTTCATTCACCGCGAATTGACAACATAAAAGTGTTACGTCGTGGTAAAGTGCGGCGAGCTAAACTATACTACTTGCGTAATCGGGTCGGTAAAGCTACTCGAATCAAGCAACGCTTTGACCGCGCTTTGTAAGTTGACAGCATACAACAGCAGAAGGCGAAAGTGGAAAGCGGCTAATGCCGCTGATTTATTTTTTTTTGAAAATTCAGTGCAATACAAAATAAAATGCGTTATACTGGTACAAGTCTAACGCAGTCACTGAATCTAAAGTCAGCTTGTGCGCTCTTAGTTCAGTTGGTAGAACGCAGGTCTCCAAAACCTGATGTCGGGGGTTCAAGTCCTCCAGGGCGCGCTATAATCAGAGAATCAAGCCCAGAATCAGCGCAAAATCTGCTAGCCTATTAGTAAGCTTTAAAGATTTTGCGCTGAACTTTAGTGTTTACAGATTGCTGCTTAAGGCTTTAAATTTAAGGTGAAACTGTCATAGATGAATTACTAACGGGGAGATTCAGCAATTGTGTCCAAGAAAAATGAAGCAGAAATTGAGCAAACCGGTAATGGATTCAATATAGGCAACTTTTTTCAAGGAATTCGAGAAGAGTTTGAAAAAGTCGTTTGGCCAAGCCGAAAGCAGTTAGTGAGTGAATCAGCGGCTGTATTATTGATGGTGACCCTCTCAGCCTCTTTAATATTTTTAGTTGATAAGTTTTTTATTTGGGCAGCAAATAAGGTGTTCTAATGAGTCCTGCAACAGACGAACAACTCAATTCAGTCCCAGAGTTAGAGGAAAACGCACAGGGGGCGGCAGATGCTTCTTCTAATGAAGCTCGTTGGTATGCTGTGCAGGTTGCCTCTGGTTGTGAAAAGCGCGTTAAGACAAATTTGGAGCAGCGCATCCAAACATTCGATGTTGGCGACAAAATCCTTCAAGTAGAGATTCCTCACACACCGGCAGTCAAGATTCGTAAAGACGGTAGCCGCCAACACACAGAGGAAAAAGTATTTCCAGGTTATGTGTTAGTACGGATGTTGATGGATGACGATACATGGCAAGTGGTAAGAAACACTTCCCATGTTATTAATTTTGTTGGTGCGGAACAACGACGCGGTACAGGTAGAGGTCGTGGTCACGTTAAACCCATGCCTCTTTCTCATACGGAAGTTGAAAGAATATTCAAACAGACCAGCGAACAAGAGCCAGTCGTTAAAATTTATATGGCTACTGGTGATAAAATTGTGGTGCTTTCTGGTCCATTTAAGGACTTTGAAGGTGAGGTGATTGAAGTCAGTCCTGAACGAAGCAAATTAAAAGCTTTGCTGTCGATCTTCGGGCGTGATACACCAGTAGAATTGGAATTTAATCAGGTAGAGAAACAGAGCTAATACAAGATGGCAAAAAAAGTTACGGCAGTGATTAAACTGGCTCTAAATGCTGGAAAAGCTAACCCAGCACCTCCAGTAGGTCCTGCATTAGGTCAGCATGGCGTTAATATTATGATGTTCTGCAAAGAATATAACGCCAAAACAGCAGACCAAGCTGGAATGGTCATTCCAGTAGAAATCTCAGTTTATGAAGATCGGAGTTTTACATTTGTTCTTAAAACTCCGCCAGCATCAGTACTGATTAGTAAGGCGGCTAAAATTCCTAAAGGCTCAAATGAACCCAACAAAAAGAAAGTTGGTTCATTAACAAGAGCCCAATTGCAAGAAATCGCCCAAACTAAAATGCCTGACCTTAATGCAAATGATATTGAGGCGGCAATGAAAATTATTGAAGGCACTGCCAGAAATATGGGCGTGACAATCAAAGACTAAGAAAGTTAGGCTCGTTTATTCAGTAGTAAATTGCAAAAAAATAGGGGGAGAGGCTGAGCTTCGGTATGACCCCAGGAGAGAAAAATGGTAAAGAAATTATCGCGCCGAATGCAGGCGCTGCTAGAGAAAGTAGAAGATAAGGACTATCAACCCTTAGAAGCCTTAACGCTTTTGAAAGAAACAGCAACAGCAAAGTTTCCCGAAGCAGCTGAAGCACACATCCGTCTTGGGATTGACCCGAAGTATACCGACCAACAGTTGAGAACAACGGTAGTACTACCCAAAGGAACAGGACAGATAGTTAGGGTAGCAGTCATTGCCAGAGGGGAAAAGGTTACAGAAGCAACTAATGCTGGCGCTGATATTGTCGGCTCAGAAGAGTTGATTGATGAAATCCAAAAAGGTCGAATGGACTTCGACAAGTTAATTGCTACGCCAGATGTGATGCCACAAGTAGCAAAACTTGGTAAGTTACTAGGTCCTAGAGGTTTAATGCCATCGCCGAAGGGTGGAACAGTAACATTTGACCTAGCAAGTGCGATATCGGAATTTAAAGCAGGTAAATTGGAATTTCGCGCAGATCGTACTGGCATTGTTCATGTTATGTTTGGTAAGATATCATTCGAGCCGGAAGACCTACTGGTAAATCTAAAGGCTTTGCAAGAAACAATTGATCGTAACCGTCCTTCAGGAGCTAAAGGTCGTTACTGGCGTACAATGTATGTTTCTGCTACGATGGGACCATCGATTAGAGTTGATGTCAACTCCTTGCGTGACTTGAAATAATAAGGAGCATGATCTAGGACAATGATTCCCCAGACAAAACTTGACATTTTAGGACAATAAGATTATTGATTTTGTGCTAAAATACAGGGAAATTCATGATTTTTAGCTAGTGTAACCATTGGTTCGGTGCAATATTGAATCATGATTCAAGTGACTTGAGTTTACTCAAGTCTTTGTGGGATACCACCTTTCTTGGTTTCCAAGAATGCTGTACACAGCTTTTTAGCTTGTCTAAAATGTCTGGGTTAAAAGTATCAGCGGGTAGTAGAAAGTAGTTTTTGACTAAATTGAATAAATAGGTCACAGCCAAAGACAGCAGGTGCTATTAGCTTAATATCCTGCCCAGGTTTGCCCCCTAATTGCCAAGAATTTCCACCTATGGTGGTTAAAACAATCTTGCAATGGGAGTATAACTTTTCAACCCTGGCTGTATTAGCCAGGGTTTATTGTTTTTGCTGTTAAACGTTAACTACTAAACACATAATCCTCAACCCCCATCCCCTAACTAAAAAGGAGGTGAAAATAAGATGAGTAAAACTCTAGAAGAGAAAAAAGAGATTGTCGCTGACTTAAAAGAAGTTCTCAGTCAGTCTCTACTAGCTCTTGTCATCGACTACCAGGGATTATCTGTTGCTGAAATTTCCGATTTGCGGAAACGGATGCGTCCAACTGGCACCATTTGCAAAAAAGCTAAGAACACGCTGATGCGAATCGCTGTTGAAGGCGATAGCAAATGGCAGCCAATGACAGAGTTCTTGGAAGGTTCCTCTGTCTTTCTGCTCGTTCAGGAAGATATGAAGAGTGCGATCAAGACGTATCAGGACTTCCAAAAAGCAACCAAGAAAACGGAACTTCGCGGAGGTGTGTTTGACGGACAAGCTTTAACTGAAGCAGATGTTAAAGCACTAACCGAACTGCCTACAAAAGAAGAACTCATGGCTCGTTTGGCTGGAGGTATCAAGGCAATTCCTACCAAGCTGGCTGTTGGTATCAATGCTGTACCAACAAAATTGGCTGTTGGTATCAAAGAGGTGCCTGGATCTTTGGTACGCGCTATCAAGGCTGTATCTGAGAAAGAAAACTCAGAAAACTCTGAAGCAGCATAAAAAACTTGTACTCTGCGGTGGAAATAAACCAAAAGCCCAGAATCAAAACACTTTTGATTTTTGACTTTTGACTTCCCCAAAGGGGCTGCTAGCTTCTTTAATTGTTCATCATTCAAAATTCATAGGAGTATATCCATGTCTGCTGCAACCGACGAAATTTTAGAAAAGTTAAAAACCCTCAGCTTACTTGAAGCTTCAGAATTAGTTAAGCAAATCGAAGAAGCTTTCGGTGTAGACGCTTCTGCTCCTGCAGGCGGCGGTATTCCCTTCCTGCCACCTGGTTTTGGTGCTCCTGGTGGCGGCGCGCCTGCTGCTGCTGAACCAGTAGAAGAGAAGACTGAATTTGACGTAATTCTCGAAGACGTACCAGCTGATAAGAAGATTGCAATCCTCAAGGTTGTTCGTGAATTGACTGGTTTAGGTTTGAAGGAAGCCAAAGATTTGGTGGAAGCAGCTCCAAAGCCAGTTAAGGAAGGTGTTGCTAAGGAAGCAGCTGAAGACGCTAAGAAACAGCTCGAAGGTGCTGGTGCAAAGGCTTCAGTGAAGTAATTAAAGAAGGAGTCAGGAGTCAGAATTCAGGAGTCAGAATAAATCTCCTGATTCTTGATTTTTTGTTAAAAATTCCATCTTTACAAACAAAGCAGCGTTGCACGATTGAAGAAGTTGTGCGGCGCTGCTTTATTGTTGTTTAAGTGAAGTACCTACATTGACAGCTTGCTGCGGTGTAAACTTCCAGTTTCAAGGCAAAACTTGAAAGCAGACGACACAGACAGTCAATCGTTATCTCGATGTTATCTTGATTTCGTGGAATGATTTTGTTGATTTTATCCCGCTCCCTACCCTTAGACTAGAGCAAGTCCTAGATAGGCATCAAATTACTCATTATCTATTGGCATCGGACCAATTCGCTTTACTGGTCTTTCTGCTTGCCCTGAAAGCAATTGTTGCTCTGCTTGCCCGCTTCAACATTTCTTATCTTGAGACGGATTTACAAAATCGTGTAGGTCTTGACTCCATACACTGATGTAAATTAAATCACACTCTTGGCGCACTATCTGGCCTTTTAATGATCCTTTTATAAAACGGAAACTATCTAACTTACGCTGGTGTACTTGTCGCAGTCCGCGCTTAGCTTCTTCTGTAGCTTCACCGCCTAACATTCCAGCCAAGGTTCTCTGCATGACTTTAGGATCTACAGATTGGGCAAAGGCTACTTCCGTTTGACGAAGTTTCCCAGACTTACGATCAAATAAGTAGCCAAGATCGATTTGATTTGGGACTAAAAAATAAGTAACAGCTCTAGTATTATCCCAAGCACCTTTTGAATCTTTGGCTGGTTTGCCGAGGGTAGCTTCTACACTACTTCTTGGTGTACCTGTAGGAAAAGCAGGAACGCGCTGTCCACTGGTAGTTGATTTATTAAGCGGTGTGTGTGGTGTTGCGGACGGCTCTCCAAGGGTAGGAGATGGTGTGTTGTTGTTTTGTGTAGGTGGAAGTGTTGCTTCGGGTGTGGGAGATGGTGTGTTGTTGTTTTGTGTAGGTGGAAGTGTTGCTTCGGGTGTGGGAGATGGTGTGTTGTTTTGTGGTGTTGGCGCTACATCAGGGAATAGAATCGGTGTTTTATTATGTTGTTCTAGTGATGGTGTGGGTGTGGGCGGAAATGTAATATCATCTGAATCCACTGGCTCTTTTTGTGGTTCTATCTGTGATGCAGATGGGGTTGGTGTTGGTGTTGCTTTGACTCGTTTTTTTGGTGCTCGTTTTGGTACAACTGGGTTTTGTGAAGATGTCGGCTTGTTGGTAGGTGTAAGTGTTGCTTTGGGAGATTCTGAGGAAGGAGTTTGATCTATGTTATTAAACGTTGAACCGGGTGTAGGGGATGTATTAAGCTCTGGTTGGGATGTTGGCTGACGATTGAGACTGGTGATCGTCAATGCCCCTATCAAGCCTCCCACAACCAAACTACCAAGTATCAAAGTCGGCTTTTGCCAGTTTTGTGCAGTTCCAGTAGCAATGTTTTGTCCTGATGGCTGAGATGACTGAGGTGATATCTCAGTTGGAAAAGATACATTTAATGTTGGTCCAGTTGTCGGTGCTACTGTAGGAGGAATAGAACCAGCTGATTGCACAGCGTAAAGCATTTTGCTGGCGGTGGTGTAGCGATCGCTTGCATGAGGCTTAATTGATTGACTGAGTATGGTTGCCAAACTTTGAGACACTTGAGGGGCTTGATACTGCCAAAGTATTTCACCATTTTGTGGATTGGTATGTAGCGCGTATGGCTGTTTACCAGTCAATAGATAAATTGCTGTTAAACCTAAGCTGTAGATATCGCTCGCGTATACTGGTCGTCCTACAGCTTGCTCACTTGGCATATACCCTGGTGTCCCAATAACCAGTGATTTAGTCGCGTATCCTTCAGGATTCACCACTGAACGGATCATTTCTTTGACTGCACCAAAATCAATCAAAATCGGCTTACCTTGTACAACTCCTGCTTGATAAGGAGAGATGGGAGAACCAGTGGGGGTACGGAGAATAATATTATCGGGCTTAATATCCCGATGGATGATGCCTTTGCTATGGACATAATCTAAGACTGACAACAAACTCAGCAAAATTTCTCTAACAGCAGATTCGCTAAGTCGACCGTTGATTTTCACTATTTCTGTTAGAGTTAAACCGTGAATCCATTCTTGAACAAGGTAAAACTGACCATTCTCGGAAAAGTAGGCGTAAAGCGTGGGAATCTGGTCACTAGCTTCACCTAAATATTCTAAAGTTGCCGCTTCCCGTTCAAACCTTTGTTGAATAATTTTGTAGGCTTGCGGATCATTCGTGACTGGTTTGAGTTGCTTAATCACACAGCGACGGCGAGAAGGCATGTAGGTATCTTCTGCTAAGAAGGTTTCGCCAAACCCACCAGATCCTAGTACCTGGATAACTTGATAGCGATTGTTCAATAGCGCTGTTGTCATAAAAAAATCCCCTGATGGGCGTGGAAACCACTTGACTTCAGACAAACGCTTCCCGATAACTTAGTAACAAGGCACGCGAGAAGGGTTAGCTACTATGCGTAGAGAAGCAGATTCGTGGACAGTCTCCCTAGGAAGAAGTCCTAAATGCTTCTTTATGAGCCAAGCTTAAAAACTCCTCTTTTAAAGGCTCACCTTTTAAAATGTATCTCAGATGCCTAGATAAATATCGCTGTATCTGCCTTATATCTAACAGATTGAATGGAAAATAGGATCTAGCATATTTTATGCAACAGAAATGCGCATTTTATGATGAAATTGAGCGAGACAGGTTTTAAAGACAGAAAAGCACAACAAATTTGAATGCTAATGCGACAAAAACAATGTAGCTTTAACATTATATGTCAATACTTACAGCAGTTTTAACCTAAATGAACCACACCGTTTGTAAGGGCGCAAGGCCGCAGCGCCCCTACGACTGTGGTCTAATTACCTGAAAATTGCTGTAACTTATAAAATTTACTGGATTTTCACAATACCACAAACTTCTGTTAAAGTAAATGCGTGCAGGTGCTTTAAGCCCTGGCGCCTCTTTCTTTAATTTTTTTTAAAATACCTTCGATTGTAACGATCTTGATAAGCATTAATATACTCAACATTTTGTTGTTCTAATGCTGATAGCAAATTTAAGTTATCAAATTCCTCTGGCGAATATAGCGGCTTGTACCACAGCTGATTCTTAAAGTAAACCTGTAAATCACGAGTATTAAAACGGCGACCGTGTTTTGCAAAAATCGAATTTCGCATGATATCGAGTTCAAAACCGTCTTTTTCATCTAAATCTACATCCGTGACGGCTCTTTCTGATAGCCAAGAATATTTGTTTACACGCAATCTAGATACATAAGATGTAGATTTTGGGGTTGCTATTTGTTGAGATGTTGTGGCTGTAGAAGTAGATGGTGTGAATTGGGGTGTTACTATTTGTTGAGATGTTGTAGCTGTAGAAATAAACGGTGTGGGTTTAGGAGTTGCTATTTGTTGAGATATTTTAGTTGGTGGTTCAACTGTTGGTGAAGCTGTCTGCTTTGCTACTGGCTCTGAAGATTTCGTTAACAAAATACCAACAATTACAGATGCACCGATTAAGCCTCCAGCGATTGCACTTCCCATCAGGATAGTATTTCGATTATTTCCTTGAGTAGTAATGGATGTGGTGAAGTTTCCTGTGTGTTTAGAGACAACTGTAGTCGCTTGGCTTATAACTGGTGACTGTACTTGAGTTGATTGAATGGGCTGTGGTGGTTGTATGAGTTTGGTATTTGCTAAGCCATCAACAGCGTTGAGCATTTCGTTAGCGCTACTAAAGCGATCGCGTGGATGAAAGGCGATCGCGCGATCAATCACTGTTGCTAGTGTTGATCTCATATCCGAAGTCTGAGAGTGCCAAACAATTTCACCGGTACGGGAGTCTGTTTGTAATTCTTGGGGTTGTTTTCCCGTCAAAAGATAAATTGCTGTGACACCTAAACTATATAAGTCACTTGAATAGATTGGTCTACCTGCTGCTTGTTCACTGGGCATATACCCAGGTGTTCCAATGACTATTGAGCTTGTGAGACTACCTTGAGAATTAAGTACTGTACCCATTGCTTCGCGAACTGCACCAAAATCAATCAGTACTGGTTTTCCATCTCGGTGTCGCAAAATAATGTTATCCGGCTTGATATCACGGTGAACGATATGCTTACTGTGTACATACTCTAGTACTGGTAATAAACTTACCAATATTTCTTGAACAGCCGTTTCACTATATATTCCCTGCCGTTTAAGTTTCGCTGTTAGCGTGTCGCCTTCAATCCACTCTTGAACTAAGTAAAACTGGTCGTTTAACTGAAAATAAGCATACAGAGTGGGAATTTGATCATGACTTCCCCCTAGTTCTTCCAAAATAGCTGCTTCTCTTCCAAATCGCTCTTGCACTAATTGATAAATTTGAGGGTTGTGGTGAATAGGTTTGAGCTGCTTAACGACACAGCGACGATTGGAGGGCATTTGGGTATCTTCTGCTAAGAAAGTTTCACCAAATCCACCGCTTCCCAGAGTGCGAATAACCCGATAGCGATTGTTTAGCAGCATTTACATAATTGACGCTTGTAAGATTGATTGTTAATTTGGCTTAACCACTAACACAGAACAATTGGCATCTTCAACGACTTGGCTACTGACAGAACCCTGCACAATTCTATTCATGCCAGTTAAACCACGACTACCTATAACAATCAAGTCAGCTTTATAAATATTAGCAAGGCGGACAATTTCTTCCGCCGGATCACCAGTTACTAGCTCTAATTGACTTTCTACGGGCAATTGATTTTGGTAGGATTGTAGCTGTTTTTCAACTTGTAAATAAGATAAGGCTGGTGTCTCTATATGAGGACGATCAGCAGGTAATTCTATTTGGGACTCTGACGTGGAAAATACATGACTAAGAACAACTTTGCAGTCTTCTGGCAAAGCCAGTTCCTGCAAAGTCTCAATTACTTTATCCGCGATATCAGTATCGTCTAGAGCTACCAAAATATTCTTTAACACTGCTCTCCTCTCTTCAACAGTAGACTTCTTACATAAGTAATAGATAAAGGTGATTGGCTGTGAAACCAATCGTAACCAAGCAGGAAAATTAGTTTGAAGTTATAAACTAAGTTTTACCAAATATATTAAGAATTTCAAACTAATCTTCTTTTTGAACTCGGCGTCTGACTGAATCAGCATGGGAGGGTAAACCTTCGGATGTTGCTAGTATGTCTATTGCACCAGCAACCTTTTCCAAAGCTGTTTGGGAGTATTGGATGATGCTGGAATGTTTCAAGAACGTTTCAACACTTAATGCTGAAGCATAACGAGCAGCACCAGAAGTTGGTAAGGTATGATTTGGGCCTGCCAAATAATCTCCTACTGCTTCTGGGGTAGAATACCCTAAGAAAATAGCACCTGCATGACGGATTTGGGGTAATAGAGCCCAAGGATCTTCTATTTCCAACTCCAAATGTTCAGGAGCAAATTCGTTTGATAACTCGGCAGCAGCTTGAAGCGATTCTACAATCACAATCAAGCCATAGTGAGCGATCGCTTTCTCTGTATCTAGCCGACGGGGATGATCAATAAGTTGTCTTTCCACCGCGACTTGTACATTTTTCGCCAAAGCTGGATCTGTAGTTAGCAGTATAGCTGCTGCCATTGGGTCATGTTCTGCTTGTGCTAACAAGTCAGCAGCAACGTGTACTGGATTTGCTGTTTCGTCAGCAATAATCAGTACCTCACTCGGTCCTGCTAAAGAATCGATACCTACTGTACCGTAAACCAGTTGCTTAGCGAGAGTAACATAAATGTTGCCGGGCCCAGTGATAACATCTACTTTAGGAATTGTTTGTGTACCGTAGGCTAAAGCGCCGATTGCTTGCGCGCCTCCGACACGGTAGATTTCTTGTACTCCGGCTTCTTGGGCTGCTACTAACACAGCTGGTTCAATTGACTTTCCAGATCTTGGTGGTGTTACCATAACTATACGCGGTACACCTGCCACAACGGCTGGAATTGCGTTCATGAGTACTGTGCTTGGATAAGCAGCACGACCACCGGGTACATATAACCCTGCTCGATCCACGGGATTATAGCGCTTGCCTAGTACAACATCATCATCACCAAAGTGTACCCAGCTTTTTGGTACGCGCTGGCGATGAAAAGCCTCTATTTGACGGCAAGCAAGTCGGATTGCTCCAAGCAATTCCTTAGATACCTGTTGATAGGCAGCATCTAGTTCTGACCCTGTGACGCGCAGTTCTTCTGCGTTGAGACTTTGTTTATCAAATTCAGCTGTGTAGTGTAACACAGCTTGATCTCCTTGGCGCTTCACAGCTTGCAACACTTCCCGCACTGTTGCTTGTTTGTGAAGAACCTGTTCGTCATGGGTGCGATCGCAGATCCGTTGTAGTTCTGCTCTGACGTCTGCCTGCTGAGTAATAATTCGCAGCATGGGGTAAAGACAATGCCAAATGAAAGAAAATTCTTGAATGAGAATCAGTTTTGCTCTTTACCTCAAGAGGTGCAAAGTTAATCGTGACTCTCTTCTCTAGCTTAACCTGGATTTTTTTGATACTTCCATAACTTTCTGCATATGGTTGGCTTGAGAAGGCTGATAAATTGTTCGTTCCTACTTGTTTTTTGGCTTATCTTTATTAAGGATAACCTATGGATAACTCAGTAGATACTAAGTGTGTTAAGGCACACCACCCTTTTGCCCCACCCCCAAACCTCTGCTTGGATTGTGTTTAATTACAATTTTTAGATATGTAATATTATTCTACACAAAAACGGGGATGTTGGGCAATGGGCATGGGGCAACGGTCGCTTCGCTCCAATTCAAAAGTCAAAAGTTAAAATTCAAAATTTTTGACTTTTGACTTTTGACTTTTGACTTCCCTGTTCGCGCAGCGTCTCCCTTGGGAGAAGGGGCTGCTCCCTACTCCCTGCTACTTAATCCATATCGTCATCGTCGTCGTAATCATCGTCGCCGTCGCCGTCGTCGTCGTAATCTTCCTCATCTGGAAATTCGCTTAATTCATCGGCGATGAGTTCATCTTCATCATCCAACACTGACCGTTCTACACGTCTAGAACCAAATCCTGGTTCACCCAAAGTAGGTTGTTGAGAGTCAACCAAATTATAAGTGCGGGCTGTGCGGTCATCTAGCACCATATCGAGTGGATCATCAACTTCGTCCAAGATACCAGTACTCATATCCGTAGCATAATCATCGATAGCTCCTGGTTCTTCATACGCGTTGAAACCGGTACCAGCAGGAATTAAGCGTCCAATAATTACGTTTTCTTTCAAGCCGCGCAACCAGTCGGATTTACCTTCGATTGCAGCTTCAGTCAGGACACGTGTTGTTTCTTGGAATGATGCAGCAGAAATAAAGCTATCTGTGTTCAAGGATGCTTTTGTAATACCCAGCAGTACCGGAGTGTATTGTGCTCGGGCACCACCGGTAATAGCCATAGCTTCATTGACTTGCTCAATTTGGCGTAACTCCACCAACTCACCAGGCAACATAGTAGTGTCACCACCATCATCCACTCGTACTTTCGAGGTCATCTGGCGCACAATCACTTCAATGTGCTTGTCGGCAATATCAATACCTTGAGACTGGTAAACCGACTGTACTTCGTTCACTAAGAACGTTTGTACTTTTTGCAGAGCATGGCTAGCACAGGCATAAACACCGTCTTCAGAACCCAAGTTGAAGAAGAGTTCTAAAATTTCATGGGGGTTGGAAGGACCATCGGTTATCATTTGTCCTGCTTGGATTTGTGCTCCATCTGGAACTATCAAATTTTGTCCAGGGCCAATTTGATAATCTGTGACTACCCCATTAGATTCTAGAATTTTAACGGCGATCGCTTCATCACCATCTCCATAAACAACCTTGACTTCTCCTGAGCGACGTGCTAACACACAAGCTTCTTTCGGTTTACGAGCTTCCAACAGTTCTTCAATTCTGGGTAACCCTTGGATAATATCTCCAGTCTTAGCGCGCTCAAACACAAGTAACACCAAATTATCACCGCGTTGCACCAAATCACCATCTTCTATTTGCAACACAGCGCCTGGGCTCACCCGGTAAGGACGACCAACACGAAGAGCGATCTTCCAAGAAGCTGAGGGAGCTAGAGAACTTTGATTACCTTCCCTTGTATCATTGTTTTCCTGTCCCTTAATTGACACAACTTGCCCAGATTCTTCAGCAAACACTCCAGGAGCAACTTCTGCACCCTCTACCAACAAATCACCTACCTTCACCTTTGGCTTAACGTTGGTAGTTGTTGAGATCATATCGCTATGGCGCAATACCAAGCAGCGACGAACTGCCTCACTACCTCGTTGCACACCCCGCACAATACCCCCTTCCTTGGATAAGATTTGAGTACGTGCAACTACAGATCCGGGAGCAATTGTGTCCCCGTCCTGTACTTCTAAGGTTGTATGGGTACTACCTTGTGTAGCGTCAGCAGTGATATCTCGGCGAACTACTAAGGATTCTAAAATCACCAGTTGTAAGCGTTGAACTTCTGGATCATCGGTATCAGGTACTAATTCAATATCTGCTGCTAGAGGAGAAGCATTGTGGTCTTGTTCGCCTTCTTGATCAATTTCCAGTACTAATTGAGTACGCAGAAGTTCGACACCTTCAACAGACTTAACCCGCTCAGAATCTTTATAAGGTAGCCGTTGTACTGCGCGTAACTGAATTGAACGTCCAGTTTGTTGACTAACCGAAGTTGTTGATGGTAGATCAGGATTGCTTGGCACAGTAAACTCAAATACAGATCGGCTGAGAATTGCTGGACCTTCTGGAGACTCTACATACTCGATGTAGCGTAACTCTGTAGCAACTTGCCCTAAAAATTCCTCACCAGGCTGAAGCAGAGTTCCATCCCTGCCTATGACTGCTTCTGGATCATCTATCATTAGCAGTTCACCTGGTTTAATCACCACTTCTCGAAGGATGTCGTTTTTCTGGGTCACTTCTACTACACCACTGGTTTGGCAGAAGATATCCTTCACAACTTCGGTACCAGCTTCTACAAACTGACCATCTTCTACGAGCAACAAGGAGATATCTTTATTGACTTCGTGGGTTTCTTCAGGAATCCAGAGTAAAGATCCTCCCTGTACAACTTCGTAGCCCAGTTTGGCTTTACCTTTTTTCTGAACTTCAACACCAGCGTACTTCAGCAATCCACCAGTGGTTGTGCGATAGCGGTCATCGATTAACTCAGCTACTACCTGACCATTTTGAACTTTAGTACCTGGTGCTGCTCTTAAGTTAAAAACCTGGTTATTTCCCGTAGAGACTAGGTAATTATTGCGACCTTGAGAGCTTTGAACCGTCACTGTGGCTTGGTCTAATACGACTGAAGCTGTGATAATTTCAATTTCTCTTGTGCTCTTACCTGGGGTTGCTTCTGGTAAACGTACCACACCACCATGTAAAGTTGTTAACTTGGTTTCTGCTAATACCCCATTGGTAGTTACAGTATCGCCATTCTTAACGACTAACTCTGAGCCTGGTGGTAAGTTATAAACTTCGCCTGATAGAATCCAAATCAAACCACCGCGTGCTGCTGTAGTTGTTGTGTTACCTTGGCGGTCAGTTTTTTGCTCAGCAATTACATCAGAAAACTTAACTTCGCCTGCCAAGTCAGTGGCTACATCCTTAACCGCTTTTTCTGTGTTAGCGCGGGTTGTACGTCCACCAAGAGCAACTTCCGCTATCAGCTGACCTTGTTTTACCGGTTGTTTATCAACGATATATAGTGTTGAAGCTTGGGTTACCCCAATTTCTATTGGTTTTGCGTCTTTACCTTCTGCTGGATCTAAAAAGATAGTGCCGTTAGCTTCTACATACAAGGAATCTTCACCGTGGCGGGTTCGATATGGTCTTGTGCGTGTTTTTGGTCCAAATCGAATGGTACCATCCACGTCAGCACGAACTTGTTTTGCAACTTCACCAGTAAACACACCACCTGTGTGGAACGTCCGCATGGTTAGCTGGGTTCCTGGTTCACCGATACTTTGTGCGGCAATAATACCAACTGCTTCGCCTAGATCCACCATTTTGGCGTGTGCTAAACTCCAACCATAGCAGTGTTGGCAAACAGAACGCGCTGCTTCACAAGTTAGGGGCGATCGCACAACCACCTCATTCACCCCAGCTTTTTGAATCTCCAGTGATAATTCTTCTGAAACTGGTGTGTTACGGGCAGCAATGACTTCTCCAGTCACGGGATGAACAACGTCAACAGCTATGACTCTTCCGTGCAGCCTTGTAGCTAGAGGAATCAAAACCTTGCCGCCCTCTGTCATGGATTTTAGAGGAATCCCTCTAGTAGTTCCGCAATCGAACTCACGAATAATCACGTCTTGCGATACGTCCACCAAACGGCGAGTGAGATAACCTGAGTCTGCCGTTCTTAAGGCGGTATCTACCAAGCCTTTTCTTGCACCGTAAGAAGAGATAATGTATTCTGTTACCGTCAGCCCTTCACGGAAATTAGTTTTAATTGGTAAGTCAATAATTTCCCCTTGAGGGTCTGCCATCAGTCCGCGCATTCCTACCAATTGGCGAACCTGAGAAATATTACCCCTTGCCCCAGAGTTTTGCATCATGTAAACTGAGTTCAAGGGATTCGTTTTCTTAAAGTAGCTGACCACTTCATCTTTTAAAGCTTCACTGGTACTATTCCAAGTGTCGATAACTTTTTGGAAACGCTCAACTTCAGTGATTTCCCCTCTTTGGTAACGGGCTTCAGTTGCACGAATTTCTTCTTCCGCAGCTTCCAAGAGCGATCGCTTACTTGGTGGAACCATTAAATCGTCAATACTAATAGATACACCCGCTTTGGTGGCGTAGCGAAATCCCAAATCTTTCAGCTTATCCGCCATTACTGCCGTGCGCGCCGTACCATAATGCGTAAACGACCAAGCAATCAAATTTCTCAGTTGACCTTTGCCAACTATACGATTGCGAAAAATCAATTTTTCATTAGTCATAGTTGATAGTCCTTATATTTATGAGCATGGGGCATGGGGCATGGGGCATGGGGCATGGGGCATCCTGTACCCCTATGCCCTATGAGCTATGCGCTATGCCCTAACTAGCTATTGCCTCAAGAATCGCCTTGTTATAAATAACGCGACCTGGGGTTGTACGTATATACTGAGAAATTAAATTTCCCTGGGCATCTTCTCGGACACGGCGGAAGTTATACAGCACAGTTCGGGTACCATCGCTATTTTCTTCAATCTTTATAGGCTCTGTATCCGGCTGATCTGTTTCTACATCTCCATCAAAGCGCACGTAAATAAAAGCGTGTAGCTCAATTTGTTGCTGCTCATAGGCTATAATTACGTCGTCTAGAGAAGCAAAGTAGCGTCCTGCGCCCTTAGTTGCATTCGGGTTTTCTGCTGTTAAGTAATATGCTCCCAAGACCATATCTTGGCTAGGTGTAATGATGGGCTTACCTGTAGCAGGCGATAATATGTTGTTAGAAGCCAGCATCAGTAACCGCGCTTCAGCCTGACTTTCTAATGATAGTGGTACGTGTACCGCCATTTGGTCACCGTCAAAGTCAGCGTTAAACGCTGGACATACTAACGGGTGTAATTGAATGGCTCTCCCTTCTACCAAAATTGGTTCAAAAGACTGAATACCTAAACGGTGCAGTGTAGGTGCTCGGTTTAGTAAAACTGGGTGTCCTTCAATGACTTCTTCTAGAACATCCCAAACGCTGGGATCAGATCTAGATATCAACTTTTTCGCAGCTTTGATGTTATTCACCATCCCACTGCGAATAAGACGATTGATTACAAACGGTTGAAATAGTTCAATCGCCATTTCTCGTGGTAAACCACATTGGTGAATTTTCAGCTTTGGTCCAACTACAATAACTGAACGTCCAGAGTAGTCAACCCGTTTACCCAACAAGTTTTGCCGGAAACGTCCTTGCTTACCTTCAATAATGTCTGACAAAGATTTCAGTGGTCGGTTATTCGCCCCTACAACTGTTCGTCCCCGACGACCATTGTCAATTAATGCGTCTACAGCTTCTTGAAGCATCCGCTTTTCGTTACGAACAATAATCTCAGGAGCCAGAATTTCTTGCAGGCGCGCTAGACGATTATTACGGTTAATAACCCGACGATATAAATCATTCAAATCACTGGTAGCGAACCGTCCACCATCCAGCTGCACCATTGGGCGCAGATCTGGAGGAATGACAGGAATGACACTCATTACCATCCACTCTGGTTTAGAGCCAGTAGCAATAAAGTTGTCAATGACTCGCAGCCGCTTAATTAACTTGGCACGCTTTTGACCTTTAGCGACTTGAATTTCTTCGCGCAAGTTTTCTGCTTCTTGCTCCAAGTTAATATCACCAAGCAACCTGAGCAGTGCTTCAGCACCAATACCTACCTCTACTCCCTGTAGCTGAGAATCTTCGCTATAAATCTGGTCTTCTATTTCCAGCCACTGATCCTCACTAAGAAGCTGCTTGTATGTTAAGGTTTCAGCATTACCAGGGCTAAGAACAACATAGGAATTGAAATAAACTATCTGCTCAACATCTCGCAAGGGCATATCTAGCAAGATGGAAATATAGCTGGGGATCCCTTTGAGATACCAAACGTGAGCAACGGGTGCAGCGAGTTTTATATAACCCATACGGTGGCGGCGTACCCGTGACTCAGTCACTTCCACACCACAGCGTTCGCAAACAATACCTCTGTGACGGACTCGCTTATACTTACCACAGTGGCATTCCCAATCCTTAGCTGGACCAAAGATGCGCTCACAGAATAAGCCATCCATTTCCGGCTTCAAGGTTCGGTAATTTATTGTCTCTGGTTTGGTAACTTCACCTACCACCTGACCGTTGGGTAAAGTCCTTTCACCCCATTGGCGAATACGTTCTGGTGATGCCAAGCCGATTTTAACGTAGTCGAACTGATTCGTTTGGGCGGGTCTCATCTGTTTAGTTTTGACTTCTAGGTTATGACTTTTTAAGCAACACGAGCTTGTAAGCAGTGTTTGTGTGAGTATTCAGTTGTTTGGGCATGGGGCACGGGACATGGGGCATGGGAGCAGGGGAGGCAGATGAACGAGTGAATACTCAGTCATTATTCGCATTGCCCTATGCCCTATGCCCATTCCCCTATTCCTCTTCTTCCAGCGAGTCGCGGGAAAGAGATTCATAAGTTGGGCGCGGAGGTGTGCGACGGTTACCTTGATCTGCCATTAAATCGACTTCCGCATCTAAGGAACTACCATCAGCTTGTGTCTCTACTTTGTGGACAGCAATATCCAAGCCAAGTGATTGCAGTTCTCGCATTAACACTTTGAAGGATTCTGGTGTACCAGGGCGAGGAATCGCTTTACCTTTGACGATCGCATTCAGCGCTTCATTTCGTCCCTGCATATCGTCTGATTTTACTGTCAGCAACTCCTGTAAAGTGTAAGCTGCGCCAAAAGCTTCCAATGCCCACACTTCCATTTCTCCAAATCGCTGACCACCTTGCTGTGCTTTACCACCTAGAGGCTGTTGAGTTACCAATGAGTATGGTCCTGTAGATCTGGCATGGATCTTGTCGTCAACTAAGTGTACTAGCTTCAACATATAAGCCACACCTACGGTAATAGGTCTATCAAAAGGCTCCCCAGTACGACCGTCATACACTACGACCTTACCAGGTTGATCTGGGTTATAGATCCAGTCCTTGCCTGTTTCTTCTCTTGCTTCTAGTAACTTACCGTGTACGATGCTCCGAGACGACTCATCACCGTACATTTCATCAAATGGTGTTAACTTAAAGCGTACCCCTAAGTTATAACCAGCCCATCCCAAAAGACATTCAAACACCTGCCCGACGTTCATCCGGCTTGGTACACCTAGGGGGTTAAGTACGATATCTACTGCTCTACCATCTGGTAAATACGGCATATCCTCTATCGGCAATATCCGAGAAATAATCCCTTTATTCCCGTGGCGTCCTGCCATTTTGTCGCCTACTTGGATCTTGCGCTTTTGTGCGACGTAGACACGAACTACCATGTTGGCTCCTGGCGGTAGTTCATCACCTTGTTCACGAGTAAACAAGCGCACATCAACCACGCGACCTTTTTCACCGTTGGGTACACGTAGAGAGTTGTCTCTCACATCTCGGGCTTTTTCACCGAATATCGCCCGCAAGAGTTTTTCTTCTGGTGGTTGATCCGATTCACCTTTAGGAGTGACTTTTCCTACGAGAATATCTCCTGCTTCTACCCATGCCCCAATGCGGATAATACCTTGTTCGTCAAGCTGGCGTAGAGCATCTTCCCCTACGTTGGGAATTTCTCTGGTGATTTCTTCTGGACCAAGTTTTGTTTGTCTTGCCTCGATTTCATATTTTTCAATGTGAATTGAGGTGTAAACATCATCTTGTACTAGCTTTTCTGAAATCAAGATCGCGTCTTCGTAGTTGTAGCCTTCCCAAGGCATATAGGCGACGACAATATTTTGTCCTAGCGCCAATTCACCACCTTCGGTTGATGAGCCATCAGCTAGCACTTGCCCAGTAACTACCCGTTCTCCCACCCTAACTAGGGGTTTTTGGTTGAGACAGGTATCTTGGTTAGAACGTTGGTACTTGGACAGTGTGTACCTAATTTCCCTTTCTGGTGTGGTGGGCTTGGGAGAATAATCGCGCGCTATGGAATTTTCTCCTGACGGTAGTTCTCCACCTTGTGAGTGTTCACGTTGTTCCTCAAGGACTTTTGTACGAGGACGTACACGAATTTCTGTGGCGTCTACATAAGTCACTTCACCATCAGTACGGGACACAATCACCATCCCTGAGTCGCGCGCACCTTGTGCTTCTAACCCGGTTCCTACCAAAGGACGCTCTGGTTTTAACAAAGGAACTGCTTGCCTTTGCATGTTCGATCCCATGAGCGCGCGGTTAGCGTCATCATGCTCCAGGAATGGAATCATGCTTGTAGCAACAGATACAATCTGAACTGGTGAAACTGCGATATAGTCGACTTGTTCTGGGGTTGTTGTAGAAAATTCTTGACGATAGCGTACTGGTACTTGTGGTCCAATTAAGTAGCCGTTTTCATCGGTTGGCGCGTCGCCCGCAGCAACTCTTAAGTCGTCTTCTTCATCGGCAGTCATGTACGCTGGAGCTATGTCATATCTTACACGTCCATTGTCTACGGGTCGGAATGGAGTTTCTAAGAATCCGTATTGGTTTACACGCGCATGTGTTGCCAATGAACCAATCAAACCAGCGTTGGGACCTTCTGGTGTTTCAATTGGGCAAATGCGTCCGTAGTGCGAAGGATGGATATCTCGCACAGCAAAGCCTGCTCGTTCACGGGTTAAACCACCAGGACCAAGGGCGGAAAGACGGCGTTTATGGGTCAGTTCTGCCAAAGGATTGGTCTGATCCATAAACTGCGATAACTGGCTGGAGCCGAAGAATTCCTTAATTGCAGCTACTAAGGGTTTGGGGTTGACTAAGGATGCTGGGGTTAATACTTCAGCATCAGATACGGTCATCCGTTCCCGAATAATCCGCTCAAGTCGGTTTAACCCTACCCTTACTTGGTTTTGCAGCAATTCGCCTACGCTTCTGACGCGACGGTTACCCAAGTGGTCGATGTCATCAGTGCTACCGATGTCATATTCGAGGTTGATCAGATAATCGACTGCTGCTAAGATATCTGTGGGAGTCAAAACCCTTGTTGTTTCTGGTACTTGCAGGCGCAATTTTTTGTTGAGCTTGTAACGTCCAACACGCCCTAAGTCATAACGTTTAGGGTCGAAAAAGCGCGAGTCAAGCAGCTGTTGTCCACCTAAGACTGTAGGCGGTTCACCCGGGCGCAGTTTTCGATAAAGCTCCATTAGGGCTTCTTCTTCAGAAAACTGACCTTCTTTTTCAATGGTTTTTTGGAAATACTCTGGGTGGCGTTGTGCGTCAAATATTTCGTTATCTGACAAGCCCAAAGCTTTTAAGAGTACTTGTGCTGACAGTTTACGGGTTTTATCAATACGTACCCATACTAAGTCATTACGGTCTGTTTCAAATTTTAGCCATGCACCTCGGTTAGGGATTAAGCTGGCTGAATAAGTACGCCTTCCGTTTTTGTCTATCTCCGACTTGTAGTAAACTCCTGGCGATCGCACTATCTGGTTAACAATAACGCGTTCTGCACCGTTAATGATAAACGTACCGCGATCTGTCATCAGTGGTAGATCGCCGATAAAAACTTCTTGCTCTTTGATTTCTCCGGTTTCTTTGTTAATCAACCGTGTTGGTACATACATTTGCACAGCGTATGTACTATCCCGCCTCTTGGCTTCTTCGACGCTGTACTTTGGCTCTTTTAGTTTATAGTTCTGACCCAAAAAGTGCAGTTCCAGTTTGCCAGTGTAGTCTGTGATCGGACTAAAGGAGTTGAGTTCTTCTATCAGCCCTTCTTCTAAAAACCAGCGAAAACTAGCACGCTGGATTTCTATCAAGTCGGGCAACAAAAAGGCGGGTTCCATCATTGTTTCGTTAGTCATGCCTCTACCTTTGTTAACCTGGTTAAACTCTTGTCTTGTGTGGGAACTTTTTTCTCCTTACACCATCTGCTTGGAGCAATTACGGGCAAATAGAAAAAATAAACTATTTTTCTTGCATTAAGGGCAAAGATTTTTTTGCCTTCATGGGCAAAAGCCGCCACAATCGTTCTACGATTCTTGCTTTCTGTCTTGCAACTGGCTTATATATTTTGGTTTTTTCAATTCGCCTCCGAAAAAGCGCGCTTTTGGCTACAACGCAGATCTACTATGTATCTTTTGAATCAAGTATCTGTATTTGTACTTGATATGATAGTATCCTAAATAATAGGGAATTAACTACTGAACCTGCTGTTTACTTTTATTTTGGTCGCTTGATGTTAACGGGTGGTGATCGCAAGGGAATTACTTTTAATGAATTTTTATAGTTAAGACGAAGCAACAACCTTTCAGGAGAGTTTCGTTCAAGCTAAATCGAAAGGAGTCGACCTCTACCAGTTATGAGTATCTGTCTGTGGATATCTGAGGGATGATCAAGTGCATGGTAGTTCAACTAAAGCAGTGATGGTTGTTATTGCTTCTTTAAACATTATGACGTAAACAAACTTTTTTTAGAGGACATCATATTACCATCTTTTGTTTTTTCTTGATGTTTATTTTTTTTACAAATTTCCCCATCCCACTATGAAAAACAGCTTTATAGCACCAAACCAAATAACTCACAGGCATTTTGGGTGGTGAGAGCAGCAATCGCTTCTAGTGTCTCTCCCCGCAGACTGGCTATTTTATCAGCTACATAACGAACGTATGCAGGCTCATTGCGCCGTTCCCCTCTTTTCGGTACTGGCGCTAAAAAAGGACAGTCTGTTTCGATTAACAGGCGATCGCTCTTCACCATAGCGGCGGAGTCTTGGATTTGTTTGGCACTCTTGAAGGTAACAGTTCCACTAAAGCTTATGTAAAAGTCTAAATCTAGGAACCATTGAGTTTCTTCTGGTGATCCACTCCAGCAGTGCATCACACCTCGTACACTTTCTCCTTTGAGATTTTTCCATTTTTGCAGGACTTCCCTTACCTCAGCAGCAGCTTCACGGCAGTGAATAATTACTGGTAAACTAAGTGCAGATGCAATTTCTAGCTGGCTCTCAAATACCTTGATCTGTTGTTCAAAGTTTTTTGCTTTGTAAAAATCGAGTCCGGTTTCTCCTATTGCTACTACTTTAGAATCAGAACCAGCTAGAGATTTAATTTCCTCTGCTGTTTGATGATTCCATTTGTCTGCGTCTAGAGGATGTAATCCTACAGCGAAGCTGAGTTCAGGGAATCGGCTAGCTAGAGCTTGTATCTGGTAGAACTCCGATGGCGAAACACAGGAATGTACTAAACGTACTACACCTTCTTGTTGCCATCGCGATCGCACTGTCTCTAAATCTGCCTGAAAAATTTCAAAATTTATATGAACGTGGGTGTCAATTAGCTGCATTTGATTCCCTAATCAAGAAAGACTTTAAGGGCTTCTGAGTGCTAACTATTGTGCAGTTGCTACTGCTGGTTCGTGCGCTTTCAGTTTTTTGGCTAACTTTGACTTTTTCCTTGCTCCATTGTTAGGATGAAGAACACCCCGCTTTACAGCCTTATCTATTTTGCTATAGGCAGCGGACATATGAGAAAGCACTTCTTCCTTTGATTCTGGGCTAGGATTTGCTGCATATTTTTCTACAGCACTAAGGTATTTCTTCATCAGCGTCTTCACTGCTGATTTGTAAGCTTTATTACGCAGTCGGTTACGTTCTGCGATTTCGGCGCGCTTAAGAGCAGACTTTGTATTCGCCACAGTCAGTTCCAACAAATATTATTAAGGACATGTACACACTACTAGAATCCCTACTATAGCATCAATTTTGTAAATGTTAATATCTAAATAAAAATTTTCAATAAAATTTTTTTTGATAACAGACAGAGCCACTACCAAAGATAAGCACAGCAAGTAACATCGCTATCAAGCATTTAACACTATTGCTTAATAGACCTTAACTTCTGCTTTGGATACAACCTTACGAAAATACCGCTTACCGCATCTCCCCAATTTGTGCGTCGCTATTTGGAAGGAGTTACCTTCGTTGCTAACGCCAATTACTCATCTTAAATCCTGAGAACAGACTAGATTACCGCGTCTATTTTCAAGCTAGTAGGTATCCGTTACAGATTTATTCAATTCACGACCTGGACTATCGATCCTAATTTTAGCAGATAGAGAGATGAGTGTACATGTTCAGAGCCAACCAGGTAGAAACTAGTTTAGCGAGGCTAGAGCATTTTTTCCAAAAATTGCTGTGCGCGATCGCTCTTAGGACTACGAAAAAATTCAGTTGGCGTGGTGTCTTCTACTAAATGTCCTTGGCTAAGGAACATAATCCGAGTAGCAGCAACTCTTGCAAACCCCATTTCGTGAGTCACTATCGCCATTGTTATACCTGTTTGTGCTAAAGATTTTATCACATCCAAAACATCTTTCACCGTTTCTGGATCTAAAGCCGAGGTTGGTTCATCAAACAGAATCATCTTAGGTTCCATTGCCAAAGCACGGGCAATGGCGACTCGTTGCTTTTGTCCTCCAGACAACTTCGAGGGGTAAACATCTGCTTTTTCTGCCAAACCCACTTTATTGAGCAACTCCAACCCCTGATATTCAGCCTCGTTTTTATTCACCTTTTTTACCTTAATAGGTGCATAAGTGATATTTTGTAACACGGTCATGTGGGGAAACAGGTTAAAGTGTTGAAACACCATAACCAAATGCTGACGAATTTTAGCAACGTTTATCTGTGGGCTCGTAATTTCAAGATCGTTAAAGTACACTCTTCCACTAGAAGGGCGTTCTAGCAAGTTCATGCATCGTAAAAAAGTTGATTTACCAGAACCACTAGGACCTAGAATAGCAACGGCTTCTCCTTGATAAATCTCCGTAGAAATATCTTTAAGCACTTCGAGCTTACCAAAAGATTTACACAAAAATTCTGTACGAATTACTGCTTGCGTCATATTATTCACTTTGCCTTAACCTTTTTTCCAGTGCAGAAGCACTTTTAGTTAGAGCCATTACCAACACGTAATAAATCAACCCAGCAAACAGCAGAGGTTCAAAGTAGATATATTTATTCGCCCCAACAATTTGAGCACTACGCAATATTTCCACCACCCCTACAGTTGATACCAAAGCAGAGTCTTTCAGTAATCCAATAGTCTCGTTCACTAAAGCGGGTAAAATATTTCTCAATGCTTGGGGTAAAATTACATCCCACATCATTAACCAATAAGGGATACCCATAGATATTGCTGCTTCACTTTGTCCTTTATCTACGGCTTGAATTCCACCTCTGATGGTTTCCGACATATAAGCACCAGAGTTTAAGGTAAAAGTGAACACACCTGCTTGTAATGCTGAAATATCGTAGCCTGTAAGTTGGGGGGTTGCGTAGTAAACTAATGCTAACTGTAACAGCAATGGTGTGCCTCTAAATATGGAAGTGTAGGCATTGGCAAACCATCCTAGTGGTTCAATCGCAGAAATCTTAAATAGAGATAGCACTGTTCCCCAGATTAGACCAAAAAAGACAGATAAACCTGTGAACAATAAAGTTAAAGGTATCCCTTTAAGGATAAAGGGAAGATCCGGGATAATCCTCCTAAAATCTAGATTTAATCCGCCTTGACGAACAGAAGAAGGTGACGAAGCCGCAGCTGCTTGGGAGGCGGTATTTTTCGAGAACCATTTGGTTGCGAGTTTTTGTAGTTCTCCTGTGTCTTTCATTTGCTGAAGAACTTGGTTGAACGGTAGCACGAAGGAAGAACCTTTAGGAAACGCGATCGCGGAACCTGAAACACCAACGCTTGGAATGACGTGAAACTCTAAATCTGGGTTAGACTGAGCAAACCCCCTTGCAACAGAATCTTCTAAAATCGCAGCATCAAGACGTTTAGATTTAATCTCCTGAACTATTTCAGGAACTTTATTAAGTTGCTTTAGCTGAATACCTGGGACTTTTTGGGCAATTTTCTTGGCATTTTGTTCCTGGATTGTTCCTAGTTGAACCCCAACTATTTTCCCTGATAGATCTTGTGGCTGCTTCAAGTTAGCTCCCGTAGGTGCCACAATAGTATCTTTCGCTTCGTAATAGATGATGGAGAAATCAACGTTTTTCTTGCGTTCTTCCGTTGGTGTCATTCCAGCCATGACGAAATCAGCACGATTTGCTTGAAGTGCAGGAATCAACCCGTTAAAATCCGATTCCATCACCTTGAGTTTGACTTGCAGTTGTTTAGCAATAAAATTGGCAATATCAATGTCAAACCCAACAATTCTTCTCTCGCCTCCCTCTGTATTGTAGTACTCGTAAGGAGGATAGTCCGGCGAAGTAACCATTACGAGCGCGTCTTTGCCAACTAATGAAGCAGCTTGTAGAGAATTGCCAATGCCTACAAGGGCAGCTATTGCTACTATCACTATTAATAGTAGGGATAATAGCAATGCTTTTTGTTTCTTCATTGAATGGTTAACAGCACGCTGACGGTGAACAATTGGCTATTAGCGATTTTTAATATAGTAATCTTTAACAAAAGATAAAGTCAAATTATCACCAAGACAAGCCCCCTATCTAAAACCATTACCAGCCTCGCCAGTTTAGACGTTTATCAAAAATTTAAGAGCCAATCTAATTTGAGACTCCACACCTTGATATAGCGGCGTCCAGCTATAATTGATTGAAACAACTGAGGACCAAAACAGGAGTAGAGCGTGAATGTTGTTGGAAACACCTATGGGATGGGGCTTGTTGTTTGTAATAGGAATATTCGCTGGAGTATTATCGGGGTTATTGGGTATCGGTGGTGGACTGTTAATAGTACCCTCACTGACAGTATTGGGAGTCCCTGTAGTGCAGGCAACCGCAACAAGTTTGATAGGAGTGTTTCTCAGCACAACTTCGGGTAGTGCGCGGAATCTCAGTGTGGGCGATTTGAACTGGAAAACGTCGTTAATTCTAGCGTTCTTTGGAGTATTAACAGCACAAGTGGGAGCATGGATTGGCGATCACATACCCGACGCATGGCTTTCTGTGAGCTTCTCTGTTTTACTCCTGGTAACAATCTACTTGATGAACTTGCGCAAACAACTCCAACACAAGGAGTCACAACTCGAAGCTCAAACCCCAGAACTCAGCGATTCCTCCGCACCCGATAATCGCTTTGTTCCACTTGCTGGAATTGGATTGCTAGCTGGTGTCTTATCTGGACTGTTTGGTATTGGTGGTGGAGTAGTGAAGGTGCCGTTGCAGATGTTGTTTTTGGGTGAATCTATTAAAACAGCAGTGAGGACAAGCCTAGGAGCGATCAGTGTAATAGCCGCTTCTGGCTTAGTCCAACATGCCTATAACCATAACGTGCTGTGGATACCTGGGTTATGTTTGGGAATGGGCGGAATGATTGGTGCTCAGGCAGGAACGCGCTTGTTACCCAGGCTTTCCGATCACGCTGTGAATATCTTATTTGTAATTTTTTCGCTTGTGTTATCCGTATACATGGCATCTCATGGTATTTTAGAACTGGCAAGCCACACCAACTCACCCAAGTTGGGTGTTTTAGTTTTCGAGAAACACTTTGCGTAAAGCTTATCCGCTCATTAATGTCTACCCAAAGCTACCCAGAACTAAACATTTTGGGTAGGTGGGGTGAGCGTGCATGACTCAGCCGTAAAAAAGAGTTACCTACCATTTGGTAAGGTTGGCTACGAAAGATAAGTCATGACACCAGGAAATGAACGCTAGTTTCCTGCTCTGTCGGTAACTTCAACTAAAGGCGAGACATCTTAGAAAGCCCTCTGAACTACCATGACAAGCTTATTTTTCATTGTCGAAGCAAACATAACTAAGGACTGGTCAAACCGACCAAAAAACACCGTGAGCAATTACATTTTTTTGATTGATGCCAACAAAACACCGATGAATCCGATTCATCCGGCAGCAACCATCCCTGTTTTGTCACTGTGGCAGTAGTATAATAGGGTACAAACGCTCTGAGCGAGACACAGAGTATGGTACAGCCCCGTCATGCCGCACCAACAGTAAAATTTGTACGAATATTGCCAGTGGGATAAAAACCTGTTTCCAGATGTTAGGAGTTTCGATGCTGTCGTTTAAATCCCTTTATAAGGGAGATCCAATAAATAAAATGCGCCTGCCGTGTCCCATTTATCCCTATCACCTTTATGAAGATTGGCTCTACAACTAGAAATGGTCTTGATAAAGTTGCTCAATTAGATAAATCGGATAAAGACGCTATAGAAGAAAGACTAAAGTATTTTTTTAATTTTCAAGAAAATCCTAGTGATAACTGGTTTGCTCAAAATGCATCTCCAGAACTTTTAAAAAAAGTTTTTAACTATATACCTGAAAATACAAAACCTTCAGCTATTAAGGAACTAATTAACAACTTAAGCCCGTGACGAGGATTGAACTCGTGACCTCACCCTTACCAAGGGTGTGCTCTACCACTGAGCCACACGGGCATTGTTTAAAGGTGGGCCGGGCTAGATTCGAACTAGCGTAGGCGCAAGCCAGCGGATTTACAGTCCGCCTCCATTAACCACTCGGACACCGACCCATGCTGCCCACTTCCAATTATGTTAGCACAAGTTTTTTTAAATGCAAGGGTTTTTTGAAAAAAAATTTGTCACGTGTAAAGGCGACTGGGGATTCGCCAGAAATTCTTTCCCAATCCCCAATCCCCAGTCCCCAATCCCCTTTAACTCAGAAGTTCACCTGTTTCTTGCAGGGAGTGCAGGCGGCTATAAATACCCTCACGGCGAAGGAGTTCATCATGGCTACCTACTTGTGCGATTTTGCCTTGATCTAGAACAACAATCTTATCGGCTTCCCGGACTGTACTTAAACGGTGAGCAATAATAATTGTGGTGCGGGTTCCTTGGAGCGATCGCATTGCCAGTTGAATCATTCTTTCAGACTCGTAATCTAAGCTAGATGTCGCTTCGTCAAAAACCAAAACGTCTGGATTAACTAATAATGCTCTAGCGATCCCGAGACGCTGTCTTTGCCCTCCAGATAGCCTCATACCCCGCTCACCTACAACAGTGTAGTAGCCTGATGGTAGTTGTTGTATGACTTCATCTACTCTGGCTATCCTACAAGCTTCTTCGACTTCTTCAAAACTCACTTGTCTGTTACCGTAAGTAAGATTATCTAAGACAGTGCCGTTAAAAACGTCTACCTCTTGGTGAACAATCCCTAATCTCCGCCGATAACTACCTACATCCAAGGTGCTAATATCTTGACCGTCTATTAAGATCTTTCCTAGATTTGGTTCAAAATAGCGAAACAGTAACTTGACTAAAGTTGATTTCCCAGAGCCAGATCGCCCAACAAGGGCTACGGTTTCATATGGTTCTATCAACAAGTTGATGTTTTCCAAAACAAGGCGATCACTTCCGTAGCCAAAACTCACATGGGAGAATTCCACTTTCCCACTAAACTTATACTGTGCACTACTCTCAAGTACACTAGCTCCATCAACTCCAGATGGCTGCTGCATAAGCTCATGATACCGTACCATCGAAGCATAACGACGGGTAAACACTTCTGCTAGGTTGCTAATTGGTTCTAATTCTGCATAAGCCATATTGGAAATGGTTAAAGTTGTGACGAAATGTCCTAAAGAGATCTCACCTTTGACCGCAGATACTAACAGTAACCCTAGAACTGTAAAGACACAAAATTGAATCGCGGTCTTTTGCCAAGTTCCTAATTTGATGTAACCCAGATGAATTCGGTGATCAAAAACTTTAAACTCCCGGTTAAGGCGTTCTGTTTGCCGTTTCATTTCTAGAGGTTCTGTAGCAAAAGCTTTGACAGTTTTGATGTTAGTGATAATTTCTGAAGTTCGGCTCTGGGTATTTTCCATGTATTTATCTAGCCGTCGTTCTTGCTGGATCATCCGTCTCAAATCTCTAAGCGTTAAGCTAAGAATCCCGATAAAGGAAATGAGAAACACTATAGCGATGCGCCATTCAATTAATAAGATAATTACAAAGATTCCCAAGACTCGTAACAGTTTAGGAATGAGCTGTCCTGCCGCTTCTGGATAAGTCCAAGTGTGATTTTCTAAACCTCTTGCTATTCTCCCTGCAATACGACCAGGGTTATTTTCGTCGTAAAATGCCAGTGGCATTGTCAAGATTTTCTCTATCGTTTTAATGAAGTGGTCACGCCTAGTGCGTAATGCAATATCCCAATGAAACCACCAAGTAGACCAAAGTTGTATTGGTGCTCTGACAACAGTTACTAAGAAAATTAATCCCATCAGCACTGCGAGCGATAGTAACTGATTTTTTGGTAATTGTGTCAAATTTGCAATTTGCCTGATTGTATTATCTATTGCAGGGTCGACTGGTCTTCCAGATAAGATGTTTAAAATTTGGCCAACTGCATAAGGTACAACCAAATCAATGATTTCAAAAGCGCTTCCTGCTGCGATACTAAAGATAGAAATTGCACGATAGCGATGGTAATAGTTGAGAAGGTCTCTAAATTTTGCCATGATGCACCTGTCCAATAGCACGAACCTGTAGCTTTGGGCTGTCACATATTACATTAATACTACAGCACAATCAATAGATAAATGAATAAATCACTCTTTAGGAATAAAGATCGCTAAAAAGAACACTCAATTTATTTGATACAAACTCTGATTAAGTGTCTTTTTTGGTGTTTGTGGGAAAAAATTCTAACCGATAGCGATAAAGTGCAACTGGGCGAGAACCAGCAGTAAAGTAATCTGTATCTTGAGGCGAAAGGTAGACGGCGGTAACTTGATCTGCTTCTATAGCTGGGTTGGATGTAGATAGTTTGTGATAAGCGGTCGTGGATTCTACAATATTGAAGTAAGGAATCGAACTGGCGTTAAACAGTTGTTGAAAAACTTCAGATGTGATGAACTTACTATCTGACAAGGTTTCTGTAGAACGGCCAGTAATAATCGAGACTAACTGGCGATCGCCACGCAGCAGCGTAATTTGACGGTTCGGAGAACTTGGATCTACTTTGACTGATAATACAGCAGAATCACCTAAGTAAGCCCGTGCCAAGTTTAACCCATTAAAAGCCCGGTCAGCAACTACTACATCTGTATTTTTCCAAGGAAACGTATTGAACGCGTAAACATACTGTTGCTTTCGCACAAATCTCACTGGAAAAGAGACAGGCTGGTTGAGATACTGACGATTTCCTTCAAAGCCCGGTGTAATAATGTTCTGAGAAGTTGACACTCCCCGCTCTAAAGAGACGGGGATTCTTAAGACACAAATGCCTTAATATCCTTATCGCTAAGGTTCCCAGGCTCAACGCGTTGACGAGAGCGGCGCGCTGATTTCTCCTTACGTTGTTTC
>JAESFG010000250.1_pt1 | contig 125640 bp, 104 predicted proteins | sample 9269371 | NCBI WGS metagenome assembly JAESFG01 (sample SAMN14506227, study PRJNA617093) | algae metagenome | isolation source: Aetokthonos hydrillicola CCALA 1050 (B3-Florida) and co-occurring... | place: USA: South Carolina | collected 2013-01-01
ACATCGAGGCGTTCTACAACCGCGTCCGAAGGCACTCATCATTGGGGTACGTCGCCCCGGACGAGTACGAGCGGACGCACAACCAAACCCACCGCTAAAGACTGTCCACTTTTCGTGGGGAACTCCACGCGATCATTGCGATCCTGATCGGGCTGCTGTTGCCCGCCGTCCAGAAGGTGCGGGCCGCGGCGGCCCGGATGCAGTCGGCCAACAACCTGAAGCAGATCGGGCTGGCCGTCCACAACTACCACGACACCAACGGCACCGTGCCGCCGCTGGCCGGCCCGCTCCCGCCGGGCAACGGGTGGGTGTCGGTCCACTTCTTCCTGCTCCCGTTCGTCGAGCAGGACAACGTGTTCAAGCTCGGCGTCGCCAACGGCGGGGCGTGGGACGGCGGCGCCGCCAGCGCCGGGTCGAGGAAGATCAAGGCGTTCCTGTCGCCGCGCGACCCGTCCAACCCGCCGGAGGTGTGGCGGGAGAGCAACGGCGGCACCTGGGGCATCAGCAACTACGCGGCGAACCACGCCATCTTCGGCGTGCCCGGCGGGGGCAACACCAACAGCCGGATGACGATTCAGGGCATCTCCGACGGGACCAGCAACACGGTCGGGTTCGGCGAGCAGTACGGGGTGTGCGGGACCGGCGAGTCGGACACCACGATGGGGTCGCCGTACTACCACAAGCTGTGGGCGTACAACGTGACGTGGAAGTGGGAGCGGGGGCCGTACTTCGACACCCGCATAATGAGCAACGACACCATCAACCCGACCGAGACCTCGACCGCGGCCGTCCCGCAGAGCGCGCCGAAGGTCGCCGACTGCAACCCGTACCTGCTCCAGGCGACCGACGGCGGGTGTCAGGTCGGGCTGATGGACGGGAGCGTGCGGACGGTGTCGCCGAGCGTGAGCGGCACGTCGTGGGTGCGGGCGATCTGGCCGCGCGACGGCATGGTCATCGGCAGCGACTGGTAAGGCGCATTGCTGAGTGCTGAGTGCTGAGTGCTGAGTACAAGTCTCTCAGGCTTGGGCAACGTCAGCACTCAGCACTCAGCACTCAGCACTCAGCACTCATAATCCGGAGTTCACAATATGACGGCTCTCATTCGGGTATCCGCGTTCGCCCTACTCGCCGCGGCCGCGGTCGGGTGCTCGGGCGGCAGCGGGGTGAAGAAGGTGACGGTGGACGGGACGGTGACCTATAAGGGCGCGCCGGTGCCGTCGGGCATCCTGCGGGTGGTCGGGGCGGGCGGCGACTTCGCCACCACGCCGATCCGCGCCGACGGGACGTTCACGCTGACGGATGCGGTGCCGGGTGAGGTGCGGGTCGGCATTATGGAAGCCCCGCAGTCGGCCGGGTCGTCGTCGGACGGCAAGAAGGGGCCGGCGGCCAAGCCGGTGCCGCTCCCGGCGAAGTACAAGGACCCGCAGAACTCCGGGTTGCAGTACACGATCGCCGAGGGCCAACCGCTGGTCATCGAGTTGAAGTAGCGGGCCGCCACAGCACCAGTAGCGCGACGAGGCCGAGCAGCGGGGCGAGACCGGCGCGGTGGAAGCCGACGTCGTAGCTGCCCGTGGCCTGGATGTGCGCGCCCATTTGCTTCTGCATTTCGCCCACCACGAACCAGCCGACCGCGGTAAGCATCCCGCTCAGCAGCGCCATGTGCCGGGCCGGCAGTTCCTGGGTGAACGCGTAGTACAGCGGGTGCAGCCCGAGGATCCCGGCCCCGGCGAGGATGAGCAGCGCGACGCCGCCCCACCCGCCGACGAGCGGCGCGACCGCGGCCGCCGCCGTCACCAGCGCGAACCCCGCGTACGCCGCGACCCGGGCCGAGTGGACGCCGCGGCCGCGCGCGACCAGCCACAGCACCAGCACCCCGCTTGCGAAGCACCCCACTTCGGCCGAAATGTAGTACAGCGGGGCGATCAGGTCGGCCGCGTCGGCCGAAAACCCCTGCGACTCCTTCAGGTACTTCGGCAGCCACTCGCGGATGAACTGCCAGCTCACGTTCAGACCGATGTTGATGGCGAACAGCGTCGCGTACAGCCGCAGGAACCGCACACACTCGAACGGCGGCTCCGGGGGCGGCGGTGGGACGAACTCGTCCTCGTCCGGCTCGCCGGGTTCGCCGGCCGGCGACGCCGGGGCCAGGTCGCCGCTCCGCACCAGCGTCAGCCACACCGGCACCCACAGCAGGCCGACCGCGCCGATCGTCCAGAACGCGACCTCCCACCCGCCGCCGAGCTTCCGCACCGTCAGCACGTACAGCGGGATCAGGATCGCCCCCAGTGACGCGCCGCTTTGGAGCAGCCCGTTGCCGAGCGGCCGGTCCTTCGCACTCAGGATTTGTCGCGCGGTCAGAAGGGCACACGGCCAGTGTCCGGCCTCGAAAAAGCCGAGCAGCGTGCGGCAGTGCAGGAGCCACAGGTACGGGCCGTCGGCGGGGTCGTCCGGGGCGACGAGCCGCGTCCACCCCGGGTCGCGCATGAGCGGCGTCGCCAGCCCGGCGGCCGACCAGCCGATCAAGACCAGCGGGTACAGCGCCCGCGGCCCGATCCGGTCGGCGATGAACCCGAAGAACACCGACCCGACCGCGAACGCCTTGGCGAAGTTGCCGGCCACCTGCCCGTACCGGGCGTCACCGATGCCGTACTCGGCCTTCAGCTCGGTCGCGATCTGCGGCAGCACCTGCCGGTCCATGTAGTTGAGCAGCGTGGCGAACATCATCGCCCCGCACACCCACCACCGCCAACCTTCAAAGTGCTGAGTGCTGAGTGCTGAGTGCTGAGTCGTCACGGCTTTACCCTCGCGGTCGTGTTTCCCGTCTTCTCTGAGCACTCAGCACTCAGCACTCAGCACTTACGCGTCCCACGAGCCGTCCCACGCCACGACGCGCTCCAAATAGGCCGCGACGCCGGCGGCGAAGTGGGCGAACAGCGCCTCGCCCTTCTCGGCGGTCGCGGCGGCCGGCGTGCCGACGTGCCCCGGCTCGCTGCGGTCGGGCATCGTCCACGCCCGGTAGCCCGGGGCGAACTCTTTGCCGTGCAACACGGCCGGCACCTGCGACACGTCGCCCACGACCAGTTCCGGCCGAATCCGCAGCACCATCGACGTTTCCCACTCGCACGCGTGCCCCATCCGGCTCTGCACGAGGCCCGGGATGCTCGCGTTCGGGCTGCCGGCCGCGTCCCAGTAGGTGAGCGCGAGCAGCAGCAGGCCGGAGTGGGCGCGGAGGTCTTGCCGTAGCTCGAACAGCGCTTGCTGGTAGGGGGTGATGTTGCCGCCGTGCCCGTTGAGGAACACGAGCCGCGTGAACCCGTGCGCGAGGAAGCAGGTGGCGAGGTCTTTGAGCAGGTCGAGGTAGACGCGGGGCGTGGCCGAGAGCGTACCGGGGAAGTCCATGTGGTGGTGCGAGTTGCCCAGCCACTGTAGCGGCGCGAACAGGCACTTGTCCGCGACCGGGGCGAGCTTCACGCGGCGAACGACCTCGCCCAAGAGGAGCGAGTCGGTGAAGACGGGCATGTGCCGGCCGTGCTGCTCGAGCGCCGCGATCGGGAACACAACCGGGGTGGTCTTGGGCAGCGCGGCGACGGCGGGCCACGCGAGGTCGGTGAGTTCCATGCTGGCGGTTCCGGCGGGACGAAGGCGGGCGGCGGGAGTGGGAGACAGTGTAGCGGACCGACGCGGGTTGTGTCGCGTGCGAAGTGGGTGTATTACAAGGGGTGAGGAGGCGATATGAGCGCGAAGAAGTATATCGTGACCGACGGTGAACTGGTGCTGCAACTCGAAGTCGCCGAAGAAGGCGGCTACACCGTCACGTCGCCGTTCGTGAAGGGGCTCGTCACGGAGGCGAACACCCTGGAAGAGGCGTTTGAAATGGCGCGGGACGCGGCGGCCGAGTTGACGACAGCGCGGGCGACCTTGAGGCACTCTGAAGCCGGTGCGGCAACCTGAGAAATTGGGGTTGTTCCCTCAGCCCATGAAGCTATACCCCGACTTGCCATTCGGGGGAGTGGTGAGTCGGGGGAACACATCGTGGACAAGCGCAAGCTTGAAGAGCACCTTCGCGAACACGGGTGCGAACTTCTTCGACAGGGTGCGAAGCACGAAGTCTGGCGCAACCCGGCGACCGGCGAAACGACTACCATTCCACGGCACCGGACGGTGAAGAAGAACACCGCGAAGAGCGTGTGCGACGACTTGGGAGTGCCACGCCCAGACGGCCTCTGACGTGACTGCCCGTTCGCCTACGCCCGCGCCGCCGCGGCCCTCCGCACGAACGTCCGCAGGTACGCGACGTGCTCGTCGCCGATCGCGTCCGCCGGGATCGTCAGCATCGTGCCGTCGAGGTGCAGTACCGTCCACACGTCGCCGCTGCGGAACACCTGGAACACGCCGCTGAGCGGTAACCGCTTCGCCCCGCCGGCCGTCCGTACCTCCAAGTCGGTGTCGGTGCCGTCGGCGATCAGCTCGACCGCGCTCCCGCGGTTCGTCAGAATGTCCAGCACGAACCCGAACAGCCCGCGGTACATCACCAGCGGCAACACGAGCAGCAGCAGCAGCCACGGCGACGCGTACACGCCGGCGTAGGCCGCCCCGACGCCGAAGCCGGTCGTGGCCGCGACCGCGGGCAGCCACGGCGGCAACTCGACCGCCAACCGCTGTCGGCGGGTCAGCGCGTATCGCAGGTGGAACGCCGGCACGCGACCCTCCGCGGGCGCAAACTACTTGCTCAGGTCGAAGTCGAGGTTCGGGTTGTCGGCAACGACCTCGACCGCCACCCCGGTCCGGTATTTGGGCGGGATCGACGGCAGCGGGGCAACGACCGCCTTCGTCCCGCTCGTCGTCTCCGCGCCGGCGACCGGCACCGCGGCCGACGCCTCGACGGTGACGGTGTACTTGCCCGGCCGCACCCCGGTCAGGGTGTACCGGCCGTCGGTCACGTTCGCCGCCGCCGGCGTCGCCTGCGGGTCGTCCGGGGCGAACCGAATCACGCCCGACAGCAGCGGGCGGCCGCCGAACGTCACCGAACCGCCGACCGTGTGTGCCGGCGGCTTCGACGCACACCCCATAACCGCGACGCCGAGAACGGCACAACAGAAGGCCCACCGGCGGAGGGCGGAGTGGTCAGTCATCGGCGAATACCTCCCCGCCGCGGCTGGTGCTCATCGCCCGCCACGTCGCCGGGGCGATCGTGTTGCGGACGAACCGGACGCTCGCGTCGCCCAGCGCCGCGGTCACCCCGCCCGAGTGCTTGCCGCGGGCGGCCATCGACTGGTCGAGCGTGTCGGCCACCCCGACCGGCGTTGGGCGGCCGTTGAGCGACCCGGCCGGCGGCAGCGCGCGGGCCACCTCGTCGGCCGACGGCGAGTTCGGCGGCAGCCACCCGGTGAACATCTGCCCGCCGAGCGAGCTGGTGATCTCGCTCACCGGCCCGTGCCACCCGGTGCTCACCGTCTGCACGACCAGCGTCTCCGACATCAGCAGCGTGTTGCTCGTGCCGTCGGTGAGGTCCGCGATCCGGGACCCCTTGCGCGGGCCGAACGGCGCGCCGCCGAACGTCACCCCGCCCTTGGCCCGCTGCCCGTAGTCGGTGTTGCCCCAGTTCACCACGTAGTTGCCGCGCAGCCGCGCCCAGGTGTTACTCGTCCACTCGTTCTCCTGAAGCCCGATGTCGGACGGGCAGGCGAAGAGCGGAATCTTGACCCGGCGGGCGGCGTCGTTGGCCGGGTCGCTGTACGACAGGGTCGTGTTGAACATGCGGTACCAGTTGTCCTGCTCGATGAACGGCCCGATGCCCGCGTACCACCCGAAGTCGTCGAACCACGCGCCCGGCCCGCTGTACGGGTCGCCGACCCACGTCCTCGCGCCGTAAGGCAGCGCGCCGTTCTGGTCGTGGAAGTTGTGCATCCCCAGCGCGAACTGCTTGAGGTTGTTGGAACACTTCATGCGCGCCGCGGCCTCGCGCACCTTCTGGACGGCAGGCAACAGCAGTCCGATCAGGATCGCGATGATCGCGATCACCACCAGCAGCTCGATGAGCGTGAACGCGCGGCTTCTCGGGCGAAACATGATGAGAACCCGGTGAGGGAGAGATCGACCGCTTCCATCCTACCCGCACCCGAGGAATTATGTCAGATTTTCTCCATTGTCTCTATTGACTTTGCGAACACTACAATAAATAATTTCACTAAATGGTACCGACGGGAAGCGGCGGCGCTTCGGTGACGCCGTTCGAGGGGAGGCCGACGCGCGGCGGCTACTTCGCGACGTCGAACTCGGTCGGCTTCAGTTGCATCGTGCCGTTGGCGTCGCCGGCGATCGTGATCGGCTCGCCGAAACGACCCTTCGCGCCGCCGAGTACGCCGTTCTCGTGCCAGAACACGATGCGGAACGCGCCGGCCGGGGCGTCCTTGATCTCGAAGGCGCCGCTCTCGTCGGTGACCGCGAAGTACGGGTGGTCGAACACGCGGACGTAGCCGGTCATCCACGGGTGGATCGTGCACTTGTACTGAATCGGGGCGGCTTCCTTGGCGAGCGCGTTGGGCATCTTCCACTGCCCGTTGACCGGCACGTTGACGTTGTGCGAGCCGCTGTTGCCGCTGTCCCAGAAGAAGTTGTGCGCGATCGCGGCCGGGTTCTTGACGACGACCGTGTCCCCGACGCGCGCGGCGGTGACGCGGGCCACGAACATGCAGCACGGCTGGTCGATGACCACGTCGGCCGGCTTACGTTTGGCGTCGGCGGGGTGAATCTCGTTCGCCGCGAACGCCGCGTTCGGCTGGTTGTTGTTCGGGCGGAGGTACACGACCACGTTCTTGACGCCGCGGGTCTTCGGATCGACGATCACTGTTTCGTCGAGGATCGGCCCGCCGGCAAGACACGCCTGCGCGTTGACGGCGAGCGGCTTGCGCTCGGGGATCGGCTTGTCGGCCGGGAACACCACCCGGCCCTTGATCGTCACCCACTTGGGTTCGTCGGCGCGGGCGGAGCCGAACAGCGCGCAGACGAGCGCGCACGACAGCACGTGTCGCATGGAAAAGACACCTCGTTACGGTGAAAGGGGTTACTTCGGCCAGGAATCGGCGGCGAGCGTGATCGGGGCGAGTTCGCGGTCGGCGGTCAGGGTGAACTTCGTCCCGAGTCGCCCGGTCGCGGCCCACCCGGCCACCTGGTGCCACACCACCAGTCGCCACGCGCCGGTCGGCACGTCGGGCAGTTCGAACCGGCCGGTCGCGTCGGTGACCGCGAAGTACGGGTGGTCGAACGCCCACACGAACCCGTCCATCCACGGGTGGATGTGGTTGGCGAACTGGTCGGGGTGCGTCGTCGCGGTCAGCGGGTCGGACGTGTACGTGTCGCCGCGGGCGAGCATCACGTTGAAGTTCACCTTCGGGTTCCCGCCGTCGGGCGAGGCGACGTGGGCGACGGTGACCGCGACCGGCAGTTGGTTCTGGAACACGAGGCGGTCGCCGGCGCGGGCGGCGAGCACCCGCGGCGCGAACCGCGGCCCGGCGAGCGCGACGGCGCAGTCCTGTGGCTTTGCGGCGGCGCGGTCGGGGTGGGCGCGGTCGAGCGGGAAGTCGGCCTTGCGGTCGTCCGAGTCCGGGCGGAGGAACACGATCACGTCCGCGACGCCGCGCGTGTTCGGGTCGATAGTCGTGGTAGCGTAGGTGAGCGGGCCGAACGGCTTCCACACGTCCGCGTCCTTGACGAGGTCCGCGGGCACCGGCCGCGCCTTCGGTAAGTCGCGGTCGCGCTCGAACACGACGCGACCGGACAGCGTCGCCCACTTCTTCGGCGGCACTGGGCGCGGGGGCGCGACCGCGACGGCCTTCGCCACCGCGCCCGCCACCTTCGGCTGAACCGGCGGCGCGTCGGGCACATCGACGGGCGCGGGCGTCAGCCCGAAGGCGGCCGCGCCGAACATCAGCGCGACGCCGGCGACCGCGGCGAGCGCTTTCGCCCCGACGCCGCGGCGCAGCACCTCGGCCGCGAGCGCCGCGGCGGCCGGCGACGGCGCGAGCGGCGGCACGGCGCGAGCGGACGGCGCGGCGAGGGCGGTCGTGAGCAACCCGACGGCCAGCGACACCCCGCGGCGGGCCAACCGGACACGAAGCAACTCCTTGCCGCGGTCGAGGCGGCGGCGGAGGGTGCTGACGCTCCACCCGAGTTCGCGCGCGGCTTCGTCGTGCGTCCGCTCTTCGAGGAAGCATGCGACCAGCGCCGCCCGCAAGTCGTCGGGCAGCGCCGCGAGTTCCTCGTCGAGCGCGGCCAGGAGGTCGTTGATCTCCGACGGCGGACGGGCATCGACATTCCGCGCCGGGGCGAGAGCTTCACGCCGCGCCCGGCGGAGTTCGTGCCGGCGGGCGGCCAGCCCGACGCGCCGGGCGACGCCGAACAGCCACCCGCCGACGCTGGCCGCGTCGGCGGCGCGTCGCGGGTCGCGGGCGAGCACCAGGAACACCGCCTGGAACGCGTCTTCGGCGCGGTGGGGGTCGCCGAGCAGCCGGCGGCACACGCCGAACACCAGCCGCCCGTGCCGCTTCACCAACTGCTCGAACGCCGGCCCGTCGCGGTGGTCCGCGAACCGCGCCAGCAGCGCGCGGTCGTCGAGGGCGGCGAGCGGGTTCGGCAAGCGCAGGCGCATGGCGGCCTCACACGAGAGGGACTACCTCATCATGTCTGCCGACCGTGGGAAGTGCTCAACTATTTCGGCGTCAGAACCCACCCCTGGCCCCTCCCTGCAGGGAGGGGAGGCAGGCAATCAGCACAATGCCGACGTTTGCGAAGTGTAAAGGGTTTGTCTCCCCTCCCTGCAGGGAGGGGCCGGGGGTGGGTGCTCACGCCTACTTCGACAGGTAGCCCGCGGCGAGCAGCGCGAAGATGGCCGCGCCGAGCATCAGCCGGTACGCCACGAACACGTTCGTGCTGTACCGCTTCAGGAAGCCGAGCAGGAACGCGATGGCCGCGTACCCGACGACCGCGGACACCAGCGTCCCGACCAGCAGCGCCGCGACCTCGTCGCCGGACGCGAACAGGCTCACCGGCTCGCCCTCGACCGGCGCCTTCAGCTTCTTGTACTCGTCGTACAGCTCCTTCAGCCCGGCGCCGAGGATGACCGGCAAGGAGAGCAGGAATGAGAACTTCGCCGAGGCCGCACGCGACAGCCCGGCGAACAGCCCGCCGGTGATCGTCGTGCCGCTGCGCGACCCGCCGGGCATCAGCGCACACGCCTGCCACGCCCCCACCCAGAGCGCGTCTCGCCAGGTGATCGTGTCGGTCTCGCGCGGCGGCGACTGTCGCGCCCGGCGCTTCGCGTACCACTCGGCCGCCAGCATGAGTAGCGCGAACACGATCGCCACGACCGCGATCGACGGGGCGTTGAAGAACAGCGCCTTCAGGTGCTTCTTGAACAGCACGCCGACCGCGACCGCCGGGATCGTGCCCAGGACGATCAGCCACCCGAGCCGCGAGTCCGGGGTGGAGCCGGGCCGGCGGTCGCGGAGGTCGGCCCACAGCCCGGCGAGCATGCCCGCGACGTCGGCCCGGAAGTACACGAACACCGCCGCCAGCGTGCCCAACTGGATGACCACCGTGAACGCGTCCTCCGGGTGCCGGTGGCCCATCAGTTCCCGCGCCACCAGGAGGTGGGCGGTGCTGCTGATCGGCAGGAATTCGGTGATCCCCTGGATGACGCCGAGTACGACCGCTTGCCAGATGGGCATGCCGCCTCCCGAATACAGTGAGGGGTGGGGGAGTGAGGAGTGAGGAGCAAGAAGGCAGAGAGGTTGTATCTTACTCCTCACTCCTCACTCTTCACTCCTCACTGCCATGCCGCACACGCTCCGCGTCCTCGTTCTAGCGACCTTGCCCGCGGCCGGCGTGCTGCTCGCCCCCGGGCGCGCGGCGGCCCACGCCATGCACGCCACCGTCACCGTCACCGCCGACGCGGTGAAACTGGAAGCGTTTTACGACGAAGAACTTCCGGCCGACGACGCCGACGTGACCGTCACCGACGCGGACGGGAACGTGGTGGCGAGCGGCAAGACCGACGAGCGCGGGCTGTGGACCGCGCCGCGGCCGGCCAAGCCCGGCACCTACAAGCTGACCGTCCGGCAGGCCGGGCACGTGTCACGGCGGACGTTCGAGATCAGCGCCGCGACCGACCCCGACGCGGCCGACGGCCCGGAGGTGTACGGGGGCCGGCGTTTGAACAAGTGGCTCGGTCTTTCTATCGGGGTTTTGATTCTGCTGGCGATTTCGGCGGCCAGTTGGTGGCGACATCGGCGCGCCCGGCGGTTAGAATGACGTCCGCCACCTCCCGGAGACGCTCGTGCCGATCGACGACCGCGACCTCGTGTCCGACCCCATGCCGACCGTCGTCCGCCCGAACGGCAGTTCGGTGTCGGACGACGTGCCGGAAACCTTCCCGTCCGGGGCCGCGTCGCTGCTCCGCAACCTGAAGATGGGGGCCGGGCCGGCGTCCGACGGGCCGACCGCGTCCGGCACGGCTGCGGTGCGGGCGCCCTCGGCGTTCCCGGTCATCCCCGGGTACGAGATCGAGGGCGAACTCGGCCGCGGCGGGATGGGCGTGGTGTACAAGGCCCGGCACGCGACGCTGCGGCACGCGGTCGCCATCAAGATGATCCTGGCGTCGGCGCACGCGGCCCCGGCTGAGGTGGCCCGGTTCGTCGCCGAGGCCGAGGCGGTCGCGACCATCAAGCACCCCAACGTGGTGCAGGTGTTCGACCTGGGCGTCACCCCCGGCCCCGGGCCGGACGCCGACCGCCCGTACTTCGTCATGGAGTGCGTCGAGGGCGGGAACCTGTCCGCGTATCTGAAAGACGTCGGCGGCAAGATGACCCCGGAGGCCGCGGCCGGGCTGATCGAGGCCGTCGCCCGCGGGGTCCACGCGGCCAACGACGCCGGCATCGTCCACCGCGACCTGAAGCCGGGAAACATTTTGATTGCGGATTGCGGATTGCGGATTGCGGATTCCAAGACGGCAGAGCGGTCCGCGGGGGGCTCTGTGCCTTCCAATCCGCAATCCGCAATCCGCAATCCGCAATCTCTCACACCGAAGGTGTCTGACTTCGGGCTGGCCAAGCGGCTGTCGTCGGACATGACGCGGACGCAGGCGGTGATGGGCACCCCGGCGTATATGGCCCCGGAGCAGGCCGGCGGGAAGGCCAAGTTCGTCGGCCCGCAGGCCGACGTGTACGCGCTGGGCGTCATCCTGTACCAGTGCCTGACCGGCGGGGTGCCGTTCGAAGACGCCGACCCGTGGCGGCTCATCAGCCGCGTGGTGGACGAGACCCCCGAGCCGCCGCGCGCCCGCGCCCCGCACGTCCCCTACGACCTCGAACTCATCTGCCTCAAGTGCCTGGAGAAGGAGCCGCACCACCGCTACCCGACGGCGGCCGCGCTGGCCGACGACCTGCGGTGCTTCCTGAACCACGAGGCGGTCAGCGTGCGGCCGATCGGCGCGCCGGCGAAGCTCATGCGGTGGGCGCGGAAGCGGCCGGCGACCGCCGGGCTGGCCGCCATCGGCGTCCTGCTCGCCGTCTCGATCCCGGCGACAGTGGTCGGGGTGAAGGCGGAGTTCGACCACCAGGACGAGGTGAACGCCGAGATGCAGAAGACGGCCGACGCGCTGCGGGTCGCGGCGGCCGAGGCGAAGCGGGCCGAAGGAGAGGCGAAGCGGGCTGAGGGTGAAGCCAAGCGGGCCGAGGGCGAGGCGCAGCAGGCGAAGGTCGCGGCCGAGCGGCTGGCCGAAACCCAGGAGCTGTACAACCTGCGCGACACGCTCCGCACCCGGGCCGCGGGCCGCCCGCGCGGGTGGACGGCCGAGACGCTGGCCGAGCTGCCGAAGGCCGTCGCGCTGGCCCGCGACAACGCCCTCGTCCGCGGCGACCTGCGGTCGGTGGCGGCGGCCGCGCTGCTGAGCGACGACCTGCTCCCGGTCGAGCCGGTGCTGCCGGGCATGAACGGGTCGGCGATCGCCACCGACCCGAAGACCGGCCGCGTCGCCGTCGGCGAGTTCAAGGACTGGTTCGACGTCAAGGTGGTGATCCTCGACCCGCGGACCGGCAACAGGTGGCGAGTCCTCACCTACCCGGCGGTGAGCGTCGCGGGCACGGGGCTGCTCGACCCCCCGGTGCAGGACGTGACGTGCGAGCTGGCGTTCAGCCCGGACGGGGCGGCGCTGTACGCCGGCACCCGCAGCGGCCGGGTGGTGCGGTTCGACCTGACCGGCGAGGCCGTCATCCCGGCGGCGGTGTGGCAGGCGACCCCGCCGCGGGCGTTCAGCGGGCTGGCGGTGAGCGCCGACGGCAAAACGGTGTACACCATCGCCCGGCCGGCCGACCCGGTGACCGCGTGGACGGCGACGAGCGGGAAGAAGGCGTACGAGCTGAAGCCGGGCGATCCGGTCCACGGAATCGCCGCCCTGCCCGGCGGCGGGGTGGTGGCGGCGTGCGGGGCCAGGATGCACTTCTGGGACGCGGCCGGGGCGCCGCGGGCGCAGACCCCGGTCATGGCGGCCGAGTCCGCCAACCGCGTCGTGCCCGGCCCCGGCTCGATGCTGCTGATCGGCGCGCACAACCGGCTGGAGGTGGGCGAAACCCTCTCGCCGGGGGTGTTCGCCCAGTTCCTCGACCCGGCCCTGCGGCGGGCGTCGCACCCGGACGGCATTCGGGTGATCGCGGTCCACCCGAGCGGGGCGTTCGCCGCCACCGCCGCGGCCGACAGCGACCGGCTGGTGAAGGTGTGGGAGCTGGCGTCCGGGCGTCTGGTCGGGGCGGTGACGGTGCCCGGCACCGGGCCGGTGCGGCCGGCGTGGTCCGGCGACGGCGAGTTCCTGCTGGCGACCGCCGCTAACCAGGTCATGCGGTGGCGGCTGGCCCCGGCCGCGGCGATGCGGTTCGCGGGCGGCACCGGGCTGCGGTCGGATGCGGCCACCTTCCTGCCGGACGGCCGCGTCGCCGTGCTCACCGAGGCCAACGGCCCCCGCCGCGAACTGCTGATCGGGCGACCGGGCGGCGCGGCCCGTCCGTTCCCGATCATCGACACCGACGGCAACGGGCGGGGCGGGGTGTCGGCCGACCCCGGCGGCCGGCTGGCCCTCACGTTCGGGCAGCCGGGGCTGAGCCTGTGGACCCCGGAGGGGCCGTTCGGGGCGTCCCACTTCACCAAGCACGCGCTCCGCTCCCCGCGGTTCGCCGCCGACGGTCGCACCCTGTGGGCCACCGTCTCGACGGACGTGCGGGCCATCGACCCGAACGGCCCGAGCGGTCCGACCGTGCGCGGGGTGTGGGACAACTCCGTCTCCAACCGGCTGACCGGGCTGGGGACGATCGAGGTGCTGGCGGCCGGGCGGGCGCGGGCCGCGGCCGCGACCCGCGACGGCTCGGTGACGGTACTCGACAACGCGGCCAAGCCGGTCCACACGTTCCGCAAGGCCGGCGACCCGGTGCTGGCGGTGGCGGTGGCGGCCGACGACTCGCTGGTGGCCGCCGGCACGCAGGCGGGCGACGTGCGGCTGATGCGCCTGTCCGACGAGACCGAACTGCCGCCGCTGGCCGCCGCGCACGCCGACGGGGTGTCGGCGGTGGCGTTCGGCGACGGGCTGCTCGCCACCGGCGGCCGCGATCGCACCGTGCGGCTGTGGAAGCGGGCCGGCGACCGGTTCGAGCCGCTGCTGGCGGTGGCCGGGCTGCCGGACGCGGTCCGCGACCTCCAGTTCCACCCGACCGACGGCCGCCTGCTCGTGCTTCTGGACCGTCAGCACGCGGTCCGCGTGTGGGACGTGCCCGAACTGCGGAAACGGTTGGGCGAGTTCGGGCTGGGCTGGTGACGGCAGTGAGGAGTGGGGAGTGAGGAGTGAATGACAACCTCGTCTTGACTCCCCACTCCCCACTCCCCACTGCCCCCCGAACTCGCGGCCGTCGGCGCGTGTCCCTTCTCTCGCCACGGCCTTCGGGCTATGATGGCAGTTCGGGTCTGTCGGTCGGCCGGACGGTCGCCGCCGCGCGAGCGGGGGAGGAAAGTCCGGGCTTCACAGGGCGCGGTGGTGGATAACGTCCACCCTCGGTAACGGGCGCGGGCTCCCGGCCCGCTCCGCCAACGGGCGGGACAGTGCAACAGAAAGTGTACCGCCCCTTCTTAAGTGCTGAGTGCTAAGTGCTGGGTGCTGAGTAAAGACAGTCGTTTTTGACTCAGCACCCAGCACTTAGCACTCAGCACTTAAGAAGGGGTAAGGGTGAAAAGGTGCGGGGCTTCGGCCCTTAATGTAAGAGCGCACCAGCGGCGGGGTGACCCGCCGGCTCGGCAAACCCCACCGGAAGCAAGGTCAAGCAGAGGTCAGGGCCGGCCCGGCCCGCTACGAGCCTCGGGTAGACCGCTCGACCCCCGCGGCGACGCGGGGGCTAGATAAATGACCGTCGTTCGCCCGAAAGGGCGGAGACAAAACCCGGCTTACAGGCCGGCCGACAGCCCCGTCCGGGAACGTTCGAACGTGGGGCGCGGGATTCGGAATCGCGGGCAGATTCCGAATCCGCGTTCCGCACCCCGCATTCCGCATTTCCGTTGCGCCCGGGCGCCCATTTCGTCGTCCCTTCACATCGGGACACTTCCCGGTTTGACCCCGCGCCGCCCGACGCGGTAAGGTGGAAGCAGTTCGGGGATCCCGGCAGCCTGGGAGTGCCCTCTTCCCCCAGGCCGCGTCGCCCGGTCGCTGCGGCGAGCCGGTGCAACACGAGGCCGCCATGTCCATCCGCCCCCCGTCTCGGCGGAACGACCGCGCCAGCCTGCTGGCCCGGTTCGCCACACCCGTTCGCCGGGTCAAAGTGGTGCTGCACAAAGCCGCCGACAAGGAACTGATGTTCGTCGCGCGGGCGGTCATGGACGTGACGCGGTTCGGGTCGGCGGAGGCCGAGTACCGGATGTGGGAGGCGCACCACCGCGGCCGCTCGCTGGTGCTGGTGACGCACCTGGAGCGGGCCGAACTGCTGGTCGAGCAGTTCGCCGCCCACGGACTGCCGACGAGCATCGAACCGGCGTGAGCAGGGTCGGGGGTCAGGATTCAGGATTCAAGGCAGAAGGAACACAAGCAGATTGCCGCTGCCTTCGTCTCTTTTTCTTCCCCGAATCCTGAATCCTGACCCCCCGACCCCTGCTCACCGACCCCCCGACCCCTCTCTCTGCGGTTGACCAGCCCGCGAACTCTGCGTATTGTCCCGCCGCTTGGCGCCACATGGTCGCGGGATCGGGACGGGCACGGATGCGCGTTCGCAGTTGGCTGATTCGCGGGCTGATCCTCGCCGGGGTTGCGGCTCTCGCCGCCCTCGCGTGGCTCGCCAATTCGTGGATCAGCCCGGACCGCGTCCGCGAGAAGGTCGTTCTCACCCTGTCCGACCAGTTCGAGGGCGTGGACGTCCACGTCGGCTCGGCGCGGATGCGCATTTTGGGCGGGATCGCCGTCTCCGACCTGCGGCTGACCCGCCGCGGCGACCCGCCGGACCGCCCGTTCCTCAGCGTCCCCAACGCCGTCCTGTACCACGACAAGGAACAACTGAATCACGGCAAGCTCGTGATCCGGAAGGTCGAGATGGACGGGCCGGCGTTCCGCGTCGAGCGCAGCGCGGCCGGCGAGTGGAACGTGCTCGGCGTCATCAAGCCCAGCCCGGCCGACAAGCCGGTGCCGACGTTCGTGGTCAAGAACGGCACGGCGGAGGTGATCGACCGCACGCCCGGGGCGCTGCCCCCGCTCACCCTCACCGACGTGCAACTGACGCTGCTCAACGACCCGCTGCCCACGCTCACCGTTCAGGCGAGCGGGGTGGCGAAGGGGTTCGGCCCGCTCAGCGTCCGCGGCCGACTGAACCGCGTCAACAACCACCTGGGGCTGTCCGCGGAACTGTCCGAGGTGGCGATCGGCCCGGCGGTCATGCCGGCGGCGCAGCGGTTCGCACCGGAATTGGCCAAACACCTCGGCAAGCTGACCGCGACGGCGAGCGTGAAGGCCGACGTCGTGTATACGCCGGACGTGGCCCCGAACTGGCGGCACGATGTGCGGATGGAGGTCAAGGACGCCAAGTTCGAGCACCCGGAGCTGCCGTGGCCGGTCGAGAAGATCGCCGGGACCGTGCGCAGCGTGGACGGCCGCGTGAAGGTCGAGGACGCGACCGCCCAGATCGGGCAGGCGAAGGTGAAGCTGTCGGTGGAGACGCGGGCCGACGCGCCCGCGGCCGCGAAAGAGGCCTCCGCGGACCCGTTCGCCCGGGTCGAGGACGCGGTGCAGCGGATCGACCTGACCGCGTCCGGGGTCGCGCTGGACGACGGCTTGTTCGACCGGCTGCCGGACAAGCTGCGGCGCGGCCGCACGATGTTCAGCCCGACCGGCGTGGTCGATCTCGGGTACAAGTTCACCCGCGAGGGCGCCGGGTGGCGGCGGGAGCTGGAGGTGCGGCCCCGGCAGGTGACGATGGCCTACGAGAAGTTCCGCTACCCGGTCACCGACGTCCGCGGCAAGGTGAAGCGGACGGTCACCCACGCCGGCGACACGGTCACCACGGTCGAGCTGGACGGGACCGCGTCCGGGCAGCCGGTGTCGGTCCGCGGGCGGATCGACGGCGACGGCCCCGACCCGGGCATCTCGCTCCGCGTCCGCGGGCAGAACCTACCGCTCAACGACCAACTGTACGCCGCCCTGCCGCCGAAGTACGCGGAGCTGGTGCGGCGGTTCCGTGCGTCCGGCCGCGGCGACGTCACGGCCGAGATCACCCAGCAGGCGGGCGCGAACCTGAGCGAGAACGAGTTCCGCATCGACGTGACCGACGGGCGGATGAACTACACCGAGTTCCCGTACCTGCTGGAACAGGTGAAGGGCCGGCTGGTGATCCGCACCACCTCGACCGACGCGACGCGCCCACCGAAGCCGGGCACTCCGGAGTCGGCGGAGCGGGACGAGATCGTGTTCGACGGGTTCACCGCGACCCACGCCGGGGCGCCGCTGTCGCTGCACGGGGCGAAGCGGCCGCTGCCCGACGGCCGCGACCGCAAGCTGGTGCTGCACGTCACCGGCACCAACGTCCCGCTCGACGACGAGCTGCGGGCGGCGCTGGCGACGGCGCGGATGGACACCCTGTGGGGCACGCTCGCGCCCAAAGGGAAGATCACGTTCACCGCCGACGTGGACGTGCTCGACCGCGCCGGCACGGCCGACCGACCGGACCCGCCGATGGACCCGGCGCGGGACGTGCGGCTGGTCGGCCGGTTCTCCGGGCCGACGGTGACGCCGAAGTTCTTCCCCTACGAGATGGCCGAGTTCGCCGGGCGGCTGGAGTACAAGGACAGCAAGCTGCTGGTGGCCGAGATCGAGGCGAAGCACGGCAAGTCGAAGGTCAAGCTGGGCGCCGGCGAGGTACGGTTCTACCCGGACGGGGCGGTGTGGGCCAACCTCGGCGGGCTGGAGATGAAGCCGCTGATCCCGGACGCGGCGCTAAAGAAGGCGCTGCCCGGCAAGCTCGGCACGGCGCTGGACGACCTGCAACTCAAGGGCGGGGCGGAACTGCTGGTGAAGCACCTGGTGGTCAGCGCGCCGGGCCGACCTACCCCCCCCGGCCCCCCCTCCCTGAAGGGAAGGGGGGAGATTGCGCAAGCGCGTGCGGACTCCGCAAACGGCGCGCAAGTGCCGGACTCTCCCCCCCCCTTCACCCCACGTGCAGCCGAGACTGCGCCCGCAGGTGAGGCGCGGAACGCGGGACCAACCGCGGGGGGGGTAGGTCTGCCCGTGCCCGACCCGATCGTGTACTGGGACATGGAACTGAAGCTGTTCGGCGCGTCGCTGGACACCGGGGTGGTGTGGGAAGACGCGTACGGCGCGCTGGCGTGCCGCGGGCGGTACGAGGGCACGCACGTCGGCGCGGTGCGCGGCAGCGCGTGGCTGGACAAGGCGACTGTGTCGCGCATGCCCGTGACGGCCGCGCGGTGCCAGATCACCGCCGAGCCGCAGCAGCCCGACCCGGCCCGCCCCGGCCAGTACCTGCCGACCACACTGCAGTTCCTCCAGGTGAGCGGCGACCTGTTCCGCGGCACGCTCGGCGGGCAGGCGCACGTCGTCCTCGCCGACGCCACCCGGTACGAGGTGTGGCTCACCGTCATCGACGCCAACCTCGAAGAGGTCGCCCGGCACTACAAGCTCGGGTCCGACGCCGACCTGAAGGGCGTCGCGCAGGCGCAACTGCTGGTGTACAACCGCCCCGACGCCAAGACCGGGCAGTTGGCCGTCGAGGGGACCGGCAAGATCGACGTCCCGACCGGCCGCATGTACAACCTGCCGATCATGCTGGAGCTGGTGAAGGTGCTCAAACTGCAAGCGCCGGACAAGACGGCGTTCGAGGAGGCGCACGCGGTGTTCCGCATCCAGGGTGACCGGCTCAAGATCGACCAGCTCGACCTGATCGGCAAGGCGATCTGCGTCGGCGGGTCGGGCGAGCTGGACCTGACCGGCGACTTCGTCAAGTTCGAGTTCCACGCGGTGCTGTCGCAGGTGCTGAAGCAGTTGCGGGACACCCCGGTGGGGGCGGTGAGCGAGTTCGTGAGCAAAAACCTGTTCACGATCAAGCTGACCCGCGAGGGCGGCGAGTTGAAGTACAAGCCGGAGCCGGTGCCGCTGGTGACCGAGCCGGCGAAGGCCGCGCTGGACCGCCTGCGGAGGCTGGGCGGCCGCGTGGTGGGCTACGCGAAGCCGTGAGGCGCAGAGCGGGTGCGGGAACCGAGTTTGTGGCTGCCCCTCACCCGCCGTGCTCACATGAGATTTGCCTGCGTGGTGCCCCTCACCCGGCGGCGAAGCGCCGCCGACCTCTCCCCAGCGGGGAGAGGTGCATCCGCCGCAGCGCCAAGCTCAGCGGCGCGCCTACCGAATGCGGCTCTCCGGATGGACCTCTCCCCGCTGGGGAGAGGTCGGCGGCGCTTCGCCGCCGGGTGAGGGGCACCACCAACACCGTTCGCGGGTAGCGTTGCCGGTTAAGGCAGCACGCTTCAGACGACAAGGGAGGATCGCGGTGATCGGAAGCACCCTGAACCGCATGATCTTCTGGGAGCTAGTGCGGGTGTTCCTGCTGTCGCTGGGGGCGCTCACCGGGCTGTTCCTGATCGTCGGCCTTGTCCAGCAGGCGTCGCAGTTGGGATTGTCCCTGTCGCAGGTCCTCGGCGCGGTGCCGCTGTTCGTCCCCAGCACCCTGCCGCTCACCATCCCGGCCACCACCCTGTTCGCGTCGTGCGTCGTGTACGGCCGGCTCGCGCACGACAACGAGGTGGTCGCGCTCAAGGCCGCCGGGGTCCACCTGTTCGGGGTGGTCAAGCCGGCGCTGCTGCTCGGGGCGCTGGCCACGGCCACCACCGCGTCGCTGTACCACACCGTCATCCCGGCGTCGCAGCAGCAGTTGTACGCGGAGATCCTGTCCGACCCGGAAGAGGTGCTGTACAACCAGCTCCGCCGCGACCGGTGCCTCCGCGGCCCCGGGCTGCCGTATGTCGTGTACGTTCGCGACGTGCAGGGCAAGCGGCTCATCGACGTGGTCATCAAGCGCCGTGCGAAGTCGAAGACGGGCACCGAGGTGACGACCGGCTATGACCTGGTGGCCCGGATGCACGAGGCGCGGCTGCGGGTCGATCTGGCCAGCGCCAAGGTGATCATCGACCCGGACCGGTTCGTGGTGTACGAGAAGAACGCCACCGGCAGCACCGCCAGCGCCGGCTCGTTCACCATGGACCTGCCGGACTCGGTCAGCGGCAAGGACGCGCGGGTGCGGATCAGCGCGCTGACCTGGGACGACCTGCCGGGCCGCATCGCGGTCGTGGCCGGCGAGCGGGACGACATCCTCCGCCAGCGGGCCAAGCTCCAGGCCGAGATCGAGTCCATCCCCGACGAGACGCTGCGCGGGCTGGCCCGCAACGAGCTGAAGAACTTCCAGTTCCTGATCGACACGAAGACGCGGCAGGTGCGGAACCTGCAGGCCGAGGTGTTCGCCCGGCCGGCTTTGGCGGCCAGTTGCCTGGTGTTCGCGCTGATCGGCTGCCCGGTCGGCATCTGGGCCAACCGGGCCGACTACCTGAGCACGTTCGTCATCTGCTTCCTGCCCACGCTGGTGGTGTACTACCCGCTGCTGCTGGCCGGGTCGGACATGGGCAAGACCGGCCGCGTCCCGCTGTGGCTCGGCTGCTGGATGGCCGACATCGTGCTGGGCACGGTCGGCGTGCTGCTGACGTGGCGGCTGCTACGCAGATAGTCATTGGTCCTTCGTCCCTCGTCATTCGTGAGCGGGACGAATGGAATCGCTCCCTGCCGACGTCGAACGTAACAGAGGGGGCGAAGTCACCCGTACCGCTCACGAATGACGAGGGACGAAGGACCAATGACTACTTGGCAGAAATGAGCTGCACCTCGAAGATGAGCGTGGCGTTGGGCGGGATGTCCCGTCCGGCGCCGCGGGCGCCGTAGCCGAGGTCGGCGGGGATCTTCAGCCGCCGGACGCCGCCCGGCTTCATCCCGGGAATGCCGTCCTGCCAGCCCTTGATCACGCCGCTGAGCGGGAACGAGATCGGCGTCCCGCGATCGACGCTGCTGTCGAACTTTTTGCCGCTGGTCAGCCACCCGGTGTAATGCACGGTGACCGTGCCGCCCGGCTTGACCGCGTCCCCGCTGCCCTCGGTCGCGTCCCAGATCTCCAGCCCCGACGGCAGCTTCTGCCACTCCGCCGCGTTCACGTCCGGCATTGTCATAGCGGACCTCGTGTTTGGTTTTTGGTGTTTGGTTTTCGGTGTCCCGGCCGCGCCTTGGGAGTTCGCACGACAATGGCGTGGGAGCAAACACAAAAAACCAAACACGAAAAACTATTTCGCCTCGAACAACTCGATCTCGAAGATGAGCGTGGCCTTCGCCGGGATGACCGGGGGGCGGCCGTCTTCGCCGTACGCGAGTTCGTAGGGAATCTTGAGCCGGCGGACGCCGCCCGGCTTCATGCCCGGGATGCCCTCCTGCCAGCCCTTGATGAGTTTGCCCAGCGGGAACGTCGCCTGCTCGCCGCGATCGACGCTGCTGTCGAACTTCGTCGCCTTGTCGTCGGTCAGCCACCCGGTGTAGTGGATGGTGACCGTCGTCCCGGGCTTGACCTCCTCGCCCTTCCCCTCCTTCACGTCCCAGATCTCGAGGCCGGACTTCTGCTTCTTCCACTCCTTCGCCTCGACCGGCGGCCGCTTCAGTTCCTTCTTGTCCTCGGCGGCCGCGAACGGCATCGCCGCGAACGCGGTCGCCAGCGCGAAAGCAAACAACAGACGCATACGAGCTTCCTCCTGAAAGGGCGTGGTGCTACCAGCCTATGCGAACTCGCCGGCTTCGCCACCCATCTGAAATTTTGACCACTCCGCTTGACTTCTGCCGGCTGTAGTGGATAATTGTCCATAATGTGGCACGGGGCCGATGTGCGACAGTAGGACGACGGGCGGCCGGCTCTCATCGCTTTCTCCTTGCATCCGGCGCGCCGCGCCCGAAGATGCACCCTGCCGGGCCCACTCTCGCACCCGGTTCGCCTCCCACCGCGCTTGAGGGACTTGAGATGCGTATGAAACTGTTGGTCGCGGCGCTGCTGCTGGCGTCGGCGGCCGCGGGCCGGGCCGACGACCTGAAGGCCGGCACCCCGGACCTGAAGTCGGCCACCGCCCTGGCGTTCGGCCCGAACGGGCTGCTGTTCGTCGGCGACTCGGCCGGGGCGGCGGTGTTCGCCATCGACACCGGCGACACCAAGGCCGCCGGGAAGGACGCGCTGAACGTCGAGAAGCTGAACTCCAAAATCGCCGCGGCGCTCGGCTCGACCGACGCCGACGTGAAGATCAACGACGTGCGGGTGAACCCGGCGTCGGGCAACGTGTTCGTCGGCGTGTCCCGCGGCACCGGGGCCGGCGCCCCGGCGATCGTGAAGGTCGGCCGCGACGGCAGCGTCAGCCCGCTGGCGCTGAAGGACGTGAAGTTCGCGAAGGTGGCGATCCCGAACCCGGCGACCAAGGGCGGCAAGGGGCCGCCGGAGGTCATCACCCAGATCGCCTACGCGGACGGCAAGGTGTTCGTGGCCGGGCTGTCGAGCGAGCAGTTCGCCAGCACCCTGCGGGCCATCCCGTACCCGTTCAAGGACGCGGACAAGGGCACCTCGATCGAGATCATCCACACCGCCCACGGGGCGGCGCTGGAGACGCGGTCGCCGATCCGCACGTTCGTGCCGTACAAGGTGGCCGGCGAGGACACCATCATGGCCGCGTACACCTGCACCCCGCTGGTGAAGATCCCGGTCGCGGACCTGAAGCCGGGCGAGAAGGTGAAGGGCAAGACGATCGCGGAACTGGGCAACCGCAACCAGCCGCTGGACATGATCGTGTACAAGAAGGACGGCAAGGACTACGTGCTGATGGCCAACAGCGCCCGCGGGGTGATGAAGATCGCCGCGGCCGACTTCGCCGGGGCGACGGAACTGACGACCGCGGTCAACGGCGGCGGCACCGCCGGGGTGAAGGCCGAGACGATCAAGGAACTGACCGACGTGGTCCAGCTCGACAAGCTCGACGACGGCCACGCCATCCTGCTGCTCAAGAGCGGCGACCTGAAGACCGTCCCGCTGCCGTAATCGAAACAGGCGGAACAGTGAGCCACGGATGGACACAGATGAAACACAGATAAGATCGGAAGACTAAGTGTGATTTTCTTCTGATCTTATCTGTGTTTCATCTGTGTCTATCCGTGGCTCACTCTTCTGGCCTCAGTCCCTCTTCCCCACGCGGGGCGGGGAGCGGAGGGCCTCCAGCGGGCCGTCGAGCCGCGGCTTGCCCAGGTTGGCCGCGTTGCGGTTCAGCGCGTCGGACACCGCGGCGCTCAACTCGGGGAACCGCAGCAGCGTCCAACTGACGGTCACGCCGAACCGATCGGCCTTCGGGCCGATCGGCTTCGGGGGCGGTTCGTTGACCACCTCCAGAAACAGCTTGTTCGACGCCTCGGCCTCGTTCTTGTGGGCCAAAACCACCGCCGAGCCGAGCCGGCCGGTGATGTACGCGGTCCGCTTGTGCGGCTCCGGCAGCGGCTTGTTCTTCAGCACCTCGAACCGCTTCTCCGCGTCGGCGAAGTGGTGCTCCTTGAGGTACAGCAGCCCCAACTCGATCGACGCCTTGACCGCCGTCTCGGGGTTGGTCGCCTCGCTGTTGAGGATCGCGATCAGCTCGCGCTCGCGGGTCGTGGTCGGGCGGTCCTTGTCCTTGTCCGCCGACGGGAAGCGGACGTCCGGCAGCCCCGGGCCGGCCGGAGGCGGGTTCGGGCTTGGCGTCGTCGCGGGGTGCGGCGGCTCGGGCGGGTGGAACGCGAGGGAGGCGAACACGCCGGCGGTCGCGGCCAGCACGCACACGAATCCGGCGACGACCAGCCGCCCCCACCGCACGCCCGGCGCGGCCGGCAGCGGTCCGGACGCGGTCGGCGGTGGGCCGAACTGGGTCAGCACCAGCGCCGACCCGGACGGCGTCGGACCGGCCGCCGGCGAGGCCGGGAGGGCCAGCCCGTCGCGCACCTTGATCAGGTCGCGGACGATGTCGCGCGCCGACTGGTAGCGGTCGGCCGGGTGCTTGGCCATCATCTTGTGGATCATGCCGCACAGGTCGGGCGGCAGGTCCGGGCGGAGGTCCGACAGCAGCCGCGGCTGCTCCTGCACGTGCTTCAGCGCCACCTCGAACGCGCTGGCGCCGCGGAACGGCGGCTCGCCGGCCAGCAGGTGGTAGCAGGTGACGCCGAACGAGTAGATGTCGCTGCGGTTGTCAACCGCCTGCCCCTGCACCTGCTCGGGCGACATGTACAGCGGGGTGCCGAGGGTGACGCCGCTCTGCGTCAGGTTGGTGGCCGGCTGATCGCCGGCGAAGAACCGGCTCAGCCCGAAGTCGGTCACCTTGACCTCGACCTTGCGCGTCACCAAGATGTTTTCCGGCTTGATGTCGCGGTGAACGATCCCTTGCTCGTGCGCCTTCTGGAGCGCCAGCGCCACCTGCCGCATGACGCTGAGCGTGACCGGGAGGTCGGGCGGGCCTTTGCGGGCGAGGTAGTCGCGCAGGTTGCGGCCGTCCACGAACTCCAGCACCATGTACTGGAGGCCGTCGGCCTCGCCGATCTGGTGGATGTGGACGATGTTGGGGTGGTTGAGCTTGGCGACCGCTTGCGCCTCGGCCTGGAACCGCTTGAGGGCGGTGAGGTTGGTGTTGAGTTCGCCGCGGAGCAGTTTGAGGGCGACGTCGCGCTTGAGCGACGTCTGCCGGGCGAGGTACACCTGCCCCATGCCGCCGGTGCCGATGCGCCGCAGGATGTGGAAGTCGCCGAGGGTGCGGCCGGTGAGGTCCGGTTGCGGGTTCGGCGGTGCGGTGCTCGGCTGGGTGGTGTCCGGCATCGTCCGGCTCCGACGGGCGGGGGCAAGCGGCTACGGACCGAAACGGGGGGCGCGAAGGTAGGAATTCCGCACGTCGCGCCGGTATCTTACCCCAACCGCCGCGAAATGAAAATGAGAACCCGCGACGCCGCAAGCGGCCTACCCCCCAAGGGGTCGGGGTGGGTTCGGCGGCCGATGGAACTTTCGGGCCGCGTCCGGGGTCTATACCTGCGAACCCGTCGCCCGATGGAGAACGTCGTGCGCTCAGCAATCGCAATAACATTCGTGCTTGGCCTGACGGCCGCGGCCCTCGCCCAACCGGCCGACAAGACGCCGACCGCCGACGAGAAGAAGGCCATCGACCTCGTGGCGAAGGCCGGCGGGAAGGCGGAGATCGACCCGCGACTGCCGGCCGCGGCGCGGGTGTCGGCGAAGTTCGACGCCGTCACCGACGCGACGCTGGCGAACCTCAAGAAGGCCCCGCAGATCGGCGTGCTGGACGCGTTCGACGCGACCAAGTGCTCGGACGTCGGGTTCGCGGCGCTGAAGTCGCTGCCGAACCTGCGCAAGCTGTCGCTGGGCAAGTCGGTGATGGGGGCGGCGAGCGTGGCCGCGATCGGGCAGTGCAAGGAGTTGCGGTCGCTGTACCTGGCCGGGTGCGGGCTGAGCGACTCCGAACTGGCCGGCCTGAAGGGGCTGACGCTGCTGGAGTCGCTGGACATCTCGGACAACCCGCAAGTGACTGACGCCGGCATGGCGACGGTGAGGGGGCTGGAGCGGCTGCAGGGGCTGTACCTGGCCAAGACCGGCATCACGGACAAGGGCTTGGCGTCGCTGAAGCCGCTCGACGGCCTGCGGGCGCTGAACGTGGTGGGCACAAAGGTAACGGCCGACGCGGCGGAGAAGTTCACCGACGAGATGCCCAACCTGCGGGCCGTGCGGCGGTAAGCAGAGAAGAGTATTCACCACAGAGGGCACAGGAGGGCACGAGAGAAGACAGGAGGCAGGTTTGGAACTCAATCTTTTCTCCTGCCTTCCTCTCGTGCCCTCACGCGCCCTCTGCGGTGAATACTCTTCTGCTCGTGACCTACTCTGGGGCCATCTCGTCGGTAATCACGGCGTCGGTGTAGACGTTCTGCACGTCGTCGTGGTCGTCCAGCGCGTCCATGAACCGCACCACCCGCTTGCCGGTATCGACGTCGATCTCCTTCGGCGCCTTGGGCAAGAACTTGACCTCCGCTTCCATCGTCTCGATGGACGCCTTCGCGAGCGCCTCCTGCACCGCCGAGAAGCTCGCCGGGGCGCAGGTGATCTCGAACGCGTCGCCCTCCCGCTTCATGTCGTCGGCCCCGGCGTCGAGGGCGACGCCCATAAGCTTGTCCTCGTCCGGGTACTTGGTCGCGTCGATGACGAACAGCCCCTTGCGGTCGAACAGGTACATCGCGCTGCCCGGCTTGCCCGGCTCGATCCCGCCCCGCTTCTCGAAGATCTGCCGGATCTCCCCGTTGGTCCGGTTGCGGTTGTCCGTCATCACCTCGACCAGGATGGCCACCCCGGCCAGCATGCCCTCGTAGGTGACCTCGTCGAACGTGACCCCTTCCAGCTCGCCGGTGCCGCGCTTGATGGCCCGCTCGATGTTGTCCTTGGGCATCGACACCGCCCGGGCCTTGTCGATGGCGTAGCGGAGCGGCAGGTTCATGGTCGGGTCGCCGCCGCCGTTCTTGGCCGCGATGATGATGTACCGGCTCAGCTTGCTGAACAGCTTCCCCCGCTTGGCGTCCACCACCGCCTTGTGGCGCATGATGTTCTTCGCGTGACTGTGACCCGCCATGCCTTGCCCTCTCGCTCGATAGGTCGATGGGAGAAGTATAGCAGTGGGGGGCGGGGGGTGAGGAGTGAGGAGTGGGGAGTGAGGAGAAAAGGCCCGAGCGACAGTCTTGCCTCCTCACTCCTCACCCCTCACTTCCGATTCCCGTTGCCCGCCGGGCGGCGGATTCGGTTCATCAGACGGGAGGGTGAGCGTGCGGCGGGCCTCGTCGGCCAGCGCGAACAGCAGGTGCGGGTTGGGCACGTCGCCCACGTCGATCAGCGCCCACGGCAGCCACTTGCCGACCTGCTTGACGCTCAGCTTGCCCTGCGCGACCGCGAGTTCCTTCAGCTCGCGCCAGCGGAGCCGCTTGCCGGCGTGCATCAGCCCGACGGCGCCGACCTCGAGTTCGCCGAACGCGAGCGTGTCGCCGGCGCGGAACCGGGCGCGGACCGCCGGCCACAGCGCCGCGAACGTCCGCCGCTGCACCTCGACGGCCAGCCGGTCGTAGTCCGAGAGCGCCGGCCCGAACTCGACCGCGACGCCGTCGCCGCGGGTGACCGTCAGCCCGGCGCTCCACAGCTTGAAGGTGGGCACGTCCGGCGGCAGCCAGCAGGCGACCAGGTGGCCGTCGGGGTCGTGGGCGAACTCCGCGTCCTCGGCCCGCTGCACGCGGAGCTTGACGCTCTCGACCTCGTCCCACGGGAGCGAATCGACCTCGCCGCTCCGCAGCCGCAGGAGGCCGGCCGGGTAGACGAGGACGAACAGCCCGCGGTTGCGGTACATGTGGGCGAGCAGCGACACGCCCGACAGCGGCGGGACGACGAGCAGGAGGAAGGTGAGGTGGTCGAACCGCGCCGGGCCGCCGACCCACCAGAAGTAGTTGGCGACGGCGCCGTAAGCGACGAGCAGCACGCCGAGCGCGAGCTTGGCCAGGAACCGCCCGCCGCCGACGCGGAACAGCGCCTCCGGCTCGCCGAGTTCGGTCACGGCCCGTTCGAGGTGCTCGGTCCCGGTCAGCTCCATGCGGCCCCCGCGGCGGAGTGTGGTCCGCTTCTATAATACCACACCGCGCCGTGTCGCGTTCGCCAGAGGTTCTCTCCAATGCTCGTCGTCATGAAAGCCCACGCCTCGCCCGCCCAAATCGAGAGGGTGGTTGCCGTGATCCAGACGCAAGGACTCACCCCGCACGTGCTCCCGGGCGCGACGCGGACCGCCATCGGCATGACCGGGAACACCGGGGCCGTCGATAAGGGGCTGTTCGAGGTGCTCGACGGCGTCGAGGAGGCCATCCGCGTCACCAAGCCGTACAAGCTGGCCAGCCGCGAGATGAAGCCGGACGACACCATCATCACGTTCCCGCAGGGCACCGTCGGCCCGAAGACGTTCACCCTGATCGCCGGTCCGTGCTCGGTCGAGAACGAGCCGATGATGCTCAAGACCGCCGAGCACTTGGTGAGTCGCGGGGTGAAGTTCCTGCGGGCCGGGGCGTTCAAGCCGCGGAGCAGCCCGTACAGCTTCCAGGGGCTAGGCCTCGAAGGCTTGCGCATCCTCGCCAAGTGCCGCGAGAAGACCGGCATCGCGGTCGTCACCGAGCTGATGGACACGGAATACGCGAGCGCGGTCGAGGAGGCCGCCGACATCATTCAAATCGGCACGCGGAACATGCAGAACTTCTCGCTCCTGAAGCGGGTCGGTCAGTGCCGCAAGCCGGTCATCCTGAAGCGCGGGATGAGTGCCACCCTCGAAGAGTGGCTGATGGCGGCCGAGTACATCATGGCCGGCGGCAACTACGACGTGATCCTGTGCGAGCGGGGCGTGCGGACGTTCTCCGACCACAGCCGGAACACGCTCGACCTGTCGGTGATCCCGCCGGCGAAGGCGCTGTGCCACCTGCCGCTGTTCGTGGACCCGAGCCACGGCACCGGGAAGCGGGCGTATGTGCCGGCGATGTCGCTGGCCGCACTCGCCGCCGGCGCCGACGGGCTGCTGCTGGAGGCGCACCCGGACCCGGACCGGGCGATGAGCGACGGGGCGCAGTCGCTCGACTTCGCCGCCCTCGACACGCTGCTGACCCGTCTAAAGGCGCTGGCCCCGGCGTTCGGGCGCACGATGTGATACGGGAACGACTTTCGGCCGCCGATCGAGGGAACAGCCTCTTGGCAACGCGGGCGCGGGCGGGCACAATAGCGTGATTGATTGCGCCCGCGAGTCACCCCTATGCCCGAGCCGAGGAACACCGACGCGCCGGACGCCCGGTCCGCGACCGACGACTCGGCCCCCGCCCCCCGCGACGACACCGCGACCGCCCCCTCGCCGCCGCCCGGGCTGCTCCCGGCCGCCGGGTTCGGCCCGCCGGCCGAGCCGGGCGACGTCGGCACCCTCGGCACCTACCGCATCATTCAGAAGATCGGCCAAGGCAACATGGGCGTGGTGTACCTCGCCCTCGACCGCCGGCTCGGGCGGCGGCTGGCGCTGAAGGTGATGCTGCCGGAGGCCGCCGCCGAGCTGGCGTCCCGCGAGCGGTTCCTGCGCGAGGCCCGCGCCGCGGCGCTGCTCACCCACGACAACGTCGTCACCATCTACGACGCCGACGAGCGGGACGGGGTGCCGTACATCGCCATGCAACTCCTGCAGGGGCAGTCGCTCGACGACTGGCTGCGGGCCGGCGGCAAGTTCGACCTGCGGTGGGTGCTGCGGCTGGCCCGCGAGACCGCGTCGGCGCTGGCCGCCGCCCACGCCGAGGGGCTGGCCCACCGCGACATCAAGCCGGCCAACCTGTGGCTGGAGGCGCCGAGCGGGCGGGTCAAGGTGCTCGACTTCGGCCTCGCCAAGCAGCTCGGCGCGGACACCGACATGACCCGCACCGGGGTGGTGCTCGGCACCCCGCGGTACATGTCGCCGGAGCAGGCCCGCGGCAAGGACATCGACCACCGCACCGACCTGTTCAGCCTGGGCAGCGTGCTGTACCTGCTCTGCACCGGGCGGCCGGCGTTCGACGGCCCGCACTCGATGGGCGTGCTGACCGCGCTCATCGCCGACGACCCCGAGCCGATCCGCCAGATCAACCCGCAGGTGCCCGAGCCGTTCGCCGACCTCATCCACCGGCTGCTGGTGAAGAAGGCCGCCGACCGCGTGCAGTCGGCCCAGGAGGTCATCGACCGGGTGGACGAGGTGCTCCGCGCCCTCGACGCGCCGCGGCCCGCGCCCGCCCCCGTCGCCCCGCCTGTTGCCCCGCCGCCGGTCGCTGTAGTCGTTCCGCCTCCGCCCGCCCCGCCGGTCGTGACGATCAAGGCCGCGCCCCCGCTTCCGCCTCCGTCGTCGGTCGTGAAGGTCGTCCCCCCGCCTCCGCCTCCGTCGTCGGCCGTCAAAGTCGTTCCACCTCCGCCCGCCGCCCCGGCGCCGCCCGCGACGGACGATGACGTGTTCCCGTCGCTGCCCGAGCCGATTTCGCCCGCCGGTCCTGTGCCGGGCGTGCCGGCGGGCGCGGACCGCGTCGCGCTGGTCGCCCGGGCGCGGGTCGTCGGCGGGTTGCAGGCGGTGTGGGACGAGGCGATCAACGCGGTCTTGCGCGACGACTGGGCGCGGTGGGAGCTGTGCTGGGACGTGGTGCGCGAGGTCGGGGTGCGGCCGGAGTTCGTCAAGCCGTTCCGGAAGATGGTGGCCGGGGAGACGCGGAAGGGGCTGCTGGTGCTGTCGGGCGACGCCCGGGCGCGGCTGCGGGCGGCGTTCACCGGGGCCGCGGTCCCGCCGCCGCGGCCGCTGCTGGTGCCCGCCAGCCCGGCCGAACTGGAGCCGCTCCTGGCCGCCCCGCCGGACTGGGCCGGGTACACCGCGTTCGCCGTGCTGTCGGCCGACGCGTTCAACTGGCTGGGCCACATCCGCGGCCCGGCCGACCGGACCAAGATGCGGCAGCGGGCGCGCGAGTTCATGCTGACCGCCGCCCCGCCGGTGGTGGCCGCGTACCTGCTGTCGGCCCGCCCGCACCTGGCCGCCGACCCGGGCGTCATCGACGTGCTGTTCGGCACCTGCTCGCCGCCGGCCGCGGCGCTGCTGGACCGGCTGCTGACCGCCGGGGCGCTGAAGCCGACCGACTGGAAGAACTTGTGCGCCGGCGGGCGGCTGTGGACCGACGAGTGGAGCGCGTTCCTGTTCGAGCACGACCGGCTGGCCAACCTGCTGACCGGGCTGGGCGGGACCGGCACCGGGGCCGACATCTGGGCGGCGTACGTCGGGCTGCTGACGCCGGCGCTGGTGTCGCCCGAGCTGGCGTCCGCCGACGGGATGGACTGGAGCGGCGTCCACGCCTGGGAGCGGAAGCTGCACGGCCACCTGCGGCTGGCGGCCGAGCGGCTGACCGCGGCCGGGCTGCGGCTGTCGGGCGCGCTGTCGCCGGCGGCGCTGGACCGGCTGACCGCGGCCAACGCGCTGATCCGGTGGCTGGACGACCCGGCGGCGGCCGAGCAGGACGGCCACGACGAGGTGCAGCGGGCGTGCCGGGCGTTCGGCGTCGACCGGTTCGAGTTCGTGCGGCTGGTGTACCGCCGCGGCGGGTACGACCAGTTGGAGCTGCCGCAGCAGGTGGTGCGGCTGGAGCCGCTGCTGGCGCTGTTCCGGGCCGCGTTCCGGCCGGACGGGACGCTGGAAACGGCGCGGTTCGCGGTGGGGCACTGGGTGCGGCTGTCGCGGGACTGCCCGGCGTCGTCGCGGGCGGCGTTCCAGGCGCACTTCCTGCTCACGTGCGTGTTCAACGGCCACTACGCGACGCTGCTGCACGAGCCGGGCGCGCCGCCGCTCGAGCCGGAGGCGGTGGCCTTACTGCGGGAGGCATTCCCGTCGGCCGCGCCGAAGAAGAAGCGCGGGTGGTGGTGACCCGAATTCGCCACACCGCGCTTGATCGCACGCCCGCGCGCCGGGACAATCGGGCGCCCGACCGACTCCCGCGAGTGTCCGAGGCCGCCCGCCATGCTGGTGTTCTTCCGCTGCGTCGCCGAAGCCGTGATGGAAAACGGCGTCAAGGGCCTGGCGTCGCTGGTGCCGGGCGGGGAGTTCGCGTGCAAGGTGGCGGCTGCAGCTTACAAGAAGTACTCCGACCGCAAGAAGGACGCCGACCAGAAGAAGGAGATGGAAGCGCTGGCTCAACTCGCCTTCGACAACGCCCGCGCCATGAGCGATGGCGCGCAAACGCTCGACTTCGCCGCCTTGGGCGCGCTGCTGACGCGCCTGAAGGCGCTGGCCCCAGCGTTCGGCCGCACGATGTGAGCGGCCGCGCGGCCGCGGACCGGCACCATTTGGGTGGCGTCGGGTCGGGGCGCGGAGTATGCTCAAAGGACCACGTCACCCGTGGTGACGCTCACACTCGTCGCGACACCTATGTCGGATCGGCACACCCGCAAGCAGAACGAGGACGACATTCGGCGGCTGGAGCGTGCCCCGGACGCCCCGTCGCTGTTTTCGACCGGCGCGTCGGTTCCAGGTATCAGTAGCTGGGTCTTCGACCGGCGACTGGGCGTGGGCGGCTTCGGCGAGGTGTGGCTTGTCCGGCATGAGTGGAAAGACGAGTGGCGGGCAGTCAAGTTCTGTACTCACCCCACGGCCCGTGTTCGTCTTGTCTCGCACGAGAAGAATTTGATCGTGCGGGTGATGCGGCACGGCGGCAACCACCCGAACATCGTTCCGCTACTCGACTACAACCTTGCCGGCGAGACGCCGTGGCTGATGTACGAGTACGTTCCCGGGGGGACCCTCCGCGACGCGGTCGAGCAGTGGCGCGGGCGGCAAGCCGGCGAGCGGCTGGAGCGCGCTGTCGCGATCCTTCACGCGCTCGCCGCGGCCGTCGGCCATTTTCACCTCGTCCAGCCTCCGATCGTCCACCGCGACCTCAAGCCGGCGAACGTACTCATGGCCGACGGCGTGCCCCGCATCACCGACTTCGGGATTGGCGGAGTGGCGCTAGACATCCTCATCGAATCGGAGACGCGTGACCTCAGCGCGGAGCGCGGGCGACTGCCGACGTTCCTCCACCGGGCCGGGAGCCTAGGGTACGCGAGCCCGCAGCAACTGGACGGGGCTCCGCCCGACCCCCGCGACGACGTCCACGCGCTCGGCGTGATCGGGCTGGAGTTGGTCACCGCGCGCCGCCTGGGGGGTGGGGTCGCGCCCGACTTCGCCGACGAGTTACGCGAGCACGGGGCCGACAGGCGGCTGTCAGACATCCTTGGCTGCTGCCTGGCCGCCCGGCCGGACCGGCGCATGAGGAACGCCGCTGCACTGGCCGAGGCGCTGCTCCCGCTGCTCCCCGCTCCGCCGCCTCGGACGGTCGCCGTGACGGGTCCCGTACACCCTCCGCCTGTGCGGCCCGTGCCTCCGAGGCGTGACGAGATTGTCGTCCTCGCCCGCTCGCCCGGCGGGTTGGAACGGTTGTGGTGTCAGGCGCTCGACGACCTCCGGGCGGACGACCGGACCGCTTGGCAGGCGCGGTGGTCGGTCGTTCTCGACGTTGGCGGTACCGAGGCGGCCGCCGCGCTCCTATTGCGGGCGATCGAGTCTGATGCCAACCGCGAACAGCAGCCGGGACTTCCGCCGGCCGCCCGGGGCGAACTCTGGACTGCCGTGGCGGACGTGGTCGGGCGCGACCTGGCGAGCCGTCCCGCGATCGACTATTTCCGCAGCGTCGCACCAGTGTGGGCCGGGTACACCGCGTTTATCGTGCTGTGGTCTGACACGATTGATACCTTTACCGCGAAGGTGCTGGGGGCAGTCCCCTCAGGCGAACGGCCGGCCCTACGGGATTGGGTCCATTCCTACCTTCGAAGTGCAGACTCGACGGTCGCATTCGCTTACTGTCAGGCCGCCCAGCCCTATTTGAGCAATAAGGCCGGCGATCGATTCGATCTCTTGGACCCGCTGCTTAAGCCTTATTCAAAGGTCGGGGCCGACGTAGTGGATAGGCTCTTGGCCGGCGTGGGAGCGAGGCCGGGTGCGTTCTCGGACGCCCATGAGCTCCTGCGATTCTGCTCGCACGTCGGGCTGACCCAGGACAGGTGGGGTGAGTTTCTGCTGGAGAACGATCGGCTGGCTAAACTGCTGGTCGGGCTCGGCGGGCAGGGGGTCGGCCGGGAGATGTGGGGGGCGTACCTCGACCTCCTGACGCCAGCGCTCATCTCCCCCGACCTAGCCGAGGGCGGGTGGAACCCGGTTGTCGTCCACGAGTGGGAGCGGAAGGTCCACGCCCAGCTCAACGCCGCCGCTCAGCGGCTGATCGCGGATGGCTACAGGCTAGCGCTGGCCCTGTCGGACGGCGGTGTGAGCCGGCTGTTCGCCGCTAACAACCTGCTCACGTGGGTGTCCGCGCCCGGCGCGGCGGCATGGGCTGGACCGGAGGAGGTGAGATATGCATGCAAGCGGTTTGGGCTCGACCGTCTGAACCTGGTGCGGGTGGCGTACAAGAAGGGCGGGTACGACCGGCTCGACCTGCCGGCCGAGGTTCACAGGCTGGAGCCGATCATCCAGCTGTTCTCTGCGTGCTACCCGGTGGACAGCCAGTACCACACCGCCCGCACCGCGGTCACATACTGGCTAAAGCTGTCGCAGGACTGCCCGAAGTCGTCCCGCGGAGTGTTCCAGGCCCAGTTCGTATTGAAGCACGTGCCCCGACTTCACTACTCGAACCTACTGGCTGAGCAGCGACAGGTGCCATTCGAGCCGATCGCTGAGGTGTACATCAAGCAAGGAAGCATGGCCAGCCTGTCTGGCGGCCGCCGACCCGAAGACTCGCCGGCCGGTCCCCCACCGTCCCGACCCGAGGACAGGAAGCCCAAGGGGTGCCCCAAGTGCGGGCGGTCGCATGTGGGTGACCCGGGCCAGCGGTACTGCCTGCTGTGCGACGTGACATATTGACTGTCCCAGCCGTCACCCGGCCTTGAGTTGCAGCACGCAGCGGTTCGGCAGGCGGACGGCGACCGCCTCGCCCAGCCCGATGAACACCTCCTCGCCCGGCTCCAGCCACCGCTTGAGCGGGGCCACCAGCCTCGTCCCGTTCAGCGGCGGCCGCAGCCCGCCGCCCAGCTTCGGCACCCCGTTGGTGAACACCACCCCGCCGCCCGCCGCGCCGCGGAGCGTGAAGTGCGCCCGGCTCACCCAGTTGTCGCTCACCGCGTCGCCCCGCAGCACCGACTGCCCGCCGCCCGGCAGGATCGGCGTCGGCGCGTACGCCGGGTCGAGGTACGGCACCGGGCAGTCGGCCGTCGCCCGGCCCACCACCATCAGCCGCTCCGGGGCCAGGCACAGCGCCACCTCGGCCACCGAACCCGGCACCGTGTGGACCATCGTCAGCGCCGACACCGATGTGCCCGGGCACGACCAGAAGGTGACCGACGGCGGGCCGTCCAATAGAGCGACGTGACAGTGCGACGGCGGGCCGCTCGCATCGGGGACGGGGGCGGGAGCGGACGTCTTCGTCGGAGAGTCGCTCATCGCAGCCCTCTGGGCGGTGAGGCCGAGCGAACAGAGAAAATGACGCTATCTGAAGCGTAAAGCGCGAAGTGTCTGAAGTCCAGCGGCGTCACCGCTCCCAGAAGTCGCCGTTGCTCCACGTTAGCCGGTTGCCGCGGACCGTCCCGCCGATCTTCCACCCCGGCACGCTCACCCGGCCGTTCGTGTACGAGCCGGACGCCTCGTCCCCGTGCTCGTTCGTCAGCAAAATCCGCGGCCCCTTCGGCCCGTTGACGGTTTCGATGAAGCAGACGCGCTGCGGGTCGCCGCGGAAGTACCATACGCCCTCCAGAGGTGACCGCCGCGGCGCGGGTGCCTGCGGCTGGGCGGGCGCCGAGGCGGCGAACAGGACCAGCAGCGCGCAGGCGCAAAAGCGGACGCGGCTCATCACGACCTCCCAGAACGGCGGCCGGAAACGGGCGGACGGCGTCAGTCTAACGACGGACAGACGCCGCACAAACGAAAACCGGCGGCCCGAAGGCCGCCGGCTCGTGGTCGCGAGGTACCGGCGGGCTTACGCCGCGCCGCTCGCCGTTACTTCTTCTTCGCGTCCGGCTTGGGGATGTCGGCCAGTTCGACCGGCACCGACGCGTAGTGGCTGAACTCCATCGAGAAGCTCGCCTGGCCCTTGGTGGCCGAGCGGAGGTCGTTGGTGTACCCGAACAGGTTCGCCAGCGGCACCTTCGCCATCACCTGCGCCACCCCGCCGTCCTCGCTCGTCTCCTCGATGATCCCCCGCTTGCTGCTGATGTTACCCGAGATCTGGCCCTGGTACTCCTTCGGGGAAACCACGACCACCTTCATGATCGGCTCGCGGAGCTCGATCCCGCCTCGCTCCTGGGCCTCGCGGAACGCTTCCAGCGCACACAGGTAGAACGCGTCCTGCGACGAGTCCACGTCGTGCATCTTGCCGAAGTGCAGGTCGAACTCCAGGTCGACGAACGGGAACGGGTACTTGTACCCCTTCTTCGCGCCCTCCCGGAGGCCTTCCTCCACGCTCGGGATGTACTGCTTGTCGATCGCCCCCTGCGTAATGCTGTTCACGAAGTAGACGTTGTTCGGGTCCGGCTTGACCTTCGGATCGTTCAGCTCCTCGATCTCCTTGACCTTCTCCTCGATCTGCTCCGGGGTGAGCGGGGTGTACTTCACCACGATCACCGCGAACTTGCCGCGGCCGCCGGTCTGCTTCTGGAACTTGTACTCGAAGTCCACCGGCCGGGCCAGGCACTGGCGGTACGCGACGCGGGGCTTGCCGAGCTTGATCAGCTCGGTGTTCTCCTGCGGCACGCCGACGGCCCGCTTCAGCTTCTCGATGGAGATTTCCAGGTGCAGCTCGCCCATCCCGCTGATGATCGTGTCCTTCGTCTCCTCGTCCGTGTGCGTCTTCAACGTCGGGTCGTCGCGGACGAGGCGGTTGAGCGCCTCGCCGACCTTGCCGCTGTCCAGCGTCTTGCTGAACGTCAGCGCCTGCGACACGACCGGCTTGGGGAACTGGATGGCTTCCAGCGCGATCGGCTGGTCCGGGTCGCACAGGGTGTTGCCCGTGTACGTCTCGGACAGGCCCATCGCCGCGACGATGTCGCCGGGGCCGGCCTTCTCCAGCGCGATCCGCTTGTCGCCCATCATGCGGTAGAACCGCGCGATGCGCTCCTTCTTGCCGTTGGTCGTGTTGGTGTACGTCTCGCCCGGCTTCATCTCGCCGGAGTACACGCGGATGTACACCAGGTCGCCGTTCACCTCGGCCACCGTCTTGAACGCCAGCGCGCTCATCGGCTCGCTCGAGTCCGGCTTCCGCTTCAGCGCCTCCTTGGTCTTCGGGTGCAGCCCGTCCACCGGCGGCCTGTCCAGCGGGCTGGGCAGGCAGTCCACCACCAGGTCCAGCAGGTGCTGCACGCCGTGGAACATCTTGCTCGACCCGCAGTGGACCGGGGTGAAGATGTTCTCCAGCGTCCCCTTGCGGAGCGCCTTGCGGATCAGGTCGACCGGGACGTCCTTCTCCTCGAGGATCAGCTCGGTGATCTCGTCGGACGCCGCCGACACCCCGTCGAGCATCTGGGCGCGGCGCTTCTGGGCCTCGTCCAGGTACTTCTCGGGCACGTCGGTGGTGAAGAACTTGCGGTTCGTCTTGTCCGTGAGGTCGCGGGTGATGAGCTTCATCTCGATCAGGTCGATGATGCCCTCCAGCGCGCTGTCCTGGCCGGCCGGGATGGTGACCACCACCGGGTTGGCCCGGAGCTTGGTCTTCATCTGCTCGACGCAGCCCCAGAAGTTGGCCCCCATCCGGTCCAGCTTGTTGACGTACGCCACCCGCGGCACCTTGTACTTGGTCGCCTGCCGCCACACCGTCTCCGACTGCACCTCGACGCCGCCCTTGGCGCAAAACACGCCCACCGCGCCGTCGAGCACCCGGAGCGACCGCTCGACCTCGGCCGTGAAGTCCACGTGGCCGGGGGTGTCGATGATGTTGATGGCGATCCCTTCGCCCTTGCGGTCGGCCCAGTCGATGGACACCGCGGCGCTGTTGATCGTAATGCCCTTCTGGCGCTCAAGCGGGTCGAAGTCGGTGGTGGTGTCGCCGTCGTCAACGTCCCCGACCTTGTGCTTGGTGCCGCTGTAGTACAGGATCCGCTCCGTGGTGGTGGTCTTACCCGCGTCCACGTGCGCCATGATCCCGATGTTGCGTACTTTGTCGAGCATCTTTGCGGCCGGGTGTGTGCGTCCGGCTCCTTCCAAATGGGGAAACGTCCGCTGCCCACATGGACAGCAGGGATTAGACGCCGCTTGTGGTGAAGGGGTTCGGGATTCTCGAAGACCCTTCCCACACCTGCCGGGACGGGGTCAGGGGCGCGCCTAGCGGGTAGATCAATACTGTATCGTATCGCAGAACGAAACCTCGTCTACCCCGATCGCGGGTGAAGGACGCGCGAAGAATCGCGGGAGTTGCCGTGGACCGACTTAAGGCCGCGCTGGTCGCCGCCGGCATGTTCCTGTTCGCGCTGACGACCGCGCCGACGCTTCTGCTGTCCGCCCGCCGCGGCCGCGGGCGCCTGGAAGGGGTCTTCGCCGTCGCCGTCTGGGCGATCATCGGCCCCGGTCTGGTGTGGCTGTGCGCCCCGCTGCTCGACTTCGAGCGGCCGGACCCGGTCGGCTACGTCGCGCTGGCCGGGCTGGCCGCGTTCCTGCCGCTGTGCGTCCTCGCGACGGCGATGGCGCGCGCGTGCGACTACGGCGAGGGGCCGGTCGGCTCGCACTACCTCCGCGACGAGCCGACGCCGGAATCCGTCGGCTGGTCGGACATGGAGGACGAGTACATCTGGATCTTCACGAAGCTCGTCACGTTTCTCGACTTCCGCATGCCGGCCGACGAGCGGCGCGCCGCGCGGGCCGAAATCGACCGCCTGCTGACCGAGTTGAACGGCCCGGACTACCGTCGGCTGGCCCGAATCAGCGACGGGGAGAACGGCCGGCTGCTGACCGGGCAGTTCGACTCGTTCCACTGCTACAGCTACCGCCCGGAACCGCTGTTCCCCGGCGAGCGGCTCGGGCTGCTGGTGTTCCTGCACGGGCACGGCAACAACTACCTGCTGATGGTGCCCGCGCTGCGCCCGCTGTGCGACCGGTTACGACTGGCGCTCATCCTGCCGTCGTTCGGGTACGGGAACTGGGAAGACGACGGCGGGGTGCAGGCGGTTCAGCGCGCGACGCGGTTCGGGGTGTCGGCGATCGACCCGGACCCGGCGCGAATCTTCCTCGGGGGCCTCTCGCAGGGCGGGGCGGGCGTGAGCCGGGCGGCCGCGGCAGACCCGGGGCGCTACAGCGGGCTGATCTTCATTTCCCCGACGATGGAACTGAGCGTGCTCGGCTCGGAAGCCTTCGAAGCCGGCTGGCGGGGCCGTCCTGTGCTTGTGATTCAAGGTGACCGCGACGCGAACGTGCGCCCGGAGTCGGTGACGGCCGCGTGCGAGCGCCTGACCGCGCTCGGGGTGCGCGTGACCGAGCACCGCGACCCGGACAGCGGCCACTTCTTATTCTTCGCCAAGCGCGACGAGGTGTTCGGGGTGATCGAGCGGTGGATGCGCGCGCGAGGGTGAAGAACCCACCCCCAACCCCCTCCCTGAAGGGACGGGGCTTTCAAACCTTCTTCCTTCGCACGTCTGCGATGCGCGAATGTCCGAAAGCCCCCTCCCTTCAGGGAGGGGGTTGGGGGTGGGTCGGCGTCTCACTTCACGCCGGCCGTGTTGAGCTTCCGCGTGTACTCCGTGTTGTCGCCCAACCAGATGATCAGCGTGTCGCTGTGGAACTCCATCACGAACGCCTCTCCCGGCGTCGTTATCACACCACACAAACGACCGGTCGGGTCGAACACCTGAATGCCGAGTTCGGTTGCAGCATAGATTCGACCGTCGCGGTCGAGTTCGAGCCACCTCACACCAACGCCCTTCGTACCGCGCCGGGCGCGCAACGGTGCGTAGGGCGCGGGGTTCTTCGGGACTCGATCCGCACCGAGGGTAAACGCGGTCAGTGCTCGACCGGTCGAGTACCCGACGTACAGAGTGCCGCCGGCGTTTAGGTAACACGTCGGCCGCTCGCCGCTCGGCCCTTGCGTCCCGGCGATCAAGCCTGGAAACAGTTGCGGCGGCTTCGTGCCCGGTTTCGCCACCTTCTGCCACACCTCACCGTCGATGAGGATTTGAGACAGGGGCATATCCTGCGCGCCGGCGTCGGCGGCAAAACCGAAAAACAGCGCAAGAGCGGTAAGATTTCTCGCCATACACCCGGCCTCGCTGCGAAGAACCTTGTATTCGCACGCAGCGGGCCGCGCGGACTTCGCACCCGCGCGCCCCGGTGGTTTGCCCCTCGCCCGACTCGCGCCCAGCCCTTACTTCTCGCCCCTCCACAGCCACCGGAGCGAATCCGGGAGGATGGCCCCGCCGTGCTTACCGTTGTGGCCGCCGTCGCCGTAGACGAGCCGGTAGTCGTACTCCATGTGCCGCAAAGACGCGGCCATCGACAGGTTCGCCAGCGGCCAGTGCCCGTGCAGGTTGTCCAGGTCGCCGCTGCCGTCTTGCAGGAAGACGCGGATCGGCTTCCGCTCCGTCTTGCGGATCAGCCCGGGGTACACGTCGCCGCCGCGGATGTTGGTGAAGCTGCCGACGTGCGACAACACCTTCGAGAACAGGTCGGGCCGCTCCCACGCGGCGGTGAACGCGCAGATGCCGCCGGAACTGATCCCGCAGATGGCACGACCGGCAGCGTCGCCCCGGAGTTTAATCGATTTCCCCACTTCGGGCAGAATCTCCTGTTCCAGAAACTTGGCATACTGGTCGGAAAGGGTGTCGTACTCGAAGCTGCGGTTGGACCGACCTTTCCCCTTGCCGTCGGCGGCCGGGAACGTGCCCGGGTCGATGAACACCCCCACCGTGACCGGCATCGCGCCCTTATGAATCAGGTTGTCGAACACGACCGGGACGCGGAACTGGCCCTTGTCGTTGGCGTACCCGGTGCCGTCCTGGAACACCATCACGCACGCCGGCTTGGTTCCGTCGTACTGGGCCGGGACGTACACCGCGCAGGTCCGCTCGGTGCCCTCGAAAACCTTGCTCGTGTTCCACTTGAACGGCGTCACCTTCCCCTTCGGCACGTCCGGCTGCGGGACCGAGTCCGGGCCGAAGGTGTAGTCGTCGGCGGCCGTCAGCCGCGGCGCGCCGGGGAGCAGCGCGGCACACAGGGCGGCGAAGGGCAGCAGCGGCAGCAGGCGGCGCATGGGAGGGCCTCGTGGGTCCGGACGAACGCGGTGGGTCAGAGGTTATCGCGCGGCGGTCGCGGGGGCAACGGGCAACGGGGGTGGGCCTGATGAACGCACCCGTCGTGACGCTCGAAGAGTTGGTTCACGAGGCGCTCGACCGCCTGCGCCAGCAGGAGGCGCGGCTCGCCGCGCTGGAGGCCGCCCGCCCGGCGTCGTCGTCGTCGGCCGAAACGGTCATCGCCCCGTGGCCGAAGCGCGCCGCGCCGCGGCCGTCGAACTCCGAAGCCCCGCCTGCGCCGCCCGTGCCCGCGCCCGCGCCCGACCGCGCCGAACTGGAGGCGCGACTGGCGGAGGCCGAGCAGCGGGCGCGCGAGGCGGAAGCGGTGCTCCGCGGCGCGGTCAACCTGGCGACCGCCGGGCGCGTCGCCGCCGGCATGGCCCACGACTTCCACAACCTGCTCGGGGTGATCGCCGGCAACGCCGACCTGCTCCGCGAGGGGCTCCCGCCCGACGGCCCGTACCGCGAGCAAGCCGACACCATCGCCCGCACTGCGCAGGCGGTCGCCGCCATCAGCCGGAAGGTCATGTCGGTCGGCCGTCCGTCCGCGCCGCACCTGGTCCCTCTGGACGTGTCCGTCGCGATCCGGGCGATCGAGCCGATCCTCCGCGGGCTGGTCGGCAAGCCGGTCGCGCTGCACTTCGACCTCGCCCCCGGGCTGCCGCTCATCCGCGCCGACGCGACCGAGTTCGACCGGGCGCTGCTCAACCTGGTGCTGAACGCCCGCGACGCCAGCGCGACCGGCGGCGGGACGATCGCCGTCCGCGCCGCGCGGGCCGAGCGGGCGAGCGGGCCGCACGTCGCGGTCACCGTGTCCGACACCGGGTGCGGGATGTCCGCGGAGGTGCGGAAGCGGATGTTCGACCTGTTCTTCACGACCAAGGGCGACCGCGGCACCGGGCTGGGGCTGGTGACCGTCCGCGACGCGGTGACCGCCGTCGGCGGGTGCGTCGAGGTCGAGTCGGAGGTCGGCTGGGGCACGCAGGTGCGGGTGTACTGGCCGGCCCTGGGGGAGTGACAGACGGAACCCACCCCCGACCCCTCCCTGCAGGGAGGGGAGAAAAGCCCTCACGTGCCACGCGGCTTAGCGCGGCGACGATGCGTTCTCCCCTCCCTGCAGGGAGGGGTCGGGGGTGGGTTCTTCGTCGCTCACCCCGGCACCATCAGCGTGAACGGGGGCACGAACGCCTGTAGCGCGGTCAGCAACCCGACCACGCACGCCAGGAAGAAGCTGTGCCCGATGACCGCCTTGAAGAGGTCCGCTTCCTTGCCGACCTGATTCGTACCGGCGGTGGCGACGCAGATGCTCTGGGCGTCGATCATCTTGCCCATCACCCCGCCGGTGCTGTTAGCGGTGCAGATCAGCACCTGCGCCTGATCCAGGGTGAGCGGCATTGCGCCGGTGCCGGTCGGGCCGTGCGCGTTCCAGACTTCGGTCGCGGTGATCTTCTGGAGGCTGCCGAACAGCGCGTTGCTGCCGGCGTCGGTGCCGGTCAGGAACACCCCGAGCCAGCCGAGCATCGCGGCGAAGAACGGGTACAGCACCCCGGTCTCCGCGAACGCCACGCCGAGCGTCGCGTCCATCCCGGCGTACTTGGTGACGTAGCTGAGGCCGAGCATGCACGCGATCGTCGGGATCGGCACTTTCATCTGAACCGCGGTCTTCCGCACGATCCGCCCGGCCTGCGCGAGTGACACGCGCAACAGGAGCATCGACGCGAGCGCCGCGAACAGCACCGGCGTGCCCGGGGCCGTCAGCCAGGTGAACTTGAACTTCGCTTCTTCGCGCTCGCGGAGTTTCAGCCCCTTGCGGCCGTCCTGAACGGCGATCGGCTTACCCTCTCGATCGACGTAAGCACCGGGCTTGTCGGGTACCGCGGTCACGCCGGCCGGGGCGAGTTTCTGGAGGTCGTAGGCCCGCTCGACGGTGTCGTGCAGCGTCGGCACGTCGGCGGTGTAGAAGGACTTCGCGAAGCCGAGGTCGAGCGCGCCCTTCTTCTCCTCCTGCTTCGCCCACCCGGAGGCGACCAGGAACGCGGCCATGATGAGCCACGGCGACCACGCCAGCGTCACCCGGCCGGCGGTCAGCGGCTGGTCGGCGCCTGTGTCGTCCATCGCCGCGTTGAGCGCCGCGACCTCCTCTTTGGCGTGTTCCGCCTGCGGGTCGTGCGGCTCCGAGGCCGGCGCCGGCGCGGCGGACGGGGCCCCGCCGTGCCCCGCACGGTGGGGGGGGACAGCGGGCGGTGCGAGCGGGCCGAGTTCGGAACTCTTGACGATCTCCCGCGGGTTCCACACGAACCGCAGAAACAGCGCGAGCGTGACCATCGAGAACAGCGCGCCGCCGATGTCGGTGAGCGGCCAGATGGGCGGCAGCCCGTAGGCGTGGGCGGTAGCGAAGAAGAACTGGAAGATCGCGAACGACCCGCCGCCGACGGCCAGCGCCGGCCACACCTGCAGCGCCTGCCGCCACGAGCACATGGTCTTCACCATGTACAGCGGGACGAGGCACGACAGGAGCGGCAGTTGGTGCCCGCACATGATGCTGATCTTGTCGCCGGTCACCGGCAGCCCGGCCGAGCTTTCGAGCGTCAGGATCGGCACGCCGAGGCCGCCGTAGCACACGGGGGACGTGTTCGCGATGAGGCAGATGACCGCGGCGCGGAACGGCGGCATGCCGAGGCCGACGAGCATCGCCCCGCAGATGGCGACCGGCGACCCGGCCCCGGCGGCGCCTTCCATGAACGCGCCGAAGCAGAACCCGATGAGGATGGCCTGCACGCGGCCGTCCGGGCTGAGCGCCCCGATCGACCGGCGGATGACCGCGAACTGCCCGGTCTCGACGGTCACGTTGTACAGCAGCATCGCGGCGAACACCGTCCAGCCGATCGGCAGCAGGCCGAATACGGCGCCGTGTACGAACGACCAACCGGCCATGTCGATCGGCATCTTGTACACGAGGGCGGCGAGCAGGACGGCGATGACCGCGCCGGCGGCCCCGGCCCAGCTCGCCAGCCACCGGCGGCCGACGAGGAGGTAGAAGAGGACGAGCACCGGCACCGCCGCGACCGCGGTTGACGCGACGCGGTTGCCGAGCGGGTTCAGGTCCTGGACGAACGCGAACAGCATGGGGAGAGACTCGGGGCGCGAAGCGGTGGGGAAGCTCAGATGCTACCGATAGTGGGCGCGCGGGGTGAAGGCAAAAGGGACGGGAAAGACAGAATCGAACGAGTCAGGGGTTTGTCCAGAACGACCGTTGAGCGTTCGCCCCGGCGGGGCGAGCGCTGCGGAATGAAGTCGCACTCGCCCACCGGGGCGAACGCGACACCACCCGGGCGCGCAATTCGCGCCTTCGCACGGCCAGACTTCGCAGATTCCCGGCCTTCGCCAGGCGTTGTAATTTCTGCCCGGCGCGGGTGCGGTGGTAGCGGTCGCGGCCGGATGCGCGGGCGCCTGCCGTGCGGCCAATCGGTGCCATCGGTTCGGCCTCGATTGCGGGCAGAACCGGCATCACCGTAGCACCTTAGCCAGCCGACAAATCGCTATGCAGACTAGCGATTTTCCGCGTCTTACCCGTCCCGGTTCGCTTCCCCAACTTGCGGTGCGCTGTCATATCTATCGCAAGCACACCGGGAGCGACCGCCGGTATCCGCGACGAACGGACGGCGCGCGGCGGCGATCGACGGGGTGCTGAATCCCCCCGGAGCAGTGAGGGTCACCATGAGCATTCGACGGATGAAGGCGTGGGTCATGACGGCCGTGTGTACCGGCCTCGTCGGCCTGGTCGGCGGCGACGCGCACGCGTTCGGCGGCAAGATGTTCGGCAAGAAGGGCGGCGACTGCTGCGAGGCCGCGCCGGCGGCCGACTGCGGCGGGAGCGGGTGCGCCGCCGGCGGCCCCGCGGCCGGCCACGGCGACGGGTGCGCCGCCCCGGCCGCCCCGGCCACCCAGAAGGTGCTGGTCAAGGAGTGGGTGCCGACGACGGTCGAGGAGACCGTCACCGTGATGCGGCCCACCAAGAAGATCGAGACCTACACCGCCAACAAGTGGGTGGACGTGCCGGAGACGGTCACCTACCAGGTGACGGTCAACAAGATGGTCACCGAGACGGTGACCGAGAACCGGATGGTGACGGAGCGGGTGCCGGTCACCAAGACCGTGACCGTCCACGAGCGCGTCCCGGTCACCAAGACCGTGACCGTGATGGAGAAGCGGCCGGTCACCAAGCAGGTGGTCGTCAACGAGACCCACTGGAAGACGATCCAGGTCACCGAGATGGTGAGCAAGACCGTCAGCCACAAGGTGTCGGTGCCGTACTGCAAGGAGCAGGGTCCGAGCCTGTCGGACCGGCTGAAGAAGATTTGCGACCCGTGCTACGAGCCGTGCCCGCGGGTCAAGACCGGGTGCAAGACCGAGCGCATCTGCGAGACGGTGTGCGAGCCGGTCACCAAGTGCAAGAAGGTGTGTGAGACGGTGCCGGTGACGAAGACCGTCTGCACCTACGAGTGCGTGCCGGTGACCAAGCAGGTGTGCACCTACGAGTGCGTGCCGGTCCAGAAGCAGATCACCGCCTACGAGTGCGTGACCAAGTGCGTGCCGACGCCGGTCACCCGCACCAAGTGCGTCCCGACCTGCGAGACCCACACCAAGACGGTGTGCGTGAAGAAGTGCGTGCCGTACACCGCGACCCGCGAGGTCACCGTGTGCGTGCCGGTGCAGGAGAAGGTCAAGGTGTGCAAGATGGTGTGCCAGGAAGTGTACAAGGACGTGCCGGTCGCCTGCGGCCCGACCTGCGCCCCGGCCTGCGGCGACGCCTGCGCCCCGGCCCACGGGTCGGCCAAGATGGGCCTGTTCGACAAGCTGAAGGGCAAGTTCGGCGGGTTCGGCAAGAAGCACAAGGGCGGGGACTGCTGCGAGGCCGCCCCGGCCGCCTGCGGTGCCGCCGCCGCCTGCTGCCACTAAGCTCTGACAACCCGAAGCAAGACCGGACGGGCTTCCCGTCCGCCCGGTCCGGTCGCCCCGCACAGGCTCCCTCACCTGTGCGGGGTTTTTCCATTGAAAGTGCTGAGCGCTAAGTGCTGGGTGCTGAGTAAAGGCCGAAGGCCAGAGCCACGAAGGTTTCTGGTCTTCGGCCTTTACTCAGCACCCAGCACTTAGCACTCAGCACTATTTCTTGTCCGCCAGCCGCCCGGTGGTGCCGGCGACGCTGGCCCGGGTCGCGCGGATGCGGTCCAGCAGGTTCTGCTTGGCGATCGACTGCGGGTCTTGCGGGGCGGCGGTGGCCAGCGGCAGCGGGGTCAGGGTGTCGGCCGGCGACTTCGCCTCCTCCTTCGCCTCGCCCGCCGACAGCCGGTCCTCGGCGTCCACGTAGCCGGTCTCGCCGTACCACTGCTTGAGCTCGCCCAGCCGCACCACCCGCTCCAGCCGGATGTACGTGATCTCCTCGTACGGGACGAAGAACGCCCGCCCCTCGTCGGTGGTGCCGCCCTCGCGGCCGCGGAACGCCAGGTACATCGGCTCGAACCGGACGACCACGTCCACCGACAGCACGAACCCGTTGCGGAGCACCAGGTTCATCTGCGGGTGGTACAGCTCCGGCACCCGCTTGAACAGCTCGACACACTCGTCACGACGCATCACGGCCTCCGGGCGAACGCGGACACGTCCGCGCTAGTTGCGCTTCAGTTCCAGCTTCTCGGGCGGGCGGGTCAGCCGGCGGTACAGCCACACCTGCGCCCCCGCGGCGGCGGCCCCGCCGGCGGCGCAGACCCACTTCCAGTTCAGCCCGCCGGCCCGCGCCGGCCCCGCGGTGTCCTCGGCCACGCTCAGCACCAGCACCAGCAGCGCGGTGGCCAGCAGCACGCCGAGCAGGAGCGTGAGCGGCGCGCGGGCGACGGCCCACGCGTCCCGCTTGTAGGGCCGGAGGGAATAGCCCTCGCCCAGCCGCCGCCACAACTTGGTGAAGCACACGTCGGCCGCCTCGGCGGTCGCGAACGACACCGTCAGCCGGCTGGTGCCCGGCCCGTTGGCGTACACGACGTGGAGCGCGTTGGCGAGCAGGTCGAGGGTGACGTGCCGCACCGCCGGCAGATCGACGCTCACCGCGAGCGGCCCGAGCACGTCGTCGAGGTCGCCGCCGGCCTCGATCGCCGCGACCACCTCCGGCCGCGGCGGGCCGGCCAGCGGCGCGGTCATCAGCCGGGCGCCGGTCAGCACGACGAGCGAGTGCGACCGCGCCTCCGGGTACGCCCACACCCGTCGGCGGGTCGAGCCGGGCGGCGTGGTCTCGGGCGGCAGGGCGCGTACGGCGGGCATAAGGATGCGCGTTACGGTAAGAGGGGCGCGGGCGATCGCCCTACCCGTAACGGTTAGCACGCCGGTGAGGCCGGGTCAAATTTGTGAGGAGCGGGCAACGTTCGGCCCCGCCCCGGCCCTCACTGCTCGGCCAGCTCGGGGAACACCGCCGGCGACAGGTTGGCGGCCGTCAGGTGGTCGTGCAGCCGCTTCTTCGCCTGGAACTTGAGGTTGGCGATGTCCTGCTCGCTCCGCTTCAGGTGGGCCGCGACCTCGGCGTTGCCCCACCCCTTCACGTACAGCAGTTCGAGGGCCATGACCCGCACCCACTCGCCCTTCTGCTGAAGCTCGCGGACGAGGTCGCGGAGGGCGTGTCCGAGGGCGTCTTCTTCCCGCTCGCGCCGCTCGGCGCTGCGGGCCAGGCTCGACGCCCCCCGCTGCCGCCCGTCCGGCGCCTCGACCATCATCTCGTCGTCCGACTCGCTGCCGGTCTTGTACCGGAGCCGGCCCATCTTGCGGAGCTGGTCGGTCACCTTGTGGGCCGCGATCGTGAACAGCCACGTCTGCAGGTCGCGCTTGTCGTCGTAGTTCACCAGGCTGTTGCTGAACCCGATGAACGTCTCCTGCACCACATCCTCGACGGACGCGTGGTCTTTGAGGCGGCGGCGGACGTAGGCGGTGAGCCGGCCGCGGTACCGCTTGTCCAGCTCGGCCCACGCCGCCTGATCGTTCTTCCGCACGCGGGCGATCAGCAGCCGGTCGGACTCGGTCGTCATGGGGTGGGTGCCGGTTCGGGGTCGGGAGCCGCGCGGAAGCCGCGAGCGGCGGCCAGTAGCTGCGGGCCGACGTTGATCAACTCGTACTGCTCAGAATCCCCGATCAGCCCGACGACGGCAAGCGCCATCGCCCGCTTCGGCTCGCCGGACAGCCCGGCGAACGCCTCCCACAGCTCCCCGGACGCCTCCTCTGACAGGAACGGGCCGCACCGGCCGAGCGCCTCGCCCATCAGCCGGGCCGCCTGCTCGTCGGTGGTGACCGCCGTCAACTCCAGCGCCCGGGTGCGGACCTCCTGCCACGCGGCGACCGCCGCCAGCGCCGCCCCGACGGCCCCGAGCACGCCGGCCAGCGCCACCACCTCCCACGGCTGCCAGCGGTTGAAGACGGCCGCGACGGAGCCGCCCCCGACCAGCAGCAGGCCCCACACCCAGCCGTCGATCACCCGTGTGAGTCGCCGCACGACCGCCCCCTCCACCGGTTACACGCAGATGAATAGCGCCGCCGCCCCGCCGGCCAGGGCTACCGCGCCCAGCGCCAGCCAGCTCGTTAGATACCCCTTCGTCCACTCGTCGGCCCGCAGGAACAGATACCCGGCCAGGGCCACCGCGACCAGCACGCCGAGCAGCCGCATCCCGGCCGCCGCCCGCTCCTGCGACCGCAACTCCCGCACCTGCTCGGCCGACACCTCGACGTCGTACTCGACGACCACCAGGCTGCCGGTGATGCCCTCGGCGGCGAACCGCTTCTTCTTCTCGTCGTCCGGCTCGCGGACGACGCGGCCGTCCTTGCGGACGAACTCCCCCTTCACCTCGGTGACCGACGGACGGTACCGGACCGGCGGGTCGAGTTCGGCCAGCTTCCGTTCGATGACGTCGCGGGCCTGCGACAGCGCGTCCGCGTCGGCCTCCGCCTCGCTGGTGGCGACGGCGCTGGTGACCCGCTCGCGGACAACGGCCGGCGAACTCGGCCGCGCCGGGGTCGGCATGCGCGGCACGCTCGGAACGGCGGGCGCGGCCGCCGGTGCGACCGGCACCATGACGGGCACGACGGGCACGGCCGGCGGCGCGGGAGCCGGAGGGGCCGGCGGCGCGGGCGGGGCCGGCGCGAAGAACGACACCGTCGCGCTCGTCTTCTGGCCCGCGATGGCGACGTTGAACTCCGCCCGGTCGCGGCGGGCGGCGGACTCGGGCACGGCCTTCGCCTGCGCGTCGGCGGCCCCGGTGAACGCGCCCAGCGCCAGCGCCTCGGCGTCCCGGCGGGCCTTCTCCGCCCTGCTCGAGGTGGACCCGCCGCCGGTCGGGGGGGAAACCTTCCCCGCGCAGCCGGCGGCGAACAGCAGGCCGCACGCCAGCCCGACCGTCAGCGCCCGAACTCGGGTTGTTCGCCGGCCCATCGTCTCCATCCTCCGTCGGAAGTGTTCGGTATTTCGTTTCTTGTGTTTTGCCTTCGACTCGCGCCGCGTTTGCGAGGCAGCGACGCGGCACGGAACCGCACTCCAAACACAAAAAACCAAAAACTAAACACGCACCTTCACCGGCGGTCCGGCCCACGGGCTGGCCACCTGCGCGGCCACGGCGGCGATCGCCAGGACGCTCACGCCCAGCATCAGCGGGGCGGTGTCGCTCGGCCACAGGAACAGCAGCACGCCGCCCCAGAACCCGGCCGCCAGCGGCGGGAACAGCCGCACCCGCTCCCGCCGCTTCCAGTCGGTCGCCTTCCACCACCGCACCAGCGCCACCGACAGCCCGAAGTAGATCAGGTACCGCATCGCGGTCGAGAACGTCGCCGCGTCGATGCGGTGGCTGGTGAACAGGACGATGTCGCGGCTGCTGGCGTTCGCGGTGCCGGTCGGCAGCGCCCAGCCGTCCAGCCAGAATGCCATCGCGCCGACGCACAGCCCGACGACCAACTGGATCGCCCGCCGGCCCCACGGGTTCTGCTCGTTCCGCTTCGGCAGCCGGCCGATGATCATCACGCACCACGCCAGGAGCGTGGACAGCAGGAACACGCGGGCCAGCACCGACCAGGGTACGCCCGGCTGGAAGGCGGCCCACGGGGCGGTGCAGATGGCCGTCACCAGCGGGGTAAGGGCGAACCCGCCGGCCAGTTCGGTCAGCCGGTCGCGGGCCGCCTGCGGCAGCGGGCCGCTCGGCGCCGCGACCGGGGTCGCCTTCGGCCGCGCGACCGGCGTGGCGACCGGGCGCGGCGGGGCGGCGCTCACCGGCAGCGGGTTGGTGCGGTACGGGTCCAGCGGCGGCAGCGTCGCGGTCGCGGTCGGGTCGCCGCGGTGGTAGTTCCCGGCGAACATGTCCTCGACCGCCCGAGCCAGTTCACTGACGCTCGCGTACCGCTTGGCCGGGTCCTTCTCCAGCGCCTTGCCGATGACGGTCCGGTACGCCGCGGGCAGCTTCGAAAGGTCCGGGGCGTCGATGTAGTGCTTCATCAGCACTTCGAGCGGCGTCTCGCCGTCGAACGGCCGCGCCCCACACACCATCTCGTAAAGGATGATGCCGCAAGCGTATACGTCGATGCTCGCGGTGTAGTTGCCGTTCTTGATTTCCGGGGCCATGTAGTGCGGGGTGCCGACGCCGCGGCTGAGGTCGCCGCCTTCACTGCCGCTGATCCGCCGCGACAGCCCGTAGTCGCCGATCTTCACCTGCCCGTGCTCGATGAAGATGTTGGCGGGCTTGAGGTCGCGGTGGACGACCCCTTGGTGGTGCAGGTACGCGACGCCGCGGGCGAGCGACGCGAACCACTCGCGGACGACTTCGGTCGGCAGCCCGGTCGGGTGCTTGTTGATGACCGACGCGAGCGACTCGCCGAACACGTACTCCATCACGACCCAGTGGTGCCCGACGGCGTCGGTCTTGAGGTCGTAGAGGTGGACGAGGCTCGGGTGCTTGAGGTTGAGGCAGTGGGACACGCCCCGCAACTCCGCGTCGGTGTGCCCGCGGAGCAGCTTGAGCGCCACTTCCTTGCCGCCGTCGCTGACGGCGAAGTACACCTCGCCGAACGCGCCCTGGCCGACGCCGCGCTTCAGCGTGAAGCCGTCGAGCGGCCGCTGCCCGGAGCGGTAAGAGAACTTCATCGCGGCCATTCGGGAACCCCTTGCCGGGGACACTGCCCCCCACATTAGGCATTCGTGCGCCGCCGCAGGAGATTAACGAAAAATTCGCCCGCGGCGGAACTGCCGACATTATAACGGGTTGCCGGCGGCCGGTGAATGTTCGATGAGAGCCGTCGGCGTGTCAAAACTTTTGCTTCGGCTCTGGTGTTCAAGGAGTTGCATTGTTTAGCGTTCGCCCCAGCGGGGCGACGGCTAAGGAACTGAGTACCCTCGCCCCGCTGGGGCCAACGCTAAACAACAAACGTCCGCCGCAGTTCGCCCTTTCATCGAAGGAATCGCCATGAACAAGTTCGCCATTCTGGGCGTCGCCCTGTCGCTGCTCGTCTCGGCCGGCGGTGCGGTCGCCGCGGACACGGCCGACAGCCCGGCCGGGCTGTGGAAGTGGTCGGGTAAGGTCGGCAAGAAGGACGCCGACTTCAGCCTCAAACTCGACTACAAGGACGGCAAGGTGACCGGGTCGCTCGCCGGCGGGAAACTCGACCTCAAGATCGAGGAAGGGACGTTCAAGGACGGCGAACTCACCTTCACCGCGACCGGTGAGTCGAAGGGCGAGAAGGTGTCGTTCAAGGGCACCGGCAAGCTGACCGGCGACACCCTCAAGGGGAAGCTGACGGGCGAGCGCAACGGCAAGACGAAGACGGACGACTTCGAGGCCAAGCGGGAGAAGGCCGAGAAGAAGAAGGACTGACGGCCGAGCGGGCCGTACAACACCGCCGCGACCGGGACTCGCTCGGCCGCGGCACATCTACAGGGGTTTGCGATGAAGAAGCTGGCTCTGGCGGCGGTGATGTTCGGCGCGTGCGGGCTGCTCGCGGCGGCGAACGTGGCGGCGGCCGACAAGGACGACCCGTCCGGCACCTGGAAGATCAAGTCGAAGCTGGGCAAGAAGGACGTCGAGCAGACGCTCAAGATCGAGGTCAAGGACGGCAAGGTGACCGGCACCATCACCGCCGGCAAGATGGAAGGCAAGATCGAGGACGGCACGTTCAAGGACGGCGAGCTGGCGTTCAGCGTCACCCGCGAGGTGAAGGACGTCAAGGTGACGACCAAGTACACCGGCAAAGTGACCGGTGACAGCATCAAGGGCTCCTCCACCACCGACTTCAACGGCAAGGAGTTCAAGTCGGAGTTCGAGGGCACCAAAGAGAAGAAGTAAGAGTGTTCACCGCAGAGGGCACGAGAGGGCACGAGAGGAAGGCAGAAGACAGAGTTCTTGAAGACATTCTTCCCTCTGCCTTCTGTCTTCCTCTCGTGCCCTCTGCGGTGAATAGTGTCTTCAAATCATAGCCGCGGGTCGATCGGCTCGCTCTCCAGCGCCAGCACCGCGAACACGCACTCGTGAACCTGCCGCAAGGGCGCGCCGCGGGCGAACCGCTCCAGCCCCTCCAGCCCCAGCGCGAATTCGCGTGCGGCCAGCCCGCGCTTCGCCCCCACCGCCCGGTGCTTGAGCCGCGTCAGGTGTTCCGGGGCGAGGTAGTCCGGCCCGTAAATGATCCGCAGGTACTCGCGGCCGCGCACTTTCAGCGCCGGCTGGGCGTAGAACCGCCGCCCTTGTGAGATGGGCGACAGCGGCTTCACCACCATCCCCTCGCCACCAGATTCCGTCAGGTCGAGCCACCACCGCGTCGCCGCGTCCACTTGGGCGGCGTCGGTGAGATCGACCACGCGGAACGGCGTCGCCAGAAGTTGCGGCACGACCGCGAGTTCGGCGAGCGCGGTCATGTGCCACTCGTGGGTGCGGTCGAAGTACAGTTTACCTTCGGTGCCGAGCAGGAAGAACGGCGCGAACTTCAGATCGGTGACTGAGTTCACCGGCCAGCAGTAGCCGCGGTACGCATCGACGAATCGCCCGACCGCGTCCCGCTTCGCGTCGAACCGCTCGCGCAACTCCGGCGGCAGGTTGATGGCATTCACGGCCGCCAGCGCGGCGCGGCCGGCGCTGCCGGTGGCCGCGTACTGCCGCCGCAACAGCTCCTGCGCCTTCGCCGACCACGGCATCAACTCGCCGTCGAGCGCGACCCAGTCGGTATCGAACTTCGCCCACCACCCGGCGGCCGTGAGCGCGTCGCGCACCAGCCCCAGGAACTGCGCTTCCGTTTCGGGCGAATCGAAGAACCGCCGCCCGGTGCGCGTGACGACAACACCCGGTTCGCCCGTGACGCCGAAACGGCGTTCCGCGGCCGCGTCGTCCTTGCACACGACCACGACGGCCCGCGACCCCATGTGCTTCTGCTCGCACACGACGCGATCGACGCCCTCCTGCCGGAAGTAGCCGAACGCCTCGGCCGGGTGTTCGAGGAAGTCCGGGAGCGGCGACGCCTCGACCGGCGACATGGTCGGCGGCAGGTAGACGAGCCACCGCGGGTCGGCGGCGAACCGCGACATTACCTCCAGCGCCGCGGCCGCGTTCTCCTCGCGGACGATCACCCTCCCGGCGAACCGCGTCTCGATCGTGCGGCGCCCGATGACGTCGGCCAGGTCGAGGTCGGAAGAACCCACCCCCCGGCCCCCTCCGCCGGGTCCCGCGTGCCGCGCCTCGCCTGCGGACGCAGTCTCGGCTGCACGCGGGGGCAGGGAGGGGGTGACGGCGCGGCTCGCCTCCTGCGCCTCGTTCGACGTTTCCGAACTCGAAATGTCTTTCTCCCCGTTCCCTTCAGGGAGGGGGGCCGGGGGGGTAGGTCCGGCCAACGGCCGCTTCGGCTCGGCGTACACTCTTTCTGCCGGCACGCGGACGAACTCCTGCTCCGGCCAGCGGAGGGCGGTCAGGTGGCCGCCGAACACGCACCCGGTGTCGACGCACGCGCAGCGGTTCACCCACTCGGCCATCGGGATCGGCGTGTGGCCGTACACGACGCTCGCCCGGCTGCGGTACTCGAGCGCCCAGTTCCGCCGCACCGGCAGCCCGAACTCGTCGCTCTCGCCGGTCGTGTCGCCGTACAGCGCGAACGCCCGCGCCTTGCCCGACACCCGGCCGTGCATGTCCGCCGTCAGCCCGGCGTGCGCCACCACCAGCCGCCCGCCGTCCAGCACGAGGTGGCTCGGCAACTTGCTGATGAATTCGGCCAGCCGGTCGCGGAACCGCTGCGGCTCGGCCTCCAGTTGCGCGACCGACTGCGCCCGGCCGTGGTTGAGGTTCACCGGCTTGCCCTTCAGCCACGTCAGCAGCCGGTCGTCGTGGTTGCCGAGCACGCAGAACGCGACCCCGCGGGCGACCGCGTCCATCACCAGCCGGTACACGGCCGGGGTGTCCGGGCCGCGGTCGCACAGGTCGCCCACGAACACCAGCCGCCGGCCCTCGGGGTGCGACACGCGCCAGCATTCGCTCTCGTCGGCGTCCTTCGCGCGCTTCATGCGGTAGCCGAGCTTCACCAGCAGCAGCATGAGTTCGCCGAAGCAGCCGTGGACGTCGCCGACGACGTCGAACGGTCCGCGCTCGTCGCGGCGGTTCACCGGCAGCCGGTACCGCTCGACCGTCACCGCGGCCACCTCCTCCTCGGTCCGCAGGACGTGGACGCGGCGGATGCCCTCGTCCTCCAGCCGGCCGAGCGAGCGGCGGAGGTCGTCGGCGTGCCGGCGGGTGACGTGCGGTCCGAACGGACGTTCGGCGGCCCGCTTCTGGTTCCGTTCGTGACAAAATTCGGCGCTGAAGTCGAACACGAATGCCACAACCTGCGCGTGGTACTTGCGGGCCATCTCCACGTAGTGCTTGCGCGACTCCGGGCGGACGTTGGTGGCATCAATGACGGTCAGCTTGCCGCGGGCGAGCCGCTTGGCGCACGCCAGGTGCAGCAACTCGAACGCGTCGTCCGACGCGGCCTGCTCCATCTCGTCGTCGCACACCATGCCGCGGAAGAAGTCCGACGACAGGATCTCGGTCGGCTTGAAGTGGGTGCGGGCGAACGTGGACTTGCCGCACCCGGACGGGCCGACCATCAACACCAGCGCGAACTCGGGGATGTGAGCGGTCATGAGCGGACTCGTGGGCCTTTCGGGCGCGTCGCAGGTGAGACGCGGCGTGAACCGATTCGGTTCGGGGCGTAAAGCGTAGAACGATTTTGCGGATTTTGTGGATTTCGATGCAGGAATTGCGTCGCCGGGCGTGTAAATAATCTGCAACACGGCGCAAGCGAACGGATCGATCCGGTTAGCGCGGCCGGCACACCCGGGGCGGCCCCTCCCACTCATACGCACGATTTCTCCTGGCGTTCGTGCGAATCGTCACGCCGCGGCGGTTGAGGCCGGTTCTGAACTCGCGACGGCACCCCGCGTGCTAGTCGGAGCGACGCGAACGATCGGTTCGTGCGCCACAGTCGGCATAACCCGGCCCCCTTGCCGGGCACCACGATCGACACCATGACACAAAGGAGACGTGTCCCAATGCCCGCCCGTCCCGCCCGGCTGCGACCGCTCGTTGCGGCCGCCGTCATCGCCCTGCTCGCGTCGGCCTCGTCCGCTCGCGCCGGCGTCATCAGCACGGCCACCATCGCCGACAGCGAACTGCCCGGCCTGTTCACCGGCTCGGTCAAGTACGACTGGGTCAGCTCGACCTCGGCCACCCTCACCATCTCGCTGACGAACGTCAGCCCGGTCGCCAACGGCGGGTACATCACCGCCGTCGCGTTCAACGACCCGAACAAGGCCGCCGGGACCGACGGCCGGACCGCGGTCGATTTCACCAAGGTCACCCTGGCGTCCGGCCCGGCCAACTTCAGCCTGATCGGCAGCACCGCCCTGACCAGCCAGAACAGCATCAGCGGCTCGCCGTACGGCGGCTTCGACCTCGCCGCCTCGAACAGCACGGCGGTGCTCGGCGGCGGCACCCCGACGACCGGCGTCGGGGTCAACCAGACCGGCACGTTCGTGTTCAACATCACCGGGACCGGGCTGAACGCGTACAGCGCCCAGCAGTTCCTGAGCACGTACAGCACCGACGGCAGCTCGGCCCTGCTGGTGCGGTTCAAGGGGTTCAACAACGGCCTGAGCGACAAGGACGTGATCGGGAAGACGAACCCGGGCACGCCGGGTACGCCGCCGGGCGTGAACGCGGTCCCGGCCCCGCCGGCGGCGGTGCTCGCCGGTATGGGCTTCGGCTGCCTGCTGCTCGGCCGGCTGCGCCGCCGCGCGGCCTGACCCGGTCGAAGTCCGCGGGCCGCGGGCCGAAGGGGAGAGCGACCCGCTCCCCTTCGGCCCGCGGCTTCGCGCTTTGTGCGTGTGGCCGAACCCCGGGGCGCCGCGATAATACCCCTCACTCTCACGAGGCGGGGGATCATGAGCGACACGCTGGGGATCGCACTCATCGGCTGCGGCACGGTCGGCGGCGGGGTGGTACACGTCCTGCTGGAGCACGCCGCCCGCGTCGCCGCCCGCGCCGGCCGCCCGCTCGCGCTGCGCCGCGTCGTGGTCCGCGACACCGCCAAGCCGCGCCACCCGCTCATCCCCCCGGGCGTCATCTCGACCGACATCGCGGCCGCGATCGCCGACCCGGGCGTTCAGGTGGTGGTCGAACTGATCGGCGGCACCACGCTGGCGAAGACGGTGGTGCTGGACGCGCTGGCGGCCGGCAAGCACGTCGTCACCGCGAACAAGGCGCTGCTCGCGGACGCCGGGGCGGAGGTGTTTGAAGCCGCCCGGCGGGCCGAGCGGGCGGTGTGCTTCGAGGCGGCGGTAGCCGGCGGCGTGCCGGTCATCCGGGCGCTGGGCGAGAGCCTCGCGGCCAACCAGGTGACCGCGATTCAGGCCATTCTCAACGGCACGTCGAACTTCATCCTCACGTCGATGGCCGAGGGCGGCAAGACCTACGCCGCGGCGCTGGCCGAGGCCCAGAAGTTGGGCTACGCCGAGGCCGACCCGACGCTGGACGTGGACGGCAGCGACGCGGCGCACAAACTGGCCATCCTGGCCCAGATCGCGTTCGGGGTGGCGGCCAAGCCGCACGAGATCGCCCGCCAGGGCATCGACACTATCGACGCGATGGACATCCGGTTCGCGAACGAACTCGGGTACACGATCAAGCTCCTGGCCGAGGCGTGGACCGGCGGGCACAGCCACAGCGGCGGGGCGAAACTGAGCCGCGGCGGCGCGGCCGAGGGCGGCCCGCCCACGGTGGCGCTGCACGTCGCCCCGGTGCTGCTGCGGCACACCGACCTGCTCGCCCAGGTGCGCGGGGCGTACAACGCGGTGCTGGTGTACGGCGACGTGGTCGGTGAGACGCTCTACCAGGGGCCGGGCGCCGGCCAGATGCCGACCGCCAGTTCAGTTGTCGCCGACCTGATCGACCTGGCTGTGGGAAGGGCGCAGCGGACGTTCGCGGCGGCCCGGCTGTGGAGCCGCGAGGGCCGCGGGTTCACCGTCGAGCCGCCCGAACGCGTTCGCAGCCGGTTCTACCTGCGGCTGCTGGTGGTCGATCGCCCGGGGGTGCTGGCCGACATCACCCGCATCCTGGCGGACGAGGAGATCAGCATCTCGAGCCTGGTGCAGCACGAGGCGGAGGAGGGCGGCGGCGGTCCGGTGCCGCTGGTGATCGTGACGCACTACGCCCCGACCGGCCGGTTCCGCAAGGCGCTGGCGCGGATCGACGCGCTGCCGACGACCGCCGCGCCGGCGGTGTACTTCAGCATGGGTGACTGATGGCGTGGGCCGACCGCCCGGCCGCGACGGGCGCGCTTGCGGTCGTGGCGTTCGCGCTGGCGGCCGCCGGCGCGCGGCCGTACGCCGGCGGGTTCAACGACGGCGGCCGGCTGGCGACCGCCGAGTCGCTCATCGACCGTGGCACCCTCTGCATCGACTCCTCTGTGTACACCCGTCCGGAGGTCGCCCCGGCCGGCATCCCGCCCTACGCCCGCCACCACGAGACGACGAACGTCCGCGGCACGCTGGACAAGGTGCGGATCGGCGGCCGGTTTTACTCCGACAAGCCGATGGTGCCGGCGGTGCTGACGGCCGGCGGGTATCGCGTGCTGATGCTGCTCGGCGCGCCGCGCCCGGGCGACCGGCCGGACGTGTTCGCCTACCTCGCGACGGTGCTGACGTGCGGCCTGTCGTATGCGGCCGCGGTGGCGTGCATGTGGGTGCTGGGCGGCCGGGCCGGGCTGCCGCCGAGGTGGCGGCTGGCGTGGCTGGCCGTGTTCGCGCTGGGCGGGGTGCTGCCGGCGTACACGCGGCACGTCAACTCGGGGATGCCGCAGGTGGCGGCGGTCGCGGCGCTGGCCCTCGCACTTTCGACGGCCGCGGGCGCGCCGGCCGGGCGCTCGTGGTGGTTGTGGGCGGCGGCCGGGTGCGCGGCCGGGTTCGGGTACGTGCAGGACGGCGGGAGCGGGCCGCCGCTCGTGGCGTTCGCGGGGCTGGCGGTCGCGGCGCGGGCGCGGCGGGTCGGCCCGGTGCTGCTGTTCGCGCTGGGGGCGCTGCCGTGGGTGGTCGCGCACCACGCGATCAACTACGCGGTGGGCGGGGTGTGGGTGCCGCTCGGGATGGTGCCCGAATACCTGGCGTGGGAGGGCAGCCCGTTCGACGAGTCGAACATGACCGGGGTGGCGCGGCACACGCCGGCGAGCTTCGCGAAGTACGCCTTCGCCCTGCTTCTCTCGCAGCGCGGCTATTTGGTGTGCAACCCGCCGCTGGCGCTGGCCGCGGCGTGCGGGTGGCTGGCGCTGAAGGGCCGCACCCCGGACCGCGCCGCACTCGCGGCCCTGTCGGCGTGGTGCGTGTCCGTGGTCGGGGTGTACGCGCTGCTGTCGGACAACTTCGGCGGCGGGAGCCTGTCGGTGCGGTGGTTCGTGCCGTTCGTCGTGCCCGGGTTCTGGCTGCTGGCGGAGTTGATCGCGGCCCGGCCGTCGTTCCGCGTCGAGTTCGCGATGCTCGGGCTGGTCGGGTTGGTGATCGGGGGGATCATGTGGCCGAGCGGCCCGTGGGCGATCGCCCCGAACCAGCCGACGCGCGAGCTGGCGTGGGGGGCGTTCGCCGCCTGTGCGATCGTTCGCGTCAGGCGGTGGCGTGCGAAAGCACACTGAACCTCACCGGACGTTGTGCGCCGTTCCCGCGACGGCTCGCTCGGCGGTGCGGCCCGGCTGCGGTTGCGTCGCCCGGCAGGCGTCGCTATGCGTCCGCGGCATGGGGTGGGCTGATCACCGGGCTTCGGGCTGGCTTCTGGCAGCGTGCGCGTTTGTGCTCGCGGCCGCGGGGGCGCGGCCACACGCCGCGTCGTGGAACGACGGCAGCCGGCTCGCGTCCGTCGAGTCGCTGGTCGAGCGCGGCACGTTCTGCATCGACGACAGCATCTACTTGAACCCGGAAGCGGCGCGCGACGCATCACCTTACGCCCCCGACGATCCGACACTCGCGGCCGGGACGCTCGACCGCCTGCTCATCGACGGCCGCTGGTATTCCGACAAGCCGCCGCTCGCCAGCGTGCCGCTCGCCGCCGCCTATCGCGGGCTGATGCTGTTTGGCGCGCCGGCTCCAAGCGAGCGGCCGGACGTGTTCGCGTGGGCCGTGTGCGTGCTGCTGAGCGGCACCGGGTACGCGGTCGCGGTCGGGTGCGTGTGGACACTCGGCCGGCGCGCCGGGCTGCCGCCGACGTGGCGGCTGGCGTGGCTCGCGGCGTTCGCGCTGGCGACCGTCCTCCCGGCGTACACCCGCAGCGCGAACAACCACATCGCGCAACTCGGGGCGGTCGCCGCGGCGTGCGTCCTGCTGTCCCGAATCGCCGACCGACACGCCGAAGGCCGCGACGCGTGGGGTTCGCTGCTGGCTGCCGGGTTCGTTGCGGGCGGAGCCTACAACCTCGACTTCGGCGTCGGCCCGCCGTTCGTGGTCGCGGTGCTCGCGGTCGTTGCCCTCCGTACCCGGCGCTTCGACGCGGTGCTGGTATGCGGCCTCGGGGCACTCCCGCTCATCCTTGCCGGGCACACGCTCAACTACGCGATCGGCGGCGACTTCATCAAGCCGCTGAACATGCACCCGGAATACCTGTCGTGGCCGAACAGCCCGTTCGCGACCACAATGACCGGCGTCGTGCGGCCGCGACCGCTCGCGCAGGGTCTCTACGCCTTCGACCTGCTGTTCGGCAGGAAGGGCTTTCTGACGCACAACCCCCCGCTTCTGCTCGCCGCGGTCGCCGGGGCACTCGTCCTGAAGCGCGGGGCGCGTGACCGGGTCGAACTGCTGGCCCTCGTCGCGTGGTGCGTCGCCGGGTGGGCGCTGTACGGCGTCCTGTCGAAGAACCACGGCGGCGGGTGCGTGTCGGTGCGGTGGTTCGTGCCGTTCCTCGTCCCGGGGTTCTGGCTCCTGGGGAAACTGCTGGCCGAGCGGCCGGCGTTCCGGCGCGACTTTGCCACGCTCGCGCTGTGCGGCCTGCCGCTCGCGGCCGGCGCGTGGGCCGTCGGCCCGTGGCGGTCGGCTCCGCTGTCGCTCTACTGGTGGACGTTCGGCGGGTCGCTGGTCGCGTGGGCCGCCGTCCGTGTCTTCGCTCTGCGGCCAATCGCCGACGCACCCGCACCGGCGCTGAAGCGCGCCGCGTGACCGCGTCACCTGTTGAACGTGCCGATCACCCAGACGACCGCATCGGCCGGTGACATCGGCTTGTCACCGACTTCGACGTTCAGCCCGTTCACGAAGCCCTCGCGGCGCAGCGCCCGCCCGCTCGCGAGCCACCCGCCGACGGCCGACACCCCGGGCGCGATCGCGTCGTGCGGGTAGTACACGTAGGGCGATTCGAACAGCTTCTGCGACGCCAGTTGGCCGCGGGTGTAGACCCCGGCGACGCCGTCTTCGAACACGCCCGCCAGACCCGCCAGTGCGCCGCCGTCCGGCTCCGAGATGGCGAGCGGGTTGGCCGCGTCGAGCGGCACCGCGAACCGCGCGTCGGCCGGGTTCGTCTTGGCGACCGAGTCGCCCCACAGCGCGACGTTGTCCTTGTCGATGCCGTCACGCGCCTTGAGCCAGCGGACCACAGTGCGGAGGTCGCGGAGCTGCGCGCCGAGCACCGGTTGGCCGAGGATCAGGTTCGTCTGCGACACCGACGTGCGCGAACTGCCGCGATCGGCCGACGTGCCGGGGCGGGTCTCGCCGGTGCCGCGGACGTCCGGCAGACACACCGCGACGCCGGCCTTCAGAAACGCCGCGATCGCGTCACCGCGTTCGGCCAGGAATTGCGCCTTGCCGCCCTGCGCGACCATCACCACGACCGGGACCGCGTTCTTCGCGCCCGCTGGCGTGATGAGCAGAAGCGGGACGACGACCCCCGGCTCCACCTCCAGCGCGAACTTCTCGACCACGCCGCCGGGTACCTTCGCCGGCTCGCCCGTCGTCACCTTCGGGTTCGGGTTCGGCTCGCTGTCGCCGAGGAGCGCCGCCCACGTCTTCCGCTGGCGCTCGAACCGCGCCCGCGGCTCCAACCCGGCCCCCGCCTTCGACCACGTCGCGGCCCGCTCGCGGGCGAGTTCGCCAACCACCTCGTGCAACTTCTTGGGCTTCAGTTTGGCGCGGGCCTCGTCGGTCCAGCACCGCAAGTCTGCCGCCGGCCGGTTCTTGCTGTACTCCTCGGGCACCGGCATTCCGAACCAGTCTTTGAGCGCCGGGTAGATCATCTTCCGGTGAACCGCGCCGATGTGGTTGCAGTGGGTGTTGTCCGGCCCGCCCAGGCCGCGAACACTGCCCTTGCCGTGCGCCACCCGCAGCGCGTCCTTCGCGTCGTACCAGTCGAAAACCTTCTGCAACCGCGGCCACGCCGGGTCGGTCGCGGCGTCCCACGCGAACTCGTGGGCGTAAATCACCTTCCGCGGCGCGACCGAGCCGACGATTACGAAGTGGGCGAACCCGTCGCGCGCGCCGTTGCGCAACCCGCGGGTCGATTCCCAGTAGCCGTCGCCGAACCAGGCGAAGTCGCGGTCCGGGTTGTCGAGCGGTTGCGACTCCGGCTGCCACCCGCCGAAGTTGAACGGCACCACGCACGCGACGCGCGGGTCCAGCGCCGCGGTCACGCCCGCCGGGTCGCCGCCTCCTGCGACCGCCCCCATTAATATGATTCGTTCGCGGTCGATATTTTTTTGCCCGAGTAGCACATCAATTCCGCGCATGATGTCCCACACCATCCAGCCCATCAACGACTCGCCCGCGGCGGACAGTTGGAGATTCGAGTTGTAGCGGAAGAAATAATCCTGGCGCGACACGCGGAACGGCTTGTCGTAGTCTTTTTCGGTGTTGAAGTCGTGTTCGCGGCGCTCGCCGTAGCCGAGTTGGTCGGGCACCAGCACCGCGGCGCCGGCCCGCGCCCACGTCATCCCCATGTCCTGCAACTCGCCGCCGGTCTTGCCGCCGTGGTGCGCGTGGGCGATGACGATCCCCGGCATCTTGTCGGGGACGGATTTGGGCAAATAGAGGTTCGCACACGCCCACAAACCCGGCCGCGTCTCATACACGACGTTGTGAATCACATACCCGTCGCCGTCTAACTCGCGCGTCACCTTGATTCGCATATCCTTCGGCGCGTCGGGCCACACACCGAGCGACTCCTTCAACTTCTGAACGCGGACGTCGCGATACTTTTCCCACTCCGCTTTCGACTTGACGTCCGCGAACGCTTTCGACTCACGCAGGTTCGCCTCCTGCATCCGCCGCTTGGCGTCCGCCCACATCATCTTGGGCAGGTCTTTGGTGCGCGGATCGTCCTTGCCGAACACGTTCGGATCGATGTCTTTGAAATCCGCCGCGACTGATGTCACCGCGGCGCACGCGACCAACAGAGCGGAGAGGCGTGGCATAACACCGGCCCTCTATTTGCCATCAATGACGAGTAGAAACCTGCGAAAGCAGTGGATCAAAGTCGGAGAAGTCCTTCTGCGTCCACACGTAGTACGGGGATTCGTGGCCGGTGGCAGGCGGCGGGCGTCGGCCGGGAAGGCGGAAAGAAGGCTACACTGACGACGAACCGATTGCCAGCGGGAACAACCCCGATGATGCGATTCTCCGAGCAGTCTCAAGCCGGTCCATATTCGCGCGAGTTGGCCGACGCCGTCCTGGGGCTGATTCTGGCCGCGTTGCCGGGCCGCGCGTGCCCGAGCGGGCAGCGGGCGCCGTTCGCGCGCGAGACCGGAGACGACTGGGTCGCGGACGTGGGGCCGGCGATGTCGTGGGAGGCGCGCGTGGAGTACGAGGAGCTACGGTTCGGCACGCCGGCGAGCGGGGTGTCTATCCGCTACACCCGCGGATACCACGTGCTGATGACCGGCGGCCCGCGCGACTTCCGCGGCGACCGGGTGCTGATCGACGCCTACGGGTGGGCCGGCGGGGCTGAACTGTGCTGCATCGTTGACGACGGTGTGGGTGTGAGGTGGCAACTGCCCGACGACGAGCACGCGGCGCTGCTGGCTGCGTGGGAGGCGTTCAAGGCCGCGCGTGGGCTGACGGTGCGGCGCCCGGGCACCGCGGAGCGCGTGTGACGGCATCGAGGAACCCACCCCCGGCCCCTCCCTGCGGGGAGGGGAGCAAAACCTTTACACCTCGCAAACGTCAGCGGCGTGCCCAGAGTTTTTGCTCCCCTCCCCGCAGGGAGGGGCCGGGGGTGGGTTCCTCGGCTACTTCGCCCCGAACCGCGCCTTCAACTCCGCGACCGATTCGGACAGCGGCGGCGGGGGCACGGCCCACGTCGCCACCTGCCCGTTGCCGGCGCCGGTCGCGACGCGGTTGCCGGCCGGGGCGAACGCGACGTGCGTCACCGCCGCCGCCGGGTGCCGCAGCGGCGGGCCGAGCGGAAGCCCGGTCGCCGCGTCCCAGAACCGGGCGGTGGTGTCGCGGCTGCCGGTCAGCAGCACCGCCCCGTCGGGCGACACCGCGACCGCCGCGACCGCCGCCCCGTGCGGCATCGGCCGCGCCGCCGGCCGCCCGTCGGCCGCGCCGAGCAACTCGGCCACGTTGTCCCGCCGGCCGAGCAGCACCTTCGTCCCGTCCGGCGTGTACCGGGCGGCCAGCACCTCGTCGCCGGCGCGCCACTCGCGGACGCGGTCGAGCGTGTCGCCCTTCAGGAAGAAGACGCGGTCCGACGCGGTCACCAGCACCTCGCCGCCGTCCGGCCGGGCGGCCAGCGCGCCCAGGTCGATGCCTGGGGCGATGTCGTCGGCCGGGGATTTCAGCGCGGTGCGGGCGAGCGTCCGCGGGTCGAACCGGGCGACGAGCGCGTCCCCGCGAGCGTACAACCCGCCGGTGCCCGGCAGGCAGTCGATGGCGCCGACGCGGCCGAGCGCCAGCGACGCCTCGACCGGCTCGGGCGGGCCGCCGGTCGGCACCCGCTCCAGCCCGTCGCGCAACACGCCGACGTAGGCGAACGGCCGGGCCGGGTCCGGGTCGTACCGCAGCACCCGCGGCAGGTGCTTCACCGCGGTGCGCACGTAGGGCGTGCCGCCGGCCGGGTCGTACACGCGCACGTCGTTCTCGTCGGCCGCGACCAGCCGCCCGTCCGGGGCGAAGTCCAGCCCGCGGCCGCGCGTGCCGCCGGCCCGGGCCACGGCGTCCGGCCGGTCCGGGGCGCGGGCGAGGAACACCGAATCGCCCGCCGGCACCGCGAACGTGTCCGACCCGGGGCGGAACCGCGGCCGCGCCACCTCGCCGCGCAGCCGCAGCGGCAGGCCCACCTGCTGCGTCGTGTCGGTCCGCCAGAACCGCACGTTCCCGTCGCCGTCGGTGGCGGCCACGAGCGGCGACTTGCCGGCGAACGCCACCCCGTGGCCCTGCGCCCCGGACAGGCGCCACGAAGAGTCCTTCCCGGCGACGAGGTCGATCAGCCCCACGCTGCCGTCGGTGCCGGTGGCGGCCAGTTTGCGGCCGTCGGGCGACACCGACACGTCGGTGATCGCGCCGCGGTACTGCCAGTACCGGCCCTCGGTCCGCGTGTCCGTGTTCCACTCGCGAACGCGGCCGCCGCGGTCGCCGGTGTACACCCACTTGCCGTCCGGGCCGACCGCGAGCGACAGCACGGCGGTGGGGTCTTTGCCGGGAAGCGAGCGGGCCGCGACCTTCGGTAGTGCGGGGTCCGACACGTCGATCTTCAGCACACCGCGCGCGTCGTTGCACCACAACGTGCCGTCGGGCGCGAACCCGACCGACCACACCTCGACGTTCACGTCCACCGCGCCGACCGGACTCACCGCCTCGCCCGGCTTGGTGAGGTCGATCGGCCACAGGGTGACGGCCTTGTCGGTGCCGCCGGCGGCCAGCAGCGTGCCGTCGGGCGAAACGGCGACCGCGTGATATGTTGTGGAGCTTTTGAGCGCGTCGGCGGGCCGGCGGACGGGCGCGAACGTGCGGACGCGCGCCCCGGACGCCGCGTGCCACAGGTACGCCTCGCCGCCGCGCCCGACCGACACGAGGTGCGTGCCGTCGGGGTGAAAGGCGGCCAGCCGCGGCTGCCGGTGGTGGGCGAGGGCGAGTGCCGGCGGCGGGGCCAGCTCGCGCGGCCACGCGGCCAGGTTGACGCGGGCGACGCGGGCGAGGTCGGCGTCGCCGGTCTCCTCGGCCGACTCGACCGCGGACACGAACGCGGCCAGCCCCTCCTCGACGCGGCCCTCCTCGCACGCCCGCACCCCGCGGCCGAACTCCAGCGCCGCCTTCTGCCGCCGCTGCTCGCGGAGCGCGGCCCGGGCGTCCGCCTCGGCGGCCTTCGCCGCGTTCTGGGCGGCCACCGCCTCCGACTTCGCCCGGCTCTGGGCGTCGGCGTCCCGCTTCGCGTCCACCCACAGCACGGCGACGGCGACGAACGCGACCGGCAGGAAGGTGGCCAGCGCCGCGGCCAACCCGGCGACGACCGGGTTCCGCTTCGCCCACAGCCACGCCCGCTCGGCCGCCCGCACCGGCCGGGCGACGGTCGGCCGGTCGTCGAGGAACCGCCGCAGGTCGTCGGCCAGCGCCTCGGCGCTGGCGTACCGCCGCCCCGGGTCTTTCTCCAGGCACTTCATGGCGACCGCGGCGAGGTCGCGGGGCAGGTCCGGGCGGAGCGACCGCACCTCCGGCGGCCGCTCGTGGATCACCTTGAGCAGCACGCTGATCGACTCGCCGCCGTCGAACGGCGGCCGCCCGGCGAGGCACTCGTACAGGATCGCGCCGAGCGCGTACACGTCCACGGCCGGCGTCACCTGCCGGTCGCCGGCGGCCTGCTCCGGGGCCATGTACTGCGGGGTGCCGATGATCTGCCCGCTCTGCGTCAGGTCGGCGGCGCTCTGGATGAACTTGCCCAGCCCGAAGTCCATCACTTTGGGTCGCAAGTCGTCAGGTCGTAAAGTCGTAAAGTCCGAAGGCCGTGCCGGATTGACTTTACGACTTTCGACTTTCGGACTTTCGACTCCGAAAAGAATGTTTCCCGGCTTCAGGTCGCGGTGGACGACGCCCTGGAGGTGCGCCGCGTGGACGGCCCGGGCGATCCCCTCGACCAGCTCGGCCGCGGCGCGCGGGTCGGGCCACCGCGGCGGGCCGCCCGGCTCGGCCGCGGCGCCGGCCTTCAAGCGGCGGTGCAGCGACCCGCCCTCGAGCAGCTCCATCGCCAGGTACGGCACCGGCACCCCGGTCGGCCCCTGGTAGGTGTCGATCTCGAAGATCTGCACCACCTGCGGGTGCTGAATCTTGGCCAGGAACTCGGCCTCGAACAGGAACCGCTGGACGGTCCGCGGGTCGGCGGCGGCCCCGGTCAGGATCATCTTGAGCGCGACGAGCCGGTTCAGCCGCAGGTGCCGGGCCTTGTATACCACGCCCATGCCGCCGCGGCCGATCTCGGCCAGCACATCGAACCCGCGGACGCGGGGCAGCCCGACCGGCTTGACCGGCGGCGGCTTGCCGTTGATGACGTGCGTGTCCGGCACCGGCGCGGCGGAGCGGGCGTCGGGCAGGACGGCCGACGACAGGTGCTTGAGCGCCGCGGCGCGGTCGTCGCCGACCCGGCCGATGAGCGCGTCCAGCCGCCCCTGGCACCGCGGGCACCCGTCGATGTGCGCGCCGACGCCGGCCGCGGCCTCGCCGAGCGCGTCGTTGAGGAACCCGGCCAGGTCGTCATCTGTGGGGCAAGCCATTTGAGTGCTGAGTGCTGAGTGCTGAGTGCTGGGTGCTGAGCCTAGCTGTCCGGAAGGTTGCGCTCGACGGCGGAGCGCAGGCCGTTCACGACCCTTGAGACTTCGCTCGCTTGCGCGTACAGCGTGTCGAATTCGGCCTGGGTGACGAACCCGGCGTCCAGGGCGACGTACAGTTGGGAGCGGACCTCCGCGGCCGACCCTTTGGCGGTGGATAGGAACTGGTGGAACTCGCGGGGCCGGTTGCGGTCGAACCCCTCCGCGATGTTGGACATGATCGACACCGCGGCGCTGCAAATCTGGTCCCGCAGCTTGTAATCGCGCGAAAACGCACCCTGGGACGTAGCGCGGTAGATCGCGGCCGTCAGCAGCCGCGCCTTTTGCCAGGCGACGAGGTCTTCAAACCTCTGCGCTCCGCCCACGGTTCCGCCCTCCGAGACAACGGGGCACTCAGCACTTAGCACTCAGCACGCTACTCTTCTTCCTCCGGCAGGCCCTCGATCGCGCGGATCTCTTCCTGCACCAACTTTTGTACGCGGTGCTTGGCGAGGTACACCTGCGACACCCGGATTCCGAGTTGGTCGGCCACCGCCTGCGGGGCGATGCCGTCCAGCGCCGCCAGCTTGAACGCCTGCCACGTCGCGTCCGCGACCCGCTCCTTCGCCCGAACCAGCGCGGTCGCCAGCAGTTCCTTGTCGAACGTCTCCGCGATGCGGGCCGCGAGGTCTTCCCGCGCCTCGACGGTGTTCAGTTGGTTGAGCACGCTGGTGTCGCCGCTGCCCCGGGTACGATACCCGGCCTCGGTCACGAAGTCGTGCCAGGCGTGGTGGGTGAGCGTCTTCAGCCACCCGCGGAAGCTCTTCGACGGGTCGTAGGTGAACTGCGGCAGCTTGGCGGTGAGCCGCAGCAGGACGTTCTGGGCCACGTCCTGCGCGTCGGCCTCCTGAAGCCCCCAATGGGTCAGCCAGCCGCGAATGGCGGGGCTGTACAACCGGACGAACTCTGCCCATGACATCTGGTCGGTCGGATCCTGGTTGAGCCGGTGTAGTAGTGTGACGCGGGTGGTGTCGGCCGAGTCGGCACCCATCCGAAGCTCCTCGCCGGGCGACGAAGTCTCATCTCAGTCTAATCAACCCGCACGTCCCCCGGAAGGTCTGTGCGAAGTCTATTCGGCCGCGGCGCGAGGCGGGATTCGGCACAGGACACGTGCGGCCGGGCCGCCCGCGGCGTATGATGGCGTTAACCCCTTTGCGCAGTGCCGCCACGGACCGAACCGATGCCCCCGACCGACGCGGACGCCGCGGCCGACCGACTGGCCACCCACCTCCGCGCGCCGCTGCTCGCCCTCGAAGAGTTGCTCGACGCGCTGACCGACGCCCCGGCCGGCGGCGACGCGCTGGCGGCCGCCACCGCCGCGGCCCGCGAGGGGCTGGGTGCCGACCTCGCGTTCTGGTATTCGAAGGGCAGCCGGGCCCTCGCCCTCGCCGCCGCCGGCGACGCCGACGAGGTCACCCCCGAGCAGTGCGCCCAGTTCGCCCGGCGGCTGCTGGCCGCCGTGCCGGCCGACCCGGACGCGTTCCGCTGGGTGAACCCGGACGCGCGGCCGGAGGGCTGGCCGACGGCGGCGTGCGTCGCCCGCAACGGCCGCGCCGGCGGGGCCATCGTGGTGCTGTCGTTCGCCCCCGGCCGCCGGTTCGACACCGGCGAGGAAGAAGTGGTCCGGATGGCGCTGAAGATGCTGGTCGGCCTCCGCGCCCACGCCCAGACGGCGACCAAGCGGCTGCTCAACGGCCTCATCCACAGCCTGACGGCGGTGCTCGACGCGAAGGACCCGTACACCGCCGGGCACAGCGAGCGGGTGGCCCGCATCGCGGTGCTGATCGGCCGCCACATGGGGCTGTCGGACGCGACCGTCGGCGACCTGTTCCTGGCCGGGCTGCTGCACGACATCGGCAAGATCGGCACCCGCGACGACGTCCTCTGGAAGGCGGGCAAGCTGACCGACCTGGAGTTCGAGGAGATCAAGCAGCACCCGGTGGTCGGGGAGCGGATCGTGGCCTCGATCGAGCCGTTCCGGCGGCTGTGCCCGGCGGTCCGCGGGCACCACGAGCGGTACGACGGCACCGGCTACCCCGACCGGCTGGCCGGCGAGGCGATCCCGCTCCCGGCCCGGGTGCTGGGCGTGGCGGACGCGCTGGACGCGATGATGTCGCCCCGCCGCTACCGCCCGGCCCGGTCGCCGACGGAGATCGACGCCGTGTTCGGCAAGGAGACCGGCCGCCAGTTCGACCCGGCGGTGGTCGCGGCGTTCATGGCCATCCGCATGCAGATCTACCCGCCGATCTTCCAGAAGGGCATCGGCGAGTCGGCGTTTCACGCCATCGACGCGCTGGTGGACAACCAGACGGAGACCACGCTGGCCCTCGGGGCGAAGCCGAAGTGAGGTCGCGGCGGCTCGGCGGGGCGCGTTTTGCGCTGGTGGCGGGCGGATTCTGATGGTAGGCTGAACGCGTCCGAACCCTCCGAACCTCCCGCCGGACGTTCTCCCTCCTGCCTGTGGGGCCACATCACATGCCCGCCAACCGCGTCGGCTGCGACCAGTTCCGTGACTCGCTCCGCGCCTCGCGCCGGGCGTTCGTGAAGGCCGGCGCGCTGGGCGCGCTGTCGCTCCCGGCCCTCTTTCGCGCCGAGGCCCGCGCGAAGGACGCGATTCCGACCTCGCAGACCCGCACGAACAACGTCATCCTGCTGTGGATGCGCGGCGGGCCGAGCCACCACGACATGTGGGACCCGAAGCCGGACGCCCCGGCCGAGGTCCGCGGCGAGTTCGGGGTGATCGACACCAACGTGCCCGGCATCCGCCTCTCCGACATGCTCCCGCTGTCGGCAAAGATGATGGACAAGTGGTCGATCGTGCGGAGCCTGCACCACCACGACGCCGGGCACAGTACCGGCGACCAGATCTGCTTCACCGGGTACAACCCCGGCCCGAACCCGGACGAGAACGTCCACCCGTCGATCGGCTCGGTGGTGTCGAAGCAACTCGGCCACCTCTCGACCCACATGCCGCCGTATGTCATGATCCCGCGGGTGCTTCCGGGCGCCGGCGCGGCGTATCTGGGTGCCGCCCACAAGCCGTTCGAGACGCAGGCCGACCCGGCGTCCCCGGGGCCGTTCAAGTTGCCGAACTTTGCACTCGCCAACGGCGTCACCTTCGATCAGGTGGACGACCGCAAGGGGCTGCTGAGCCGCTTCGACACGCTCCGCCGCGACGCCGACAAGACCGGCCAGATGGACGCGGCGGACAAGTTCCAGCAGCGGGCGTGGGACATCCTCACCTCGCCGCAGGCGCGGGTCGCGTTCGACCTGGATCAGGAGCCGACGAAGGTCCGCGAGCGGTACGGGCTGATGCCGGCGTTCGACCCGAAGGCCTCGAACCGTTGCGGCGCGCCGAACTGGGCGCAGCGGATGCTGCTCGCGCGGCGGTTGGTGGAAGCCGGTGTTCGCATTGTGACCGTCGACCTCCGCTGGTGGGACACGCACGTCAAGGGCTTCGAGTCTCTCCGCGACGGGTTCCTGCCGCGGTGGGACCGCGCGTTCACCGCGCTGATGGAAGACCTCGACAACCGCAGCCTTCTCGAATCGACGCTGGTGCTGGCGTGGGGCGAGTTCGGCCGGACGCCGAAGGTGAACAACGACGCCGGCCGCGACCACTACCCGAACGTGTTCAGCGGGGTGCTGGCCGGCGGCCCGGTGAAGGGCGGGCGCGTGGTGGGCGAGTCCGACAGCAAGGGGGCGTTCCCGAAAGCCAACCCGAAGACCCCGCAGGACGTGCTCGCCACCGTGTACCGCCACTTGGGGGTGGACACCGAGGCGCAGTACCTGAACAACGGCCGCCCGATCTCGGTGCTGCCGAGCGGCAAGCCGATCGACGAACTGTGTTGAAAGTAGGTCACTCGCGGAGCGAGTGACACCGGCCACGTTTGCGAAGTGACCGGTAGCCGAGGGCGCGACTCGCGGAGCGAGTCGCCTACTTTCAAGTCGCCTTGAATTCGCGCCGCCGACCCGTCACCATTTCGGGATGCTGTTCGAGTCCCCGCACGTTCGCGTCACGGCCGAGTACGGCGTCGGCACGCTCTGGCTCGCCTTCCCCGGGTCGCCGGTCAACGCGCTGGACGGCACGCGCCTCCGCGAACTCGATCGCGCCCTCGCCGCGGTCGAACCGAACCCGTTCCTGCACGCGCTCGTGGTTCGCTCGGCCAAGCCCGCCGGCTTCTGCGCCGGGCTACACCCCTCGGCGGCCGACGCCGCGGATCGCATCGGCCTTGCGAAGCTCGGGCAGCGCGTGTTCGCGCGACTCGCCGCGCTCCCGTTCGTCACCGTCGCGTTCGTCGAAGGGCCGTGCCTCGGCGTCGGCTTCGAACTGGCTCTCGCGTGCGATCACCGGCTGTGCTGCGCGACCCCGACCACGCTGTTGGGCTTCCCGGAGCGGGCCGCGTACTTCGGCGGGATGAATCGCGTCCGCAGGCTTGCCGGCCGCCGCGGGCTCGCGTTCATCGAATCGGGTGCGGGTCTGTCTGGCCGCGAAGCCTGCAACTTGGGGCTGGTCGATCGGGCGTTCTGCGCCCGCCGCGCCAAGATCGAACTGAGAACGTTCCTCGACACCTTGGAGCGGTCGCCGCGGGTGCCGGTTCGCGCGCCGGACGAGACCGGCCACGCCGCCGAGCGCCGGGCGTTCGCCGCGGCCGACCTCCGCCCCGCCCCGTGCGCCGCCCCAACGGACATTGAAAACCTGCTCGCCCGCGGGTTTATTACACCGCTTGAAGCGGAGCAACTGCGCGCGCACGCCGCTTCGCCCGCCACCTCTCGGGCCGCCTGACATGGACGAACTGACCCAAACCAAGCTGCCGCCGGCCCGCGAGCGCGTCGTACCGATCAACGACCGGCTCGCCCCGCTCTACCCCGAGTTCGAAGGGCTGGATTACGCCAACCCGCTGCAACTGCTCATCGCGGTCATCCTGTCGGCGCAATGCACCGACGCGCGCGTCAACAAGATCACCCCGGGGCTGTTCGCCAGGCTGCCCACCGCCCGCGACTTCGCCGAGTGCCCCATCAAAGAGCTTGAACAGCTCATCAAGCCGAGCGGGTTCTACAAGAGCAAGGCGAAGAACATCAAGGCGTGCTGCACCGAGCTGGTGAACCGCTTCGGCGGCGAGGTGCCGGAGAGCCTCGAAGACCTCGTGACGCTGGCCGGGGTCGGTCGCAAGACGGCGAACGTGGTCCGCGGGCACGCGTTCGAGACGCCCGGCATCACCGTCGATACGCACGTCGGCCGCCTCTCCCGCCGGCTCGGCCTCACCCGCCACCGCGACCCCGTCAAGGTGGAACTTGCGCTGGCCGAGATCGTCCCGCAGTCGGAGTGGCTGCACTTCAGCGGCCGGCTGATCATGCACGGGCGCGCCATCTGCCTGGCCCGCAAGCCGCGGTGCGAGGTGTGCCCGATCGCCGACTTGTGCCCGAAGATCGGGGTCAAGGGGCTGGCGGCGAAGCGCAAGCGGAAGAAAAAGGCCGGTTCACCACAGAGACCACAGAGGACACAGAGAAAGACAGAAGTCGAGTGAGAAGACCATTCTTCGGAAGAACTCTATCTTCTTCCTCTGTGGTCTCTGTGGTCTCTGTGGTGAACTCCTCATGTCTTCCCAACTCCTCGACCGCTTCCTCCGGTACGTCCGCGTCGACACCAAGGCGGACGAAAAAGCGACCACCTACCCGAGTTCGCCCGGGCAACTCGTCCTCGGGGCGATGCTCCGCGACGAACTCCTGGCGCTGGGCATCACGGACGCGGTGCAGAACGAACACGGGCTGGTGTTCGCCACCGTGCCCGGGAACGTGCCCGGTGCGCCCACGATCGCGTTCAACGCCCACGTCGATACCAACCCGGAGAATAGCGGTAAGGACGTCAACCCACAGGTCATCCGCGACTACAAAGGCGGCGACATCGCCCTTCCGCGCGACACGTCGAAGGTCATTCGCGTCAGCGAGAACCCGGAGCTGAACGCGCTCGTCGGCAAGACGATCATCACCACCGACGGGACGACGCTGCTCGGCGCCGACGACAAGGCCGGCTTGGCGGTCATTATGGAAGCGGCCCGCACCCTGATGGAGCGGCCGGACATCCCGCACGGGCCGGTTCGCATCGTGTTCACCTGCGACGAGGAGATCGGCTTCGGCGTCAAGCACCTCGAACCGGCTCAGGTCGGTGCGGTGTGCGCGTACACGCTCGACGGCGCGGGCACGGCCGAGATCGAGGACGAGACGTTCTCCGCCGACGGCGCGACGGTCACCATCACCGGCGTGAACATCCACCCGTCGATCGCGAAGGGGCGGATGGTGAACGCGGTGCGGCTCGCCGGCATGTTCCTCGACCGCCTGCCGAAGCGGACGCTCAGCCCCGAAACCACCGACGGCCGCCTCGGGTTCCTCCACCCGCTGACCATCGAGGGCGGGGTCGGCGAGACCGTCATCCGTTTCATCCTCCGCTCGTTCCACACGCCGGACCTGGATCAGCACGCCGAGCTGCTGCGTGCCATCGGCCGGCAGATCGAACTGGAGTACCCAGAGGCGCGGGTGCGTGTCGAGACACGGAAACAGTACCGCAACATGAAGGACGGGATCGCGAAGCTGCCGCAGGCGATCACGTTCGCGGCGGAAGCGGTGCGGCGGGCCGGGATGGAGCCGAAGCACAAGATCATCCGCGGCGGCACCGACGGCGCGATGCTGACCGAGAAGGGCCTGCCGACGCCGAACCTCTCGACCGGCGAGCACAACCCGCACTCGCCGCTGGAGTGGACGTGCTTGGAAGAGATGGAATCAGCAGTACGCGTGGTGCTGGAACTGTGCCAGGTGTGGGCCGGGAAGTGACGCGGGCGGCTCAGGACAGCAGTTGGAGCCACCGCTCGTGGTTCCCGCCGTTCGGTTTGGCGCGCCGCTCGTACTCGGCCCGAACGCGCGCCTTGAAGTCGGGATGAACGGCGATCGGATACCACCAATACCACCGGTCCGGCAGCAGGGCGAACAGGTCGGACGTCGGCTTCGACTCCCACCCGCGCCAGCCCGATTCGTCGTCGAGGTCGATCGAGTTGCCGCGGTTCCAGAACGTCCACTGCCCGGCGACCTCGCGGCCCAGGACGGTCACCCCGCCGCCTTCGGCCCCGATTTCGATCACGACGATTTCGTTCACCGGTCGCCCCGCGTTTAGGCCGCGAACACCCGCACCTCGACGCCGGCCCGCCGCGCGATCTCGGCCATGTGCTTCGACCCGTTGCTCTGCTCGAACGCCGGGTGGAACACCAGCACCAACTCCGCCCCGGTCGCCAGCATTCGCTCGTTCAGCCCCTTCCACGCCAGCCGTTGGTACTTGGCGCGGTCGGACGCGTCTTTCGCCATCGCCTCGACCGCGAAGCCCAACTCTCGGGCGATCTCCCCCGCGAGCGCGTCGGCCCCGGGGCAGTCGCCGTGAACCACCACCGACCCCGGCGGCAGCGCCGACAGCTCGCGGCGGATCGCCGCCGCGTCCGCCCACGCCACCGCCCCGCTCACGACCACCCGCATCGGCTCAGTCCTTCTTCAGCACCATGATCATCGCCTTGCCGTCGGCCCCGGCCTTGAACTCCTTCGGCCGGTCGTCCGGCTTGTCGGAGTCCGACAGGCAGATGGTGAGCAGGTCGCCGTCGAGCTTGTAAATGCCGTACATGGTCTTCGTCTTGCCGTCCTGCGTCTCGGTCAGGTCGATCTCGGCGGGCGACTTGTCGGCGTTCAGCTTGTAGCTCATCACCTCCTCCTTGCCGCCCTTCGAGCCGATCAGCTTGTCGCCGGTCGCCTTCAGCTTGCGGTCCGCGATCGGGTCTTTGGCGAGGTCGGCTTCCGTCTTCTTCACCCCGGCCACCTCGACGCTGACCAGCGTCCAGCCGCCGTCGAGGCCGGCTTTGGCCTTGTCCGGGGCCGTGGGCTTGCCCCCGCACCCGGCGGTCAGGGCCAGGGCGGCGGTCAGCAACCCGAGGGGAAGTGCGCGACGCATGGTGTGATCCTCACGAGGGCGGCGCGGGAGATGCGCCTCACAGGAACAGCCTAACCGATCCGTCCCGGGATTCCAGGTCGGTAGACGCACGTGCGCGTGCGGTCAGGTGCCGGCGAACAGCGCGACGAGCGACTGCCAGCGGGCGGCGCGCTCGTGCTGGAGCGCGGCCAGGCGGTCGGCGGTCCGCGCCGGCGCGCCGCCCGCCGGCACGTCCGGCAGCGGGGTGCGCGTGGACGGCGGCACCCACGTCCCCGCCCGCGGGTCGCTCTCGTCCAACTGCCGCGTCCGCTCCGCCGCGGCGCTCTCCACCATCTGCCGCGCCACCTCGCCCTGAAGACGGGCGATTTCGGCGCTCAACTCGTGGATGCGGGTCAGCTCGTGCTGGAGCACCGCGAGGTGGTCGCGGCGGACGCGGGCGAACGTCTGGCCGAGCAGCGCCAGCGCCTGGTGGAACTCGGTCACCGTGCGGCCGTGCAGGTCGGCCATCTGCCGCAGGAGCGGCGCCACCGCCCCGTCGCTGTCGGGGAACGACTCGTCGAGCAGCGGTGTGTGTGTCGGGCCGGTCACCGGCGGCCGCGGCAGCGGCCCGGACAGGTGAATCGCCTGCGACGCCGGACCGGAGTTGCCGCCGGGCGGCCCCCACTGCCGGAACGCGTCCGACATGATGTGCGAGCCGGTCAGCACGTCCGGCTCGGTCGCCTCGCCGAGCGCGACCTCGTCGTCGAGGTACGGCGTCGGCATCGGCGGCGGCGAGGCGGGCAGCCGCGGCGGCGGGGTCGGCATCACCCGCGGCTCGGGCAGCGCGTGGGGCGGCGCGAGCGGCGCGAACCGCCCGCTCGCGCCGGCGGGCGGCACCGGGACGGGCACCACCTTCGGCACCGAGGGGGCGGACGGCGGCTCGTGGTGGCAGCCGATCAGGAACCGCCCGACCCACAACTCGCAGGCGTGCGGCAGCGGGGCGACGCGCATCCGCTCGCCGTTCACCACCACCCCGCGACCGGACAGGTCCACCACCCACATGCCGGTCGGCGTGCTCACCAGCCCGCAGTGGTAGAGTGCGATGTCGTCGGCGGTCAGGTGGATCTTGCAGTCGGAGGCGCGGCCGATCAGGGTGACGACGCGGTTGACGTGCCAGCGGTCCTTGGCCCGGCGGCCGTTCTTGAACTCCAGCGCGACCGGCGGGCGGTCCTTGGCGGCGACCGCGGCGAGCGGGTTGAACCCCGGGGCGTGCGGCGCGGGGGTCTTCGAGGCCGGGGTGCGGAGCCGCAGCACGAACGGCCCGACGCGGACGTTCGTGCCGACGTCGAGCCAGCCCGGCCCGCGACTGCCGTTGGGCCACACGAGGCCGGTGCGGCTGCCGAGGTCGATGGCGAACACCCGTCCGCCGACCACCTGCAGCCACGCGTGCCGCGGGTTGATCTCCGCGTCCGACAGCGTGACGTCGCACGCCTCGTCGCGGCCGACGAGCGTGAACGGCTGGCACACCGAGCCTTCGGCCAAAACGCCGCCGCCGACGAGATCGACCCGCAAGTCAAGCGGGTCGGTCGCGCCGCAGGCGTCGGCGAACCGGGCGATCAACGGGTCATCCACAGGCCGCAGCCCCGGCCGGGTGAAAACGGGCGAGCGCTCAAGCGAATATGGGCGTCGGTCTACGCCAGGCGCGTCCGTCAACCATAGTTTATGTTTCGCACCGCGGCGCGGGAAAACGCCTCCCCCTTCGGATGCCGAGTCAAAGCCGAGGGGGCGGAACCCGCTACCGGTGCGGCACTTGTGCCGTCTCGGTATTCGGCACTTTAGCCGACTTCCGTGCCCGAAACGACGATCAGCCGGCTGCGGTCGCCGGCCGACAGTGTCACCGAGCGGGTCGCCTCATAGGTCTTGCCGCCGGTCTTCCACCGAGCCTTGATCTGGAACGTGTACGACTCGCCCGGCTTCAGGGCCGGCGAGGACACCGTCCACTCGTCTGCCGCGTCACCGTCGAGCTTCTTGCCGTTCACCCACACCTCTGTGGCGTACGTGAACTGGAGGGCGAGCGTCGCCGGGAACTCGCGGGTCGGCACCACGCCCGTCGTGCTCGCCACGCCAGGCGCGCTCACGTTGGTGACCGACTGCGTCACGTTGATGATCGGCGGCGCGGCGACCACCCCGCCGTAGGGGTAGCCGATGCCGAGGCCGCCGAACGCGGTGCCGTACACCGGCGTGGTCGGGTAGCCCCACGGGGCCATGACCGGGACGGCCATCAGTTGCGGGCCGTTGGGGACGAACAGCGGCGGGAGGAACTGGGTGCCCGGGCCGATCGGGCTGGCCGGGGTCACACCGGGCGACAGCGGCAACCGGACAGGTTGAGCCGACGCCACGGGCACACACGCCGCGATCACGCCCACAGCGGCCAACGCGCGAAACATCGGTGACTCCTCATGGGGCCGAAACGCACACCCCATTCATCGTAACGCAGTTCGCGTTCCGACAGGGCGGAAAAACCGCGCCGATCTCGCCGAGTGGATCAGGGACAAGAAGCCGGAAAAAGAAGTGGGGCCTGGGATTCGGCAGGGGGGACTCGCATACCCCCTGCTATTCCCAGGCCCGTTTTTGGTGTGAGGTCTGTCTTGAGTCGGGACTCGCATACCGACTCGCCACACCTCAAAAGCACGCCCTGTGCCAAACTTCTGTAAGATACGCGGCCGATTCGCCGTAAAGCGATATTCCGTTTCTACTTGCGGGCGAAAGAAATTGTATTTCGGCTCTGCCGGGTGCGTTGCATCACACAGAACTCATCATTCCGCGCTCGATTCCAATACAGGGGCTGTGCGATCCTGCAAATCGACACCGCCGGGGTGATGTTTTGCGCGCAAGACACCTTCATCGCACCTTCACCGGGCGGTGACGCGCGTCGCCTGTTCTTCCTTGAGCGGCGCCTTCAGGTGCGCCGCCGACACCTCGGCCCGGAACCGCGCGTCGCCGGGCTTCTCGGCGTCCACCTCGATTGTGAACGTCAAGGTTTGCCCCGGCTGAAGTTCGTCGATCCGCGGGAACGCGACGCGGCCGCTGTTCTCGATGTTCGCCGTCCCCGCGCCGCTCCCGCGAACCGCCTTCAGCTCCGGCGGGGCGTAGCAGTTCACCTCGACGTTCCGCGCCGAGATGGTGCCCTGGTTCCTGACCCGCACCTGGTAGCGGACCCGCTTGCCGACCTCGACCACGCCCGGCGGGGTCGCGAGTTCCAGCGACACCGCCGGCGTGCCGATGATCGACAGCACCCCGTCCGCTTTGCCCTCGACGGGGGTGCCGACGGACGCGCCGTTGCTCACCGCGTCGGCCAGCGCCGCGACCGTCAGCCCGGTTTGCGCCGTCAGCTTGAGTGCCTCGCCGGACAGGTTGAACGTCTTCTGCTCGCCAGTTTTAAGGTCGGCGACCCGCCACTCGACCGAGCCGGGGCCGACCGAGCCGTTGTCCGAACCGGTGATCTTCACTTCCGGCGGGAGCGTCGCCCGGACGACCACGCCCGTCACATTCGCGTCGCCGCGGTTGGCGACCGTGATCGTCCAGTCGATCGGCTGGCCGATGTACGCCACCTTCGGCCCGTTCAGCGCGACTGCCAGTTCGGCCCGGCGCACCTCGACGGTGATCGGGTCGGCCGACGCGACCAAATTGCCGTCGCCGGTGGCCGTCGCGCGAATGCCGTACTTGCCGGTGGCCTTCGCGGTGAGCGGCAGGTCGAACGTCTTCGTCTGACCGGGGCTGAGCGTTTCGCCCTTCACTTCGACCGGCCCGGGGCCGCCGTTGGACAGCAGCCCGCCGTCGAGCCGCGCCCAAAGTGTGACGTTCTCGGCCGGGGCGACGCCGGTGTTGGTCACCGACAGGCGCACCGGGATGCGCTCGCCAGCGAGCACCAGCGGCGGCACTTCGGCCACGAGTTGAAGCTTCCCCTGTTCGATGCGCGTCGTCGCGCTCGTGTTCGCCCGCAACCCGTCGGCCGAAGCGGCTTCGGCGTTAATTGTCACACTGCCGAGCTTCCCCTGCGGGTTGATTTGCAGGTTGATCGGCTGCTTGCCCTTGCCGCTGACCGGCGGCAGGTCGAACACCAACCCGCCTTGCGTGTCGGTCCGCGTCGGTGGCGGGTCGCTGCGGGCGAGCGTCGCGCCGCTCGAAAGCTGCACGCGAACGGTCACGTCCTTGCTCTCGACGCCGGTGCCGTTCTCCAACGACACCGTCACGGGGAAGGTGCCGACGTTGGACGCGACCGGCGGCGCGTTCAGCTTGAGTTTCACGTCCGCGGTGGCCCACTCGACGGTCACCTCGCGCCGGCCGACGACCGTGCCCGGCCCGGTGCCGCTCTCGGGCGGCTTGACTACCTCGACCGCGACGCGGGTCTTGCCCGCCTTAGGGTCGGGCTGGATGACGCGCACGCTCGCCGGGCCGCTCACGTCCAGAAGTGCCTCCGCTTCCTTCCCGCCGCTGCCGGCGAGGCTCGATTCCGTGCCGCGAGCCACCAGCGTGACCGGTGGGCCGTCGATCACTCGATAGCGGACGCGGAACTGGCCGTTGGCGTCGGCCGACACCGGGTTCACGCTCGTGGAGAGCGTGGTTTCGCCGCCGACGCGTGCCGACACCGCGTGCGGGAAGTAGAACCGCTGATCGCCCCACAGGACGCGGGTCACGACGCGGCCGTTCTCCCAGTTGAACACCTCTGGCGCGTAGGCGGTGACGACCGTCTCGCCGGGCACCGCGGAGCTGAGCACGATGAACGTCTGCCCCGGCTCGACGCCGACGTCGTCCTTCGGGTCGTCGTTGCCGCGGGTAATTGTTTTTGGAACGTAGGAGGTGAACGTGACCGCGTACTTGTTATCGACCTTGTACCCGCGGCCGGCGTACAGCCCGCTCTCGTCGGCCTCAACGATGTTCCCGGGGCCGTCGATCATCCATTCCACGCGCCGGTCGCGCCGCGGCTGCCCGTCCTTGTCGTAAACCGTTGCGACGAGCACGATTTGCGAGCCGAGCGGGGCGTTGGCCTGCCCGCCGGGTTCGACGCCGAGCTTGCACGCCTTCGGGTCGAAGTTGCGGAAGTAGCCGAAGCCGCGGGGCTTGGCGTGGGTCTGGTCGATGCGCCCCGGCGGGAGCAGGTACGGGAAGTACCCGGGGTTGTACGAGCACCCGCCGCCGGCCAGTGCGAGGAAGACGAGCGCGACAGCGGTGCGTGCGGACATCGGTGGCGTATCCCTCCGCGCGAGAGTTCCGCGCGGCAAATACGCTCAAGTTCGGCGAAGTACAAGCCGAGAGCGCCGCCCAGGTTGCGAAGCCGCGAAGCGGCTTTCGCGACAGAGGGGCGCGGATCGCAATGCGCGTCACTTCAGCGGAAGCCGCTTCGCGGCTTCGCAACTTCACCGCAGCACCAGCCACGCCGCCAGCCCCACCACACACACGAACCCGAGCACCACCCCGCCGACCGCCAGCAGCTTCGCGCGCTTCTTGGCGATTGTCTTCTGCGGTACGAACACGAGCGGCGCTCCGAAGTCCTTCATCTTGACCGCCGGGGGCGGCGCGACCTCCGCCGCGTTCGCCTGGAAGTGCGCGAACATCCACCCGTAGGACAGCATCAGCACGACCGGGCGCGCCAGCGTGCGGGTTTCAAACGCCGACAGCCGTGCGACCGAGTCGCGGAAGAAGAATTCGGCGCGTTCGAGGAACTTCGCGCGCTCCACTGGAGTCGCGTGCTTCGCGGCGAACAGGAATACCTCGCACTTGCGCATGTCCTGCGCCGCCCACGTCTCGTTCGGGTACTCCAAAATCTCCGGCCGCGACAGTGTGGGCACCTCGTGCTCCGCCATCCAGCCCGCGTAGTGCAGCAGGCTCAATCGCCCGTATGCATAGCTTGCGTCGAGTTGCCCGAGCGCGGCCTTGTGGTCCAGATACTTCCCGAGCGCCTGAAGGAAGATCGTGTAGAACCAGCGGTTCTCGACATCCAACAGGTTGCGCTTCGCGATATCGTCGGCCGGGTGAATGCACCGCCGCACCAACTGCTCCGCTTTCGTCAGGAACGCCGCATCGCCGCTCAAGCGGTGCCCGTCAACGAGCGCGTTGAGCGAATTTCCCGACCCGCGGCCGGGGCCGTGGTAGCCGGCGTCGCGGCTCTGGCTCGCGTAGCCGGTATCCGCACGCGACAACCAGCGGAACACCGTGAGGCGGCCGTCGTCCAGGTTGATGACCCACCGGGCCAATCCAAGCGCCGCTTCGCGCGACTGCGCGCTCCCGGTGAGGAAGTAGTGCAGCATGAGGCCGGTGGTGTAGTTGTGCTCGTTGGCCGGGCCGCCGCCGGCCGCGTACACGTGCCTTGACCGCTTCGCTTTTTCTTCGCTCAGCCCCGGCATTCCTTTCATTTGCAGCAGCGATCGCGGGTACGAGCGGTGCGTGCCGGTGTCCGCGTCGGCGTAGTGGTACGTGTGCCAGAACAGCCCGCCGTTGTACGCGGACTTGTCCTCCGTCGTGTGGTAGATGTCGATGTCGATCACGTGCTGCGCCAGTTCCTCCATGTGGCGGAGCCACATGAGGTTACCGCTGCGCAGGAACTGGTACGCGAACCCCGCGACCGGGTCGTACTGGTTGTTGTAATGCGACACGAGCGGCGGGTTCGTCTGGTAGACCGCCTCGTGGTCGCCGTAGATGTCGCCGAAATGCCGCCAGCCGTATTCGTCGATGACTTCGCGCTTGCGGTCGAAGGTGTCGTCGCCCTCAATCGCCGCGTCAACGAGTTTCAGATACTCCGCGTTCGTGTCGGTGGCCTTCGGCGTCAGGTACGGAACCGCCCCGCTCGCGCAGTACCACTCCGCCGACGCGAACGCCCGTGCCGGCGTGCGGAACCACTCCAATTGCTCAGCCGTGGCGTCCGGGCCGAACGCGACTGCGAACGTCCAGGTCTTTTGCTCGCCTCCTTGCAATTCATGAACATCGGAACATTGTGGCAAAAAGTGAAGTATTAGCGATGAATTTGCGATGTCAAGCGACATCGGGAAGTTTTGCCAGAATTTTTCGACCGCGACCCCGACCGCCGAGCCGCTTGCGGCGTCGCGAGATGAAAGAATGGCGATCGGCGTCGCCCGAAGTCCGGTTCGCTCCTGCGAACCGGACTTCAGAGTGTAACCCCTGTGCGTGAAAGGGATTTCGCGCTTGCGGTTGAGGTGATTGGTGCTCCGCCAGTTCTCCCCGCCGCTCGACTCTTGGCGAAGTTCGAAGGGAGTAGCGAACTCTTCGACGGAGGAACCGGCCTCGGGCGAGCAGCGCACAACGTCCGGGCCAGTCGGGAGTGACAACGAGAGCGACAGGTTCTTGAGGTAGATGGAGCCGCTGTCGCCCAAGTCCCATAGCCCACCGGGGTGGGCGGCGCGCCGCGGGTTGCGGACCGTCAGTTCGGTTCGCACGGCCGCCGAGCCGGCGAAGAAATGGACCCGCGCCTCGAACGACGCGAACGCCCGCGCGAAGGGCACGAACGGCTTCTTCCAGGTGCCGGTCAGGTGGACGCACGCGCGGAGCGGCCCTTCCTCTTCCACCGCGACTCGCTCGACGATCGGGTAGCAACCGGTGTCCTCCTCGCCGATGAACACCTCGGAGGTGATGTCGCGGCCGGAGTCGTATGTCGCCCCGGCGGGGAACCACGAGAGCATCAGGTAGCCGTCGGTGCTGAGCACGAACCGCCCGACGCCGGTTTCCACTTCGTAGCCTGCGACGGAAAACTTCAGTTCCGGCCCTGCGACCGCGATCGGTTCGCCCACCTCCAGCCGGTACGGCCCCTTCCCGGCCTCGGCGAGCCAGTCGAGCAGCGCCCACCGCACCGACCCGTCGGGCCAGAGGTCGGTCGCCTTCGCCTGGAGGCGCACCGCCGCGCCGGTCGCGTCGCGCAGCACCAACTTGCGAACGTCGGTGAGCATCCCGCGCGGCCACGGCAGCCCCGCGGTGACCGGGCCGCGGCCCGTCGGCGGGGTCACGACTTGCAACTCGACGGCGTGTTCCACGCGGCTCGCTCCCGGCTGGCCTTTCTCGTGTGCTATGAAAGATGGTAGAACAGACCGCAGTAAGCGGAACAGGCGCACGCGCGCCCCCGCCACACCCCCAGGACACGCCGCACCGCCAGGACGGACACGGACCGATGAAACAGCTCCTGTTCATGGCGTTCACCATGTTCCTGGGCACGGCCGGGTCGTTCGGCCTGTCCCCGGTCTACGGGATCGCCGTGTACTACCTGTACGCGGTGCTCCGCCCCCAGTTCATCTGGGAGTGGGTCGAGTTCATGGGCATCCGGCTGGGCGAGATCAACTGGTCGCTGCCGGTCGCCGTCTGCACCCTGGTCAGCACGCTCATCTGGCGGGCGGGGGTGTGGACGCCGATCAACAACATCCGCCCGCCGTGGTACGGCACCCCGCGGTTCGGCCGCAGCCACTACCTGTTCCTCGCCTTCACCGGGTGGATCAGCCTCACGTTCGTCACCGCGCAGAACTACTCCATCGCGTGGGTGGCGTTCGTCGAGTACGTCAAGATCTTCGTCATGTTCGTCTGCGCCGCGCTCATCCTCCAGACGGTCCGCGACCTGTGGGTCATCTACTTCGTGGTGTTCGGCTCGGCCGCGTACATCGCCTACGAGATCAACTTCTACTACCTCGCGTACCACTGGATCATGGTGCAGCACCGCGGGTACGGCGGGCTGGACAACAACGGGGCGGCGCTGATCCTGGCGATGGGCATCCCGCTCGCCTACTTCGCCTGGGAGGCGACCCGCCGGTGGTGGCGGTGGGGCTACATGCTGATGATCCCGATCCTGGGCCACGCGGTCATGCTGACGTACTCCCGCGGGGCGATGCTGTCGCTCATCCCGTGCGCCGCCCTGATGTGGCTCCGCGGTCGCAACAAGCTGTTCCTCACCCTTTGTTACGCGGCCGGGTTCGCGGTGCTGGTGGCGACCACCGGCAAGGAGATCGAGGAGCGGTTCTCGTCGATCGGCAAGGAGAACACCAACGCCCGGTGGGAGACGTGGGGCGTGGCGGTGAAGATGGCCAACGACCGCCCGGTGTTCGGGTTCGGCATCCGCTGCTCGGCCGAGTTCATCGGCAAGGGGCCGTACGTGATCAGCGTGGACAACCTGACCATCCACAGCCAGTACCTGCAGATCGCCGCCGACAGCGGGTGGCCGGCGCTGGGGCTGTACGTGGGCACCATCCTGTCGGTGTTCGCCGGGCTGTGGCAGACGCGGCGGCGGCTGCGGAAGTTCACCGACCCGGAGACGCAGCACGTGCGGTCGCTCGCCTCGGGGCTGGAGTGCGCGCTGGTGCTGTTCTGCGTCGGGGCGACGTTCCTGTCGCTGGAGCACTTCGAGATGCCGTACATCATCCTCCTGCTGGCGATCCAACTGCACGCGATCACGCGGGCGGTGGCGGCGAAACTGGAGCCGTCGCCGTCCGGGCTGCCGCCGCTGACGATGCCGTACCCGTACCCGGCGGCGCAGCGCCCGGTGGCGGTCTCGCAGTGACCCCCATCCGCGTGGCGTTTGTCGTCCACCTGATGCAGGTGGCCGGGGCGGAAGTGCTCGTCCGCGAGACCATCCGGCGGCTCCGCAGCCGCATCGCGCCGACGATCTTTTGCCTCGACGCGGTCGGCCGCATCGGCGAGGAGTTAGTGGCCGAAGGGGTCGATCTCGTCTGCTTCAACCGCCGACCGGGCCGAGACTTCGGCGTCAGCCGGAAGATGGCCGCGGCCGTGCGCGAGCGCGACATTCAGGTGATCCACGCCCACCAGTACACGCCGTTCTTTTACGCGGCGCTGGCGAAGCCGCTGTGCGCGTTCCGGCCGAAACTGATCCTGACCGAGCACGGCCGGCACTACCCGGACCGCGTCTCGCCCCTCCGCCGCGCCGTCAACCGCCTCGCCCTCGACCGGATGGCCGACGCGGTCACCGCGTGCTGCCGGTTTAGCGCTGAAGGGCTGTCGAAGACGGACGGCTTCGCCGGGGCGCGGATCGAGGTGATCGAGAACGGCATCGAGGTCGAGAACTACGGCCCGCCGGCCGACCGCGACCTCGCGAAAGAGGACGCCGGCCTCGACCCGTCGCGCCGCTACCTGATTCACGTCGCCCGGCACCACCCGGTGAAGGACCAGCCGACGCTGCTCCGCGGGTTCGCGCAAGCCGCCGCCGACCTGCCCGACGTCGATCTGCTGCTGGTGGGCGACGGCCCGCTGCGCCCGGACCTCGAAGCGCTGACCGCGTCGCTCGGCGTGTCGGCCCGGGTGCGGTTTCTGGGCATCCGCACGGACATCCCCGACCTCATGCGCGCCGCCGACGCCTTCGCGCTGACCTCGCTGAGCGAAGCGGCGTCGCTGACGCTGCTGGAAGCGATGGCGAGCGGGCTGCCCGCGATCGTGACGGCGGTCGGCGGCAACGGCGAGATCGTGCGGCACGGGCGGGAGGGCTTGCTCTTCCCGCGGGGCGACTTTGAAGGGTGTGCGGCCGCAATCCGCCGACTGTTCGGCGACCCGGCGTTCGCGGCGAAGCTCGGCGCGGCCGGGCGCGAGCGGGCGGTGGAGCGGTACCAGTTGGCCCGCACGGTCGAGCAGTATTACGCGCTGTACCGGCGGCTGGCCGGGGGGTAACGGGCTGCGATGAGCGAACCGCCGGTCTTTCACGTTCCGCCGTCGGGCCGCGGGTCCGGGCTGAAGCAGGCCGCGAAGGGGGCCGCACGCCTGGCGGCGCTGGTCGGCGTGTCGCCGGTGCTGGCGTCGTACTGGCTGAATGCGGCACTTTTGGGGCGCGGCCGGGCGCTGGAGTCGCGGTCGCAACTGCTGTCGCTGTGGCCCGGCCTCACCGGGCAGTACCTCCGGCGCGCGTTCCTCCAGCAGGTGCTCGCCCGCTGCCACCCGACCGCCACCGTCGAGTTCGGCACCTTCTTCTCGCAACCGGGCGCGGTCCTCGACGAGAACGTCTACGTCGGCCCGCGGTGCATTCTGGGCCTCGTTCACCTTCAGAAGGATGTGCTGATCGCGGGCGGCGTGCAAATCCCGTCCGGCGGAATGACGCACTACTTCGACGACCCGACGAAGCCGATTCGCGAGCAGGGCGGCGAGCGGAAGATGGTGACCGTCGGCGAAGGGGCGTGGATCGGCAGTGGGGCGATCGTGCTGGCCGACGTCGGCAAGGGAACGGTGGTCGCGGCCGGGAGCGTGGTCACCAAACCGCTTCCGGACAACGTGATCGCCGGCGGCGTGCCGGCGAAGGTGATCCGTCCGCGGTTCGGCCCGGCGGCGCCCGAAGAGGGCGAGTCGTGACCGCGCCGCTACTCGTATTTTCTGACGACTGGGGCCGCCACCCGTCGAGCGCCCAGCACTTGATCAAACAGTTGCTGGCGCGCCGGGCGGTGACGTGGGTGAACACGGTCGGGACGCGCCCGCCGGGGCTGAACTGGCACACGCTCAGCCGCGGCTTCGGGAAACTGCGGCAGTGGCTGAAGAGACCCACCCCCCAACCCCCTCCCTGCAGGGAGGGGGAGCAAAACCCCGGCGCGCCGACTATCGAATCGGCGCGCGCGGGTTCTGGCTCCCCCTCCCTGCAGGGAGGGGGTTGGGGGGTGGGTTCTTCGCCCCGCGTCCTCAACCCGAAGATGTGGCCGTCGTTCCGCTCGCGGTTCGCCCGGCGGCTCAACCGGCGGCTGCTCGCCCGCGCGCTCACCCCGGTCGCGACGGCCGCGCCGCCGGTGGTCGTCACCACGCTGCCCATCACCGCCGACCTCGTCGGGGCGTTCCCGGCGGTGCGGTGGGTGTACTACTGCGTCGATGACTTCTCCGTCTGGCCCGGTCTCGACGGCCGCACCCTCCGCGACATGGAGGCCGAACTCGTCCCGAAGGTGGACGTCGCGGTCGCAGTCAGCGCGACATTACAAGCACACTTGACGAAGCTCGGCAAGCCGTCGCACTTGCTCACGCACGGAGTCGATGACGACTTCTGGCGGGCCGTCCCGACCGCGCTGCCGGCGTCGCTCGCGGTGCTGGATTCGCTCCCGAAGCCGCTCGCGGTGTACTGGGGCGTGATCGACCGTCGGACCGACCTCGCGTTCGTACGGGCGCTGTCCGCGGCGCTGCCCGAAGGCACAATCCTGTTCGCCGGGCCGCAGGACGACCCCGACCCGGAGTTGCTCAAGCTGCCGCGAGTCCGCACCCTGCCGCCGCTGCCGTTCGCCGACCTCCCGGCGCTCGCGGCGCGGGCCGACGTGCTCATCGCTCCGTACGCGGACCTGCCCGTGACGCGCGCGATGCAACCGCTGAAGCTGAAGGAGTACCTGGCGACCGGTAAGCCGGTAGTGGTCCGCCGATTGCCGGCGACCGTAGAGTGGGCCGACGGCTGCGACGTGGTCGAAACCGCGGAGGCGTTCGTGTCGGCCGTGGTCGAACGCGCGCGAACCGGATTGCCGGCGGGGCAGACCGCCGGCCGCGCGCGGCTGGCGAGCGAGGGGTGGGCGGCGAAAGCCGCGCAGTTCGAGCGCTGGCTAGACGGCGCCTGAAGAGGCTCCGCGGTGGCGGGAACTACTCCCGGCACCGTTCCGCCAGCGCGGGGTAATCCGCCCACACCCGCGCCTCCAGATCGGCCATCAGTTCGGGATTCCGCTTCGCCCCGCCGATCAGGTGTGTGTAGCCGCGGGCTTCGGCCTGTGCGTCGTCGTAGGCGTCGGTGTCGGTCGGGAACAGGTACTCCACGCCCAGCGTCGCGTCCTCCGGCACCCACTCCAGTTCCCGCCGGTGTTCGATGACCGCGTTCAGCAGGAATTGCTCGATTAGCACGTTCAGATAGCCCTTATCATCCCACGCGGCCCACGCCGAGGCGTTTTCCGGGGCCTCCGCCACGCGGATGCCCAACTCCGCCCACTCGCGCAGCACGTCGGCGCGCGTCCCGCCGACCACCCCGCAGCACGACGCGCGCAGCGGGCCGCCCCGTGCCGAATACGCCTTCCACGCGTCCGGCAGCCAGCCGCCGGCGAGGGCGGTTTCGGCGGCGCGGAGCGGATACCAGCCGCCGTCGCGCTCGGGGTCGAACACCTCCGGGCTTTGGGCGAACACCGCGGCGCGTTCCAACTCGCGCGGCAGCCGGTGCCAGAGGAATACGTCGGCATCGATGTGAACAAACGGTCCGCGCTGGAGTCGGTAGGTGTACAGCTTGCCCAGCGCCCACCAGCCGGCGTCGCGGTCGGCCAGCGCGTTCAGTTCCAGCGAGATGCTGCCGAACGGCAGCTTGAGGCGATCGACCAGCAGTTCCGCGCCGTCGTCGTCGGTGACCAGCGCGGTGTCCGGGTAGTGGCGGCGGGCCAGTTCGAACGACAGCACCCAGGCGAGGCGCGCGTGGTAGTCGCTGAGCCACCGCGACCCGCGGCCCTCGCGATACGGCTTCGACCAGAACGACCACACGGCGCGCACGGCGACCCTCCCTAATCCCTCCCGAACCAGCGGCGGACGCGGTCCCACATCGACGGCTGGGCGGGGAGCGGCGGCAGCATCGGCGCGCGCCGCCCGACGCTCACCACGACCCGCTGGCCGCACGCGGTGCAGATTAGCGCGCGGTCTTCGGAGGTGCGGTGCGGGGTGAGCGCCGCAGCGCCGCAGTTCGGGCACCGCGACCACAGTTTGCGGGACGGGTCGAACACCGGCGGGAGGGCCGCGCCGGCGGCGGCCACCGGGATCGGGTCGTTGCTCAGGTTCACCAGGAACGCGCCGCCGCACGCGCCGCACCGTAGCATCACGGCCACCCACGCGTCGTCGGGGATGTCCACCTCGGCCGCCCGGCAGTGCGGGCAGAACACGAACCGCCGGTCGGCCGCGTCGGCGTACACCTCGGAGGTGAACCCGCGGGCCGCGTCCGGCAGCGGCGACCAGTCGGCCGGCGGCGGGGCGAGCGGCGAGTGCCGCCCCGGGGCCGGCGCGGGCGGCTCTGGGGGCCGGGCGCGGACCGGCGGCGGGCTGCCGTCGCTGGCCACGAAGTCGGTGCCGCAGGACGCGCAGCGGAGTTCGAGCCACCCGCCTTCGGGCGGCAGTTCCGCGCGCGCCAGGCACACCGGGCACGCGGTCGAGCGCGCGCCGCCCACTTCGGCGATCGGCGACAGCAGGAATTCGGCGTGCGTGCCGAGCCAGTCGGCCGGGACGACCGCCGGCTCGTCCGGCGCGGGCCGCGGCGGGCGGCGGAGCAGGTGCCCGCCGATGCCGCGGAAGCCCGCCGGCCACGGCCCGACGGAGTTCTGGCCGGTCGCGTCGATGGGTGCGAGGGGGTAAATGGCTGAGTGCTGAGTGCTGAGTGCTGAGCGAGGGCGGAAGACCGATGGGTTTGGTCTTCCGCCCTCGCTCAGCACTCAGCACTCAGCACTTATCTCAGTTCCGCAAGGCCAGCCAGCCGACGACCAACAGGAGCACCACGACGGTGATGACCAGGACCGGCGTCCAGTTGAACATCTTGGCCACTTCTTCTTCGTCGGTGCGGTTGGTGTTGCGGCGGGAGCGGGTGTAGCCCGAGTCGCCGCCCGCCTTGTTCGCCGCCTGCTGGCCGCCGCCGTACTGGAACAGCGTGCTTTCCGGCTGCGGGCTGGCCGGGGCGGCGACCCGCGGCCGCGTGCCGGACGACGACTGCGCCGGCTTGTTCGGGTTCGCCGCCGGCGCGGGCGCCGGGGCCGGCGGGGGCGGCGGCGGCAGTCCCGGGCGGGCGCCGGAGCTGGCCCCGCCGCGCGGGCCGATCCGCACGCCCGACGCCGGCGCGCCCGCCCCGTAGTCGGCCGTCGCCTCCGGGTCCATGCGGGCCGGCGCGGCCGGGGTCGGCGCCACGACCAGGTCGCGGAACTCCGGCGTGCTGTTGAGCGGGACGAAGTTGCCGTTCTTCTGCCGGCTCACCACCACCCCGGACGGGTCGCCCAGCAGCCGGTCGCGCAGCGCCTTGCGGATGCCGTCGGTGCTGCCCTTCACGGTGTGCGGGTTGTTGTTCTCGTCGCGGTACACCAGATACCACACGTCGGCGGCCGCGGCGGCGGGGGCCGGGGCGGGGGCCGCGGCCGGCGTGCTCTGGCCGGTCAGGTCTTGCAGGAACTCGCGGCACGAGTTCGGCCGCTGGCCCGGCTCGGCGCTCATCGCCCGGCGGATCGCCCAATCGACCCGGTCGGAGATCGCCGGGTTCAGCTCCTTCGGCGACGGGAACTCGTTGCGGATCTTCTTCATCCAGCAGTCGAGCGGGCTGGCGTTGTCGAACGGGACGACGCCGGTCACCATCGCGTACAGGGTGGCGCCGAGCGAGTAGATGTCGCCGCGGACGTCCACCGTCTTGGCGTTGCGGAACTGCTCCGGGGCCATGTAGTGCGGGGTGCCCAGCCCGCGGCCGGTCTTGGTCAGGTTGAGGTCGCCCTCGACCTCCTTGACCAACCCCATGTCGGTCAGCTTGGCGACCCCGGAGCGGGTCACCAGGATGTTGTCCGGCTTGACGTCGCGGTGAACCAGCCCCTGCTTGTGGGCGCACTGGAGGCCGTCGCACACCTGGGCGACCAGCTTCAGCGCCTCGGCCTCGGGGTACGCCCCGCGCTGCTCGATCCGCTGGCCGATGGACAGCCCGTCCACGAACTCCATGACCAAGAACGGGTGCGGCATCGCGCCGCTGTAGTCGATGGCCTTGACCACGTTCGGGTGGTCGAGCACCTTGGCGGCGGCGAACTCCCGCTCGAACCGCTGGAGGAGGACCGGGTTCTTGGCGGTGGCCGGCGCGATCACCTTGACGGCGACCAGCTCGCCGGTGTTGCGGTTCTTGGCCCGGTAGACCGTGCCCATCCCGCCGTCGGCGATCTTCGACAGGATGTCGTAGACGCCCAACTGGCTGGGGGCGGGAGCGGTCGCGTCAGTAGTCATGAGGCACTCCGGCGGCCGGCGGCGGGCGGGTCGGCGGACCCGCTGAGGCGCGCGGTTATTGTACTTATAGCCCAAATGCGGCCACTGTGCGCGGCCAGTTCTGGCGAGACCGGGCCTTTCGGCCGCCGGCGGCGGCCCCGGACCCGGTGTTGGCTCGGCCGGGCGGGGCGGGTAAAATGCTGAAAGGTCGCGCCGCGGCCCCACATAATCGGTAGGACCGACACGCCCTCTCCGGCTTCCCGATCTCCCGCGGTTTGTGTGCGTTCGGCGCTTGTCAAGCGCGCCGTCGTCCGTCACAATCGCATTACGGAACCCCGGCCTCCGCTTCGGAATACGAGCGGGGACGCCATTTTTCGCCGGATTCATCTCCGGTGGCATCACAGGGACTCGAACCGCCATGAGACTGTTCGGCATCCTGCTGATCGTCGCCAACCTGATCGCCGGCGGGGCGTTCGTCTACCTGGCCACCCAGGACTGGCAGGGCCGGCAGCGGATCACCGCCCGCGGCCTCCAGCACCTGCTCCTGCTCCAGGGGCTTCCGCTCGAAGGCCCGGACCTCAGTTCGGACCCGGAGGGGGAGACGCCCTTCGTCGTGGAGATGGGCGGTGGTGAGTCTACCAAAACGATCAGCAAAAAGTTGCTGGAAAATTACTTCCAGACCGTGCTGACGGCCGCCCCGGCGGCCGCCGCCGCGGACCCGGCCGCCCCGGCCGCTGCTGCGACCGGCGGCCCGTCGCCGCTGCTGCCGGCGGCCAACCAGACGGTCGTCACCAACCAACTGGCCGAAGTGAAGCGGGTTCGCGGGCTTGTTGACGACCGGCTCAAGGACGGTACGGCCGACGAGAAGGCCAGGCTCCTCCGCGGCTGGCTGCTGTACCAGGCCGAGAACTTCGAGCTGCGGAGCGCCTACCTCCAGTTGCTGTCGGTCGCCAAGGTCACCGGGGCGGCCAAAACGCCCGAGGAGCGGGCCGCCGACATCGATAAGGCGAAGGAGCAACTGCTGGCCCGGTTCGACGCGGTCATCAGCGCCCCGGACGCGGCCCGCGCCGCCCCGGCCATCGAAATCCCCGACCTCGACGCCCCGGAAAAGGACGTCAAGGACCGCCGCGAGGAGATCAACAAGCTCGTGGCCGACGAGGAGAAGCTCGCCAAGGGCGTGGCCGCGATGCCGGCCGACGAGAAGGCCCGCGAGGCGCTGAAGCTGAAGCGGGACGAACTGCGGCTGAAGCGGGAGGAGTCGCTCAAGGCGCAGAAGGCGGTGGGCGAGGCCGCCGGCAAGGGCCGCGGGTCGGTGTCGCAGTCGGTCGGCGCCCGCGTCGCCGCTTCCGGCAGCGACGGCGACCGCCGCGTCCGGCTGGCGCACCTGCTGGTCCACCTCGACCCGGACCCGGCGTGGCAGAAGCGGGTGTCGGTCGTCGTCGGGCTGCGCCGCTACGTCCGCGCGATCGCCGACCAGGTGCCGCGGTTCAAGAGCATGATCGACGACGTCGAGCAGAGCATCCCCGGCGACCAGGCGGTGTTCGCCCGGCACGAGGCGCAGTTGCGCGAGCTGGCGACGCAGAACTCCGACCGCGCCCGCACCGTCGCCGAGCAGAAGCAGGCGCTGGCCAACCAGAAGAACCGCGAGGACGACGCGGTCAAGCGGCAGGAGACGCAGCGGAACGAGCTGAAGGCCCTGCTCGAGCGGATCAAGCAGCAGGTGGACGAACTGCTGGTCCAGCAGACATCGACCGAGCGGCAGTTGTTCGAGGTGCAGCGCGAGGTCGGGCTGACGCTCGAAGAGGTGTACCGGCTCGAGGCGCTGCTGGCCGCGACCGAGCGGGAGCGGTTCGGGCTGCCCCCGCGGCCGTAGGCGGCCCGGCGGCGGACGGCGGAACGACTCGCGGCGCGACTATTCGGAATCGAACGGCGATCCACCAGACTCCAAGCCAGGTGCGGCGATGACGGCCATCGGCAAGCTGCTCGCGGTGCTGACCCTCGTCGTCGGCCTCGGCATTTTCACCTGGTCGCTGGGCATTTACGTCCAGAAGCCCGGGTGGTTCAACGACCCCCCGGAGGGCGGCGTGGACGCCGGCAACAAGCCGGTCACGTTCAAGGGGCTGGAGGCGGAGGCCGCGTCGCTGACTCGCGCCTCCCAACTGGCCAGCGAGGCGTGGGGCGCGCAGGTCAAGCTGCTGGAGGACCGCGAGAAGGTCCGCAAGAGTCGCAAGGACGCGTACGCCGAGCGCATCAAGTGGGCGCACGAAGGGAACAAGAAGGACAAGGTCGACAAGGACAACCCGGCCAGCCCCGGGAAGGGCTTCTACGAGCACGCGATCGACCCGGCCACCAAGCTGTTCGACATGACGCTGGTCGCCGGGCTGCCGAAGGGCAAGGCGGTGCTCGGCACCGACGGGCTGCCGCTCCGCCCGCTCGACGGCCTGCTCGACTCGATCGTCGGCGACGTGACCGCGATCCAGGACTACAACGCCCAGATCCTCAAGCAGCGGCAGCGGTACAAGGCGCTGCAGATCGAGTCCCGCGACTACGAGGACCGCGGCGTGCGGATGACCGTCATCCGCGACAGCGTGCTGGCCGAGCGGTTCTTCCTCGAGACGTTCGAGGTGAACGTGTACGAGACCCGCGAGACGGTCCGCCGCCGCCAGGAGCAGTTGCGCGGCCGGCTCCGGGGCCTGGGGATCGTGGACCCGTAACCGGGGAAATCCCAACAAACAACGTTCAAATCTCAAACACCGGCAGTCTTCCGTTTTGGGATTTGGCTTCTTGAGATTTGAGTCTTTCCCGCGCGAGCGGGTCGGGGGGTTGAGCGATGAGTACGTTCGGCAAAATTCTGACGTTCCTCGTGCTCATCGCCGCGTGCGTGTGGGCGTACTTCACCGTCTCCCTGTACGCGACCCGCACCAACTGGAAGGCCCGGGCCGACAACTTCGAGAAGGCGTTCAAGGAGAGCGAGGCGCAGCGGCAGAAGGAGTACGCCGAGTTCCAGGTGGCCCGCGGGCACCTGGAGCGGCTGTACGACTCGCAGAAGGTCCGCGGCGACGACCAGGAACTGGCCCTGGCCGACATCGCCAAGGCCAGCCGCACGGCCAACGCCGAGTACGAGAAGCTGGAGAACGACTACCGCAACGCCGACGTCCAGGCGCGGCTCCAGGGCACCAACCTCGACGCCACCCTGGCCGAGCTGGCCGACAACCGCAAGCGGATCAACTTCCTCGAGGACGAGCGGGTGAAGCTGGTGCTGCTCAAGGAGCAGGCCGACCGCGCCCGGCTCAACGCCGAGAACGAGAAGAAGCTGGCCGAGTCGATCCGCGACGAGAACGCCAAGAAGATCGAGGTGCTGACGGCCCAGATCACCGAGCTGCGGCTGACCGGCGGCAGCGGCACCGCGAGCGTGCTGCGGTCGATCGAGAAGCAGCCGGCCCCGCTGCCGGACAACATCCGCGGCACCGTCACCCGGGACATGGTCGGCGAGTTCGTGCAGATCAGCATCGGCATCGACGCCGGGCTGGAGCCGGGCAGCCGGCTGGACGTGTTCCGCACCGCCGGTGGCGACGGCAAGTACCTGGGCACGCTGGTGGTGACCAGCACGCTGGAGCCGAAGACGGCGGTCGCCCAGTTCCGCCCGGCCCGCCCGGTGCCGGTCGGCCAACTGCGGCCCGACGAACTGCCCCGCAAGGGCGACACCGTCGGCCAGGTGACCGCCAACCGCTCGCGCTGACACGGACACCCCGCGCGGCGGCCGAATGGCCGCCGACCGACCCCCTTCAAGTCGTACACGAGGAGCCGCTCCGATGGCGAAGAAGAAGAAGGAGTCCGACGAGAAGGACGAGAAGGACCTTCGCACCCCGGTCGCGCGCGACGGCGCGTACGTGATGATGCTGTTCATCACGCTGGTGGCGATCGTCGCCGGGTGCGTGTTCGTGTACCTGGATTTCGAGGAGTACGGCCAGACGAAGGTGCCGGACGTGAAGGCGCCGAACATCTCGAAGCTGGGCGACAAGGCCCCGCCGGACGCGACCCCGGCGAAGGCCGCCCCGGCCGCCGACCCCGCGGCCGCCCCGGCCGGCATGCCGATGGGTGGGATGCCGATGGGCGGGATGCCGATGGGCGGCATGCCCATGGGCGCGATGCCCATGGGCGCGATGCCGTAAGCGGCTACCAGTTTTGACGTTCCAAAATCCGACGCGGCCCCGGCGCAATGCCGGGGCCGCGTCGCGTTCCGCTCCCGTTCTGGCGCACGCAGTTCGTATTTTTTCTGGCCGACCCCTTCGCTATTGTCCCGGCCCGATACGGGCAACGGTAATCAATACGGACGGCTTCCCAGAAGGGGCGGTGGGCGTATGCGTCGGACAACGGCGTGGGTCGTCGCGGTCGGCGTGGTGGCACTCGGGGTCGCGGGTCCGGCGCGCGGGGCCGACGGGTTCTGGGTGTCCGTCGCGTCCGGGACGGCCGGCTCGGCGGCCACGACCGACTACCAGGAGTGGTGGTTCGAGACGCCGCACGGGCCGCCGCAGGTCGCGGTGACGCGGGTGGCCGCGACCGGCAACATCCAGGCCACCACCGGTGGCGGCAGCAGCTTCTTCACCGGCGGCGCGGTCCCGGTCGTGCTCACCCCGTCCGACGGCTACGCCTACCTGGCCGGCGGCCCCAAGCCGACGGACCTGTCGCAGGCGCTGCGGCAGCAGATGGCCGGCGGCAAGGGCTTGGCGACCGCGACGCCCGACGCGACCGCGAGCGCGCCGCCCGCCGACGCGCTGCAACTCACCATCGACCAGGACGCAACGACCAGGGCGCTCTCGGTCGCGCTCGCTGACAACATGGCCAACGTGCTCGGTACGAAGTCGGTGATCGTGCCGGACGGCGGCTGGTGGGTGATCGGGCTGGGGCCGAACCCGAACGCCGACAGCCCGAACCCGATTCCGACGCCCGAGCCGACGCCGGAACCGACGCCGACGCCGACTCCGACTCCGACGCCCACCCCGACCCCTGAGCCGACGCCCGGTCCGGTCACCGGGCCGGTGGCGACGCCCGAGCCGGCGACCGCCCTGCTCGCCGGCATCGGCGCGGCGAGCGCCATCGGCTTGCGGGCGATCAAGCGCCGCCGCAAATAGCCTCTAGACCCCGTAACACCGAACGCCGCGGGCACGTGCCCGCGGCGTCGGCTATTGGCACGTCCGATACGACGCCTTTACGCCGGCCGCTGGAAACGGGACTCCGCGTCGCTAATCATGTCTTCGCAGCTTTCGCGCCCGCCCACCCTGGAGTACCCGACCGATGCCGGCTCAAGTACAGAAGGAAGCCCCGGACTTCACCGCCTCGGCCGTCGTGAACGGCGACATCGTCGACAACTACACCCTGTCGAGCAACCGCGGCAAGTACGTGGTGCTGTTCTTCTACCCGCTCGACTTCACGTTCGTGTGCCCGACCGAGATCATCGCGTTCAGCGACCGGATCGAGGAGTTCAAGAAGCGGGAATGTGAGGTCATCGGCGTGTCGGTGGACAGCGCGTTCTCGCACCTGGCGTGGATCAACACCCCGCGCAAGCAGGGCGGGCTGGGGGCGATGAAGTACCCGCTGGTGGCCGACCTGACGAAGAAGATCAGCCGCGACTACGGGGTGCTGCTGGAGGACGCCGGCATCGCGCTGCGCGGGCTGTTCGTGCTCGACCAGAAGGGCGTCGTCCACGCGATCACGATCCACAACCTGCCGCTGGGCCGGAGCGTGGACGAGGCGCTGCGGGTGCTGGACGCGCTGCAGTACTTCGAGAAGCACGGCGAGGTGTGCCCGGCCAACTGGAAGCCGGGCGACGACACCATCGACACCAAGAACGCCGGCAAGTACTTCGAGAAGCACTGACGCGAAGTGGAACGAGGCGCGGCCGGGCCGCGCCTCGCCGGCGTCAGTCCACGTCGAACGTGAACTGGTTGGGGTCGCCCTTCTTGACGGCCGCCTTGAGGGTCGGCTGCTGCGGGTTGCTGTACTTCGGGTTCAGCTTCGACGGGCCGCTGGCCCCGCCGTCGCCGATCGAAATCTTCATTTCCTTCGCCGGCGGCCGCCAGTCGATGGTGACGTTGTACTCCCCCGCCGGGGCGCCGTCGCCCTCGGCGTAGGTGGTGAGGACGAACGTGCCGTCGTCCTTCACCTTGGCGAACGGCTTGCCGCCGATCTGCTTCTCGAACGCCGGGTCGGTGGGGTGGAACACCACCAGCGCGCCGACCGGCGGCGTGGTCTTGTTGAACATCACCTTGCCGCCGGCCGGGACGACTTCGGGCTTGCCGGCGGAGCCGCACCCGGCCAGGGACACGGCCAGGAGGGCGGCGAACGCGACGCGAGCGGACATGGCGGGCACTCCGGGGGGCGGTCAGTCGGTGTTGGGGCTGGTCTCGGCGGTCGTCAGGCTGCCGCCGCGGGCGGTGATCAGCGCCGCGTACGTCTGCGGGCTGATCGTCTCGCGGACGAACCGGACGCTGCCGTCGGCGAACACGTGGTTGGCCCCGCCGCTGTGGAACGCGTACGTCTCGTTGTCGTTGTGGCAGTTGATCACGCAGTTGCCCGGGCTGGCCGGGTTCGTCTTCGACACCGCCCCGTCCAGCCCGTAGTCGTTCTCGTGGTGGCCCCAGCCGCCGTCGTTGAGCGTCCGCGACGTGTTCAGCGCCCCGCCGACGAAGTACTGCGGCCGCCCGGCGCTCTCGCACAGCAGGATGGTGTTGCTGGTGCCGTCGGTGATCGCGGTGATCGCGTTCGGCTCGGACTTCGCCACCCCCAGCAGCGCGATCCCGGCCCCGCGGAGTTGCGGCTGCATGGCGCTGTACAGCGTCGCCTGGGTGGTGCCGCTCGGGTACCCGAAGAAGGTGATCGAGCCGGGGTTGATCGAGCTGTTGGTGGCGTAGTCGGTGACCGCCAGGTTCGAGTACGGGAAGCTGGCGACGAAGCTGAACGTGCCGCTCACCCGCCGCTCGATCCCGCCCGGGGCCGACGGGCAGATGAACGTCTTGACCGGGTTCTGGAGAGCGGTCAGGTTGTTCGGCGTGCCGCCGACCCCGTTGGCGAACCACGGGAAGTTCATGCTGTACAACTTGTTGACGTTGTCCTGCTCGATGTACGGCAGGAAGTTGGCCGCCCACGAGTGGACGATGCCGGGGTACGGGAAGCCGGGGTTGCCGGGGGTGCCCGGCGAGGCGCCCAGCTCGATCACCAGGCTCGGCGGGATGCGGCCGTAGGCGCTCTCGTAGTTCATCGCCGCCAGCCCCAACTGCTTCATGTTGTTGGAGCAGGTCATGCGGGCGGCGGCCTCGCGGACCTTCTGCACGGCCGGCAGCAACAGCCCGATCAGGATCGCGATAATGGCGATCACCACCAGCAACTCGATGAGTGTAAACCCGGAGCGGGGGCGTGCGGCGCGCATGGCGGTCCTCCGTCGTCGTGGTGCGGCGTCAAATGACTGTTAATGAGTGAGTGGAGTATTAAAGTACTCCGGCGGTCGGTCGGACGTGTGCAGAGGATGTGAAATTGATGTGAAGCCGTACCGGATGGCCTATTTCTCCGACAGCCACACGGCCGCCAACTCGCGCAGCCGGCGGACGAGTCGTTCGGCCAGCGCCACGGCGACGGCCCCCAGCCCGATGAGCATCACCACCAGCAGCCGGAAGCCGAACGTCAGCGCGTCGTCGTCGAGGGTCAGCAGCAGCACCGCCCCGGCCAGCGGCACCCCGCACGCCAGCATCACCAGCGGGCCGAACGCGGCCGTGAGCGGGCGCACCTCGGCGGCCGCCTGCGCCGGGGTGTGCCCGTCCGGGTTGCCCAGCCGCGGCAGCACCGCCCGGAACACGACGTACTGGAACCCCAGGTAGCTGAACACGACCGCGATCACGCCGGCCAGCGCGAACGAGATCGCGAAGTGTCCGTACACCGGCCACCGCACCGGCCCGGCCTGCGCGTCGATGAGCAGCGGGAACAGCGCCGCCCCCGGGAGCCACCCGATCGCGCCCAGCAGTGCCATCTGGCCGGCCAGCCGGCACGCCCGCGCGCGGAGGGCGTCGATGTCCGCCCCGGGCAGCCCGTCCAGCCGCTTCAGCCCGCGGACCTGCCGGCGGATGAGCAGCACCGCGATCCCGAAGCACACCGGGTAGGCGATCAGGTTGTACACCAGCGCGACGACCGTGAACGCCGCCTTCTGCGCGCCGACCAGCTTCACCTCGACCGCGTTGTAGCTGATCTGCGCGGCCGACCCGGCGAGGTGCGGGAGGATCGCCGTCAGCCCCAGCGCCCAGGCGGGGTGCGCGGTCACCCAGCGGCCGACCCGGGACGGCTTCGGCAGCGCCCGCTTCGCGGCCAGCAGGTGCCACGCGCCGGCCAGCGCCGCGGCCAGCTCGCCGGCGGTCTGGTAGCGGGCCGCCGGGTCGGGGGCGAGGCAGCGGCGGACGACCGCGGCCAGCTCCCGCGGCGCCGCGGCCAGCCCGGCGAGGTCGAGCGGCGCCGGCGGCGCGGGCGGGGCGGTGCCGGCGTCGAGCGTCGGCACCGTCGGCGCGCCGGTCGCGGTGTCCGACGCGGTCACCTCGGCCAGCGGCGGCCGCGCGCCGGTCAGCAGCTCGTGCAGCACCACCCCGAGCGAGTAGATGTCGCACCGCTCGTCGGCCGCACCGCCCGGGCGGCCGAACACCGCGTCGCGGTACTCCGGGGCCATGTACGCCAGCGTGCCCCCGTACCGCGCGCCGCCGGCCGCCGCCCGCGCCCGGTCGAACGCCACGTTGAAGTCGGCCAGCATCGGCCGCCCGTAGGGGGTCAGCAGGATGTTGGCCGGCTTGATGTCGCAGTGCAGGATGCCGCGGGCGTGGGCGAACGCCAGCGCCTCGGCCAGCCGGCCGCCGAGCCGGCACACCGCTTGGGCGAAGTCGTCGGCCGCCAGCCCGTCGCGGTCGCGGAACGCCGCCGGGTCGAACACCGGCTCGCCCCGGCGGGCCGCGTCCAGCGCGTCGAGCAGCGCGCGGCCGGAGGTCGGCGCGCCGCCCTCGAACACCCGCCGGATGACGACCCCGAGGTCGGCCCCGGGCACGTACTGCAGGCACAGCCCGTGCAGCCCGTGTTCCGGGGCGGCGAACGCGCTGAACACCTTGACGATGTGGTCGTGCTCCAGTCCGGCGAGCAGTTGCCCCTCGCCGTCGGCCCGGCCGCCGCCGCGGAGCACCTTCAGCGCGACGCTGCGGCCGAGCGACACCTGGCGGGCGAGGTACACCTGCCCGAACGCGCCGGCCCCGAGCTTGGCGACGATCTCGAAGTCGCCGAACCGCTCCGGGACGCCGTCGGCCGGCGCGGGGGGGCCGGCCCACGCCGGCGGGCGCGACATCGGCAGCGTCCCGTCCGGCGTGGGTTGGGGTTGGGTGCTCATCGGCGGTCCCGGGCGTGGCCGGCGGCTGGGCTTGATACGCTGATCCGATTCCGTCGCCGCTTCGGCCAGGAATCCCACTTTCTTCAGGCCGCCGGCCGAACGCAAGAGCAAGGTTCGACGGTACGTCGGTTACCACGTCGGGACTTCGCCGGGCACGAGCACCGCCGCGGCACCGTACTTCCGCACCAGCCCCGCGCGGGCCTCCGATCCCAGCCCGTCGCCGGTCAGCACCAGCGCCGTCAGGTCCGGCGGCAGGGCCGCGTCCAACAGATACTTCACCCCGGCACCGGAGATCGGATTCTTCCGCAGGTCGATTTCGACCAGATTCGGCCAGAATTTCGCCTGCGTGACGTGCCGGACGCCCTTGTCGCCGACCCGGCAGTCGGACAGGTCGAGCGACCGCAGCCCGGCCAGCGCCCGGGACAGGCTGAGCACCCGCGCCGCCCGCGGGGTGAGCGGGTTGCGGCTCAGGCTCAGCCGCCGCAGGGCCGTCAGCCGGTCGCACCGGCTCAGCGCCTCCAGCCCGTCGGCCCCGGCGGCGACCGACTGCAACTCGAGGTCGCGGAGCGCCGGCGGCGCGCCGGCCGACAGTTCGTGCAGGGCGTGAGCGCCGAGCGGCTCGTTGCGGAAGCTCAGCGCGGTCAGCTCCGCCCCCGCCCCGCTGACCAGTAGCCGCCGCAGGTGCTCGTGCGTGATGCCCATCGTCGAGAACGACAGCCGGGCGAGCGGCGGGCGCAGCGCGAGGGCGTCGATCAGTTCGGTGAGCGACTCGTAGCCGACGTGGAAGTGCAGCCCGCTCACGGTGCGGCCGAGCGGCGCGCGGAACAGGTCTTCGAGCACCTCCGGCATGCCCGCGCCGCTGGACTTCTGGAACCGCAGGTCGGTGACGCCGGCCGTCTCGGGCACGTCGCGCAGCGCCCGTAGCGGCTCGATCGGGTTGCTGTGAAAGGTGAGGTCGCGGAACCGGGCGACTTGCGGCGACGCGGCGACGCGATACCAGTCGTCGAGGGTGCCGTGCCAGAACGCGAACTTGCCGATCGGCTCGCGGGCCAGAACCGGCTCGACCAACTCGCCCCACAGCGGCACCGAGCGAACGAGCAGCGACCACCCCAGCCCACGACGGAACGGCGGCGAATCCCAGGAAAGTAGCATCCCGCCGGGCACCGGCGCGAGGTGCTTGAGGAACGGCTTGCCGGTGGCGAGGGTCGGCGCCTGCCACCGCGCCTTCACCGCGAGCGGCTCCCACGCCGGGGTGCGAGCCAACTCCACCTGCGCGCGGACGAACGCGGCGTATTCAGGCTCGCCGAACTCTTCCAGGTAGTCGGCGAGGGCGAGCCGGGGCGTGTCCTCGTCGGGCTGCGCGCAGATGCCGGCGATGAGTGCGTCGCGGTCGGACATGGAAGTAGTTTACGCGGCCCGCGTGGCTAAATCCGCACCCGGTCGCCCATCCGCCCGACGAGCAGTTCCTTCGTCTCCTCCGACGCCGGCGACCCGGTCAGGTCGAGGAGCGCCAGCCCGTCGGCCAGCGGCGATTCGAGCAGCGCCAGAATGCCCTCGTCGCCCGCCTGCGTGTAGCTCAGGTTGAGCACCCGCAGCCCGGCGAGGTGCGGCGACCGGGCCAGCGCCGTCAGGCCGTCGTTGCCCACCGAGTTGCGGGCCAGATTCAGCGCGCGCAGGTTCGCGAATGCGCCGCCGGCGAGCAGCCGTACACGTGCGCCGTTCAGGTTGCAACCGGCCAGCCGCAGCCGCTGCAACCACCTCACGACCGGCGACGCGAGGAACGTCTCCAGCCCGCTCTCCTTCGGCGCGTCGTCGCTCATGTCCAAGCTGCGGAGCGGCGGCAGATCGGCGCGGGCGAACACGCGGAACTTCTCCGGCGCGCCGATCCGGTCGCCGCCGGCCGACAGCGATTCCAACCGCCCGCCCGCGTGAACCCCGACGATCGCGCCCAGCGCCGCGGGCGTCAGCCGGCAGCCGATCAAGTGCAACTCGCGCAGCGGGTGCGTCCGGGCGTGGGCCAGTGCCGGCACCAGTGTCGCCCCGACCGGCGATTCGGTGATCGTGAGCGCCGACAGCCGGCCGTACAGCGGCGACCGAATCAGGTTGTCGGCCTCCGCGGCGTTGACCGCGCCGCTGCGGAACGCGACCGCCTCCAACCGGTCGAGCCCGTCCATCGTGAACAGCCGCCGCGGGTCCACCGCCGCCGAGTACCCGCGGCCGAACTCGACCGCCCGCAGCCGCCCGCGCCACGCCGCCCCCCGCAACTGGTCGATGCCGAAGTACCCGCACTGCTCGTAGCACACCCGCTCGAGCGGGAACGCGGCGACCGGCGGTTGTGGCAGGTTCCACGTCTGCGAGTCGAACCGCACCGCCCACGGGAACCCGCGGCGGAACAGCGGGGCGCGGTCGAACTGCACCCCGGCCGGCACGCGCGGCAGCACGCCCTGTGTCCACGCCTGCGCCTCCAGCCGCGGCTTGTCGATCAGCTCCCACTTCAGCCGCTCAGGGTCGAACTCGTTCCGCTGCGCCATCAGCACGTCGGCGCGGATGAACTGCGCGTGCGTCCGCATACTCCCCGAATGGAAACGAGTATCGTCGGCGTGCTCGTCCAGCCAGTCGGCGTAGACGAGTCGCGGCGTGTCCTCGTCCGGGTGGTCGATGATCGCCCGCCGGAGCGCGTCGTGGTCGGTCACGCGAACACCTTCTTGAACCGCTTCTTGAGCACCGCCGCGACGTCGCGGCCGTCGGCGTGCAGGTACTTCAGGTTGCCCAGGTGCGGGCTGGCGGCCAGCGCCTTCGCCCCGCCCTCGCCGATCGCGTTGCTGCTGACGTCCAGCCACTGCAAGCTCGCCGCGCCGGGCCACTCCGCCAGCGACTTCGCCCCGCGGCTCTTGAACAGGTTGATCGCGAGGTTGAGGCACGCCAGCCGGTCGAGGGTCGCGGCCCGGGCGAACCGCTCGACGTGCTCGTCGGTGAGGCTGGTGCTGGTCAGCGACAGGTGCCACACGCCACTGACGGCCGGGCACCGCGCCAGCGCCTCCAACCCGCCCGGCGAGAGGTGCGTGTTGCCCAGGTCGAGCGCGCGGAGGGTCGGCCCGCGGCCCTTCTTCGCCAGCGCCTTCACGTCCAGACCGGTCTGGAAGTTGCCGTCCAGCCGCAGCACCGTCAGGTGGGGCAGGTGCGGCGAGTTGATGAGCGCTGCCGGGTCGGTGTGGCTCATATTGCACGCCGAGAGGTCGAGCACCCGCAGGTGCGGCAGCTTCTTCGTCTTGGCGAACGGGGCCGGGTCGTTGATGTCGTTGAGCGCGAGGTCGAGCTCGCGCAACTCGGTCAGGTGTTTGACGACGGCCGCCGCGGTCCTGTCGCCGGCCCCGCAACTCCACGCGTCGAGGGTGCGGAGGCCGCGGAGGTGCGGGCGGGCGAATAGCGCGGCCAGTCGGTCGTCGCCGGTCGCGCCGTCGCCCTCGGCGGTCGAGCACAGGTCGAGCCGCTCCAGCCCGGTCCACCGCGGGCCTTCGGCGAGCGCCGCGACGACCGCGCCGCCGTTATCGACGTGCGACAGGTCGAGCCGGCGGACCCCGGCCGCGTCCGGGTGTTGGCCGAGCGCCCCCAGCGCGGCGGGGTCCGGGCTGGCCCTGAAGCGGAGGGTGCGGAGCCGGGCGAGGTGCCCGTCGGCGACCAGCGCGGCCGCGTGGTCGGCGGTGAACGCCCCTTCGAACGTCACCTCGACCACCGGGGCGGCGCGGAAGATCGCGGCGGCGTGCCGGAGGAAGGTGTCGGCGTCGGCCACCGCCAGTTGCTCGAGGAACCCGCGCTCGCCGGCGATGTACCGCAGCCCTTTCGCCCGCGGCACGCCCTCGGCCTTCTCGGTCAGCTTGGCCCGCTTGGCGTCGGCCTGGAGGGCGGCCCGCAGCCCGCCGAAGTCGGCCTCGACGGCGGCCCAATCGACGCGGTCGATCTCCGATTCGTACTTGGTGTTCAGGAGGTTGTTCACGACCCGCCGGGCGTCGTCGGTCGCGGCCCGGCGGTGCAGGGCGATCTGGTCGCGGATGCGAGCCGCCCGTTTCGGGTCGCCGTGCTCGTCGAGGTAGTCCGCGTACACGAGCCGCGGGGTGTCCTCGTCCGGGTGGGCGCAGATGGCGGCGAGCAGGGCGGCGCGGTCGGACATGGGTGTTCGGTGTTTGGTTTTTTGTGTTTGCCGTTTCTCGTGTATCGTTTCGCGTTCGTCGTGAGCGTAGCGAAATGGGAGAACAAAATACAAAAAACGGAACACCAAACACGCTCACAAATACACCCGCTCGCCGAACCGCTCGCGCAGCCGGTCGGCCGCGGCGTCGGAGATCGGGTTGCCGTACAGGTTCAGCCAGATCAGCCCGCCCAAGTGCGGCGACTCGGCCAGCGCCGCCGCCCCGGCGTCTCCAATGTGCGTTTCCGCCAGGTCGAGCAGCACCAGATTTGCCAAGTGCGGCGAATCGGCCAGCGTGACCGCGCCGCGATCTTCCACGCGGTTGTCGTGCAGGTCGAGCACGCGGAGGTTGTCCGCCGGGGCCGTCGCCACCGCCGTGACCGCCGACGGGCCGAGGTTCCCGCCGCCCAGCGACAGGCTCCGCAGCCCGCCGAACAGCGGCGAGGCCGCCAGCGCCGCCACGCCCTCTTCTTGCGGCTGACTGCGGAGCAACCGCAGCGACCGCAGGTTCGGCAGCGCCCCGCCGGCCAGCGCGGTCAGCCCCGCGACCCTCAAGTTGTTGTCGCTGACGTCGAGTTCCTCAAGCGCCTGCACGGCCGGCGACGCGACCAGTTGCTGAATCGTCTCCGCGGTCAGCCGGTTGTTGCTCAGGTCCAGCCGCTTCAGTTTCAGCGGTCGCGCGTGCCGCGTCAACTGAGTCGCCAAGCTCCCCTCGGGGCGGCCGGCGCCGCCGTCGCGGCCGACCGCCAGCGCCGTCAGTTGCCGCGCCACCGGGCTGCGGACGATGGTCGAGACCGCCGACGGGGTCGTCATCTCCGAGCCGACGCGGAGTTCGGTCAGCCGCGTCAGGTGCGGGGAGGCGAGCAGCGGGGCGACGATCTGCCGGCCCGCGCCGTGAATGAACGTCAGCGACGTGAGCCGCCCGAGCCACGGGCTGTCGGCCATCGCCCGGGCGTCCTGCACCCGCGGCACCGGCAGTTCGAGCGCCTCAATCGGGTAGCGGGTGAACAACTCGTCGGCGTGGGCGTCGAACGCGCCGCCGTCACGCGCCTGCACCGCCGCCGGCAGTCCGCGGCGGAACGGCTCCCGCGCCCAGTCGAACCCGTCCGGCAGGTCCAGCCCGAGCACCCACTGCGCGTCGAACCGCAGTTCGTGGTGGCGGATGTGGACCGCCCGCGGGTCGTAGTTCGGCAGCCCGGCGAGTTCCACCTGCGCGCGGACGAACGCGGCGCGGCGCGGGTCGCCGCCTTCTTCGAGCGCGTCGGCGTACACCAGCCGCAACGTGTCGTCGTCCGGCGCGTCGAGGATGGCCCGGTAGAGTGCGTCGCGGTCGGTCATCGTGGTGTTTCGTGTTCGGTTTTTGGTGTTTTGTGAGCCGACTCGTTTCGTGCGGGTGATTTGCAGGCAATGTCAGGCACAAAACACCAAATACAAAAAACCGAACACGAGTTAAAAGCATACGCGGTCGCCGAACCGCTCCTCCAGCGCGGCGCGGGCGGCGTCGGTCAGCGGGCGGTTGTCGCGGGTCCGCAGGTCCAACCTCAGGAGGCTGTTGAGGTGCGGGGACTCGGCCAGCGCGACCGCCCCGTCGTGGCCGATGCCGGCGTCGCGGAGGTCGAGTTCCAGCAGCCCGGACAGCGGCCGCGCCGCCGCCAGCGCCGCCGCCCCGGCGTCGCCCACCGGGTTGCTCGTCAGGTTCAGCGAGCGCAGCCCGCGGAACCCGCCGCACCCGGCCAGCAGCTTGATCGCCACCGGGCCGAGCCGGTTGTCGCTCAGGTCGAGCATCCGCAGCCCGGCCAGCCCGCCGGCCTCGGCCAGCGCCTTCACCCCGCTCACCCCGGGCAAGGTCTTGTTCAGGTTGAGCACCCGCAGCCCGCGGATCACCCCGCTGTCGGCCAGCGTCACGATGCCGTCGGTGCCGAGCGGGTTGTCGCTCACGTCCAGGTGCCGCAGGTCGGCCGCCGCGGGCAGGCGGAACAGAGCCTCGGCGTCGTCGCGGCCGATGCGGTTGTACGGCAGCGACAGCCGCGCCAGCACCCCGGGTTCGGTGGCCGCGGCGAGCGAATCGATCAGCAGCGCCGGCGGGAAGGAGATCTGCCGCAGCTCCAGCCCCTTCAGGCGGTTGAACAGCGACGAGGCGGCCAGCGCGGTCAGCCCGTCGGGGGCGATGCCGTCGAACTCGAAGCCGAGTTCGGTCAGGCCGGCGGCCCGCGGCGATTCGGCCAGGTGGGCGATGTCGTCGGCCCCGAACCACCCGACCGACAGTTCGAGCTTGTGCAGGCGCTCGAGGTACGGCCAGTTCGCGAGCAGCCGCAGGTCCGGGCGGTCGCGGGCGTCGATGTCGAGGGCCTGAATCGGGGCCGCGTCGAAGATCGCGTCGCCGCCCTTCACGAACGCGCCGAGCGACAGCACGCCGATCTTCCAGGGGAACCCGCGGCGGAACTCGAACCGGTGCCAACTGTAGCCGCCGGGTACTTTCGGCAGGGTGTGGGCCATGCCCCACCCGGTCGCCGCGTCCGGCTCGAACTGCCGGGCGGCCACCCACGCCGGCTCGTACGGCGGGACGGCCGCCAGCGCCACCTGCGTGCGGATGAACCGCGCGCGGAGGTGGTCGCCGCGCTCGTCGACGAGGTCGGCGAACATCAGCCGGGGGGTGTCCTCGTCCGGCTGCGCGCAGATGGCGCGGTACAGGGCGTCGTGCGGGTCGCTCAAGGGGTGTCGGCTCCTCCGTTACCAAACGTACAACCGCTCCCTCTTCACACACTGTACGCTTCCCGCACATCCCGCGCCTATGCCAGTGGCGGAGAACCCACCCCCGGCCCCTCCCTGCAGGGAGGGGAGAAAACCCGTCGCGCGAACCGCGCTTGCGAGTCGTGATGTCTTTCTCCCCTCCCTGCAGGGAGGGGCCGGGGGTGGGTTCTTCACACCGAAACACGATTCCCGAACCGCGCCTTGAGCTTCTGCCGGACAGGCTCGCTCACCCCGGTTCGGTGCGACGACCACATCTCCAACCGCAGGAGCGTGTTCGGGTCGAGGGCGGCGGCGAGCGCCTCGGCCCCGGCGTCGCCGATGTCGCACCGCGACACGCCCAGGTGAACGAGGTTCTTCAGCCACGGCGCGCGTGCCAGTTCGATCGCCCCCTTGTCGCCCAGCGGGTTGCTGCCCAAGTCCAGAACCCGGAGGCCGGTGAGGTGCGGCGACGCGGCCAGCGCCTTCGCCGCGACCGGCCCGAGGCGGTTGTCGGCCAGCTTCAACCGCCGCAGGTTTGTCAGGGCCGCGCACGCCGCCAGCGCCTTGACCCCGGGCACCCCGGGGGCCGCGCCGACCAGCGTCAGCGACTCCAGCTCGCGCACCGCCTGCGACGCAAACAGGTTGTTCATCCGCGGCCCGCCCATCTCGCACTTGTTGACCTCGAGTTCGCGCAGCCCGCGGAGGAGCGGGGCAGTGAGCAAGTCCGGGCGCAGGATGCTGTTGTTGAACGGCGTGAAGTGGAACCGCCTCAGCCGGTGCGGGCCGCCGGCCGCGTTGAGCGCCGCGACCACCTCACCGAGCGGCTGAATCGAGCCGTCGAACCGGAGTTCCTCCAGCCGCTCGACCAGCGGTGAGCGGAGCAACTCCGCCGTGGCGCCCGGGTCGAGGGTCGTCAGGTTGAGGACGAGTTCGCGCAGTTCGGTGAGGTGCGGGCACGCGCACAGCGCGCGGGCGGTGTCCGGGGTGAACCGGCACAGCGAGAACGTGAGCCGGCGGATTCGGGCCAGGTGCGGCGACGCCAGCAGCGGGGCGAGCTTAAACGGGTCGCGGTAAGTGCTGGTGTCGGCCTTGACCGTCAGCGCCTGGAGCGGCATCGCGCGAACGAGGGCGTCCGCGGCGTCGAGGAACGGAGCCACTTCGACGGTCTGGACGTGCCAGGGGAACCCGCGGCGGAACGTCTCCAGCGTCGGCCAACTCAGGCCGGTCGGGAGGTCGGGCCGCCGCGTGTCGAGTCCGCGACCGGTCAGGGTGTCGCGGGCTTCATACCACGCCCGGATCCACCGCGGATCCCACTCCGGCACGTCGATCAGTTCGATCTGCTTGCGAATGAACGCGGCATAATCGCGATCGCCACACGGCCCCGGTCCCGCGCCGGGTGAGCTACCCGCTCGCCCGGCTGGACCGTGGGTATCGCCGTGCTCGTCGAGGTAGTCGGCGAAGGCCAACCGCGGCGTATCTTCGTCCGGGTGGACGAGAATTGCGGCGAGGAGGGCGTCGCGGTCGTTCAAGGGTTCACTCCTTCGGCGCGACGGATGCTGGTAGAATGTCGGACGCCGCGCGGTCGCACCGGGCGACCGCGGCAAAGCCGCCGGCGGCCGGAAGCTGTCCCCGCACCGCCACTTGTGAGCGTGACCGCTATTCACACCATACCCTCACTGCCGCTGTTCGCCGAGGTCGGTGGCGAACTCAGCCCGACGGCCCTGGTCGTCGGGCTGGCCGCGATCCCGGTTCTGGTCGCGGTCAACGGGTTCTTCGTGGCCGCCGAGTTCGCGCTGGTCGCGGTCCGGGCGTCGCGGGTGCAGGAACTGGTGAACGCCCGGAAGAAGGGCGCGCAGCGGCTGATGGACGCGATCACCGACCTCAACCGCAGCGTCGCCGCGTGCCAACTGGGCATCACCGTGGCGAGCCTGGCGCTGGGGTTTGTCAGCGAGCCGGCCATCCATCGCCTCATCCACCCGCTGTTCGAGGGCCTGTCCGACGAGTGGGGCCGGGTCGCGTCCATCGCCATCACGCTGTCGCTCATCACCTACATGCACGTGGTGTTCGGCGAGCAGATGCCGAAGCTGGCGGCGCTCCAGGAGAGCGAGACGGTCGGGCTGTGGGTGGCCCGGCCGGTGGTGCTGTTCGGCCGCCTCACCGGGCCGCTCATCAACCTGATGAACGGCTCCAGCGGGTGGTTCCTGCGGCGGCTCGGGTACAAGGCCGACGGCGAGGAGGGCGAGATTCACACCGTGGACGAACTCCGCATCCTGGTGGAGGACACCGAGGAGGCCGGGCTGCTCGACCCGGACCAGGCGGACATGGTGCTGAACGTGTTCGCGATGGCCGACAAGAAGGTCCGCGACTGCCTCGTCCCCCTCGAGAAGATGAGCGCGCTGGACGTGAGCAGCCCGCCGGACAAGGTGCTGGAGGTGGCCCGCCTGGGCGCGCACACGCGGATGCCGGTGTTCGACGGCACCCCGGACAAGATCGTCGGCATCGTCAACACGAAAGACCTGTTCTTCCTGTTCAGCACGTCCGGGGCGGTCGTTCTCGAAGACGCGTTGTACCCGGCCACGTACCTCGACCCGGACGAGCCGATCGCGAACGCCTTCCGCCTGTTCCGCAAGTCGCACCGGCCGATGGCGATCGTTCGCGATGACGCCGGGAAGGTGCTCGGCCTCCTGACGCTCGAAGACGTGTTGGAGGAGATCGTTGGCGACCTGGAGGACGAGCACGACGTGCCGGTGCCGAAGCTGAAGCTGGCCCGCCGCCGCGCCGGGGTGGGGAAGGTGAGCGGTACGCACCCGATCCTCAAGCCCCGTGGGGAGAGTCCCAAGTCGTAAGGTCGGAAAGTCATAAAGTCTCTGCTGCGGACTTCGACTTTATGACCTTCGACTTTACGACTTTCGACAGGGTTTTCCGCTATGGCAGATATTCGGGCGTTCCGCGGGTTCCGCTACGACCTCGGCCGCGTCGGCGCGCTGTCCGACGTGGTCGCACCGCCCTACGACGTGATCGACGCGGCCCTTCAGGAGAAGCTGTACGCGGCCAGCCCGCACAACGCAATCCGGCTCGAACTCACCCGCGACGAACCGACCGACGACGACACTAACAACAAGTACTCCCGCGCCGCGAACACCCTCCGCGAGTGGATCGCCGAAAACGCCGTCCGCCAGGACACCGCCCGCGCGCTGTACGTGTACGAGCAGGAGTACACCGTCGAGGGCGAGACGTTCACGCGCCGCGGGTTCATGGCCCGCGTCCGGCTCGAACCCTTTGGAAAGGGCAAGATCTTCCCGCACGAGCAAACGATGAGCGGGCCGAAGGAGGACCGGCTCAAGCTGTACCGGGCCACCGGGTTCAACCTGTCGCCGGTGTTCGGCCTCTACCCCGACAGCGAAGGCAGCGTATTCGCGCTTCTGGAACCACTCATCCGCACCGCGCCGCCGATCGTCGCCAAGGACCACCTCGGCGTCACGAACCGGCTGTGGGTGGTGACCGAGCCGTCGGTCATTACGAAGGTGATTGGCGCGATGGGGCCGAAGCCGGTGTATATCGCCGACGGCCACCACCGCTATGAGACCGGCCTGAAGTACCTCGAAGAGCGCCGCGCCGCGGGTGACGTCCCGGACGACGAAGCCGCACCCAACTTCTGCCTCATGATGCTGGTCGGCATGAGCGACCCCGGGTTGCTCATCCTGCCCACGCACCGGCTCGTCAGCGGGCTGGCCGCGAGCGTCACCGCGCCGGAGCTGGAAAAAGTGCTGGGCGAACACTTCGACATCGTGGAGCGGGCCGGGACGAACGCGCAAGCCGCCTGGGAACACATCGAGATGGACGGCGCGCAGACGACGCTCGGCTTCGGCACGGTCGCCGACGGTCAATGGACGGTGGCCAAGCTCCGCGACCTGTCCGTGATGGCGGAACTGGCGCCGGATCAGAGCGACGAGTGGCGCGGGCTGGGCGTCAGCGTGCTGCACAAGCTGGTGCTCGACCGGCTCATCCGCGACAAGATCGGCGGCACTCCGGTGTGCAGGTACGTGCATCTGCTGAGCGAGGCGACCGACGCGGCGGCCGCGAAGCAGTGTCAGTTGGCGTGCCTGGTGCCGCCCGCCCAGATGACCCACGTCGAGGAGATCGCCGGGCATAACGAGAAGATGCCGCCGAAGTCCACGTACTTCTACCCGAAGCTGCTGACCGGCATGGTGTTCAACTCGCTCAAGAAGGATTAGCCGCTTGCGGCTTCGCGGGTGACACGGCCATGCCACGCACACGGTACGACGAACCTGACGACGAGGAAGGCGGCGACTACGACGCCGAGCGGGACTACGACCCGGACGACCCGGACACGTACCCGGAGGGCGTGTACGTCCACGGCGACGAGCGGGCCGTGGTGCCGTGCCCGCACTGCAAGGCGGAGATCGACGAAGAGAGCGAGCAGTGCCCGAAGTGCGGCGCGTACCTGTCGGAGGAGGACGCTCCCACCGGGCGCGGCCTGCCGGGGTGGGTGGTCGTGCTGGCGGTCGCGCTATTGGCGGCGTTCGCGCTGTCGATGTTTCGATAGCGAGCCGTTTAGCGGCGTCGCCAGAGGCAACGTGGCGGCCCCTTCGGGGCCGCCGCTAAACGACTCCCTACCCTTCCACCATCAACTGCTCGCACCGAACCCCGAAGGTAAATACCCGTACTTCGCCAGCGCGGCGACCAGCTTCCGAATGCTCTCGTCCCAACTGAACGCCGGCGCCCGCACGGCCGCCCGCATCCCGAAGCGGTCCGCCGCGGCGCGGTCGGCATACACCTCGCGCATCCGCGCGATCAACTGATCGTTGTCCGGGTCGGCCCACAACCCGCTATACACCTTGTTCTTCGCCTCTACGAGTTGATACCCGACCTCATAGCCGACGTTTGAATCGAACACCTCGCCCACCGCGCTGAACGTCGTGCTGATGAGAGGGACGCCGCAGCCCATCGCTTCGAGCAGGTGCAGGCCGAAGCCCTCGCCGTAAGACGCGTTCACGTAACACGTCAGCGACTTGTACCACTCCGCCAGCGCCGCCGGCGACAGGCCGGTGTTCACCACCTCCACCCGCGGGTCGCCGTGCGTGTCCACCATCGGCGACCGCGGCGTGATCTTGACCCGCAGGCGCACGTCACTGCGGTCCGGGAACGCTTTCACGAACAGGTCGATGACCCGCTGCACGTTCTTCCGCAACCCGCCGGCGTCGAGCGCGCCCGCGGTGCCGAACGTGCAGACCGCCGGCCCGCTATTGGCCGGGCGCGGCGAAAAGACGTGCGGGTCGTAGCCGAGCGGAACCACTTCCATCGGCACCGTCACGCCGTTGGCCCGGAAGCACTCGACGCCCCACGCGCTCGGGATCAGCAGCAACCCGCAGGCGTTGAGGTCGCGCGCCGAGCCGGGCGGGAGGCGGTCGGTCTCCCACATCGTCCACGCGGCGGTCGCGGGCGTCGGCCGGTACATGCCCAGCGTGTGCGGTGGCGCGACCGCCAGCCGCGGGCCGCGCCAGTCGTACATCCGCTCCGACGGGGCGTACTCCGGCGGCACGAATGCCGCGTCCATGAACGCCCGCTTGTCGCGGAACACGTGAACGCCGCGGTCCGTCAGCCCGACCAGCGTTTTGAGCACGAGGTGGTCGTAACCGCCGTGCCCGTGAATACTTCCGGCGAGGTGCAGCGGCGGCCCGGTCCGCGCCACCGACGCCGGGCGGTTGTACACCGCCAGCGCGCCGTTGGCGGTCTTCAGGCCGCGAATCTTACTGGTGAGCGTCCCGAAGTTGCCGGTCAGCACCATCCGCGTGACGCGGCCGAGCGTGCCGAACATGTTCCGCGAGTACAGGGCGCAGCGAAGCCACTGCCACAACGAACTGACCGTGCCGGGTGTTTCCGCCATGCCGCCCTCCGTCGCCGGGAAGGCCGGATGGTACGGCGGGAGTTGCGAAGGGGTCAAGGCGGAGTCGGCGCGGGGCAGAACCGCGCCGCCCTCACTCCTCGCCCTTCACCGACTTCTCGTAGGTGACCAGCTTCTCGGTGCGCCGCGTGTGCCGGCCGCCCTCGAAGTCGGTCGCCAGCCACGCCCGGACCATCCGCTCGATCTGCTCCTCGCCGATGAAGTCGGCCCCCAGGCACAGCACGTTGGCGTCGTTGTGCCGGCGGGACAGCTCGGCGTCGATCACGTCGCGGCAGTTGACCGCCCGCGCCCCGCACACCTTGTTGGCGGCCATGCACATGCCGTGGCCGGTGGCGCACACCAGGATGCCGCGGTCGGCGGCCCCGGCGGCCACCCGCTCGGCCACCGGGATGGCGAAGTCCGGGTAGTCGGACCCGGCCGGGCCGTTCGCGCCGAGGTCTTGCACCTCGTGCCCCAGCTCGGCCAGCAGGCCCACCACCCGCTGTTTGATCACAAGCCCGCGGTGATCGTTGCCCACGGCCACCTTCATGACACCACCCACTCCGAGAGGAAGCGCTCCAGGTGACGGGCGATGGTCCGGGCGCACTCCCGGTACACCTCCTCGCCGGCCCCGATCGGGTCGTCCAGGTCGTCGTCGCCGCACAACAGCTTCGCCGCCGGTCCCGCGTTCGGGTATCGCGTGGCCAGCGCCTGCAAGTGGCCCTGCGTCATCGCGATCACGTCGTCGGCGGCCATCAGCAGTTGCGGGTTGACCGGCCGGCTGCGGTGCCCGCTCAGGTCGGCCCCGAACTCGACCGCGACCGCCACCGACTCGTCCGACGCCGCCGACCCGGGGTACGCGGCGACCCCGGCCGACAGCACCCAGAACCCGCGGCCCGGCAACTCCTCCGTCGCACACCCCAGCCGGTCGGCCAGCGCCTTCTTCGCCAGCGCCTCGGCCAGCGGGCTGCGGCAGGTGTTGCCGGTGCAGACGAACAACACGATCCGCGCCGCCAGCCGCTCGACCTCGTCGTCCGGGAACGCGCCCGGCTCGGTCACCCGATACGCCACGCCCTTGGCCCGCACCACCGTCGGCCGCTCGACCGCGACCTCGCCCCCGTCGATCACCAGCCCGACCGCGTCGCCGAGTCGGGCCGCGGCGGCCGCCGCGGTCGAATCCCCGGTGTCCGCGACCAGCACCGGCCCGAGCGGCGTGTACCCCGCGCCCGGCCCGGCCTGCCCCGCCAGCGCGGCCCGGGACGTGGGGCACACGGCCGGCACGATCCGGTCGAACAGCGGGTGTTCGGGGAAGCGGAAGCGGTCGAACCCGCTCGCGTTCCCGCCCTCCGGCAGCGGCTGCGCCTGCGCCGGGATCTCGACGATCAGCGGCGCCGGCCAGGCGCGGAACATCAGCCGCCGGGCCGCCTGCGGGACCGCCCACCCGCGGGCCGCGACCTCGTCCGGCCCCCACGCCAGCGCCGCCGCGCCCGGCAGATCGACGCCCGTGCCCGGCCGCCACAGCGCCAGATACCCGCAGTCGCCGGGCGCCACCACCGCCGACCCGGCGGCCAGCGTGTCGCGGACCTGCGCCACCAACTCCGACGGATCGACGGCCGGGTTCCAGTCGATCACCGTCGGCATGGCGCGGCCTCTCCCTGCCCGTCTGTGGGGACAAATGACAACTTAGAGGGGTGAGGGGTCAGGGGGTAGAGGCAGTCGAGTGCTGAGTGCTAAGTGCTGGGTGCTGAGTAAAGACAGAAGCGCCGAGGTTGGCACTTTCTTGTCTTCACTCAGCACCCAGCACTTAGCACTCAGGAAATTACTGATAGTCGTACCCGATGTGGAAGGTGACGCGGCCGTCCGGCAGGCGGGTGATGTTGGTGATGTACACCGGCGTCGCCCCGCCGCCCAACTGGCCCTTGCTCGACGGCGTCGTGAACGGGGTGAAGCTGTCGTTGGACGCGCTCGGGTACGGGACCGAGGTCACGAACGCGCTCGGCCCGCCGACGCCCTCGATGCCGTGCGACTCCTCCAGGATCGGCCGACCGTTCACGATCCGCCAGATCAACAGCCCTTCGCCCGGCAACTTCTCGTCCCAGCCGGTCTTCTTTCGCACTTCGAGCAGAAAGTACTCGCTGTTGTCGGCCCGCGCCTTGATCTTGATGCACTGCGTCGGGTCGTCCTCGATCGGGGCGAGGATCAGCTTCTGCCGCACCGCCGGGTCGATGACCGTCGGCTTGACCCACCCCAAATACTCCTTACACCACGCGCTGAAGTGCTGCGGACGGCCGCCGCCGATGTGGTTGGACATCAGGCACCACCGGCCGACGCCCTCGCTCGCCGGCCGCTCCGGCGCGGCGTACAGGTCCGGCAGCCCGAGCATGTGCCCGAACTCGTGGCAGAACACGCTGATGTCGGTCATCGAATTGCCGCCCTCTTGCACGATGAAGTACGGCCGGCGGAGGCCGCCGAAGTTCACCTCCGCCTTGTGCGGCCAGTAGATGCCGCCGCGGCTGGTCGCGGCCGACCCGCCGGCGTACAGGAAGAACACCCCGTCGTACTTCGCGAACTCGTCCTTGCCCGCGCTCTTGGCGAACAGTTCCAGCGCCTCGCTCAAGAGCGACACCCGCTCGCGGCCGTTGGTCCCGTTGCCGGTGCTGTACTCCAGCCGCTTCTTCGACACCTCGAACCACCCGGCGAACTTCCCTTCGATCGCGAGCTTCCCGTAGCTGATTTCCTTGTAGTGGTCGTGCATGCTGCCGAACACCGGCTGGCCGGTCGCGCTCTTGCCGGTGTACGTGCCGAGGGAGAACAGCGAGTCCTCCCAGTCCTTGTCCGCGATCTTCGGATTGTGTTTGACGTCCGGGTACTCGATGCCGATGACGGCCAGCTTGAACGCCGGTTTCTTCCACCCCTTCGACGCCCGCTCGACCCACCCGACCGGCCCGCCGCCGAAGCGGCCGAACCCGCCGGCGTCTTCCAGCTTCATCGGCTGGCTGGTCGGCTTCAGCTTCGCGCTGACCGTGACCGGGCTGCCGCCGCGACTCACGGTGAGCGACACCGTCTCGCCGGCCAGCTTGCTCCGCAGCGCGTCGCGGACCCACGCGGCGGTGCGGGCGTCGTCCGCGCCGACGTTCAGAATCACATCACCTTCCTTCAGCCCCGCGAGTTCGGCCGGCGAGCCGGGCGCGACCGCGTCCACCACCGGCGTGCCCTTCTTGTCGCCGACGACGACGCCCAGATACCCGGCGGCGACCGCGGCCGGCGGGGCCGGCGCTTCGGTGAGCGCCTGCGCGTATTTCACCGACTTGTACCCGCCCGGCGTCGGGTACGGGGCGACCTCCGGGGCCGACCGCGCCGCGGCCGACAGCAGGAGCGTGAGCGGAACGGCGAGGGCCAGAAGCCGGGCCGGAAACCGGGCCAGAAACCGGAACGAGAGGCGCGTCATGGCGGCACCCCGACAGAGTCGAAGCGGGACAAATTATGAGAGGGTTTATGCCGGTTGTAACCGGCCGCGCGTGAGGAACGGATGATAACCGCGACTTCCGCACAACCCCGTCTCTATCTGTATAGTAGGCGCGCGGAGTGCTAATGTCAATTTGTAAACTGAAATTTTTTACACTTTCTTGCCGGGTGCGGGTTTGCGGGTGTTCTGTTGCCGCCGGCGTTACGGCCCCTACAATACACAATCCTTTGTAGATGTGCGATTAAGGAGTGCTGTCATGGCACACAAGAAGGGTCAGGGCTCGGTCAAGAACGGTCGCGACTCGCTGCCGAAGCGGCGCGGGCTGAAGGCGTACGGCGGGCAGGCGGTGACCGTCGGCAGCATCATCGTGACGCAGTGCGGCACGAAGTTCGCCCCGGGCCGGTTCGTGCGGCTGGCGAAGAACAGCAGCATCTTCGCGCTGGTGGACGGCAAGGTGTACTTCGACCAGGGCGGCAAGCGGATCAACGTGCTGCCGAACGACCCGACCTCGACGAAGGTGTTCTGAGGCCGGTGAGAAGCGCAGGCGGGCCGCGCATTTTGACGCGGTCCGCCTGCGCTTCTTGTGTCAGTCGTCCAAATCCCACACCACGATTTGCTTGTCGCCACCGGCGGCGCAACGGAGTCCGTCGCGGGCGAAGCACACCGACCGCAGCGGGCCGATGCCCCACTCGTACCGCTTCCGCACCTCCCACGTCGTTGCGTCCCAAACGGTTGCGACGGCGTCGCGGCCGACCGAAGCGAGGCGCGAGCCGTCGGCCGTGAACGCGACCATTTCGAGCGGCTTGGGCGACGGGTTGACGTGCTTCGCCGGCGAATTCCCGTGCGCGGCTGCGTCGATGACGTGGAGCGCCCGACCGTTGATGAGTGCGACCACGCCCTTCGGGCTGACCGCCCCGCTTGTGGCGTAATATGGCAAGTCGCCGACCCACGTCGCCACCGCCTCGCCGGTGAGCGTGTCCCACACCTCGATGCTGCTGGCGGTGAGGTTCTGCTTGTTCCGCGGGCTGCACCCGGCGACGCGCACCAGCCGCGACCCGTCGGCCGCGAACAGCAGCACGCGACACCCCGCCGGCTCGTGAGCGGGGTTGAATGCGATCTCCTTCCGCCACAGCTCGTCGCATGCGGTTTGCCGCACCTGCTGGACGACGCCCTCTGGGTCCAAGGCAGTGTCATGCCGCCACAGTTCGGCGCGGGCGTCGGCCCCGAGTGCGGCGCAGCAAAGGCGTAAGGTGCGGTGGTCGCGGTGGACGCCGACCGCGACGCCGAACCGGCCGCACGGGGACAGCGTGGAGGGGTTGAACGCGCTCAGCGTCATGTCCCACGCCCCGTGCCCGGTACGGAGGTCGTATCGCGCGAAGGCGCCGTACGAGCCGCCGAACAGGTCCGACCCGTCCGGGGTGATGGCGAAACTCAGCGCGAGGTCACTCTTCTTCAACGACCAGCACGGCTGAGGGCCGGCCGACAAGTCCCACAGGTGGAACGCCTGACCGCCGCCCCCGGCGAGAAGGCGGCCGTCCGGCGAGAACGCCAGCCGCAGCGGCTTGTCACGCGGCACGGTAAGCAGTTGCATGGTTGGGCACGCGGTCAGAACATGTCCAGAATCCACTCGCCGCCGTTAGCCGGACTTTTCGCGATCCGGTGGTTGACCATATCGACCACCAACTGCATGTGTTCGAGCGGGAGTTGCCCGATCAGCACCGGGCACCCGTCGGCCAGTTCCATCGCGTCGAGAATCATGTCGCGGTCGAAGATCCACAGCCGCACGGGGCCGTAAATCTTCACGTCGTACTCGCCGGTGGTGTTGCGGCTACGCTTGGTCTTGGTCGGCTTGTCGAAGCCGAGTTGGCGGAGCATCGACGCGGGCAATCCGAGCGTGGACGCGCCGGTATCCACCAGCGCGTCGCGGATGTGAATCGTCCGCACCTCGGACTCGGGCTTGTGGCCCTGTCGGGCCAACGCCTCGTCGTCGGCGTTCACGACCTTCACCTCGCACGTCACGCGCCCCATAAACTTCTCCAGCAGCATGGTTGCGCCCTCCGGTCGGATACTCCATGGTATCAGTACGCCCGGGCGAACACCACGCGGCGGGCCGACGGCTTGCCGGTGAAGATGCAGGTGCCCGGCTCCTGCGGCCCGTCGAACGGCAGGCAGCGGATCGTCGCCTTGTACTCGGCCTGCACGCGGTCCTCCGTCTCGCGGGTGCCGTCCCAGTGGGCATACACGAACTTCAACCCGCCGGCCGTGCCCTCGTCCTTCTCGACCGGGAACAGAGCCTTGAAGGCGTCCAGCGTGTCCGCGGTCGTCGTGTTCGCGTCGCGGTACTGTTTCGCGCGCGTGTAGAGTGCCGTCTGAATGTCGCGCAGCAGCTTGGAGATGTGGTCCGCGGCCCCGGCCAGCGGCACGCCGAACTGCTTCCCCTCCTTGCCGGGCACGTCCCGGCGTGCGACGGCGCACGCGGCCTTCTCGATGTCCTTCGGGCCGATCTCGACCCGCACCGGCACCCCGCGGACCTCGTACTCGGCGTACCGGAACCCCGGTTGCTTGTCGAACATCGTGTCGATCTTCACCGCGATCGGCTCGTAGCCGAAGAAGTCGTCCCGCGGCAGCGCCCGCAGCTCCGCGGCCAGCTTTTCGGCCGCCGCGATGCTCGGGCCGCGCTCCGCGTCGTTCCGCCCCAGCGGGCAGATGACGACGTGCGTCGGCGCGAGCCGCGGCGGGATCACCAGCCCGTTATCGTCCGAGTGCGTCATGATGAGGCCCCCGATGAGGCGCGTCGAAACGCCCCACGAGGTCGCCCACGCGAACTCTTCCTTGTTGCTCTGGTCCTTGAACGTGACGTCGAACGCCTTGGCGAAGTTCTGGCCGAGGAAGTGCGACGTGCCGGCTTGGAGCGCCTTGCCGTCCTGCATCATCGCCTCGATACACAGCGTGTACACCGCCCCGGGGAACTTCTGGCCGTCGGTCTTCGGCCCGACCAGCACCGGCATCGCCATAAACTCTTCCGCGAACTGCTGATACACCCGCACCATCTTGTGCGTTTCGTCCTCCGCCTCCTTGGCGGTCGCGTGCGCGGTGTGGCCCTCCTGCCACAGGAATTCGGCGGTGCGCAGGAACAGCCGCGTCCGCATCTCCCACCGGACGACGTTCGCCCACTGGTTAATCAGGAGCGGCAGGTCGCGGTAGCTCTGAATCCACTTCTTGTACGTGTTCCAGATGATCGTCTCGGACGTCGGCCGGATGATGAGCGGCTCTTCGAGTTCGGCCGACGGATCGACGTGCAGCGGCTTGCCCGGTTCGGCCTTGAGCCGGTAGTGGGTGACCACCGCGCACTCCTTCGCAAACCCTTCGGCCATCTGCTCTTCCTTCGCCAGATAGCTCATCGGGATGAACAGCGGGAAGTACGCGTTGACGTGCCCGGTGTCCTTGAACAGCTTGTCGAGGCCGCGCTGCATCTTCTCCCACAGGGCGTACCCGGTCGGCTTGATCACCATGCACCCGCGGACGTCGCTGTTGTCGGCCAGCCCGGCCTCTTTCACGATGTCGAGGTACCATTGCGAGTAGTTGGTGGCGCGTTTGGTGATGGCGTCGGCCATGGGTTCCTTCCAAATGAGGGCGACCGACCGGGGCGGTTCCCGGCCGGCGCGTGTGGTGGCGATTATAGGTAGGGACAGCGCCGCGGCCGAAAGGTGATCGTCGCGGCGAGGGTTTGAATGGGCCGGATTACTGCGGGCGGCGAGTTGCCACTGCCACCACCACTCCGTTGCGCCTGCGTGCGAGCCAGCGGATAAACACCTTCCTTCCCGCGGTGTCGGGCGGGATGGTCAGATCGACCGCCCACGTCACCCGCCGCACAGCCCCGGTCGCGTCGATCCGCTCTTGCTGCGCCATCCCGGTATCGCGAAACTTGAAGTGCTTGACGTCCTTCCTGATTCGGCGAACGACGACGATTGCCCACACTGTGTCTACAGGGGCTTCCCGAAATGTGATCCGCTGAATGGCCATTGTTGGCTCCTGGCGTGTTAGAGGGCGGTGGCGTCTTCGTCGATGTCCACCTCTTCGACCGAGTCCGACGGGCAGTTCGTGTCGTCCGTGCAGTTGGCCGGTTGGCCGTTCGGAATGTATCGGACGGTGATGGTCGCGTCTTGCGCGTTGGCCGTGGCGGTCACCGGAAAAGAGAACGCGGTGACCAACGCGGTGATGTTCATCGGCGTGTTCCCGACGGTTCCCACCGAGGAGGTGCAATGCAACTGGCCGAACACGGTGAGTGGCGGCTTCGTGAACGAGTTCAGGTCGAGGGTTCCGGCCACCGCGAACCGAAACCCGACGATGTCACCGGGCGAGAGGGATTCGATGTCAACCACCGGCATGGGCGCTCCTCAGCGATTAGGTAAGGGGGTCACAATCACGTTCCGAACGGCGACCGCGGCCTTGTACGAGATCACCCCGAACCCCAGGTCCGGCGACCAGGGCGGCAGCGCGCCCGCGGCACCCGGGGCGGCCTTGTCCAGCGCGGCCCGCACCTTGTCGTAGTGGTCGCGGGCCTTATCGGCGGTCAGCTCGGCCAGGGGCACCATCGTCCCGGCGTCGTCCCGCCACAGTACCACGACCCGGTCGGGGGTGACCTCGACCGAAATCGTCCGCCACCGGCCGGGCCGCTTGGTCACCGGCCTAAACTTCAGCCCGCCGCCCACCTGCGCCCAACTGTTCCCGACGGTCCGGTCGGGGTACTGAACGAACCCGTTCCGCCGCAGCACGACCGGTTGGGGAGCCGCCGGTTCGCCGCGGAGGGCGGAGTTGTGGTCGGAGTCGCGGAACGTGACCAGCAGCGCGGCGTGCGTCAACCCGTTCCCGGCCGGGGCGGACGCGTGGCCGAAGTACACCCCGACGAAGTCCGTGTCCGGGTCTTCGGGGCGGGTGCGGTCGGCCGGGACCGGCCAGTGGCGCAGGTCGAAGTCGATCCGATACCGCGGGACGCCGGGCGGGGGGAAAAGTTCCAGCAGGGCGAACTCGTCCGTCCGGAAGGCGCACGTCTTGTCCGCCCCGGACGACTCGCCGAGCGTGTTGGGTTCGAGCAGGAAGCGGTGGTATTTCGGCAGCCCGGTCTGACCGATCAGCGTCACCGGTCGCCCTTCGGCCAGTTCCCGGCGCGCCACCGCAACGGGGTCGGGTGGGACAGGCACCGGCGGTTGCGGTCGAAGTGGCCAGTACGCGGCCCCCAGAGTGAACGCGCCCGCGACCGCCGCCAGCGCGACCGCGCCCGTGAACAGACGGCGGCGGTGCCGCCGCGCCCACCGCCCTGCCCGCCGGCGGCGGGTGAGCAATGGCGCGTCGGTTTTGAGTCCGGTTTCGTAGCGGTCCAGGTCGGCGACCAGTTCGGCCATCGACGGGTAGCGGTCCTTCGGGTCCTTCTCCAGACACTTCAGGACGATCGCCTCCAGCCCCAGCGGGACGTCCGGGCGCGAGGCCCGCACCCGCGGCGGCGGGTCGGCCAGCACCTTGGCAATCGTGTCCGCGACCGAGTCTCCGACGAACGGGGCCTTGCCGACGAGCAGGTGGTAGAGGGTCGCCCCCAGCCCGTACACGTCGCTCCACGCGCCGACGTCGCCGTTCTTGCGCGAGACCTGCTCCGGCGGCATGTATCCCGGGGTGCCCAGCGCGCCGCTCGCGATCGTGAGCGGGTCGGTCGCGTCCAGCCGCTTGGCCAGCCCGAAGTCCACCACCTTCGGCATCCCGTCGTCGCCGATCAGGATGTTCGACGGCTTCAGGTCGCGGTGGATCACCCCGGCCGCGTGCGCCGCCCCGATCGCCCCCGCCACCGCCCGCATCAACTCGACCGCGGCGGCCACCGGCAGCGGCCCGGCGGCCCGGGCCAGCGACCCGCCGGGCACGTACTCCATCGTGAAGTACGGGTCGGCCCGCAGGAAGTCCGACGCGAACACGCCGACAATGTCGGGGTGATCCAGTTTCGCCAGCACCCGGAGTTCCTCGGCGAACCGGCCGAACGCCGCCGGGTCGCCGGGGGACTTGAGGAACTTCATCGCCACCAGCCGCTCGGAGACGGCCTCGCGGGCCAGGTACACCTCGCCCATGCCCCCGCCGCCGAGCCGGTCCAGCAGTTCGTAACCCGCGGGGGCGGTCGGCAGCGGGCGGGCGGGCGGCGAGGGGGCGGTGCTGCCGTCGGGCGGCCGGAAGAACGACGCGGTCGGCGGGTCCGACGGCAGACCGGCCGAGCGGGACGTGTCGGCGGCCGTGTCGGCGGTGACGGCGCACTCCTCGCACAGCCCGCCCGGCGTGACCGGCGGGGCGAGCCGCGAGCAGCGGACGCAGGCGAGGGGCGACGACATCGAATCACCTCGGGTGATTTCGAGAATACGCAGGCGCGTGTGCGGATTCAAGTATTTAGCCGAACGTGCGTCGCTTTTCGACCGAGTGCCGGTGGCGTCACCATGCCGCGCCGCTCTCGGCGGCGCCGTCGGCGGCGAGCGGTTCGGTGCCGAGGGGCGGGCGACGACCGGCCGGATGGCGGTGCAGGCCGCCGCGAAGCCGGCGGCCGGAAGGTGATCGCCGCGTCGGGTCAGCGCCGCCGGGCGAGGCTCGCGGTTGCGTACTCGACCGTCGTCGTTCGCGAGCCGCCGGTCGTGGTCTCGGTCGTCAGCTTGGCAGACGCGATGAGGATGTACATCTGGTCCTCGGTCAACTCCCCGTCGACCACGTCGAACGCGACGGACTTCGGCATCGTCGGGTCGGTGAACGTCTGCGGGTCGAACGGCGGGTGTGCCTGCACGCCGTCCTCGTCGAGCACGGTGAGCGACACCTTCAGCGTGGTGACGGTGGTTGTGGCCGCCATTTTCACCGGCTCGGCGACCATGGAGTGCGAGTTATCGACGCTGACGACGATCTGATCGCCGATGGTCGAGTCGTCGTTCGCGGGGTCGGGATCGGTGAATCGCACGGTCAGGGGCATGAGGCGACTCCGGGACAGTTAGCGAGGGGTCACAACGACGTTTCGGACGGCCACATCGGCCGCGGACGCCCACACCCCGATCGCCAGACGCGGCGACCACGGCGGCAGCGGGGTGAAGGGGTGATTGAACTCCTGCCCGGCGACGCGGAGGGCGATGGCGTGGACGCGCTGGTGCTCGCGGATGTCGGCCACCGGCAGGTCGGCGAACGGGACGGCGCCGCCGGGCGGCTCGGCCGGCGGGTCCCAGTACACCGTCAGCCGCTCGGGCGAGACGTCGGCCACCACCCGCCGCCACTGCCCGGGGAACACCTTCGACGCCCCGAACGTGTGCGACGCGAGGTACGAGTAGTGCAGGAAGTTGCTCGGCAGCCGGCCGGCGGGGCTGGCGTGGACGCGGGACGCGATCCGGACGGCCGCGGCGGCCGGCGGCCCGGCGGCCGGGTCGATGTCGGAGAACCCGACCGACATCAGGGCGTGCTCCGTCCACCCGTCGGCGGTGGTAAACGTCGCGCCGCCGGTATAGAAGCCCAGCGCCGGCTCCTTCGACCGCGACCCGTTGACGTGCCACAGCTCGAGCGACACCCGGTACCGGTCGATCGGCGGGTCGAGCAGCTTGAGGAGCGTCAGCCCGGGCGAGGCGAAGAAGCAGCCGCCCGGCTCGCCGGGCTTGCGGGCCGGGTTGTCGGCGAACCGGACCGGGCCGGCCGGCTCTTCGTACCAGACCGGCTCGCCGGTCGCGCCGATCAGGGTGACGGCCTCGCCGGCCAGGAGCCGGTCGCGGATCGAGTCCTTCGTCTGCTGCTTCCGCGCCGCCGGGTCGTCGGGCGTCGGGGCCGTCGGGAGCGAGCGCGGACCGACCGGCGGCACCGGGGCCAGCGCCCGCCCGGCCCCGACCAGCCCGACCGCGATCGCGGCCAGCGCGACCGCCGCGGCGATCGCCCGGCGGTTCCGGGTCGCCCACCGCCGCGCCCGCCGCAGGCGGGTCAGCGGCGGCGCGGCCGTCCGCCGGCCGGCCGCCCAGTTGTCCAGGTCGGCGACCATCGCCGCGGCCGTCGGGTAGCGGTCCTTCGGGTCCTTCTCCAGGCACTTCAGGACGACGCCCTCGAGCGCCTCCGGCACGTCCGGGCGGGCCACCCGCAGCGGCGTCGGCGGGTCGGCCAGCACCTTCGCGATCGTGTCCGCGACCGTGTCCCCGGCGAACGGGGCCTTGCCGACGAGCAGGTGGTAGAGGGTCGCCCCCAGCCCGTACACGTCGCTCCACGCGCCGACCGCGCCATTCCGACGGGAGATTTGCTCGGGCGGCATGTAACCGGGGGTGCCCAGCCCGCCGCTCATCACCGTCAGCGGGTCGGCCTCGTCCAGCCGCTTGGCCAGCCCGAAGTCCACCACCTTCGCCGCCCCGTCATCGCCGATCAGGATGTTCGACGGCTTCAGGTCGCGGTGGACGATGCCGCCGGCATGGGCCGCGGCGATCGCGACCGCGGCGCCGCGCACCAGCTCGACGGCGGCGGCCACCGGCAGCGGGCCGGCAGCCCGGGCCAGCGACCCGCCGGGCACGTACTCCATCGTGAAGTACGGGTCGGCCCGCAGGAAGTCGGAGGCGTAGACGCGGACGATGTCCGGGTGGTTCAGTTTCGCCAGCACCCGCAGCTCGATCACGAACCGCTCGTACTGGGCCGGGTCGCCGGGGCACTTGAGGAACTTCATCGCCACCAGCCGCTCGGACGTGGCCTCGCGGGCCAGATACACCTCGCCCATGCCGCCCCCGCCGAGCCGGCGGAGCAACTGGTAGCCGGGCGGGGCGGCCGGCAGCGGCCGTTCGTCGGTTGACGCGGGGCCGGGCCGTGTGCTCGGCTCGGGCGGGACGGCGAACGACGTGGTCGGCGGGTCGGCCGGCGGCTGGGCGGGGATGCGGGCGCGGAAGGTGACAGCCGTGTCGGCGTCAACGGCGCAGGTCGGGCAGAGGCCGTTCGGGGTGACCGACGGCGCGGGCCGGGCGCAGCGGGCGCAGGAGACGGGCGAGGACATCGAACCACCCCCGGTGAATTCGAACATCGGCATCATAAAGGTACGCGCACGCCGGCACAAGCGATAAACGAACTGAGCTATCCCCAGTTTGTTCCGGCGGTGATGGTCGAAGCCAGGACGAGGGCGAGCGCGGTGCGCGGGGTAAACGGGAGCCAGCGCATCACCACCCGCGCGGCGACCACCGCGCTACAGGGCCTCC
>JAESFG010000251.1_pt1 | contig 125027 bp, 116 predicted proteins | sample 9269371 | NCBI WGS metagenome assembly JAESFG01 (sample SAMN14506227, study PRJNA617093) | algae metagenome | isolation source: Aetokthonos hydrillicola CCALA 1050 (B3-Florida) and co-occurring... | place: USA: South Carolina | collected 2013-01-01
CGGTCGGCGGGGCGATCGACATGTCGTTGTCGTTGAGGATGACGATCAGCCGGGCATCGAGTGAACCGGCATTGTTCAGCGCCTCATAGGCCATTCCGCCCGACATGGCGCCGTCGCCGATGACGGCGATCACATTGCGCTTGGACCCGTCGAGTTCGGTCGCGACCGCCATTCCGAGGCCGGCGGAAATCGAGGTCGAGGAATGGGCGGCGCCGAACGGGTCGTATTCGCTTTCGGCGCGGCGGGTGAAGCCCGACAGACCGCCCTCCTGGCGGAGCGTTCGGATGCGGTCGCGGCGGCCGGTCAGGATCTTGTGCGGATAACACTGGTGGCCGACGTCGAAGATCAGCCGGTCACGCGGGGTGTCGAAAACCTTGTGGATGGCGATGGTGAGCTCGACCACGCCGAGCCCGGCGCCCAGATGCCCGCCCGTCCGCGACACGGCATCGATCATTTCCTCGCGCAGTTCCCGAGCGAGCTGCGGCATGTCCTTGTCGTCGAGGTGACGAAGGTCTTCCGGCAGATTGACCTTGTCGAGGAGGGGCGTCGTCGATGTCTCTTGCACGATATTTCCTGTTCGCCCCGGGCAGGCGGCGCCCGCAGGACCTGAGCCCGCGGTTCTTAACGCTCTGCGGACATTTTTCAACCTGACAACGGGCAATTTATGACGTCGGGGCGGAAAGTACAAACTTTACATCGATTTCCGCTGCAATTTGCCGCGATCGAGGAATTGCCGGTTTGAAACGTCCTATGCCCATAACATTTCGATGAGACAGCGCACATGCATACCGATATCGACAGCCTTCTCGCCCTGCCAGCAACCATAACCAATACGCGTATCGGCGCTCTCGAACATGTGTCGCTCGGCGAAGGCGCGGCACTCGTCCTGCTGCATGGCGGCATGGGCGGCTATGACCAGAGCCTGATCCTTGCGCGCGCCATCCTCCGCGACATGTACGGCCACAGGGTCATTGCCGCCTCGCGTCCCGGCTATCTCGGCACGCCGCAAGCCTCGGGTGTGACACCGCAGGCTCAGGCTGACCTCTATGCCGCATTCCTGGACACCCTCGGCATCGAACGGGCGGTGCTGGCCGCCGTGTCGGCCGGCGGGCCGAGCGCCATCCAGTTCGCGCTCCGCCATCCCCAGCGCTGCAAGGCCTTGATCCTGGTGTCCTGCTGCACGGGGCATCTCGCTATTCCCGAGCAGATGAAGCGGCGACTGCCGGCCATGCGCTGGTTTGCACGGCTAAGCTGGCTCGCAGCGCTGATGCGGTGGAGGATCAGGCGTAATCCGATCAAGGCGGCGAGCCGCGCGATTCCCGATTCGGTGCTGCGCGAGCAGACGCTTGCCCATCCGATTGCCGGGCCGCTGCTAAAGGCGCTGCAGGAGAGCCCGTTCAGAGAACTCGACCGCCGACTGCCGGGCACGCTAAACGACATAGACCATTTCGAGCGGATGGCCAGCCTGCCATTCGACGAGATCACCGTGCCTGTGCTCGGAATCCATGGCATGGCCGACCGCGTCGTGCCCTTCGAGCATGGCGACCGGGCGCGACTGGCACCGAAGGGCGAGCTGATGCCGATCGAGGGCGGCGAACATGTTGCCATCTTCACCCATCTCGACGCGATCAGGGAACGGGTCTCCGGCTTCCTAAATCGGCTAGGCTAACGCCGCGCGGATGGCACGGACGGCAGCCAGCGCCGTCCGGGTCCGCCTGGGATGGGTGAATTCGGGCCAGGTCGAGAGCTTCACAGCAACGAAGTCGGCGTCGCGGTCGATATAGATCAATTGGCCGAAGACGCCGCGGCACATCACGACCGACCTGCCTGCTTCCTCGACCCAGAACTGGTTGTGATAGGCGCCGCCGGGCAGCACGATCCGGTAGTCGGCGCCGAAGCGGCCATGGTCGCCGTTTTCAAGATCCTCGATGAACGACCAGGGCACGATCTGGCGGCCATGCGCCGCGCCGCCATTGGCGATCAGCCGGCCAAAGCGGGCATAATCGCGCAGCGTGGCGTTGAAGCCGCCGTCGGCCAGCGCGTAGCCCGACGGATCGACGGTGAAATAGGCGTCCTCCTCCGCCCCCATCGGTGCCCAGAGCTCGCGGCTCACCAGCTCCGGCAGCATAAGGCCGGACGCTGCCTGCAGGACGAAGGCGAGGACGTCTGTCTCGATCGAGCGGTAGCGGAAGGAGGCCCCGTGTTCGGCTTCCGATTCGGTCAATTCGAGGATCAGCTCCCACATCGTCCGGGGCCAGCCGGGTTTAGGCAGCTTCCAGCCGCAGGCGGCATCGACCTTGGCGATATGCGAATCGTCGGCGGTATAGGTCTCGTCGAAATGCACGCCGCTGGTCATGTCGAGCACATGCTGAACCGTGGCGCCGCGATAGGCTGTGCGGGCGAGGTCGGGGAGATAGTGCGTGACGGGTGCCGCGACATCAAGATCGCCCCGGCCGGCCAGAATGCCTGCCACGGTGCCGACGACGGACTTGGCCACCGACTGCGACAGATGCGTGGTGCGGGGCTGCATTCCATTGCGATAGACCTCGGTGACGACGGCACCCCGGCTCAGGACGATGAAGCCATCGGTATAGCTGCCATCGAGAAACGCACCGATGGTCTGGCGCGTACCGTCGCTGTCGAATTCGAGCTCCGTCAGCGCCTGCAACGCTTCGGGCAGCGGCAGCACCGGTCCGGGGCCGCGCCAGACCTCTGCTGTCGGCACCATCTGGCGGACATTCAGGAAGGTCCAGCGATTGTAGGGCGCGCGGTCCCAGTCCTCGTGCGGGATGAGGGGCGCGCCAGGCCGGCGGGGGTCGCGGAAGAAAGAGGGATCGGTCATCGGATCTCGTCAGTCGGCAGGCAGCGGGATGAACTCTTCCTCGTCACCCGGCACGATATCGAACTTGCCGGTCCGCCATTCCTCCTTGGCCTGTTCGATCCGCTCCTTCGACGAAGAGACGAAGTTCCACCAGATGTAGCGCTTCGAGTCCATCGTGGCGCCGCCGAAGAGCATCACATGGCACGGCTCGTCGCCGGTGACGAGATCGACGGTGTCGCCCGGCCGGAAGACCAGCAGCTGATCCGCCTCGTAGCGGGTTCCCGATACGAGGAGCGCGCCGGAGAGGATATAGGCGGCGCGTTCCTCGGCACCGGCCCGAAACGGACAGGCGGAATTGGGGGCAATCGTCAGATCGACATAGAGCGTATCGGTGGGGGTCGGCACCGGCGAGGCGAGGCCCTCGAAACTCCCGATGACGACGCGGCCGGAATAGCCGGCTTCGGAAAAGGACGGCATCGTGTGCACCGCCTGGTGCAGGAAGGCGGGATCGATTTCCTCATGGCTCTCGGGGAGCGCGAGCCAGGTCTGCAGGCCCGAGAGCGCATAGTCGCGACCGCGCAGGTCGTCGGGGGTGCGCTCGGAATGGACGATGCCGCGACCGGCGGTCATCAGGTTGAGGTCGCCCGGACGGATGACCATGCCGGTGCCGAGACTGTCCTTGTGGGCCATCTCGCCGTCGAAGAGATAGGTGACCGTGGAGAGACCGATATGCGGATGCGGCCGGACATCCACGGCCTGCCCTGCGCGCAGCACGGCCGGCCCCATGCGATCGAAGAAGATGAAGGGCCCGACCAGCCGGCGCTTGGCGGTGGGCAACGCGCGGCGAACCTCGAAATTGCCGATGTCCGAGGTCCGCGGGATGATCAGCATCTCGACCTGATCGACAGCGGCGGCATCGCCGGGTTCGGGATCCGGGCACGGGAAGAAGGACATGGCATGCTCCAATTCGAAGCGGCCAGACTAGTGGTTTTCCTGCGGGAAGGGAATTGCCCTTGACGAAAGCGCCCGGGCGCGCGGCTGCGGCCCGGGCGTCTCCTGTCGTGCGGGACGAAGTTCAGGGATCAGAATTCTTCCCAGTCGCCCTTGGCGGCGGCCGACGCGCCGCCGGCCGCGGCGCTCTTCGATTTCGGATGCGGTATCCCGGCCGGGGCCCGAGCCGCCGGAGCGGATCGCGAACCGGCCGCCATGGCGCCTGCCACCTGACGCAGCGCCTGCGCCGGGTTGCCGGCGGCATTGTCGAGCTGGAACTGGGCGATCATCTCGCGCAGGCGGCGGGCCTCGGCGGCAAGAACGGCGCCGGCCGCATTCGATTCCTCGACCATGGCGGCATTCTGCTGGGTCATCTGGTCCATGCTGCCGACGGCCTTGTTGACCTCGGCGAGGCCGGTCGCCTGTTCCTTGCTGGCCTTGGCAATCGCGTCCATGCGCACGTTCATGCTGGAAACCTTGACGCCGATCGCCTTCAGCGCCTCGCCCGTTTCCCGGACGAGGCGGACGCCGTTGCCGACCTCGACGGAGGAGTTCTGGATCAGCTGCTTGATCTCCTTGGCCGCCTGCGCCGAGCGCTGCGCGAGTTCGCGCACCTCCTGCGCGACGACCGCGAAGCCCTTTCCGGCCTCGCCGGCACGCGCCGCCTCGACGCCCGCATTGAGGGCGAGCAGGTTGGTCTGGAAAGCGATCTCATCGATGACGCCGATAATGCTGGAAATCCTGCCCGACGATTCCTCGATCCGGCCCATGGCGATCTCCGCCTCCGACACCACGCCAGCGGATGCGGTCGCGTCGCGGTTGGCAGCCGACGCGGACTGGCGCACCTCGTCGGTGATGACGTTGGCGCTCGACACATTGGCGGTGATCTGCTCGACGGCAGAGGTGGTCTGCTCGAGAGATGCGGCCTGCTGCTCGGTGCGGCGAGCGAGATCGCCGATATTGCCCGCGATCTCGCGCGTGCCGTCATCGATGATCGACGCGCTCTGGCTGATCGAGGAGAGCGTCTGGCCGAGCTGGCGGACCGAGGTGTTGAAATCCACTCTCAGCGCCTCGAACTCCCGGGAGAAGGGCGTGTCGAGCTGGAAGGCAAGGTCACCCGCCGCAAGCCGGTTCAGCCCCTGGGCGAGGCCCGCCGTGGCGGCACGCAGACGCTCCGCGGCCTCGCGCTCCGCCTCTTCCTGGGCGAGCCGGCGCTCCTCTTCGCCGCGGCGGCGGGCTTCAGCCGCCTCGGCCTCGAGCTTGCGGTTGCGCTTGAAAGCTTCGCGGAACACGTCGAGGGCGCGGGCCATCGCGCCGATCTCGTCGTTGCGGTTGCCCGCGCCGGTTTCCACCTCGGTGTCGCCCTGGGCGAGCGCCTCGGTGGCGCGGGCGAGGCGCCGCATAGGATTGATGGCGGTCACGCGGAGCAACATGACCATGAGGCCAATCGCCGCGACCACGATAAGGCCACCGACGATCTCGCGGGCGCGGAGGTCGGCGGAGAAGGCGGCGAGTTCCGGCGCCATCTTCACCTTGGCACTATAGACGCCGACGACTTCGCCGGGCTCGATGCCCATCTTGGCGGTGTGGCAGGCCGCGCAGGCATTGTCGGAGGCCGAGCCCTGACCGAGGATGACGGGCTTGCTGATGCGGATCTCGTCGCCATTGACCATGATCTGCTCGGCCTTGCTCTCGACCGCCTTGGTGTCGGTATCGTCGCGCGGTCCCTCGACTTCGTTCTGACCCTGCGCCTTTTGGAACGCCATGACCTTCGGACCCATGACCAGCCAGAGCTCGACGCTCTTGCTCTGTTCCGAGAAGCGCTCCATGGTGCCGTCGAGGGTGCCGATGGCCGGATCGCCATCCGCGACCTTGTCGCGGTTCAGCATGGCGCTGACATGCACGGCTTCGAGCATGTCCAGCGCTGCATAGCCGCGATCCTTCGCGCTCTGGATGATGTTCTGGCTCTGGACGGAGGCATTGTAGACCAGGTCGCCAACCCCGATCAAAACCAGAACAACGGTGACACCGCCGATGATCTGAAACGACAAAGGAAATTTCTTCAACATGACAGCGTCCAGTTCCCAAGTTCTGTTCTTGGCGTGAATGTAGTATTCTTGCCAGTGAAGATCGGTATAAAGATGACTTGGTTAATAATCGGTACAAGATCTTGATAATTGGAAATTCTGATCATCATTCGCATATATTCCACCCGATTCTCGGAGGAAGCCCTGCTTTCATCTTCGGGGACCCTAGCAGGGATCGGGCCTGATGGTGGACCATATCCGACTGGACCAGTTGCTCGTTCAACGCGGCCTGTTCGACAGCCGGTCGCGGGCGCGCGACGCGATCGAGCGCGGAACCGTCAGGGTGGCGCATAAGCCGGCGCAGAAAGCTGGCCAGATGGTGACAGCCGATGCGGAAATCGCGATCGATGACCCTGCCCGCGCCTACGTTTCGCGCGCGGCCCTGAAGCTCGTCGGGGCGCTCGACGGGTTCGGCCTCTCGCCCGACGGCCTCGACTGTCTCGACGTCGGCGCCTCGACCGGCGGATTCACGCAGGTTCTGCTGCAGCGGGGTGCCCGGCATGTGACCGCCCTCGATGTCGGCCATGGCCAGTTGGACCCGCGTCTGCGCGACGATCCCCGGATCCTTGCTCTCGAGGGTCTCAATGCCCGCGACCTCACGGCCGCTCATGTCGACCGACCGATCCGGGCGGTGGTGTCGGATGTGTCCTTCATCTCGCTGAAGCTGGCGCTGCCGCCGGCGCTCGGCCTCGCCGCCAGCGGCGCCTGGCTGGTGGCGCTGGTCAAGCCGCAGTTCGAGGCCGGACGGGAGGCGATCGGCAAGGGCGGGATCATCAGGGATCCCGCGCTCGGCCCGCAGATTGCCGCCGATCTCGAGGCATGGCTGAATTCGCTTGGCGGATGGCAGAGCCTCGGTGTAATGCCCTCCCCCATCGCGGGCGGCGACGGAAACCAGGAATATCTGCTCGCCGGAAGGAAATCATGAGCACCGAGACAATGGAGATCGCCGCCATCGGCGCTGAGGGCGACGGCATCGCGCGGACGAGCGGCGGAGCGGTCTTCGTGCCGTTCACGCTGCCTGGCGAAAGCGTGGCCGTCGCGCGCCTCGGCAACCATGGCATGCCGATGTCCTGGGCCTCGACCTCGCCTGACCGGGTTCCGCCCCGTTGCCGGCATTTCGGGCCGGAGGGAAAGGGCGGCGCCTGCGGCGGCTGCAGTCTTCAACATTGGGCCGACGCGCCCTATCGCGCCTACAAGCGGCAACTGCTCGTCGATGCCCTCGCGGCCCAGAAGATCGAGACCGACGTCGCCGATCTCGTCGCCTGCATGCCGGAGGAGCGGCGGCGCGTGACGATGACGGCACGGCTGACCGATCGCGGCGTCGTTCTCGGCTTCCTGCAGGCCGGCACGCATACGATCGTGCCGGTGGAGGAATGTCCCATCTCGCTGCCCGGCATTGTTGGGCGGCTCGACGCCATCCGCCGCCTCGTAGCGGCGCTCGGCTCCGGGTCGGAACCGTTCCGGGTGGCGATCGGCGCAACCTTGACCGGTCTCGATATCGCCATGCTCGACATGAAGAAGCCGGATCCGCGCAAGCGGCAGGCGGCGACCGACATCGTCCTGCGGGAGAAAGGCATTGCCCGGGTTTCGGTGGCGGGCGAAATCGTCGTCGAGCCGCAAAAGCCGCTGGTCGAAATCGGCGGCGTCTCGGTCGTCTTGCCACCGGGCAGCTTCACCCAGGCGACGCTGCGGGCGGAGGAGACCATGGCAACGCTGGTGACGGGTCATCTCGGCCGGTGCAAACGGGTCGTCGACCTCTTCTCGGGCATCGGCACCTTCGCACTTCGGCTGGCCCGCAAGAACGCCGTGCATGCGGTCGAATTCGATGCCCCGGCCGTGGCGGCCCTCGATTATGCCGCGCGCCATGCCCAGGGGCTGAAGCCCGTCACGGTCGAGCGGCGCGACCTCTTTCGCCGTCCGATGCAACCAATGGATCTCAAGCCCTACGACGGGCTGTGCTTCGACCCGCCCCGCGCCGGTGCCGAGCAGCAATGTCGCGAACTCGGCAAATCGAAGGTCCAGAAAATCGCTGCCGTCTCCTGCAATCCGGTCACGCTCGCGCGCGACCTCCGGATCCTCATCGACGGTGGCTACCGCGTCACCTCGGTCACGCCGATCGACCAGTTCCTGTGGTCGAGCCATGTGGAGGCGGTGGCGCTCGTGGAACGGTAGGCTACTTCTTCTTGGCGAAGAAAGCCCGGTAGAGCGCGGCGGCCTCTTCCGAGCGGAGGCGCTCGATGAAGAGGGTCATTTCGTCGTCCATGCGGGCGAGGATCTCGCGTGCCTCGCCGCGGACCAGCCGCAGCGATTCCGCGAGCGCCAAGCGGGGGCGATCGATCAGATGGGTCGCGGCCGAGAGGACCGACTGCTCGAGTTCGTCCTCCGCGACGATCTTCCAGATCAGGCCCGCGTCCCGCGCCTCCTCAGCCGTAAAGGGAAGCCCGGCGACCAGCATGGCGAATGCGCGCTGATGGCCCATGACCCGCGGCCCGATCAGGCTTGAGGCGGCCTCGGGAACCACGGCGAGATCGGTGAAGGGTGTTCGGAAGACCGTGCGCGGCGTCGCGAAGGTCATGTCGCAGTGCAGGTTCATGGTGGTGCCGATGCCGATCGCGATGCCGTCGACGCCCGACAACAGGGGCTTTTCGAAGCGCGCCAGGGCGTGGAGGAAGGCGATGACATGCGCGCCTTCGGCGGGCGCACCGGCGATCTCGAGAAAGTCAGTCAGGTCGTTGCCGGACGAGAAGATGCCGGGAACGCCCAGCAGCGCGACCGCCCGCACGGACTCGTCGCGACCGGCGCCGTCCAGCGCGTCGGCCATGGCGCGATACATGGCGCGGGTGATCGCGTTCTTCTTCTCGGGCCGCGTCATGCGGATTACGAGAATTCCGGGATGGCCCTCGGGCCGCTCGAGGGTGATGTCCTGTGTCATGGCGGGTCCGATCTAGGCGAGCGCGAGGCGGGCGGCGAGAAGGCTGTCGGCTCCGTTAACGACACGATCCTTCAGCGCGGCGGTCTCGCCGAGAAGGTTTTCTGCGGCGAAACGGGCGAGTGCGATGCGGGCCGGCTCACGTCCGTCGCCGCTCTGTGCCAGCCCGCCCTTCGCGAGATACGCACCGGTCAGCGCGAGGCCGAAAAGCCGCTGATAGGGGGTCGCTCCGGCCAAGATCTCGACCATGCGGCCCTCGCCCGAGGTGGCGAGCATCCATTCGGTCGCCTCTTCGAGATCGGCGATCGCCCGGGAGAGCTTCTCTCCCGTCCGGCCGAAGCCCTCGCGGTTCGACGCGCCCACGGCATCGGCGATGGCACGGAGTTCGGCGATGAAGCCGCGGACATGGGTGCCGCCCGATTGGCCGAGCTTGCGGCCGACGAGGTCGATCGCCTGGATGCCATTGGTGCCCTCGTAGATCGGAGCGATGCGGGCGTCGCGATAGAGCCGGGCGGCGCCGGTTTCCTCGATATAGCCCATGCCGCCATGCACCTGCACGCCGAGCGAGGCGACCTCGACGCCGGCATCCGTGGATATGCTCTTGGCGAGCGGCGTCAGCAGATTGGCGCGCTCCTGCCAGAACAGCCGTTCGGCACCCTCGGACGCATGCGCCATGTCGATGGCATGGGCGCAAGCATAGGCGATGGCGCGGGCGCCCTGGGTCACGGCCTTCATGGTGGTGAGCATGCGCACGACGTCGGGGTGTTCGATGATCGGGCTCATCCCCTCGCCCTTCCAGCCGGGCGCCCTGCCCTGCACCCGTTCGCGGGCATAAGCGAGCGCCTTCTGCGTTGCGGCTTCGGAGATCGCCACACCCTGCATGCCGACCATCAGGCGGGCATTGTTCATCATCGTGAACATGCAGGCGAGACCCTTGTTTTCCTCACCGACCAGCCAGCCGATCGCGCCCGGCTCGTCGCCATATTTGCCGTCGCCATAGATCATGGTGCAGGTGGGCGAGCCGTGGATACCGAGCTTGTGCTCGAGCGAATGGCAGTGAAGGTCGTTGCGGGCGCCGAGCGAACCGTCGTCCCCGACCAGGAACTTCGGCACGAGGAAGAGCGAGATGCCCTTCGATCCGGCAGGCGCATCGGGCAGACGGGCGAGCACGAGGTGCACGATATTGTCGCTGAAATCGTGCTCGCCATAAGTGATGTAGATCTTCTGGCCGAAGATGCGATAGGTGCCGTCCGGCCGCCGTTCGGCGCGGGTCTTCATGTAGCCGAGATCGGAGCCCGCGCCCGGTTCTGTGAGGTTCATCGAGCCCATCCAAGCGCCGGAGATGAGCTTCTCGAGATATTTCGTGCGCAGCGCCTCGGAGGCATGGGCATTGATCGCCTCGACCGCGCCTATGGTGAGGGTCGGCCCAATGGCGAAGGCCATGGCGCAGGAGTTCCACATTTCGAATGTCGCCACCAGCAGCATGTGCGGCAGACCCTGGCCGCCATAGTCCACCGGGCCGGTGAGCGCATTCCAGCCGCCAGCCGCCCAGGCCTTGTAGAGGTCCGCCCAGCCGTCCGGCGTCCGCACGCTGTGGCCTTCGAGACGGGCGCCCTTGATGTCGCCGATCGGTCCGAGCGGGGCCACTTCCTCGGACGCGAATCGGCCGGCCTCGCTGAGGATCGCGTCGACCAGGTCTTCGCTCAGATCGCCGAACCGGCCGGCGGCCAGGGCTTCGCCCAGACCGGCGACATGCTTCAGCGTGAACAGGATCTCGTCGACCGGCGCCTGATACATGTACGTCCCTCCTCGTTTCTTGCGCGGCCAAGATAGGCATTTGCGCCAAAGAATCCAGCCGGCCTTGATGCAGTGCACTAAATCCTTTTTACGTAAACGTCAATTGAAGGACACCCTGTTACACAACTGTCATATGGCAGGCCTAAGGCTTGCGAAAATCATCTTCAGAGACCGATGGAACTTCCCGAAACGCAAATCCCCGGCCTGGTCTGGGCCCACCTCCACGACAGCGCCGGCGGCGGCTGCAGGCGCATGCCACCCGATGCCAATCTCGAAAGCCTGACTGGCGGCGCGGGATTCGCCTGGCTGCATTTCGGCCTGTCGGACGCGCGGGTGCCCGCCGTGCTCGCCACGCTGCCCGGCCTGACGGCCGACGCGATCCAGATGCTGGTCAGCCGCGACGCGCATGCGCGGCTCGATGCGACGCCCGATGTCATCTGCGGGACACTCGTGGATTTCCAGCGGGATTTCGACGAGATGTCCTCGGAAATCGGCTGGCTGCATTTCGCGGTGACCGAGCACCTCATCGTGACCACACGCCTCCAGCCGCTCCGGAGCGTCGACCGCGCGCGTGCGGCCATCGAGCGCAGCGCCCGGATCACTTCCCCGCTCGACGTGCTTGCAGCGCTGGTCGGCGAGTTTCAGCGGACGGTGCTCGCCGTCGTGCATGAGATCAACGACACGCTCAATGTCATCGAGGACTATGTCTACGAGGACGCCGAGCGCGACGAGACGCGGCGGCTGCCGCCGGCGCGGCGCACTATCGTCAAGCTGCACCGACATCTGAGAACAGAACTCGCGCTGCTGCGCCGGGTGGCGACCGCCGACGAGGAGGACGTGTCCGAGGCCGTGCGCGACCTGGCGCGGCAGCTCGGCGAGCGGATCGAGACGGCGGAGCGCGACGTGTTCTCGTTGCAGGAACGGGCGCGGCTGCTGCACGAGGACATCGACTCCAAGGCCACGCGCCAGACCAACCGCCACCTCTACATCCTATCGGTCCTCACGGCCTTCCTGATGCCGCCGACGCTGGTCACGGGTTTCTTCGGCATGAACACCGAAAACCTGCCGTTTGCCCACACCGACGGGGGCACGGCGCTGGCCTTTCTCATCATCCTGATGTCCGTGGCCTTCGCCTGGTGGCTGTTGCGGCGGTTCCGGATCCTCTGACCCCAGGGCGATCCCCCAGGATTGGGAAATCACTGGCAATTGGAAAAGATGCCCGCCGGCGGCGTATCGCCCGGGACGCAGAAGATGCCGCCCCAATGGTAGCCGACGCCGCGCGGCGTGCGGACCTTGAACCACTTGTACCCATCCATCCAGACTCCGGGATCTTCGAGAATCTCGATGGAATCACCCTCGCGGAGGCTGGCGACCTTCGAGAATTCCTGGCCAGGGCCGGAACGCAGGATGCCGCCATAGGAGGTGCCGTAGAGATTGACCGGGTCGGCATTTTCGGGCTGGCTTGCCTCGCGCTCGGTCTCGATCATCGTCTGCACCGCGCCGGTGCACTCGGGATCGAGACTGTCCCACATGCGCTCGTCGTCGAAACAGTCGCCGATCGTCTGGTTTTCGCCGCAGATCTGCCGCGCCTGCTGTGAGCAGAATTCGTCAGAGCGCGCAGCCGCCCGGTCCGCGGCGAGGCCTGCCGCAAGACAGCCAGCCAGAATGATGAACAGCCGTCTCGCCATATCAGCTTCTCCCGAACGACCGGTCCCGCCGGCTCTCGCACCCGTCTGAGCCCGCCTCGTGGCCGGCGCAGACGGCGAGGCCATGGTGGAGGCTCGCGGAGCGCCGGGCAAGCCGAAACCTTTCGCCGGAGCCGATCGACCCAAAAGTAGTCCGATCGCGGCGCTGGGGGTCACATGACGTAGACCTGCCCGGTCTGCAACCCGTCGACGCTCTTGCGATAGGCGAGCGCCGCGTCCGCCACCGGCACAGGCTTGAAGCCGGGGAAGAAAGGACCGTAATGACCCATGGATTCGACGAAGACCGTGGGACTGACGGAATTGATGCGAATGCCGCGCGGCAGCTCGATCGCCGCAGCCTTGACGAAGGATTGCAGCGCCCCGTTGACCAGGCTGGCATTCGAGCCGGCGCGGATGAAATCGTAGCCGAGGACCCCAGAAATCAGGGTGAAGGACCCACCGTCATTGAGGGAGGCCACGCCTTCGAGAACCAGATTGACCTGGCCCATCAGCTTGTCCCTGACGCCGACCATCATCTTCTCGTCGTTCATGTCGGCAAGCGGCGCGAAGGTGGTCTTGCCGGCCGTGCAGACGACCGCGTCCACCTTGCCGAGGGCCGCATACATCGCCCGGATGCTGTCAGGCTCGCGCATGTCGACTCGAAGGTCGCCCGAATTGCGCGAGGCTGTGACGATTTCATGCGCCGCGAGCTCCCCGACGACCGCCTTGCCGAGTGTGCCGCTCGCGCCGACCACCAGTATCTTCATCCTGTCCTCCTCTGTCTCTGCCACCGGTGCTACGCCAAAGCGGGCTGCTTCGCAAACGAAGGTTCGAATTTTATCGACGGCGCTAAGCGGCCGGCAATCCCCTCGTGATAAGCATCCCCACCATCGAGGGGAGATTGTCATGTCCATGCCCAGCCGTAGCGATAGTCGCCATGCCAACCCATTGTTCATTGCTGGCCGCCCGGAAGAGGTTCCGATGTCGGAAGCGCCGATCAATCCGGACTGGATCGTCGGCGGCATGCCAGTCGCGCGCGCCGGGCTGCATTCGCCGAGCATCGACGGCCGCGCCTCCACGCATGTCTGGGACTGCACCGCGGGACGGTTCTGGTGGACCTTCGGCGACGACGAGACTGTGGTGATCCTCGAAGGCGAGGTGCGTGTGACGACCGCCGATGGCGAAACCAGGACCCTGAAGCAGGGCGACATCGCCTATTTCGCCGGCGGCACCCGGGCGCTCTGGGAGATCGACAGCTATGTCCGCAAGATCGCCTTCTGCCGCCAGGTGATCACGCCGGCGCGGCTCCTGCGCGGAGTCCTCGGGCGGATGCAACGTGCCACGGTCCGCAGGCTCGTCTCGGCACCGGCAATCGGTGCGCTGGCGGCCGCCCTGCCGATCTGAACAGCCGGCACCGTGTGCAGGTTAAGGACTTGATAACCATATTGCCACAGGATCGTCATCGAACGTCCGGAAGGTGGCAATGTCCAGAGTCATGCCCTCAATGCTCGCCGCACTCGCGCTCCTCTGGAGCGGTGCGGCCCTGGCCGCCGACATCGAGCCCTGGAAGGACAAGCGTACGGCGCTGGTCATCGACGCCTACGAACTCAACACGATCGACTGGAACGCTCTCGTCACCAACCGGCGGGTGGCGGCCTTCATCTCCAAGGCCTCGGACGGCCTGCCGGAAGTCTACGACTGCCACAAGCCGCATCGCGGCGACAGCACCGCCCACTGCAAGACGATGTGGCGCAAATACGCCGTGAGCCGCGAACTCTACCAGACGCGGCGGCTTCTGGCCAAAGCGCACGGCATGCTCTGGGGTGCCTATCACCTGGCGCGCCCCGGCAACCCGGTCGACCAGGCCAATCATTTCCTCGACTATGCCGAGCCCGCCGCCGACGAGATGATGGTGCTGGATCTCGAGGGGCTCGATTCCTCCAAGTACATGTCGCTCGAGGATGCGGAACTCTTTGCCGCCCATATCAAGGCGCGGACCGGTCGCTATCCGGTGCTCTACGCCAACCATGTCACGGCGCGCCACATCGCCATTCATCGCCAGGAGTACCGGATTCTCTCCCGGTTGCCGCTGTGGTATGCCCGCTACAAGCCCGACATCAAGGGCGTATTCCCGATGGGCAACTGGACGAACTACCTGCTCTGGCAGTTCTCCTCGGCCACGAACTGCAACGACAAGGCCTGTCCGATGCGGATCGAGGGGACCCTGACCGACATCGACGTGAACAGCGTGCCTCTGAGCCCGGAGGCGCTGGCAAGCGTGTGGCCGCAGGGCGGGCTGCTCGACGAGCGGCCGCCGGAACTGCAGCATCTGGTCATCGCCTCGGTGACGCTCGGCAGCAGCACCTTGCCGACGCCGCCGGCCGAAGCGCAGGCCAGGATCGGCCGCAGGCCGACGGAGATGACCGCCCTCAACTACCAGGATTTCTGATCGCTTTTCGCATTGCGGCAAGCTTCGGGAAACTTGGGACTTCTAGCCTGTGGCCAGTACCATCGAGTTCAGGCCCGTGTGATGCAAGCGTTGACCGACCTACAGACCGCCATGAGCAAACTGCAATATGTCGATCAGACGAGAGCAAAGGAGACGCTGGCCAAGCCTGCGATCCATTCCGAGTTCCTGCGCACAGGCCGCATCGACCGCAACCGGCCGAACTGGTCTGCCGACGAGAAGCGCTACCTCACCTATGAGGAAGTGGCCAGCCGGACCGGCAAGATCCTGGTCTCCGCCGGCGAGCGCACGCATGAGCGCCTGAATGGCTTCCACCGGACGATCCAGTTTCCGAAGCTGGTCTTCCACCGGACGCTCTCGGGTACGCCGCATCTCGGCTACTGTCACGTCACCGCGGCGAAGACCAAGTTCGCCGAATTCGACGACGTGAAATGGGCCTTCTACATCGCCAATTTCTTCGCCGACATCGATGCCGACGACCTCCGGTTCGAGGGCGTCAACATGCGGGCCGAGCGGATGTATTTCGCAGTCGCGGTCGAGCGCGACGAGGAAAAGAAGAAGCTCGCGATCAACCGCAAGGTCCGTGGCAACGGCCTTCTCTTCCGCACCGACGATCCGAAGACCGCGCTCAAGAACGTTCTGCTTCTCGGCGCCAAGCACGAGACGCTCCGCAAGATCATCCGGGCGCTTTGATTGAGCGCGCCTGGCGGCCCTGCTTCTTGGCAACAAGGTTTCCAGGCGCTATAGCCGGCTGCACAAACTCACGGCAGACCCTTGGCTGACATCATCGACATCCGACAGGAGCATGCGCGGGCGCTCGGCGAAGGCTGCCGGGTGCTGGCCGCCGGGGGGCTTGTCGCGATGCCGACGGAGACCGTTTACGGGCTTGCCGCCGATGCGACCGAACCCGACGCGATCGCCCGCATCTACGAGGCCAAGGGGCGGCCTCGCTTCAATCCGCTGATCGCACACATGTCGGACCTCGCCATGGCCCAGCGTTTCGCGGCGTTCGATCCCTTGTCACGCCGGCTCGCTGAGGCGTTCTGGCCGGGGCCGCTGACTCTGGTCCTGCCGCTTGCGCCGGGTTCGCCCATCCATCCGCTCTGCACCGCCGGACTCGATACGGTCGGCATCCGGGTACCGCAGGGTTTCGCCGGCGCGCTGATCGCCGCCTTCGGCCGGCCGCTCGCCGCCCCGAGCGCCAACCGCTCCGGCCGCATCAGTCCGACCTCGGCCGCCCATGTCGCTGCCGATCTCGGCGACCGGATCGATCTGATCCTGGATGGCGGTCCATCCGGCGTCGGGGTCGAGAGCACCATCGTCAAAGTCGAGGGCGACGCGGTCCGCCTCCTGCGCCCGGGCGGTCTTGCCGTCGCCGAGATCGAGGCCGTCGCGGAACGACCCGTGCTGCGGGACGAGACGGCTGGCGGGGCGATCGAGGCGCCGGGCATGCTCGCGTCGCATTACGCACCCGAAGCGCCGGTCCGGCTCGACGCCTCCAGCGTCGCGCCCGGGGAGATCCTCATCAACTTTGGCAACCAGGCGATTGCGGGTGCCGAAGCGGCGGTTCGGGTGTTCGACCTCAGCCCTTCGGGATCGCTGCGCGAGGCGGCGGCCAACCTCTTCGCCGTCATGAAGGAGGCCGACCGCCTATCCGCGCGCGGCATCGCCTTTGCGCCGGTTCCGCGCCACGATCTCGGCGAGGCGATCAACGATCGCATCGCGCGCGCGGCGGCACCCAGACCGGAGGACCAGGATGCGACCTGACCTGATCGACCGTTTCGCCGCCATCGTCGGCGCCGACCATGCGATCACCGACCCCGCTATCATCGCGCCGCGACTGATGGAGACGCGTGGTCTCTATCACGGCGCCTCGCCGCTGCTTCTCAGGCCGGGCAACACACAGGAAGTGGCCGCGATCATGGCGCTGGCGACCGAGACCGCAACGCCGATCGTGCCGCAATCGGGCAATACCGGCCATGTCGGCGGGCAGACACCGCGCAGCGGGGGCAGAGACGTCCTGCTGTCTCTCGAGCGGATGAACAGAGTTCGGGAGATCGATCTTGCGGCCGGCACGATGACCGTCGACGCCGGCTGCATCCTCGACACCGTCCATCGCGTGGCTGACGAGAACGACCGGCTGTTCCCGCTGTCGCTCGGATCCCAGGGCAGCTGCCAGATCGGCGGGAATCTGTCAACCAATGCCGGCGGCACGCAGGTTCTCGCCTACGGCAATGCCCGGCAGCTCTGCCTCGGCCTGGAGGTCGTGCTGCCGACCGGCGAGATCTGGGACGGACTGCGGAAGCTCAAGAAAGACAATACCGGCTACGACCTGCGGGACCTGTTCATCGGCGCCGAGGGAACGCTCGGCGTGATCACCGCGGCCGTGCTGAAGCTCCATCCGAGGCCGCGCGGCCACCAGGTGGCCTTTGCGGGGCTTGAAAGTGCCGAGAAGGCGCTCGCCTTCTTCCGTCTGGCACAGCAGCGCTGCGGCGGAGCGCTGACCGGCTTCGAACTGATGGTGCGGCTCGGCGTGGAATTCACCATTCGGCACATTCCGGGAGTCCGCGATCCGCTGTCGGCGCCGCATCCCTGGTATGTGCTCGTCGACATCTCGACGACCGACGACGAGGCGAGCGCGGGCAGGATGATGGAGGGACTGCTGGCAGAAGCCCTCGAAGCCGGGCTGGTTTCGGATGCCGCCATCGCCGCCTCCACCGCACAGGCCCGCGCCTTCTGGCATCTCCGCGAGAGCATGTCGGAGGCGCAGAAGCCGGAGGGCGGCTCGATCAAGCACGACGTCTCGGTGCCCGTTTCGGATATCCCCGCCTTCATGGCCGCTGCGGGAGAGGCCGTTACAGCGTTCGTGCCCGGGGCGCGGATTTGCGCCTTCGGTCATCTCGGCGACGGCAACATCCATTACAACATTTCCCAGCCGGTTGGGGCCGACAAGCAGGCCTTCGTCGCCCAATGGCGCGCGGTCAACGCCATCGTCCACCGACTCGTCCTGTCCTTCAACGGTTCGATCTCGGCCGAACACGGGATCGGCCAGCTCAAGCGCGACGAACTCGCGGCGATCCGGCCGCCGATAGAGATCGAGCTTATGCGCCGCATCAAACGGGCCTTCGATCCGGCCGGCGTCATGAACCCCGACAAGGTGCTGAGGGCGTGATGAAGGGTCCGGTCCGCCTCGATCTTCGCCTCACATTCGCCGGTGCCGTGCCGCTCAGCCACGGCAAAGCCGAGTTGATGGAGCATATACGGGAAACCGGCTCGATCCGGCAGGCGGCGGCGCGGATGGATATGTCCTACCGGCGGGCATGGCTCTTGGTGGACGAGTTGAACCGGCTCTTCGACAGCCCGTCCATTGGCACCAAGCAGGGCGGCAAGAGCGGCGGCGGCGCCGAGCTGACGCCCTTCGGCGAGGAACTGCTCAAGCGATTCCGCCGGATGGAGGCGCAGGCGATGCGTCTTCTGGCGGACGACCTCGATTGGCTCGCCGCCCATCAGGCGGATCAGCCGCCGGACGCGGCACCCGGGACGCGGTAGACGGCGCCGCTGTCGGCGGTCACCGCCTTGAAGAGCGTGAAGACCGGCAGGCCGATCCGCAGGTCCAACCGCTCCGCCGAGAGGCGGGTGATGCGCGCCAACAGGCGCTGCCCATGGATACCGACGGAGACGAGGACGTGGTGGCCCTGGGGTTCCAGGCCGGTCACAGTACCCGGCAGCTGATTGAGCGCGCTGAGATCGGCATGGCGCTCCCGTGCGATCATGACGTCGGTGGCCGGGACGCGGATGCGAACGGGGATGCCCTCGGGCAGGTCCACCGGCTGCAGGGTCACGAGGCTGTCGCCGATCTCCGCCATGCTGAGCCCGAAATGCGGCTCATGGCCGACGATCCTGGCTTCGAGAATGGATTGGGGCGAAACGCCGTCCTGTGCCGCGGACAGGTCGGAGAAGACGTCGGTCGGGGCACCCTCACGGCGGATGCGGCCGTCCTCCAGCAGTACGACCTTGGTCGCAAGCCGGGCGACCTCCTCCAGGGCATGGCTGACATAGACCACGGGAATCCGGATCTCGTCCCTGATGCGCTCGATATAGGGGAGGATCTCCAGCCGCCGGCTTCGGTCGAGCGCAGAAAGCGGCTCGTCCATCAGGATGAGCCGGGGCGAGGAGAGGAGCGCGCGGCCGATCGCCACCCGCTGCTTCTCGCCGCCCGAAAGGGTTACCGGACGCTGGCGGAGCAGGCGCTCGATGCCCAGCAGGGTAACGACTTCGTCCTCGGAAATCCCGCTCTGGCGGGCCGGCGCGAAGAGGCGGCCGTAGAGCAGGTTCTGGCGAACGGTGAGATGCGGAAAGAGCCGTCCTTCCTGAAAGACGTAGCCGATGCGTCGCCGGTGCGGGGATAGGAAGATACCGCGATCGGTGTCGTTCCAGACCACGCCGTCAAAGGTGATTCGGGCATCCTCCGGCCGGGTCAGACCGGCGATCATCTGCACGATCGAGGTCTTGCCCGAACCGGAGGGGCCGAAGAGCGCCGTAACCCCGGCTCCGGCGGTGAAGTGGGCGTCGACCGTGAAGTCGCCCTGGCGATGCATAATGTGGGCTTCGATCATGATACCGTTCCGAGGCGGCGCGCCACCGCCCGCGATACGAAACCGGCGAGCACGATCGCCGACATCGAGATGACGATCGAGAAGAGGGTCAGACGATAGGTCATCAGATCGCCATCCGGGTCCTGCAGCGCCGCATGAATGGCGGAAGCGAGCGTCTGGGTCTCGCCGGGAATCGCCGAGACGAAGGTGATGGTGGCGCCGAATTCGCCGAGCGACCGAGCGAAGGACAGGACCACGCCCGCGATGATCCCCGGCAGGCTGAGCGGCAGGGTCACCGTGAGGAACACCATCAGCGGGCTGGCGCCGAGCGTGCCCGCGGCCTGTTCGAGACGCCGGTCGATCGCCTCCATCGAAAGGAGAATCGCCTGTACCAGCAGGGGAAAGCCCATGACCGCGGCGGCGAGCGCTGCCCCGGTCCAGCGAAAGGACAAGACAATGCCGACCGTTTCCAGGGCTTGGCCGAACAGCCCCTTGCGCCCGAAGGCGGAGAGCAGAAGATAGCCGGTGACGACAGGCGGCAGGATCAGCGGCAGGGAGACCAGGCCGCTGACGACCGCCTTGCCGGGAAAGCGGCCGCGCGCCAGGAGCCAGGCGACCATTATGCCGAACGGCAGGCTGCAGGCGACGGCGAGCGTTGCGACCTCAACGCTCAACCGGATCGCGGTCCACTCCTCGTCGCTGAAAATCATGTCGCTGAATTCACGATCCGGCGAGGGTCGTGAAACCGGCTTCCTTGAAGATCGCCGTCGCCTCAGGCCCGCGGATGAAGGTCATGAAGGCGCTGGTCGCGGGATTGGCGGAGGACTTGAGCGCGGCGATCGGATAGACGATCGGGGAATGGCTCTCCTCGCCGAATGTGTCGACCACCTTGACCTCGGGATCGGCCATGGCATCGGTCAAATAAACGATGCCGAGCGGCGCTTCGCCCGAGGCGACGAGCTTGAGCGCGGCGCGGACATTGTCGGCGCCGGCCACTTTCGGCTCGACTGCTTTCCAGACGCCGTAGTATTCGAGCGCTTCTTTGCCATACTTGCCGGCCGGCACGCTCTTGGGCTCGCCCATGGCGATGCGTCCATCGCCGAGCGTGGCGGCGAGCGGGAAATCTCTGGCGATCTTCAGCGAGAGCGTCGTGTCCTTGGCGGCGACGAGGACCAGGCTGTTGCCGAGCAGGTTGAACGTAGCACTCTTTTCGACCGCACCCTTTTCGACGAGATAGCCCATCCACTTGGTGTCGGCCGAGATAAAGACGTCCGCAGGGGCGGCGGCCTCGATTTGCTTGGCGAGCTGCGAGCTTGCGGCATAGGAGATCGTCACTTTCGTACCCTGCGTCTTTTCGAAGGCGGTCGCCACCTTGTCGAGCGATCCCTTCATGCTGGCTGCGGCAAAGACGACGAGGTCGGCGGCGGCGGCCGGCAAAGCGGACGCGAGGCCGATCGCGGCCGCGGCGAGGACAGAGACGAGGACGGTACGGCGTTTCATGCATGATCTCCCATCGTTATATCCAGACGAATATAGCGCATGTCGGGAGAAATCAAGGACCGTGGAAGCCGGATCTTGCCCGTCAAATCGAGTATCAGCCCTTGAGTTGGGCGATGGAGAGAAGCGTGTCGGCGCTGATGGTGGTGCTGCCCGTGAACAGGCTCAGCGTGGGGTTGGAGTCGGTCTCGTTGGCGAGATCGTACATGGCGGTGAATCGGTTGATGAACTTCTCGAGTTCGTCCGGGTTCTGAAGCTTCTCGAGATCGAGGTTCTTCTCGATGAGCGCGGCCTGCTTCTCGATACCCATGGAGGAGATCTCCGAGGGAAGGCTATAGGCCGTTCGAAACACTTCGAGGAGCGCGGTGTCGCCGAGAATGTCGTAAGGCGTGTTGATGTCGGGCAGCATGCGCTTGAAGTAAAGCGCCAGGCGGGCGCCGGGGCTGCTGTCGCCGGTTTCGGTCTCGAGCGTCTGCTGCAGATAGAGGTAGTCCGTCATCTCGCGACCGTAGCGTCCCTGGATGCCCTTCTCCTCGGCGGTGATGTCGCCGTTCTTGTCGAAGTTGAAGGAGGCGAGGATCTGGGCGTAGCGGTGGTCCGACTGCTGGTTGACGAAGCTGTTCGGATCGTCGAGATCCGACGAGAAGACCTGCTTCATGAAGTCATCCGTGACCTTTTTCGGATCGATGCCGTTGGCGGTCAGGACGAAATCGACCAGGCGGCGGTCGGCGAGGAATTCTTTCGACGTCTGGATGTTCTGGATCTGCTCGGTATAGTAGGTCGCCTCCTTGTCGGCGGCCTTTCTGTTGTCATCATTGCCGAAGCGGGTCTTGATGATGATGTAGTCCTTGGCGGTCTGGGTCAGCACGACCTGCGACTGGGCCAGGCGCGGGGCGGCCTTGTCGCCCTTGGAATCGAAGTTGAACGCCGCGGCCAGCTCGCGATAGCGCGGATCCTTCTGCTTGTTGGCGAAGCTGTTCGGATCGTTGAGGTCGCTGGTCAGTGCCTGGGCGATGACCTTGTCCTTGACATCGTTGGGATCGAATCCGAAGGCGGTCAGTACGAAGTCGTAGAGCTTGCTCGTCGACTGCAACTCGTCGACCGAATCCACCGTCCCGATATAGTTCTTGTAATAGGTGAAGAGCTCGGTGTCGTCGGCCTCCTGCGCGTCGTCGTATCGCGTCATGTACTGGGCGGAGGTCTGGCTGAGCTGGGCGCTGGTCTGCGCCGAGTTCCCGGTCGCCAGCGTGCCGTCTGTCTGGAAGTTGAAGGCCTTGGCCAGTGCCTCGTAGTCCTCGCCGCCGAAGGTGGTCGCGTAGTTGTTGGGGTCAGAGAGATCGCTGGTGAGGATGTTCTTGATCGTGCTCTTCAGCGTCACGTCTTCCAGGCTGAAGGCCGTCTTGACGTATTTCAGCAGCCGGGAATCGTTGACCAGATCGTCGACAGTGGTGACCGACCCGATCTTGCTCTCGTAGTAGGCCTTCTCCTCGTCGGCTTCCGCCGGCACGGTTCGGCTCGGGACGTAGAAGAGATAGGCGCTGACGACCTCGTCGGTCTGGGTCGCGTCCTGTGCGGTGTCGCCGGCATCGAGCGTGCCGCTGGCATTGAAGTTGAAATGCTGGTTCATCGCCTGCAGCGTCGTCTTGTTGGCTGCAGTCGTCGTGTTGACGTAGCTCGCGGGATCGTTGATGTCGCTGGTCAGCACCTTGGTCAGGTGGTCTTTGTCCCAGTATTTGGTGTCCATGTCGAAGGCCTTCAGAACGAAGTTCCGGAGCCTCTGGTCGTTCAGCAACTGATCGACGGACGTGACCGAGCCAATCTTCGACTTGAAATAGGAGGTTTCTGCCGCCACTGCAGTCGCCTCATCCTCGGCGCTCTGCTTGTAGCCGGCGATAACGGTTTCGGTCTGGCGGGAGGTCTGGACGACTGCCGTTCCCGTCGACAGCTGGAAGGCGGACGCGAACTGGCGGTAGCGCTGGTCGGTGAGCTTGTTGGCGAAGGAATTGGTGTCGGTGAGATCGCTCTCCAAGACCTTCTTCATGAAGGCCTTGGCATAGGTCATGTCTTCCAGACCGTGCGCCTTCATCGCATAGGAATAGAGGCGATAGTCCTTGAGGAAGTCTTCGACCGTAGTGATTTTGCCGATATTGGCGTCGTAATACTCCTGCTCGCGCGCAACCTGCTTTGAGGATGCGACGCGCTCGAGGTTGCCCCTGAGATCCCGGTTGACAAGATCGTAGCTGAGATAGGTGGAGACCATTTTTACCTGTTCCGACGCCCTCTCCATTGTGACAGCAATGTCTTATCCGAACCTTACTGGCACCCGGGTGAAGGCCGCGTGCCCGTCTCTCAAATTGAACGCTCCAGTTTTACCACTTGCAAACCCAGTCTCGTGGGCAATCGCTAACCATCGGACCAAGCAAAGTTTTCTTAACCGAGAAAATTAAGCCGCATCTCAGGCCCGCCCGGTACTCTCGGGGCATAAGAGGACAGAACGTCCCGAAAAACCGAGAGATGATCTCTCACCGAAACAGGGTCGAAATCGATGCAGAATACTGTTTACAAACCCGCCTGGGCCACGAGCATACTGAGGCTCGACCCGAGCCTGTTCCCCCAGACACTTCGCTACGATATCGAAGACACGCAAGAGACCGTGTCTATCACGCTCGACGAGCGCGGAGCGGTCATGCGGCGTGCTCTGCCGGCCAGCGGCCTGCCCCTGACGGTCGCCCTGCCCTCCCGCGTCTTCAAGGGTGTCGCGGCGCGGGCGATCGACCATGGCAATGGCGACGTGACGGTCACGCTCGAGCTGCACCACAGCGATCCCGGCCTCTGCATACCGCTCCTGGTCGCGCACGACCTCTACGACATCGCCGCCGATTGGCGCGCCTGGTCGGAAGCCTATGGCATTCCGATGCTGATGGTCGAGGCCGACGGCGTGGCCCGCGAACTCGACGAGCATCTGATCACCGCCGGTGCCAAGCCGCCGAAGCCGCGCCGGCGACACTCCTATTTCGCCGACCGGCGGCCGCGCTTTCTGGTCCGCCGCAAGACGGGCGACCTCGGCATCAGCATGAAGATCAAGGGCCGCCAGATCTTCCCGCGCGACTGACAAAGGCTGGAGACTTCAGCGACGTCGCCACCAATCGCTCGAGCACAGCCTCTGGGACCGCCCGGCGACACCCAAGCCGGGCGGTTCTCGTTCGTGTGTCCAACGCGAGGTCGGACAAGACTGTGGGAGACGCGGGACGGATGTGTCCCGAATTTGACGAAGGGCCGGGGATTCGGGCGCCGGTGATAGGCCGACAGGCCGCGGAGCGTATGATCCGATCTAACCGGATCGGTCGATTTCGAGCGGCTTTGCCCGCCTTAATCGGCCATGAGTGGTACATGCGAAATCGGCTGGCAGAGGCCTACCCGCCGGTGTAACCGGCTCCCGTAAGCCAGCGCTGCGAGAGGTGCACGAAGAAAGACCATGAGCAAGAAGATCCTGACCGTCGATGATTCCCGGACCGTGCTGACCATGCTTGCCACGACGCTGGCCGATGCCGGCTTCCAGACGGTCCAGGCGGAGGACGGAATTGCCGGGCTCGAAGCCCTCGGCGGCTGTTCGCCCGACGTGATCGTAACCGACATCAACATGCCCAGGCTCGACGGCTTCGGCTTCATCGAGCGGGTGCGCAAGGACGACCGCTATCGCGGCATCCCCATCCTCGTGCTGACGACCGAGAGCGACCCGCAGAAGAAGGAACGCGCCCGCAAGGCCGGCGCGACCGGCTGGATCGTGAAGCCCTTCGATCCCAGCAAGCTCATCGATGCGATCGGCCGTGTGACCGTCTGACATCACGTCTGGGACGTCCCCGGCCTTCGCGGCCCACACGACCGATAGAGAAAGCCGGCGCGCGGGGATGGCCCGCACGCCGGCTTCTGTCCTCGACCGCCCTGCGGCGATGCCGCCACATCACCCCGGTCGCGCTTTCTGCTCTGCTCGCAAAACCGCCGGCCGACATTGATCGTCGTCAAGAATTCAACCGATTGCCAGGGATGGCGTACCCACTGCCGATCGGCCCAACGCAAAATGGCGCCCGGAGGCGCCATCGCGTATCGAGAGGACCGCTCGTGATCAGAGGCTGAAATTCGACGCCGTCAGATCGACCGAGTCATCGAGCTTGATCTTCATGTCGGCAGTGCCGTCGCCATTGATATCGATTTCGATCAGGGTTGCGCCGCCATCCTTATCCCAGCGGACTTCCGCACCGGTTCCGGTGAAGGCTCCGCCTTCGGCAGCAACGAAATCGAAGGTGTCGTTGGCGAGAAGCGCCGTCAGGTCGAACTTGTCGGCCGACACGTCGAAATCCGTGATGATATCGAAGCTGTCGGACGCCGTACCGCTGTCGGACGAGGCGGTATAGATGTAGGTGTCCGCGCCGGCGCCGCCGGTCATCGTATCGGCGCCTGCGCCGCCGGTGAGCTTGTCGGCACCCGCACCGGCTGTGATCGTGTCGGCGCCCGCGCCACCGAGAAGCGTGTCGTCGCCGTCGCCGCCATCAATCGTGTCTGCGTCCGCGCCGCCGTCGATCGTGTCATTGCCGGCGTCGCCGTAGAGCTTGTCGGCGTCATCGCCGCCGTTGATCTTGTCGGCGCCATCGTTGCCGTGGATCGTATCCTTGCCGGCATCGCCGTTCAACGTGTCGTCGCCGGCCTCGCCGTTGATCGTGTCGTCGCCATCGCCGCCGTCGACCTTGTCCTTGCCGTCGCCGGCAGAGACGGTGTCATTGCCGGCACCGCCGTCGACCGTATCGTCGCCCGCACCCGCCGTGATCGTGTCCGTGCCGTCGCCGCCGTCGATCGTATCGTCGCCATCGCCCGCTGTGATCGTATCCGTGCCGCTGCCGCCGGTGATCGTGTTGTCGCCGTCGCCGGCCGTGATCGTGTCGTTGCCCGAGCCACCGGCGATGGTGTCGTCGCCGCCACCGGCATCGATCGTGTCGTCGCCGTCGCCGCCGGAGATGTCGTCATCGCCGTTGCCGGCCGTGATCTTGTCGTTGCCGAGACCACCGTCGATGGTGTCAACACCATTGCCACCGGTGATCGTGTCGATACCGGCGCCGCCGATGAGCGTGTTCGTTCCGCCGCCGCCGGTGATCGTGTCGTCGCCCGCACCGCCGTCGATATGGTCGTCGCCGCCGCGGCCGACGAGCTTGTTGGCGTCGACATTGCCGAAGATGCGGTCGTCGCCGTCCGAGCCGACGACATTCTCGACATTGCGGATCTCGACGGTGCCGCCGTATTTGCCGAAATCGCTCGTTCCGCCGAGATCGGCCTTGAGGCCGCCCTGGGTCAGGTAGAGCGTGTCGGAGCCGTCGCCGCCATTCAGCGTTACGTCAGCCGTGCCGGAATCGGTGTAGATCTTGTCGTCGAAAGCCGAGAGCTTGAGGTCGGTGTAAGCGTCGTTCAGACCGACGACCACGCCCTCCTCGGAATCGGAGGCGCTATACCGCTCGTTCGGATTGAACAGCTGCAGCCACTCATGCAGATAGCGGACGATCATCTCGCTGTTGTGCGGCACCGAGGGACCGTCGGAGGGCTGGTTGTCGAAGCTCCGTTCCTTGTCCGTCTCGGTCGTTTCGCCCGTCGATGCGGCGGCCTGTGGGTCCTCCTTGGCGCTCATTTCGGCCGCCATCTTGGCAAGACCTGCCTGCCGGCTCGACGTCTCATCCGAGGTGTCGAGGATCGTCGTCGCATCGGTGTCTGATGCGCCTGCAGCGGCCGAATCGTCGGCCTCGACATTCAGGTCCGCAACATCGAGCGCGATAGCATCGTCGATCGACAGCGACACGATGTCAGGTGCCTGCGACTGAAACTGCGAGAAATCGTAGGATTCGGTTTCCAGCAATTCGAACAGGGACGAAAGCCAATCCTCGCCGTTTTCTTCGGCCAGTTGCTTGAAATAGGGAATGTTCAACAGTTCAGACATAAATCCTGTATCCAACGCCATGCGATCCTACTCCGCCCCAGAGTCTGATTATTTCCACTCGTTCCTTTCACAAGCCTTTGATCGAGTCAATTTCAAGGTTGCAAGGAAACGGCGGCTCGCCATCAGAACAAATGATCGGGGCTGACGCGCGGGAACGACGAATCCGCAAGGACTCTAGGGGCCCCGCGCGCCTCCTCTTGTTCCCGAGGGAACATCGCCCAAGAATGGAACGGGATAGGGTCGATTCAACTTTTCCAGCCTGCGGCACAAATCAGCAACAGGCGGAAGAAAGCCCGGCTGAACTTGTCCCGCAGCCGGGCTTTTTCCCTTCAAGCGAAGGGAATCGCCAGAAGCAGGCCGAGGAAGATCACACCGCCGACCTCGAAATTGAACTTGAACAGCCTGAGGCAGGCGGCGCCGTCATGGATGTCGAGCACCAGGATCTGCCAGCCGAAGAGAACGGCGGCGACCAGCAGGCCGAGAAATGCCGGCCAGGCTGTGCCTGCTGCGGAAAAGGCTATGGCGAGCAGGACGACGGTCAGGCCGTAGAAAAGCACCAGCCAGGCCTTGGTATGGCGCCCGAACAGCCGCGCAGTGGACCGAACGCCGATCAGCGCGTCGTCCTCCTTGTCCTGGTGGGCATAGATCGTGTCGTAACCGATGGTCCAGGCGACTGCGCCCGCATAGAGCACGACCGCAGAAAACGAGAGGCTGCCGAATGTGGTGGCCCAGCCCATCAGGGCGCCCCAGGAAAAAGCAAGGCCCAGGAAGAACTGCGGCCAGTCGGTGAACCGCTTGGCGAAGGGATAGATGGCGACGACCGCCAGCGACAGGATGCCGAGCACCACGCTGAACAGGTTGAAACTCAGAAGCACCGCCAGCCCGACCAGTGCCTGCAGCACCATGAAGACCTTAGCCTGCAGCCGGGTCACGCGCCCGGACGGGAGCGGCCGCGACCGCGTGCGCGCCACCGCCATGTCGATCTCGTGATCGACGAGGTCGTTATAGGTGCAACCGGCCCCGCGCATGGCGACCGCGCCGGCGAAGAACAGGAAGAGATGCCAGACATAGGTCCCGGCGGAAAGCGCGCCGGCGGCATGGGCGGCACCGGCCGCGAGCGTCGCCGACCAGAAGCACGGCCACATCAGCAGCTGCCAGCCGATCGGCCGGTCCCAGCGCGCGAGCTGGGCATAGGGCCACAGCCAGCGCGGCAGCACGCGATAGACGAAATTGCCCGAGGGCGCGTCGACGACGCGGCCGGTATCGAAGGACGGAGCGCTCATGGCGGCAAGGCTGTAGCCGAAACCGGCAGTCAGTCAAGCGCTCCGCCTGCGGGCGATCGTCTCAATCGAGCTTGAAGTCGAAGCGATAGGTCGCCGACACGCCGAGCAGGAACTGGTTCTTCGATCCGCGCTCGCGGACCAGGCTCGAATCGGCGACCGGCCCCAGCAGGCGCGAATATTCGGCAAAAAGGCTCGTATCGACCTTCTCGGTGGCCTTCCAGTTGATCGCCGCACCGAGGCCGGCCGACTGCATGCCGCCATCGGGATTGTACTTCTTCAGCCCGGACCTGGCGGATTCCTTGGCGTTCACGCCATAATAGGCATCCATATACCCGTCGATGGCGAAGGATGCACGGGGGCCGGCCGAAACGCGAATCGTATCGGTGACGTCGGTGAAGGCGTCGGCGGCGATGTCGGCCACGACGCCGTCATGGCTGCGGATGCCGCGACGGACTTCGGCGCGCACGCGCATCCAGTCGGTCGGATAGACTTCGGCAAAACCACCCGCTTCCACCCCGAGCTTGACGGGCTTCAGGCCTTTGAGATCGGACGAAGTGTCGCCGTCGCGTGGCAGGAGCAGCTTGCCGGTGATGCCGGCGCGGAGCGCGCCACTGTCATAGAGCGAGAAGGACGGGTTGTCGTTGCGCGAGGTGAAGCGGACGGTCTCTCCCGAACGGCCGAAGGAGATCATAGGTTTGGCCTGGAAGAGATAGCTGTTGTCGCCCTGATAGCGCGGTGCCACGAAGGCGGCTCCGCCGATCTTCAGCGACCAGTCGCCCGACCACCACGAGTCGGCAAGTGCGGGCGCGGCGGAGAAGGCAAGAGCCGCAGTGAGGGCGGAAAGAAGGGCGTGACGCACGGCAATCTCCTGGATCAATGCCCGCGAGACTATTCGTCCTTGGTTAGCGGATCAACACCAGGCATGGTTAACAAATGTAAAGTAGCGGTGCCGTGGGGGAAATGCACAACAATCCCGAGCGCCCAGGCACCGGCTGCTTGACCGGCAAGCGTGGGGTGTTTTACCGGGTTGCCGCGGGCAACGGGCTTGCGACCGGATGAATGGAGATTTGCCATGAACGTCCTCCTGATCGGCTCCGGCGGCCGCGAACATGCACTGGCCTGGAAGCTCGCGCAGTCGCCGCTGCTCGGCAGGCTCTATGTCGCGCCGGGAAATCCAGGGATCGAGAAACACGCCTTCTGCGTCGATCTCGACCCGATGAACGCCGAGGCGATCCTCGCCTTCTGCCATGATCGCAATATCGAATTCGTGGTCTTCGGACCCGAGGCGCCGCTGGTCGCCGGTGTCGGCGACCGGGTGCGGGAAGCCGGGCTCCTCGTCTTCGGCCCGTCGCAGGCGGCTGCACAACTCGAAGGCTCCAAGGGCTTCACCAAGGATCTCTGCGCGCGCTACGGCATTCCGACCGGCGCCTATCGCCGCTTTTCCAATGCCGCGGAGGCCAGGGCCTATGTCGATGCCGAGGGTGCGCCGATCGTCGTCAAGGCGGACGGGCTCGCAGCCGGCAAGGGCGTGACCGTGGCGATGAGCGTCGACGAAGCCAAGGCCGCGATCGACGATTGTTTCTCCGGAAGTTTCGGCGCGGCCGGCGCCGAGGTTGTGATCGAAGCGTTTCTCGAGGGCGAGGAAGCGAGCTTCTTCGTGCTCTGCGACGGCAGCACAGCGCTCGCCCTCACCTCGGCGCAGGACCACAAGCGGGTCGGCGACGGCGACACCGGGCCGAATACCGGCGGCATGGGTGCCTATTCGCCGGCGCCCGTCATGACCGAGGCGGTGGTGGAGCGCACCATGGCCGAAATCATTGAACCGACGATTCGTGGCATGGCCGAGATGGGGCATCCGTTCCAGGGCGTCTTCTTCGCCGGACTGATGATCACGGCGAAGGGCCCGGAACTGATCGAATACAATGTGCGCTTCGGCGATCCCGAATGCCAGGTGCTGATGATGCGGCTGAAGTCGGACCTGCTGGCACTGCTTCTGGCAACGGCGAAGGGTACGCTGTCGGGCGTCACGGCGGAGTGGACGGAGGATGCGGCCCTCACAGTCGTCATGGCCTCGAAGGGTTATCCCGGCAGCTATGCCAAGGGCTCCAGCATCACCGCCCTGCCCGAGGACACCGACACCCTGCGGGTCTTCCACGCCGGCACGGCCCTGACGGAAGGCGGACTTGTGGCGACCGGCGGACGGGTTCTCAACGTGACCGGCATGGGCACGAGCGTCGCCGCCGCGCGGGAACGCGCCTATGCCGGCGTGGACGCAGTCCGCTGGGAGAACGGCTTCTGCCGCAGGGATATCGGCTGGCGGGCGATCGCCCGCGAGACGAGCGGTTAAGTTCTTCCTAACCACGCTCCCTCAGGCAATCTTAAAGCTTTCTTCATAGTCTCCGCCTGTGCATCATGCGGAGAGTCCCATGCGTACCATTCTGCCCGCCCTCGTTCTCGCCGCTATGGCCGCTAGTACCCAGGCGGCCTCGATCGAAACGATCGCTACCGGCAAGGACAGTGCCCGCAGCATCGAACGGATACGCTGCGACAGTTGCAGCAAGGCGGCGCCCAAGAAGGTGCAAGCCGTGGTCGAACTGGCGCCCGGCACCCAGAAGGTTGAGATCCGCGACGTCGACGGCGTCAAGAAGGTCTATCGCACCGAAGCCTGGCTGGGCGGATCGCCCGTGGTCGTGGTGTCCAAGATGATCCCGCCAGAGGACAAGGCGACGGCCGAGGCGGAGGGGCCGGCGACCAGCGATGTCGCCGCAGCTCCTGCTGACAGCCTGCCCGGCGACCAGCCGGTCGACAAGACCATGATCGACGAGAAGGCAACGACCTCGGCCGTCACCGCCGATCTCGGCGCCGAAGCGAAGGTCGCGCCGAAGACTCCAGCCTTCGATCCCTCGAAGCTCGAACTCCGGGTCAACTGACCCGACGCGCCCTTCAGATCAGGCTTTCCAGCAGTTTGTCCGTGTCGGCAGGGGCGAAGACGGCAATGCCGTTGCGGGCCAGCAGCGCCGCCGTCACGCCGTTTCCGGCGTGCTTCGTTCCCGAGAAACTGCCGTCATAGATCAGCCGAGACCCGCAGGACGGGCTGCCGTCGATCAGGAGCGCGAAACGGCAACCCTGCTCCGCCGCGACGGCGAGCGCTTTCCGGGCACCGTCGAGGAAGGCATCCGTCACGTCGCGGCCGCCGCGTTCGATGACCCGGGCACGGCCGTCGAGCACGTCTTCGCCGCTCCCGCCCGCTTCGATCTCGGCCGGAGGACGCGGGACTGCGAAACCGCCGGCGAGCTCGGGACAGAGCGGCACGAGCCGGGACGCGGCGGCGAGCGTGGTGGCCATACTTTCGCCGAGAGGCTTGCCGCGGCCGTCGTAGCGGACCGGCGCGCCCATCAGGCAGGCGCTGATCAGAACGGCGGGACGGTCGCCCATCACTTGCCTGTCCGTCGCAGGTGTTCGTCGAGGCGCGGCATGATTTCCACGAAGTTGCAGGGCATGTGGCGGTAGTCCAGCTGGTCACGCAGGATACCGTCCCAGGCGTCCCTGCAGGCGCCGGGCGAACCGGGCAGCACGAAGATATAGGTCGCATTGGCGACCCCGCCGGTCGCGCGCGACTGGATCGTCGAAGTGCCGATCTTGTCGTAGGAAATACGGTGGAAGATCGCCGAGAACCCGTCCATCACCTTTTCGAACAGGGGAGCCAGCGCCTCGGGCGTCACGTCGCGGCCGGTAAAGCCGGTTCCCCCCGTCGTGATCACGACGTCGATGTCGTCGCGGAGCGTCCAGTCGCGTACCCTGTCGTGGATTGCCGTCTTGTCGTCGCGAACGATGGCGCGGTCGGCAAGCCGGTGGCCGGCCTCGAGGACGCGTGCAGCGAGCGTGTCACCAGACTTGTCCTCGGCCAGGCTGCGGGTATCCGACACGGTCAAAACCGCGATGCCCACGGGAATGAAGGGACGGGTCTCGTCAAGTTTCGGCATGGGCGGAAGACCTATAGAGCGATGCGCCCTGCAGATACCATCCGGGCCGCGCCGCCTCAAGCTTGGCGAGCGCACGTTCGAGCCCGGCCCGGCTGCGATAGAGGCCGAAACAGGTCGCGCCGGATCCGGACATTCGCGCCAGCATGGGATCGGCCTCGCGAATGAGTTCGAGCACCTCGCCGATCTTCGGCTCCAGCGCCTCGGCGGCCGGCTGGAGATCGTTGCGGGCCACGGCGAGCGCGCCCAGCCATTGTTCAAGCGGGGCACCCTCCGGCGGCAGATCGAGCGGCGGGTTGTCGCGACGCTCGAGACCGCAGAAGACCGCAGGCGTGGACACCTCGACCAAGGGGTTGACGAGAAGCAGAAAGATCTCGGGCATGTCTTCGATGAGCGCGATGTCCTCGCCGATGCCGCGCGCGACGAGCGGCAGGCTTTCGAGGCACATCGGCACATCGGCGCCCAGCGTCAGGCCGATCGCCCGCAAGTCGCGACGGGGGACGCCGAGATGCCAGAGCCGGTCGAGCCCGCGCAGCGTCGCGGCGGCATCCGCCGAGCCGCCCCCGATGCCTGATGCGACCGGCAGGTTCTTTTCGAGCGCGATGTGAACCGGCGGCGCGGAAACACCGAGCTCCGCCGCCTTGACCCGCAGGGCATCGCGGGCACGCACGACGAGATTGGGTGCACCGGGCGTTGCATCCCCTGAAAGGGCGGATGCGAAGGGGCCCGATATGGTCAGTCGGTCTGCATCACTTTCCGATAGCGTCAGCCGGTCGCCGGCATCGGCGAAGACCACGAGCGAATCGAGGAGATGGTAGCCGTCGGCTCGCCGTCCGGTAACGTGAAGCGCAAGGTTGACCTTGGCAGGCGCGAATTCCTCGATCATGCGGGCCGGAGCCTCCCTGATGCCGGCCGCGCACGGCCGCGCTTCTGCTCTGCGGTTGCGGGCCGGCAGGCCTGCCCGGCGCTATCCGGCACCGTCGGGTGGGCCTGCGTCGCCCGCCCGCGACCGTGAGAGCCTCAGTTGGCCTGGGGCGGAACCTTGAGGATCTGGCCCGGCTTCAGCCGATCCGGGAAGCGCTTGAGCTCCGGATTGAGATCGATAATCTCCTGGAGGCGCTGACCGTCGCCGAGGACCTCGCGCGCGATGTCCCACAGCGATTCGCCTGGGTTGACAGTGTAGACCGCCGGCCGCGGCGCCTTATCGTCGGTCTTGGCGCCGTCGACGGTCGTGGCGTTGTCGGGTTCCGACAGCTGCTTCGCGGGATCGGCCGCGGTGCGCGGCAATGCGGCCGCCACGGCGACGCTCCGCGTCGTCTCGCCGGTGTCCTGCGACGCCTTCTTGACCTCGAGCTCCGGCAGGCCGACGCGGATCTTCTCCTTGATCTTGGGGATATCCGCCTCTTCGGGCTTCATCGTGAGGGAAGTCCGCCACTGGAAGATCGCCTCGAGCTTGCGGCCAGCGCGCCAGTAGGCGTCACCCAGATGGTCGTTGATCGTGGGATCGGCAGCCTTGAGCTCGACGGCGCGTTCGAGTTCGCTGACGGCATCCTCGAAGCGGCCCAGGCGATAATAGGCCCAGCCGAGCGAGTCGACGATGTAGCCGTCGTCGGGCCGGAGATCCACCGCCTTGCGGATCATGCCGAGGCCTTCCTCGAGGTTGATATTCATGTCGACCCAGGAATAGCCGAGATAGTTCAGCACCTGCGGCTGGTCGGGGAAGAGCTCCAGCGCCTTCTTGAAGTTCGGTTCCGCGAGGTCCCACTTCTTCAGGCGTTCATAGGCGATGCCACGCTGGAAGAAGATCGACCAGTCCGAACGCTTCGGCACCGGACCGATGATCTCGACCGCCTTGTCGTAGGTCTTGGCCATCTCCTCATATTCCTTCTGGTCGGACAGAAGGCTGCCATAGGCGAGATAGCCGCGAATATCGCGCGGTTCGGCGGCGATCGACGCCTTGAGATGGGCACGCGCCTCCTCTGTCCGGCCGATATTGGCGAGGTTCAGGCCGAGCTGCAGCTCGGAAACCCGCCGCAGGGGCGAATCGGCGGGAACGCGCTTGTACCAGTCGATCGCCCTGTCGGCCTTCTCTATGCCCTCGGCAAGGCCGCCGAGCAGGACCGCAGCGTCGGCGGTCGGCGCCAGCGCGTAGGAGGTCACCAGATAGAAGGCGACGATGTCCTGGGCGCTCTCGCGGTCGGGTGCATTCTGAACGGACTGGTTGAGCGCACCCCCGACGGCGAACAGGACCGACGCCATGCCCTCGGCCGCAGTCTTCACCGGCAGGTCAGGCTTGTGGCCAGCCTCGATGGTCTTGCGGAAAGCCTGGAGCGGCAGATAGCCCGGCGCGAATTCCTCGCCCACGGCAATAGCGTCCAGCGCCTTCTGGCGATTGCCGGCCTTGGCCTCGAGGGCGGCGAGCGCAAAGACGGCGCGCATGTAGGTATCGGTCGCCGACGTGCCCTCGTCGCGCGCGGCGATCGTCTCGGTCAGCTTTCGCCGCGCGGTCTCCGTGTCGCCCGCAGCCGCGGCGATCATGCCGGCGGTGTAGTTCTTGAAGATGCCGTACCATTCCGGTCCGTCCATCTTCTCCACGGCCTTGACGGCTTCCGCGGTCTTGCCGGCATTGAAGTCGCCCCAGGCGAGCAGCAGCGTATTGACCATGCGGTCGAGTTCATTCGGCCCGTCATACTTCAGAAGCTTGCCCGCGGTGGCGAAGTTCTTCTTGCGGATGGCATCGACGCCGCGGGCGATCGTCACGATCCTCTCGACGGAAGGATCGTCCTTCAGCCGGTTCGCCTCGGTCACACCCTCGTCGAAATCGCCGTTCATGAACAGGCAGATCATCAGACGCTCGCGCACCTCGATATTCGCCGGATCATATTTGAGTGCGGTCCGGTAGAGCGCGATGGCGGTCGGGTAGTCATAGTCGTTGTCGGCCGTGCGGGCGGCGAGGAAGGCGCCTGCAAACGTATCGACCGACATCACGTCGAATGTCGCCGCTGGGGCGCTCACGGCAGGCTTGTCTTCCGCCCGGACCGCGCCTGACAGCGCGATCAGCAACGCCAGTGCGGAGCCGGCCAGAAGCCTGCGGTTGTACGTCAGTCCCATCCTTGAAGCCTTTCGAAAGGGCGCAAATCGAGCGCTCTAAAGATCATAATTCGGATATCGCCACAAGACAGCCGCGATATTGTGGCGCCGCGATCACATTTGCTTGCAGGATTTCACTCGGCTTTCCGATCGATCGGCGTCAGTTGACGCGGCCGATGCAGAAATCGATGACCTCCATCAGCGCCGCCTTCCAAGGCGAGGCGGGAAGGGCCGCAATCGCGTCGCGGGCAATGGTGCCGTAGTGGTTTGCACGGGCGATCGTATCGGCGAGCGAGCCGTATTTGTTGATCAGCCCCATCGCCCGTTCCAGGCCGGCATCGTCGTTCTGGCCGTGCTCGATCGCCTCGCGCCAGAACTGACGCTCCTCGCCGGTGCCGCGACGCCAGGCGAGGATCACCGGCAGGGTGATCTTGCCCTCGCGGAAGTCGTCGCCGGTATTCTTGCCGAGCTCGGCTGCCTTGCCGCCGTAATCGAGCACGTCGTCGACCAGCTGGAAGGCGAGGCCGAGATTCATGCCGTAGGACTTGAGGGCGGCTCGATCGGCCTTGCTCGTGCCGGCGACGATGGGCCCGACTTCCGACGCCGCGGCGAAGAGCGCCGCCGTCTTGGCACGGATGACCTGGAGATAGTCGTCCTCGGTCGTTTCCATGTTCTTGGCGACGGAGAGCTGCAGCACTTCGCCTTCTGCGATCACGGTGGCGGCGGTCGAGAGCACGTCGAGCGCCTCGAGCGAGCCGACCTCGACCATCATCTTGAAGGCCTGCCCCAGCAGGAAGTCTCCGACCAGCACGCTCGCCTGGTTGCCCCACAGGATGCGGGCGGTCTTCTTGCCGCGGCGCATGTCGCTCTCGTCCACAACGTCGTCGTGCAGAAGCGTGGCGGTGTGCATGAACTCGACGCTGGCCGCAAGCTTGATATGATGTTCGCCCTGGTAGCCGAACATGCTGGCCGATGCCAGCGTGAGCATCGGCCGAAGCCGCTTGCCGCCCGAGGAGATCAGGTGGTTGGCGACTTCCGGAATCATCTGCACGTCCGACCCCGCCTTGGACAGAATCAACTGGTTGACGCGTTCCATGTCCGCCTTGGTCAGGTCGACGAGCGGTTTGACCGACGCCTGTTTGTTTTTGCTTTCGTCAAGCGGTATGACAACGCCCAAGGGACCGGCTCCTGTTGAATTTACCGGCGGGACAATAAAAACCGGGGACGCCGCCAGCAAGAGGCGAATTGTCCCGCATTGCGAAAATCGGGTGAAAAGTGATCGAAATCATGCGCAGCAACGACCCCGTGGCCCTGAGCTTCGCCGAGAGCCTGATGAAGGATGCGGGCATCTTCGCGATGATCGCCGACCAGGGCATGAGCGTTCTGGAGGGGTCTCTCGGCATTCTCGCACGCCGCCTGCTGGTCGACAGCGACCGGGCCGACGAGGCGCGGCGAATCCTGACCGATGCCGGCCTGGGCAACGAATTGCGGGACGTCAAATAGGTGGATGTGAAGGAAACCGTCGACGCCTTTCATTTCGGCGAATTTCATGTCGTGCAGCCGAAGGGGCGCGGCCACCGGTCCGGCATGGACGCGATGCTGCTCGCCGCGATGGTAGCGGGACCCGGACCGATGCGGGTCGCCGATCTCGGGGCCGGTGCGGGAGCCGCCGGCATGGCGGTCACCTCGCGCATCCCCGATGCCGAGGCGGTTCTGTTCGAGCGATCGGGCGACATGGCGGCCTATGCCCGGAAGAGCGTCGCGCATCCTTCGAATGTCGGAATCGCTCCGAGGCTTGCCGTGATCGAAGCGGATGTCACGCTCAGGGGAAAGGCGCGGGTGGCGGCCGGGCTGGCGGACGACGCCTTCGACCATGTCATCATGAACCCGCCCTTCAACGATGCCGGCGACCGGCGCGCGCCCGATGATCTCAAGGCAGCGGCGCATGCGATGGACGGCGATCTTTTCGAGGCCTGGATCCGCACGGCAGGCGCGATCCTCAAGCCGGGCGGCCAACTTTCGCTGATCGCGCGGCCGGAGTCGGTGGCCGAGATCATCGCCGCCTGCGGCCGGCGCTTCGGCGGCATCGAGATCACCATGCTGCATCCGCGTGAGGGCGAGAGCGCCATCCGGCTGCTGGCGAGCGCGATCAAGGGGTCGCGCGCCCGTCTCGTGATCCGCGCGCCGCTCCTCCTGCACGGCCCCTTCGTCGACGGGCAGGGGTCGCACCGGTTCCTGCCGGATATCGACGACCTCAACAACGGCCGCGCCGCCTATCCGAGGCTCGGCAGGGCCCGCGCGACGGCGCGCACCATTGCCTTTTCCCCGCCGGACACTACATCTCCCGTCGGATAAACATTCGGAGACCCGATGCTCGCCTTCCTCAAGCGCCTCATCCCCCAGAGATTTCGCAAGCAGAAGACGGTGATCCCGGTCGTCCGGCTGGAGGGGGTGATACAGGCGGGCGGCAGCCAGTTCCGGCCCGCCCTCAACCTTGCAAGCGTCGACGACCTTCTCGAAAAGGCCTTCGACATGAAACGGGCGCCGGCGGTGGCGATCTCGATCAATTCGCCCGGCGGTTCGCCGGTGCAGTCGCGCCTGATCTTCAACCGAATTCGGGATCTGGCGACGAAGAAGGAGAAAAAGGTCCTCGTCTTCGTCGAGGACGTCGCGGCATCCGGCGGCTACCTGATTTCGCTCGCGGGGGACGAAATCATCGCCGATCCGACCTCGATCGTCGGTTCGATCGGCGTGATCTCGGGCGGCTTCGGCTTTCCCGAACTGCTCAAGAAGATAGGCGTCGAGCGCCGCGTCTATACGTCTGGCGAGAACAAGTCGGTGCTGGATCCCTTCCTGCCGGAAAAGCAGAGCGACATCGAGCACCTGAAGTCGCTGCAGGAGGACGTGCACCGCATCTTCATCGACATGGTCAAGGCCCGCCGCGGTGCCCGGCTCGCCGACGACCCGACTTTGTTTACCGGCCTCTTCTGGTCGGGCGAGCGTGGTCTTTCGCTTGGACTTGTCGACGGTCTCGGTGATATGATGTCGGAACTGCGCAAGCGTTACGGCGAGGCCGTCGAGGTCGAGAAGATCGAGGCGTCGCGCGGCTTCCTCGGCCGGTTCATTTCGGCCCGCGGGGGCGGCGCCGTCGGCGCCGGGATCGCGGCCGGTCTCGCCGAAACCGCCGAAGAGCGGGCGTGGTGGGGCCGGTACGGCTTATAGGGGAGTGGACCAGGGTGGGTCTTTCGAAACTGATCTTCGTGCTGCTGGCCGCGCTCATCGGCTGGATGTTCTACAAGAAATTCGTCGCCGACGCGCAGCGGCTCGCCAAGGGCGCCGAGCGCAAGCGGAGGGCAACCGCCAACAATGCCAAGGGCACGCTGGTGCTCGATCCAAAGACCGGGGAATACCGGCTGAAGAAGGAAGCGGAATAGTCCGCGCCTTCAGTCGTCCATGGCCTCGGGCATGATCAACGAGAGCTCGTCGATCCTGAGATTGAGCGGCGCAAGCCGCGGATCGTCGGACCGGACTTCGACATTGTAGAGTGGATGGTCGAACCGGGCGTCCTTCGGTGCGTCGAAAACCACGACGACCTCGCATGCGCCATCGGGAATCGATCCGAGGATGGTGAAGCGCGTTCCGCTCATCTGCTGGATGCCGGAGAGCATCAGCGGCCCGCCATGGGCCTTTTCCAGCTGGGCAAGGGTCATCCCGAGACGAAGGCCGCCAATGGTCCAGAGGCTGCTCGATTCGTAGAGATTCACCGCCTGCAGTCGACCGACGCCGCGCCCAGACTGTTCCTCGAGTTCGAGCCGAGCGTGTCGGTCGTCCGGGAACAGGAAGAGGCTCTCGAATTGCTCGCCGGTTATGTCCTGAGAGGGCTCGACCCGGGCATCGCCCTTGTAGCGCTCCAGAAGCTCGCGTCCGGTGTCACGGTTGGTGAAGGGACCCTTACAGGTGACGTCGCCGCCATGCGGTCTGTCACCGGCCCATGCCGACCCGCCATTCGTGGCCAGGAGAGCCGCGAATGCTGCCACGACAAGACGAACGACACGCCGCATGCTTCAAACCCTTCTGTCTTTCACCCGTCCCGTCGGGCCACGGGCGAAAGACGTCCGGCCGCCCGCTTTATTCATCGGTGCCGGCGATTTCATTGCGGCACCGGCATCTCGCTTGACCCCTGCCGCGGCACATGGCAACAGTCCCGCCTCTCCCTGCGACCAATCTCGGAAGCCGAGCCCATGACCAACCTGCCGCCCCACATGAACCCGAAGCGCTCGTTCCAGGCGCTGATCCTGACGCTCCACAATTACTGGGCGGACAAGGGTTGTGCGGTGCTGCAACCCTACGACATGGAAGTTGGCGCCGGCACGTTCCATCCGGCCACGACGCTGCGCGCGCTCGGCCCCAAGCCCTGGAAGGCAGCCTATGTGCAACCCTCGCGCCGACCGTCCGACGGCCGCTACGGCGAGAATCCCAACCGCTTGCAGCATTATTACCAGTATCAGGTCATCCTGAAGCCGAACCCGCCGAACCTGCAGGAACTCTATCTCGGCTCGCTCGAAGCGATCGGGCTCGACCCCCTCCTGCACGACATCCGCTTCGTCGAGGACGATTGGGAGAGCCCGACCCTCGGGGCCTGGGGTCTCGGCTGGGAGTGCTGGTGCGACGGGATGGAAGTCAGCCAGTTCACCTATTTCCAGCAGGTCTGCGGCATCGAATGCGCACCCGTCTCCGGCGAACTGACCTATGGACTGGAGCGGCTCGCCATGTATGTGCAAGGCGTCGACAATGTCTACGACCTCAATTTCAACGGCCGCGAGGGCGACGAGAAAATCAGTTACGGCGACGTCTTCCTGCAGGCCGAACAGGAATATTCGCGGCACAACTTCGAATTCGCCAATACCGAAATGCTGCACCGGCATTTCATCGATGCAGAGCGCGAATGCCAGGCCCTGCTCGCCGCCGGCGCGCCGGACGGCAATGCCAACCTGATGCTGCACAAGTGCGTCTTTCCGGCCTATGACCAGTGCATCAAGGCGAGCCATGTCTTCAACCTGCTCGACGCCCGTGGGGTGATTTCGGTGACGGAACGCCAGAGCTATATCCTCCGCGTCCGGACGCTGGCCAAGGCCTGCGGCGAAGCCTTTCTCCTCACGGAAGCGGGCGGCTTGAACGTCAGAAACGCAGCCTGACCCTCATACCACGTCCGCCATTCCGTAACCCATTTCCCACACCGGCTTCCGGGTCGGATAGGTTCCAGTCGGCAACTGACCGGCGTAGATCTGCAGGAAGCGGCGCGTACCGGCGGGCTGCGGCGGGTCCATGGCGACAGCGTAGTCGAAATAGAGCGCCGAAAAGGCGAGGATGTTGATCAGGGTGACGAGGCGCTTCATGGCCGTGGCCTTCGAGAATGCCGGTTGACTTGCCCGGATCATGCGCCCGTCGTGCGCCGCCTTCAGTACCATTGGTGACACCGAGGGAAATCGTCCTTGCCGCGGCCGCGAGGCGCGGAATTTTATCGACCGCTACAATGACTTCGCCCGTCTGACACGTTAAGCTTCCGCAAACCGAAGCGGGAGACTTGCCTCAAATGACCTATGTGATCGTCCTCGTCGTCGCGGCCATCGCGCTGTTCGGCGTGGTGCTCTATAACGGCCTGGTAAAATCGCGGCAGATGGCGGAAGAGGCGTGGTCGGGCATCGACGTTCAGCTCAAGCGCCGTGCCGACCTGATCCCCAACCTGATCGAGACGGTCAAGGGCTATGCGGCCCATGAAAAGACGACGCTCGAACAGGTGGTGGAACTGCGCAACAAGGCGCAGGCCATCCCCGCAGGCGACATCGCGACACGCGGCGCGGCCGAAAACCTGCTCGGGCAGGCGCTCGGGCGGGTCATGGCGATCGCCGAGGCCTATCCCGATCTCAAGGCCAACAGCAACTTCCTCGAGCTGCAGCGCAGCCTCGACGGCATAGAGGGCGAGATCCAGATGGCGCGGCGCTACTACAATGGCTCGGCACGCGAGCTCAACATCAAGATCGAGAGTTTTCCCTCGAACCTGATCGCCAACCCCTTCGGCTTCACCAAGAAGGACTATTTCGAAATCACCAACGAGGCCGACCGCGCCCTGCCGCAGGTCAAGTTCTGAGCATCGCCATGCGCATCTGGATATCTCTCTTCATCGCCTCACTCGCCTGGTTGCCGGCCGCCGCCCAGGCGGAAGAGCGCATCCGCGCGATGCATGCCGACATTGTGGTCGACCGGACGGGCGTCGTGCACGTTACCGAGGCGATCGAGATCGTCGCCGAGGGCATGCGCTTCAAGCATGGCATCACACGCGACTTCCCGCTCGAGGTGATGACCGACGCGGGCCTGCAGCCGATCAAGCTCGAGGTCCTCTCAGCCGAACGCGACGGCGAGGCGGAAGAGGTCGCGCGCAAGGCGGTTCCCGGCGGCGTGCGGGTGCGGATCGGCGACAGTGGCTCCCGGCTCGAACCCGGCAATCACAGCTACCGCCTCACCTACACGATTGACAACCAGATCCTGCCCGCCGGCGAGGACGACATGTTCGCGTGGAGCGTCACCGGACAATGGAAGGTGCCGATCGAAGAGGCGTCGGCGACGGTGCGGCTGCCGAACGGCGTTCGGGTGCTCGGCCTCCAGTTTCACGCCGGCGCGCCGGAGAGCGAAGAGCCCAATGTCGATGCCCGGGAAAAGTCCGGGGCGCTGGAATTCGTCTCCACCCGCCCTCTCGAACCCGACGAGCAACTCAGCCTGAAGATCAGGATCCCCCGCAACGCCATCGCCGTGCCCTATCGGGACTGACCGGAAGCCAGACCATGCGCCGCATCTCCGCCCTGCCCTCGCTTCTCCTTGCGGGAATCGTGCTCCTCGCCTTGCTCGTCGTCGCCGCTCCATCTCCGCTGAGAGCCGAGGAAACCATCCAGTCCTTCCATGCGGCGATCGACCTCGCGAAGTCGGGTCGGATGACGGTCACGGAAACCATCCGGGTCCGGGCGGAAGGCTACAAGATCAAGCGCGGCATCTTCCGCGACTTCCCCCTCACCTTCCGTGGTGACGACGGGGCGATCCACAGGGTCGACTTCTCGATCGTCCGGATCGAACGTGACGGGCGAGAAGAACCGTATCACACCGAGTCGATCGACGGCGGGATCCGCATCTATATCGGCGACGCCGACGTGTTCCTGGAGCGGGGCGAGCACAGCTATGCCATCACTTACGAGACCGACCGTCAGATCCGCTATCGCGGCGATTTCGACGAACTTTTCTGGAACGTGACGGGCAATGGCTGGGACTTCCCGATCCAGGAAGCCAGCGCTACGATCTTCCTGCCCGGCAAGGCCCAGCCACAAGCGACGACCTACTTCACGGGTATGGAAGGCGCGACCGGCAAGCAGGCCCGGGTGCTGGTGGAGGATAACGAGGTTTTCTTCGCTACCACTGCGCCGCTTCCCGTGCACGAAGGCCTCACCGTCGGCGTCAAGCTCGCAAAGGGCGTCGTTGATCCGCCCGACGACAGCAAGACCTTCTGGTGGGGCGTGCAGGACCACATGAATGCGATCCTGGCGGTCTCCGCCTTCACGATCGTGTTCGTCTTCTTCGCCTGGAACTGGATCCGCGTAGGTCGCGACCCGGCGCGCGGCGTGATCATCCCCCGCTGGGATGCGCCGATGGGCCTGTCGCCCGCGCTCGTCAACTACGTCGCCAATCGCGGCTTTTCCAACAACGGCTGGACAGCGTTCACCGCGTCGGCGATCAACCTCGCCGTCCGCGGCCTGATCGTCCTCGACGACCTCAAGGGGGCCGTCAGCTTCAAGCCGACGGGCCAGCAGCCGGAAAAGCCGCTGCCATCGGGCGAGGACGTTATCTTCAAGGCGGTGAAGGGCGTTGCCGTGCTGCCGATCGACAAGGCGAACGGGCGCAAGTTCGAGAGGATGGGCAAGGATTTCCGTTCCTCGATCGAAACGGAGCATACCGGCAAATATTATCGCTACAATCTCGGGGTCATCGCCGGCGGGATCGTGCTGACGGCCGTCGCCTATCTCGGCGTGATCCTGTTCGGCACGTTCGATACCGACACGCTGGGCCTGATGGTCGTGCCAGGTGTCATCTTCGTCTTCGTCGCGGTCTTCTCGGCCGTTCTGGGCGCCATCATCCGCTCGTCGCCGCATGCCGTCGTCAAGGGGATCGGCTGGCTGTTCCTCGGCCTGTTCTGGCTCGCCATGGCGCTCGTGCTGCTGGTGAGCGCGGCAACCCTCTTCGACGGGGCGCATTCGATCGACGACCAGATCGCGCTCGCCTGCTGCGGCGGCATTCTCGTCGTGGCGGTGATCTTCGTCACGATCATGGGGGCGGCGACGCCGCTCGGCCGCGAACTGATGGACGGCATCGCCGGACTGAAACTCTATCTCACCGTGGCCGAGAAGGACCGGATGAATCTCGCCGGCGCGCCCGAAATGTCGCCGCGACACTACGAGACGCTTCTGCCTTACGCGGTCGCGCTCGGCGTGGAGAAGCAATGGTCGACGCATTTCCAGCAATGGCTGGAAGCGGCCGGCGCCACTCAGAGCCATGACTACCACCCGGCCTGGTATACCGGCGACGATTTCGATTCCCGTCACTTCGGCAACCGCATGTCGACATTCTCGACCACCGTCTCGACATCGATCGCCTCCTCGCTGCCGCCGCCGCCGGCAAGCTCGTCCTCGGGCTTTTCCTCGTCGGGCGGCGGGGGCTCGTCCGGCGGCGGCGGAGGCGGTGGTGGCGGCGGCGGATGGTGAGGCCGAAAGTCGCCGTCCAGGCGTGACAACAAGACGAGAACTTGCTAGGTCCGGCACGCATTTTTCTGCCCAGCGAAGGCCTGACCCGATATGCCCGATCTCCTGCTCGAACTCCGCTCCGAGGAAATCCCCGCCCGCATGCAGCGCAAGGCGGCGGGCGACCTCAGGAAGCTCGTGACCGATGCGCTTGTCGATGCGGGTCTCACTTACGAAGGCGCGCGCGAATACTGGACTCCGCGTCGTCTCACCCTCGACATCAGGGGCGTGACCGCACATTCCGCCGATGTGCGCGAGGAGAAGAAGGGCCCGAGCGTCAGCGCGCCGCAGCCGGCGATCGACGGCTTTGTGAGAAGCGCCGGACTGGCCTCCATCGATGAGGCGGAACGGCGGACCGACCCGAAGAAGGGCGATTTCTATGTCGCCGTGGTGGTCAAGCCCGGCCGGCAGGCCGAGGACATCATTGCCGACGCCATGCCGGGCATCATCCGCAACTTCCCCTGGCCCAAACCCATGCGCTGGGGCGCACAATCGGCGCGACCGGGCGCGCTGAGCTGGGTGCGGCCGCTGCAGTCGATCGTCTGCCTCTGGGGTACGGAGCACGACGAGACGGTCGTCATCCCCTTCGAGGTGGACGGGATCAGAGCGTCGAACATAACCTACGGTCACCGCTTCCATGCGCCGGAGCCGATCACCGTCAAGCGCTTCTCCGACTATGTATCGAGCCTGGAAAAGGCCAAGGTCGTGCTCGATGCCGAGCGCCGCAAGGAGATCATTCTTGCCGACGCCCGGAACGTGACCTTCGCTTCGGGCCTCGACCTCGTCGAGGACGAGGGGTTGCTCGAGGAAGTGTCCGGGCTCGTCGAGTATCCAAATGTGCTGATGGGCGCCTTCGAGGAAGACTACCTCGCCATTCCGGGCGAGATCATCCGCCTCACCATCAAGACCAACCAGAAGTGCTTCGTCACCCGCAAGCAGGGGGCGGAGGACCTCTCGAACCGGTTCATCCTGGTCTCCAACATCGCCGCCCGGGACGACGGTCGCGAGATCATCCACGGCAACGGCAAGGTGGTACGGGCGCGTCTCTCCGACGCCGCCCACTTCTACAAGCGCGACCAGGCCGACATGCCCGATCTCGGCGAGCTCGAAGCCTCGGCCAGGAAATTCGGCCTCGACCTCGGCAAGCCGCTCGACCAGCGCATGGCCAAGCTCGACCATCTCAACGTAACCTTCCATGCCCGGCTCGGCAGCCAGGGCCAGCGCGTGGCGCGGATCCGCGACCTTGCCGCACAGCTGTCGCCGCTGACCGGTGCCGAAGCCGCCAAGGTCGACCGTGCCGTCGTCCTCGCGAAGGCCGACCTTCGCACCGAGGCGGTCGGGGAATTCCCTGAGCTGCAGGGCTTGATGGGGCGGAAATATGCATTGCTCCAGGGCGAGGACGCATCGGTCGCCGCGGCGATCGAGGAACACTGGAAGCCGAACGGCCCGTCCGACCGGGTGCCAACGGACCCGGTTTCGGTGACCGTCGCCCTGGCCGACAAGCTCGACACACTGACCGGCTTCTGGTCGATCAACGAGAAGCCGACGGGGTCGAAGGATCCCTATGCTTTGCGCCGCGCCGCGCTGGGCGTGATCCGCATCCTGCTCGAAAACGGCATCCGCCTGCCGATCCTGTCTGTCGCCAAGGATCGTGATCTCCTCTCCTTCTTCCACGACCGGCTGAAGGTCTATCTGCGCGACACCGGCAAGCGCCACGACATCGTCGATGCCGTGTTGACGGAACATGCCGACGACCTCCTGATGGTCGTGCGCCGTGCCGAGGCACTGGCCGCCTTCCTCGACAGCGACGACGGCAGGAACCTGCTGGCAGGCACCAAGCGCGCGACCCAGCTGCTGGCCGCCGAGGAGAAGAAGGGCACCAAGGTGGCTGCAGCAATCGATCTTCCGCTGCTCTCGCTGCCGGCGGAGAAGGACCTGCACCGTGCGATCGTCGCCGCGTCGGGCGAGGCGGCCGCGTCCGTGGCGCGCGAGGATTTCGCCGGGGCGATGGAAGCCCTCTCGAAGCTTCGCGGTCCGGTGGACGCCTTCTTCGACCAGGTCCTCGTCAACGACGAGGATCCCGCTATCCGGGCGAACCGCCTGGCGCTGCTGGCCGCCATCCGCGCGGCGACGGCGACGGTCGCGGACTTTTCCAAGATTTCGGGCTGATCGAAGCCCCCGCGGCGTGGCGGAGGGCGCCACGCCTTTCGCGACATCAATTTTTCTTGACCGACCGGCCGTCTTTGCGACGCAGTCGTATCTCTATCTGTCCGCATGCAAACCGAGAGTACCGATCCATCCATGACCGTCGCACGCAACCTCGCCCCTGCCCCGGTTCCCGTCTCCGGCCCGGCTTTGCCGGAAAGCCTGCGCGAGAGCGTGAAGGCACGCATCCGCAGAGATCACGCCTTCGGCTACGCGCTGTTCTCCGAGGCGATCCAGGTGCTGCTCTCCGACGATCTGGCGACAGCCAAGAGCGTGCTCTTCGACTATATAGATGCCACGCTCGGCTTCGAGGAGCTGGCGCTGCAGGCTGGCATGTCGGCGGAGGTGCTCCGCGAGATGTTCGGTCCGGTAAGCGATCCGCGCGCGGGCGAGCTGTTTCGCATCATCGGGCTCGTCCAGCAAAGTCAGGGCATCCATCTCGAGGTCAGCGCTGCGGCCTGAGAACAGCGCATCTCGCCCTCTGACGTCAGCGCGCCTCGCGCATCACCCAAGCGGGAATGAGCTCCGAACGCAGTGTATGGACCGCTGGAGCAACAGCCAGCGATGACAGTCCCGCGCCCGGCGTGAGGCGCGCGGCAGCCTCGCGCTTGGAAATCAGGAAGCCAAGTTCGAGCGCGCCCCGGCGACGCCAGCGCTTGAAGAACGGCTTGGGAAAACGCCGCGAGGGCGAGAACCGCGCCGGTGTCCGAGACAGGCTCGCATGCTCCAGGACGTCCTCGATCCAGCCCGCCTGCGGGCGGGCGCCGGGCTCGAGCAGCATGAGCCATTCGCCGCGCGCCATGCGCAGCACCTCGCCGAGATCCCAGCCGCCCAGGAAACGGCAGCCCGCGGCATCCGCCACGCGCGCAGAACCGTCGCGCGAGCCATGGTCCAGCACGATTACATCGCTCACCAGCCCATCGACGGCACCCGAAACGAGCACGGCGAGCGTATGGGCGAGCTCGGGCTCGTTATCCCGGCATTCCAGCAAGACAGTCAGCATTCCTTACCCATAAAGGAAGGTTTTCCGAAAGGCGAGTCTGCAAATTTGTTCTTGCATTGTTCTCATTTCTATCCTAGGAAAATAGTCATGACGGGGCGCAGAGTCGTCCCCCGGAGAACAGCCGATGATGAATATGCCGCTTTCGCGGCAGGCCGCTTTCGCGCCTGCCAATACGGCCGACATTGCCGATGCCTTGCTCAAGGAATCCGGTCTCCGGATCGAGATCGACCGGCGCCGCGGCCGGGGGGCCGGGCTGAACCCGTCCGGCCGCTTCGAGACGGAGGAGCGCGAGACCGTCGACGACGGCTGGCAGAGCTTCGAGACCCTCGCGCCATTCCGCACCGAGGTGCAGGTCGAGAAGCCGCGGGCGATCATCACCCGCAACGACAGCCCCGACATTCCGTTCGACCGCTCGATCAACCCCTATCGCGGCTGCGAGCATGGCTGCATCTACTGCTTTGCCCGGCCGACCCATGCCTATATGGGCCTGTCGGCGGGGCTCGATTTCGAGGCCAAGCTGTTTGCCAAACCGGATGCGGCCAAGCTTCTGGAGCGCGAACTCTCGAAGCCCGGCTACAAGCCGCGGACGATCGCCATCGGCACCAACACCGATCCCTACCAGCCGATCGAGAAGGAATGGCGGATCATGCGCCAGATCCTGGAAGTGCTGCAGGCGGCAAATCACCCGGTCACGATCGTCACCAAGTCGGCGCTGATCATGCGCGATATCGATATCCTCGCGGCCATGGCCGAGAAGGGCCTGGCCAAGGCGGCGCTGTCGGTGACGACGCTCGACCGCAAGCTGGCCCGGCTGATGGAGCCGCGGGCCTCGACGCCGTCGCGTCGGCTGGAGGCGCTCAAGGCGCTGAGCGAGGCCGGCGTGCCGACGGCGATCCTGGCCTCGCCGATGATCCCGGCGCTCAACGACCACGAGCTCGAGCGGATCCTCGATGCGGGCGCAGCGGCCGGTGTGCGGGAGGCGAGCTACATCCTGCTGCGCCTGCCGCTCGAGGTCAGCCCACTGTTCCGCGACTGGCTGCTGCGCCACTATCCGGACCGCTACCGCCATGTGATGAGCCTGATCCGCTCGATGCGCGGCGGCAAGGATTATGATGCGGAGTTCGGCAAGCGGATGAAGGGCGCGGGTCCCTATGCGTGGCAAATCGCGCGGCGCTTCGAGATCGCCACAAAGAAGCACGGGATGGTCAGGCGTTCGGCGTCGCTCAATGCCGACCTCTTCGTGCCGCCGAGCGGCCAGGGCGTCCAGCTCTCGCTCCTCTGACAACAGCGGTTTCAGCCGGTTCCGCACCCCTGCCCGCCGGGTCCGGCTGATCTGCACGATCGGGTATCCCGCCAGTGCCCTTTCGTGTTCGGTCCCGGTGCGCCGCCTCGCGCCGGGACTTGCAGGGAATCGGATGAGATGCGAACTATCCGCCATGGCTCGTCAGTCTTCATCCGGTTCCCTTCCTCTCCTGGAAGAGCCGATCGTTCCGACCTTCCGCTTCGAGAAGGGGCTGATGCGTGACGGCTTCCTGCCTGTCGCGGGCGCCGACGAGGCCGGTCGTGGCCCTCTTGCCGGGCCGGTCGTGGCTGCTGCCGTGATCCTCGATCCGCGTCGCATCCCTCCGGGCCTGAACGATTCCAAACAGCTGACGCAGGCGCGGCGGGACGAACTCTACGAGGAGATCCTGGCCACAGCGGACGTGGCTGTGGCGTCGCTTTCGGCGGCATCGATCGACCGCGTCAACATCCTCAGGGCCTCGCTCGAGGCCATGCGCCGGGCCGTCGCGTCCTTGCCGAAGGCCGCCCGCTTCGTGCTGGTCGACGGGCGTGATGTGCCGGCGGGGCTGTCCTGCCCGGCCAAGGCACTGGTCAAGGGAGACGCTCGCTCGTTCTCCATCGCCGCGGCATCGATCGTCGCCAAAGTCACACGCGACCGGATGATGCAGGCTGCCGGCATGACCTATCCGCACTACGGCTTCGAGCAGCATGCCGGTTACGCGACCGAGGTGCACCGGAAGGCGATCGACAGCCACGGCCCCTGTGCGATCCACCGCATGTCGTTCAGCCCGTTCAAGCCGGCCGACAGAGTGGCAGACAAGGCGTCTCCGAATTCAATTTAAGTCATAGCAAAACGACTGCGACAAACCGCGTCGCGGCTACCGTTGCCGTAGGCAGCCATCATCACCTATGCTTCTGTCTGTCCGGTGCCCTACGGGGAGAATCGGGAAGCCGGTGCCAATCCGGCGCGTGCCCAACGCTGTGAGGGGGACGGCTCAGCCCTATGCCACTGGGAAACCGGGAAGGCGGCGGAGCCGGATGAACCTGAGCCAGAAGACCGGCCGGACAGGATAGCTTCGCGGGCAAGGACGGCCCGGCAAGTGCCATGCCATGTGGGGGTACACATGAAGGCCGAACCGTCATCGTGCGTCTTGCGCTTCCGGGAGATCGATACCCTTTCTGCACCGCCCGTGACGATGACGGACCCCGCCTCGACGCCTATCGGAGACAGGGCGGTGCCTCCTTCCGCCCTGCAGGCGACACCTCATCTGGCACAGGCTGGCCCCTTCACGCAGCCAGAGCGGGATGCGGTCTATCGCGCGATCCACAGTCGGCGGGACGTACGAAATGAATTCCTGCCCGATCCGATCCCCGACGACCTCCTCCAGCGCCTGCTCGAGGCTGCCCATGCCGCCCCTTCGGTGGGCTACATGCAGCCCTGGAACTTCGTCCTGATCCGCGAGGAGGCCAACCGCCGCGCCGTCCATGAGATCTTCCATGCGGCCAATATCGAGGCTGCCGACAAACTGACGGGCGAGGTCAGGCTGAAATATATGAGCCTGAAGCTCGAGGGCATCCTCAAAGCGCCACTCAATATCTGCATCACCTGCGACCGCAAGCGCGGCGGCGACTTCGTGCTCGGCCGGACCCACAATCCGGCTATGGACCTCTATTCCACGGTCTGTGCCGTTCAGAATTTCTGGCTGGCGGCGCGAGCGGAAGGCGTCGGCGTCGGCTGGGTGTCGATCTTCGACCATGCCCGGCTTGCGGCGCATCTCCGCCTGCCCGACAGTGTCGAGATCATCGCCTATCTCTGCGTCGGCTTTGTCGACAAGCTCTATGTCCGTCCTGAACTCGCGGTGAAAGGCTGGCGGGAAAAGCTGAAGCTCGACAGGCTGATCTACCAGGAGCGATGGCCGGATCATTCGCATGAGCTGGATTTCTACCGCGAGATCGCGTGCCGATAGCGCGGCCGGGCCAGGTCGCGGGGTTCTCGACCCTCCCTGCCGTCACCCTCGGGCTTCTCGCGAGGATCTAGCGTAGGTCGGTGGCTGCGCGCGTCGGGCTCCAGTGAAACGTCCCAGAGTCTCGCGACAAGCCCGAGGATGACGGAAAGTATGATGCGTCTCGAGAAATGCAAAAGGCCCCGCTTGTGGCAGGGCCTTTCGAAAACTTTGAAGATCTTCGGTCTCAGTTAAGCCGCGTCTTCAGGTCGTCAACCGACTTGCGGAAGAGCGCGGCATCGGCACCGGCGTCGACTTTCGACGCGATCAGCTTTTCGGCCGCAGCGACGGCGAGATCGACGGCTGCGGCCCGGACCGCGTTCACGGCATCGGTTTCGGCGGCCTTGATCTTCTGCTCGGACAGAGCCGTTCGGCGGGCGACATATTCCTCGGTCTTGGCCTTGGCGTCGGCCGCGAGCGCGGCAGCCTCCCGCTTGGCGGCCGCGAGAATCTGCTCGGCTTCGACTTCCGCCTCGCGCCGCTTCTTCTGATACTCGGCGAGCAGGGCTTCGGCTTCGCTGCGCAGGTTCTTGGCGGCGTCGAGTTCCGCCTTGATCTTGCCGGCGCGATCATCCAGGCTCTTGCCGATCATCTTCGGAACGCCGAGGTAGGCGACGACGCCGAGGAAGATCACCAGAGCGACCTGTGCCCAGATCTGGGCCCACATAGTTGCATCCATGACGAAACCTCCCTTAACGCTTAGCCGCGCCGACCGCGGCCTCGACATCGGCCTTGCCGACAGCGACGCCCGTGAGCTGCGTGACGATTTCGGATGCGACGTCCTCGGCGACGGTGGAGACCTCCGCCATGGCGCTGGCCTTGATGCCTGCGATGCTTGCTTCAGCCGCAGCCAGCTTGGCGGCGAGATCGGCTTCCAGCCGGGCGCGCTCGGCGTCGGCTTCCGCCTTGGCCTTGTCGCGGGCTTCGGCTGCGATCGCTGCGGACTTGGCGCGGGCTTCGGCAAGCTCCTGCTCGTATTTCGCAACGGCGGCGTCGGCCTCGTTCTTCATGCGGCTCGCCTCGGCGAGATCGCTTGCGATCCGGCTTTCGCGTGCCTGGATAATGCCCGAGATGCGCGGAGCGATCATTTTCGAGACGAGCAAATAGAACACGCCGAAAGTGATCGCCAGCCAGAGGATCTGGGACGGAAAATGGGTCGAGTCGAAAGGCGGAAATGCGCCATGCTCTTCGGCGGCGTGCGGCACGCCGGTCTCGGTATTGTGCGTCTCGCCTTCGGCGGGCGCCGCTGCCTCGGTGGCAGCCGTGGCTGACAGTGTGTAGGCTGTCGTCACAAACATTCCAACCTCCAGGCCGTGAGGGCCGGTATCAAAAACGGGTCACGAGGCGAACAGCCTCGCGACCCTGTTCATGCGCGTGCCGATCAGCCGAAGAGGGCGAGAAGCGCGACGAGCAGCGAGAAGATGCCCAGGGCTTCGGTAACGGCGAAGCCGAAGATCAGGCGGCCGAACTGGCCATCAGCTGCAGACGGGTTACGGAGCGCACCAGCGAGGTAGTTGCCGAAGATGGTGCCGAGGCCGATGCCCGCGCCACCCATGCCGAGGCATGCGATACCTGCGCCGATGTACTTTGCTGCTTCCGCTTCCATGTGAGAACTCCTTTAAGTCGTTTGTTGCGGCTACTCTCAGCGGGGCGGGTCTTACCCGGCGCCCCGCAATTCTTTTGATATCAGTGCCCCGAATGGAGCGCGTCGTTGAGATACATGCAGGTCAGCACGGCGAAGACGTAGGCCTGCAGGAAGGCGACGAGGAACTCGAGGCCCGTCAGTCCGACCGTCATCAGCAACGGCAGCACCGCACCGGCAATGCCGATCGGGCCGAGCATGCCGAGCGAGAACACGAAGCCCGCAAAGACCTTGAGCGTGATGTGGCCGGCGAGGAGGTTTGCGAACAGACGAACAGAGAGGCTGATCGGACGCGACAGGAACGAGATCACCTCGATCAGCGTCACGAGCGGAATGAGCACAGCCGGAACGCCCGAGGGCACGAACAGGCCGAAGAAATGGAAGCCGTGCTTGGCGATGCCATAGATCACCACGGTGCCGATGACGAGCAGCGCCAGGCAGAAGGTGACGATGATCTGCGAGCCGACGGTGAAGAAGCCGGGGATCATGCCGAAGAGGTTGGAGACCAGCACAAACATGAAGAGCGAAAAGACCAGCGGGAAGAACTTCATGCCGCCATGGCCCGTCGAGTCCTTCAGCATTTTCGCCACAAACTCGTAGGAAAGTTCGGCGACCGACTGAAGCCGACCCGGAATCACCGCCTTCGGCGACGTGGCCCACATCAGGAAGAGCGTCGCGACAACGACCGTCAGAACCATGAACAGGCCCGAATTGGTGAAGTCGTAGTCACCAAGTTCCACAAGCGTGTTGATGTGGAACTGGTGGATCGGATCTACCTTGTCTGGTGTCGCCACGTTTCGTCTCTCTCACTTCGCCTTCGACAGCCACAGGCTTGCGCCTATTCGCCGTCCTTGTTTCGGTGCATCCCGATCCGGTCCACCGGATGGGGCGAACTGACCTTGCCGGTCGTCCGCAGCACATTGAGCACGCCCGCACAAAAACCGAGGAGCAGGAAAACCACCAACCCCCACGGCTTCGTCGGTAGGAAGAAATCCAGAAGATATCCAAGGAGCCCGCCGACAACGATGGCGGAAATGAACTCGGAGGAAATCTTCAAGGCCTGCGAATAGCCCTTGCGGTCGCCATCGCCCGGCCTTGCGACATCCTCGTCGCCTGCCCTCGCCTGCCTCAGCTTCTCTTCGAGACTGTTGCGGCGCTCTTCCAGACTGTCTTCGCGGTCGGTCCCCATAGCCTGCTCCGTTTCAAGCTCGGTTGCAGCCGCGAATTTCGACCCCTGAAGTCCGAAATCCGACGGCCCGGAAAGATGGAGACCCCCGCCTTCAAGCCGCGTGCAACATAGTTACAGAGCGTGAATTCGTCAAGGCAGGGAGGCGATGAATCTCGCGCTCATTTACGCTATAAATTTCAATGACTTAATTGATCTTGCAAAGTGGTCTGGAATTGATTTTGCCGCAGTGCGGCCGCCAGCGGCCTTTGCCGAGAGAATCCCTCAGGACCACCCGCCGTAACGGGTACGATAGAAGATGTGGAGGCCGATCCGGCCGACCTTGTACATGGTGCGGCCCCAGTTCGGGCGCACATAGGTGGCGTGATAATGCGTGGAGTCGCCGACTTCCTTGAGATAGATCTTGCCTGCGGTGACGGCGAGCGCGATGTCCTGGGCAACCTTGAACTTCGCCTTGTCGGTGACCCGGTCCGGGATCCTGTCGCAGGCAAATGAGAACTGGCATCGATTGCGCCAGTCCTCGTTCTGGTAAACTACGCCGCAGATTGTGTTGGGAAAGGTCGGATTGCGCACCCGGTTTAGCACGACCTGAGCGACCGCCGCCTGGCCCTTGAGGGGTTCGGTCACCGATTCGAAATAGATCGCTTCGGCGAGGCACTGCTGCTCCTTCGCGGTGAAGACGCTCGCCGGCAGCACGCTCGTCGCCCAATCGTGGTGATCGCCCTTGATCTTGGGTACGAAGCGGGTGCGCTTCTTCGACGTCAGGATCGAATCGAAAGGCGAAATCTCGGCGTAGTCGGGCTCGGGGTCGGCATAGGCCGTGGCCAGGCTGTCGGCGTCCTCGTTGGTCACCAGGCTTGCGATCATGTCAGGGACGCCGTAGTTTTCCTTCTTCGGCTTGAAGATGTGGAAGGCGAGCGCAATGTCGATTTCCTTTCCTGAGATCTCCGGCTTGACGAAGGCGGTCCGCTTGTCCTCGAGCATGTCGGGCGAGATCAGGCTTGCCTCGCGATCGAGGATGGTGCCTGCCGTGAAATCCTTCGGCGGCCGGATCTTCTCGACGGCAACGATACGCCCCTTCTTGAGGCGACGGGTCACCCTGTCCTCGTCCGGCGTCGCTGGCGCGATCTTTTCGCTCGGCGAAAGGGCTACGAGGTCGCCGTCCGGCATGACGACGCCGCGGGTCTTTGCAGAAAGCTGGGTGTCGGGCTGGCCGAAGACGAGTTCTTCTGCGTGGATCGATCCGGCCGGCGCGTCGACCATGAAGGAGCGCCAGCTTTCCCCCGCCGTCAGCTTCTGCGACAGCATGGACGCAATATCGGCTTCGGCGAGATCGACGGGCGCGGCGAACAGGCCGGCAAGGGCGAAAATGGACGGCGCCAGCCATCGCGACGACAGGACGCCGGGGCGCCGGGAGGCGGGCTTACGCTTCGACACTGGTACGCCACTCCACTCAGGGACAGGAACAAGTGTCGGCGATAGTGATGTATTAACCTTGATTATTGGTTAACCCCTGCATTAGCCCGATCGAATAAATCGCTCCGCCCGCCCGGCAGCCCAAGCAGCAAGCGCCCCATCCCGAAGAAGGGCGACGGGGCCATGTGGCGGATCAATGGGGCGAAAGTACGGATCGGGGTTCTATGTGGGCGACACGCCAGGCACCACCGGCACGCGGGCCGGCGGCTGAACCCTCGGGAGTACCGCGGTCTCAGACGGAGACATGGGCTCCGAGTTCGACAACGCGGTTGGCCGGCAGACGGAAATAGTCCGACGGGTCCGTCGCCGCCCCGGCCAGGGCGATGAACAGGCGGTCCTGCCAGGCCGGCATGCCGGAGCTCGGATCGGCGATGAGCTTGCGGCGTCCGAGATAGAAGGAGGTCGACATGATGTCGAACTTCAATCCGGTCTTGCGCAGATGCGCCAGCGCCTGGGAGACGTTCTGGGTTTCCATAAAGCCGAAGTTCAGCTCCAGAAGCTGGAAATGCTCCGACATCCGCTCGATCTTGCCGCGCTCTTCGAGCGGCACGCGCGGCCGGTTCTGCGTCCTGATGGTGAGGATGATGTTCTGACTGTGCAGAACATGGTTGTGCTTGAGATTATGCAGAAGCGCCGCGGGCGTCGCCTTCGGATCCGACGTCAGGAAGATCGCGGTTCCCGGCACTTCGAGCGGTCCGTGGTCGGATTTCTTCTCGATCGACTTCACGAAGGCGTCGAGCGGAATGTGCATCTTGCGCGACTTCTCGAACAGGATGCGCGTGCCACGGCGCCAGGTCCACATGATCACGATGAAGCAGCTGGCGATGAGGACCGGCACATAGCCGCCGTGGTGCAGTTTGGTCAGGTTCGAACCGAGGAAGATCGACTCGATGAAGAGAAGCGGTGCCACGATGGAGAGGGTGCGGGGCATGCTCCATTTCCAGAAGGCCCGCACGAAATTATAGAACAGGATGGTCGACACGACCATGTCGCCGGTAACGGCGATGCCGTAGGCAACCGCGAGCGATTCCGAGCTCTTGAACATCAGCACGAGCGCCATGACGCCGAAGAGCAGGATCGTGTTGACCGCCGGCAGGTAGATCTGGCCGGTATGGGATTCGGAGGTGTAGTAGATTTCCATCCGCGGCAGGAAGCCGAGATGGATCGCTTGACGGGCGAGCGAGAAGGCGCCGGTAATGACAGACTGGCTGGCGATGACCGTGGCGACCGTGGCAAGGCCGACCGCGAAGGGCCGGATTTGCTCCGGGAACATCAGGTAGAACGGTTCGGACAAAGCCGCCGGATCGTTCAGCACCAGTGCCCCCTGCCCTAGATAGTTCAGGACGAGCGCCGGGAAGATCAGTCCGAACCAGGCGAGCCGGATCGGCGCCCGCCCGAAATGGCCAAGGTCGGCGTAGAGTGCCTCGGCGCCGGTCACTGCCAGAAACACCGATCCAAGCACCACAAAGCCGACGAAGCCGCTGTTGAACAGGAACCAGACACCGTAATAGGGATTGAAAGCCGCCAGGACGCTGTAGTCGTCCCGGATATGGTAGAGGCCGATCCCGGCCAGGACCAGGAACCAGAAGGCCGTTATCGGGCCGAAGAAGGCCGAAACCGCACCGGTCCCCCGGCTCTGGACGGCAAACAGCAGGACAAGGATGACGACCGCCGTCGGCACGACGAATTCATGGGTGCCGGGTGCGACATATTTCAGACCTTCGACGGCCGAGAGAACCGAGAGCGCCGGGGTGATCATCGCGTCGCCGAGGAACAGCGACGCTCCAATAATGCCGATCACGAAGAGAACGCCGGCCCGCTTTTCGGACACGGCCTTGGTGACCAGCGAAAGGAGCGAAAGCGTCCCGCCCTCGCCGTCGTTGTCCGCCTTGAGCAGGAACACGACATATTTGACAGTCACGATGATGGTCAGCGCCCAGAAGAAGAGCGAGATCAGCCCGATGATTTCCGAGCGATCGACGCCGTCATGCGCCACCGGCCGCAGCGCTTCGCGGAATGCGTAGAGCGGGCTGGTGCCGATGTCGCCATAGACCACGCCGACGGAGCCGAGCGCCAGCGTCAGGAGCTTCCGCGTCGACATCGGCCCCGAATGGGATGAAAGTTGTCCGGCCTGATCTGCCATATGTGCTGTCTGGCCTAAAGCCAGCCTTTCCGGCGGAAATGAATGTGTGCGTCGACACGGGATACGTCGACGAATGCCTTTTGGTCTGCATCGACGGCGTCGCACAGGCGACGGCTTCTTGCGATATGCGCCTCGGTCCCGTGGACGTCCAAGGCGATCGTCGCATTGATCGACGTGAAAGACGGGTCATGCGACCGATCGGCGGTCACCATTGCGTTCCGACTCCGGGAGGAAAGGTCATGCGCCCCTGCTCAAGCATTCCACGTCCACCTCCAGGGTCGCCGACCGATCTCAGCCGGCCGCAGGCCTGCGGTCGGGCGGGTATTGCCCAATCCTAGGGGAGAATCAAGAAAAGAATCTTGCAGCGAGCGCCCGGCGCCCACGCAATCCTGTCGGAAATGCGGCAGTGCAACACCGCGCCGGACAAACTACTCGAAAACGATGGCCGGCGCCGCGCGGCGTGCGGTCGCCTCGCCCGAGAGCTGCTGCCAGACCCGGTCGGCAATGGCGCGGTAGACCGCAGCATGCGGGCCGGAGGGTTCACTCACCATGACAGGGGTCCCGGCATCGGAATTCTCGCGGATCGTCATGGCCAGCGGAACCTCGCCGAGGAAGGGCACGCCGATCTTCTCGGCCTCGGCCCTTGCGCCGCCGTGACCGAAGATGTCATGGCTCGTGCCGCAGGAGGGGCAGACGAAATAGCTCATGTTCTCGACCAGGCCGAGCAGCGGCACCTCGACCTTCTGGAACATCGCGATGCCCTTGCGGGCGTCGATCAGCGCGAGGTCCTGCGGCGTCGAGACGATGACCGCACCCGACAGCGGCACCTGCTGGGCCATGGTAAGCTGAGCGTCGCCCGTGCCGGGCGGCATGTCGACGACCAGCACGTCGAGATCTCCCCAGGCGACTTCCCGCAACATCTGCAGGAGGGCCGACTGGATCATCGGGCCGCGCCAGATCATAGCCACACCCTCGTCGACGAGGTAGCCCATCGACATCGTGCGCAGGCCGTGGTTCTCCATCGGCAGGATCATCTTGCCGTCGACCTGCTGCGGCCGCCCGGCAATCCCCATCAGCCGCGGGATCGACGGGCCGTAGATGTCCGCATCGAGCACACCAACCGACAGGCCGAGCGCCTTCAGGCCGAGCGCGAGGTTGACGGCTGTGGTCGACTTGCCCACGCCGCCCTTCCCCGAAGCCACGGCAATGATGTGCTTGACGCCGGGAATGCCCGGCTTGCGAGGCGGCGTGGCCGGAGACTGCGAGTGACCCGCATGCGAATGACCTGCGTGCGCGTGGCCGGCGTGGGAGTGACCGCCTTTGCCCTGTCCGGCAGGACCTGCCGGCGACGGGACGGGTCGCGCAGGCGCCTGGCCGGAGCCCGCGCGCTTGTCGGCCGTCAGCGCCGCAAAAGCGCCCTTCATGCCGGGCATGTCCTTGACGACGCGTTCGGCGGCCTGGCGTAGCGGCTCGAGTTCGCGCGCCCGTTCGGCAGGCACGGTGATCGAGAAATAGGCCTTGGCATCGGAGATGAAGACATCCGACACCATGCCGAGCTCGACGATGTTGCTCTCCATGTCCGGACCGCGAACCGTCTTTAGGCGCTCGAGCACCGCCTCGCTGGTGATTTCAGCCATGATCCAGATTCCAACCCGCTTTGCCGTTGTACCAAGTCTCGATGACAGCAGCCGGTTGGACCGGCTCAGTCGTTTCCTGTCGTCGAGACTGGGACTAGATAGGCGAGCGGGCCGCCCAAGCCAACCGCTGCAAGCGAAGAATCGTGACGCAGCCTGACGGGCGGCGGAAACAAAAGCGCCGCCTTCTGCCCATGGGAGGAGGAACGGGCGGAAGGCGGCGGCTCTTGATGCGGCCGACATTGCGGCCGCGATTTTGGTCCCCCTCTGGACCTGCAACCATGATGCAGAAAGCGTGCCAAACGCGAAAACAAGGAAAAACCGGCCTTCGGAAGCCTGTCGCGCCGGCCCGAAGATCAACGCGCGGCAGGTATTGACCAAAATTTCGGCAGCCAACGTCCATTTGCGGGCAGTCGACAGAGCACCACGATGTCCTGCCCAAACGACCGCGAGCCGGACGCCGAGACTACCCGCTCGAGCCGAACTTCCCGAGAAGACCGGCGGCGCGTAACACGATGTCCATGGTACAAAAAGTAACCCGCCCGGCAGGGCTGCGGGCGGGTTTTACCAGCAAGCGACTCCGGGGCAACAAGTTGCCGTCGGAGTGGGGTTCGCCGTGCCAGATTCGAACTGGCAGCAGGCTACCGTGCCCCTCTCAAAAGGCTATCCCCCAAATGGGTGAGACAGCAAAAAAATTAGCAATTAATAACGCAAGGGAGCAAAGGATGGGCAATGCCCGGCCGGGAATCAACTTATGATTCCCGTCCTTATGGCTTTCGCAACCGCCTGGGTGCGGTTGACGGTGTTGAGCTTGCGGGTCGCTCGGTTGAGATAGTGATTGACTGTATGCTCCGACAGGCCGACGATCTCGGAGATCTCGGAACTCGTCTTGCCGGCGGCGGTCCATGTCAGGCAGTCGATCTCACGTTCGGTCAGGTCCTCGCCGGCCTTGGCCTCGCGACGGCCGAGCTGATAGAGCCGTTCGTAGACCTGTATCGACAACATGGTGAGTTCCAGCATCTCCTGCGCCGTCATCGGTGCGCGGTCGCCGTAGAGGCTGACCACGCCGCGTTCGCCCTCCGGATCCGACACCGGAAAGATTGCCAGTCGCTGCATGTGGTAGGGCGTGAGGAGTTCCACCAGGTCGGCCCAGCCCCCTTCGTTCCGGAGACTGTCGAGATCAAGGGTGAAGGGTATCGTCGTAGACCGCAGGCGCACAGCGATCGGATTGGTGCCGACCCGCCCCTGCTGGTCATGACGCGTCAGGAGATCGGCCGGCCAGGAGGAGATGATCGACAGAGACTGCAGTGTCTGGCTCGTCGCATCCGGCATGCGGGAAACCAGGAATGCGCGCATGCGATAGCGTTCAGCGACCGTCTTCAGGAATCGAAACACGTCGTACTGCGTCGCGAGCGCCGGCAAGGCTTTCGCCAGGTCGCCAAACTGTCCGCTCTGGGTTTCTCTTTCACTATCCATTCGAAGGTCGCGATTGCGGAAGGTCGTTCGGCGGCGATTCAGGCAACTCCACCACCATTTAATAGAATTTCGAGGCCATATTTCAACCGAGACCTTCGCCGTATTTTAAAAAAAACTCATTCACGCGCAAGTAGTGACGGAGTGTCGATTGCCGTTGATCTCGCGGCGATGCACAGCTTTCAGGTATCAGCGCGAAGAAACGAATCGGCAGAGCATGACATTAGTCAGCCCAAGACAATCCGTGCAATGCTCAGATTTCAAAATCTTGCTGCCTGCAAAAAGTATGATCTTTTCCACCGGGGGCTTTTCGACCTCCGGCTAAGGCACTATAGAGCGGCGGATATGGAGGAGAGCGAGCCCCTATGCCATTTCCCAGTGCAGTCTTTCCAGATCTCGAGGATGCGGGTGTCCTGATCACCGGCGGCGCCTCGGGAATTGGAGCGGCCCTCGTCGAGGGTTTCGCAGCCCAGAATGCCAAGGTGGCCTTCGTCGACATCGACGCTGCAGCGGCCGGAATTCTTCTCGAGCGCCTCGAACCGGTCCGGCATCGGCCGCTCTTCCTCGAGGCCGACCTTGCCGACCTCGATGCCATGCGTACCGCCGTCGACACCGCCGCCGAGGCCTTCGGCAGCATCCGGGTTCTCGTGAACAACGCCGCCTGGGACGACCGCCGGGATATCGACGCCATCACCGACGACTACTGGCAGAAGAGCCTGGACATCAATCTCCGCCCGCATGCCTTCGTCACGCAAGCCGTGTTGCCGCATATGCGCAAGTCCGGGGGTGGATCGATCATCAATTTCTCGTCCATAGCCTACCTGCTGAACATGGGTGAATTCCCCGCCTATGCCACGGCCAAGGCGGGCATCATCGGATTGACCAAGAGCCTTGCCGGTCGTCTCGGCCCCGAGAACATCCGGGTCAATGCGATCATGCCCGGCATGGTGCTGACCGAACGCCAGAAGAAGCTCTGGGTCAGCGATGCGGAGGCCGAGGATTTCTTGCGGAAGCGGCAGGCGCTCAAGTTCTCCCTGATGGCGGACGACATGGTGGGGCCCTGTCTCTATCTCGCCTCCGACTGCGCCCGCGCGATGACGGCACAGACCATGATTGTCGACGGAGGGGTGATCTGATGGCAGGAGAAACAACAGATGCGCGCTTTGTCGCGATCGACTGGGGAACGACCAGCTTCCGCCTCTGGCTCGTCGGCCGGGACGGTGCAGTGCTCGGTGAAAGCCGCTCGCGCGAGGGGATGACGACGGCCCGCGAAACCGGCTTCCGGACAGTTCTCGACACGCATCTTTCCATAGTCGGGGCGCCCGAGAATGCGCCGATCCTGATGTGCGGCATGGTCGGTGCCAAACAGGGCTGGATCGAAGCGGGCTATATCGACACGCCGGCGGCGCTCTCGGCTATTCCCGGCGGAGCGGTGCGAGTGCCGGATACGCGCGACATCCGCATTCTGCCCGGCCTTGCCCAGCGTGACATGCACGCCGCCGACGTCATGCGCGGCGAGGAGACTCAGCTTCTCGGCTCGACGACCAGCCTCGACGGTGCGGATTGCCTCGTGGTGATGCCGGGCACCCATTCGAAATGGGTGGGCGTGGAAGCCGGTGCGGTGACCAGCTTTGCGACCTTCATGACCGGCGAACTCTTCGACGTCATCGGCAAGCAGTCGATCCTCCAGCACGCCGTGCAGGGCTCGTCCGGCTTCGATGGCAGCGATGCCGCCTTTGTGGCCGCGGTCGAGACCGCCTTTGCAGCCCCGCAGCGGGCCACCAACATGCTGTTCTCGATCCGCGCCGGCGGCCTGTTGTTCGGTCGCTCGGCCACGGAGTCGGAGGCGACCCTGTCCGGAATCCTGATCGGGCTAGAACTCGCGGGTGGCCTTGCCATGGCCGACCGGTCGCGACCGGTGGTGCTCGTCGCATCGGGCAAGCTCGGATCGCTCTACGAAGCCGCATTTGCGCGTCTCGGCCGCACCATAACCACCGTCGATGCAGACGTTGCCGTGCTCAACGGCCTTTCCCAGGCCGCAGATTCGATCTGGCCAATTCAAGGATGACGACCGTGAACACCCGTATCCCGTTTCCCGCTGTGAAATATCCGCTCGTGGCCATTCTGCGTGGGCTGAAACCCGAGGAAGTTCCGGCGACCCTGGACGTGCTGCTCGATGCGGGATTGCGCGCCATCGAAATTCCCCTGAATTCGCCCGAGCCTTTCAAATCGATCGAGATCGCCGCAAAGCGGGCGCCCGCCGATGCGCTGATCGGCGCCGGAACGGTGCTGACCGTCGAGGATGTCGAGCGCCTCGACCAGGCTGGCGGGCGGCTGTTCGTCAGCCCCAATGTCGACCAGCCCGTGCTCGCCCATGCCGTCTCGAAGGGCATGGTGACCCTTCCCGGCGTCTTCACGGCGACCGAGGCGCTGCTGGCGGCGCGCACCGGCGCGACCGGCCTCAAGTTCTTTCCCGCGAGCGCGCTCGGCGTTTCCGGCATCAATGCCATCCGCGCCGTGCTGCCGCCCGACCTGATGATCGCCGCCGTGGGCGGCGTCTCGGACGAGAACTTCGCCGACTATGCCAAGGGCGGCATCCGGGCCTTCGGGCTGGGCTCCTCGCTCTACAAGCCGGGCATGTCGGCCGAAGAGATCGGCCGCCGCGCCGCGCTCACCATAGCAGCCTATGAACGTGCCTTCGGAGCCTGACATGACCGACCTGACGCCCTTCCGCGGAACCGTCCTAGACGCGTTCAACACCTATCATGGCGAAGGCCCGACCTACGACCCCGCGACCGACACGGCCTGGTGGTTTTCGATCGGCAATCGCGAACTGCACGAGCTCAATCTCTCGACCGGCCGCAAGGTGCGGCACGCGTTGCCCTTCATGGCAAGCGTGCTGGCGCGGATCGATGACGGCAGACAGATGATCGCCTCTGAACACGGCATTCATGTGCGTACGATCGCCACCGGCGCGCTCGAGCTCGTGACCCTCATCGAGAACGACCGACCCGAGATGCGGTCCAACGACGGTCGATGCCACCCGTCGGGAGCGCTCTGGTACGGGACCATGACCAAGGAAAACGGCCCGCACCGCAAGGGTGCCGGATCGATCTATCATGTCCTTGGCGGCAAGGTGACGGTTCTCTACCCTGAAATCTCGATCCCCAATGGCATCTGCTTCTCGCCCGACGGCACCACCGGCTACTTCGTCGATACGATGGAAAACCTCTACATGAAGGTGGCGCTCGACCCCGCCACCGGACTTCCGACGGGCGAGCCGGAACTGTTTCACGACGGACGCGACAGCGAGGGCGGCATCGACGGATCGGTTTGCGCGGCCGACGGCACGATCTGGAACGCACGCTGGGGCGTTGGAGAAGTGCATCACTACGACCGAGCCGGCACCGTCGTCGAACGCTATAAGCTGCCGCCGCTGCAGGCAACCTGCCCTGCCTTCATCGGCCGCAATGCCGATCGCCTGCTGGTGACGACCGCCGGTGAAGGCCTCGATGCAGAGGGCCTGAAGGCGGACCCGCAGGCGGGCTATATCTACGAGCTCGGCGTGCCGGTGAAGGGCGTGTTCGACGCCGCCTACAAGCTTTGACAGTAGGCAGAGGATCGGCGCCGGTCGTGCTTCAGAGCGTCGGCCGGCGTTCGCGCCACTCTGTCGCCCGTTCATAGGCCAGTGCCAGTTCCAGCACCGCGCGGTCGGCGCGGGGACGGCCGATGATCTGAAGCCCCGTCGGCAGGCCAGAATCGCCGAAGCCTGCCGGCATCGCGGCCACGGGCAGGCCCGCCATGGTCGGACCGATCACCACCTCCATCCAGCGATGATAGCTATCCATGCGGCGACCAGCGATCTTGTCCGGCCAATGCAGCGCCGCGTCGAAGGGGAAGACCTGCGCCGAGGGCAGGATGAGAACATCGAAGCGCTCGAACAGAAGGAGCACATGGCGATACCAGTCGCTGCGGATCGCGGAGGCGGCGTAGACATCCGACGCCGACAGGCCCTGCCCGTTCTCGATCTCCCACACCAGTTCGGGTTTCATCTGGGCGCGACGTTCAGCCAGGGCATAGTCGGCCGCCTGTCCCTGGGCGACGAGGAAATGGCGACAGGTCTTCCAGGCCATCCAGAGGCGGCCCATGTCGAAGGTGTTGGGAACCGGCTCGACGCGCGCACCGAGCCGTCGAAAGGTTTCGAGGGCAGCCTCGCACAGATCAAGGATACCAGCCTCGAACGCAAGATATCCGTCATAGTCACCCAACCATCCGACCCGGAGACCTTGGGCTGCCGCCGGCTGTAAGCCGGAGAAATCCTCGCGCGGGAGGCTGGCCGGATCGCGCGGGTCATAGCCGGACTGAATGGCGAGCAGAGCGGCCGCGTCGGAAACCGTGCGCCCCATCGGACCGGTCACCGACAACTGTCCGAGGAATAGCTCGGTATTGAGCGACGGCACCCGACCAAAGCTCGGGCGGAAGCCGACGACATTGTTGAAGGCCGCCGGGTTGCGCAGCGATCCCATCATGTCACTGCCGTCCGCCACTGGCAGCATGTCCGCAGCGAGCGCCGCGGCAGCGCCGCCGCTCGATCCGCCGGCGCTGCGGCCGAGGTCGTAGGGATTGCGGGTGACCCCGAAGACGGCATTGTAGCTCTGCGAGCCGAGTCCCATCTCCGGCGTGTTGGTCTTGCCGATGATGATGGCGCCGGAAGCGCGGATGCGCTCGACTTGGATGTCGTCGAAATCGGGCACGAAGTCACGATAGAGCGGCGAGCCATAGGTGCAAGGGATGCCGCTGGCCTCGGAGAGATCCTTGATCGCGAACGGCATTCCGTGCAGGAAGCCGAGGGATCGGCCGTCAGCAAGAAGGCGATCGGCCTCCTTCGCCTCCGCCATCAGGATGTCCCGCGCGCGCAGGCTGACGATCGCGTTCACATGAGGATTGATCGCCGCGATGCGCGAAAGATAGGCGTCCATCACGGCGGCGCAGGTGAGGCGTCGCGCATGGATCGCTGCGGAGAGTTCGGTCGCCGTGAGGCGGATGATCTCGGACAAGGCAGGCTCCGGGAATTGCGGGCCGCCCGTCATCCGACATATGCCGCCGGGGCGCAAGTCCGCGCTAGCGTCTCGGGCGGTCCGCAGCAGTCCGGATCATCAAGAGCCCGCAGGCGACACTTGCGAGCGCCAGCACCGCCGCCGACCACAGCACGAGGCCGTAGGCGTCGAGGATCTCGCCGGCGGTGAAGGCGGAGAGATCGGCGCCGCCGAAGGCGAGCCCGATTGCGGCCACGGCGAACAGCCCCCCACCCCGTGCAGCGGCATTATTGATGCCGGAGGCCGTGCCGCTCATGGCTTCCGGGACGTTGGCGAAGACGGTCGATGTCAAGGGCGGAATCGCCACCGTCATGCCGATGCCGAGGAGAACGAGGCCGGGAAGATAGCCGGTCCAATAATCCGCCCCGTGACCGCTCAAGGCGAGAAGCGCATAGCCCGCTGCGGACAGGCACGCGCCGACGACCAGCGGCGGGCGCGGCCCGAGCCGGTCGGCGAGGCTGCCGGCGAGGCGCGAGCCCGCCGCGATCAGGAGAGAGAACGGCAGCATCGCAGCCCCTGCCTCGGTCGCACTGTAGCCATGCACGCGCATCAGCACGAAGGGCAGGAAGAACAGCGCGGCGCTGAGCGCGGCATAGAGAGCCACCGTCATGAGATTGGCACCGAGGAAGGCGGCGTTGCGGAACAGATAGAGCGGGAGGATTGCTCCGCGCTTTCCCTTCTCGACCCGGATGAAAGCCGCCGCGACCGGGATTGCCAAGAGAATTGCGAGCGGCCCGAGGGTGCGGTCGCCCTCGCCGAGCGCGATCAGCCCGTAGCTCACCAGACCGAGTGTCGCCACCGCGAGAACCGAGCCCAGGACGTCGAGTGGCTCGAGGGTACGGCGGAGATCGTCCCGCGGCAGGCGGAGCGCCAGCGCAAGCGTCACTGCCGCAATCGGCGGATTGATGAAGAAGATGGCCCGCCAGCCGACCGTGTCGACCAGCCAGCCGCCGAGCGGCGGGCCGAGCACGGTCATGACGCCGGCGGCCGCGGCCCAGGTGCCGATCGCCCGGCCACGCTCTGCTTCCGGATAGGCGGAACCGATGATGGCGAGACTGGCCGGTACCAGGAGTGCGGCGCCGATGCCCTGCGCCAGCCGGCCCGCGACGAGCCAGGCCGAGGTCGGCGCCATGCCGCAGGCCGCCGACGCGACCGCGAAAATGATCAGGCCGAGAATGAAGGTTAGGCGTCGGCCGAATCGATCGCCGATGGCGCCGCCGAGCAGGATGAGGCTCGCCAGCATCAGCATGTAGCCGTTGACGATCCATTGCAGGGTGGCGAGGGTGCCCGACAGGCTCGCCTGCATGGCGGGCAGCGCGACATTGACCACCGACCCGTCGATGAAGCCCATGCTCGATCCGAGGATGGTCACCGGCAGAACCCACTTGCGGCGGGGATCGTATTCGCTAGCGGGTCGAGACTGTGAAGTTTGGCGAGACATGCCGGCAAGATCCATTCGAGATGCAGGGATTTTCTAGCACGCAGCCGCTCGGCCGGCGCTTCGGAAAACGACGCGTTCTCTCCAGACCCTCGACCCTGGCAAGCGGGTCGACAACGGCATCAGGCGACGAAGCCGAGCCCGGGCCGAACCGGGCACCTTGGTCCCGCGTTTCGCGTCCTGCCCCGGCACGAGGTCGCATCACGCCGTCCCCTCGCGTCGGGCGCCTCTTCGGCAGCCTGAGAGAGGGACCAGCATGACGATAGCGCTTCGCCCGGCAGACGGATCGACCATGGACATCTACGCCGCACTGTCGGGCATCATCCTCGGAACCAGGACTCAAGCCCACGAAATTCTGCAGCAGGACAGGCGCGCTGCCGATCGTGGCGAGTATCGCGTCCGGTTAATCGCCTGGGACGGAACTCAAGCGACGGGCGTGGCGGCGTTGCTTCAGACACCCTTCATCCCCGAGGGTAGCCTGGAACTGCGGATCGGAGTTGCCTCGGAGCGTCGCCGCCTGGGGATCGGGTCCGCGGTCCTGGATCTGGCGGCAGAGAACGCGCGCTCACAGGGCTTCAGCGGCTTGGTCGCCTCGGTTCCTGCTCTCGACGATGTCGCGATTGCATTTGCCGTGCGGCGCGGCTTCAGACCATGGCACGACCGGCTGTCCCTGGCGCTGGAACTGCCGCATGCAACATGGCCCGTGCCTCATCTCGAAAGCGGCTACGACATCGGATCTGCCAGCGACGCGCCTGACGATCAGGCCGTCATCGCCGCCTTGCTCAGCCGCCTGGTCTCGACTTCACCCGATATGGAGGGGCTGCCACCCTGGGATTCCGCGGCCGCGGCCCGGTTTCTGTTCGCAAACCCGGCGATAGAGCCGGACTGGATCCTCGTTGCGCGCCGGCGTGGCCAGCCGATGGGGCTGGCGATCCTGAGCCGACTGCAGGAGCATGCCTATGCCTTCTTCACCGGCGTGGAGCCCGCCATGCGCGGAAAAGGTCTTGGCCGCGCCTTGAAGATTGCGAGCATCGAGACGGCGCGAAAAGCGGGTTTCGACCGGCTCGTTACAGACAATCTGTCGACCAACGCCGCAATGCTGGCGCTGAACCGCTCCCTCGGCTTTCGAGAGACGGCGCGGGTTCACGTCATGCGGTTCGCCCTCGACTGACGGAGTCAGCTCTTGAGCGCCTCCAACCCGGCGAACAGTTCGAGCGCATCCGGATTGGCGAGCGCCTCCTTGTTCTTGACCGGCCGGCCATGGACGACCTCGCGCACGGCGAGCTCGACGATTTTGCCGGACTTGGTGCGCGGGATGTCGGCGACTGCGATGATCTTGGCGGGCACATGCCGCGGCGAGGCGCCGGTGCGGATCTTGGCCTTGATCTTGCGGTCGAGATCGGCGTCGAGCGTGACGCCCGGCGCCAGTCGAACGAAGAGGATGACGCGGACGTCGTCGTCCCAGTCCTGGCCGATGCAGATCGCCTCGGCGACCTCGTCGAGTTGTTCGACCTGGTTGTAGATCTCCGCCGTGCCGATCCGCACGCCGCCCGGATTAAGCGTCGCGTCCGAACGGCCATGAATGATCATCCCGCCATGCTCGGTCCATTCGGCGAAGTCGCCGTGGCACCAGACATTGTCGAACCGTTCGAAATAGGCCGCGCGGTACTTGGCGCCGTCCGGATCATTCCAGAAGCCGACGGGCATCGAGGGAAAGGCCCGGGTGCAGACCAGCTCGCCTTTTTCACCGCGGACCGGCTTGCCCTCGTCGTCCCAGACATCGACCGCGAGACCGAGGCCGGGCCCCTGGATTTCGCCGCGCCAGACGGGCTTGACCGGGTTGCCGAGCACGAAGCAGGAGACGATGTCGGTGCCGCCGGAAATGGACGCCAGCTGAACGTCGGGCTTGATGCCCTCATAGACGAAGGAGAAGCCTTCCGGCGAGAGAGGCGAACCCGTGGAGGTGATCAGCCGGAGCATCGACAGGTCGTGGGTTTTCAAGGGCTCGATGCCGCCCTTGCGCACGGCGTCGATGTATTTCGCCGAGGTTCCAAAAATGGCGAAACGCTCTTCCGTCGCGTAGTCCCAGAGCACGTTGCCCGTGGGCGCAAAGGGCGAGCCGTCGAAGAGGCAAAGCGTCGCGCCGCTCGCGAGGCCGGAAGCCAGCCAGTTCCACATCATCCAGCCGCAGGTCGTGAAATAGAAAAGGCGGTCGCCGTCGCCGACGCCGGAATGGAAACGCTGTTCCTTGAGATGCTGGAGCAGCGTGCCGCCGGCCGAGTGGACGATGCATTTCGGCACGCCGGTCGTGCCCGAGGAGAAGAGGATATAGAGCGGATGCGAGAACGGCAGCCGCTCGAACTCGACCGGCTTGGCTGTGAACGGGATGGTGGCGGCATCCAGCGTGCGGCCGTCCGCAAGCGACGCGGCGAGTGCTTCCGCATCGCCTGCATAGCGCACCACCATGACGGGGCAGCCGAGCTTGGGCGCTACGGCGCGGACCTTCTCGGCGACATCCTGGAGCTTGCCGTTGTACCAGTAGGCATCGCAGGCGATGAAAAGCTTCGGCTGGATCTGGCCGAAACGGTCCAAAACGCCCTGTTCGCCGAAGTCCGGCGAGCAGGAGGACCAGATCGCGCCGATCGAACTTGCGGCCAGCATGCAGGCGATGGTCTCGGGCAGATTGGGCATCATGGCCGAAATGCGGTCGCCCTTGCCGATCCCCATGGCGCGGAAGGCCTGCTGAAGCTTGGACACCATCGAATGCAGCTGGTCCCAGCTCCAGCGATAGGCCACCTTGTCCTCGCCGCGGAAGACGAGCGCGTCGTCGGGACCGTGCTTTACGAGCAGGTTCTCGGCGAAGTTCAGGCTGGCATCGGGAAAGAAGCGCGCATCCAGCATGACGTCGCCGTGGATGAGATCGCGCGCGCCCTTGTCGCCACGAACGCCGCAGAAATCCCAGACGGCGGACCAGAAGGCGCCGCGCTCTTGCGTCGACCATCGATGGAAGCTGTCATGATCGGGGAGATCGACCGCATTGCGGAGCGCGCAGAATTCGCGGAACTTGGTCATCGGGCTCGATGCGACCTGGGCTTCGCTCGGAGCCCAAAGTGGCGTGTTTTCTGACATGCTTGCCTCCCATTCGACACGGAAGTTCTTAGAACCTATCTCGCTGCACTGCAATACGATCGACGTCGTGGGGTCGTCGGCTTTGGCCTACTCCGTGCGCTGGGGATTGACGGCATGGTTGCAAACGAGGGGAACACGTCCACTCTTGAAGGAGTGGAGACTGAGCTTTCGCACAGTCTCATTCGTCTACGATGCGAATGTCAGTCGGAGGGTCACCTGCCAGGTGTTCCGATTGCGCGTGAACGCAAGCGTGACGCCTATGAGTTCGCACCTCGTCGGGATCACTCCTTGGTGCAGCGAGGGATACCCGCCTATGGCCGGGGGAGCCCGTCTTCCCCGTTTGCACACCTGAACACAAACCGCTTCCGCCGACACATCATAGGTTGCAGATTGTGGAATCGTCTGCCGTCCGGGAAAAATCCTTTGTTTACCAACTTTCGTTAGATTCTCCGGAAATATGCCGGGGTATGCCGTGAATCCGTTCTTCAAAGGCCTGTTCAAGCTCCTTCTCGCCTCGCTGATCGCGGGCGCACTGATGAACCTGTTCGGGCTTTCGGCGCAGCGTATCCTCGCCTCGATCGGGCTGACACCTGCCGATGCCTGGGAGTACACGGCGCGCTTCATCGCCTGGGCGATCCCGAACGTTCTTCTCGGCGCCGTGGTGATCCTGCCGCTCTGGTTCTTCGCCTATCTCTTCATGCCGCCACGATCCTACGACGAATAGGCGGCCGGGAAATCCCGACCGCCTTTGCCGAGCGGCATAATTTTCGTTTCATCCCTGCGCCATCGCGGCCCGCTCGTCGCGCTCGCGCTGCATTTCCGCCCGCTTGGTGGCGAGCGAGGCGATGATCACGCCGACGGTCACGAAGGCGATCAGGATGGTGCAAGCGGCATTGATCTCGGGTGTGACGCCCAGTCTGACCTGGCTGTAGATCTTGATCGGCAGCGTGGTTGCCCCCGGTCCGGTGTTGAAGTTGGCGATGACGAGATCGTCGAGCGACAGGGTGAAGGCCAACATCCAGCCGGCGATGACGGCCGGCAGGATCAGCGGCAGCGTGATCTTGAAGAAGGTGCGGACGGGCGGGCAGCCGAGATCGAGCGCCGCCTCCTCGAGGCTGCGGTCGAATGTGACGAGCCGCGACTGAACGACGATGGCGACATAGCACATGGTGAAGGTCGTATGGGCGATGGTCACCGTCCAGAAGCCGCGGTCGACGTTGATCGCCACGAAGAGCAGCAGCATCGACAGGCCCGTGATCACTTCCGGCATGACGATAGGGGCATAGATCATGCCGGAAAACAACATGCGGCCGGGAAAGCGGGCGAAGCGCGTGAGCGCGAGCGCGGCAAGCGTGCCGAGCGCGGTCGCGATGGTGGCGCTCAGGATGCCGACGCGGATGGTGATCCAGGCCGCATCCATAAGGCCCTCATTGTGCCACATCTGCACATACCAGTGCGTCGAGAAGCCACCCCAGACGGTGACGAGCTTGGAGGCGTTGAAGGAGAAGATCACGAGGAGCAAGATGGGGATATAGAGAAAGGCAAATCCCAGCGTCAGCACGATCGGGTCGAAGCGCGATGATTTCATGGCTATGTCCTCACGTCTTCTGCTGCTGGTTCTGGAAGATCATGATCGGCACCACGAGCACGAGAAGCAGGAGCACGGCCACGGCCGAGGCCAGGGGCCAGTCGCGGTTGGCCGAAAATTCGGTCCACAGCGTCTTGCCGATCATCAGCGTATCGGCACCGCCGAGCAGGTCCGGAATGACGAACTCGCCTGTTATCGGGATGAAGCAGATCATCGAGCCGGCGATGACGCCAGGGAGCGACAGCGGGAAGGTGATCCGCCAGAAGGCCTTCCACGGCGGGCAGCCGAGATCGTTCGCCGCCTCCAGAAGCGTCGCGTCCATCTTCTCGAGCGCCGCATAGAGCGGAAGGATCATGAAGGGCAGGTAGGAATAGACCACGCCGATGAAGACGGCATAGTCTGTCCGGAAGATGTTGACCTGCTGGTCGGGCCCGAGAATGCCGAGACTCTGGAACAGCACGGTCAGGAGGCCTTCGGGCTTGAGGATGCCGATCCAGGCATAGACGCGGATCAGGAACGAGGTCCAGAACGGCAGGATCACGAGCATCACCAGCGTCGGCCGCAGCCCTGCCGGCGCCCGCGCCATGGCGAGCGCGATCGGATAGCCGATCAGCAGCAGCAGGAATGTGGAGATCAGCGCGATGCGCAGCGAGTTGAGATAGGCGCTGACGTAAAGCGAGTCCGAGGCGAGGAAGGTGTAGTTCTCGAAATCGAGCTGGGACAGGTAGTCGCCTATGGTGCCGAATCCCTCGAAGGTCGGCACATAGGGTGGCATCGCTATCGCCGTATCCGACAGCGAGATCTTGAGGACGATGAAGAAGGGCACGAGGAAGAAGAAGGCGAGCCACAGATAGGGCACCGCGACGATCAGCCATCGGGCGGGATTCTGGTGAGCTTCCGGATTGGCGGCCATGGCGGGCTCCTCAGCGGGTCAGGACCAGGCCGGAATCGGCGGCCCAGGTCAGGCGCACCGTATCGCCGTAGGTGATCGGCCGGTCGACAAGGCGGGCGACATTGGCCTGGGCCGCGCGCATCACCCGACCATCGGGCATCTTGACGAGGAAGACCGAGAAGTCGCCGAGATAGCCGATGTCGAAAACCTCGCCGGTCGCCGTGTTGGCGAGAACCGGGGCAGAGGGATCGACCGAAATGCGCACCTTTTCTGGCCGGATTGCAAAGGCGACGGCGTCGCCGGAGCTTGCAGCGCACTCGGCCTGCTCGACGGCAACAGAGAGGCCCTCCGAATCGAGGCTGATCATGTTGCCGTCCTTGCCGCTGACTTTGGCCTCGAAGATGTTTATGTCGCCGATGAAGTCGGCGACGTAGCGCGAATTCGGCGCTTCGTAGATTTCCGCCGGCGTTGCGACCTGCACCAGCACACCCTTGTCCATGACGGCGATGCGGTCCGAGACCGTCATCGCCTCTTCCTGGTCGTGGGTGACGATCAGGAAGGTGAGGCCGAGCGAATGCTGGATGTCCATCAGCTCGAACTGGGTCTCCTCGCGAAGTTTGCGGTCGAGCGCGCCCAGTGGTTCGTCGAGCAGCAGCACCTTCGGGCGCTTGGCGAGCGAGCGGGCGAGCGCCACGCGCTGCCGTTGGCCGCCCGACAACTGGCTCGGCTTGCGCTTGGCAAATTGTTCGAGCTTGACGAGTCGAAGCATCTCCTGGACACGCGCATCGATTTCGCCCCTGGGCAGGTTGTCCTGCTCGAGACCGAAGGCGATGTTCTTCTCGACGGTCATGTGCGGGAAGAGCGCATAGGACTGGAACATCATGTTGGTCGGCCGCTTGTAGGGCGGCACGCCGGAAATGTCCTTGCCCTGCAAGAGGATGCGGCCCTCGGTGGGCTCCTCGAAACCGGCCAGCATGCGCATCAGCGTGGTCTTGCCGCAGCCCGAGGGACCGAGCAGCGAAAAGAACTCCTTCTCGTAAATGTCGAGCGAGAGATTGTTGATGGCGACGAAATCGCCGAACCGCTTGGTGATGTTCTCGAACCGGATGAACGGCACGGCCGCCGGATCGGTCCAGGGTGAGAATTTACGTTTGACCGGTCCCAGTGATTTCGCCATGTCCCCTGCGTCCTGTTTTCTGGATCGTCTTTGCTCTGATGCTTGTAGCCGTCGACAGGGCGCCCCCGCGGGGCCTGCCAACCGGCAAAGAAAAGGGCGGTCCGAGCCGCCCTTCCTTTAGACCGTTCAGCCGCCGGTCTTGATGGCCGTCCACAGACGGTTCAGCACGCGCGATTCCCGCGGCCCATAGGGCGAGATCGTGAACAGCTTCTTGGTGGTCTCTTCCGTCGGATAGACCGACGGGTTCTTGAACACGGCATCGTCCAGGAACTTCTGCGAGGCCAGATTGCCGTTGGCATACTGGACATAGTTCGATGCCTTGGCGATCACCTCGGGCTTCATCAGGTAGTTGATGAAGGCATGGGCCTCCTCGACATGCGGCGCATCGGCCGGAATGGCGAGGTTGTCGAACCACATATAGGTGCCTTCCTTGGGGATCACGTAGTTGATCTTCACCCCGTTCTTGGCTTCTTCCGCGCGGTTCTTGGCCTGCAGGATATCGCCCGACCAGCCGATGGTGATGCAGGCGTCGCCATTGGCGAGCGCATCGATATAGGCAGAGGAATTGAAGGTCTGCACGAAAGGACGGATCTTCATGTAGACGTCGCCGCCCGCCTCGATATCGGCCGTCTGCTTGCTGTCGGGATCCCTGCCGATATAGTTCATGGCGATCGCGAAGGTCTCGTCCGGGGCGTCCAGGATATTGATGCCACAGGATTTCAGCTTCTCGGCATTGGCCGGGTCGAAGATGACCGACCAGCTGTCGATCGGCACGTCACCCAGGGCAGCCTTCACCTTGTCGACATTGTAGCCGATGCCGGTCGTGCCCCACATGTAGTTGACGGCATATTCGTTGCCCGGGTCGTATTTGGCGAGCCGCTCCATGACTGCGGGCCACATATTGGCAAGATTGGGCAGCTTGGACTTGTCGAGCTTCTGGAACACGCCGGCCTGAATCTGGCGGGCTAGGAACGGTCCGGTCGGCACCACGACATCGTAGCCCGAACCGCCGGCGAGAAGCTTGGTCTCCAGCATTTCGTTGGCATCGAAGACGTCGTAAACGACCTTGATGCCCGTCTCCTTGGTAAAATCGTCGAGAATGGTGCTATCGATGTAATCGGACCAGTTGTAGACATTGACCACGCGCTCCTCAGCGCTCGCAGACAGCACCGAGAGAACCGCGCCAGCGACGCCGGCAAGAAGGCCAAAGACCTGTTTTCTCATCAAATTTCTCCTGTTTGACCGATATCGAATTGCTTTTTTGTATGATCGGCGTCCCACTCGAGTGGAGAGATTAGGAAGGTTTGACGCGACCGACAACAAAAAAATCTATGAATCTTTACAGGACCTTCGGGAGCGCCTGCTGCTACTGGAAATCGAAGACGCTCATCCCCGCGACCATCTCGTCGAGGCCGAGCGGCCGCGTCACCGGGGGCTCGGCGCGGGCGAGACAGCCGGGTCGCTCGCAGAGCCGACAGACGGTCCCGACCGGCTGCGGGGCCGCTGCCTCGGCCCCTGCGGCATAGACCGTTTCCCCCGCCGAAGCCGCATCGCAGCCGAGAAGCAGGGCGGTGCGCCGGACGCGTTCGCCGAAGCCGGCGATCGGCCCCTCGATCGTGCGGGCGATGGTGACGTAGCGCGCGCCGGCCGACACCTCGACGGCATCGACGAGAACCTGGCCGGGCATGGCGAAGGCGGCGAAGACGTTGAGCTTGGGACAGCGGCCGCCGAATGCCGCCGTCGGGAACCCCTCGGCACCGGCGCGGCGGATCCCGTTGCCGGCGACGTCGATCTCCATCAGGAAAAACGGAGGCCCCGCTGCGCCCGGACGGCCGAGGCTGGTCAGACGGGTCGCCGCCTGATCGAAGGAAACGCGGAAACGGGCGCAGAGGATCGCGAGGTCGTAGCGCGCGCGCCGGGCAGCCGCCAGGAAGTCGCCATAGGGCATCATCACCGCAAGCGCCGCATAACGGGCGAGTTCGAAGCGGGCAATGCGCCTTGCCTCGCCTGAGGAGAGGCCGAGGGCTGCCACCGCCGCGTCGATCACCTCCCGGAGTGCAATCTGGCAGGCCTCCTGCGCGATTTCGCGCAACTGGTCGTGGGGATAGAGCCGTTCCGAAAGAAAGAGTCGCATCGAATGCCGGTCGTAGCGCCGCCGGAGATTCGGCATGGCATGGATCGGAAGCGTCCGGACCACAATACCGTGCTCGGCCCTGAGCCACTCCCGCAGTGCGCCCGCCAGATCCTCCCCGCCGCCGATACGGGCATGGAAGGCCTCCGCCGCCGCTTCGATGTCGGGATAATGGTTTGGGCGACTTTCCAGACGATCACGAACCTCGTCGATCGGGAGCCGGGCGCCGGATAGCGCGGGATCGTGGCCGGCCTGCGCCAGGAGACCCGCGAGATCCGACAGCCGCGTGGCCTGTTCCCGATAAGCGCGATGCAACTTGATCATGCCCTGGGCGGCGTTGGGCGCGAGTTCGACGAGATCGGCGAGTTCCTCGCCCGCAGGGATCTCGCCCGACAAAAGCGGATCGGAGAAGACCTGACGCAGATCGCCCGCGGTCGAACCGGTTTCACCCTGCAGTTCCTCGAGGTCGATCTTGTAGGTCGAGGCCATTCTGAGAATCAGCTGGACGGTGAGCGGCCGCTGGTTGCGCTCGATGAGATTGAGATAGGACGGCGAAATGCCGAGACCCTCCGCCATCGCGGTCTGGGTCATGCCGAGCCGGTTGCGCAGGCGCCGCACCCGCGGTCCGGCAAAGATCTTCGACTCGACCATTGTCATTTCCTTTACAGACGGGCTGGGTGACGGGCCCTTGACAATTTTTACTAATTTACATGGCGTATATGTAAAGAGCAAGACAGCCTTACTCGAATTTGTTCGAGATTTTCAGCCACTGCATGGCCATCTTTTGCAATGCAATGTAAATCAAGTCACATACCAATCTCGACAATCTCGGCGCAGATGCCAGGATCGTCGGATCGAGCGCAGAGCAGAAGGAGCATCCTATGACCGACTTTTACAACCTCATCCCCTCCGCACCCAAGGGCCGCTTCGACGGCATCGAACGGAGCTATACGGCCGAGGACGTGAAGCGCCTGCGCGGCTCGGTCGACATCCGCTATTCCCTCGCCGAAATGGGCGCCAACCGGCTCTGGAAGCTGATCCACGAAGAAGACTTCGTCAATGCGCTGGGTGCGCTGTCCGGCAACCAGGCCATGCAGATGGTCCGGGCGGGGCTCAAGGCGATCTATCTCTCCGGCTGGCAGGTCGCGGCGGACGCAAATACCGCCTTGGCCATGTATCCCGACCAATCCCTCTATCCGGCCAATGCCGCGCCGGAACTCGCCAGGCGCATCAACCGCACGCTTCAGCGCGCCGACCAGATCGAGACACAGGAGGGCAAGGGCCTGTCGGTCGACACCTGGTTCGCGCCGATCGTGGCCGACGCCGAAGCCGGCTTCGGCGGTCCGCTCAATGCCTTTGAGATCATGAAGGCCTTCATCGAGGCGGGCGCGGCGGGCGTCCACTACGAGGACCAGCTGGCCTCGGAGAAGAAGTGCGGGCATCTCGGCGGCAAGGTGCTGATCCCGACCGCCGCGCATATCCGCAACCTCACCGCCGCACGCCTCGCCGCCGATGTCATGGGCACGCCGACCCTGATCGTTGCCCGCACCGATGCCGAGGCCGCCAAGCTCCTGACCTCGGACATCGACGAGCGGGACCAGCCTTTCGTGGATTACGAGGCCGGGCGTACGGTCGAGGGCTTCTATCAGGTGCGTAACGGCATCGAGCCCTGCATCGCCCGCGCCATCGCCTATGCGCCCTTTTGCGACCTGATCTGGATGGAAACCTCCAAGCCGGATCTCGGCCAGGCCCGCCGGTTCGCCGAGGCGGTGCACAGGGTCCATCCCGGCAAGAAGCTCGCCTACAATTGCTCGCCTTCGTTCAACTGGAAGAAGAACCTCGACGATGCGACCATCGCCAAGTTCCAGCGCGAGCTCGGCGCGATGGGCTACAAGTTCCAGTTCATCACGCTCGCCGGCTTCCACCAGCTGAATTACGGCATGTTCGAACTCGCCCGTGGCTACAAGGATCGCCAGATGTCGGCCTATTCGGAGCTGCAGGAGGCGGAATTCGCCGCGGAGGTCAACGGCTACACCGCCACCAAGCACCAGCGCGAAGTCGGCACCGGCTATTTCGACGCCGTGTCGCTCGCCATCTCCGGCGGCAAATCTTCGACCACGGCGATGAGGGAATCGACCGAACACGACCAGTTCCGCCCGGCGGCGGAGTGATGTGACATGAGACCCTTCCGAAACCCTCCCCAGAAGGGGGAGGGCTTAGCCTGCGGCGGCGCCGCTGGCCAAAGCGACGTCTCTGCTTGCTGAAACGTCGCTCTGGGAAAGAGGGTTCGACAGTTCAAGTCCTCCCCTTGTGGGGAGGATTTTGGAGGGGTCCTCGCCCCTCAAATACCCTGTCTTCAACAACCCCCGATCACAAGAGGAGAAATACCATGAGTGTCCAGACCCGCGTCAAGGAACGTGCAGAAGAACAGGCGACAGCGATGACCGCCGACCAGCAGGCGGCGATCCGCATGGTCGCAAACGACCTGCACCGGCTCAACCATTCCGTCATGAAGGCGGTCGATGCCGGCGTGTCGGTCGAGCTCATCCGCTCGGCGCGCCACCACAACGAAGGCAACTGGGGCGACCTGATGATCCCAGTGATCGTGACGCAGGGCCGCTGACACACGCTTCCCCCGCGCCCGCCAAGGTGCCTAAAGCATGACGCAGCCAATCGGAGCCATCCCATAGCCCGGACCGCGCTGCGGTCCGGGTATTTCCGCGTCGAGGGCGAACCCTTGACAAGGGGCGCAGGAGGCGCGCAATCTAGGGCTGCGGCAGGTTTTTGACGGCACGCTGACGAGGGACGGCGCAGGCAGAGCGGGAGAAGCCCGATGGCGCATATCGCAATCCTGCATGGCTGGAGCGACTCGTCGAAAGCGTTCCAGGAGCTTTCCGACTTTCTGGCTGAGCATATCGAACCGCCGGCGAGTATTCACCTCGCCGACTATATCTCTCTGGATGACGACGTGCGCGTGGCGGATGTCGCGATCCGCATGGAGACGGTGGTGCGGCAGATGCTGCAAGCCGGACGGCTGGAGGCGCCATTCGACCTGATCGTCCACAGCACCGGCGGCCTCGTCGCGCGGGAATGGGTCGCCCGCTACTATCCCGAAGGCACCGGCTGCCCGGTCAAGCGGCTGGTGATGCTGGCACCGGCCAATCACGGCTCGGTTCTCGCCGCGAAAGGCAAGAGCCTTATCGGCCGCATCGCGAAGGGCTGGAACAACTGGCTCGAGGTCGGCCAGGCGATGCTCGATGATCTCGAGCTCGCCTCCGAATTCCAATGGGACCTCGCCTGTCGCGACCTCTTCGATCGGGCAGGCGACGGGCGACCCGGCCCCTACGGCGCCGACAGGATCATGCCCTTCGTCATCGTCGGCACCCGCGGCTACACCGACGGGCTCCGCAGGACCGTCAACGAGAATGGTTCCGACGGCACGGTTCGCGCCGCCGCGGCCAATCTCAACACAATCGGCATGACGATGGATTTCTCCGACAACAGCGGCGCGCCCCAAGTCACCTTCTGGCCGGCACGAAACGGGGCGCGGGACTTCCCCTTCGTCATCCTGCCGGACCGTGATCATTCCAGCATCTGCCATCCGGGCGCATCGTCCGGAATGGAGGGCGTCCAGGACAGGCTCGGCGAACTCATCCTGGCGGCGCTGTCCTGCGACGGCGCGGCTCGTTACGCGGCGATGCAGGAAGAGTGGTACGGGATCACCCAGGCAACCCATGATCTCGAAGACAACGCGGCCGTTTCGGCGGACGATTTCGGCACCGGCAGCAAGGAGGCGCTGCACCGCTATTTCCAGGTCGTCGTCCGGGTCGTCGACAATCACGGACGTCCGGTGCCCGACTACTTCGTCGAATTCTTCTCGCCCGAGGTTGACGGTACGGACGACACCGTCGTCTTCAGCCGCGACGTGCTCGACAAGGTGAGCACCAACGCGCTGGATCCGAGCCGGCGCTGCTTCTTCATAGATCGTACCGATCTGTTCCAGAAATTCTACAGCCTCCGCCGCGTTCCGATCCGGTTGGCAATCAGCATATCTGCCACCAATCCGGGGCCCAATGTCCGCTATTTCCGGTCCCAGCGGGAAGGCGCCCGCGGAGAGATCGTCCTGCACCGGGAGGCGCTGGACGATGGCGGCGGCAAGCCGATCCTGAACCGCAACAAGACCCATCTGGTCGAGATCATCATTCCGCGTCGGCCGATCGACAAGGTGTTCAAGCTAGCATGAGACGTGCAACTTTGGCGCCTGCGGGCCCTAAACGGCTGATATCGCAGCCTTCAATGCCCGCACAGCATCGGGATCGGTCCGGCGGGCGCTGGCCGGTGCAAAGCCGAAGCTGACGAGCTTGTCGTTCTGGGCAGGGTACGGTTCGGAACAGGAGGCGTGGATCTCACGACAGCCAAGAGCGAGCAGCGGCCCCACCGTTCCGGGCGCGATGCCGGCACCCGGCATGATGACGATCCGCCCGCGAGCCGCGGCGATGGTCGTGCGCAAGCCGTCGATCCCCTCGGTGGCGATCCGCGCGCCGCCCGAGGTCAGAATGCGGGAAAAGCCCAGGCCGATAGCGATCTCGACCGCTTCCGCGCCGTTGGGCACAAGGTCGAAGGCGCGATGGAGCGTCAGGTCGAGCCCCTCGGCTTGCTTTGCCAGCGTCCGCAGCACAAGCCGGTCGAGCCGACCGTCCGGCAGGCTCGCTCCGAGCACGACGCCGGCGAGGCCGGCCGCACGGGCCGCGGCGATATCCGCCAGCATCACCTCAACCTCATCCTCGCCATAGACGAAGTCGCCGGCCCGCGGCCGGATCATCGCGTGACTGGGAATGTCGTAGGTGCCGGCGATCTCCATCAGTCCAAGAGACGGCGTAAGGCCTCCGAGTGCCAATGCGCTGCAGAGCTCGACCCGGTCGGCGCCGCCGGCGATCGCGGCGTCGAGCCCGGACAGGTCGTCGATGCAGACTTCGAGCAGCGCCACGATCAGGCTCCCAGCCCGAGCAGCGCCGCACCGGCGAGACCCGGTTCGATGGAGAGCTCGCCCTGAACCACCAGCGGACGATCGAAGCGCCGAAGCGTGCGGGCGCGCACGGCAGCGTCCAGGGCAGCGATCAGCGCCGCAGAGCGCGCCAACCCGCCGCCGGTCGGCACGATACTCGCGCCGGTGATGTTGACGGCGAGCGCCAGCGGCGGCCCGACGAGATCCAGATAGAGGGCGATCGTCCGCTTGGCAGCCGCATCTCCGGCCTGCCAGGCATCGACGATGGCCCGGCTCGAAGCGGGCACGGAGCCGATCGCCGCATGCAGGTTCTCGAGGCCGCGGGCGCCGCCGACAGTGTTGACGCAACCGGTCTGGCCGCAGGCGCAGGCAAGGGCTGGGATCGCCACCGGCGGATCGCCGATAATGCGCGGCAAGATCGGGCCATGGCCCCATTCGCCGGCAAAGCCGCCCGCTTCATTGGCCAGACGCCCATCGACCACCAGCCCGCCGCCGACCCCGCTGCCGAGGATGGCGCCGAGCACGATGGCATGACCACGCCCCGCACCCAGGCCCGCCTCGGCCAGCGCGAAACAGTCGGCATCGTTGGCGATCAGCACTTCGAGCCCGAGCGCGGCCTCTAGATCCGCGCGCAGCGTCCGTCCATGCAGGCAGGGAATATTGGCGACCGTGGCAACCCCGGTCTCGGGATCGATGACACCCGTGATCGAGAGTGCGAGCCGATCCGGCCGGCTTCCTGTCGCTGCAATGACGTCGGCAAGCACGGCGACGAAGGCGGCAAAATCCTGAAGCGGCGTCGGATGGGGCGGCAGGGGCTCGATCTGGTCGGGGGCCCGCGCCACCGCGCCCTTGATGAAGCTTCCGCCGATGTCGAAGCAGATGATGGTCATTCACGAGGTCCTGATCGGCCGTTTGCCGGCAAAGAGATCTGCATGCGCCTTCAATAGCTTGACCAAGCGGTCGGCGACAATCCGGATTTCGCGGCGGTGACGGTCGTCGTTGTTGGTCACCACCCACTGGCGATGCCGCAACTCCGCGATCTCATCGCCGACACGTTCCAGACCCGGCTCTGAATCGCCGATGAAGCAAGGCAGGACACCGTTTCCGGCCCCGGCCCGCACGAGGTCGAGGATCGAACGCGGCCGGTTGACGGTGGTGACGATCGCGCCGGGGCGGTTGAGAAGCGGCCAGCGCAGATAGGTCGATATCGCCTCCGCCTCGCTGATTGCCACCCAACGTTCGGGGGCATAAAGCGGCGCGCTGCGGGCGCGGTAGGCAGCGTAGGCGACCTCCCCGATCAGGCGGGCGGCCAGGTTCTGCTCGTCCGGCGCCACGGCGCGCAGCGCGACATCATGTTCGCGGTGGGCCAGCGGGGCGCGGGCCTCGCCGACAGTCAGGTCGATCCGAAAGGTGTCGCGCTCTGAGCACAGATCCCGGATGTTCTCGGCGATCAGCCGGGCATTCCAGGTGCCCGCCATGAGCCGCACGGTGACCGTGCCGGTCTGCTCCTGCCGCCAGCCCTCGATACGCCGCACCGCGGCCTCGAGGTCCTTCATCTCGTCGAACAGAACCTGACCGTCGGTCGTCAGGCGATAGCCGGACTGGCTGCGGAGAAACAGCACCCGTCCGATCTTCTGCTCGAGATCGAGGATTCGGCGCCCGACGGTGGCCGGACTGAGCTGTGTCGCCTGTGCCGCTCCGGTCAGGCCGCCGGCCCGGGCAACAGAGAGGAAAATCTGATAGGAGTCCCAGCCTATGTCTTTCATGGATGAAAAATGTAATGCACTTTCGCTCGTAGTTAAAGCAAAATCCATCGCATAGATTCAGGCTGTCCCGACCGGAGCGACGCCCTGGTCACCGCGAGAGAGCCGGATATCCGCCGGCGCGATGGAGAGAATCATGAACGACATGCTCGCAACCCTGCTGCTCATCGATCTCTATGCCCCCCGCCGGCAGGATAGGCGCCGGCCCGACACACGCCCCAATGACGACGAGGCGCCCTGGGGCCGTGTCCTCCGCTGGCATCGAGACCGTCCGACCGAGCATCTTGCCCCGACCTGCAGGCCCCGCTAAATCGGAAGCACGAGCTTGGGAAGGTGGCCGATGAGCGACGAGGGACATGGCGGATCGGGCAAGGAAACGGCCTGGCTTGCCGTGTTCTATGCCCTCGCCGTCGGTCTTTCCTGGCTCGTCTGGGCGCCGCTGGTTGCAGGGCGGCTCGGCTACGGCCCGGAGGCGCCGGTGTGGCTGCATCTGGCCGGCAGCCTCGGCCCGGCCGTCGCGGCGCTGCTGCTCGCAGCGCTCCCCGGCTCCCCGCTCCCGCTTCGCGACCTTCTTGCACAGTTCACCCTGTCGCAGCGGGCGACCTCGGTCGGCCTGGGCATCGGACTGCCGGTCGCCATCGGCCTTGCCGGTCTCGTCATCCAGCAGGCCCTCAGCGGAGAGTCGATCGCCTGGTCGGCCATGCTCGGCTCGAAGGAATATGCCGGCCTCTCCGGCCTGCCGCTGATCGCCGCCTGGGTGGTGTTCTACGGGTTCGGCGAGGAGATCGGCTGGCGCGGCTTCGCCCTCCCGATCTTCCTGCGCCGGCACGGGCCGCTCGCGGCCTCGCTGATCATGACGGTGCCCTGGGCGATCTGGCACCTTCCCCTGCTTCTCAGCAGCGACACCTATCGGTCGCTCGGCATGGCGGGGCTGGCGGGCTGGCTCTTCAGCCTCGCCACCGGGTCGATCCTGATGACCTATGTCTTTCTGCGCACCCGGCGCTCGCTTCCCGCTGTCGCGGTGTTTCACGCCCTCATCGATCTCTTCATGGTCAGCCCGGCCACAGATGCGGTCGGGCTGAACGTCTTGGGAGCACTGGTCACCGTTGCAGGTCTCGTCGCGGCCTGGCGGCTGTGGTTCGACGGCGGCTCCTTCAGGGGCCTCAGACGTTGAGCAGCAGGTATTCCCGCTCCCAGGGGCTGATCACCTGCATGAAGGTCTCGAACTCGCCCCGCTTGACACCGGCATACATGCCGATGAACTCGTCACCGAAGATGTCGCGCAGCGCGGGCTCGGTCTCAAGCAGCGAAACGCCCTCAAGCAAGCCGCGCGGCAGCTCGACGGAGCCTTCGTTGGCGGTTCCGTCGGAGGGGGGCGTCGGCTCGATGCCCTTCATAATGCCAAGCAGGCCGCAGGCGAGCGATGCCGCGAGCGCCAGGTAGGGATTGGCATCCGAACTCGGAAGGCGGTTTTCGACGCGGCGGGCAGCCGCATCCGAGAAGGGCACGCGGAAGGCAGTCGTGCGGTTGTCGTTGCCCCAGGCATTGTTGACTGGTGCGGCCATGCCGGGCGTGAGGCGCCGGTAGGAATTCACATAGGGCGCCATCATGACGAGCGTCTTCGGCACGAATGTCTGCATGCCGCCGATGAAGTGGAAGAACTCCTTGGAGGGCGATCCATCCGGATTGGAGAAGATGTTCTTGCCCGTCTTGGCGTCGACCACCGACTGGTGGATATGCATGGCGGATCCCGCCTGGCCCTGCATCGGCTTGGCCATGAAGGTTGCATAGATCCCGTGGCCGAGCGCCGCCTCCCGGATCGTGCGCTTGAACATGAACACCTGGTCGGCGAGTTCCACCGGGTCGCCGTGTCGCAGGTTGATTTCGAGCTGGGCCGGCCCTTCCTCGTGGATGAGCGTGTCGATCTCCAGACCCTGTGCGGCGGAATAGTGGTAGATGTCGTCGATCAGTTCGTCGAACTCGTTGATGCCGGCGATCGAATAGCCCTGCCCGCCCTGGATCGAGCGGCCGGACCGGCCTGTCGGCGGCTTCAGCGGGTAATCCGGGTCGTCGTTCTTGGCGACGAGATAGAATTCGATTTCCGGCGCCACGACCGGCTTCCAGCCACGCTCCTTGTAGAGGCTCATGACGTGCTTGAGCACGTTGCGTGGCGTGTAGCCCACGGCCTTTCCGTCAGTATCGATGATGTCGCAGATCACCTGCGCCGTCGGATCGGTTTCCCAAGGTACGACCGAGAGGGTGGACAGGTCCGGCACCAGCTTGATGTCGCTGTCGCGGCTGTCGTAGCGGAACTCCTCGGTCTCGTCGGGATATTCACCCGAAATCGTATGGCGATAAATGGCCGAGGGCAGTGCCAGCGACGTGTTGGACGTGAATTTCGACGAAGGCATCATCTTGCCACGCGGCACTCCGGCGAGATCGGGCGTGATGCATTCGATGTCCTCGATGCCGCGCGCCCGAAGCCATTCGGCGGCTTCCTTCCAGTTGGCGACACCACGGGTGTTGAGAACAATGGGAGAGGGTTTCGGCGCGGTCTGGGCAGGTTTGGTGATTATCTTGTTGCGGACTTTCTTTGCAGCCATGATTGAACCGATGTTGTTGCTCCCGCGGCAATCATAGCCGTTAAACGGCAAATGGCGAGGGGGCGGCGGAAAAATCGCCCTGCCGGGCCGTCCCTGCCGGCCAATCGCGCCCTTTTCAGGCTTTGTTAAGTGATTGGTCGCATCTTATGTCCGGACAACCAGAGGACCGCCGATGCCCCACCGCCAGACCCGCCAGGCCGCCGCCAAGGCCGCTCGCATCGACCGCCGGCCGGCTATCGCACTGACCGCGATCTCGATCCTCGTCTCCCTAGTCCTCGCTCTGCAGTTCTTCATTTGAGCCAGACCGCGGCGCCTTCGCCGACTGGTTGCACCGCTTTTTGCGGTTGCAGACAATTCTAATCAACGTAATTCAAAATTAATACCGTCATCCAATAATTACACAACCAGCGGCATCCGACTCGCCCGGCGATCGGCGTGCAGCGACTGCCATGCCTGCTCAAATTCCGACCATATTGCGTTCCGGAGGAGAATTACTCCATGAATATCGACAGGATTCTTTCCCGTTTCAGGATCCAGACGAAGGTTCTCATATTCATTCTGCCCTTCGTGGTCAGCATCACGGCGGTGGGGGTTACCGGCCTCTATGCCTCCGGGCTTCTGCAGGGGCGCATGGAGATCTCCAACAGCGTCCTGCAGTCGCTGTCCGGTTTCCGTGATGTCGGCGCGACCATGAAGGAATTCCTCGAGAGCGCCACCGCGGAAAAGCGCGACACGCTGCAGCAACTGCTGACCGCCCAGCGCGACACGCTGCAGACCACGCTCGACCAGCTTCCCGCCAACGCCGAGGGCCGGCCGGTGCTCGAAAGCGCCGCCAAGTCGGTCGACGGCATCGTTGCCCGCATCGGCGATCTCTGGGCGCTGCACGAGAAGGAAGCGACGCTCGAAAAGCAGATTCGCACCAGTCTCAACGTGGTGACCGCCTCGCAGATGATGCTGGTCGAGGAATCGACCAAGATGCAGAAGCAGATGCGCAACGACGAGAGCGCCGCAAAATCCATGCTTCGTGAAGCGGACCGCATCACCACGTCGGCAAAGTACCTGACCGACACGTCCAATGCCTTCATGAAGGGCAAGACGCCGGAAGAGAAGTTTGCCGTGGTCAAGGACAGCCTCGGCGAACTGCGCAAGCGCTGGCGGATCCTGTCCACCGCGCTGCCCGAGGGCAACAAGGCGGTCGCCAAGTCGATCGGCTCCGCCATCGACGAGCTCGACGCCCTCGTGAAGGCCAACGACCTGTCGTCGGACGGTATCCAGAAAATGTCGAGCAAGGTCTCGAGCTTCCGCCAGAGCTCGGTCTATCTCGGCGTCGCGGCCGCCGCCAAGATGAAGGCCGCCACCCAGAAGTTCTCCGAACTCGACGCGCCGCTCGTCAAGGCCGAAGGCATCCTGACCGACAGCCGCAAGGTGGTGACCTCAGGCTATTCGATCCAGATCGAACTCGCCCGGTTCCTCGAGGACCCGACCGAGACCAACCGCAAGCGGCTCTATGGCGAATTCGAGATCGTCCGCAAGGACGTTGTGATGCTGCAGGGATCGGCCGGCGACCAGCCCTTCTTCCAGGAAGTGACGACGAAGTTCCTGCCGGCGATCGACGCGATGGACAAGGACAGCACCGATCTCGTCAAGGCCAGCGACGAGCGCCACACCCAGTTCAAGGCCGCCGCGGCCGAGATCGACACGATCTGGCAGCAGCTCACCTCCTTCGCCGAGCTCCAGAAGCAGAGCGCCGGCAAGGAACGCGAGAGCGCCAACGGCATCTCGATCGGCGCGACCGTACTCGGCATCGTCATCGCCGTCTTCGCCGGCATCGGCCTCGTCATGACCTTCAAGGGCCCGATCGGCCAGATCACCGCCGCCATGCGTCGCCTGGCTGACGGCAAGCTGGACACGGCTATCAACGGCGAGAACCGCATCGACGAGATCGGCGAAATGGCCCGTGCGCTCGGCATCTTCAAGCAGAACGCCGTCGCCAAGATCGAGATCGAGCAGCAGAGCGAATCCCAGCGCGCCGCCGCCGAGGCGGAGCGCCGTCGCAACGACGAGGAGAAGATCGACATCGACCGGCAGATCGATTTCGCCGTCAACTCGCTCGCCGCAGGCCTCGGCCGGCTGTCGCGCGGCGACATCTCGCAGATGATCGAGACGCCGTTCTTCGGCAAGCTCGAAACCTTGCGCAACGACTTCAACGGCTCGCTCCTCAAGCTGCAGGACACGCTGGCGCAGATCCGCAACAATGCGCAGATGATCCAGCAGAACTCGAACGAACTGTCGGATTCGGCGGACGAACTCTCCAAGCGCACGGAACAGCAGGCCGCATCGCTGGAACAGACGGCGGCGGCCGTCGAGGAGATCACGGTGACCGTGAAATCCTCCGCAGAACGCGCGCAGGAGGCAAACCAGATCGTCGCCGAGACGAAGGGGGCCGCCGACGCTTCGTCCAAGGTGGTTTCCAACGCGATCCAGGCGATGACGCGGATCGAGGACGCCTCCAGCAAGATCGTGCAGATCATCGACGTGATCGACGAGATCGCCTTCCAGACCAACCTTCTCGCACTCAATGCCGGTATCGAGGCGGCGCGTGCGGGTGAAGCGGGCAAGGGCTTCGCGGTCGTCGCCCAGGAAGTGCGTGAACTCGCCCAGCGCTCGGCGAGCGCTGCCAAGGAGATCAAGGACCTGATCGACAAGTCCACCACCGAGGTGACTTCGGGCTCGCGCCTGGTGCAGGAGACCGGCGAGGTTCTGTCGGACATTTCCAAGAAGATCCTGACTGTGTCGGAGCGGGTCGAGATGATCGCGATGGCGAGCCGGGACCAGTCCACCGGCCTCGCGGAAGTCAATGCTTCGGTGAACTCCATGGATCACATGACGCAGAAGAACGCCGCGATGGTCGAAGAGACCAATGCTGCTACCCGCCAGCTCGCGCAGGAGGCCGACGCGCTGATGGCGCTGGTCGACCAGTTCAAGCTGAGCGCCTCCGACACCGCACGCGGCGGACACCAGCGCCACGCGGCCTGACGCATCAACAAGCCGGATGCCGGGGCGGGCCTGCGGGCCCGCCCCTTCCTTTACATGCATCGTGGGCGGGCCTGCCGGGGCCCGCCCGCTTTTTTTTCGTACGGCACGATGAAATGCAGCGCGTTGCGCCTTTCCGGAACACTTTTTTAGCGGCTCGTTAAGGACGAGATGCGAGGCTTTGTCACGGTTTGCGGCGCACGGCGCCGAAGGGTGGGAGCAGAGCTCCGCGCGGGGGACGGCGATGATTGACAGGTTGATGTCGAAGGCGAAGATCCAGACGAAGGTGATCGTGCTGGTCCTGCCTTTTGTGGCGAGCATTACTGCGGTGGGGCTGACCGGACTCTATGCGTCCGGAATGCTGCAAGGCCGTATCGAAGTGTCGAACAGCGTGCTGCAGTCACTGTCGGGCTTCAAGCAGGTCTATTCGTCGATGAGCAGCTTCCTCCGCAAGCCCTCCGCCGAGACTCATGATCGCGCATCGAGCGACGTGGACACCCAGATCCAGCTTCTCAAGCAGACGACGGACGGACTGCGGGGCACGACCGATGTCGCGCTGCTCGAGAAGGCGGCGAGCCAGTCGGCGACCATCTCGGGCAATATCGAGACCCTTTGGGCGCAGGAGCAGCAGCAGGAGAAGACGCTGGCCGATGTCGCCGCAGCTTCCGAAGAATTGCTGGCGATCCAGGGACAGATCGGCAAGCGGGCGCTGAAGCTGGTGTCGGAGGCCAAGAAGAAGGAAAAGACGGAAAAGTCCGGTCTGACGAAGGGACTGGAACTCGACCGGATCTCCGTGATGCTGGACGAGATGGTCGTCGCCTATTCCAAGGTCCTGACGCCAGAGGACAAATTCAAGGTCTTCGAGACCTACACGCCCGAACTCGAAAAGGCGGTGAGCGGCGTGCTGGCGGCACTCCCGAAGCCGAAGCTGCCCTACGGCAAGAAGTTCGAGAAGCAGGTGCAGGGACTGTCGGAACAAGTCAAGGCGAAGGATTTGAGCGAGGCGGCGATGAACAAGGCCAACGGAACGCTCAACGGCTTCCGGACGTCGGCGACGATGTTCAAGCAGATCGCTGGCGACCTGATGCGGCAGTCGATCCTCAATCTGGCTGCAGCCGACACCGAGATCACCAAGGCCGACAGCGTCAACAACAAGCTGCGGGCGATCGTCGGATCCAACAACGAGATCCGGGTCGTCTTCGCCGAACTCGTCGCCGCGCCGAGCAAGGAACGCGTCGATCGGGTGCAGCAGTCGCTCTACATGTATGCGACAGAAGTGGGCCGGCTCTCCGGCATCGCCAAGGACGACCCGTTCTTCCTCGATCTTCCCGGCACGACCCAGCCGGTCCTCGACAAGCTCTCCGGCTATGCCGAGCAGTTCGTGGCGATCAGCGGCAAGAAGGAATCGGAATTCGCCAGCGCCGCCGCCCAGATCGACGATACCTGGAGCCTGCTGGTGCAATTTGCCGAGGCGCAGAAGCAGACGGCCGGCGCCGAGCGCCAGCAGGCCAACACGATTTCCGTCGGGGCCATGCTGATCGGCATCGCAATCGCCATGGCGGCGGGCGCGGCGCTGGTGCTGACGCTCAAGGGACCGATCGGGCAGATCACCGCAGCGATGCGGCGGCTCGCGGAGGGCAAGCTCGACACGGCGATTTCCGGCGAAGGCCGTCGCGACGAGATCGGCGACATGGCACGCGCACTCTCGGTGTTCAAGGGCAACGCAATCGCCAAGGTGGAGATGGAGGCGGAAGCCGATCGAAGCCGGCGCGCCGCCGAGGCCGAACGTCTGCGCAACGAGCGTGAGCGCATGGACGCGGCGCAGCAGGTGGAGATGGCAGTCGAAGCCCTGGCTGCCGGCCTCTCGGAACTGTCGCGCGGACATCTCGATACATCTATCGCGGAGCCCTTCTCCGGCAATCTCGACCGGCTCCGGCAGGACTTCAACGCCTCCGTCGCGGGGCTGCGCGAAACGATCGTCGGCATAACAGGCACCGCCGGCCTGATCCAGGACAACGGGCGGCAGATGGCGGAAGCGGCAGACGACCTCGCCCGCCGTACCGAACAGCAGGCGGCCGCCCTCGAACAGACTGCCGCCGCGGTCGACGAAATCACTGCGACGGTGCGCAATTCCACCGAACGGACCGGCAATGCCCAGCGCATCGTACAGGATGCCAAGCGCAAGGCCGACATGTCGGCCGACATCGTCCAGAACGCCGTCTCCGCCATGGACCGCATCAAGGAAGCCTCGGACCGGATCGGCCAGATCATCGGCGTGATCGACTCGATCGCGTTCCAGACCAACCTGCTCGCCCTCAATGCTGGCGTCGAGGCAGCGCGCGCGGGCGAGGCCGGCAAGGGCTTCGCTGTGGTGGCGCAGGAGGTCCGGGAACTCGCGCAGCGCTCGGCCAGCGCTGCCAAGGAAATCGGCTCGCTGATCGCCGCATCCGAAGCCGAAGTCGCCACCGGTACCCGTTTCGTCGGCGAGACCGGCGACGCGCTGATGGACATCGCCCGGCAAATCGTTTCGCTTTCGGGGGAAGTCGAAATGGTGGCCACCGCCGCGCGCGAACAGGCGACCTCGCTCCAGGAGATCAATGCGTCGGTCAACTCCATGGACCAGATGACCCAACGCAACGCCGCGATGGTCGAAGAGACCAATGCCGCCACCCGTCAGCTCGCCACCGAAGCCGACACCCTGATGGCTCTCGTCGAACGCTTCCGGACCGGGACCGAAGGACGCGCCGCCTCTCCAGGGCACCTTTCCGGCCGCGCCGCCTGAGGGCGCGGCACCGACCCCCAGCATCTCAGTGCATGCTCGGATTAACTTGACAGTTAATGTCAAGTTAACTATTGAGCCGCCTCAGATGCACGCCAGCCTATCGCCAGCTCCGCATGACGACCTTGAGCATTGGCGAGTAAGGCATGATCGCGTTCCTGTCGGCGCTGGACGAGAACCCGGCGGCCCTGTCCTATCTCCGCACCCTGTTGCGGCTCCTGCATTTCGCGGGCCTCGTTCTGGGATTGGGCGGCGCCGTCTTCATCGACGTCATCCTGTCACGCGCCACCCGGGGCCCCTTGACCGAGGAGCAATTTACCCTTGTCGTCCTGACAAGCCGTTTCGTGACCGCGGGCCTCTGCCTCCTCTGGCTGTCGGGCATCGGTTTTCTCGGCCTCTACGCCCTGGCATCGCCGGAACTGCTCCATAATCCCAAGATCTACGCCAAGATGACGATCGTCGGCGTCCTGACTGCCAATGGCTGGGCGATCCACAAGCTCGTGCTGCCGTCGCTGGCCAAGCATATCGGGCGACCCCTCCTGGCGGGCCTCACCGGGCAAACGCGAAGGCTCTATGCCGCAACGGCGGCCCTGTCAGGTGTCTCCTGGACCCTTCCGGTCGTGCTGGGCGCAGCGCCGCAGCTCAACTTCCACACACCTTATCTCGCCATCATCGCGGCTCATGCCGCGCTGGTCGGACTGGCGTTCGGACTGGCCTCTCTGTGGCTCCGGAGCGCGGGTTCCCACCGGGACGGCACGCTGACCGCCGCGGACTGTCAGCTCGAACATCAGCCGGGCTGATCCGTCATCTGGATCCCCAGGCGGATCCCCCCACGACATTTCCAAGCACACAGAAAGGGACCACGCATGTCAGTTCAAGTCGGCGCCGGCAACCATTACTCGCTCTTCTTCAAAGACGGTGTCGTCTATTCCGCCGGGGAGAACAACGAAGCCCAGCTCGGCCGCGGCGAGATCACGGCCACGGGCGTGGCATGGGGTGACGTCGGCGAGGTCGAGCTTCCAGCGGGTTTTTCCGGCGAGATCGTGGCGATTTCCGCGGGTCAGCTGCACGGCGCATTCCTGACCGCGGCCGGCGAGGTCTATACCTGGGGCGACAACAATCTCGGCAAGCTCGGCCAGGGCACGACCACCAACTACGAGAGCCTCGTACCGACAAAGGTTGCGGCGCTGGACGGTGTGGCGATCGAGACGATCTACATGGCGAACGGCGCTTCCTACGCGATCAGCCGTGACGGCGTCCTCTATTCCTGGGGCCAGAACACCAACGGCCAGCTCGGCAATGGTTCGTTGACCAATACCGGTACGCCCATGGCGATCAGCGCCAGCGCCTTCGGCGGCGAGGCGGTCGCCGCCGTTTCCTCCGGTACGTCTTTCACACTCGTCCTGACCCGCGGCGGCGAGGTCTATGCCATGGGCAGCGGCGTCCAGGGCCAGCTGGGCAACGGCACGGCGGGATCGGGTACGCGCTCGAACGTGCCCCTCAAGGTGGAGGTGCCGGGAACGGTGGTGAAGGTAGTAGCCGGCACCAATACCGCATTGGCCATTACCGAGGACGGAAAGGTCTGGGGATGGGGCCAGTCGGACTACGGCCAGCTCGTCAAGGGCACGATCGTCGACGGGCTTCTGACCAATGCCGTCACGACGAATTCGACGACACCGATCGAGATCCAGGGCCTGCCGGACGACATCGTGGACGCCCATATCGGATCGCGGTGGGGCATCGCGCTCACGGCGGACGGCGAAGTCTGGGCCTGGGGCCGCAACGATGAAGGATGGCTCGGCCTTGAGACCTCGACCGGTGCGATCGAGACGATCGTGGCGCCGACAAAGATCCCCGGTTTCGACGGTATCAAGATTGTCTCGATCGAAGGGGGACCGAACCACTCTCTCGCGGTTGACGAAGACGGCAACATCTACGGCTGGGGCAATATGAATCAGGGCCGCCTCGGCACCGAGCAGGTGGCGGGAACATGGGCCTCTGGTCCGATCCTGATCCCGCTCGAAAGCGACGGGCGCAAGGTCATCGTCGGCACCACCGAAACTGACGTCGATCTCAACGGCGGAACGCTTCCGACCGACAAGAGCGGCTTTTCGATCTACGGCTATGGCGGTGACGACACGATCACCGGAAGCGACGGAAGCGACCTCCTGAACGGTGGCGTCGGCAACGACGCGATCGGCGGCGGTGCGGGCGATGACATTCTCCTGGGAGGGGCCGGCAACGACCAACTTGACGGCGCCGAGGGTGCCGACACGATGCGCGGCGGCTCCGGCGACGACACTTACGTCGTCGACGATGCCGGCGACATGGTCGAAGAACTCTTTGCGCATGGGCACGACACCGTTTACGCGGATATGTCCTATACGCTCGTCGCCCAAGTCGAAGACCTCGTTCTGAACGGCGAGAAGGCAATCGACGGGACGGGCAACGCGCTGTCCAACAGCATTACGGGCAATGCTGCGGCGAACCGACTCGACGGCGCCGAGGGCGACGATATCCTCGAAGGCGGCGCGGGCGACGACGAGCTCGTCGGCGGGGCAGGCGACGACGTCGCGGTCTTCGACGGCGCTATGTCGGACTACACGATCCGGGTGGCCGCCGACGGCAGCGCGGTCATTGTCGTCGACAATCGTGCCGGGGCGGACAATGACGGTACCGACAGGCTTGTCGGCGTGGAAACGCTGCGCTTTGCCGACCAGAGCATCGAGGCTCCCGCCAACGTGGCGCCGACATCACCGTCGCTGTCGGGCACGAGCGTCGAGGAGAACAAGGCGGCGGGTACGGTCGTCGGCACCGTTTCGGCAACCGACGCCGAGGGCAGCGACCTGACTTACGAACTGATCGGGCCGAGTTCGACGCTCTTCCGTCTGGATGGAACGTCGCTGGTGACCACGCAGGTCCTCGACTTCGAAACCATTGCCGCCGACACCGTGACCATAAAGGTCACCGACGAGGCCGGCCTCTCGGCGGTGAAGACCTTCACCATCGACGTCCTCGATGTCGACGAGGGACCTTCGGCCCCTGCTCTTTCCAACCTCACCGTCAAGGAAGGCCTCGCAGCCGGTACGGTCGTGGGCGCGCTCAGCGCCACCGATCCGGAGGGCGGAGCGCTGACCTACAAACTTGTGGGCCCCGCGTCCGGCTTCTTCCAGGTCGTTGGCAAGAACCTTGTGACGACGACCGTCCTGGACTTCGAAACCCTTGCCTCCGACCGCGTCACCGTGGCGGTCACAGATGCGTCGGGGCACTCCGCCACGCAGACATTCACGATATCGATCGGCAATGTCGACGAGGCACCGTCGGCGCCGGTGCTGTCGAACTCGGCCGTCAAGGAGGGCGTGGCCATTGGCACCGTCGTCGGCGAACTGACGTCGGTCGATCCCGAAGGGGCGGCGATCGTCTACACGCTCGCCGACAGTGCGAACGGCCTCTTCGCGCTCGATGGCAATCGCATCTTGACGGCGGCCTTGCTCGACTACGAAGTGGTCAAGTCCGGAACCATCGTCGTCCAGGCATCGGACGGCAACAACACGGTGCGCCAGTCCTTCAGCATCGGTGTCGAGGATGTCATAGAAGAGGTACCGGGTACGACCGACGACGACCGGATCCTCGGCTCCGACAGGAGCGATGTCCTTCGGGGCGGAGCCGGCGACGACCGGTTGTCCGGTGGCGCCGGCGACGACAGGCTCTTCGGCGGCGAAGGCGACGACAGCCTCGGCGGAGGGCTGGGTGACGACCGGCTCATCGGCGGTCCAGGCCAGGATCAGTTGCGCGGCGGACGCGGCGCGGACACGTTCGTCTTCCGGTCTCTCGCGGATCTCGGGACAACGGAAGCCACGGCGGACGTCGTCCTGGACTTCTCCCGCAAGGAGAATGACATCATCGATCTGTCGGCCATCGACGCCAACACGGGCCGGACGGGGAACCAGTCCTTCACCTTTATCGGCAATGAAGGTTTCAGCAGCACCGTGGGAGAGCTGCGTTTCGACCGGGCCGATGGCCGGACGCGGGTTTCCGGCGACGTCGATGGTGACGGCGACGCGGATTTCATGATCGTCGTTTCGGGCCGCGTTCGGTTCGAGGCGGCCGACTTCGCCTTGTGACGGTCTCGTCCGCATCGGATCACGCTCCGGTGCGGACGCCCCCCGTCGCCGGAAGACCGCCATGCGATGTCTCGCCCCCGGCAAGGCTTGTCTGGTCATGCGCTTTCACGCTAGACAGACGCCTTCAGCATCAACGACCGAGTCCGCATGATGGCATGGCAGAGCCCGATTTCTCCCGGCATTTCCTGGTACGAAGACTCGATCGACGACCGTCCGGAATATCCGCCGCTGGAGGGATCGGTCTCTGCGAACGTGGCCATTGTGGGCGGGGGCTTCACCGGGCTGCAGGCAGCCTACAATCTCGCTAAGTCCGGAATCGACGTGGTTCTCGTCGAAGCCCATCGCATGGGCGATGGTGCGTCGGGCCGCAACGGCGGACAGTTCGGCACCGGCCAGCGTTGGTGGCCTGAAGAATACGAGGAGGAATTCGGCCTTCCGCTCTCTCGCGCACTCTTCGACATGGCGGAGAAGGCCAAAGCCTATGTGCTGGATTTCGCGGCCGAGAATGCGATCGACATCGACTATGTGCAGGGCCACATGATCGTTGCGCACAAGCCCCGCTTCGAGAAATATTTCCGGGCCAATCCCGAGATCGCCGCCGAGCGCTACGACTATCCGCATCTGCACTTCATGGAGAAGGACGAGACGGCAACCCGCCTCGGCTCGGCGCGCTACCATTTCGGCGTCTATGACAAGAATACCGGCCATATCCATCCGATGAAGTTGGTGGTCGGCCTTGCTCGCGCGGCGGCCGTCGCCGGCGCGCGGCTGCACGAAGCGACGCCGGCGACCAGGATTTCGTCCGAAGGCGGCAAGGTGCGGATCGAGACAGCGCGCGGCACGATTACCGCCGAGAAGGTACTGGTGGCCACCGACGCCTATACCGAGACATTCGAACCGGTCACGGCCTCGCATGTCATGCCGATCGGCTCCTTCATCGGAGCGACCCCGCCGCTCGACAATTTCCCGCCGATCCTGCCCGGCAAGGAATCGGTCGCCGACAGCCGGTTCGTGGTGCGCTATTTCCGAAAGACCCGGGACAACCGGCTGCTGTTCGGCGGCCGCGAAATCTATTCCTCGGAAAAGCCGAACGAGATTGCCGACCATATCCGGAAACAGGTGACGGAAATCTATCCGGCGCTGGCAGAGGTGCCATTCACCCATGCCTGGGGCGGCTATGTCGGCATCACCATGCCGCGCTTCCCCTTCGTCCGCCAGATCGCCCCGAACGTGACGACGATCGGCGGTTATTCCGGGCATGGCGTGCTGCTCGCCAATTATTGCGGCAAGCTCTATGCCGATCTCGTCCAGGGCAAGCAGACCGACCTCGAGCTGTTCCGCGGCCTCAAGGTGCCGAGTTTCCCCGGAGGCCGTCGCCTGCGGGCGCCGCTGCTCTTCCTGGCGCTCAGCTGGTATGCGATGCTCGACCGCATCTAGCACGGCGTCTGCGAGTCGCTGGAAAAGCCCCGGGGCTCGGCATGGTCAGAGGTGATGCGACAATTTTTTCCGCCTCCCCTCTGGCCATTTTAAATCGATTAGATTAAACCGCCATCAGTGGCCAGAGAGAGAGCGTCATGAGCAGCCAGTTGATTCCCGTCGATCCCTTCGACTATGTCGTCTTCGGCGGCACGGGCGACCTTGCCGAGCGCAAGCTGCTGCCGGCGCTTTATCACCGTTATATCTCCGGCCAGTTTACGGCTCCCTCCAGGATCATCGGCGCGTCGCGGGCCGAGATGTCGGACGCCCAGTACCGCGGTTTCGCCACCGAGGCGCTCAACCGCTTTCTAAAGCCGGGCGAAGCCGTGGCCGAGCAGATCAAGTCCTTTTGCGAGATGCTCCACTATGTGCCTGTCGATGCCGGCTCGGACAAGGGGTGGGACAAGCTGCACGACCTGCTCGACGAGGGCAAGGATCGCGTCCGCGCCTTCTATCTCGCGGTCGGCCCGCAGATCTTCGGCCCGATCAGCCAGAAGATCCGCGACAACAAGCTGATCACCAAGAACACCCGCATCGTGGTCGAGAAGCCGATCGGCCGCGACCTCGCCTCGGCGCTCGAACTCAATGATACGATCGGCAAGGTCTTCCGCGAAGACCAGATCTTCCGCATCGACCATTATCTCGGCAAGGAGACGGTGCAGAATCTGATGGCGCTGCGCTTCGCCAATGCGCTCTACGAGCCGCTGTGGAATTCGGCGCATATCGACCACGTGCAGATCACGGTGGCGGAAGCCGTGGGTCTCGAGGGCCGGGCCGGCTATTACGACAAGGCGGGCGCGCTGCGCGACATGGTTCAGAACCACATCCTGCAGCTTCTCTGCCTGGTCGCGATGGAAGCCCCCTCCTCCATGGGCGCAGAAGCGGTGCGCGACGAGAAGCTCAAGGTGCTCCGCTCGCTGAAGCCGATCAATGCCGCCAATGTCGAGAAATACACGGTCCGTGGCCAGTATCGCGCGGGCGCGTCCGAGAGCGGCGCCGTCAAGGGCTATCTCGACGAACTCGAAAGCGGCGTCTCCAACACCGAGACCTATGTCGGCATCAAGGCCGAGATCGCCAACTGGCGCTGGGCCGGCGTTCCGTTCTATATCCGAACCGGCAAGCGGCTCGCCAAGCGCGTCTCGGAGATCGTCATCACTTTCAAGCCGATCCCGCATTCGATCTTCGATTCATCGGCCGGGCGCATAAACCAGAACCAGCTGATCCTCAGGCTGCAGCCCGACGAAGGCGTCAAGCAGTCGCTGATGATCAAGGATCCGGGCCCGGGCGGCATGCGTCTCCGGGAGGTGTCGCTTGACATGACCTTCGCCCAGACCTTCGACGCGCGCAATCCGGACGCCTATGAGCGGCTGCTGCTCGACGTCATCCGCCAGAATGCGACGCTGTTCATGCGCCGCGACGAGGTGGAAGCGGCCTGGCGCTGGGTCGACCCGATCCTCAAGGGGTGGGAAGAAACAGGGCAGCAGGTGCAGGGCTATACGTCCGGCACCTGGGGGCCGAGCCAGTCGAGCGCGCGCAACGAGGGCGACGGGCCGCCCAGGGACCGATAGGCCGGAGGCGCAAGGATGGCGCACAGGCTCAACAGTTTCGCCGATGGTACAGCGCTCGCCGAAGCATTGGCGTCACGCGTCGCCGCCCAGCTCGCGGACGGCATTGCCGCCCGCGGCGGCGCGTCGCTCGCGGTTTCCGGCGGGTCGACGCCGAAGGCCTTCTTCAAGGCGCTGTCGGCCAAGGACATCGATTGGTCCAAGGTGGTGATCACGCTGGTCGACGAGCGCTTCGTGCCACCCGAAAACGAGCGCTCGAACCATGGCCTGGTCATGGCCGGCCTGCTGCAGGACAAAGCCCGTGCGGCCAAATTCGTACCGCTCTACCATGGGGTTGCCGAGGCCGAGGATGCCGCACTGCTCGCGAGCCATGATGCGGCGCGGATCGTCCAGCCGTTCGATGTCGTCGTGCTCGGCATGGGCGGCGACGGCCACACCGCCTCGTTCTTCCCCGGCGGCAACAATCTCGAACGTGCGCTGGCGCCGAAGGGCCGTCGCGGCGTGGTGACGATGCAGGCCGATGGTGCGGGCGAGGAGCGCCTGACCTTCACCTTCGCGTCCCTGCAGGATGCGCGCCTGCTCGTGTTGCATATCGAGGGCGACGGCAAGAAGGCCGTGCTTGAGACGGCGCTGGCGCAGGGCGCAGCGGGGCCGCTGCCGATCGCGCGGGTGATTGCAAACGCCACCTCCGATACCGAGATTTACTGGGCGCCCTGACCGGCGCCATCTGGCGGCGCGCCTCCCACGCGCCGCACTGGAACCGAAAGGAACGACCATGGCAGCCGATTCCCGAATTGCAGCCATCACGGCGCGGATCGTCGAGCGCTCCAAGCCGAGCCGGGAGGCCTATCTCGGCCGCGTCCGCGATGCGGTCAGCCGTGGCCCGCATCGCGCGGTCCTCGGCTGCGGCAACCTCGCCCATGGCTTCGCCGTCTGTTCCCCCGCCGAGAAGGAGATGCTGGCCGGCGACCGCGTCCCCAATCTCGGCATCATCACCGCTTACAACGACATGCTGTCGGCGCATCAGCCCTACGAGACCTATCCCGCGCTGATCCGCGAGGCCGCGCGCGAGGCGGGCGGCGTCGCCCAGGTCGCGGGCGGCGTGCCGGCCATGTGCGACGGGGTCACCCAAGGCCAGCCCGGCATGGAGCTCTCGCTGTTCTCGCGCGACGTGATCGCCATGGCGGCCGGAATCGGGCTGTCGCACAACATGTTCGATGCCGCGGTCTATCTCGGCGTCTGCGACAAGATCGTGCCGGGCCTCGTGATCGCCGCGCTCACCTTCGGCCATCTGCCGGCGGTCTTCGTGCCCGCCGGGCCGATGACGTCGGGCCTGCCGAACGACGAGAAGGCCCGCATCCGCCAGCTCTTCGCGGAGGGCAAGGTGGGCCGCAAGGAACTGCTCGAAGCGGAATCCAAGTCCTATCACGGTCCGGGCACCTGCACCTTCTACGGCACTGCGAATTCGAACCAGATGCTCATGGAGATCATGGGCTTCCATATGCCCGGATCGTCCTTCGTCAATCCCGGCACGCCGCTGCGCGAGGCGCTGACGCGGGAGGCGGCAAAGCGCGCGCTGCAGATCACGGCGATGGGCAACGAGTTCACGCCCTCAGGCGAGATGATCGACGAACGCTCGGTCGTCAACGGAGTCGTCGGCCTGCACGCGACCGGCGGCTCGACCAACCACACGCTGCATCTCGTCGCCATGGCGCGCGCGGCCGGCATCAAGCTGACCTGGCAGGACATTTCGGACCTGTCGGACATTGTGCCGCTGCTGGCCCGCGTCTACCCCAACGGTCTCGCCGACGTGAACCATTTCAACGCCGCCGGCGGCATGGGCTTCCTGATCCGGGAACTTCTCAAGGAGGGCCTGCTGCACGACGATGTCAGGACGGTGTTCGGCCAGGGGCTGGCGGCCTATACGGTGGAGGCGAAGCTCGATGCCGCCGGTGCCGTGATCCGCATGCCGGTGCCTGAGGCGAGCGGCGATCCGAAGGTTCTCGCGACGATCGACGCACCGTTCCAGCAGACCGGCGGACTGAAAATGCTCAAGGGTAATGTCGGTACCGGTGTCATCAAGATCTCGGCCGTGAAGCCCGAGCGGCACGTCATCGAGGCCCCGGCCAAGGTCTTCCACAGCCAGGCGGCGCTGAACGACGCGTTCAAGAACGGTGCCCTCGAGGGCGACTTTGTCGCGGTGGTCCGCTTCCAGGGGCCCAAGGCCAACGGCATGCCGGAACTGCACAAGCTGACGACGGTGCTCGGCATTCTGCAGGACCGCGGCCAGAAGGTGGCGCTCCTGACCGACGGACGCATGTCGGGCGCGTCGGGCAAGGTGCCGGCGGCTATCCACGTAACGCCTGAGGCCTCTGCCGGCGGCCCGATCGCCAAGATCCGCGACGGCGACATGATCCGCATCGACGCCGTCGCCGGCACGATCGACGTGGTCGGCCAGCCCGACTACGAGGCGCGCACGCCGGTGAGCATCAGTCTCGACGACAACGAATACGGCATGGGCCGGGAGCTGTTCTCGATCTTCCGCCAGATGGCGGGACCTGCCGACCAGGGCGCGGGCGTGCTCGGCTGAGATGCTTCGGCGCGCGACCAGCCGGGACATCGACGCGATCATGGAGATCGAGCGTCAGCCTGGCTTCGAAGATCTCGTCGGCCGGTCGGCGCGGAGTATTCATGAGGAGCTGGTCGAAGACCCCGGCCATGCCTACCTATTGGGCCTCGAAACATCGGGCACCGTGCGCGGCGTTGCCATCCTGCGCGGCATCGGCGATCCGATGGGCGGCGTCTATCTCAAGCGCATCGCCATCCGCGATCCCGGGCAAGGTTTCGGCTCTGCGATGCTGGCCGCCGTCATCGACTGGGCCTTCTCGCTCGGCGACTGTCACCGCTTCCATCTCGACCATTTCGTGACCAATGTCCGCGCGCACCGCGCCTATGCGAAATGCGGGCTGCGCCAGGAGGGCATTCTGAAGGAGGCCTACAGGCTCCCCGACGGGCGCTTCGCGGACCTCGCCGTGATGGCGATCACCCGGGCCGAATGGGCTGAGCTGCGCAAGCGCGCCGAATGGCAGGCAACGTGGGACGCGCTCTCGCCACTTCAGCGGAAGCTCCGGGAAAAGGGGCTCACGGAGGTGGTGAAGGCTCGGCACGATCTGTTTGCACCGCTCGGTCGTGAGGTCAGCGTGACGGCGGATCCGGGTTTCCTCTTCACGCTCTGGCGTTCCCTGGAGCCACTTCACCCGGAAGCCCGTCACGCGGAGGAAACGGCGCGGCTCGACCCGAACGGCAATTCGATCGGCGAGACCATCCGCTCCGTGGGGCAAGATCTCGCTTCCGACACACGCGTCGATCTTCTCTTTCGCCGAGAGGTCGCCGCGCCCGCTTTCGTCGATCGGCACGAGAGTTCCGCCGGTGCGCTCTGTTGCTCACTCGGCGAGGCAATCGACCTGATCGACAGGCTCGAACGGTCGGACAGCCCTCTCCTGCGCGACGAGGTCGCAATCGCCGCGAGAGATCGCACCTGGGCGATCTGGTGGACAGGCCACGAGATCGTGCGAACATCCTGGCCGGGGCGAGGATAGACGACGGCTTGCAATCGGGAAGGAGATCCCGATATCGCGATCTGTTTGTTTCGTCGTTGCAGGTCCCGCAATGACGAAGGTGACACCGTCACTCGCGATTCCCCTCGGCGCCTAGGCCGAGGAAGAGGCTGATGCCCACGCTTCAGACCTGGTTTCATGCTCGGCTGGGGCGGCCAGCCCTGCAAGTCGGAGACCAACAGTGAGTTTATTCATCGCTGGCACATCTCTGCCTAACGGATAACGGCCGCCGGCATTCTTCTTCAGAGGGTGCTCGACGGTCGCCGTGAAGGGCAGCGGATACTTCGACGCGACTGACTCTCAGAACTGCGGCGCCTGCTTGCCCGCCTTGCGATAGGCGGCGATCACGGTATTCGCCATCAGCATGGCGATGGTCATCGGGCCGACGCCGCCCGGCACCGGCGTGATCGCGCCCGCGACCGGTTCGGCCGCGGCGTAATCGACATCGCCCACGAGCTTGGACTTCCCCTCGCCCTTTTCCGGGGCGGCCACACGGTTGATGCCGACGTCGATGACGGTCGCGCCGGGCTTGACCCAGTCGGCCTTGACCATTTCCGGACGGCCGACGGCCGCAACGAGGATGTCGGCCTGGCGGCAGATTCCGGGCAGGTCCTTGGAGCGCGAATGCGCCATGGTTACGGTGGCGTTCTTGGAGAGCAACAGTTGGCCCATCGGCTTGCCGAACAGGTTTGAGCGGCCGATCACGACGGCATTGAGGCCCGAGAGGTCATCGCCGCGAATCGTACGGACGAGGATCAGTGCGCCGGCCGGGGTGCAGGAGATCAGGCCGGTGGCGCTGTCACCTGTGGCGAGCTTGCCGGCATTGACCACATGCAGGCCGTCGACGTCCTTCTCGGGCAGGATCGACTGGATGACCGGCTCGGACTCGAGATGCTTGGGGAGCGGCAGCTGGACGAGGATGCCGTGGATCGTTGGATCGGCATTGAGCTCGGCAACGAGCTTCATCAGATCGTCCTGCTTCGTGTCCTCGGGCAATGAATGCTGCACCGACTTGAAGCCGCATTCCTTGGCCATCTTCGACTTCGAGCCGACATAGGCCTGGCTCGCCGGATCGGCGCCGACCAAGATCACGGCAAGACCCGGCTGCACGCCGGCAGAGCCCTGGAGCTCGCGGGTGGCGGACTTGATCTGGTCGATGACGGACGCGGCAACGTCCTTGCCGTTGATGATGCTAGCCAAAGGGGGTCTCCTCACCCGTTCGATGCGACGGCCGCGATCCTATTGTCGGCGCACGAGACGCAACCGTCATTTCGCGCCGCAGAGCGGCGCACTTTCACTAGTGAGACGGGGCTTAAAGATCAAGAGCGGGCGCGGCGGCGGGCCTGGAGCAGCATGTCGAGTCGCTCCTGCAATTCAGCGATACCGTCGCGGAGATCGTCGATCTCGCGCTCGTCGTCCTGGTGCCGCCAACGTCGGTCGGAACGCGCCGAAGCCGGCAAAGGGGATGGACTACGGTCGCGAGCGGTCGCCATGGCGCGGATCTCGCCGACGGAGACGGCGAGATCATCCGCGACCGAGCGGAAGGCAGACATTGTCTCGCGCAGCACGGCCGAGAGGGCCTCGATCTCCAGCGTTTGCGGCGCGGGCACCGGCACTGGCGAAGGGACCGGCACTGGCGCAGGGACCGGTGCAGCCGGCATGAGGGGCTGCATGATCTGCGCTTGCGGCGGAGGGATCGGCGGCGCCGGCGGCTGCGGCTCCTCGATGAAGCGGCGCGCGGCCTGGCCGATCAGGTAGACCGCTTCGGTGAACTTCAGAAAGTCGGCATCGACAGCCACGGCATCGGCATGGACGGGTGCCGTCGGCGGCGGCGCGATCTCGACACGCTCGCGCGGCAGCTCGCGCATTCCTCGCGCGGGAAGACCGGTGCGATCGGAGCGATCGAGATGCTGTTGGGCGATCTGGCGGCGCTTCAGAATCGCATCGATCTCGGCCGACAACGGCGTTTCGGCCAGGCGCACAGGCGTGTGCTGCTGCACCGGGGTCCGGTGCACTGGCGCCTCGTTCAACGGGGCCTCCTGAACCGCGGGCTGGTGAACCGGGGGCTGACGCATCGAAGCCGCCTCGAAGGCCGGCATCGGCTCGCGGTTGCGCAACCGGGCCTCGAGGTCGCGAAGCCGGGCTTCCAGCGCATCGAGGGGGCGGTCGGGCGCAACGGACGGTGCCGGATTCACCGGCGCCGGTCCAGCGTCATCGTGATCGTCCAGGGCGGCGAGATAGTCGAGGAGCGGGCGGCTGTTCATCGGCGTCGGTTTCATCAGGGAAAACGGCCAATAAACGCAGCCATGCACGGGAAATCGGCGGCTCGTGCCACCGTCCTCACCCTAGCGGCGGGTGGTTAACGGGGGGTTAACTGCCATAATCAGCGGCTCGCCGCGCGCTTGCGTCGGCTGGTCCACAGACGACGCAGACCGACAACGGATTCAGCGATCACGAAGCCTGCTATGCGGGCGGCGAAAATCGGTCCGCCGACGAAGTAGCGCCGCCACAGACGCCGTGGCTCGAGGCGGAAGCGGTGGAGCCATTCGGCGCGGATGCTGCGCACCGACTCCGATGCGCGCGGGACCGCCCCGGCCATGAAATCGAAAAGCGCGCCGACACCGAAGACGAGCCGGGCATGTTCCGGCCGGATGTGGCGGTCGATCCACATTTCCTGTTTGGGCGTGCCCATGGCGACGAGGAGGATGTCGACCTTGTGCCGGGCGATCTCGGCTGCGACGGCAGCAGACTGCGGTTCGTCGAAGAAGCCATCGTGAATGGCGACGAATTCGTGCCATGGCGCATGATCGGCAAAACCCTGGCGGGCGCGCTCGAGAATATCGCGTCTTGCACCGACGAGGCCGATCTTCTTCGGCGTGGTGATATAGGTGAGCAATGCCGGCACAAAATCCGTGCCGTTCAGATTGGCCGGGAACATGCGGCCGTGCATGGCGAGAGAAGCCATGTCGACGCCGATACCGTCCGGCAGCACGAGATGCCTGGTTAGCACCTCGCGATAGGCAGGGTCCGTCAGCATCAGATTGGCATTGTGCGCATTGAGGAAGGACACGATCGTCTGGCCGATCGGGACATCGGCCAGGGCGCTCACGAAGGTGAAGGCCTCCGGCCAGTTCAGATCACAAACCGGGAGGCCGAAGATCAGCCGCCGTGAGCTGAAGACGGCCATGTTGGACACGACATTCATTGCGTTTCCCCATCGCGATCGGACATCGGTCCGCTGGTCACCGGCGTGGAGCAACAGCCGTGCCAGCGCGGCAGCGGTCCTTGCCCCGGGCGCGCCGGGCCTTGTTGGGAAAAGGGATAGCAAGCGCGCTTGAAATGCCGCTTAAGTCATTCATTCAAAACGGTTTCCGGCCGTTTACGAGGCGTTTACCGGATTGCGTTTTCGGTAGTGTTTTCAGCGTTTTGGGTGCGTTTTTTGCACGCAGGAAATCTGCGACGGGCAGGAAAAATCCTGCGCGCAGATCATGCAACGGAGCTCTCATCCCGCATTGGCACGCCTGCGCCGTCCCGAAACGGGATCGTCAGGTCGAGCACCTGTTCCAAAGGGGAGAAATGCCGTGCCGTCAGAGCGATTGAGCCCGGGGATGCAGGCGAGAGGTTAACGCCGGATCAATGACCGCCGGACGCGTCGTCCTTCTTGGCGGTGGGAATGTCCTCGGGCACCTTTTCGCTCGCCAGCCGCTCGCCGCGGTGGACCGAGGCACCGGGCTTGGTGCCCTGGATCTCTTCCTTGGTGAGATAGTCGATCTGCTCCACCACGACGTCGAGAACCACATCGGCGCCGAGCCGCTTGTTGAGTGCGGCCTTGACGCGTTCCTTGAAGGACTTGAGATCAAAATTGCGGTTCTCGCCGACGCGGATCACCTTGTCGCCGACCAGTTCGTCGTAGAGCTCGTCGGTCAGGAGTTCCGGGATGGGAAGCGTGATCTCCGTGAGCTTGGATTTGTCCACCACGAAAGAGGTCCTGGCGAGGAAATAGCCGTCAACCTTGCCGGCCGCGATCACCGGAAACGTGACAGTCTCGCCGCGCACGAGCTCCTGGACAGCCTTTTTCTTGGCCTCCTCCTCCGACGGGTCGGGAGCCTTGGACATCTGGATGGAAAAATAGACGGAGCCAAGCGTGACGGCCGCGACCCAGATGCCTGTAATAATCAGCTTGAGCATGGCCGCCGGCGTCCCGTCCTATCAGAATTCGCCGTGGCGGAACTGTTCCTGGGTATAGGTGCCGTCCGCCTCGTTCTCCTGCACGGCATAGCGCAGGATGTCAGCGACGGTGCGCATGGCGTTCATATGCGCTTCGAGCTTGCGGGCATTGACCTGAAGCTTCTGCTTCATCGCCTTCATCTGGGTCGTGAAGCCCTGCGGAAATTCGCTCGGATCGACATCGCGGCAGAGGATGGTCAACTCGTAGAGGCAGCGGCTTTTGTGCACGTTCGACGCCTTGATGTCGAACTTCATATCCGTACCGATGCGCTCGTTCTCGTTGTCGATGATCATCTCGAGCCGGCCGAGTACGGTCCGGAGCCGGATGTCCTTCAGAGGTTCGTCAAATGCCGCCATGGTCATGCTTTTATCCCTGTCAGGAACCGTGTGTTAGGGCCGCCCGCGGCCTCAGCTTTTCTTGTCCGAGTCATCGCCCGGCAGTAACTTGTCCAGCGCCTGCAGCTGCCGTTGGTCGATCAGTTGCGTCGCCATGTGCAAACGGTCTGCCTTGTTGTGGTCGGCCTTTTCCACCTTGTCCTTCATGCGTGTGGAGCCATTCTCCATCAGCTTGTCGGCAATTCCGATGCCGCCCTCGCGTGCGATCTCCTTGCCGATCTCCTCGGCCATCATGCCCTTCCAGATCTCGCCGGAGGCACCCTTGCCGTAGACTTCGTCACTGTCGGGCAGCATGGTCTTGATGAAGTTGCCGAGGACCATCGCTTCGAACTTGCGATAGGATTCCGGGACGTCCTTCTTTTCGACGCCGTCGAGCCGGTGCTTGATCGCATGCGCGTTGTCCACCGTGCGCAGCTTGGCATCGAAGGAAGCGTCGGTGCTGGCAAGCCGCTGGGCCTCGGCCACCGCCTGGCCGGCCTTCAGCCGTGTCTGGGCGACCTCGAGCGCGGACGGATCGGCATTGTTGAGGACATCAAGAACGATATCGGTGGGTGGTGAAATAGCCATTGGAACAATGCCGCGCCAAAACTTCGATAATTCTGAAATACACTTTCGATGTTTTACCTTGACCGTGGCTTACGGACGGTCAGTGCGCATCGTCTTCTCCGCCGAGCGCCATCCTGATGTCGAGCAACTCCTGGATCGACTGTTCCTGTGCCTCGTTGTCCTCGATCTCGCGGGCGTCCTTGGCGCGGTCCTGCAAGCGGTCCGCCTTGGCCTTCTCGCGCAGGATCTTCTGCTCCTGGACCTGCTGCATCGTCTGGAGATGCTGATCCTTGGCGGTCAGTCGGGAAATCTGGGCGGAATAGATGCTCGCAAACATCTGGTGGATCGAATTGACAGAGCCGATCGCGTCGACCACCGCCTCGAGGTCGTCGGCAAGTTCGGCGCGCGCGCGCGTCGTCGACGCCAGTTCGTTCTCGGCCATGTGCTCAAGATGCCGCTGCACCTTGACGAGACGTTGCAGCTTTGCGGATCGGGACTGGTCAGCCATGGATCACCTGAAGATCGGCCCGTAGGCATCGGCATAGAGGGAGAGCATGGATGCCACCCCGAGATAGAGCAGGATGGTGCCACCCATGACCATATAGGGCGCCGAGATGAAGTACACCGGCACCACAGGCGCGAGCTTGTTGATGAAGCCGATCGCGAGGTTGAACAGCACGTTGAAGAGAATGAACGGGCTCGAGAGACGGAGCATCACGTAGAAGGTCGCGGTCAGCGTGTCTGTCAGCGAGACCAGGGCCTTCTGCGGATCGAAGGCGGCCCCGGGCGGTATGGCCCGATAGGTGTCCGCAATGGCGATGAAGACCTGGTGATGAAAATCCAGCATGAACAGCACCATCAGACCGGCGAAGGTCAGGATGTTGGTGATCTGGCCTTCGGAGGAGTCTTCGAGAATGTCGCCAGCCGGCGGGGTATTGAGGCCGATCATCATGGTCACGATCGTGCCGAGAAACTGCAGGCCGAGGGCGTAGAAACGTGCCACCATCCCAAGCACCACGCCGGTCAGGGACTCGAACAGGCAGAGCAACATGTAGTCGGGCGTCGTCCCCTTGATCTTGGGGTAGAGCTGGTCCCACATGACCGGCAGGAGCGCGATCGTGACCGTCAGCGCCAGGAACACCCGGATCGTGGTCGACAGCCGCGCCGTCGAAAAACCCGGCAGGACCAGAATGCAGCCGCCGATCCGGCAGAAGGCCGCAAACAGCGCCAGGACCACACCTTCCGGATCCTGGATCATGAAATCGTTCCGAGGATCTTGATCTCGATGCCCTTGGCCAGTTCGACATGCGACAGGACCGGAAGCGTCGCGAAGAGACGCTCGACGATCATCCGCACATAGGACCGCGTCTCGGGTGACGTCACGAGGACGAAAGGCAGGCCGCGGTCGAGATATTCGCGAACCACCTTGGTCGCCTGTTCCGAGAACTCCTCGAGATGGCGCGGGTCGATGTCGAATTCCACGATCTCGCCCTTGGTGTCGCGCTTGATCGCCTGGTGGAAGACCATGTCCCACTTGTTTCCGAGCCGAAGCACGCGCAGCACGCCATTGTCGGAGAGGTCGCCGCAGATCTGCTGCGCCATGCGGACGCGGACATGCTCGACGATCTGCTCGGTCTTGCGGACATGCGGTGCGAGTTCGGCCACGGCTTCGAGGATGAGATGCAGGTTGCGGATCGAAACGCGCTCGGCAAGCAGAAGCTTGAGCACCGCCTGCAGACCCGAATAGGACATGTGCGTGGTGCAGATTTCGTCCGCAAGCTTCTTGTATTCGGGATCGAGCCGCTCGATCAGGATCTTCACGTCCTTGTAGGACAGGAGCTGCGGCAGATTGTTCCGGATGACTTCCGAGAGATGGGTGAGCACGACCGATACGTTGTCGATCGGATGGAAGCCTTCGCGCTTGAGCTCTTCCACGAAGGTCTCGATGACGGACACGGCCGGCATGCCGAAAGCGGGCTCGCGGACATCGTCGCCCGGTGCGGACGGCCTGCGACCACCGCCGGTGATGACGAGAACTTCGCCGACGCGCAGCATGTTGGAGGCCACAGTCGTGCCATGGATGCGGATCTGGTAGGCCTTGTCGGGAATGGAGATGTCGTCCGACACCTTGATCTCGGGCACGACGAAGCCGTACTGGGTCGCAAACTTCTTGCGCATCTTGCCGACACGGAAGGCGAGCTCCTGATGCGCGCCCAACAGGCGGGTCGAGACCTGCTTGCCGAGGAGAAGCTCGATTTCCGGTGTCTTGAGCGCCTGTTTGACGGAATCCTTGTCCTCGGGCTTCACCTCGCTCGCCTTGCGCTGCTCCTCGGCCATCTGTTCTGCCAGCGCTTCCTCGGCCTTCCGGCGGGGGATGGCGTAGCTCGCAAAGGCAAGGACACCGCCCAGGGTCGCGAAGGGCAGGAAGGGCAGCCCCGGCACCAGCGCCAGCACCGTGACGAGGCCGGCGGCCATGCCAAGCGCGCGCGGGTAGCCTGCAAGCTGGTCGACGACGGCCTTGTCGGTCGTGCCGGTCTGGCCGCCACGCGATACGAGCAGGCCGGCGGCGAGCGAGATGATCAGCGCGGGGATCTGGGAGACGAGGCCGTCACCGACCGACAGCCGGACGAAGACGTCGGCCGCCTCGGTGATTTCCATGCCATGGCGGAAGTAGCCGATGATGATGCCGCCGAAGACGTTGATCGCAGTGATCAACAGGCCGGCGACGGCATCGCCGCGCACGAATTTCGACGCACCGTCCATCGCACCGAAGAATGAGCTTTCGTCCTCGAGCTCCTTACGCCGGCGCCGCGCTTCCTTCTCGTCGATCATGCCGGCCGACAGGTCGGCGTCGATCGACATCTGCTTGCCGGGGATGGCATCCAGGGTGAAACGCGCGCCGACTTCTGCGATACGCGTCGCACCCTTGGTGATGACGATGAAATTGACGACGATCAGGATCAGGAAGACGATCAGACCGATGACGAAGTCGCCGGACATGACGAGGCTGGCAAAGCCGGCGATGACATGACCCGCGGCGTCGTGTCCTTCGTTGCCGTGCGACAGGATCACGCGCGTTGTGGCGATGTTCAGCGACAGGCGCAGCATCGTTGCGATCAGCAGAATCGTCGGGAAGGACGAGAAGTCGAGCGGTCGCTGAATCCAGAGCGACACCATCAGGATGAGCACAGCGAAGGCGATGGAGATGGCGAGGCCGAGGTCGATCAGGAACGCTGGTATCGGCAGGAACAGCACCGACAGGATCGTCATGATGCCGATGGCGAAGCCGATGTCGCGGCCACGCGGCGCGATCTTCGGTACGGTCAGGGACATCGGGGACTGCACATCAGCCATGGAACACGCCTCGTCATGAGTCGGGGTAGTAGCGCCGCAACGCTATCGGACGAAACTTGCGCGAAGGGTATCGGAAGGGCGGTGCTCAAACGTCATCCGAAGAGACGGGATGGGAGAAGGCCATGAATCGCATATGGAGCGTTCTGCAGCCGCCGACCGGGGCGAGCGTCAGGCGCCTGCTCGCCTCGCTCCTGACGCTCTGCGCCGCCGCGTCGGTGGCCCGATCAGGCGGAAACGTTCCGGACACCCATGCATCGGAGGACCAGCCCGAGCCGGCACTGACCGTCAGGGCCGACCTCGACGGAGATGGGCGAGACGATGTGTTCGTGGTGGCCGCGAATCCGGAGCCGTCGGGGGTCACCCTGAGGCTGTTCTCGGGCGCTGGCGAGACGACGGGCCGGCCGCTCGCCGAAGCCCGGCTCTCGATCGAGGGCACGCCGGTCGACCTCGAGGCGACCCCTCCCGACATGGTCACGTTGACGGGATGCACCGGATGCGGCGCGAACCTCTCCACCGAAGAGAGCTTCTCCATCGCCTATCGCGGCGGCGGTCTCGTGCTGTCCGCCTATCGCCGGAGCTGGGACCTCAACCGTCCTCTCTCCAGCGGCGAGGTGGAGACCCGGATCGGCAGCTGCAGCATCGATTTCCGGACCGGCAAGGCGAGCGCCTCACAGGATCTGGACGACGAGCAGCCCGTGCCCGAACGCTACACCGCCATTGCGATTGCTGACTGGTCTGAGGACAGACGGCCGCCGATCTGTATCGAGCCGGACGGACGACAGTGACGATTGCAGCTCAGAACCCGCTCTGTACGCGGGAGAAGATCATCGTGGTGAAGATCGAGATCTGCGAGCCGATGAAGGGGGCGGAGAAGGCGACCGCCGCCATCACTGCGAGGATCTTCGGGACGAAGGTCAGGGTGATTTCCTGAACCTGCGTCAGCGCCTGGATCAGGGCGACGACCACGCCCACCACCATGGCGGCAAGCACGGCGGGTCCCGACGCTGCGAGAACCGTCCAAATCGCCGCCTGGACGAGGTCGAGCGCATCGGCTTCATTCATGGGACGCTCCTGTGCCGGTGAACCGGCTAGTCGCCCGAGGTGCTCTCGGTGGTACCGTCATCGGCGGTGTTATCGCTGGAATCGGTGCCCGTATCCGTGCCGCTGCTCGTGTCGGTCGCAGCAACCGTGATTCCTGTCGTGACCTGCACTTTATCACCGTTTTCGAGCACGGCCGTCAAGCCGTCCGAATTGATCTCGACCGAGGCGACAACGCCGCTGGTCTTGCCGTCGGCGCTGGTCACCGTCTTGCCGATCAGGCTGGCCGCCTGGCTCATCGAGGTTTCCTTGATGAGGCTTTCGAGATGGGTGTTGGTCTTGATCGCCTGCTCGACATTCGAGAAGCTCGCGAGCTGCGACATCTGCTCGCTCGCATCGACCGGATCGGTGGGATCCTGGTTCTGCATCTGCGCCACAAGCAGCTTCAGGAAGCTGTCATAGTTGAGCGTCGCGTCCGTGGCGTCGCTTGCAGTCGTGGTCTCCTTCGGCGTGATCGTCGTCGAGGGGATATTCGGCGTTGTGTTGGCGATAGCGTCTACTGCCATGGTGCGATCTCCCTGCGGATCTGCTCCCGAACGGCCGGGGTCATTTCCTGCGTCGTCAGAATCTGTTCTTCGATCGGATAGAGGGCCCGGATCGCCTTGAGGGCGTCGAAGGGCCGGCCGGAGGTGACGACGGCGTCGATCCGCTTGAGTTCTGCCAGAATCTCGTCGTTCTGGAAGGTGGCGAGCAGCATCGTGATGGACTTCTTGAACATCACCATGGACTGGCTTGCGCCTTCCGGATTGATCAGCATCATCTGGATGATGAAATAGAGCTGACGCAACGGCGTTGTGGCGCCTTCCGGCTGGAGGACATGGTTCTCGAGCAGGAATGTAACGTCGTTCAGAAATTCGATCGCAACCTTGCGATCCACCCTGAGAACGGCGCCGTTGATGAAGATACGCTCGCCAGACTTTAGCGAGATACGCAAGGTGCTTTTCATTTCAATCCATCCCTAATGATGGTGATTACGTCGGCGATGCCCTGGAAGTTGTCGGATTTCCGGACCCGAATCCGTTCCGCTTCCTTGAGCACCCATATGCCGATCGAGATGAGATCTGCCCTGAGGTTCAGCGGGAGCTGATTCTCGGGACTGCGCAGATCGTCAATGAAGGCGATCCAGACCCGGCGCGTGAAGAAGAGAGCCTCGACAGCTTCCCGTGACTCACGGCCATTCCGGATGGCCGACTGCAGCATGGAAATCGCTTTGTCCAGGACCTGCCTTTCGCGGCCCTTGGAGTCGGCGACATCATCCGCCATGATCTCTGCATAGGAAAACTGGTACATTCAGCCCCTCACTCCATCATGCTTCGAAGCGTAAACCCTTTGCCTGAACCCAGGCTTACGCATTCCATTCCGGCCCGTCTCATGACGGACCCGTATTATCAGAGATAGTTGACGAGGCTGAGCTGGGAGATCCGCGACGTCAGATTGTAGGAAATTTCCATCTGGTTGCTCAACGCGGTGATCCGCGTCGAGGCTTCATAGACGTCGACGCCCTGGAGGTCGTCGAGGTTGAGCTTGACGATGTCGCTCTGCGCCTTCAGCACCTCGTCGGCCATAGCGACCCGGTTCTGTGACAGGCCGAGCAGACTGCGTTCGCTGTCGATGCCGTAGATGGCCTTGCCCATGTTGTCGATCGCCGTGTCGGAAACGACCGCGCGGGTATCGCTGCTGATCGGCAGGTTGAGCAGCTCGATGCCGATCACAGTGCCGTAGGCCAGCTGCCGGAAGCCGTCCGCATTGACGGTGGCCGAACTCTGGACGACCTCGGTGCGCGAGATGCGGCTGGTCATCGGGGTGTCGGACGCGGTGGACCAGGTGGTCGTCCAGTCCGACCCCGTCATGAACATCGGTTCGACGACGGTGTCGAGGAAGGTCTGCATCTGACCGGGCGTGATGTATTCGACCTGCGGGTCGGTCTTTGAGAACCCGAAGTAGCCGGTAAAGGCGTTTTCGAAGGCGGTTTTCGCTCCCGTCTCGTCGGTCGTGTAGTCGCCCATCGGCTTCACGTCGGTGTTGATGCCGGCGAAGATGAATTCACCGTTGACCGATGTGTTGGACGCGTCGACAAACTGGTCGATGACGTCGGTCAGCGTCTGCACGGCCGTCGACAGCTGGGTGCTGTCGGTCGAGCCAGCGAGCGCCACGAATGTGTTGAGAGCCGTCTGACCGGCATTGGAAATCGTCTCGAGCGCCATCTGCGATGACGACAGTCGCTGGGTGACGACCGAATTCGTCGCCATCAGGTTGTCCATCATGTCCCGCTCGCGGCGCAGATCGAGCGCGCGCGTCGTCGTACCGCCGAGCACCTCGCCGATATTGTTGTACTCGCCGGAGACAACTTCCTTCTGGGCATCGATCAGGTCGGCCTGGACGGAATTGATCGTCGAGCGCATGGCCGACTGGACGGAGAGATTGGAGATGAAGGAGGTTTTCATGGCTTATCACTTCACTGCTGCAAGCAGGGCCTGGATCATCTCGTCCACGGTCGAGACGAGCTTGCTCGAGGCCTTGTAGCTTTGCTCGAGATCGAGCATGAGCGCCATTTCCTCGTCGAGGCTCACGCCGGTCGTGTTGGAAAGCGCTTCCGTGACGCGTGTCAGCTGCGCGGCCTTGTTGTCGCTCGCCGTCGAGCTTTCGGAGATCAGCTGTTCGAGCCAGCCGACCGAGCCGGTGGCATATTCGCCGATCGACGTGCTGGCATCGAGATAGCTTGCCGTGTCGAAGGCGCGGTCCTCTTCGAAGGCCGCGACGTAGCCGTCGAGCAGGGTCGAATAGCCGGCCTCGTTGTTGGTGTTGCCGAGGAAGGGCGCGGTGTTCACGCCGGCGCCATCGACATCGTAGCCGCCGTCGCGCAATTGCGTCGGATCGCCACCCTTGGACTTGATCAGATTGTCGTTGACCTTGATGAGGGCCGACAGACCGGGCACAACGGTGCCCGTGGCCGGAATGCTGTCACCGGAGGCATAGCCGGTCCATGTGAAGAGGCCAGGGATGGGCGAAGCAAGGCCCCCCGTCTGGTCTTCCTGCTGGAAGAGCTCGATCAGCCCGCGCGCCGTCTCGTCGAGCTGCGTCTGATAAGTCGGAATGATGTCGTCGCGCATCTGCAGGAGCGCCTGCAGCTTGCCCGAGGCCGTCGAGTTGCCCCCCTCGCCCGCCGTGATCTCGACACCGTCGATGATGATCGGATTGCCGGTCGTGTTGGCGTCATAGGCGGGCTGGGGCGTGAAGATGATGTTGCGCGGATCGGTCTCGTACAACATGGTGCCATCCGTGGTGTAGAGGGCCATGTCGTTGTTGTCGCGGGTGAACGAGCGGACGCCGACGATCTCGGAGATCTGCTTCAGATAGCGCTCGCGCATGTCGAGCTCGTTGTTGACGTCCTTGCCGAGCGCGGTGCCCGCCTTGATGGCACCGTTGACGTCGTCGAACTGCGCGAGCAGGCCGTTGAGCTTCTCGATGAGATCCGAGATTTCGCTGTCGATCGTGCCCCGCATCTGTTGCACTTCGCTCGAAATGCTGTTGAGCGAGTTGGAGACGTCGAGCGCGCTCGCCACGACCGTCGCAGCGAGCGTGGATTCGTTGGGCTTGGTGGCGTAGGCTTGGAGGTTGTCGCGTAGCGTCTTCATGTAGGTCGACGGCGCCGTCTCGTAGTCGTTGCCGCCGAGAAGGGACTTGATGCCGTCGAGCTTGCTCTGCAGCGTCTCCTGCGCGTTGGCTTCGGAGGTCGACTTCATCACCTGCTTGACCAGGCCGTTGTCGTAGGTCCGCTCGATCGAGAGCTTCTGGGCGCCCGTCGAGTCGATCGTCAGGATGCCAACCCGGCGCGCATAGTCCGGGTTGGACGCGTTTGCGATGTTCTTCGAGAGCGCACTGCTCTGCAGCCCCGTATTGGAGAAGATCGTCTGTGCAGTGTTGAGCGCTGTCGTGAGAGACATGAGGCAAACCTTCCTTCAGAACTTACCGCTTCAGGTTGACGAGAACGTCCATCAGGTCGGAGCCGGTCTGGAAGACCTTGGAATTGGCGGTATAGGTACGCTGGGACTCGATCATGCGCGTCAGTTCCTCGGCGAGGTCGACGGTCGAGTTCTCGAGAGCACCGGAGACGACCGAGCCCATACCGTTGCTGCCGGGGAAGCCGAGGATGACGATGCCGGAATCGTTGCTCTGGGCGTAGACGTTGCCGGAGACCACACGCAGTTCGTCCGGGCTCTGGACCGTCGCCATGGCCAGGCGATACATCGGCAGAAGGTCGCCGTTCTCGTACTGGGCGTAGACGATGCCGTCGTCGGAGATCTGGATCTGCTCGACTTCGCTCGGCGCGTTGCCGTCGACGGTCGCCCGGATGGTGAAGTCGTAGGACAACTGCGTGAGGCCCGAGAAGTCGAGGGTCATCTCGTTCATGTTGGGCGGCGTGTCGGTCGAGGTGGTGGCCGGCAGCACGATTTCAGCCGCTGCCTGTGAAGCCGCGTCGAGCTTTCCGGTCGTCGGGTCGAATGTGAGGGCGACCGGCGGCGCGGTGAGGAGCGATGTCGCACTGTAGGGGAAGGCACCGGTGGTCGCGTCAGCGCCCGCCTGGTCGAAGATCGCCATTTCCCAGGTATTGTCCGCCGTCTTGGAGAAATAGACGTCGTAGATCGTTTCCTCGCCGAGCGTGTTGAAGGCCTTGACCGAGGTCTTGTGCGTGAATTCGGTGTCCGAGCCCGATGTCGCGCTCGGCAGCTTGGTCGGATCCGGGAGATCGGCGCTGGCATTGAGGTTGGCGCTGAACGTGCCGGTCGTCGAGCCGTTGGCGACGAGGCTGTCGGAGGCGATCGACACCGGCTCCAGGCCGTCGTAGCCGTTGACGACCGGCGTCGGGTCGTTTGCCGTGTAGGGATAGCCGAGCAGCTTGTAGCCGCTGGCATTGACGAGTTCGCCGGTCGAGTTCGGCACGAAGGAACCCGCGCGCGTCATGTAGGGAACGCCGCTCGGGTCCTCGACGACGAAAAAGCCGCCGCCGTTGATCGCAAGGTCGGTGGCCGAAGATGTATATTGCAGCGCGCCCTGCTGGCTGATGCCGTGGCGGATGTCGGTCTGTACGCCGCCGGAATTGTAGTTGCCGGAGACGGAGGGCAGGAGCAGCGACGAGAATTCCGCCGAGGCGGCCTTGTAGCCCGTCGTGCCGGAGTTCGCGATGTTGTCGGCGACGGTGCTCAGCCGGCTCGCCTGGGCGTTCATACCGGACGAACCGGTTCTCATCATTCCATAAAGGCTCATATCGGATCCTCGTGTCCGTGTTCGCTGGTCAAAGTAGGAAGCGCGGCTTGCGTGAACCTTATAGGCCGGAGACCGGAGCCGCTGCCGTCCCACTTTCCTGACCGAGACGCTAGTTTATTGATTTACAATATGAAAACGCGGACGGCGCTCGGTACTTCAAACATGCGAACGGCGGGCCCCGCCTGTGCAGAGCCCGCCGTTCGAAGGTGCCAGTTCAAGCTTGCCGGGGCCTTGTTCGGGCTCCGGCAACAAGTTCACTGCCAGTCGATGCAGTAGCCGAGGAAGCGCTTGGAATCGATCGGATCGAAACCGAGGCGCTTGCGCAGCTTCTTGCGAAGCTTGGAAATGTGGCTTTCGACCACATTCTCCTCGACGTCCTCGTCGAAGATGCCGTAGATGGCATTGAAGATCTGGGTTTTGGAAACCCGACGTCCCCGGTTGGCCACCAAGTATTCGAGAATCCGACGCTCGCGCCGCGGCAGGGGGAAGACCTCGCCGTTGATCTCGGGATCGCGACCGTCGGAGAAAACCCGGACCGGTCCGATGTCGGTATAGTTCGCCTGGACTTTCTGCCGGCGGCGGATAGCCGCCGCCCGCGCCAGGATCTCTCTCGGATGAACAGGCTTACGCACCACGTCATCGACGCCGCAATCGAAGAATGCCAGAGTCGTTTCGAGAGAAGGGCTGTCAGACACCGCAATGACCGGTGCCTGGCTTCTGTCCCTGATCGCCTTGGGCAGGTCGAGCGAGAGCTCGGACTGTCCGATCAGGAAGGCTTCGACGGCATCGATGTCCGTATCGGCCGCCGTATTGACCCACTCCCCGAACTCGCCCGGATCAAATCCGGTCGAAGGCACGCCTTCGCGAAAAAACAGGGATGTATAGCCATCTTTTACAAGGGTACGCTCATCAACCACTACGATCATCGTCCGCCTCCGAATCAGTGTAGTGAATTTCAACGACCAATGAATACGAATCCCCCGAATCGGCGTAAACATGCGGGAACTCAGTCATACAAATTAACAGTAGATTAACGGGGCGATGGCGATTTGCCCTACATCTTGTGTCCCGACTGCTTTGCACACGCTAAAATCCACAAGGCACGTTAACTTATGGTTAACTCCGGGCAAAAACCGACTCGGCATCTTGACTTGCCACAATGGCGCCAAAATTACGCGCAGTCCGATTCAACTTTTGCGATTGTCTACTGGGGGTTGCCGCAGAAATCCGCCGCCGCGGGCGTCCATTTCCCGTAGCCGGTAGCCACCAGGTTGGAGATCACTCTGCAAACATATCTTTTCTGTGCCGGATCATTGTCCGGGCCGGCGTGATAACGCGCCACAGCCATAGTCCATGTAACGTGCTTCGCGTGGAGACGCGAGAGAAATTTGGCAGCATATTCGACATTCTCGCGCGGGTTCAGCATCGCGTCGGGAGAGGCGAACTGGTCGCCGTGATAGTGATGGTTGATCTGCATGCAGCCGAGGTCGATGAGCTTGGCGCCTCGGGCCCGTGCGTCCTCGAACACCGTCATGGCATCCGTCCGCGAGGCGGCGAAGACCGCCTTGCCTTCTATGTTGAGAGCCCAGGGCTGGAGCGAACCGCGCTTGCCGGTTTCAGTCAGCCCGACCGAGTAGAGGATACCCTCGGGCACGCCATACTTGACCGCCGCCGCCGCGATCTCCCGCTCGCAAATGCCGGTGGACGCCCGGGCGTCAGAGATAGATGTTACCGCTCCGGCCAGTGTCAGACAGGCGATCGACAGCCACGGTTTCCGGGAGTTGCTGCTGCGTGCTCCATCGGGGCTGGTTGTCCTGGCGTGCTCCGTTGCGGCCGGACTGGCCGTCCTGGCTCTCGCGCTGTGCCTGTCCCTGCTGGCGAGCCATGTCGCGATCAGCGCCCGTATCCGTTCTTTCGGTCGCATTCAATTGCACCGTCACCTTGTCGATCGAAAAGCCCTGGTCCTGCAATGCCTTGACGATGTCGTCCTGGTCGGCCGACAGATGCCTGTAGGCTTCCGCCGAGTCCACGCGAACCTCGACGGTCAGCTCGTCGCCCTTGAGTTTCAGCGACGCGACCATGTTGCCGAGATGCTCGGGATTCATCTGCAGCTTGAGAGTGTTGACTTCCTTCACCGTGTCACCGAGCCCGCTGAGATCGGCCCGCTGCACGGCCTCGAGCGCCGAGGTCCAGGTGGGCTCGGCCTTGGCGGCGTTGGCGATGGTGGAGGCATTGCTGTCGGCGGAGAAGCCGAGATAGCGTCGCGCCTCGATGACCGTGGCGACGTCCGCCTTGGAGGCTGCGGCCGTCTTGTCGTCCTTCTGGGTTTCCGTCGTTACCTTGGAGGAAATCGGCACGTCCACAGCTCGTCCGCGGCCATCGGCGCTGACCACACGCACGGTGTCGTTGCGGCCGGCCCTGTCGTCGGTGCTCCTGGTGTCGGAGCTATGGCTGTCGCCCATCGCACGATGGGCAGCCTCGAGTGCCTTCGCGTCGATCTTCGCCGAGTCTCCAGCGGCGGCGGCAAGGCGCCCGTCATCGTCACCATCGGCCGTGTTTCGCGTATCCTCGACGGCATCCTTGCCCTCGCGTTTGCCAGTCGTCTCCTTGGACGACTTGAGACCGAGAAGGCGGCCGAGCTCGTCCGCCGGGGTCAGCGCCTCATCCTCGTTCTCCGCGGCGGTCTTGCTGCCATCCTGAGCCTGCTCGAGCGCCTTGGCGGCCGCCTTGGCCTTGTCCAGCGCCTTGTCGAGAGCCTTGGCAAGCGACGCATCGCCATGCTCATCCTGCTTGGGGGCAGCGGCCGTGGTCTTCAGCAGATCCTTCTGGTTGGCAAGCTTGATGCGGCCATCGGCTTGGGCGGCGGTTTGGCCGATGGTCTGCGACCCGATCTGCGCGCCGCTCTGGGTCGTGTTGCGCAGGGCGCTCGTCACCTCGAAGGCGACCTTCGAGAGCGCATCCGGGAGCCGGCCGGACCCTGTCGTGCGCTTGACCTGTCCCTGGTCTCCGTCTTCGTCCTTGCCGCCCTTGGCATCGGCCTTTCCGGCCTTGGACACGAGGTCGTCGAAGCTGTCGGCGCCACTTTCGCGGTCGTCTGACGTCACCTGCTTGTCGCCCCGCAGACCCTTGGCCTGCACCGGCTGGGCTGGGCCGGAAACCAGTTGATCAATCATCGCTAGTTGCTTTCCGTGGAGAGAAGCGCGTCAATATCCTTGAGCTTCGACCGGCCGACGCTGACGAAATCCTCGATCCCCTTGATCCGGGAATCGAGCGCCTGCATGCGGGTTTCGACAGGCAGGTCCTCGCCATTGGCGATTGGCGTCTGAAGGCTGGTCACGGTCTTGCCGGCCGCCTTGGAGACTCGCTCGGACATCATGTCCCGATATTCCTTGTCCACCATCTCGCGTTCGACTTGCCTCAGACTGTCCTCGCCCGGCGGCTTGAGCACTTCCTCGGCGACGACGCGTGCGGCATCCCGCAGGAAGCGGTCCTTGGACGAGAGCGACTGGTCGGGAATCTCGTTGAGCTTTTGCAGCACCTTCTCGATGCCGTCGGTCGGCACGTTGACGAGACCGGTATAGAGTTCGGCGAGCGCGAGCTGACCGGTGTCGTCCGAGCGCGACAGGCGGCGGGCTTCCTGGGAGGCAAATTCCGCCAGCGGCTTGTCGCCGTTGATCGCAGCACGGCGGCCGAGCCGCAGGTAGATTTCGCGCTGCCGCTTCCGCTCGATCAACGACAGAACGGCCTTGATTTCCGGCGGCGGCAAGGCCTGTTTCTGCTCGATTGCCAGCGAGACGAAGATGTCGGCGAACTGCGAGGCATAGGGAGAGGCCATGAACCGCCGGGCATAGCGGCGCGCATAGGGCAGCGCGCGCTTGGCGTCGCCCTTGAGCGAGGTGATGGCGAGGGAACGGCGAAGCGCCGCCTCTTCGACGATGGTGCCCGGAGATTCGAGACGTGCCCAGTCGAAGAACTTGAGGGCCGCGTCTGTCTCCGTCTCCATCAGGGCGTTGGCCCCGATCAGTTCCAGATAGGGACCGATGCGGGAGAAGCGATATTCCGGTACCACTTCCTTCAGCTGTTTGATCGCAGTCGACCCACGGCCGGAGAGATAGCGCCTGAGGATCGAGGTAACGCGGTTGTCGAAATTGCCCTCGACATCGCGCTCGGCCAGGATGTCGAGCGTCTGCGGATTTCCGCCGCTCATCGCGAAGATCAGCGCGGCGTCGACGTTGCGCGGATCCTCGAAGACCGCCATGTCGACCGTTCTCAGACGGCGATCGATTTCGGTCAGCAGATAGCGTTGCACTTCCAGAGATTCGATATCGCCGGCAATGACCTTGTCCTGGATGGTCTGCAGCGAGCGGACCAGGAGATAGGGCGGCGCCGAGGCCGCGGCGTCCTCCGCGCGCGGAGCAGCCGGCGCGGCAAGTGCCAGGCCGACCGCGACCGCGAGGCGTATCCGAAGGGCGCGCCGATCCATCCGTTACCCCGCATCCGCCTGGATGAGGATCTCGATGCGGCGATTGCCGGCATTGAGCGGATCCTTGGGGAATTTCAGACGATGATCGGCAAAGCCCGAGATCTGCGAGATGCGATCTTCGACGACGCCGCTGCGCAGGAGCATGAAATAGGCGCTCTGTGCGCGCGCCGTCGACAGGCGCCAGTTGTCATAGGTCTTGGACTTGTAGGGCCGACCGTCGGTATGACCGCGGATCGCGATCTGGCCCTTGCGATCCTTGATGAGCTTCGCGATGGCGTCCATGGCGACGATCGTCTCCTTGGTCGGGATGGCAGAGCCGGATCGGAACATCGGCGTCTTGACCTGGTCGGTGACGCTGATCAGCATGCCGCCCTCGGCCGGCTGGACCACGAGGCCCTCGGCAAGATAGCCGGCCCGGTCGCCGAGTTCCTTGCGCAGCGCGAGCTCGATCTCCTTGGCAGCCTTCGCAACCTCGGCGGCCTTCATCTCCGCGGCATCAAGCTTGCCGTCCTTGTTCTTGTCGAACTTGGCGAGCAGCGCCTTATCGTTGTCGCCGAGCTTGTCCTGATCGCTGAGACCGTTCTTGTCCTTGTCGGTCTTGCCGTTCTTGTCCTTGTTGCTCTTACCGTTCTTGTCCTTGTCGGTCTTGCCGAGCTTTTCCTTGTCGGGCGTACCGTCGTCGGCATGGACGGCTGCGCCATCCTTGTTCTCGTCCTTGGCACCGTTGGCGGTCTGCTGCTTGTCGGCCTTGGCCGGCTTGTCCTTGTCGCCGACATCCTTCTTGTCGGACTGGCCGTCGCCCGGGCTGAGTTCGCCCGACTCCTGTTCGCCGCTCTTCTTGTCGCCCTCTTCCTCGGTGCCCTTGAAGACACTGTCGGGATTGTCGGCATTGACGATCTCGCCATCGCCGGGGAGTCCGGCGGTTTCGGCCGGAACGTCGCTCGCATTGGCCGGCGAGGTCTTGGAGATCTCCACCTGCTGCGTCCAGAAATCCGGGTCGAAGATGTCCTTGAAGGCTTCGCCGCCGTCGGCGCCGGTGCCGGGACCCGCATCGCTCGCGCCGCCATCCCCCTTTATGGAGATGTTCGCCTTGTCCTCGGTCTCCTGCGCGATCTCGGCGATCACGGCATAGGGGTTTTCGAAGTAATCGGCCTCGGACTGCTTGACCTGATCCATTTCGGTGTTCTGGTTGTCGGTCTTGCCCGGATTGGTCTCGCTGTCGGCCTGCTTGCCGTCCTTGTTTTCCTTCTGCTTCTCGACCGCGTCGTTCTTTTCCTTGGCGCGCTTGGGCGTCTGCAGACCCTCGTCCGGCGGCACTTCGCTCGTCAGCTTGATCGGGTTGAAATAGCTCGCGACGGCGGCCTTCGTCTCCTCGTTTGCTGCGTTGACCAGCCACATGATGAGGAAGAAGGCCATCATGGCGGTCATGAAGTCCGCATAGGCGATCTTCCACGCACCGCCATGGGCACCGTCATGGTCGCCCTTGTGGCGCTTGACGATGATGATCTCGTTTTTGCCGTGGTGGTGGCTTTCCGCCTCGCTCATTCCATCACCTCGGCCAAAGACTGGGCCCAGGCCGACAGTCGTGTGGTCAGTACGGTCTCGTTGATCTCGACGATGATGTCGATGGTCTCGGCCTCGACGTGGCGGCAGGCAATGCCGCGCTCGTCGAGCTTCGGCCGCAACATTTCATAGAGCCGCATCGGCCCCCGGACGAGAACGTCGGCGGCCCTTTCCTCCGTCAGCGCCTTGCGCACGGCGTCGGCAAGCGCAGACACAGAGCGACGCGCCACATCCGCGTCGATGACGGGAAGCAAGGCCTGCAGCGTCTGGTCGGCGACCGATTGGGAAATAGCGACCGTCATGTCGAAGAAGCGCGCATGGATCACCCGCATCACTTCGGACTCGTGGCGCTCGGTCAAGTCTCGGACTTCCTGCGCATGGCGCTCGGCGATCGTGGCGAGTTCGCCTGCGAAACGCTCTTCCAGCTCGGCCTGCGCCTCGGCGTAGCCCTCGTCATGCGCCTGCCTGCGCTCTGCCTCGATGTCGATGGCCGGTTCCGGCTCGGCGAGAAAACTCATGTCGCTCAGCGGAGCGCTTGCGAGGCTCGAAAGCAGATCCGTCTCGACCAACGCGGTGGATTGTGGAGCGCTGAAGTCCTTCAGATACTTCGTCAGCATGGCATTCATCGCCGCCGCCATCTTTCTCTCTTGCGCAACAGAGGCTGCGCGGAAATTCTTAACGAAAGGCTAGAAGGTCAAACTTGTGCGAGGGTGAAATAACTTGGGCCGCGCCAGGGCAATAGCGCGGCCCAATCTTCCAGACCGTGCCGATGACCGAGGCGCGGCGGAATGCTCGGAAGGCCGTCGCCGTTGCGGTGCCTCCCCTTCCCGCGATCGCTCGTGTGGCGGTCGCGGTCACCCTCGAGATCCGGAGGTCCTCGCCTCCGGGCCCGCTTACTTGAAGAGCTGCAGGATGTTCTCGGCGTTGGAATTGGCGATCGAGAGCGCCTGGATGCCGAGTTGCTGCTGGGTCTGGAGCGCCTTGAGCTTGGTCGACTCCTCGTTCATGTCCGCGTCCACCAGACGTCCGATGCCCTTGTCGATCACGTCGCGAAGAGTGGCCACGAAGTCGTCCTGCATGTCGATGCGCATGTTGATCGAACCGAGGGTCGCCGCGGAATCGGTCAGCGTCTGCAGCATGGCGTCGACGGCAGAGATCATGCCTTCGACCTCCTCGTCGGTGGTGTTGATCGACAGCGTGATCTCGGTGCCGCTGGCGGCAGTGCCCGAAGAGGCGTCGAGAAGGAAGTAGGTCGCCGAGGTTGTGCCGGTGCCGTTCGGCGCGGTGACCACGGTGTCGCGGGTCAGAATGCCTTCGGCGGCATCGTTGATGTCGATAAGGGTTGAGGTCGAAGTGTCGAACTCGAGCGTTTCGACGGCAACCGTGCCGTCGGAGGCCCGGTTGAACGAGCCGACCATCTCGACAGTCGTCGGCGGGTAAAGCGTATCGTTGTAGAGCCAGTTCTCGCCCGAGAATGAAGCCGATTCCGCGATCGACTGGAGCTGGTTCTTCAGTTCCTTGAGTTCTTCATTGATCTTGTTCTTGTCGACGCCGGGTTCGCGGGCCGCGACGAGCTTGGCCTTGACCTCGGTGATGACGTCGATGGCGGATTCGAGGCCGGTATAGGCGGTGTCGGTCTTCGCCGCGGCAAGACCGAGGGCGTCCTGGACTGTCGATAGCGCCTTGTTGTCGGAGCGCATCGTGGTTGCGATCGACCAGTAGGCGGCGTTGTCGGAGGCAGTCTCGACGCGATAGCCGGAGGAGATACGCTGCTGCGTCGTCTCCATCTTGCTGTTGATGTCGCGAAGGGTCTGAAGTGCAGCCATTGCGGCCGCGTTGGTCATCATGCTCGTCATAATTGTCGCCCCATAGGGAGTTGGGTGGCCATTCCGGAGTCGGGGCACCGGCAATGGCAGCTTCGCTTCATGCAATCTCCGCCGCATTTGCCCTGGGCGGTCGACCTGCCATTCATTAATTCCGTGTAAACAACTATGGTTAACGGCGAGTTAACGGCGCGTCACTTTGGAAGGTCCTGTTAATGTCGATGAACAGTGTCTTAAACCGTCCAAGCAGCGGCCGATCCCGACGACACATAGGCCGTGCCGTTTCGCGAACAGAGCTGTTTGCAAGAGGAGTCTGTCGAGCCTAGCTTGCCGCAGGCTGACCAGAGGCCGGTTCGTCCGGACAAGTTTCGACTTCCTTTGCACAAGTTCGAAAAAACGCCGGCCGCGGTGCATAGCTGGTGCACCGACGGGGACCATGGTCCGAAGGCGGTGAAGCAGCGCGAGGCCTTGTTGGTGGTCGGCGATCGGCCGCCTGGGTGCGGATAGGCGGAGCAACGGGCCGGCATGCACTGTTGTCAGTCGAGTTCCGTGAACACGGATCGGTCTGCCGCGATCCTTGCGAGGCGTCACCCTAACGCAAGAAGACGCCGGTCACCTGGGTGACCGACGCCTTCAGACTGCGTGTCGAGAACTTACTTGAAGAGCTGCAGCACGTTTTCGGAGTTGGAGTTGGCGATCGAGAGCGCCTGGATGCCGAGCTGCTGCTGGGTCTGCAGTGCCTTGAGCTTGGTCGATTCCTCGTTCATGTCGGCAT